>Ga0307405_10000002_pt1 | contig 575196 bp, 506 predicted proteins | sample 322Cmetagenome_2_FD_203311 | JGI IMG/M metagenome (GOLD analysis project Ga0307405, IMG submission 203311) | Maize rhizosphere microbial communities from greenhouse at UC Davis, California, United States - 322HYB-C-1 | ecosystem: Host-associated > Plants > Roots > Rhizosphere > Soil | place... | reverse complement strand
AGAACTGGGAGCCAAGGACAAGCTGACCGGAGAAGAAATCAAGACCAGGATACTCTTCCTGTTCCATCTTATCGGCGACCTGCACCAGCCGTTGCATGTGGGCTATAGCATCGACAAGGGAGGAAACACTGTACAGCTGAACTATAGGAGCCAAGGAACAAATCTGCATTCCTTTTGGGACAGCGGTATTATCTCAAGCCAGAATATTACTCTTGCAGATTGCCTCAATTCCAAGATTTATACTCCTCAAGAACTAAAGGAAATTCGGATTGTGAATATTGTCAGCTGGAGCGAAGAATCTAGAGCGCTTCTAGGGCAGGTTTATGATTATGGACATCCTAAGGTAAAGGATAAGTATGTTGAAGAAGGTGCAAAAACGATCAAGCTGCAAATCCAGAAAGCAGGCATTCGGCTTGCTGCTATATTACAGCTGTTTTTTAAGGAATAAAAAATCACCAGCAGGCCCTCCAATTCTTCCATAACTCATGAAGGCTGGCGGAAAATCAAAAAAGCCTCAAAATCTTATGATTTGAGGCTTAATTTTGTTGATTCATAAGCAACTTGCAGAGCGCTTTATGCTCCGTCATTAGTATCTGTTCTTGGCGATGTATTGCTACGCGCGCCATGAGTTCTGTTGGCCTTTTGGTTGTTATATTGGTTATTTCCATTTTCAAACGTCTGCTTGCCGGCAACAGTTTTTCCTTTGCCCCCCTGCCCTTCATTAGCATTGTTTTGGAATGCTTCTGATTCGCCAGCACCAAAATCCCCTGAACCGCTATATTGGTTACGGGTACTGCTTTCATTAGTCGCAGAAGCTTTTTTTGTAGCTTCGGTATCCACAGGCTTTTCCCTTGCCTGTGGATTTTCGTTGTTATCTTTTTTCATGATTTCAATTTTTAAAATATTCGTCCAGTAATCTTCTTATCAAAATTCTGAATTTAAAATGCATTTTGCATTATATAATTTTATAGTAAACTTATATCAGGGCCAACGTTGAAATTATATATCGGAAGTAGACTAACAACATATAAAGCTTTGTGAAAACTATATAACATCCTTACGCCCGCATTTCTGAACTTTATATATAATAGAATCTTAATCTAAAACATATGAAGACAGAAAGTTCAAAGAAGAAAAGCTTTTTCGAAATCTTTGCTTCAAGAGTCACTCAGATTACGGGCTCCACAGCTGCTTTTCTCATCGCTTTTGGCATAGTAGTGGCATGGGCGGTATGCGGTCCGATCTTTGGTTATTCCGAAACCTGGCAGCTTGTAATCAATACCGGCACGACAATCATTACTTTCCTCATGGTTTTTCTGATACAAAAATCCCAAAACAAGGATTCGCTTGCCCTGCAGCTAAAGCTTAACGAATTATTGGCTTCCAGCAAGCTGGCCAGCAACAGGCTCGTGGATATTGAGGACCTGACCGAAGAGGAGATGCTGGTCATCAGCAGGTATTATAGCAAGCTTAATGAGCTGGCAAAGAAAGAAAAGGCACTTCATGAGTCGCATTCGCTCGATGAGGCAAAAGAAGGCCATGAATACAAGATACGCCTGAAGGGCAAGGCTAAAAAGGGTAAGCCTAGTACGAAGAAAAGGACACGAAATCCAAAAAATATATAATCTCGAACATCATGGCAATAAACAGTATTCTTGAAAGCAGCAAGCTTATTGCGGAGAAAAGACTAAAGATAGCTTTTGCCGAAAGCGCAACAGCCGGATGGCTTGCTTCGGAATTTTCTTTTGTTCCCGAATCGGGGGAAATTTTTTTAGGAGGCATCGTTTGTTATGATGTCTGTGTAAAAGAAGAGCTTTTTGACATTCCTAAAGAAACTATCGATAGGTATACAGCCGAATCGGCAGAAGTAACGCAGCTGCTTGCCGAAAGGCTGCCGAAATTCTTCAAAAGCGATATCTCAGTAGCCGTTACCGGATTGACATCGCCAGGCGGCAGCGAAACACCAGAAAAGCCTGTAGGCACCATGTTTATCCATATCAAGATGCAGGACAAGAACTATGTTTCACACAGAGAGGTTTTTACAGGCAGCCCAAAAGAAATTATCAATCAGGCGGTCGCCAAAGTCGGCGTCTTGCTTTTGGAACTGCTAAAGACGTATCATTTATAGAAACGAGCATTAATGATTAAAATTTAGCAAATGTTAGAATGGCACGAAATAGTACTACGGCTGGTTTCAGCAGCGATATTAGGCGGCGTGATCGGATTCGAACGCGAACGCAAGGATTGGGCCGCCGGAACGCGAACGCACATGATGGCCTGCATGGGCTCTTCACTGGTCATGATCGTTTCCTGCTTTGGCTTTTCGGATATCCTTGGGTATCCGAATGTCAATCTGGACCCGTCGCGTGTGGCATCGTCTGTCATCATAGGTATCGGCTATCTCGGGGCAGGAATAATCTTGGTGCTAAAACGAGGCAACATTCGGGGCCTGACAACCGCCTCAGCGCTATGGGCTGCGGCTGCTGTCGGGCTTTCTGTAGGCGGCGGCATGTACTTTACTGCAGCTTGCGCGACAGTCATAGCTGTCACCATATTGTATGTGGTTCAGGTAATACAAAGGAAGGCGTCAGCAAGCCCGCAGCATCATGAACTGATTGCGGTACTTCAAAAAAAGGAAAATGGCGCCGAGATAATCCAGAAGCTAATTTCTTATGGGTCCGGATTTTCGTCTGCAACATTAGAATACAAAAAAAAGAAATATAGGATCAGGGCGATTCTGCTAGTATCTCAAGCGGAATTGCTCGAATTGCTAGGCGAGCTTAAATCATTAGCCGTTGTACAGAAAATCAAATTGAAAAAAAACTAGGATTTATTGCGCATCGTCATGAAGAAACGTATCTATAACCAGACCTCGTTATTTGGCCCTGCATATGCCTATCTCATCGTGCTTTCTCCTCCGTCGGAAATAAGGAATAGTATCGTTTGCATAAAACAGGATCTTGACGCTCTTGGAGATATCGGCGGCAAAAACCGTCATTCTATACCGCATATCACCCTTCGAGATAAACTTACAGATGATGAGTTCCTTCCTGATACTATAAAGGAATTACTAAAAAGAAACGGAAACAAGCCATTTCTAATTAAAGTCAACGGCTGGGGCTATTTTGACCATCAGCACAGCGTAACGATTTATCTCAAGATCGAAAACCCTGAACCTATAGTCGACCTTATGGTCGCATTAAATTCTCCATCACGAACGCCGCATATCAGTCTGGCCAAAAGAATTTCCTATACGACATTTGATACGATGCGGCCCTATCTGGACAAGCTTGAGTATTCTGCCGGATGGCTATGCTCAGAAATTGTAGTCCTTAGAAAGCTCATGTCAAAAAAGGAACTTGGGTTCAAAGATAAATATCCTATACCCTTGCAGGACAATAATGAAAAAACCATTTAGGAGTTATGGCTGTTTCTTAAAGCATCAGGTAAGTAAAAAAATATACTATCTTAAAAAGACATCAGAAATAGTGGATAGCGATTTTAGCACCCATCTTGCAGCAAATTCTATGGCTGTTGCTTCGCCTATACCGCCACCTGCCCCTGTTATTAATATGTAATCCATTTTATCCTTTTTATAATTGTGATGCAAAAGTTATAATGAATAATGAGCTACTTATAGCCAAAAGGCAGAATGTTGTTTGAGAAATGCCGATTAGTTGAAACTTGCCCTAAATTCCAAAGGTGATATTTTGGTCTTACTTTTAAACAACTTACTAAAACTTTGGCTGTGCTCAAAGCCCAATTCGTAAGCTATTTCACTTACAGAAAGACTGGTGGTAGAAAGTTTTTCTTTGGCTTTTTCTATCAGTTTTTCATGGATATGGGTTTGGGTTGAGTTGCCTGTAAGTGATTTTAAAAGACTGCCTAAATAATTGGGTGAAAGATGCAATTGCTCAGCTAAATATTGGGCAGTCGGCGTGCCTTTATTAATTAGATTGTCATCGTTGAAATAGTTTTCTAAAATGGATTCTACTTTGGCAAGTATCTGGTGATTGGTTTTGGCTCTGGTGATGAACTGCCTTTGATAAAATCTTTCGCAGTAACCCAACAATTGTTCTACTTGGGCAATGATGATATTTTGTGTAAACTTATCAATGGCAGAGTGGTACTCTCGTTGTATGTTTTTTAAAATATCGATAATAACTGCTTCTTCTTTTTCAGACATAAACAAAGCCTCGTTTACATTGTAACCAAAAAACTCATATTTGCTTATTGTCTTTACTAAATTAGTATTCCAGAGAAAATCGGGATGGATAAACAATAAAAAACCTGAAGGTTTTGTAGATTTGGTTTTGTCAAGCGTAATGCTGACAACTTGTTTGGGGGCTACAAATGTCATAAGACCTTCATCAAAGTCGTATTGCTGCTGACCATATTTAAACTTGCCCTCTATATTTCTTTTTAAACCTATGGAATAGAAATTTTGCATCCAACTTATTTCTGCTTCATTGGTTTGATAAGCTACCATGCCGTAATCTACCAAACTGACTAAGGGATGCTCAGGCTTTGGCAAACCACTCATTTTATGAAATTCGGCTATAGAATTGAAACGATAAATTTGTTTGTTGCTCATACTTTCAAAATTAGTGATAGGGCCAATGTTTACCAAAAGCCCTATCAAAATTAAAATTTATTTGATTTTATACTTAATGAATTGGCTTGAAAATATTATAGCGATTGCTTTTTACTTAATAATTCAATGATGGCTTCTGCCATTGGAATACTTGAAGCTGGGTTTTGGCCAGTTACTAAGTTACCATCTACTATAATGTAATTAGCCCAGTTTTTGCCACAAGTGTAGTTTGCACCATATTTTCTCAATGTGGAAGCCAATAGCCAGGGAGCGTTATCGGCAGTACCAAACTCAATTTCTTCGGCATCGCTGAAAGAGGTCATATTTCTACTTTTGAACAACCAGTTGCCTTTGCTGTCAACAGCACTTAAAAAAGCGCCCTGACCATGACAAACGGCTCCGATAATTTTTTTGGATTTATCTGCTGCAAAAAGTACCTTGCCCATGTCTTTATCTTTATACAAATCTTCAACAGGGCCATGACCGCCAGGAATTACAACTGCATCATAATCCGCCATGTTTATTTTTGATAACTCCAATGGATGGTTAAGTTCTTTAGAAAGTGCAGTTATATAGTAAGAGAAAGCAAGTGCTTTTTCTGCACCAACTACATCTACTTCGAGACTTTTAGGGTCAGCTGTAGGTTTTACCGCTCTTGGTGAGGCTATATCGACTGTGTAGCCAGCATCTACAAACTCTTTATGCACATCTACAAATTCTTCTGCCCAGTAGCCTGTCGGATATTTGTCTCCATTTGCCCGTGTCCATGTGTCGGCAGCTGAAAGAACAATCAATACTTTCTTTGTGAGCTTAGCACTGTTTATTTTTGTACTTGCTGACTGAGAATAGGTGCTTGCAGTGAAGGCAAACAATAGCACTAAAAGTGCTGAAAGCGATTTTAAAATTTTTGTTGTCATTTTTTCAATATTTAAATTGTTATAAAATTATTTTGCGTAATCTGTTGATTTGCTCAAAGTTTCATTGGAAACAAGTGCATTCTGTAAGATTTCAATTTTGCTATTTGCAATACCGAATGAGTCTGACCCCATAAAGAAGTGCAGTGGTGCATTTTCCATTTCTGCCAATTCTATAAACACTTCGGCTGCTTTGCTTGGGTCGCCAGGCTGATTGCCTACCATTTGGGTTTCATGCCATACTTCGGTGTTACGGGCTGCTGTATAATCCGCAATAGGATTGGTCGCTAATTTCATGGAGCCTTCTTTAAGGAAATTGGTGTTAAAATAGCCAGGATAAGCAATCGTGGCTTTTACATTAAATTCTTTGGCTTCTGCGGAAAGTGCTTCGGTTAAGCCAACCACAGCAAATTTGGTGGCAGAGTAAATACCCCAGCCTGGGAATGCACCCAAAAAACCAGCAATTGAAGAAATGTTGATGACATGTCCTGCCTTTTTGGCCCTGAAGTGCGGCATAATGTTTCTGGTTACATTTAATAAGCCAAATACATTGATGTCGAAATTTTCTCTGGCTTCGGCATCGGTCATTTCTTCCAACGTGCCTAATTGACCATAACCAGCATTGTTTACCAGTACATCTATACCACCAAAGGTTTTGATTGTAGTTTCGATGGCTTGTGACACACTGCCTTCATTTAATAACTCTACTTGCAGGGGTAAGAAATTTGAAGAATCAATACCAACGGCTTTGGTTAAGGATTCAACACTTCTTGATGTAGCTGCTACGTTGTAGCCTTCAGAAAGTAACTTTTTTACAAGAGTTAATCCTAAACCCTTTGAGGCTCCAGTTACAAACCATACTTGTTTTAAATTGTCCATTTTTTTTATTTTTTATTGTTATTGAATAATTACACTGCAAAGATCCTGTGATAAAAAAAGATGGATGTAGCCGTATTAATGGTCGTTGTGCCGAAATCAACTGTAGGGGAATTTTAATTTGCTTTTTGGAAAATTTGGATGATATGTTTGCGCGCTCAATGGTTCGCAACGAGCTTTTATCGGCTTCAGGGGAGCGTATTGCCCTGCCTATTTCCAGTGATGATACAAGATCGAAAGAAATCGTGGCCGAACTCATCGATTCTGTTGGCTTTGACCACGCAGATATAGGCAGTATTGGTGAATCATGGAGGCAGGAGCCCGGATCGCCGCTCTATTGCACTGATCTCACAAAAGAAGAGATACTGTTTTGGTGTTCCAAAACCTAGCGAGACCTTCTCACGGCCGGCGGGAAGAATTGGTACGCTTGTATTTCATCTGGCCTGAAGACGTTACACTCGAAGAACAGTTAAAAGAAGCAAGGAGTATTTTCCAGAATGGTCTGGTTTGAAAAAAATCTTTGTTAATCCAATAGCTAAACTGAGGAGAATTTAAGATATATTTTATTTAATAATCCCAAAAATATTAGTAAATTTACCACTTACAAACGGGTTATGTTCTTTTAAATCAGTCGACTTCGTGCAGAAGTCCCTTTAAGATATTTGGGAACGAGGAAAACCATTAACTGTATAAGAGCAAGATCATGGCATGCAAATTAAAGCAGACGAAAAAGAGGCTTTAGAAGCTTTCTTATGATTAGTTTCAAATCCTCGCTCTCCGCAAGACAAAAACGTTACCGGCTTGGTAGCATTTCAGCAATCAGCAAATCATCGATGGCATAATACTGGCATTTTTGATTGAGGATGGGAAAAAGCGGTGGTAAACCGCGAAAATCGAGCAAAGTTCGAATCCCCCACTCTCCGCCAATACTGAAATGCCGCCAATTTGGTGGCATTTTCTGTTAAATGCGAATCGTAATGTCAGTATCGTGGCAATTATGATTTTGGAAAAAGCAAAAGCGGTGTTTAGGCGGGTTAAACGGACAAGGTTCAGTTCCCTCTTTCTCCGCTGAACAGGCAAAACGCTGTAAAACTTATGTTTTATGGCGTTTTTTGTTTTGTAGCAGTATCAAAGAAGTTCATAAAATGGTAGATACCTTTCTTTATGAAATATATTCAGGATCACAATCTTAACACAAATTCCATTGTATACTGTGCGTATGACTTATCTTTAAAAAAAGTAAAGATATGTCAGCTAAAAACAAGAAGTTATTTGGAGTTTGGATGGATTCCCACAATGCAACCATAGTAGGAAATTCAGAGGAAGAAGAAAAAGTGTTTGCTGTTATTGGGCAGGTCAAAAACGCAGGCCCGGATAATAACTCCAACGAAAATGCAGCAAACAATCAGGAGATTGCCCTAACACAGAAATTCTTCAAGGAAATTGCCAGTCAAATGCCAAACATTGATGAAATCCACATAACAGGAACTGGGCAGATCCAGGAACAGTTTATGAAGTATCTGGCAGAAACACCACAATATAAAAATGTGGTAGCATCAGACAGTACCTCCAATAAAATGAGCGAAGAAAATCTGCTGTTGTTTATCAAAAAACATTTTAATTAAGTTTAAAACGACTTTGTGCTACCGCAATTGCATGCTTTAAAAAAGTGGACCGGATATTCCAAAAGGAAGAACACATATTTCCTGAACTTCGCCGTGAGTATGAAATATTTAGAGAAAGCCGTATTTCGTACCACTCAAAATTTTATCCGGGCTTTTAAATCCTATACCTGCATTATGCAGTCCAGTTCACAAAATATCTGTCAAAAAGCATAAAACCTGCGAACTTCAAAATTTGCAGGTTTTTCTGTTTTATGACTTACCCCTCTTCTACCTCCAAAATTTTCAAAAACCCACAAAGTTTACGAGGCAATTCTGTGGCCTTTTTTTGGAGCTGCTACCTTTTTTATTATTAGAAATTAAGGCTTTTTTTTATATCAATAAACTTAGAAACAAAAGACTTACTTGGAAAACAAGGAAGGAAAACCGCCCAATTGAGAATATTATTAAAACAATTAAGCTTGTTTTAATTTCTGTTTCCTAAAAAAATATTCTTTTTTATTCTCTATATTTGGGCATTAATATCATAGTTTTTTGTCCCATGCATAGGATTATTAAGATAACTATCCTGCTTTTAATTGGTTTCTTTTATTCAAATTCCTATTGCCAGGATAATGTTGATTCCCTTAAAAATATAGTGGATAACAAAATCTGTTTTCAAATCCCTTACATTTACGAAAATTAAAATCCGATTGCCATTACAATGTTTAAAATCCCCAAACTGCTAGTTTTAGCTTTTTCCATCCTGTTTTTTTCGAGCAGCTATTCGCAAGACAAGACTATTGATTCGCTGAAAATTGTCCTTAGGAACACCAAGGTTCATGATACTACAAAATTACAGGCGATAGCTGACGTCATGGATAACTACTATTCACTAGACGACAAAAATTATTACTACCTCAATACTATATTGGGCAACTTAGCCCTGAAAAATTATAAAAAAGGCAATACCTCCAAAGAGCAAATAATATATGCCGAATGGCTTGCCGCGCATTATTCTATTGTAGCAAATCGATATTCCCAAAAAGCGATGCCCGAAAAAGCATTGGCTTACCATGACAAAGCTATTGCGATTTTAAGATCCATAAAATCCTATGATGAAATGTACGTAGTTTCTTTAAACAAAGCGGCATTTTATGCTAAGATGGAAAAAAACAAAGAGGCAATTCCGCTGATTTATGCGGCTCTTAAGTTTTATGAAAAGGATCCTGTGAAGTATGCCGAGCAAATGTCCTATGCCCTGACGATGATGGCCAATGTGTATTCCAGCCAAAACCAATACGAAAAAGCCATATCCTATGACCTGAAAGCTATTGGTTACTATGATGCTTTTTATGCCAAAAACTCAATTACTCACACTCTTTACCTTAAAGCCTTGTGTTATGGCCATATTGCGTTCTGCTATACCCGGATGAAGGAATACAATCAGAGTATTATTTACAATAGTAAAGCGCTGGCTATTACGAAAAAAATAGGAGCCGATTCGCAGACAGCACAAGCGTTGGCAAGAATGGGAGAGGCACACACAAAGCTTGGCCATTTTGAGGAAGCAGAAAAATTATACCAGGAAGTTCTTGGAATGAAAAGCTTAACTGTAGAAAACGACAACCTGTCCATTGCCATGTCTACGCTGGGTCTTGGGTTGCTGTATTTTGAAAAAGGAGATTTAGACAAAGCCAACTTATATTCCGCCAAAGGTTTTGCCTTGAGCAAAGAAACGGGTAACATCGCTCTTCAAAAACAAGGCGCCGATTTGCTATATACGATAAACATCAAGACCAAAAATTTTGAGAAGGCCCTCGAGATGTATAAATATTATGAGAAGATTGTCGACTCAACCCAGATACTCGAAGCAAAAGGTGCTTTTGAAAAACAGCAGCTCCAATACGACTTCGAGAAAAAAGAGCTAAACTACAAGCTCGTTTCCCAAAAGAAAGCGGCTGTTAAGAATAATTGGCTTATTGCACTTTCTGGTGCGATTGTAGTGTTGCTGCTGGGGGTTTATTTCTATTACCGAAATAACAAACAAAAACATGCCATAGCCGGACTGGAGAAAAACCAGATCAAGCAGAAGCTTCTGATTACGCAGATGAATCCGCATTTTATCTTCAATTCCATTGATAACATCCAAGGGCTCATCCACGATAAGAAAGATAGCGACGCAGTAAATTACCTGTCCAAATTTTCAAAACTGACAAGGCAGATCCTAGAGAATTCCAATGAAAATTACATTTCATTATCCGAAGAAGTCGAGATGATCGAGAACTACCTTTCCATCCAGCAGCTGCTGTATTCCAACAAATTCGACTATAAGATTGAAGTAGAAGATGCCATCGATACCGAAGCCATATTGCTGCCGCCAATGCTGACTCAGCCATTTATTGAGAATGCCATCAAGCACGGTTTGGGCAACAAGGATAAGAACGGAATGATCGAGATTCACTTTTACCTGAAGGAAAGCAAACTCTTCTTCGAGGTTTCGGATAATGGAAAAGGCTTTGATGCCGAGAAGAAAGTGACCAACCACAAATCGCTTGCAATGACCATAACGAAGGAACGTCTTGTAAACTATACCAAAAATGCCGACTTTATCGTGCAGGCAGATAATATAAAGGATACCAATGAAAATATTGTTGGTGCCAAAATTAGTTTTGAAATCCCGTATATTTACGAAAATTAAAAGACCATGTTAAGAGCCGTTGTCGTAGACGATATCGAAAATATCAGAAAGAAGAATATTGCCATCATCAAAGCCAGTTGCCCTAATGTTTCAGTAATCGGGCAGGCAGATTCTGTAGAATCCGGAATTGAAGCCATTAAGCAGCTTTCGCCGGATATTGTTTTTCTCGATGTTGAAATGCCAGATGGTACCGGTTTCGACCTGCTTCAAAAACTTAAACCGATTAACTTTAAGGTGATTTTCATTACGGGTTATGAGGATTTTGCGATTCGGGCCTTCCGCTTTTCAGCTATTGATTACCTGTTAAAGCCGTTGGATGCGTCAGACCTGGTTGATGCTGTTAAGAAAGCTGAGGAAGCCCTGAGTAAGGAAGTTTTTGACATGAAGCTAAGCAATCTGTTCTCTAATCTCGAAAGGCCGAAAAACCTGCAGAAGCTAATCCTAAAAACGGCTGATAAAATTTACTCGGTCAATATCCAGGATATTGTCAACTGCGAATCCGATAAAAACTACACTACTTTTAATTTCATCAATGCGCCCAAGCTTATTGTTTCTACCAATCTTAAGGAATATGAAACGATGCTGTCGCCTTATAATTTTTTCAGGTCACACCAGTCGCACCTGATCAATATGGCGTATTTCGACCATTTCATCAAAACCGATGGAGGAAATACGATTATGATGAAAAACAAAACGGCCATACCGCTTTCAGTCCGTAAAAAGGAAGAATTCTTGGTCTTGCTCGAAAACCTTTAGGTCGAAAATTTCCCTAAAACGAATTTCCTTTACTATCCTACGAATTTCCTCCAAAAGGAAACGTATACACATTGCCTAAAATTTCCATTCCATTTTGATTTATGTTTGACCTGTAATTAAAAAAGTACTAACTTTTAAAGACATTAAAAACATGAAACAGATTAAAACCAGTGCGATGATTGTTGCACTATTATTTTCCTTTACGGCAGCCAATGCGCAACTTTTGAATAAAGTTACAAAAGCTGCCAATACTGCCAGCAACGTGGTTGAAGGCGCCAAAGGTGTCGACAAAGTAGCAAAAAAAGTAAAAGGTAAAGTAGCAGGTGGCGGATTCGCAACCGGATTAAAGTTAGACTGGAGTATGTATAAGCAGACACCTGCCATAACTTTTAACTCACTTCTTTATGGAACCAGAGACGGAAGATGTGCTGACTATACCGGCACCTTTATTCCGAATAAAACGGCAAACGGAAAAGCAGTAGACTATACCGCAGACCAGTCGGAGTATTTAAGAATCAAGGTTTATAAAGACGGCGAATACATGAACTATTTTGAATATGACGGACACCAAGTTTTTGATGACGGTAAGAAGACAAAGTTTAATGTGCCAAGCAGTCGTTACAAGCGTGATGGCGAATGGGTTGGATGGTCAGAATCGTTCATAACAGACTGGGGTCCGGGCAATTATAGATTGGATTTTTATGCTGGAGACAAAATGTTCTACGCTTTCGACTTTGAACTACACAAGCTGATAAACGATGACCCGTATGGTGCTATAAAAGATATGTTTGTTACACGTGGACCATGGAATAATTTTGCCTATTTAAATTATGCCGATACAGGAAATTTGGTTTTTGGGTACTACATTACACATGAAGAGTTTAAGCCGTTTCCGGCAAACAGCAAAAAAACGACCAAGAGTGTAAAGTGGTCGGTAAATATGTTTAAAGACAACAAATTGTATGCACAGCATTATGGAAACGGGCCTAACCAAGCTCAGGTAGAACAGGCCAAATGGAACGAAGTTTCTTGTGCTTTCAAATTGGTTAATAAACCAGGAGAAATCAAATTTGCTGACCTTACCGATGGCGCTTATAGAATTGAACTTTCAGTTGAAGGCGAAAGCAATGCGAGAATCTACAAATTTACAGTTAAGGATAAAAAAGTAGTACAAATACCTGAACAAGATAGAACTAAGAATACAGACCCTACCCGATTGATCGAAGGATGGAATGACTATTTCTGGTTGAAGCTTGAAAAATAGAGACAATAGTAGCTTTCAAAGACCAAAAAGTGAAAGCTAATGCCTCAAATTTTTAAATAAAATAACTTCCAAAGCAACAATTATTAATAAAAAAATTGTTGCTTTGGGCTCGTTAAAAAAAATAAAATACCAACTCTATTATTTTAAGACAAAATGAAAAAACAATTACTTTTTATCGCAATCGCGGGCTTGTTTACCTCGATGGCCAATGCAGCTGATTTGTATGTTAGGGCATCTGGAGCAAATGGTGCTTACACTACTGTATCTGCAGCTATAACAGCAGCTGCTAATGGTGACCGCATCATCATCCAGCCAAAAACAGATGGCTCTGCCTACGTTGAAAACTTGACCATCAACAAATCGCTAACTTTCGTTTCCGAAACCAATTACAACAAGTATTTCATCAGAGGAACGATTAATATCAATCCGGCTGCAGGACGCGTGGTGACGATAAGCAACTTAAATTCCGGTAGCTTTACCATTTACAACGTAATTGCAACAGGTCCAACAACTGGCGGAAGAACCACCATCAATCTGTTCAATTGCAATTTGAACAATGTGGATACAACCCCGGCGAACACGACCACAAACATGTCTGGATGTACCGTTGGCGGTTATGTGTTCTTTTCGCACGGAAGAATGACCGGAAACAGAGTGCAGAGAATGACGGCCTACAACACTTCTTCTGATACTTCCCTGGCAGCTGACGATGTTGAAATTATAGGAAATTCAGCCTCTTCCGTAATTGCGAATCAACAGACCAGCTATAATTTTAAGTTCTACAATAATTTTACGTCAGGATTTGGAGTATACGCAACCAAAGCAGGCGGATCCAACGAAATCGTAAACAATACGGTGTATGAGCCTAATGGCGGAGACGTAGCGCCAATTTATATCACCGGAAATGGCAATCCGGGCAGTGGCGGAAACGTTGCCATCATGAACAATGCGATTTCTTTTGTTGTGGCCCAAACCAATACCTGTATCTATTCCGATAATATAGCAACAGTAACGGCGAGCTATAACGTATCTACAAATGCCTTTGTAGTAGAGGGAACAATCACGCAAAGCAACAATACAGGATCTGTCAACATGAACTTCGATAATACAGCTTATACGGTTACAGGAGGCAATGTAAATGCAGGAAACCCTGCGGTACAGTATACCGATTTAGATTTAACCAGAAACGATGCCGGGCATTACGGCGGTTCCAACAGCTGGGCGAATTACTTTCCAGCGGACAATGGCGGAAGGCCTCAGGTAAACTATTTTATCACCCCTAGAACCATTTTAAGCACCAGCACATTAAATGTAAGTGGATCAGCTTATTCTAAATAATTTGTAATTTAAAGTAAGATGAGAAAATTTATATATACTATAACAGCAGTACTGGCTGTTAGCTTTTGTACTGCACAAAGCTCGATAACGCAGGCTGAATATTTTTGGGACACCGACCCGGGAGTTGGACTTGCAACTGCTGTCCAGGCTGCCGATGGTAATTTCAACAGTGCTTTTGAACGATTAACCAAAACAGGAATTACTGCACCAAGTGTAGGATTGCATAAATTCTGTATTCGAGTAAAAGACAATACTGGACAATGGGGACCTGTTTTTACGAACATTATTAATGTGGAACAGCCTGGTACGACATCTGTAATGTCAATATTGCAAGCTGAATATTTCTGGGATACCGATCCGGGAGCTGGAAACGGAACAGCAATTTTGGCTACTGATGGCAGCTTTAACAGTGCCTACGAACAACTAAGCAGAACCGGAATCGCATTGCCTTCCGTAGGCTTGCATGTATTCAATATCCGTGTAAAAGACAACACGGGTCAATGGGGGCCAGTTTTTAGGAACGTTGTTTCAGTACAGAATTCTTTGTCTACAGACGATTTTTCGCTTGCTAACTTAGTGGTTTATCCAAACCCAGTAAAGGATGTACTGAATGTTTCGTTTGATAAAGAAATCAGAACCATCGCTGTTTTCAATACATTAGGGCAGCAGGTTATGGAAAGACAAGTAAATGCTACTGAAACAGTTATTAATGTTTCGAGTTTAACATCGGGTACGTACTTTGTAAAGGTAACTGCCGATAGCGCCTTTAAAACACTAAAAGTTATAAAAGAGTAGTACGTTTTTTTATTTTGATTACGCCTCAGTTTAGGTATTTTACAAAATAGTAATATAACTAACTGAGAAAGAATATAAACTTATAATTATTGATAGAGGAAGAGACGACCTGTTGGTTGTCTCTTCTTTTTTTGACGGTAACGGCCAGACTATTTATTGAATTATTACAGAGGTGCCCTTTAATTTTTTTTTAAACTAACATTTAGGGTATAAGAATATGCTAACTTTGTTTAACCAAACCTACTAATTCATTAAATCGCTATGAATCCAAATCTACCTTTCCGTTTCCCAAAACGCCTACACCCATTATTTTTAGTACTTACTCTATTTTTAATCAGTACATGGCAGGCCAGCAGCCAATACATTACAGAAAATCTTACGCCTGCAGCAGTAATTAAGGAAGGACTGTCTTTAGAGCAGTCTTCAGACGGACGAATATTTATAGCAGAACGAGGCGGTATCGTAAAAGTGTACCAAAATAATACCGTTTCCACCGTTTTTACAGTAACAACCGTTACAGACAATGAGCAAGGATTGCTAGGACTTACATTGCACCCTGATTTTGCCACAAATGGCTATATCTACGTGTTTTATTCTGTCAATGATGGAGGCGTTATCAGGCATCGGATTGAAAGAGTCCAGATCAACAATGCCAATCAGGAAATAGGCAGGCAAGAAATCTTGCTACTAGAACCCATCGGCGGCGGATTCCACAATGGCGGCGATTTGAAGTTCTTTAACGGCTATCTTTATGTGACAGTCGGTGATAGCCAGCAAAACACCAATTCCCAAGATTTAGATACGTATAAAGGAAAAATACTTCGAATTACCGAAAACGGACTGCCAGCTCCTGGAAATCCGTTTTATGGAAGCGGTTCTATACAGCGACAAAGCATTTGGGTATATGGTTTCCGTAATCCGTGGAGGCTGATTCCCAATCCCACAGCTAATAAATTGTTTGTCTTGGATGTTGGAACTTCATGGGAAGAAGTAAATGAAATCAGCAATCCAACCATCCGCAACTATGGATGGGGACACCCGCAAGGCGGCGACGGAGTACAGACCGAAACGAATTTATTTACCAATCCGATATTTACGTATGCGACAGGGAGCATAGGAAACGCACTGACAAACGGAGTGCTTTATAATCCTGCAACGCCTCGATATCCAAATCTTCAAGGAAAGTTTATATTTAAGGACTATGTAAGGAATGAAATCCGAGCTTTTGATCCGACAATCGCAAATCCGGTTTCCAACGTATTCTATACTGCGCCACAGCAATATGCACTGGGCATGATGCTCGGAAATGATGGGTATATCTACTATTGCAGTTACAGCAACACAGGCGATTTGATCAAGCTGAATTACATTGAAACTGCTGCTCCAACCATAGTCGACCATCCTGTTTCGCAAACAATAATGGAAACCTATCCTGTAACCTTTAGCGTTACCGCTAGCGGAGTCGGACAAACCTACCAATGGCAGTTTAATGGCGTAAATATAACCGGAGCAACTGCAGCCAGCTATACCATTACGGCAGTGACTATGGCAAATGCAGGCAGCTATTCGGTTATAGTTTCCAATTCCGCAGGAACAGTAACAAGCAATTCTGCAATACTAACGGTAGTACCGTTTAGCAATAGGCCACAAGTACAGATTATCGCCCCCTTGCCTACTTTGACATGGAATGCCGATGATGTGGTTCATTTTGAAGCCACCGCAACCGATGTGGAAGACGGAGTATTGCCTGCCAGCGCTTTTTCTTGGAGCATTGATCTTTTTCATGAAGATGTTCCTGGTTCAGGTCATTCGCATCCAGGTGCCAGCCCTCAAGGTGTCCGATCAGGAAATTTTACAGCATCAAACCAGGGCGAAAAGACACCGAATGTCTGGTACCGATTTACGGTAACGGTAACAGACAGCAACGGACTGACTGCTACGGCATCTGTAGATATTGATCCTAATCTGGTGGATATCACGACAACCAGCTCCCCTGCTTTGCTAAACTTAGAATTCAATCAAAAGCCAATAGTAGCGCCTGCTACAAGACAAGTTGTAGCCAATGCCAATTTGCAGACACTGAATGCCCCAACGCCACAATATGCAGGTACTACCCGTTATGACTTTGACCATTGGAGCCAAGGCGGAGCCGCTAATCAGACATTTCAGGCACCTGCCACTGGCACTGCTACATTTACGGCATTCTATACTGCAACTCCCCTACAGACTGCTCCTTATCAAGGCATTGTAGCCCAGATTCCGGGTATTATAGAAGCAGAAAACTACGATATTGGCCCTGCTGCTTATTTTGACACCAATGGTGGCGGTGATAACGTCTACAGGCCAGGCGACGGAGTGGGAACAGAAGCCTGCAGTGAAGGAGGTTATAATATAGCGTATGTTGCTACAAATGAATGGCTCAAATATACGGCGCAAGTAACTACTACAGGCAATTACAATATCAGCTTCAGAACCTCAACTCCCTATAATGCCAAAACATTGCATCTTGAAGTCGATGGTATCAATGTGACTGGATCTGTGACGATACCAAACTCAGGAGGCTTCCAAGCATGGCAAACCGCTACAGTAACCAATATTCCTTTAACACAGGGCGTACATGTCATCACCTTGCATTTTGAAAGAGCCGATATTAATATCAATAAGATGGAGTTTGTACTTGCTGGAGCAACTGCAGCCCCAATCGCCGATTTTGAGGTAAATCCACAGATGGGATGTATCAACACAGCCGTTACTTTCACATCGGTTTCTATAGGAACCGTAGATACTTATGCATGGGACTTTGGCGCTGGAGCGCAGCCGGCAACAGCAACTGGAGTCGGTCCCCATTCTGTACTGTATTCGACAGAAGGCACTAGAGATGTTTTATTAACCGTTAGCAATACAATTGGCAGTAATACAAAAGAAGTCTCCTATATGGTGCATCACTGTGATCTTGGTGTTGAAATTCCTGAAGAAAATTCAAATAAAATAAAAGTCTATCCAAATCCGTCAACAGGAATATTCCAATTATCAAAAGAACTAGAATGGACCGTATTTTCAGCCCTCGGCGCTAAAATAAAACAAGGATCCGGAAATCTGATTGATATTTCAGAGCATGCCTCAGGAGTATACTTTCTAAAAACAAATGAAGCCAATAAGGCGATACATATTATCAAATTATAATAGATACTATTAAAGTAGAGTAAAGAAAATGCCAGTTAAAATCTATTGGAAAGTAGTTCTTTTTCCACAGACCGAAAGGTAATGTAAAGTAAAACGCCGTAAAACAAATGTCTTACGGCGTTTTTTGCATTATACTCTATCAAAGAAATTCATTACGAAGTTTTTACTGTTTTACGATTTTCAGGGTCTGTGTATTAGCAGCAGAGGCAACCTTTACCAAATAGGTTCCTGGTGACAAAGCAGACAAATCAAGTGCAGCTTCATTGTCCTGAATGGACTTGCTGAATACTTCCTGTCCTAACAGATTATAAACGGAAACCATAGTAATTCCCTGCTCGTAAGAAAGGTGAAGTAATTCTCTGACCGGATTGGGATAAGCGTTGACTTTCGTGGCTGCATATTCATTTACGGCTAAGGAAGTACAGATAATAGGTGTCAGTGTATTTTTGTTGGTATTGGTTCCGTCTCCCAATTGCCCCAAAGTATTTACCCCCGTTGCATATAGAAAGCCATCGCTATTCATTATCTGCGAGAAATTTCGTCCTGCAGAAATCAAGGTCTTGTCTGCATTGGTACTTATCAGGGTAGGAATAGTGATGTTGGTGGTGCTGGCTGTTCCATGGCCCAGCTCACCAGTTTCGTTGTTGCCCCAGCTCCAAAGACCGCCGTTTGTTTTCAGGGCAAGAGAATGGTCGGATCCGGCCACGGCCTTTGCCCAATCATTATCTGTTCCTATTTGAGTAGGTGTCACGGCTGAGGATGAGTTTCCTAGGCCTAATTCTCCATCACTTCCAAATCCCCATGCCCAAAGCGTTCCGTCTGTCTTGATACCTAGGCTATGGGTATGTCCTCCGTCTATGCTTTTCCAGTTGGTGGCTGTGCCAATCTGTGTAGGTATTTTTTTGTTAGTATTGGTGCCGTCACCTAATTGGTGTGTACCATTCCATCCCCATGCCCAAAGCGTTCCAGTGGTCTTAATAGCAATTGAGTGAGCGCTTCCGGCTTCGATAGCCAGCCAATCGGTATCGACGCCTATCTGGACGGGTTGATTTTTATTGACAAGCGTGTTGTCGCCCAGTTGGCCTTGGGCGTTGTCACCCCATGTCCAGAGAGTACCATTGGTTTTTAGGCCTATGCTAGATCCTCCTAGTAATCCTGAAGCGGCACTGATATTTTGCCAATCTGTTGCGGTTCCTATCTGAACAGGAGATTGTTTGGAGATATTTGTTCCATCTCCCAGTTGGCCAAATAGATTGGTTCCCCATGCCCAAAGTGTTCCATTGGTTTTTATGGCTAGGGAAAAATTATTTCCTGCACTGATTTTTTGCCAGTCGTTTGCTGTACCGATCTGTACGGGCAGGTTTTTGTCTACTGTGGTACCGTCTCCCAATTCGCCGGTGCCATTGTCGCCCCAAGCCCAAAGCGTACCGTCAGTTTTTAAGGCAAGTGTGTGGTCTGAGCCTGAACTTATGGTCTGCCAGCATTGTGCGTAGTTTTGTAATGATAAAAAAATAAAAAAAAGGGTAATTGTTTTCTTCATGCTTGCTGTTTTTCGGTCTGAAATTGTTTCAGAAATTGTTGGTATTTAAATGATTATTTTTCTTGCTAAAAGCGAATCTTACCCAATTTAATATTTTGTAAAAAGAGTAGTACCTAGCATTTTCAGTACAAAAATTAAGAAAATAAACAAAAAAATTTCGGCGAATGAACAAGTGTTCCTTTTTTAGATATAAGCGTTGGCTTTCGATGTACAATCGTTTTTTGGAAATAAATAATGGGTAAAGAAAGCGTCTATCAATAAAGTTTGATTCCTCTTTTCCACAGACTGAAAGGTAATGTAAAGCAAAACGCCGTAAAACAAATGTCTTACGGCGTTTTTTGCATTATGCTCTATCAAAGAAATTCATTAAACGAAGTTTTTACTGTTTTACGATTTTCAGGGTCTGTGTATTAGCAGCAGAAGCAACCTTTACCAAATAGGTTCCTGGTGACAAAGCAGACAAATCAAGCGCAGCTTCATTGTCCTGAATGGACTTGCTGAATACTTCCTGTCCTAACAGATTATAAACGGAAACCATAGTAATTCCCTGCCCATAAGAAAGTTGCAGTAGGTCTCTGACCGGATTGGGATAAGCGTTGACTTTCGTGGCTCCAAATTCATTTACGCCCAGGGCAGTACAGATAACAGGCGTAAGTGTGTTTTTGTTGGTGTTGGTCCCATCTCCCAATTCTCCATCAGCGTTGAAACCAGTTGCATACAGAAAGCCATCAGCATTCATTATTAGTGAGAACTCTCCCCCTGTTGAAATCAAAGTCTTATCCGCATTGGTATTTACCTGGGTAGGAACCGTTATGTCAGTAGTGCTGTTTGTTCCGAGGCCCAGTTCACCGCTTTCATTTTTGCCCCAGCTCCAAAGGGTGCCATTGGTTTTCAGGGCAAGGGAATGATCGTCTCCTGCTACGGCCTTTGCCCAATCATTATCTGATCCTACTTGAGTAGGAACATTGATATATAGTACCGTTCCCAAGCCCAATTGTCCTTCACTTCCAAACCCCCATGTCCAAAGCGTCCCGTCTGTTTTGATACCCAGGGTATGATTTCTTGTAGTGTCTATGCTTTTCCAATTGGTGGCCGTGCCAATCTGTGTAGGTGTTAATTTGCTAGTGCCGGTACCGTCACCTAATTGGTATGAAACATTATTTCCCCATGCCCAAAGCGTTCCGGTAACCTTAATAGCTACTGAGTAGCTGCTTCCGGCGCAGATAGCATTCCAATTGGTATCAGTCCCTACCTGGACAGGTTGGTTTCTGCTAGTAAGCGAGCCATTGCCCAACTGACCTGATGAGTTGAAGCCCCATGCCCAAAGTGTGCCGTTGGTTTTTATGGCCAAGCTATGTCCCCCTAATGTTCCTGCTGAGGCACTGATACTTTTCCAGTCGGTTGCGGTTCCTATCCGAACTGGGTAATATCGGCGAGTATTGGTACCATCCCCCAACTGGCCTAAGGCGTTGTTTCCCCACGCCCAGAGTGTCCCATCGGTCTTTATGGCCAGGGAAAATCTTGTACCCGCACTGATTTCTTTCCAGTTGTTTGCTGTGCCGATCTGCACGGGCACGTTCTTGTCGACATCCGAACCGTCACCCAATTGGCCGACTCCATTTTCGCCCCAGGCCCAAAGCGTTCCGTCGGGTTTTATGGCAAGTGTGTGGTCTATGCCTGAACTTATGGTCTGCCAGCATTGTGCGTAGTTTTGTAATGATAAAAAAATTAAAAAAAGAGTAATTGTTTTCTTCATGCTTGCTGTTTTTCGGTCTGAAATTGTTTCAGAAATTATTGGTATTTAAATGATTATTTTTCTTGCTAAAAGCGAATCTTACCCAATTTAATCTTTTGTAAAAAGAGTAGTACCTAGCATTTTCAGTACAAAAATTAAGAAAATAAACAAAAAAAATTCGGCCAATGAACAAGCGTTTCTTTTTTAGGTCTAAGCGTTGGCTTTCGATGTACAATCGTTTTTTGGAAATAAATAACGGATCAAGCAAGCGTCTATTAATAAAGTATCAAGAAAACAGAAGTTACCCAGATTCTGGCCTCTTTCGTTATCAAGAAATTATATGTAAAGTCAATTACTCCTTTACTCAGAAGAATCAGTACTGCATACTGTCGGTTCAGTATTGCATGGAGCAGATGCAGAATAACACATACTCCTTATAACACAACATAGTGACGGTGCTATACAGCAACATACACATGAAATATAACATAAAATTGTTGCTTTATAACATGTACTAGTATGTCATACTACATGCAGTAGATGTACTAGTACATATAGATGATGTCATACTACATGGAATATTTACTGGGCTACACCTGACAAACGTTATATTACATAATACTGATGTTATATAACAATAATCGTCTGTTATGCAACATAGAATTGATGTCAGATAGCATGTTAAAGATAGCATACAACAAGAAGTGCTTGTTACACAACATAAGACTGATGTAATATAACAAACACTTCCTGTTTATAGCACTATATCAATTCCTGGCAGAGCTTGAGACTTTTAGGCTTTTGCCCTCTCCCAATACTCCCAACTTTATGACTTTACAGCTTTCCTCTTTCCACTACCCATAAAAAACTATCCACTTTCAACTATCAACTACAAACTATCAACTCAAACTATCCCTCCGAAGTATCCCCTTCTCCACACTCTCTTCTAACAAACGCTCCGCGTAGTTCCAAATAGAAGTTGAACCGTTTGCGATTGCCTTTTTCTTGTCGTAAACCGTATGGTATTCGACATTGAATTCGGCCCAGGTTCCGCCATTGTTGCTGGAATTTTGCAATAAAGGTTCAAAGCGGTCCATGGCCATGGCAAATTTTGCCTCATCGGTCCTTCCCTCTTCAAACTCTTCCCAAACCGCTATGAAGTCTTGCGCCTGCGCTTCCGGCAATAGTCCAAAGATTCGCTTTGCGGCCAGAAGTTCTTCCTCCGTATTGGTATGGCTTTTTGTAGTGTCGTAGATAAACGTATCTCCTGCATCGATTTCGACCAGATCGTGGATCAATACCATTTTTACGACCTTAAGCACGTCAATCGGCTTGTCGGAATGCTCCGCCAAGACCAGTGCCATTACGGCCAGATGCCAGCTGTGCTCCGCATCATTTTCATGCCGGTCGCTGTTAAATAATTTAGTCCGGCGCTGTATGTATTTTAATTTATCGATCTCCTTGATAAAGGCGACCTGTTGCAGCAAATTGTTTGTATCCATTACGTTTCGAGTTATGCTAATAGCGCAAAGCCAAGACAAAACAATTGGTTATCTCAAGCTTTTTTGTTGTTGATAAACATCGCTACAAAGGTACAGTGATTCGCGCGGAGGCAGCATAGCAATTCCCTTAAAATTTCAAGTCCGTTTTATAAAAATGCAGCTTATACGGCAACCGTGCTGTTGCTTTTCTTTTGCTTTCTAAATTGATAGACAAAGCCCGCAATAAAAAGGACAAGCAAAACAAGAAGCGTCTTTCCGATAATAGGATCGCTGCTGTCTTTTGCCAACGGATGTCCAATCGGAACGCGGGTAAACGTTTCGTTAACGGTAGGTACAAGCGACAAGAAAAAGCTAAATGAGAGGCAGAAGTTTTCAAAATGACGCGCCCTGCCGCTGCTTTTCTTTTTAGAGTAAAGAAAATAAGCTTCCACTACAAGGAACATGATAAACACAGAAAAAGCATGTCCGGCGTTCAGTCCGCCATGTTTTGAAATGCCCAGCGACGTCAGCGACGTAATAAGGGTTCCATAAAAATATATTTTACCGGATAACGCGCCGAGATAGATCTTACCATATTTGACAAATCCTACGATGGCCGCAACAATGGCCGCAATACCGATAACGGTATGAAAAATTCCTAAATTTGAAAGTCCCATTTTTATCTTATTTTAAGTTAGTAATGACGGGACAAATGTCTATCAGAATAAACAGAATCATTTAGCGGATCGGTTCAAATGTTTGGCAATTTGGTTCACCAAAAAAGCACCCTTCCTATAGATCAGAAAGAGGCTTAAAAGAAGATAGTTTGTTATGTACTTATTACTTGCTGTTTTGCTTTTGTCGGTAAGCTGTAGGCGAAACCTTGTATCTGCTGGTAAAGCTTTTGGTGAAATTTGCAAGATCATTAAACCCGCAATCAAACGCAATTTCAGTAATGCGCTGGTCAGACAGCAAGAGCAGTTCGGCCGCTTTCTCCAGCTTTTTGGCTTTGATGTAGTTGGCGGGCGTATCGTTGTATATCTTAGCGAATTCGCGCTTGAAAGAAGATACGCTTAGGTTGTTCTGCTGTGCCAGTTCTTCAATCGTGAGCTGCGAAAACAGATGCGCCTCGATAATCTGCTTAAACGTATAGGTAGTAGGAGAAAAAAGCTGCGATAAGATAAGCTGTATCGCTTCGGCATTCTGTGTCTGCGATAGCAGCAATATGATTTCCTTTACTTTCAGGATCAGGATGTCTTCGTTGATCAGGGACGGATTCTCGAAATAAAACAGCAATCCTTCGATGTATTTTTGGATCAGGAAATCGTTGTTTATCTTTTCGCTGGATTGGTTAGAGATGGTATTCTTTGGTGCCTGAAGCAATACCGGCAGTTCCCTGTCGTATATCTTCTTTAATATCTCCGGATAAAAGGTAACGATCACAATCTCGCAATTGCTTTTCGGATGGGAATGATAGAGCTGCTTTCCGGACTGGATGCAGTTCAGCAATAAAGAATAGTTCGTCGGAATGTTGAGCCGCTCGTCATCGATTTGGTATTCGACGTCTCCTTTCAGCACGTATAAAAAGCAAGCTTGTTCCGTGACCGGAAAATCAAACTGGAAGGGCGGCGTCAATGCAATTTTTTGAAGCAGGGTCTTGCCGTATAGATCGTGCTTTTTATAATCGTTTATCATAGCAATGTAGTGGCATCGTTTCTGCGTGTCCGAATACCAAAGATACGCTATAATTTAAGAAATCGGATTATCGGTGCCGATGGGTTTGCATTCCGACGCAACAAATTCAGTCCGAAAGAAAAAAGCCAAGACTGCTGACAGACTGTTGTCATAGGGCACTATTACATTTGCGGCATAACTTTAAAACAAAAGAAATGAATTTCGTATCCATCCGCATTATTACCGATCGTCTAGAAGAATTGGTAGCATTTTACGAACAGGTAACGGGCAAGACCGCCTTGCGCTATACTCCCGACTTTGCCGAGCTAAAAACAGCCACCGCCACCTTGGCTATCGGAAGCACCAAGACCTTGCTTTTCTTTGGCGGCGAGGCTATTGCAAGGCCCGCCCAAAACAACAGCGTCATCCTCGAATTTAGGGTAGACGATGTAGAAAAAGACTATGCCCGGCTGGCAGCCTATCTTGAAGATCGTATCGTCCAAAAGCCCACGGCGATGCCTTGGGGGAATACCTCGCTGTTGTTTCGCGATCCCGACGGCAACCTCGTAAATCTGTTTACGCCTGCAACACCCGAAGCCATAGCAAAGTTTGACAGCAGCAATTAGATTAAATTTGTACTTTTATCGCCCTAAGAAATTGCATAAAGCGTGAACCCGAAGCCTAAAATACTGCTGCATAAAGATGAACTAAAAAGCATTGGGATTGATATAAAGTCCTTATCGCTGCTTACAGATGTTACGCATCCTGCGCACAGGGACGATCATTTTATGTTTATCATCCAAGCAAAAGGGTCTTCGACATGGGAATTGGATTTCAATACGATAACCTTGGAACCCAATTCTCTTTGTTATGTTGCGCCCGGACAGGTGCATCGCAATATCAGTTCGGAAAAGCCGGAAGGATGGCTGTTTTTTGTCGATCCCAGTTTTGCCTTGCAACAGTACCGTGAAGTTTTTGATACTTTCTTAAACAGCAACCAATACCTTCATTTAGATAAAAATGAGGATCTTTTTGAATTGGTGGCTATGCTACAAAAGTGGCTCGAAAGCGGCGAAGCCCTATTAAAAGCGCAAATGCTCACCTCCCTGACCAAAACGATTGTGGGATGGATAGCCCAAAAAATATTGACGACCAACGAAAAGCGCATTGATTTTGAAGGTTCTAAATACGTGATAACCGCAAAGTTCAAGCAGCTCATCCAGCAGAAGTTTCGAGAATACAAGCAGGTGAAGGAGTATGCCGACTTTCTCAACATCACGCCGCTCTATCTTAATGAGGCTATAAAAAAGATCACCGGATTTGCGGCCAGCTATTGGATCCATCAGGAAATTATCCTGGAAGCAAAGCGGCTGTTGCAGTATACCGACCTCAACATTACGGCTGTTGCTTATGAATTGGGCTATGACGATTACGCCTACTTTTCGCGCTTCTTTAAAAAGAATACGGGCACTACCCCGCTTCATTTTAGAAACAGAAAACCATGATTTGTCCAACTAATACCATGAAATAACAGCGTTATCCCCTATCCTCCCTGCCTAATTTTGTACCCGAAAGTTTAATTACATTTATATGGATACAATCATCAGCGGGGATACTACCAAAACCTCTTTTTATGCCGCGATCGCTCCGATTATCTTATCGGTATTCGCAATCTACCTTACCATCGGAATAACGCTGGGCATACTGCCCGGCTACATACAAAACAGCCTTGAATTCGGAAGCGTTACCGTCGGTATCGTTATAGGACTGCAAGCCTTGGCAACGTTATTGACAAGAGCCTATGCAGGCAAGACGACCGACACCAAAGGCGCAAAAGTCAGCACCCGTTTAGGGACCATTCTTACGACAACGACGGGCATCTTGTACGTTGCCTCTACCTTTTTTATGTCAAACGTATCTTTGGCGCTTGGGATTATCTTGGTCGCAAGGATGATTCATGGCATTGCCGAAAGCCTATTTCTTACCGGAGCCTTGACTTGGGGAATCGGTTTGGTGGGAGCCCAAAAATCAGGACGGGTAATGACCTGGAACGGTATTGCCATGTATGCCGGAATTGCGATTGGCGCGCCTTTGGGCATCGGAATGACGAAAATCTTCGGGATTGAAAGCGCCTTTGCTACCCTCGTGCTTTTGTCGATCATCAGCTGGCTTATTATCAAAAAGCTTCCTACCCTGTCTGTAGACCTAAGTCATGTTCGCACGCCGTTCTACAAAGTAATCGGCAGCATAGCCGGACAAGGATTGGCGCTGGCTTTTTCGTCGATAGGATTCGCCTGTATTTCGTCTTTTATCGCTTTGTTCTTTGTCCAAAAACAATGGGGCGATCCTTCGTTGGCCTTTGTCTGCTTTGGAGTTTCGTATGTGCTTGTCAGGGTCTTTTTTTCTTCGTTTCCTGACAAATACGGAGGGCTTAAGGTGACCTTGTTCTCGTTGCTGATCGAAATCCTTGGACAGCTTTTAATCGGATTCTCTACTTCAAAAGTCATGGCCATAGCAGGATGCAGTTTGACAGGCGCAGGATTCTCGCTCATATTTCCGTCGTTGGGCGTTTTAGCGATAAAAAAAGTGAATCCGCAAATGCGCGGCACCGCTTTGGGAGCGTATGCGGCCTTCTTCGACTTGTCGCTTGGAATCGCCGCTCCTATTGCCGGACTTGTCGCCAGCTGGTTCGATTATCAATCTGTCTATATATTCGGCGGAGTCAGCGCGCTGCTCGCCATCGTTGTCTTGTTGCTTGGAAAGAACAAAGCCTAAATCGGCACGAACGTGCTTTATTACTCTCAAATATCCACTAATCAAAAAAACATACAAATGAAAATAGTCTTAACAGGTTCTCTTGGAAATATCGGAAAACCACTCACACGCGAACTGGTACAGAAAGGACATTCGGTTACCGTCATCAGCAGTACCCTTGAAAGAAAAAAAGAAATCGAGCAGCTGGGCGCACAAGCCGCTATCGGCAGCATGTTTGATGCCGACTTCTTGGCCGGTGCCTTTAAAGGTGCCGATATCGTTTACCTTATGGAAACTATGGAGGCGGCCGGAGATCTATTCGACAAGGAAGTCGATTTTATCAGCCGCATTACAGAAATTGGCCGCAACTATAAAAAAGCCATCGAACAGTCTGGCGTACAAAAAGTCGTGCACCTGAGCAGTGTCGGCGCACATACAGACACCGGAATCGGCATCCTGCTTTTTCACCATAACGTCGAAAAGCTCTTGCGTCAATTGCCCGAAGCCGTTTCCATCAAATTTATCCGTCCGGTCGGATTTTACATCAATATGTTCTCTTTTGTGCAGACCATCAAGTCGAAAGGTTCCATCATTTCAAACTATGGCGGCGATACAAAAGAACCGTGGGTATATCCGACCGATATCGCCAGCGCGATAGCCGAAGAAATAGACCGTCCGTTTGATGGAAGAACCGTGCGTTATGTCGCCAGCGACGAAGTGGCTCCCAACGAAATCGCCAAGGCCTTGGGCGAAGCCATCGGCAAGCCCGATTTGCAATGGCAGGTCATTTCAGACGAACAGCTGCTCGACAATTGGCTGCGCATCGGCTTTAATCCTCAAGTCGCCCACGGTTTTGTCGAAATGCAGGCCAGCCAAGGCAATGGCTCGCTCTATGAAGACTATTACCGCAACAGGCCGGTCTTGGGCAGCGTAAAACTGGCGGAGTTCGCGGCAGAATTTGCGAAAGTTTACAGTAATCTTCTCTAGCTATGAGAAGCACAGAATCAATATGTTATAATAGGCTACAATAGGCTCTCGTATCGTATGTTTCTAAACAGAAAATCCTGATGCAATGCATCAGGATTTTTTTATCTGCTTGTGCGAGGCTTACTTATTTGCCTTTTTTTCCATGTCCTTTTCCTTCCCCATGTCCTTTGGCTTTGCCTTGCGCCTTGTTATTTCCTTTTCCAGGCTTAGCGCCGATAGTCTTTTGTGGTTTTCCTTTATAGCCTTTGGCATATTTTATTTTATGGACTTTAAAATTTGCATAGGGAGCATTGCCTCTGTAATCTGTCAAAACAACCTTGTAGCCGCCATAAAGATCGTAGTTTCGATACGCCACAGGCAGTGTCCTGCCATGAATCCATTTACCCTTGCTGATATAGATATAGTCAGAGGTCTGTATGTCATAATAGGTTTCAATATCGGGAATATAATAATAACGGACATCTGTATAGCCGACAGGCCCCCACGCCGGAGGGTTTCCTATGTTCACATTGACATTTACCTGAGCTTGAGAAATCGCAGATATCAAAAGCAACATACCAAAAATTAATCTTTTACTACTTTTCATAAGCCAAAATTTTAAATTACTACTGTCCTGTTAGGAATTAAATTAGAAATCTGGAACTAAGATACGACATAATAGTATATGGCATTTATTTAAAATTGATATAATACAAAGCCCAGCAAAGCACCTCCCAATACGATCAGTGCACTATTGATATTCTTGAAGCGGAATACGACAAAAGCACTGCTAAGGGCAATAATAACGGTATCCGAATCATAAATTGTTTCTCTGCCCATTGCAAGGCATACTGAGGCTATGATGGCTACAGAAGCGACATTTACCGCATCAAGAAAAGCGGATAGCATTTTGGACTGGCGTATTTTTTTCATCAGGGGATTGAGCAGTGCCACAAATATAAATGATGGGAGAAATATTGCAATAGTAGATACTGCGGCTCCCGTGAAGCCGTTAATTTGGTAACCAATAAAAGTAACAGATGAAAAAACGGGACCCGGCGTAAACTGACCTACAGCAATGGCATCCGTCAATTGCTGCCTACTCAATAACCCTGTTGCTACTAATTCAGTATCTAAAAAGGCAAACAATACATAACCGCTTCCATACAAGATAGCGCCTATTTTCAAAAAGATGAAGAACAGTCGGATAGTTGTATCGGAGAATAAGCTACTGCCGCTTAGCTGTAAAAACAGAAACGGTGCAACATTTTGTAAAGTAGATGTCTTTCTGCTTGCGAGAGAATAAAACACGACAGCCAGCAAGCCAGCCCCAAACATAAGGTAAATTTCATTGATATTGAACAAAGAGGCTGTCAGTACCCCGATACCAACAATTCCTAAAAATAGTGATTTTAAGGATTTCCTTGCCAACGGATAAACTGCTCCGATAATTACTGCAATAATCGCAGGCTTGATGCCGTAAATAAAAGGCTGCACTTCAGGTAATTGTCCGTATTGTTGGTATAGAAAAGCAAATATACCGGTGATAAAAACAGCAGGAAGAATAAAGCTCAGTCCTGCTGCTAGCAAGCCTTTCCATCCTCCCTTCTCATAACCAATGTGTATAGCCATCTCGGTACTGTTGGGTCCTGGTATAAGATTGGTAGCGCCGAGCAAGTCTAGAAAATGCTGTTCGCTCATCCATTTTCTTTTCATTACGACTTCTTGCTGCATCATAGCAATGTGCGCTGCAGGACCGCCAAAGCCAATAAAGCCCAATTTTAGAAATAGCTGTATGATTTTTTTAATACTGACTTTAGCTTCCATTGTCTCTTTTCTTAGCTGTGGAATATGCCGTCTTTAGGCATGCTAAAATAACTATAAAAGCTATAATAATTGTCTGTGCAGATCGTACTTTTTACTTTGATAATAATCGAATAGATAAACCAAGACTGCAAAATTGTCATCTTGCTTCTTTGGTAGTGCAACTGCTTTCACAATACCTTATTATTGTTTTTCTTATTTAAAAAGAAGCCTTCAAAATCAACAATCTTGAAGGCTTTTTTGCTACGGATTATCTTCTAAAGCTGACCCGCTTCTTTCTTGCATTTGATCAAGAAGAACGGCTGGCTTTCCTGAATTTCTGTAATTTCAAACAATCCGGCCTTGCCAAACTCGGCATGGATGGATTCGGTATCATAAAAGAACAGCTGTGCTCCTGCAAAGATTTCATAACGGTCTTTGCTCACAAGAGTTCCCTGTCCATAGGTAGGCGCTTCTTTCGAGATTACCGTAAAGACCATATAGCCATTGTCTTCTAGCTGATTGTAGCAGTCCTGAATCAGCTTTTCTCTTTCGTGCGTATCTAATAGATGGATTAGGGCATAACAAAATATGCCGTCGTATTTGTCGGCATCAAAAGGCATATCGGTTACCGAACCATGGTGGATGACCATATCCGTTCCGTAATGCTTTCTTGCCATTTCGATAGCCGTTTTTGAAATCTCTATTCCGGTTACGGTCATGCCGTTTTCTTTGAAAATCTGTGCATTCCGTCCATAGCCGATTCCGGGTATCAGGAGGTTCTTGACGCCTTTTTCCACAAAGAAATCTTTTGTCGCTACTGCCGACTTAGCAGGCTCAAAGCCCCACATCTCCTGCTTTTCTTCAAAAGCGGCTTCCCAAAATTCTGGCTTTCCGGTTTCGTCTGTCATCCTCTTATTTGCTTACATGATTTGTCTTGCAATGTACTATAAATTTCTTTTCAAGATAACTTCCCTCAGTCGTTCTTCGTGCTCGTCTCCCCATTGTCCCAAAGTGGCAATAACGGGAATCAAAGTCTTGCCGAATTCGGTAAGGCTGTACTCTACTTTTGGCGGAACCACGGGATAGATTTTTTTTGCAATCAATTCGTGTTCTTCCAGTTCTTTGAGCTGCATCGTCAGCACCCTTCGGGAAGCGTCGGGAATTTTGCGCTGCAATTCGCTTGGGCGCTTATGCCCTTCATTGATAAACCACAGCAAACGGACTTTCCATTTGCCATACAGTACCTCGCCTATCAGGTCAAGGCCGCAGTTTAAACTCAACGGGATCTTTCTTTCATACATATTACAAAAATAAACCATTGTCTCAAGCTGTACAATATAGGATAAATTTATCCCTATGCAATTCGTTTTTCCGTACTTGTACAAACTGATTGTATGTCCCAACTTTGCACTAAACAAATGTAAAATGGAACACGAATTTAATTTCAACAATGAGTTGTCAGGCAAGATTGCCTTGGTGACTGGCGGTACAAAAGGTACCGGAAATGCTATTGCAAAACGACTGCTGCAAGCAGGCGCAACGGTAATCATCACAGCGAGAAATGCGCCCGAAACAGCAAACGAAAACCTGCATTTTATTTCGGCAGACCTGAGCAAGCCTGAAGGAACGCAAAAAGTGGTAGACGAAGTTTTAGGAAAATACGGCAGGCTCGATATTCTTGTAAACAACCTAGGCAGCTCCGAAACACCGAGCGGCGGTTTTGCTGTATTGGATGACGAGGCTTGGGAAAGTACCATACAAGCAAATCTGCTTGCTCCTGTGCGTTTGGACAGGAAGTTTTTGCCGCAAATGATCGAACGCAAAGGCGGCATTATCATCCACATTGCTAGCATACAGGGCAAATTGCCTTTGTATGATTCTACTTTGCCTTATGCGGCGGCAAAAGCAGGATTGATAAACTATAGCAAGGGATTGTCTAACGAAGTTGCGCCAAAAGGCGTCCGCGTATTGACCGTATCGCCAGGCTGGATCATGACGACAGCATCAACAAGAATGATAGAACGGATTTCGGCAAGTTCCAATCGATCTATAGAAGAAGCCGCACAAAGCGTAATGGACGCACTTGGAGGCATCCCTTACGGCAGGGCAGCACAGCCAGAAGAAGTAGCAGAACTTGTCGGTTTTTTGGTTTCGCCACGAGCGAGCTATCTGACGGGAACTGAATACATCATTGATGGCGGTACCCTCCCGACAATTTAATAACTCTAAAAAATAAAATCATGAATTTACCCAATAGTATCCTTGAATTAGTAAAAGCGCAAAACAACTTCGATAGTATCGCCTATGCCAACTGTTTTACAAAAACAGCTACCGTTTTAGATGAAGGCAGGGCGTATACTGGAACGATTGAAATTGAGAAATGGATTGCTGAAGCGAACCAGAAATATAAAGCCGTCATGAAACCGATCGGCTATACGGAATCAGGCCACTCAAGTATTCTGACAACAGAAGTTTCAGGCACATTTGAAGGAAGTCCGCTTATCCTGAATTATCATTTTGAGATTATCGACGGACTGATCCAGTCGTTGGAAGTAACAGCTTAAGAAAATGCGAATCGGAATGCTTGCTCTTTTGCTCTTCGCGTTCGATGCTGCTTTTACTTTTTATCCAAAGAAGCGGCAATCATTCCTTTCAGTACATCCAAATCAACATCGGCTAGCTTGTTGATGTAAAGACAGCCTACGCCTGTCTTATGCTTGCCGAGTTTTTTAAGAGCCTCGGCGTGTTCTGCTATGCCTACGCTGATGTATAGAGACAGATTGGCCTTGCGCGGCGAAAAGCCTATCTTGAGCCAATCTACTTCTCTTCCTGTGGCAGCGCTCTTGTATCTTTTAGTACCAAACCCGATGAGGGAACTGCCCCATAAGACAGGTTCTTCTCCGCTCGCCTCTTTCATCATTTCTAAAATCACAAAACTATCTTTTCGCTTTTGCTCCTCCGGAATCGTATTGATAAAATCTTCTACGCTTGCCACGGTTGGTTTGGTCTTGATTTCTGCCAGTTTTGATTTTTTCTCAGCCATCGTACATCGTATTTGGGTTGTTTCTGTAGTATCCAGCGCAAGAGCCGCTCGTTTTTGTAAAGATAAGAATATGCCGATTGTTATTTTGAACATCCTAAAAAATTTAGTAACTTCACTATACCATCCCCCTTTGATTAGAATACGCAAAAGGAAAAGATTATGGAAAAACTAAATAAGGCCGTTCTTTTTTTGATGATCACGCTCTCGTTCTTTTCCTGCGGCAAGCAGAAAGCAGCGGATTTCAGAAAGGCCATCCTTCAAGAAAAACAGATTTCACGCATTCTCATTCACGAAAAAGGCTCCGAATCGCGCAAGCTAGACTATCTTATACAGCACGATTTCAACAAAGCTTTGTCTGTAGTAGACACGCAGGAAACGGAATTTGACGCCATCATCAAACAAATTGAAGCACTCCAACCGGATGACTTGGCTATGGGACAGCAGCTGAAGCAGACAGCAGCGGGCTATTACAAATCCTTAAAAGAGCTGCACTTGTACTCCAGGCAAGAAATAGCACAGGAAATATCAATCAAAAACGCCAAAGGCGAACAACTGGATAAGGAATTAGACCGCTTGCTCGAGCTTTCTAAAGAAAAACGAAAGCTGTACCAAAACGTGTATGATGCGGAACGGTTATTTTCGGATGCCATGCGCAAATTCAATGAAGCGAATGATCTGGATCCGGCCTAGTTCTAGGTAGCGTACCGATTTATATTATTAGGAGAGACTTATCCCTTCCCTAACCGATACGGCTCCTGATAAGGGCAACGCATGCCTCAATTCCGATCTCCTCTGTATTGACCCCGAGACTATTATTCCCATAAGGCTGGTACGTAGTACTATCCGTAACCGAAAAAAGCCCTACCGTTGGCGTCTGCACCGAACTTGCCAAATGCATGATACCGCTGTCTGCCCCTACAAAAACATCGGTATTAGCTATGACAGCACCAATTTCCCGTACATCTTTGCTATAGAATGCCGGAGCCTGGAAAGAAATCTGCGAGACCTTTTCTATAGGCAGTATTTCAAGAATATTGCACTCCGGAAATGCTTGCTTTAGGGCCTCGTAAAATTGAGCCCACCAATCGCACGAATAACATTTATGTCCGGTCGCATACGTAAAGAGGGCGATGGTCTTCTTGCCGTCTCCGACTATATTTTGTACGATGCCTTTCCCTTTCTCCAGCTCAGCGGTGCTTAATTTAAGATCGAGCAACGGAACCGCCCCGCTTCGTTCCGGAAGGCCGCAATGCAGCAAGAAATCACGGAAATAATAGACTGGAAACTTGGCCATGTGCTGCGCGTTTTCATACCGAGAAGCAATCAAGCTTCCTTCGTCATTGCCAAACAGCTTGTACTTTCCTCTGGCAATCCAAGTGGCCAGCCTTCCTGACGAGGAATAGCTGACAACATTGATAATCAGGTCGTAGCGCGTCCTGCGAATGGCCGTCCATTTTTGAAAGTACTTAAAAAGGCTCTTGAAGGGCTTCTTGGGCAGCTTGATCGTATGATCGATAGCGTCATAATTCTCGAAAAGTATCGGAGCCAGATTTCCTTTTACCATAAGGTCGATCTTGCAGTTTGGAAAAACGGCTGTAATTTCCTGCACCAGCGGCGTGACCAAGAGCAGGTTTCCCAAACGTCCGTTAGGCCTGCAGATCAAACACTTTTTCGATCTTGATGTTTTCAGGAGTCTCCTTTATTTTGGGATAGCTGCAGCTCCCGATATTTTTGGTAAGGCCTTTCATAAAAGCCCTGCGCCTGCGGTTTATTTTTTTTAGAATACCCATGTCTGTCTCATTGAGAACCTTATAAGTTATTACATATTTATGGCCTGCACGATAAGCCAAAACAGCGGTTGTAATATCTTAAATTCCTACTGCAGCAAGTCTCTGTTTATATAATTAAATTGTTAACTTATTTCGAGCCTGAACCAAGCTTTTTGAAAAGAAACCAATCCGCATAAAAAAATCCCGCTGCTTTCGCAAAGGGATTTCGTATTTCAAGAGGTTGGTAAAACCTTATTGCTTTACAAATCGTTTAGTAGTGGCCGTGCCGTCTTCCATACGAAGTTTCAGGAGATACACCCCCGAAGCCAGATCGTCTACCGACACTTTGTTTTGTTCTACGGCTGCCGAGCGTACCAGCTGTCCGGCCAGGGTATAAATTTCGCCGGCAGTGGCCTTATCTTCAGATCCGATAAAAAGATTGTCGGTTACCGGATTTGGATATATCGCAATACGGCTCGCCAAACCATGCTCATCAACTCCTAACGTAATGCCGTTCAAGACAATCTGCGGACGCGTTCTTTTGGCTTGCACCGAAGTAGCTGTCGTAGTTCCTGTATAGCTTAGAGGCGGATTTAGCGGATCGGCATTCTCCGCTGCCTGATCTGTCCTGATCATTAACGACGTTACATCTGTTGTCGCAGCAGCTTGATAGAATTTTATCGTATTTCCGTCATCGCCCGCTTTGTTCGCATCTACTGTAATCACCAAGTTATCCGTTCCATTATAAGCAAAAGGCGTGTCAAAAGTAAACCTAAGCGTCGTACCCGTCAGCGTAAAAGAACCGTTGGTCAGTACGTGCGAATGGCTGGCCACGCTAATCCAGTCCGCACCGGAAGCGCCGACTACAGGACTGTAGGAAGCTCTTGAAGTATGGCCTACCCACACATCAATCATCGTATTGGTATTGGCCAGCGAGCCGGTAGTGTTTAGCATGAAATCAATCGAAGTAATCGTTCCTGCCGTGCCGATTTCAGAAGCAAAATAAATAGTCTGAGACAATGAAGTCGAATAATAAATCGAGATAGGCGTCGAGAGTCCCGCATTGCTGTCTACAAGAGTCCCCGAACCGATCGGAACCTGCCCAAAAGAGAATGTGCTTGCTGTAAGTGCAAATAAAAGTAAAGTTTTTCTCATAATTTATAAATTTATTGTTAATATGCTATAAATATAACATAATATATAGAATAATTTATCTATAAAGACAATAAGTATCTTAATAACTTATGATGCCGATAAAGTAGGAACCAACCAACTGCCTCACTGCAGTTGTAGCCTCTTATCTGTACCCATTAAAAAACATATTTCTGTATCTGTAACCAAAGCTGCCGTCTTCCTAACTTTACTAAACCAAATACGTACAGTCATGGAAACCTCTTTAGAATACCAAGAAACACTGCAATTTGCACAAGTGTATATTACCGACATGGAAGCGCTGAAAAAAATCTTTCTTCAAGCCTTCCCGCTAGAACACGATATTACCGCTGCTTTTGGCGTCCCTTTCCTGCTGGCCAAAAAAGAAGATCGCATTGTTGCTTTTGCGAGCCTCGTGCTCAATGCCAAGGAAGCAATCGATTTTGAGGTGTACAATAGTCCTGATATGAATGCAGACGAAAAAGGAATCTTCGTATCTTTCGTGTCCCGCTACCTCAAAGAAAAAGGCACCGGCAATTATAGCGATCCAGAACAATTAAAAGACAGTATCTGCAGGGTATTGAAATGGCTCAACTAAGCCTCGATGCCCAACGCATAAGCACATCCTATTATCGCCCAAAAAACAACAAGCCCATGCAGCGCAAGGAAACACTCTACCTGAAAATAGCCAAGATTATCGAAGAACAGATCCAGAACGAGACGCTGCTCCTTGGCGACAAGCTGCCATCGATACGGAGCGTACAAAAGCTCCATAATGTCAGCATCAATACCGCCAAGCAAGCCTATCTCGAGCTCGAAAGCCGCTCGCTGATCGAATCGCGTCCCAAGACAGGCTATTACGTCAGCAAGACCTCGCAGCGAAAGCTGGCCCTGCCCTCTGTTACCGCTATAGCCGATGCCGGAAAAGGCAAGACGCCAGAAGACCTTATCAGCAAGGTCTACGATACCATTGCCAAGCCTGATGTGACCCAATTTGCCTTGGGACTGCCCGGCAGGAATTTCCTGCCATTGGCCAAGCTCAACAAAGGAGTCATCAAGGCCATACGCAGCCGAAGCGACAGCGGTACCGACCTAGAACCGGTGCAAGGCAGCGAGCACCTGCGCCGTGAAATCGCCAAATGGTCGCTGGTCTTAGAAGGCAAAGTAACGGAAGACGACCTTGTCATTACTTCGGGCGCCATGAACGCTATCTATCACGCCCTGATGGCGGTTACCAAGCCCGGCGACTCGGTGGCCATAGAAAGTCCGGCTTATTTTGGCATCTTGCAGGCCATAAAGCTGCTCGGGTTAAAAGCAGTAGAGCTACCGACCCATCCCGTTTATGGCATCGATCTGGATGCCTTAAAAAAAGTACTGCCTGCGATCTCGGCCTGCTGCTTCGTGACCAATTTCAACAATCCGATGGGTTTCCAGATGCCCGACGAAAACAAAAAAGAACTCGTGCGGCTCATCACCGCTTATAATGTCCCGCTGATAGAAGACGACATCTACGGCAATCTTTATTTTGGAGCCGAACGCCCCAAACCATGCAAGTTTTATGACGAAGCAGGACTGGTACTCTGGGCCGGATCGGTTTCCAAGACGCTGGCACCAGGCTACCGCGTGGGTTGGATTGCTCCTGGGCAATTCAAAGACAAGATCATACGCCAAAAGCTCGTGCAGACCGTATGCAATCCGTCGCTCTATTCCGATGTCATTGCTGATTTTCTGGAACACGGACGTTATGACCACCACCTGCGTATGTTTCGCAATAAGCTTTATGCCAACTACCTGCAGTTCCAGCGTGCCGTAGAAACCTATTTCCCCGACAATACCAAAATCTCCCAGCCCAAGGGCGGCTTTATGCTGTGGCTGGAACTGGACAAGAGAATCTGCACCGAAGACCTGTATGATGCCGCCGGAACCATGAATATCAATTTTGCGCCCGGCAGGATGTTCTCCCAGCACAACCAATACAACAACTGCATGCGCCTTAATTATGCGATGGAATGGAACGACCGCGCAGAAGAAGGTTTGCAGAAGCTCGGCAAGCTCGTAAAAAACAGTATTTAAGTTGCAATACCTCTTTTAAAAACAAAAAGCCTCCCAAAAAGGAGGCTTTTATACTTTTGAAGTCGATACGAAGGGTCATAAAAAGCTCTTGACCCAATCCTGAAATTTGATTTTGTAAGTTTCGCCGATAGGAACAATCTTATTTTGAATAAATACACGGTTGCGTTCTATGGTTTCAATCTGATCGAGCCGAATGATATAGGATTTGTGTACCCGCATGAAAGAAGGTGCTGGCAGTTTTGCTTCAAATTCTTTCAAGGTATCCAGCACGATTAGTTTTTCGTTTTTTAGATGCAAATACAGATAATCCTTTAGGCCTTCTACCAGCAACAAGTCGTTCAGGTTTATTTTTACCAGCTTGCCATCGGTTTTTATGAATAAAAACTCATCCTGCTTTTCTTCTGTTTTAGTTAATACTTCTACGGCTGGAGCTGGCTTTTCTTGAGAAAGGGATTCTATTTTCTGTATGCATTTATAAAAACGGTCAAATGAAATCGGTTTTAATAAATAATCGACCACATTATGCTCATAGCCTTTCAGGGCATACTCGCTATAGGCCGACGTGATTACAAATTTTGTTTTGTTGCCCAGCATTTCCATCATCTGCAGGCCCGTAAGTTCTGGCATCTGTATGTCGATAAATAAGACATCGATAGTGGTTTGGGCAATGAGTTCGAGTATTTCAAACGGATTGGTTGTCGCTTTTACCAATTCAAAACTTGAAATTTTTTCTACATATTTTGACAACAGAGCCACTGCCATAGGTTCATCGTCTAGGATTGCACAGCGGATGATTCTCATAGTTTGATATCTAATTTTACGTAATACATATTTTCTTTTGTGGTAATGTCTAACGAATGCCTGTCAGGAAAATACAATTGCAATCGTTTCTTTATATTATCGATGCCAATGCCCGACTGATGGTCTTTTTTATAATTGCTGATGCTGTTTTGCGTCTGCAAAATTAGATGATTTTTATTTTGCGTCAGCTCGATAGTAAATTCCTGTCCCGGATTGTTCAGAATACCGTGCTTAAAGCCGTTTTCTACAAACGGAATCAGTAACAAGGGCGGAATACGGCATTCCGGATTTTCAATATTTTTCTTAAAAACCACTTGCGCGTCACCCGAAATCCGCATCGATTCTAAAGCAATAAAGTCATCTATATAGGCTACTTCGCGCTGCAATGCAATAGTTTCGTTCTGGCTCTCATACGTCATATAACGCATCAGCCCGCTCAATTGCTCTACAGCCGGAAGCGCTTTTTCTGATTTTTCGAATATCAGGTAATAAATATTGTTCAGGGTATTGAATATAAAATGCGGATTGATCTGCGATTTCAGGAAATTGATTTCTGTCTCGCGTTTGCTCTCCAATAAAACAATCTGCTCTTTTTGCAGGCGCAACATGTTTACAATAAACCATAAAACAGAAGAAGCCATGATCGGGCGGCTGCCATAATACAGATTGTCATAGATATAATACGCAATTGTTGCATCGTTGGAATAATTATGGAAACCAAGCCATGTATTGTACAAAACCTCTTCTATCAAATATCGCATTCCGATAAAAATAACAAACAGCGCCAAAAACGATAGTATGATTCGTTTTACATTTTTCACATCAAAAAACTTGGGCATAAAGACTAAGTAATTCAAATAAAAAATAAAAATATAGATTGTTGTAAAAGAGTAGGTCAATGCATTTCCCGGGGTTTTAAAATCGAAAGACAGTATCGGGAAACTGAATGTATTTTGTTCAGGGTCAAATACAGCCAAATCTTGCATTATATAGTACATCCAAAATAACAGATGTAGTAGAATCACATATTTTTTCTTCATGGTTTGGGCTATTTTTTTAAAGTGGAAAAGTAGCGCATTACGGAATACCAAAAAACTTTTTTTCGACAAACACCTGTTTTTCTCCGACCAACCTATTGGTCGGATTTTTTATCGCGCTGGTCGAAATAAAAAAAATAAAAACAGCAAAAGTTAAAGATTTGCTGAAAAATAATAACCATGAAAACACCAGCACATTTTTTAATTTGGATCACCTTTTTAATTACTACTTCTCTTTTTGCACAGACGCAAGAAGTAAAAGGCATAGCGCAAGCCAACGGCGGGTCGGCAGCATTTTACGATGTCTTATTGATAGCCAAAGATACTATTAAAGGCAAGACTGCCGAAAACGGTTCTTTTGCCTTGAAAGCACAAACAGGCGATTACCGCTTAGAAATTTTATATTTTGATAAAGCGGTGCACAAGCAAGAGCTGGCAGTAAAAAACGATATCGATTTAGGAGTGATTTCCTTTGAAAGCAACACCAAGCTGGACGAGGTAGTAATCGAGGCTCCTAAAAAACTGATGGAACGCAAAGCAGACCGATTTATCTATCATGTAGCCAATGCGACTTCATCTACAGGAGGTACGGCTATAGATGCTCTTAGAACCACGCCTGGCGTTACCGTAACACAAGAAAGCATCAGTATTTCGGGTAAAAATTCGGTTATGGTTTTAATCGACGACAAGCCTACTTATATGGGACAGGCGGAACTGATGAATTATCTCGAAAGTATCAGCGCCTCCAATTTGGCAAAAATTGAAGTGATTACTACGCCGCCAGCCAAATATCAGGCCGAAGGCAACAGCGGCATCATCAATATTGTTACCAAAAAAGTCAAGAAAGACAGCTGGAATGCCTTAGCAGGCGGAGCGTATCAACGCGGACGAAGAAACACGCAGCAATACAATACGGCATTCAACCTGCAAAAGAATAAGCTGACATTGAGAAGCTCTCTTTCTACAGGAATACGACGCTCTTTAATCAATTGGGACAATGATATTTATTATCCAGATGCTTTTTGGAAGAATGAGAGCGGCTCTGACGGTAAAAATCGTTATGTAAACGGACAATTGTCCCTGGATTATCAGCTTACAAAACAATGGACGATCGGTACCAAAGTTTCTGCCTATGCTTCTAAGTTTACCGATACGCAGCCACAGCTTACGACTCTTTTTGATCAAAAAGGAGGCAATATCCAGCAGTTTATGAAGAATAATGCGGCCTCAAACGATAAGACCTACCAGCAGATTTACAATATATACTCAGAATATAAGCTAGATACTTTGGGCAAAAAAGTAATGGTGGATGTTGATTTTGTAAACTACCACACGCCAACTTTCAATGAATATGCCTACGCAAACTATACGCCGGCAAACGAACTGATTGCCAACTCTGAGCATGCAGGCATCAATGATGTAGATATCAAAATACAAAACCTATCCGTCAAAGTAGATTTCGAATTGCCAACCAAAATAGCTGATTTTACGGCTGGTGCCCGTTTTTCCAATTCAAAATCAGACAACCTGATCAATGCCTTTAAGCAAGACGAAAATGGCGAAATGGTCTATGACACCAACCTGTCGAATTATTTCGAATACACCGAAAAGAATGAAGCGCTTTATATTTCGGGAAGCAAAAAGTTCAATGAAAAATGGAATATCCAGTTAGGCCTACGCTTAGAAGCTACGCAAACCGATGGATTTTCGAGAGAAGCCAATAATCGCCATACCAATGATTACCTGAAATTATTTCCTACAGTGTATGTACTGCATCAGTTTACAGAAGACAAAAGTCTTGGATTCAATTATTCGCGCCGTATCCGCCGTCCGAGCTACGAAAGCCTGAATCCTTTCCGTACGATCAACAACGAATTTAGCTACAATGAAGGAAATCCGTTTTTGAAGCCGTCATTTACGCATAATTTTGAAGTGACCTTTACGTATAAGACATTCGATTCCCGAATCGGTTTTTCAAGCATGAAAGATGGCGTAAACCAAGCTTCTATATTAAATCCGGATACAAAACAGAACAATTATATCTGGATGAATTATGTCAACGAAGACATGCTTAGCTTTACACAGAGTTATACGGCAAAACCGACACCGTGGTGGACCAGCGTGAACAACCTTAATTTCAGCTACTCCGAATCAGACATTGTCGTTTCTGACAAAAGGAATAAGGGAACCTCTACGTCTTTTTTCTCAACCAATGATTTTACATTAAATAAAAACAAGACGTTTTTCATGAGCCTTAGTTATTTCCAGAATTTTGGGGAAACGTTCCAGAATTCAAGCTTAAAGCCATATGCCAAATTTTATGCTACGGTAAAATACCAGATGCTTGATAAAAAATTAGAGCTGGGCATTAGCGGAACCGATATCTTTAACGGACGTGAATATTCAAAACAGAAAATGTATGGGGTAACCCAGGAATTTAAAAATGTTTGGGACACGCAACGCATACGTTTTTCATTGACGTACCGTTTTGGCAACAGCAATCTTAAGACAAAAGAACGCCAGTCGGGCAATTCTGAGGAATTGAACAGATTGTAAAGAGCTATTCATTTTGATAACTAAACCCCTTTGTACAGAAGGGGTTTTTCGTTACGTTTCTTGCGCCCATTTTCTTTATAACCGAAGGTGAAAGATCTATTCGCAGATATTGCCTTTCATTTATCCTATCAATTAATTACTTTTACCTCCGTTTTTTATTAACCACAACCCCCACATTTATGTTAAACCGCAGGCCTTTAGTACCTTTTCTACTCCTTTTCTTTAGCATCCTTCCTATTTATTCCCAAAATAAAACAATTGATTCGATAGAAACGATATTAGCCAATCGCAAGATTAGTGATACGACACGCATTAATACAATTATTGCGGGTATGGATAACACAATCATGTTGAGCAAACCTCATGTGGCCTACTTCAATCAGTTGCTTCCTGTTTTTACTAAAGGATTGGCAATTCCCAAACTTCACCCAAAAGTAAAGCGAAAATACCAATTTGCTGCGGGTGTGTATTACTACAATACTGCAAAAAAAGAAACAAGTGAGGGCAACAAAAATGCGCCAATCCACTTTGATGAAGCTATAAAGTATTGGAAAGAGTCGAAAGACTACAAGCCTATGGCATTAGCAATAGTTGGTAAAGGTGCGTACTACCGCCATATTGCCGACTGGCCAAATACGTTCAAATACTTTTTTGAAGCATTAAAATTCTACGAAAGCATTAATAATGAAAACGGAATATCAACCGTAAATATGGAAATAGGAACCGCTTGTATAGCCCAGCAGGATTGGAATAAAGCTATTGTTCATCTAAAAAAAGCATTGCCCTATTTTGATGTCCCTGAGTCAGAATTAAGAAAATCAGACCGCCATAGTTTAGCGGTAATCCATAATAACATAGGCACATCTTATACCCGTCTTAAAAACTTTACCGAAGCCCATAACCATTTTCTAAAAGCGTACTACTATATCAAAAAGAATAAAGATCCGCAGGCAGAATCGATAATTTTAGTACAATTGGCTCAATCCTCCAGTGAATTGGGAAAACTAGCGGAGTCGGAAGATTATTTAAAAAGAGCCTTAGAGTTATGCAATGATGACATTTCAAAACAAGGAGTATACGGGAGTGCTGCACGCATTAATTACAAAAATAAAAACTATGATAAAGCGGCAGAGTATGGTGAGTTAAGCTACAGCCTGGCGAAAAAAAATAAAAACATCAATTCGCAGTCGGGTATCACTTCCCTGCTATACAAAATTTATAAAGAGAGCGGACAGTATGAAAAATCATTAAAAATGCATGAGGCGAACATCGTAATAAAAGATTCTACAAATTTAGAAGCCTCAAAAAACGAATTGGCGCAGCAGGAACTCAAATACCAGTTTGAGAAAAAAGAACTGCAGCAAAAAATACTCCAGCAAAAGAAATTAGCGGCAGTTACACTAGAACAGCAAAAGAAAGTGACAGCCGTCAAGCTCGAAGCCCAAAAGAAAGCGGCTCTAGAAACCTCAAAAAATAAATTAGCCCAACAACAGTTAGTCTATGATTTTGAAAAAAAACAGCTGAACCAGAAACTCGCTCAAGGTAAAAAAGTAGCCGCGATCAAGCTAGATTCTGAAAAGAAAACGGCCGTTAAAAATAATTGGCTGATTGCGGTTTCTTCTGTATTCCTGCTTTTTTTGCTCGGTGCTTATTTCTACTACCGAAACAATAAGCAGAAACAAGCCATTACGGTTTTAGAAAAAAACCAAATCAAGCAAAAGCTGCTCATCACCCAGATGAACCCCCATTTTATATTCAATTCGGTACAGAACATCGAAAGCCTGATCGATAACAAGCAGAACGACGAAGCGGTGGTTTATCTGGGCAAATTTTCAAAACTGACAAGGCAAATACTTGAAAACTCCAATGAAAACTACATATCGCTAGAAGAAGAACTAGAAATGATTGAAAACTACCTTTCTATCCAGCAGCTGCTCTATGAGAACAAATTCAAATTTACGATTCTGGTAGAAAAAGAAATCGATACCGAATCGATATTCTTGCCGCCGATGTTAGCCCAGCCGTTTATTGAAAACGCCATCAAGCACGGACTGAGCAACACTTTGGAAAATGGAAAAATTGCTATTCATTTCTATCTGAAAGAAAACAAGCTGTTTTTTGAAGTAACAGATAACGGCAAAGGTTTTGGTAACAGCACCCAATCAAGCAGTCACAAATCGCTAGCCATGACCATTACCAAAGAACGCTTGGTTTCGTATACCAAAAACAAAGATTTTATAGTGCAGACCGATAATCTGATCGCCTCAAACGGAATGATTGAAGGTGCCAAAGTTGTTTTTGAGATTCCTTATATTTACGAAAGTTAGAACCCGTAAAGTTTATAAAGAGAACTTTATGAGAGTTAACAATTTCCTATTTCCTTTATTGGGTATAGGCTTCTTATTCACTCTCCTAAAGTTCTTATAGGCACTTCTTAAGTTCTTATATGCTCTGCTCAACTTCTTATTGGCACTGCTCAAGTTCTTATTGGCTCTGCTCAACTTCTTATAGGCTCCGCTCAACTTCTTATTGGCTCTGCTCAACTTCTTATCGGCATCCCTCAACTTGAAACTGAACGATTTGATGCTTTATAATTGTAAAAATTATCCTCTTTTTAGTCGCTACATCTTGCCGTTTTTTGATTTCGTTTCCGTAAATTCGCAGGGTGAAAAAAATGGCATCCATATTTGCATTGTTTATGCTCCTGAAGCCCGTGCTTCCTGTGATTGAGTATGCTATTGATTACGACTACATAGCAACCGTACTCTGCATCAACAAGGACAAGCCGGAGTTGAAGTGTAACGGAAAATGCCACCTGATGAAGGAACTTGCCAAATCCTCTCAAGAAGACGGTGAACAGTCTCACGAAAAAAGAGCGGCAGCCTCAGAAAGCCACATTTTGTTTTTTGAAGAAATCGTAGATTTCGGGCTCGAAGCTCAAGTATTTCCATTGGCAGATCGTAGTCGCTACATCTTCTATCCAAACCTCTACAGCCATCTGGATAGCAGATCGATCTTCCGTCCTCCCCTTTCTTAAATTTCCATACGATTTGCAGAAATGCTGCGGTAGCAGCCTGTTTCTGAACGCTGTACTCTGAAACCCATTCCGGAGCAGCCTCATCCTATAACAAATTTAAAAAATACATCATGAAATCACGCTTAAAAAACATAGCGGGCCTTCTTGCCCTATCCCTATTTATCAACTCGTGCAGCAGCGACGATAACGGCTCGGCTCCTGCCGACGGAACGTCTGGCGACGTAGAACTGTTCTTCGACAACGGCGTTGCCGGAGATGCCCTGACGCTCGGAAACTCCTATACCAATTCCAACGGTGAGACCCTTGTCTTTGAACGCTTCACCTATATCGTAAGCAACTTTGTATTGATAAAAGAAGACGGCTCTGAGTTTACCTACCCTAAAAACGAAAGCTATTTTATCATCAACGAAGAAACCGGACAGTTTACGGTGCACCTAGAGAACGTGCCTGCTGGCGATTATAAAAAGATCAAGTTTGGTATCGGCGTTGACCAGCAGCGCTACCTGCAAGGCGAAACCGCACAGCAGAGCTTCTGGGACCTTGCCTTTGCTAATAACATGACCTGGACATGGTCTACCGGATACCGCTTTATCAACTGCCAAGGTACTTTTACCGTAGACCCTGCTCATGGCGGCGATACTACATCAAGAGGCTTTATGATTCACCAAGGCAGCAACACGGCTACAGACAACTACAGAGAAGTAGTCTTGAACCTGCCGACGACAGCGCGCGTGAGAGAAGGAGAAATGCCAAACATTCACCTAAAATCCGATGCCAACGTTATCCTTGACGGCGATACCAAGATCGAGCTGCACCACAACCTGAACGGTGCCGGAACTGCAGCAAGCATCATGGCAGGCGAAAACCTCATCACGATTGCCAACAACACCAAAAAGATGTTCACTGTAGACCACGTGCATAACGGAGCGGGAACGCACCACTAGGCAAAAACAGAATGCTTTTAAAGGAACCAGCCTAGATGATTTTAGGCTGGCTGTCCTTTAGCATGCACAATCCGGAAAACCTTCCGGCCCTAAAACTTTACCAATGAAAAAAATAGTATATTTTCTCAGTATCCTATCGGTACTCTCGTGCCAAGACGATAACGGCGAATACATCGAGATCGACCAGCCCTTAGATTTTATCGTTCCGGCTAATTTTCCAGAACCTCTACAAGACATCAGCTACAATGCCCCGACCCAAAAAGGATTCGAGCTCGGCAGGAAGCTTTTTTACGACGGCAGGCTGTCTAGAGACGGAACTGTTTCCTGCTCCTTCTGCCACGAACAGGCTTCTGCATTTACGCACCACGGACATGATTTCAGCCACGGCGTCGACAACCTCGAAGGACTCCGCAATGCGCCTGCCGTACAGAACATGGCGTTCCAAGGCGAATACTTTTATGATGGCGCTTCCAGCAGCCTAGAAATGCTCTCCATTGTGCCGATACACAATCCGGTAGAAATGGACGAGAACCTCGAAAGCATCGTGCTCAAGCTCAAGCAAGATCCTGTGTATGTAAAGCTTTTTAGCCAAGCCTTTGCCAACAAAGAAGTCAGCTCTGGCAACATGCTCAAGGCATTGGGCCAGTTTATGACGATGATGGTCTCTGCCAATTCGCGCTACGACAAATACGTCCGCAACGAAGCTGGCGGCACGCTCAGTACCCAAGAACTGCAAGGACGCGCGCTCTTTCAGACGAACTGTGCCACCTGCCATGCGACTGATCTTTTCACCGATAACAAGTTCCGCAACAACGGCCTGCCGCCGAATCCCAACCTGAACGACCTCGGCAGGGAAACAGTTACTGGATTTGCTTATGACCGCTACAAGTTTAAAGTACCCAGCCTAAGAAACGTGGCACTGACTGCGCCTTATATGCACGATGGCCGTTTCGGCTCCCTACAGTCGGTACTGAATTTTTACGCCTCGGGAGTACAGAACACGCAGAATCTCGACCCTTTGCTGCAGCAGCATCCTACGCTCGGAATTCCTTTGAACCAGCAGGAAAAAGAAGCTATTATTGCTTTCTTGAAGACGTTAACCGACGAAGAATTCGTCAGCAATCCCCTATTCTACTTTCGAACCTAAAAACCCGAAAGCCATTTTTAATTCATAAGACAAACAGATGAAAAAAATAATTCTTACGCTCGCAATCTCAATCCTTACTCTGAATACGGCCATGGCCCGTACCGAAAAAGATTCGATTGACAATCCGTTCCGCAGATACGTCGCCCTGCTGGAAGAAGACTGCGATGCCTGCGGCTGCTCGGCCAATGGCGGAAGCATGGGATTCAGTTCAATGCTCAACAGCAATTTCGTCGGCATACGCTACATCCACCAAAGCTACAAGAGCCGCGACGGCGTCTTTAACAACTCTCCGTGGATTGACGAGAATTTCAATACCGCACAGCTCTGGGCCCGAGTGCCTATTACAGAGCGGATTGAAATCATGGCCTTAGTCCCGTACCATTTCAACAACCGCGAAAAAGCCACCGGCAAAGAAAACATCGACGGACTGGGCGACATTACCCTGATGGGCTTTTATACCCTTTTCGGAACGAAGAGCGACAGCGCTACGGTGTTCCATAAATTCCAGCTCGGTGCCGGAGTAAAAGCCCCTACGGGAAAATACGACAGCGCCAATAACGGCAGTATCAATCCGAGCTTCCAGCTGGGTACTGGCAGCTGGGACTATACGCTTGCCTCGGAATATACGGTCAAAAAGAACAACCTCGGACTAAACGCCACGGTCAACTATGTTTTCAAGACAGAGAACGAAAAGAACTACCAGTTTGGCAACCAGTTCAATTATGCCGCTACCCTGTTCTACAGCGCAAAGATTGACAATCTGGACATCGTGCCCCAACTAGGACTGGCAGGAGAAAAATACGACGAGAACAAAGACCATGGCGAAGACGTGCCGCTGACCGCCGGAGACATCCTCTTCGGAAAGATGGGCATCGAGCTAGGGCTCCAGAAATTCTCCCTCGGCCTAAGCACCATGCTGCCCATCAACCAAAACCTTACCGGCGGAAGAGTCGAAGCCAACTATAGATGGTCGCTCAACCTCAACTATTCGCTCTAAGAAAAACTGTCCCGTCTAGCTGTCGGCGCTATTCTGCCGACAGCTATGCACGGGCTTTTTATTTTTTATTTTTGATTTTTGATTTTTGATTTTAGATTTTTCCCTTCCAACTATCAACTATCAACTATCAACTATCAACTCTCCCCTATCCACTACAAAAATAATTTTCCAACCTTTTCATAAGTGAATGAATATTCATTTATATTTGCACCATGAGAATCAGGGACGAGGAAAAGACAAAGCTAGTCAAGGAAAAAGCAATCGAACTTATCGTTACGCATGGTCTTGAAGGCTTTAGCATGAACAAGTTAGCCAAAGCCTGCAGCATATCCGTAGCTACGCTGTACATTTATTACAAAGACCGCGACGACCTCATCATTACGATTGCAGTTGAAGAAGGAAACAAAATGGGTACTGCCATGATTGCCGATTTTGATCCCGAAATGTCTTTGGAAGAAGGCCTGCGGAAACAATGGGAAAACCGCTGTAACTATTCCATCAACAATCCGATGATGTCGCTCTTTTTCGACCAGCTCCGCAGCTCTTCCTACCAGCAAGAATTCCTGGCTTCCTTCCTGAAGGAATTCAAGACCGTAGTAGGCAAGTTCATGCACAACATCATCCAAAGAGGAGAAATCGACAAAATGCCCTTTGAAGTCTATTGGTCCATCGCCTTTGCCCCGCTGTATAACCTTATCCGTTTTCACAACGAAGGAAAAAGCATGGGCGGCAGGCCTTTCAAGCTTACCGATGAAATTTTGTGGCAGACGTTTGATCTCGCATTAAAAGCCCTTAAGAAATAATACCGTTACTCGCCAAGAATCCATTACTAATCATCAATTCATCAAAAAATGAACGAACAACAATCCATGCCCTTTACAGGCTATCAAAAATTTGTAATCTTTATACTGGCCATAACGCAGTTTACGGTCATACTCGATTTTATGGTCATGTCACCCCTAGGCGATATGCTGATGAAATCCCTAGACCTAAAACCGTCTGCCTTTGGTGTTGCCGTATCGGCCTATGCTTTTAGCGCCGGACTCTCCGGACTGCTGACTGCTGGCTTTGCCGATAAATTTGACCGAAAGAAGCTGCTGCTTTTCTTCTACATCGGATTTATAGGAGGTACCATCTTTTGCGGTCTTGCAGAAAGCTATGCCGTATTGGTAGCCGCCCGTATCATTACCGGACTCTTCGGCGGGGTTATCGGCTCTATTTCTATGGCTATCATCACCGACCTGTTTGCCCTGCAGCAGCGCGGCCGCGTCATGGGATTCATACAGATGGGCTTTGGCGCAAGCCAGGTTCTAGGCGTGCCTATAGGCATCTATATTGCAACGCTCTGGAAATGGGAAGCTCCGTTTTGGATGGTAGCCATCCTTAGCGTATTTATTGCTATTGCCATAGCCATTTACCTGAAACCGCTTACAGCGCATCTTGCGCTGCAGCATGACAGGTCTGCCTTCGCCCACTTGTGGCATACCGTTTCCAAACGCGACTACCGTATCGCCTTTACGGCCACTGCCCTGCTTTCAATCGGAGGTTTTATGATGATGCCTTTCGGAAGTGCCTTTGCCGTCAACAACCTCGGCGTGAATTACAACCAGCTCACCATGCTCCTTATGGTTTCTGGCGTCAGCTCACTGGTCGTGATGCCGATAATCGGAAAGCTGAGCGACAAGGTCAACAAGTTTACCATATTCGCGGCAGCTTCTGTCTGGATGATGATTATCTGCGTGGTCTATACCAACCTAGGCGTCACGCCGCTGCTCATCGTCATGGCCTTGAATATCATGATGATGATCGGTATCATGAGCCGTATGATTCCTTCATCGGCATTGACCAGCGCCGTGCCCGAAATGTCAGACCGTGGTGCGTTTATGAGCATCAACTCTTCCTTGCAGCAGATTGCGGGCGGTATTGCCGCAGCAGTCGCAGGAATGATTGTTACGCAGAAAAGCAAAGGCAGTCCGCTAGAACATTACAATACCGTAGGTTATGTGATTGTCGTCATTTCGATCATCAGTATCATCTTGATGTGGCGTGTCTACAAGCTGACCATCAAAAAGCCGCATTATAGCAAAGTAGAACCTGCTGCTGCAGAAATGAATGAAATGCTGTAAAGCGATATTCTAAATAATAAACTAAAAAAGCGAAAAGATAGTAGTTATCTTTTCGCTTTTCTTTTTCTCAAAACAATGCATTATGATTTATGCAAGAACTGGCGCAGTACATACTGCAAAATGCCTTCGTTCCTGTAATATTCGATTTCGATCTTAGAGTCCAATCGGGCAATAGCCTTAAACTGTATCTTCTCGCCGTTTTTTCGCAGCGCCGTAACATCTACCTCTTTTAGAGGCTTGATATCTTCCGCAATGCCCGTTATCGTAAACTGCTCGCTGCCTGTGAGTCCGAGGCTTTCTGCATTCTCTCCGTCCTTATACTGCAAAGGCAGCACGCCCATTCCCACTAAATTGCTTCTGTGGATTCTTTCATAACTTTCGGCCAATACGGCTTTTACGCCCAACAAGAACGTTCCCTTTGCTGCCCAGTCTCTCGAAGAACCGCTGCCATATTCTTTTCCAGCCAATATCACCAAAGGTATCTTAGCTTCTCTATACTTCACCGAAGCATCGTATACGCTCATTTCTTCGCCCGTCGGCAGATATTTTGTATAACCGCCTTCGCGATCTGCCAGCCTGTTTTTGATACGCACGTTGGCAAAAGTACCTCGAATCATTACTTCATCATGCCCACGGCGGGAACCATAGGAGTTAAAATCGGCTTTTTCAACCCCTCGACTCAGCAGGTACTTTCCTGCTGCAGACAGTTCGCCATACGAACCCGCAGGCGAAATATGGTCGGTCGTGATACTGTCGCCTAAAGACAGCAGCACGTTGGCATTCTCAATATCTCTTAAAGGCTGCGGATGCTCTGTCAGGTTCTTAAAGAAAGGAGCCTCTTTTATATAGGTCGACTGCTCGTCCCACACATATATTTTCTCATTAGGAACTTCCAGATTCTGCCATATCGCGTTTCCTTCAAAAATAGTCCCGTAGCTGTTGGCAAACTGTTTCGGAGAAAGCACCGAGCTCATGATCGTATTGATCTCGTCATCGCTAGGCCAGATGTCTTTCAGGTAGACCGGCTGCTGGTTCGGGTCATAGCTGATTGGCTCGTTCAATAAGTCGATATCGACACGCCCTGCTATCGCATACGCAACGACCAGCATCGGCGACATCAGGAAGTTCATTTTAATCTGCGGATGTATTCTCGCCTCAAAATTTCGGTTCCCTGAAAGCACCGAAGCCATGACCAAATCATGTTCGTCAATCGCCTTGGCAATATGCGCCGGAAGCGGTCCCGAGTTTCCGATACAGGAAGTACAGCCGTATCCTACGATATGGAATTTCATCGACTGCAGGTCGTCCAATAAATCAGCCTTGATCAAATAATCGGTCACGACCTTAGAACCAGGCGCTAAAGAAGTCTTTACCCAAGGCTTTACATTCAGTCCGTGCTCTCTCGCCTTGCGCGCTACCAGCCCTGCACCGATCATCACATACGGATTGGATGTATTCGTGCAAGAGGTTATCGCCGCTATAACAACCGCTCCGTCTGAAAGCATAAACTGTTCCTGCCCGACGGTGACGGTAACGATTTTCATCCCGTCTTCAATTTTCCCTTCAATTTTTGTGTCCGGTACCATCGTCGTCTCAGTCTTCATAGGCAGCGAGCTTCCTCCTTCCGCAAACCATCGCGTCAACTGTTCTTGCGGCTTGATGTATTTGCGTCCGAAAGATTGGTGCAAAACGTCGGCAAAGGTGGCCGGAAAGTTTTTGAGCAGTATCTTATCCTGAGGTCTTTTCGGACCTGAAACTGTCGGTTCTATCGTTGAAAGATTTAATTCTAAAATATGCGTATAGGTAATCGACTCATTGCCCGTACGCCATAACAGGTTAGCTTTGCAATAGTCTTCTACCAGCTTTACTTGTTCTTCAGAACGGTTTGTCATGCGCATGTATTCCAGCGTCTTATCGTCTATAGGAAAATAGGTAACCGTACAGCCAAATTCAGGCGACATATTGCCTATGGTTGCCCTGTCGGGAACTGAAAGATTGTCCAGTCCCGGACCGAAAACTTCTACAAACTTTCCTACGACACCGTACTTACGCAGCAATTCAGCAATAGTCAATACCATATCTGTTGCCGTAGAGCCTAGCGGGATTTTTCCCGTCAGGCGCAAGCCTATTACTTCTGGCATGATAAAATAAATCGGCTGTCCTAAAATGGCGGCCTCCGCTTCTATTCCTCCGACACCCCAAGCAATAACGCCTATCCCGTTGACCATCGGCGTATGGCTGTCGGTTCCGACCAATGTATCCGGAAAGATCTCGCCGTTGCGCTCAATGACTCCTTTTGACAAATATTCAAGATTTACTTGATGGCAGATGCCCATGCCTGGTGGCACGACGCTGAAATTGCTAAACGACTGCTGTGCCCATTTTAAGAATTGGTAGCGTTCTTTATTGCGCTTGTATTCTTCATCCATATTGCGTTCATAGGAATATTCCGTGCCAAAATAATCGACCTGTACCGAATGGTCAATAACCAAATCTACAGGAATCAGAGGATTTATCTCGTCTGGATTTTTCCCTTTTCGCGCTATCTCTGCCCTGAGCGAAGCAATATCTACAACCGCGGGAACGCCTGTAAAATCCTGCATCAGCACGCGGGCAGGCTTAAAAGGAATGTCTTTATCAGAAGCTTCCGGCTTCCAATTGAGCAGGGTTTCTATGTTTTCGCGCGTTATCGCGAAGTCATCAAAATTACGTAGCGCGTTTTCAAGCAGTATTCTTATAGAAAATGGCATCTTTTCGATATTGTATCCCTGCTTCTCCATTTCCGGCAAGCTGTAGTACGTAAAAGTGCCATTTTTTGTAGTCAGTAGTTTCTTGATCTGATAAATGTCGTTTGTCATAGTCCGCAAGTATTAGTTGATAGCAATGACATAAAGGTAAGGGTTATCAGCGAAATAGCAATAGCTTGATATGTTGATTTTTAAGGGGTACTAAACTCTTTCTTTCAACCGCCATATCAAGCTATTGCATTTTCATAGAAAATCTAAAAACCTCCTTGCAGTAGAGGCATAAAAGAAGTTTGTTCATTATCCTCCAAGACAGCTTCCATAAACCTCATCCGCGGATCCAGTACTACCTTAGTCGGTTTTTTTGCCACACGGACTTTTAGCTTGCTTTGCCCCTGTGGCAGGATAACGCGCTGTTTTTTTCCGTCTTCAAGATAGATATCGATTTCTATGGGTTCATCAAAAACCAGGGTTGCTTTTTTGCCTTTTCCATCTTCCCTATACTTTTTGGCAATAACGGCTATTCCCAGCTCATATATTCCTTCGTTTGTCTTACGGTAAGACACTTTGTCCACCTGCAGGTCGTGGGTGATAATCTGCTTGAACAGCTCATCAATTTTAGGATGAAGAGTACTATCGCTCACCGCATACAATTCGTCGATCAGGTCTAAAGAAATAGGCGACTGATTCGGATAGGCATACTTCTTAAGAAAGCTTCTAAGCGCCTTGTTGATGTTTTCTTCCCCAAGAAGCAGTTCTAGTTGGTACATGACAACCATTCCCTTGTCATACGCCAAGAACGGCTTATATGGATCGGCTTTATACAAAGGCTCTTCTCCTGCAAAAGCACGCTGTTCCATATAAATATCTTTGTGTATCTGTACGCGCGACACTATGTTTTCATCGCCATACGCTTTTCTATAGAGCACCAACTCGGTATACATCGCCAGTGTTTCTGTCAGCAGCTTGCTTCCTTCCCTATAATCCGGGTCGATGGTCGCATTGCCCCACCAGGTATGCGACAGTTCGTGGCTGACCTGCTCATTCAATATGTCTTTTTCAGGATCCTGTCGGATATTATTCTGAAAACCGAACGATTCATTGATAAAGAAACCCGTAGGATACGCCGTAGCCGCAAAGCCTTTCACAAAAGAAGAGATTTCCACAAATCGGATCATGGCATACGGATACTTGCCAAAATGCTGCTCGCAGTATTCCAACGACTGCTTTGCATTTCGGATAATATGTTCAATATTATGCTCATGTCCGGGCTGATAATATACTTCAATCGCAATGCCTTGGTAGTTCGCCTTTTGTACGGCATAACGTGCCGAAGCAGCTGCAAAACGGAAAGGTATAGGCGACGAAGTCTTGTATTGGAAATAATTACGTCCGTCCTTTTGCCACGTGGCTTTCAGATCGCCGATACCGATAGCCGTCTGGTTTCCAGAAGTAGAAATCACGGCATCCAGATTGATATAGCCATACTCATAAGGCGTTTCCCTTTTCTCTTCCAAAGGCAATACCAATGAGGCTGCCGGCAGTTTTCTTTTGGTACGCTCTCTAGGGTCGTCTATCTCATTATCGGCCATGTAGCCGAATCGCGGAAAAAAGTTACTGATGCGGATAAACGAGCCGTTTTTCAGGATCGTACTAAACTGCTTGAATCCGTTAAACGAAGAACCCGAATAGGCAAAAGCGAATTTCATGCTGGCTGATTTGCCAGGCTGCAGGGGCTTTATTAATTTATACCAATAATGCCCATATTCTTTGTCGGCAGACAGCAACTTGGCATTCTCGATAGTAATACGGCCCCATTGCATATCCTTGTCAGCATACACCAAGACAGAGTCTATAGTTTGGTCGCCTTTATTAGCTAACACGTACGTCCCTGTGACAGCATAGCTGTTTTTTTCGGGAAAGAGATCGATGGAAGTCTTGACATCCGTTACCGTAGGCTGCAAGAGCTCGCTGAATTTTTTATAGCGCTCCTCATACGCCTGCTTCCAATCATTGCGTTCTTCTTTCTTAGGGACTTCTGTCTCTTTCCAGATTATGCTTCCCGAAAATAATGCGCCCGCTAGGCAGCCCGCCAATAAGAGGGCCTGCCCTATTTTTGATCTGCCTGATAGAACACTCTTCCTTCTGAATCGGACCGCTGCAAAAAGCACAATAGCCGAAATACACGACCAATAGAGCATTTTGATATGAAACGCGTCCATAAAAAGGTCAAATCCGTTCATTTCGCTATAATTCCCCTTGAAAGCATTGGCATATTGCAATAGAGGATGCTTTAGCCCGATAAGCCCTCCAAAAGAAGTATTGGTCAATAACAAAACCACAGAAGAAACCATCAAGCCGATATACCTGTTTTTACACAGCGTATGTATGCTAATGACCAAGGCAGCGCAGAGCGACAATGGCAGGCCGATCAGATAGTACAAGGACAGATACAGTCCCAAGTCGATGGCTTCTGTACCAAATGCCAATTGAAACCCTATACCGACAAGACAGCTGCACAAAAGCAACAGCATCGGCACGAACGTAAGCGTAAGCCATTTTGAAAGCACGACTGCCATCTTAGGAACGGGACTGCTGTTTTCCAACGCATCAAAGCGCGCGCCTTGGCTTCTCCAGAAAATCTCACTTCCATAAAACAATACGACTATCAGGCCAATCATGGGAAACAGCTTCAATATCTCGCTGACCATCAAGCCCGAAGTAGCAAAACGTTCTGGCAAGCGCCTTCCGGCATCAATGATACCAATGACCTCCATCCCGAAAAAGAAACACCAGCCGAGAACAATAATCCATATCGACACACTCTTGATAATTGATTCCATATCAATCTTTACAAAACTAAACCCAGCCCTCAGGCTATAGGCACCACCGCTATTCTTTGTTGGAACTGGCATATATTCAAGGCCAAGAACAGTCTTATCTTCCTTGACTTTCTTACCCGATTTTCTATCTTTCCCCACTACAAAGCTAAACTTGCGATAAGCAAAGACTACCAACAGGCAAGACACCGCCATATAAGCCATGCGATTGAACAAGAAATTTCCGGTTAGCGTTACCAACTGCGTATTGCGCTGTCCAGCTGTCCAATACTGTGTCTGCTCAAAAAAGGCCGACAGACCAAAAGGATCGACCTTTGCCATGACATCCATGCTTGCTGCCGATACGGGTGCGGCACTGGCCATAAGCGGCGAATTAGAAAACATTGCTATTCCCCAATAAAGGAAATAAATAAAGAGTCCGGAGATATAGATTGCCATCCTGTTTTTAGACAATACGCCTATGCTGCACAGTACGCCTGTACAAAACAAGATGTTGGGCACAGCAAGCACTAGAAAAGGCTTTAGGTAGCTCCATACGTCAAGCGCTGCCAATTCCTCATCATGAGAGCTGAACAGCTGGTGGCCGGCTAACAGCCCTGTTACGTACAGCGCAAATGTCAAAGCTGCAATACCGAAAATGAAAAGAAAGCGGCTGCTCAGGTAATACTTTTTCTGTATGGGCGTAGCATAGAGAATCAAGTCAAAATGTGCGTCCTTTTCCCGCATCAAGCTTTGCGCCGCCAGCAGCGCTACAGAAAAAATACACATCAGCGACATGATGCCGATGATATACGTGATCACATAAGGCGAATTCTTATAGGTTTCCGGAAAAGGAAAATTAGCCGCGACAGAAGTAAACAAGCCGAATCCGAGAAAGAAAACGAGCAGTACCAAGAAGGATTTTTTCTTTGCGAAAAAGATCCAGTCAAAATGTAAAAGACCTGCAAACATATTATTTCGTATTAAAAAGTTGGGCGAAATACACGTCTTCAAGATCGGTCTGTTTCATGGCAAAGCCGTGCTGTGGGTTCTCTTTAGAAAGGATATGGATGTGCTGTCTTCCTGCATTCAGCTGCGTGGCAATGACCTGAAACTGTTCCTGATACGCTGACAGCTCATTCTTTTCTATAGCCTTGGTCCAAATGCACCCTTCCAGCTCGTCGATAAACGCTCCCGGATTGCCGTAGGCCAATACTTTTCCTTTGTTGATGATGGCCATCTGGGTACACAAATTACGCACATCTTCTACTAGATGCGTAGAAAGAATCACGATGACCTGCTCGCCTATCTCGCTCAATAAATTATTGAACCGATTGCGTTCTTCGGGATCGAGTCCGGCCGTTGGCTCATCTACGATAATCAGCTGCGGATTGCCGAGCAGGGCCTGTGCCACGCCAAAACGCTGGCGCATTCCGCCCGAAAAAGAACTTACCGCCTTGTTGCGGTCTGCATAAAGATTCGTCTTTTCGAGAAGCGCATAAATCTGCTCCTTTCTTTCTTTTTTACCGCCAACACCTTTGAGCACCGCCAGATGCTCTAATAAATCATACGCGCTGATTTTGGGATAGACTCCGAAATCCTGCGGAAGGTAGCCCAGCTGCTGCTTGATAAAGGCAGGATTGGCTACCACATCGACCGAATTAAATACAATCGCGCCGCTATCAGGCGCCTGCAAGCCGGCTATCGTTTTCATAAGAGTAGATTTGCCGGCACCATTTGGGCCCAGCAATCCGAAAATGCCATTGCTGATTTCAAGCGAAATGTCTTGCATGGCCTGTACGTCGTTGTCGTACTTTTTGCTCAAGTTTTTGATTTGTAAACTGTTCATTTTTTTGATTTTTGATTGATTATTTTAGACAATAGAATTCCTGCACCCTCTTAGGGGCGTTTTTTTTTATACGCTACATGGTTATTGATGGTTATTCTTCTCTGTACTCCAAAATATCGCCCGGCTGGCAATCCAATGCCTTGCAGATGGCTTCCAGAGATTCAAAACGGATACCTTTTGCCTTGCCTGTTTTTAGAATCGACAGATTAGCCGGAGTTATTTCTAATATCTCGGCCAATTCCTTGCTTTGCATTTTTCGCTTAGCGAGCATTACATCAATGTTTATAATAATCGGCATGGTTATATGTATAAGTCTTGTTCGGTTTGAAGATTGAGCCCCTGCTTGAATATTACCGCCATGAAATAAGCAAATACCCCAAGCACAAAATGCAATACCGACAGGCTAACGAGTATTTCGACTTCATAAGAATAAGCAATATGCCCGATCAAAAAAGGCAACGGCACGATAAAGTTGAGCAGGTAAAAGATGCTCAGCCTTCTTACTCCCTGTTGGGTAAACAATTTCTTTCCGCGGAACGTCTTGAAAATATTGCCCAGCATCCAAAAAAAAATGCCATACAACGCTATAAAAGCTATCATTTCAAAAATGTAATAAAACTCATAGGTATCACCTATCAAAAAACGCGTATCGGTAAAGGGATAGGTGATGACAAACCGCTTCCCATCTTCTATGGGCTGCAGAGAATCAGTACGAAATAGAAAGCAGATAATACAATAGGCAGCCGTTGCCAGATACGGCAGCGCCAGCACTCTTGAAAAGTAAAACAGACAAGTAGCAATAAGACGGACTCTTTTCATTTCTTAAATATTTTATGCAAATATATAATTAATTATCGTAAAACGATAATTAATCAATAAAAAATACATCAAACAGTATTTAATACGACATTCAGTATAAGCGAATTGTCAGTTCCTAAAGGAAAGCAGAAGCACTAGAGAGCAAAAAACCAAAAGCCCAAAACTTTTTACTATAATTCTGATATCTTCCTATATATTTGCTCTTCGTACAAAAGAACCTATCCTATTTCAAGATCCTTACCATGAAACAAGCGCTACTCCTATTCTTCTTTATAGCAACAAGCTATTGCAATGCCCAAGACCTTCTTGCCAAAAAAGGAACGATTACATTGGCGACAAACGAAAAAATAAGTTTTGAAAGGCTAGAGCTTGTCGATGGGCACTTTAAGTATTTTGAACCGACAACGGGTGAAGACAAAAAAATAGCAATCAGCACTGTCAAGGTAATTGATGATGAAAACCATAAGCGCGTTTTTACCAACAGGAACATTATCATTTCAACCGAATTTTCGCAAGGAATGGTTATAGAGAAAACAAAAGCAGATACCATTGCTAGTGCCAAGAAGCCTGCTCCAAAAAAAGAAGATGCCAAGGTCGCAGCAAATGGATGTCCGAATGGAATCTATTACACCAAAGAAGATTTTATAAACAAAGTACCAAATTCTACAGCAGTAGTAATTCCTAAAGGCCTGGTTGGCTTCACAAAAGAAGAAATCGTAGATGATATTCCAGCAGAGTGTTATTTTTATTTGAAAAATGAAGACAAAAAGCTTAAGAGAGTATTTGCCGTTTGCTACAAAGGACATATCTACTTCCAGACACAAGCCATATTAGACAACAGGAACAAAACTGACAGGGCACAAACCAATCATTTTCCAAATGGCTTTGCCAAAGTCATATCCCTTGGAGAAAATTACTATTATACCGAAGTCAGCCTTGCCAATAAATGGGCACAAGGTTTTGCGTATGGTTCTGGCGGAGCTGTAGGCGGTGCAATCGGCAGTTCCTTAGGCAATCATAAAGGTATTGTATGGGACGTAAAAATAAAGAGTTTAATATCTTCAAAAATTGCAATGACTATAATGATTTTATAAAAGTACTTTATCCTGAAGGCGTTCAAGAATGCAAAAACCATCAGCCTGATATCGTTAAGGTGAGAGAAGCTATTGAAAAAATAAAATAACTGGATTTTATTCCCCTTGCCTCTTTTTTTCAATGCCCTCGTTCATATCAATAACGCCTCTATAAACCGCCTATAGTCAAAAATCCTAATGCAAATACCACCATCACCCTTTCTGCAGCATATCGTAAGGCATTATCTGATTCTTTCAAATGATGCAGTTACAGCCACCGATTTTAGGATTTTTTCGGATGGAAGTCCCGGAATCGTGTTTCATCGGAAAGCTCCTTTTAAAGAGAAAAACGAGACAGAAGACAACTTTAGCTTACAGCCCGACTGCTTTGTATATGGACAGATCACGCGATTCAATACCCTCTCGGCTACAGGAGAAATCGATATGCTTGTGGTAGTACTGCAGCCTACGGCACTATTCAAGCTATTTACAGTACCCGCTTTTAAAATAAATGACAAGACGCTGCCTTTTACAGAATTGGCAGGTCATTCCGGCTGCCTTCTTATAGAAAAGATCCAAAGCCTTTCTGAAAATGCATCGGCCATAGCCGCAATTGAAAACTTCTTGCTGGGCCAACTCCTTAAAAACTCCTATAATGACAGCCTGGTATCCGTGGCCGTACAGCAGATTCATATACACAAAGGAAAGAACAGCCTGGCAGAAATGCTAAAAGGAATTCCGGCTACCGAAAGGCAGCTCGAACGAAAATTCAGCGAACACATTGGCTTGAGTCCTAAAAAATTTGCAGACATCGTCAGGTTCCAGCACTCCCTGAAAAGCCTGAAGCAGATTTCTCCAGATGCAAACCTTACAGAAGTAAGCTATGCCTGCGGTTATTACGACCAGCCGCACTTGAATAATTGCTTTAAAAAATTCACGGGCCTCACTCCTGTCCAATACCAAGTAAACAACAACCTGCTGGCCGTCAATTTTCTGTTACTGACCTAAGCGATTTTGTCGGTTTTCTCCAATTTTTGAGCTTGCTTTCTTTTCATCTTCGCAGTACTAATCCATTACGATACATACGATGAGAAATTTAAAAATCGCTACAGCCCAATTTGAAAACAAAAGCGGCGATAAGGCCTATAACCTGAAAGTAATCGAAAAGCTGTCACAAGAAGCCGCAGCAGCAGGAGCCGATGTCATTAATTTTCACGAATGCGCTATTACAGGATATACTTTTGCCAGAAACCTCAACAAAGAAGAACTGACAGAACTGGCAGAATATGTTCCCGACGGGCCGAGCATAAAAGCATTGGTAGCTATTGCAGCAAAACACCAAATAACCATTTTAGCAGGACTATTTGAAAAAGACTCCGAAGGAAACCTTTATAAAGCCCATGTGTGCGTAGACCAGACAGGAGTATTGGCAAAGCACAGAAAACTCCACCCGTTTATTAATCCGCATATTTTGCCCGGTACCAACTATACTGTTTTTGACCTCCATGGATGGAAATGCGGCATCCTGATATGCTATGACAACAATATCATAGAGAATGTCCGTGCAACAACCTTGCTAGGCGCCCAAATCATATTTATGCCGCATGTTACCATGTGCACGCCATCCACAAGGCCGGGTGCTGGATTTGTCGACCCCAAGCTTTGGGCTGATAAAGATAGAAATGCAATAGAATTGCGCCAAGAATTCGATGGACCAAAGGGCAGGAAATGGCTCATGAAATGGCTGCCCGCCAGAGCTTATGACAATGCCGTGTATGTCGTTTTCTCTAACCCGATAGGCATGGACGACGATCAGCTAAAAAATGGATGTTCGATGCTCATTGACCCTTATGGCGATATTATTGCTGAATGCAGGGAACTTGCAGATGCCATTGCGGTAGCCGAGATAGACGCCACAAAACTCACTAGTGCCGGAGGAAGTCGATACATGGCGGCAAGAAAGCCGGAACTATACGGCGAAATCATAAGCAAATCCCATGAAAGTATCCAAAAAGTAATCTGGCTGGAATCTGAATAAATAATACCTTTGTTATCCTAATGCTTCAACCATATTTCTATGCAGCACCCTTATCTACTCCACTTATCAAGCGACCCTGTATTCAAAGAAGTACTGCAAGACGCGGTGCCGCGGGAACTGAAAAAGAACACCAACCTGACACTGTTCCTCTATACTTCTATCATCAACCAGCAGCTATCTGCTAAGGTTGGCGATGTCATCTTTAACCGCTTTCTGGCGCTATACGATGGAAACGAGCCTACTTCACAGCAAGTACTCGATACTCCTTTTGAAACCCTAAAGGCCATCGGCCTCTCAAAATCCAAAACAGACTATATAAAGAATGTAGCCCAGTTTGATGTCGACCATGGCCTGCAGTATGAAAAGCTCCACGAGATGACCGACGACGAAGTAAGCCGTCTGGTTACTTCCATCAAGGGTATCGGAATATGGTCGGCCCAGAATCTGCTTATGTTTGGGCTGGGACGAGAAGATGTCTTTTCTGCCGACGACCTCATCATCCAAAATACGATGGCTGCTCTATTTGGACTGGACAAAAGCGACAAGAAAAAATTTAAGGAAGATATGCATAAGCTATCGGCCCAATGGAGCCCGTACCGCACCTATGCTTGCTTGCACTTGTGGCAATGGAATTCTAAAAAATAACAGCCTTTTTATTGCCCTAAAAAAAGGTCCCATTTTCATGGGACCCCATTGCTTGCATAATTTAAGTAACTAATTCAAATCCAGTATAATTGAAAACAATTATAAGTTCAAGCAATATGCTGATATCTAATTACTTAATAATAATCGTTTACAAATATAGAAATTAGAAATAAATCAGTAGCATAAAAGACAGCCACTTTGACGAGTTTTGTATGCAAATCGTCGAAAAATAGCCTAATAACCTGATATAGTCCCCCTTTTTATTTCTTTTCAGACAGTTCCTTGATCTTGCCCAAGGCGATCGGCCATGTGGTATTGAAAAAATCTTCATACTCTTCGGTCACGTCCATATCCACCATAAGCTGGGTCTTGCCATTGGCTTCTTTCAAGGTATAATTTTCTAGCGAGCCGGCCCATTCGCCGCTTTTCTCGTTTTCGGTGTGCTCGATGCCACCCATTACCACGCCTAAATGTTCGATAGACATGTACTCGTTTGGAATGTTCTTGGCTATCCTTGCCACCATTCCCTCATCATCAGCATTCAAGAAAAGTACCTTGCTGCCTTCTTTCCAGTCGGTTTCAGCTCTAGATCCCTCGCCAAAAGGCGCTGTCCATAACGGATACGTTTCTTTTCCCCACAGGACGTCCCACACTTTTTCACGCGGCGCATCCAGCTCTATTGTAAATTCTTGTTTTTTCATGATTTTTTATTTAGCAATTAGTGCGGCGCGATTCTCGACCCGCTTAGTACAAAGTTGGCTCCTTTTTAGCAATAGTAGCAGGGCAAAATGCGACATTATGGAGGGTCATTTCGGCAAAATCGCTTCGAATCTCGTTGGGGTTTTGTTCGGGTTTCGTTCGGGTCTTGTTCGGGAATTTTTTTCAAAAAAGGACCTTTTTCCGAACCTTCTCAGAATGAGACTGCAACATAACCCCTACAAAGCTTTTTTCTTCTTGGTCCTGATTTTTTTTAAAATCCCATGCAACCATTTTCAAACAGCATTCGTCTATGCTAATAGAAGTCGGTTTTTAGCCGGTAGCCATAACACTAACAAACATTAAAACTAAAAAAATGAAACGTATTTTATTATTCGCATTGCTACTACCAGCACTAAATTTTGCACAAGAGAAACAAGAAGCTAACGAAGAAACTGCAATAGTAGGTCCAAAACTGACGCTTTCTGCCAATTTCAACTATTCTGACCCGATGCAATACGGCTTGAGCCTTGAGTATAAAAAGAAGCACAAAGAGGGCGAAAGAAATTCATCACACTTGCTGAACATTTCTGCCGCAAGCTTAAATTATGACAACGATGTTGTTGATATCGACGGAAACGGCTTTGTGATTGAATTGGGAAGCAGGACATATGTTGAAAAAGGAAAATGGGACGGGTTTTATGCAGAGAACTTTATTTCCTACGGTAATGTGAAATTCGATGAGGATGTTGCCGGACTTGGAAATTTTGACGGAACCTATTCGTATTGGAGCATCATCAACCCAAACGTTGGCTACAAATTCATGATCGGCAAAAACTTTAGCATCGATCCTTCTATCGGAGCCAATTGGAAATGGGAAGTAAAAGGAAAAGGCGATGTTGACAATAAAAACATAGACAACTTTGTCTTTAGAGCAGGAATCAAGATCGGATACAGCTTCTAAAAGCGGTTTCCTTAGGCAAGACTAAAAATACAGAAGATTTTCTGTATTTTTGGCGGCTGCCGATTCCCTATCCAGGCCCTAAACAAACGGTAATAGCAAATACTATCCTACATGAAAAAATCTACACTCCTTCTTTTTATACTTTGTCTCGTAACCTTGACCAGCTGCAGAATAACAAAAACAATCACCATGATCAATGCAAAAGCCATGGCGACTGAGACTGAAACAGAATTCATCAAGAACAAGATCAGCTCTATTTCTTTCCGGGAATTGTCTGAAGATCAAGAAGTGGCTGCCATAAGCATCTGGAAAGAAGAAAAAACACAGCTAGGAAGAATCAATTTGGGAAAAAACTCAGAAATCGCGCCGATTATCTTTAAATCGGAAAATAATTTCAGGAGCATCTTGACGCCGGAACAATTAAAGACCTACAAAGGATTCCGCGACGATTCTACAATACTGAAATACTTCATGAGCGACCGCTCTATGAAAGAAATCAAGAGAATTTACGAAATAGACGAGGAAATATTATAAAACGATTATCGCGCAAGCAATCGTTCCAGCTCTCTCCTGTAGGTAATGCCTACGGGAATTCTCTGGCTGCTGACGACGAGCGTATCGCGCTCATTCGCTTCAATCTTGTCGATTGCCACGATATACGACTTATGCACGCGCAGGAACTGCTCTGCCGAGAGGCTGGCTTCCAATTCATTGGTCGTCATTGAGGCTAGATAGGTTCTACCCGTGGTAAAAATCTTGACATAATTGCCGTAGCTTTGGGCAAAAAGGATTTTCCTTACATCAAGGTCGATTACCGATCCATCGGCTTTTATGCTGATAAAAAGGTTCGAGGCAATCACTTTTCGATCTGCCTGGGTAGCTAAAAATCGCTCTATAGATTTTAGGAAACGCGGGAAATAGATCGGCTTGAGCAGGTAATCAATTACGCCATAATCATAACTTTCGAGCGCAAATTCAGAATAGGCTGTCGTAAGGATGGTCTTGGGCTGCGACGGAAGGATCTTTAAGAGTTCCAGCCCCGTGATTTCGGGCATGTCGATATCGAGGAACATGAGGTCTACCGGATTTTCACGCAAGTAGTTCATTACCTCTATCCCATTATAGCATTGGTGCACGAGTTCCAGCTCCGGATTCTGTCGGATATAGTTAATAAGCACGTAATGTGCTGCCGGCTCGTCGTCTACGATGATGCATTTTTTAGGGTCTTTCATGATTCGCCTACCTTTTTTAGCGGCAATGCCAGGTTAACAGTATAGACCGTATCGGTATTCTTGATGTCTAGCGTATAGTCGCTGCCATAGATGATTTTCAAACGCTCTGTCGTATTCTGGATGCCTATCCTGGTAGAAACAACGTTGATTTTCTTCTCGGGTATGGAATTGACAATCTGTAAGTGTAGCTTTCCTTTTTCTACCGTAATCGAAATATGCACGTAGCAATTTTCGATAGCGCAGGTGCCATGCTTGAAGGCATTTTCTACAAAAGCGATGAGCAGCATCGGAGAAATCTTATACGCATTCTCATTATCGATCTTGCTGTCATACGTAATCTCGCAGCGGTAGCCCACGCGCTCTTTTTCCAATTGAATATAGCTATTGATAAACGACAGTTCTTCTTCTAGCGATACGCACTGCTTTGCATTGCTCTCGAGCTGGTAGCGCATCAGCTGCGATACTTTCATAATCAGGTCTGGCGTTCTTTCAGGAAACTCAAGGCTGATTCCGTAAAGCGTATTAAAAGTATTGAACAAGAAATGCGGATTCAGCTGGCTCTTGAGCGAATTGAGCTGCATCTGGTTGAGCAGCAAGGCTTCTTCTCGCTTTCTTTTTTCTTCTCTGTAAAACTTAAGGAACATAACCGGCCCCAAAATACAGATCAGCGTGCCGATTACCGTAGCCAGCTGGTACTGGTAGCTTTTTTGATGCGAAAACTCATACAGCGAAGAAGCTTTGGTAATCCAGACCGACGATATTTCATAAACGACAACTGAAAAAAGCAACGCCAAAAGTATCGTAAGCACCAGATATAAAAATCCTTTGTGCTGCTTGACCAATATGGGCAATAGAAAGAAACGGTTGGTCTGCGCATGCAGATAAAGCATCAGGTAATAGCCTATTCCCGACCAGACAGCAATCGCCGAATTAAACAAAATCCAATCGTTCTTTAAAGAAAACAAGGAGAACGAAAACAGCAATATTGCAACCTCTTGCCACCATTTATTGTCTAGTACATTATCGACTTTCCATTTCATTTTTTGCAATTAAGGCCACAAATTAACGATTTATTATTAATTTTTTGCTGATTTTAATGACCAATTGAATTCGTCATTTTTTTAGGCAAATTGGTCATTTAATGCAGCCTTCGCTCCTAAGCCTGCTGTAAATTTGCGCTTTCAAACTTATATCAGGCTTAACAAATGACTACAAAAAAAATAAGTCTTTTTCTTTTATCCCTCTTCTTTTTCCAAGGGTTTTCCCAGACTCTTTCGCTCAAAGAGGCGGTAGAAACCGGAATGGCGAATTACGGAACCCTAAAGGCCAAAAGCAAATATGCCGAAGCCTCTAAGGAAACAGTAAAACAGGCACGCAGGGAGTACCTGCCCAACCTTAACCTTGCCGCACAGCAGGACTATGGTACCGTAAACGGACAGAACGGACCGCTATACGGTTTTGGCGGACTTGGTGTGGCTTCATCGGGATTGCCGCTTCCTGAACAAAACTGGAATGCTGCTTTCGGCGCCCTTTATCTGGTCAACATGAACTGGGATTTCTTTTCTTTCGGAAAGGCAAGGCAGCGCATCAACTTGGCAAAAGCCGATGCCGAACGTTTTGACAAGGATTTAGAACAAGAGAAATTTCAGCAGAAAATCAAGATTGCCGCGGCCTACCTCAACCTGCTTGCCAGCCAAAGACTGCTGATCTCACAGGAGAAAAATCTTGACCGCGCAGTTGTGTTCCAGAGGATTGCTGCCGCCAGAGTCAAAAACGGATTATTGCCGGGAGTCGATTCGACCTTGGCTTCTGCAGAGGTTTCACGCGCTAAAATCCAGCTGAACCAAGGCAAGGATCAGGTCAAGGAACAAAACAACAAGCTGGTGGCACTCATGGGAGTGGACATCAAAGATTTTGTTTTGGACAGCACTTTCGTGAAGGAAATCCCAAAATCAATCTTGCGCCTTGAGACGGCAAACGACACGCTGAATCCGATACTGCAATACTATAAAAGCAGGATTGATTATAGCAAGCAGCAGGCAAAGCTTTTCAGGAGAGAATATTATCCTACCTTCAGCCTATTCGGCGTCTACCAGACACGAGCATCAGGCTTTAACTCCGATTACGCCGTAGACCAGAATTCGTATACCCGAAATTATTTTGACGGCGTAAGCCCTAACCGCCAGAACTACCTGCTTGGCATAGGCGTAAGCTGGAACTTGACTACTATTGCCCGATCGAGCAAAAAGGCCAGCGCCCAAAAGCTTATTTCTGAAGCACTGCAAGAAGAATACAATGTCATCGACCAGCAGCTCAAGACCCAATCAGATGCGGCGGATGCCAAGATCAAATATGCAATGGACAATTATATAGAAGCTCCGAAACAAGTACAGGCAGCCGCTCAGGCCTACCTCCAAAAGACGACCTTATATAAAAACGGCCTGACCAATCTGGTAGATGTAACGCAGACGCTGTATACCCTGAACCGTGCCGAAATCGACCGAGATATCATCTATACCAATGTGTGGCAGTCGCTTTTGATGAAAGCAGCCGCTACAGGAGATTTTGAATTATTTATTAATGAATTTTAATTTTTACGACTAATGAATTTAATACGTTTTGCACTTCGCAAACCTATCTCCATATTGGTGCTCGTGGCCGGACTATTCTTCTTCGGAATCGGTGCTGTCCGCGACGTTAAGGTAGATATCTTGCCAAAGATGAACCTGCCCGTAATCTATCTGGCACACCCATTCGGAGGGTATACGCCCAACCAGATGGAGTCTTATTTTGCCAAAAACTATGTCAACGTCATGCTTTTCGCCAATGGCGTGAAGTCGATCGAGACCAAAAACACACAAGGCCTTACGCTGATGAAAGTGACTTATTATGAAGACACGAACATGGCACAGGCTGCAGCCGAATTGAGTGCGCTATCCAACAGGATACAAGCCGCCTTCCCCCCAGGCTCGCAGCCGCCGTTCATCATCCGTTTTGATGCCTCGTCGCTTCCTGTAGGTCAATTGGTCTTGAGCAGCAAGACGCGTTCTAATAATGAGCTTCAGGATTTGGCCAACGTCTACGTTCGTGCTTCGTTTACGTCTATCCCTGGATTGTTGTCGCCTCCACCTTTTGGAGGAAGCCCTAGAACTGTGGAGGTGAATGTGGATCCGGACCTGCTTCGTTCGCACAACCTTACGCCCGACCAGATTGTAGATGCCATCCGTATCAACAACCAGACGGCACCTTCTGGAAACGTTAGAATCGGCGACCAGAATTACATTACCCCTACCAACAATACGATTAAAGAAATCAAGGATTTCGAAAAAATTCCGCTGTTCAAAGGCGGCGTACAGAACTTATACCTAGGCGATGTTGCGACCGTAAAAGATGGTGCAGACATCACGTCTGGGTATGCTTTGGTGAATGGCAAGCGTTCGGTGTATGTGAGTATTGCCAAAGCGGGCGATGCTTCGACTTGGGATGTAGTACAGAACCTAAAAAAAGAACTTCCAAAAATACAAAGCACGCTTCCGGAAGACGTGAAATTATCATATGAATTTGACCAGTCGGTGTATGTAATCAACTCCGTAAAAAGCTTGATTACCGAAGGGATTATCGGGGCGGTACTGACCGGATTGATGGTATTATTGTTCTTGGGCGACCGAAGAGCAGCCTTGATCGTTATCCTTACCATTCCTATTTCTATCATTTCGGGTGTCATGTTCCTTAAATTATTCGGGCAGACCATCAACCTGATGTCGCTGAGCGGCCTGGCATTGGCTATCGGTATTCTTGTGGATGAAAGTACGGTAACCATCGAAAACATCCACCAGCATCTCGACATGGGAAAACCCAAGGCCTTGGCCATCTGGGATGCTTGTAAGGAAATCGCCTTGCCTAAACTGCTGATCCTGTTATGTATCTTGGCCGTTTTTGCTCCGGCCTTTACCATGAAAGGCATACCGGGCGCCTTGTTCTTGCCGCTGGCATTGGCAATCGGGTTTTCTATGATTATTTCTTTCTTGCTTTCGCAGACGTTTGTTCCCGTAATGGCCAACTGGCTGATGAAAAGCCACCCTAAAAAAGAACACGGTTCTGGTATGACAGACGATGAGGCTGAATTTATCGCTTCGGGACTTACGGCCGAATCGGAAGCAGACACATTCAACCAGAAAAAAGTACTGGTCGAAAGAGACGATTTTAATAACGACGGCAAAGTCAGCCGTTTTGAGAGATTCAGAAACCGATTCATGCGAATGCTGGAACGATTGTTCCCGCTGCGAAAGCCGATTACCCTCTTATACCTTTTCGGAATTACAGGATTGGCCGTCTTGTTATTAAACGTTATCGGTCAGGATGTATTTCCTAAAGTCAATTCAAGTCAGTTCCAGATGAGGCTTCGCGCTGCAGACGGAACGCGTCTGGAACGTACCGAAGAAAAAGCCTTATTGGTCTTGAAAGAACTGGAAAACATGATCGGAAAAGAGCATATCGCTATTTCTTCTATCTATGTTGGGCAGCATCCTTCCCTATTCTCCGTTTCGCCAATCTACTTGTTTATGGGCGGACCGCACGAGGCTGTCTTCCAGATCGGGTTGAAAGACTATCATGCGGATATGGACGTATTTAAGGATGATTTCCGCAAAAGGGTAAAAAAGATACTTCCCGACGTAAAAGTTTCGTTTGAACCCATCGAATTGACCGACAAGGTATTGAGCCAAGGTTCTCCAACTCCGATAGAGATTCGAATAGCCGGAAAGAACAAGAAACTGAACGAAGAATATGCCAACAAGCTAATTGCCAAGCTCAACAAGATTGATTATTTCAGGGACGTGCAGATTGCACAGCCGATCAAATATCCTTCGCTAGACATCAATATCGACAGGACACGCGCCGCACAGCTTGGCGTTGACATGAGCGAAGTTTCGCGTTCGCTGATTGCTTCTACGTCTTCTTCTCGATATACAGAAAAGAATACTTGGATTGATGAAAAAGCGGGATTGTCATATAATGTACAAGTACAGGTACCGTTAAATAAGATGAAGAGTATCAGCGATATGGGAGAGATTCCATTATTGAAAAATGCTACACGACCTGTATTGAGCGATGTGGCAACTATCACGCCATCGCATACTTACGGAGAGAACGACAACTTGGGTGCCATGCCCTACATTTCCATCACGGGAAATATAGACCATACCGATTTGGGAACGGCTTCAAAAGACGTAAAAACTACCATTGCTTCCTTAGGCGAACTGCCAAGAGGACTGTTTATCGAGCCTATCGGATTGAGCAAAGTCTTGGACGAAACTATGAATAGCCTGCAAACAGGATTATTGGTTGCGGTCGTGGTTATCTTCCTGATGCTTTCTGCCAATTTCCAATCGTTTAAGATATCGTTAGTTATCCTGACAACGGTTCCTGCCGTAGTACTCGGTTCCTTGCTGCTATTGCTGCTTACGGGCTCAACGCTTAACCTGCAGTCGTATATGGGAATCATCATGTCGGTCGGGGTATCTATTGCCAATGCCGTCCTGCTGGTCACGAATGCCGAACAGCTCCGGAAACATAACGGCAATGCGCTGCAATCGGCACGAGAGGCGGCTTCATTAAGGCTTCGTCCGATCATCATGACCAGCGTTGCGATGATTGCAGGGATGCTGCCGATGGCGATAGGCCACGGCGAAGGCGGTGACCAGGTTTCTCCATTAGGAAGAGCAGTTATTGGAGGCTTATTATTCTCTACTTTTACAGTATTGATTATCTTGCCGCTGATTTTCGCCTGGGCACAGGGCAAGACCTCAACGCAGTCGGTATCACTTGATCCAGAAGACAAAGAAAGCAAACATTATATATCATCTTTACACCCACAAAATGAAAAATAATTTATACAGAACATCGGCCTTGGTAGTGCTTATGGCTACGCTGAACAGCTGTAACATTTCAGAAAAGGCAGAAGCGGCTCCGGCCGAAGAAACGGCTCCGGCAATTGAAACTTTTCAAGTCAGCAAAGAAAAGCTGTCTACAGAGTTACGTATTCCGGCAGAGCTTACGGGATTTCAGCAAGTAGATATTTATGCGAAAGTGAGCAGTTTTGTAAAAGAACTCAAAGCCGATATCGGAACCCAAGTAAAAAAAGGACAGCTGCTGATGGTGCTTGAGGCGCCAGAAATCAGCTCGCAGCTGGCAGCTTCGGAATCGAGATTGCGTTCACAGGAAGCCGTGTATATGGCCAGCAACAGCACCTATAAAAGACTTTTGGAAACCAGCAAGGTAGAAGGAACGATTTCTAAAAACGACCTAGAACAGGCCGATGCTAGAAAAAACTCGGACTATGCTCAACTGCAGGCTGCCAAAGCTTCGTATAAGGAAATCCAGAACATCCAAGGCTATCTGCAGATACGCGCTCCTTTTGACGGAGTGGTTGCTGCGCGAAATGTCAACCTTGGAGCCTATGTAGGTCCGGCCGGAAAAGGTTCGGAACTGCCTTTGTTTACGATTCAAGAACAAAACAAATTGCGCTTGTCTGTCTATGTTCCGGAGCTTTACACAGGCTATTTAAAGAACGGAGATGAGATCAGCTTTAACGTCAAATCTATGCCAGGACAGACTTTTAAGGCCAAAGTAGCTAGAATGTCTGGCGCTTTAGACAGCCGCTTGCGTTCGGAACGTGTCGAAATGGACGTGATCAATACGACCAAAAAATTATTGCCAGGCATGGTTGCGGAAGTACTCTTGCCGTTGAAAGCGCAAGACAGCAACTATGTGGTGCCAAAAACAGCCTTGGTCACTTCTAGCGAAGGTACTTTTGTATTGCAGGTCGAAAACAATAAGACCGTCAGAAAACAAGTCCAAAAAGGTCGCGAGGTAGAAGATCGGGTGGAAATCTTTGGCGAGATTCCTGAGAATGCGCAATTGGTCAAAATGGCTTCTGAAGAAATCAAAGACGGCACCCCTGTAAAGTAACTTTCCCCTCTATATATCCACTTAAGGCTTTCGGAATTTTTTCTGGAAGCCTTTTTTATTGGCCTGCCTTTTCGTTTTCTTACAATTTTAGGTCTCTGCGTATGCTGAAATTTGTCCTATACAAATCAAAAAATGATACAGATTATGAAACATTCAGATGCACCAAAGATTCTTATTACAGGAGCCACGGGAACTATCGGTTCTGAACTGGCTAGACAACTCTCTGAAAAAGGCATCACTTTTCGAGCGATGGTTCGTTCCTTCGAAAACACAGAAAGCCTTGCTTCATTAGAAGGCGCAGAAATCGTGTTGGGCGACTTTAATGATGTAGCCAGCCTTTCCAATGTGCTTGTCGGAATCGAAAAGACTTTCTTGCTCACTAATTCTTCTGAAACTGCAGAACAGCTGCAGCAAAACTTTGTCGCGGTCGCCCAGCGTTCTGGCGTAAAGCACATTGTCAAGCTTTCGCAATTACATGCGTCGGCAGATTCTCCAGTACGTTTTTTACGCTACCATGCAGCAGTTGAAGCGCAGATAAAAGAATCAGGAATGAAGTATACTTTCCTGCGCCCCAACCTCTTCATGCAGGGACTGCTTGGCTTTAAGGATATTATCAAACAGCAAAATGCGTTTTTTGCTGCTATAGGCGATGCTAAAATCAGCTTGGTCGATATCCGCGATATTGCTTCGATAGCTGCTGAAGCATTGACAGCGTCGGGACATGAAAACAAAGTGTATAATATTATAGGACCGGAAGCCTTGACGCACATGGAACTGGCGGCGTTATTTTCTGAAGTATTGGACAAGCCAATACAATTTATAGACATAGCGCCTGAAGAGATGAAAGCGGCACTGCTTTCTGTCGGCTTCCCTTTGTGGCAGGCGGATGGGCTTATCGAAGACTATGCGCATTATTCAAGAAACGAGGCTTCTGAAGTATATGCTACTGTTGAAAACATACTTGGAAAACCGGCACGCCAATTCAAAAATTTTGTCGAGGATTTTGCCGAAGATTTTTCTTGATGAATGCTGCTTTGAAAATAGAGGATATTTCTTAAATTCGTAATCGTTCGCCCATATCCAATTCCTAAGCTATGTCTGATCTTTTTAAAAAGTATATCATCGAGACCCAATGCGGCACCGAAAGCCAGTATGAGGCAGTAGAGCATCTCGTCTATCCTATAGCAATCAAGAAAGGAGAAATGCTGCTGCAGAAAGATGAAATCTGCGACAAGGCTTATTTTGTAGGCAAAGGCATCCTGCGTTCTTATACTGTTGATGAGGCAGGGAAAGAACATACGATACAGTTTGCTCCTGAAAATTGGATTATTGCCGACCGAAGCAGCTTTTATTTCAACGAGCCTTCGGAGATGTATATTGATGCGTTAGAAAATACAGAAGCAATTTATGTGAAAAAGGAGTTTTTCGATAAGGCCGAAAAAATCTTCGAGAATTTTGCCAAAGTCAATACGCTGGCGCTCCATAATAATATCCGGCACATGGAAAAAAGGATCAATTATCTGTTAAGCGCTTCCGCAGAAAAAAGGTACCTGAAATTTATCGAGACCTACCGTGATTTGTCCTTACGGGTTCCGCAACAGCTTATTGCTTCCTACCTTGGAATTACTCCGGAGGGCCTAAGCAGGGTGCGAAAGGAACTCGCCAACAAGAACTTCAACAGGGATTAGCACCCGACAATTTACTGACATTTCTTTGTAGCTGCATTTCTTAACCTAGGTCAAGTGCCATGAGTTTTATACTGCGTAATTTTACGGTATCAAAAAAAGTAAAATCATGGACTATACAATCACAAATAATGAAAGCCGCAAGCGATTTGAAATCACCCTTGATGGCAAGACAGCCTATGTAAAATATGAGCTTTTTGACGGAGGTATTGCGTATATGCACACTATCGTTCCGCCAGAACTCGAAGGCAAGGGTATCGCCTCTACCTTGGCCAAATATGTACTGGAGTATGCAAAAGACAATACTTTAAAAGTCAAGCCGTATTGTCCGTTTATAAATGCGTATATCGACAGGCATCCTGAATATCAGGAAAATTCACTTTTTCACACTAAAAATTGATTATCATGACAACAAAAAAGATAGAAAGAATCATAGCACCGCCTGCCCCTCATATGGTTGGCGACGGTTTCAGGGTACATAATTTCATTCCATCGGGCGCATCTTTGAGCATGCAGCGCATGAGCCCATTTATTATGATGGACTATAATTCTAAGTTCCATTTTCCTCCGACTAATGAATTGAGAGGCGTTGGCGTGCATCCGCACCGAGGTTTTGAGACGGTTACGATTGCCTATAAAGGAAAAGTAGCCCATCATGACAGTGCTGGAAATAGCGGTGTTATTGGCGAAGGCGACGTACAGTGGATGACGGCTGCTTCGGGCATCTTGCACAAAGAATATCATGAAGAGCAGTTCAGCAAAGCAGGAGGCGATTTTCAGATGGTTCAGCTTTGGGTGAACCTGCCGGCAAAAGACAAGATGTCGCCACCTAAATACCAAGGAATTACGAATAGCGAAATCAATAAGTACGAACTGCCAGAGGGCGGCGGCTTGGTAGAAGTAATCGCCGGAAACTACAATGGCGTTTCAGGAACAGCTTCTACATTTACTCCCGTAGGTTTGCTTAATGCCAAGCTGCATAAGGGTGCAACGGCTTCCTTTAATTTTCCAGCAACATACAATACTGCGCTTTTGGTCATCGAAGGAAGTATAAAAGTAAACGGCAGCGAACAAGTACCGACAGATAATTTTGTATTGTTTGCCAACGAAGGAGAAGAATTTACTGTTGAAGCGCTAGAAGATGCCGTAGTATTAATCTTGAGCGGAGAGCCTATTAACGAGCCTATAGCCGCTCACGGTCCTTTTGTCATGAATACGCAACAAGAAATCATACAGGCTTTTAATGACTTTAACTTAGGTCGTTTTGGCTATCTGGAATAAGTAAGATGGTTTGGTTTTAAAAACCCCGAGGCATGGTTTCGGGGTTTTCTTTTTATTAGAATTCGGTTTCAAAGCCGATGTATTCTTGGTTTCCGTTCACCCAGTAGCGGGAGATATAATTTTCATCGTTCTGGAAACATTGCAAGGCCTTGTCAATGATAAGGGCATCGTATATCTTATAGTCTTGAATCTGGTGTTCGTCAAGGATAAGGATAATTTCAAAAAAGGTTCCGGATTCTTTTTCGTCTTCTTTTTCGGCATTAGCTTGACTTTCGATATCGCAGAACGATTCGACACGGTACAATTCGGCTTTACCTGACTTCAGGCTTTCTATTATCTTATCGATGATACTTTTTGTACTTATATCGTCTAGGTTTTTTCCTGCGATTTCTAATTTTTCTGGCATCTTAAACTGGCATACTGCAACCATCTTGTTCTTTTTTAGGTTTAGCAGCTTATCGGCTATTAAGCGCTGACTGCTAATTATTTACAAAAATCCAACTCTAGCTAATTTCGGTTATTTCTCGCAAAAAAGCATTATACAATTGCTAAGAGGATTTATATCTTATGACATTTTTGATACGTTAAATTAAAGCCAAACAGTCGTTTTTGGGGTTTTCGTTTTTTAAATTTGAGTAACAAACGTAATTTGAATTTTGCTTGTAATTAATTTTAAACCTAAAATTTAGTATTAAGTATGAGACTATTCGAAGAGAAGATTAACATTGTGTTGGCCGACGATGACGCGGATGAATGCAGCTTATTTAGAGAGGCTATCAATGAAATCAATGAGAATTACAATCTTGTTTTTTTCTCCAATGGGAAAGATTTGATGAATTATTTGAACGACGAAGAATGCGAAAGTCCTGACATCATCTTTCTTGACCTTAACATGCCTGTCATGTCTGGAATTGACTGCCTTAGCAAAATACGTAGTGACAATCGATATGCAGATACTAGTATTGCAATTTATTCGACCTCATCTTCGGAACAGGACCAGGAAGAAACCTTTATGCTCGGAGCAAATGTGTATATTAAAAAGCCGAACGACTACGAGAAGATGAAAAAAGTGCTTCAGCATGTGTTGAGGACTTACTGGCAGTATCACACATCAAACATGAATAGGGATACTTTCTTGATTTCAGTTTAGAATTTATTAATCGCCATCTTAAGGATGGCGATTTCTTTTGTACCTTATAGAATCAATTTATATAAAAAAAGCCATTCCTTGAGGAATGGCTTTTCTATGATTAGTCGGTTAGAGTTATGCAGACCGATAGACCGAAGGCGCCATCTGTATCTGTTTTTTGAAAAAATTATTGAAATGGGCGGGTTCTTCAAAACCTAAACAGTAGCTGATTTCCGAAATATTCCAGTCTGTATGTTTTAGCAAAGCTTGGGCTTCGCTGGCCAATCGCTGTGAAATAAGGTCGGTTGTCGTCTTTCCTGTCGTTAGCTTTATGGCTCTGTTGAGATGATTTACGTGCACATACAGCTTTTCTGCAAAATCTTTGGCAGAACGCATCGAAAATCGCTGTGACGGCGATTCGATAGGAAATTGTCTTTCAAGCAGTTCTGTGAAGACAGAGGTTATCCTTGAATTTGCATCAGGATGCTGATAGAGTTTTTCTGACGGTTCTATTTTCATGGCACCGTGAATCATTTCGGTTACATAATTCCGAAGCAGGTCGTATTTGTAGATATAATCAGAATTGATCTCATCAATCATTCGGGTAAAAATATCGCTTATCTGCTTGTCTTGCTCTTCATTCAGTATGTACGCCGGTTTTCCTCCAATCTTGAACATCGGAAGGTTCGTAATACTATTTCTTAGTGATTCTGTGAAAAAAGCTTCTTTGAAAATACAGAAGAAACCGCTCTTCTCAGCCGATAAAGATTCTACCGTATACGGAACTTGAGGGTTGAAGAAAATAAGCGCAGTCCCATCTACTTCAAGGCTCTTGTCGGCATAATGGAACACATTTTTCCCACGGGCAAGGCTGATCTTATAAAAATCTCTTCGCGTATAGCTTACTGGAATAAGCACGCCATCTTTATAGCAGTCTTCGGTACGGAAGACGTTAAAATGCCCTAAATCTTGCAGGTTGTCCGGCAAGTAGTCGAATTTCTTTTTATAAAAATCTTCAATTGTTTCTATTTTTGCCATGATTTCAATTTTTCATTTATGCCAAGACCTGATTTTCGCAGGCTTGACATGTTATAATGAGAATTATTGTAGCTGTAAAATTCAAACAGCCGTTAGTTAAAGTCTGTCGAAAGGCTGGTATCTTTCCAGTCTTCGAGCATCGAAGAAAGCGTTCCCATTTTAGCGGCCGCTCTTCTATAGGCATCACTTCCTAGATATAATCGGACAGGAGGGTTTTCACTTTCAGCCAAATCGATCATTACTTGTGCCGCTTTTTCAGGATCTCCCAACTGCGTGCCATTCATATTTCGAAACCTGTCGTGAGATGCATGAACATCTTCGTAATCATCAATTTCGTTTTTGGCAAATACCAAAGATTCTTTTGTCAAGAATTGCGTCCTGAACGCACCTGGTGCAATGGCGGTGACTTTTGTTCCCAAAGATCGTACGTCATCTGCCAAAGACTCTGACAATCCGATTATCGCGTGTTTTGCCGCTGCATAAATCGACCAGCCTGTTGCTGGAGCAAATCCGGCTATGGACGAAATGTTGATAATATAGCCCGAACGTTGTGCTCTCAAATAAGGCATCGCATATTTGATCACGTTTATTGTTCCGAATACGTTAATATTGAAGGCTTCAGCTATTTCTTCTTGGGATAATTCCTCGATAGCTCCTCCTATTCCGTATCCGGCATTGTTCACAATAACATCTATCTTTCCGAAGACTTCTTGTGTTTTTTTAATCGATTCAGCCACAGACATTTCATTGATCAAATCTACTTCCAAAGGTAAGAAATTTTCTGAATTCTCTGCGCCTACGGCAGCGCTCAATGTAGCACTGTTTCTAGATGTCGCGGCAACTTTATAACCTGTTGCCAATAATTTTTTAACCAGCGTGAGCCCAAGTCCTTTCGAGGCTCCTGTTACATACCAAATTTTATCTGTTTTCATACTGCTTACTTTTTGTTCTTTTAATTTAATTGTTGCGAGGTAAGAGGATGCCGTCCTTGAAATTTACTTCAGACGTGAGGAACTGGCGCTATTGCCTAGCTGTCGTATCCTGTTGCTGTCGCAAATTCTCTTACGGCTTCCATGTTATTTCTCACTGCCTGTATTTTCACCTCCGCCATATCGTAAGCGTCTTGGCCTAAAAATAAATGTACTGGAGGGTTTTGCATGTCTGCTGTCTTGATGAAAGCCAATGCCGCTTTTTGCGGATCTCCTTGCTGGTTTCCGTTGATTTCGTTTTCGTGGGCGGCTTGGACCTCCCTAACTGCTTTATACTCTAGAAGCTGGTTTTTAGGCACATTCAGGGAAGAGTCGTTTAAGAAATTAGTCCTAAAATATCCTGGAGAAACGATTGTCGCCTTGATTCCGAAATCTTTTACTTCTTCCGCTAAAGATTCGGTAAAGCCCTGAACTGCAAACTTAGTTGCGCAATAGATTCCGAAGCCAGGAAAAGATCCAGTAAATCCGCCGATTGACGATACGTTAAAAATATGCCCTGATTGTTGCTTGCGTAGATAAGGCAATACTTTTCGAATTACGTTCAACGAACCGAAAACATTCACGTCGAAGTTTTGTCTTGTTTCGGCATCTGTCAATTCTTCTAGCGCTCCTGCCAATCCATATCCGGCATTGTTCACTACGACGTCAATGCTGCCAAATCGTTCTACTGTATTTTTGATGCTTTCTTCAACACTTTCTTCACTAAGAATATTTACGGCCAACGGCAGAAAGTTTTCGTTTTCGCCTACTGCTTCCTTAAGGTCTTCTAGGCTTCTTGAGGTTGCCGCTACTTTCTTGCCCTCACTTAATAATTGTTTTGCAAGAGCCAGACCTAGTCCTTTTGAAGCTCCTGTGATATACCATACTTTTTGATTTGAATTTTCCATGATTTTGATAGTTTTAAATGATTAATGATTTTGTTTAAATTTGATAAGGCAAAATTAGGACAGCAATCGAGCGCAGTTATTGCGTAGAGCAAAGCAAAACTTGCAAAATTCAAACAATTCTCTTCTTTGGAGGATTATTTTGGAGTATCCCGTTCCTTTCGACCTAATCCAACTATCTTTGTTTTGAAATTATCTTCTATGGAAAAAGAAAGCACGTATATTGAAAATAAGATTCCTATTCCGTCAGAATTTGAAGATGTGTTTTCCTATTTCTATTCGGCTAAAAATGCGGCTGAAACACCAATCCATAAGACTTTGTTTCCGACTTATCAGACTATCCTAGTGTTCTGCTTTGGCGAAAAAGCGTCACTAACAACTAAGAAACAGACAACAATTACAATAGAAAAGTGCCTCGTTTTAGGCCCGATCCGTCAGCCAATCGAGTATGTTTTGCCTGCGAACTCAGAAATACTGGTTGCAAATTTCAAAGGCGATGCCTTTTATCGTTTTTTTGGATTGTCATTGATTTCAGACACGATTCCGTTACATCCCGATGATTTGGTTGACGAAAATTGCTTTACGCTTTTGTGGCATTCTTTAAAAGATAGAATTTTGGCTGAGGAAAAAGTGGCTTCCATTCTTGATTTTAGCCGACCTTACCTTAAAAATAGAGAACTGGGCTATGAAAGCATTAGCAATTTTGATGAAGAAAATCTGGATCCAATCAAGACTATTGCCGACAAAACCAACCAAAGCGAAAGAAACGTACAGCTTAATTTTAAAAAATATTTGGGCTTCAGTGCGAAAGAAATCAATCGCTACAGGCGCTTCATAAAAGCGTTAGAACTGCTGAACGAAACGGCAGAAGCTTCAAAAAAAGCAGATTGGATTGCTATTGTCGAAACTTGTGGCTACTATGACCAAAGCCAGCTCATTCATGATTTTAAGCATTATCTAGGCCTCTCGCCTACTAAATTCCTTAAGTTTCAAGAGGAAATCTGTATTCCAAAAATGGAACAAGCAGAATAATTTAAAACTTTAATCAAACATTAACAAATAATACCAATTGGTATATTTACCTTTGCGGTGTTATTTGACTATCATCATGGGCAAGGCAGAAAAAACCAGATCATACATTATCGAAAAGACGGCACCAATCTTTAATATTAAAGGTTATGCTGGTACTTCTATGAATGATATCACGGAAGCGACCGGACTTACGAAAGGCAGCATCTATGGCAATTTCAAAAATAAAGATGAAGTCGCATTGGAAGTTTTTGAGCACAATAAAAAGAAAATGCAGAATCTCTTTACATTGGAGATAAGCAAAAAAAGTACATACAAAGACAAGCTCCTTGCCTATCCAGAACTGTATGAGCAATTCTTTTCCAAACATTTTATCGACGGCGGCTGTCCGATAATGAATACGGCTATTGAGGCCGATGATACGCATCCACTGTTAAAAGAAGCAGCTAAAAAAGCAATTTTAGTATGGAAAGACAGTCTCATGCATCTTATCCAAAAAGGCATCGACAATAAAGAATTTAAGCCTGATACCGATCCAGAAGAAACAGCTTTACTGATACTTTCTATTATCGAAGGCACAGTAATGGTTGCAAAACTAACAGGAAAAGTCAATTATCTCAAGACATTAATGCTTTCGTTGCGAAAACTCATAAACGAATTATAATTTTTTTTAATTAAAAATATACCAATTGGTATAAAACAAAAACAAAATGAAAACAAGTAAAAACACAATTTTAGTTACCGGCGGCGGTTCAGGAATCGGATTCGAAATCGCTAAATTATTTTCTAAAAACGACAACCACGTCATTATTACCGGAAGAAGCGAAGAAAAGCTTAAAAAAGCAGCTTCACAGCTTACAAATGTCACAGCCATCGCGGCAGATATTACCAAAGAAGAAGACGTAAACAATTTGGTGCAAAAAATCACAAAAGATTTTCCAAATCTGAATGTTTTGATAAACAACGCTGGAAATGCTTCTTATTATGATATATTAGCTCCCAATGCTGATGCCTTTTCAAAAGCTTCAGACGAAATAAATACCAATTACCTTTCTATTGTAAGATTAACTGAAAAACTGCTTCCTGTTTTAAATTCCCAATCAGAAGCAGCAATAGTAAACGTCTCATCCATAGTCGCTTTTGCGCCAAATAAAGTTTTAATTTCGTATTCAGCTAGCAAAGCGGCCTTGCATTCTTACACGCTTTCGTTGAGAATTGCTTTGGAAAGAAGTTCTTTTTCGACACAAGTGTATGAAATAATGCCTCCTTTGGTAAATACCGAATTTTCAAAAGAAATCGGCGGTGAAAACGGAATCAGCCCAGAAGTTGTCGCGCAAGATTTGTTCAACGCTTTCAAAGAAAATCACTTTGAAATCCACGTTGGACAGACTGCAGACATTTACCAGCTTTCGCTTGCTTCTCCTAAAGATGCCTTGCTGGCAATGAATTCACAATCCTAAAAACAGTTAGATGAATAACGAAGCTTTCCTTTTTTTAAAACAGCATATCGGAAAGGAAGTCACACAGTCTCCTTCCCCATTCATGAACTGGCTCAAGCCTAAAATGGTTTCGGTAGAAGAAGGAAAACTTTCCTTTGAATACACGATCCGAAAAGAAATGACTAATCCTTTCGGTACCATGCATGGCGGTGTCATCGGTGCCATAATCGACGATGCCATAGGCGCCACGCTGATTTCGTATGGCGAGCCGCATTTTTACGTTACCATCAATAATGTGATTGATTATTTTGCTTCTGCAAAAGAAAACGACGTGATTATCTCAGAAACAGCCATCAACAAAAAAGGAAAGACGATCGTAAATGCACAATGCGAAATCTGGAACAAAGACAGAACCAAATTGCTAGCGAAAGGCTATACCAACCTATTGAAGACGGACATAAAATAAACATGAAAAAGAAGAAAATAGCATTTGCGATGATTATGGGAATAGTAACGACATGTATTATTTCGTTTTTGCTTATCTCCATAAATGTAGGTTTTACAGAAAATTTCTTTACGATTTGGATCAAATCATGGATGCTGGCTTATGTCATCGCAATTCCTGCCATCTTGCTGATTGCTCCAAAAATAGAACAATTGGTAGAAACACTTTTTAAGGAAAGTATTCCTGCCGACACTAAAACAAAAAACAAATGAAACGAGTAGTTATAACAGGTCTTGGCGCCATAACGCCTTTGGGAAATTCAGTTGATGAATTTTGGAAGAATATCATTGACGGAAAAAGCGGCGCTGCCAAGCTGACAAAATTTGATGTTTCAAAGTTCAAGACCCAGTTCGGATGCGAAGTCAAAGATTTCAATCCTGAAGACTATATGGACCGCAAAGAGCTCAAGAAATATGACTTGTTTACGCAATATGCCGTCGCCGCATCCGATCAAGCTATCAAAGATTCTGGACTAAATTTCGAAGCCATGTCGCAAAAAGAACGTTCTGACGTTGGCGTCATCTGGGCTTCCGGAAACGGCGGCATCACTACTTTTGAAGAACAGCTGAAAGAATTTTTCAATGGCGATGGCACGCCGCATTTCAATCCGTTTTTTATTCCTAAGATGATCGTGGATATTGCAGCCGGCGTTATTTCGATTAAAAACAAGCTTCACGGTCCAAACTATGCTACGGTTTCAGCCTGTGCTTCTTCTAATACTGCTATAATCAACGCTTTTGATACCATACGATTAGGTAAGGCAAAAATCATGATTGCGGGCGGTTCTGAGGCGGCAATCACGGCTTCTTCTATCGGCGGTTTTAATGCTTCTCAAGCCTTATCCAAAAGAAACGACGAACCTCAAAAAGCTTCTCGTCCGTTTGACAAAGATCGTGACGGATTTGTAGCAGGCGAAGGTGCCGGTGCCCTAATTCTTGAGGATTTTGATCATGCTATCGCAAGAGGCGCGACAATTTATGCTGAAATCGTCGGTGGGGGTATGGCAGCAGATGCGTATCATCTGACAGGAACTCCGGAAGATGGTTTTGGAGCTTCTCTAGGAATGCAAAAAGCAATGGATGAAGCCGGAATTTTAGCGAAAGACATCGATTATATCAACGCTCATGCAACCTCAACGCCACAAGGCGATAGTAGTGAATTGAATGCTATTAAAGGAATTTTTGGCAATCATCCAGTTGCTATCAGTGCAACAAAATCAATGACAGGACATTTGTTAGGTGCTGCCGGAGCTATCGAAAGTATCATTACAGTGTTATCTGTAAAAAACGATATCATTCCAGGAACCATTAATACGGAGAATGTAGATGAATCTATGGCTGATTTGAATATTGTACTAGGCAAATCGATAAACAAAAAAGTGAATTACGCCTTGAACAATACTTTTGGTTTTGGAGGCCATACGGCCAGTACCATTTTCAAAAAGTATTCTTGATAACGAGAATTATTGTCTTCTGAGACGTTTTTCTAAAAACAAGTTGATTTCATTACTGACAGGAGAAACTTCTATTTTTTCTTGTTCTTTCATCCTGTCGGTAAAGAGAATTCCTTTTAGATGATCGGTTTCATGCTGAAAGATAACAGCAGTAAAGCCTTCGATGATTTCTTCGCAAGGCTTTCCGCTTTTATCAAGATACGTTAATTTTATAGTGTAATTTCTCAAGACATCGCCACTGATATCTGGAATAGAAAGACAGCCTTCTTTTCCTTTTCGTAACAAAGCCGAACTCCAAGTTATTTTTGGATTGAGATACAATTCAAACGGCTCTCCTTCTTTATCAAAACGCTGTACCCAGATGACATTTTTATTAATCCCGACCTGCGGCGCTGCAATTCCGATTCCCGGATTGGCGGGATCTCGCATTGCCAAAAACATTCGTTCCGCTAGCAATGGCAGCAGGTCGTCTTTCGGGTCGACATCTGTTGAAACTGATTTTAATATTTTTAGTTCTTTCTCGTCTGTTATCTGAATAACCTTGAGCATCGTTTTCGTATCTCCAGACTGAATCAAATTCCGTTCTGATTTCGTAAACTTTTGGGCAGAAACGCCTATCGTTACTAACAATAAGACAAATGTCAAGGTTAACTTTTTCATAATAGAATAGCTTTAGGTCGCTGCTGCGGCTGAAAACGCAGGGATTAGCACCGATGCAACAAAAATAAAATAGAAAATGATGAAAATAAAGAACAAGGAGCCGATGCACAATCCGATAATGGCGCAAATTCTTCCAGCACTTAAGTTCTGATATCCGTCGTATTCCTGTGGATTTTCACGATACAGCTGCATGTCTTTTTTCGCAATCACTAAGGCAATGATGCCCAATATGATTCCGAAAATACCATAACAAAACGAGGTAACTACCGAAGTAATTCCTAAAACAAGTACGGTCGTGGCATTCGGAAGTTGTTTTCTATAATTTTGCCTATATGGTTCCGCTCTATAGGATTCTTGCTTGTACTGTTCTTGGGATTGGTTTTCCATTTTTATCTATTTAAATTCCGGCTACGGCTTTGATTTCTTCAATAATTCTCAGTGCTAATGCATCCGCTTCTGCCTGGCTTTTGGCTTCAGTGTAAATTCGGATGATCGGTTCTGTGTTGGACTTTCTTAAATGTACCCAGTTTTCGGCAAAGTCAATTTTTACGCCGTCAATTGTCGAAATATTTTCTGACTTATATTTGTCTGTCATGGCGACTAAAATGGCATCAACGTCAATCTGCGGTGTCAATTCAATCTTGTTCTTGCTCATGAAATATTCCGGATAAGAAGCTCTCAATTTAGAAACCTTCATCTTTTTGTTTGCCAGATGCGTCAAGAACAAAGCTACTCCTACCAAGGAATCACGGCCGTAATGAAGTTCTGGATAAATAATGCCGCCGTTACCTTCGCCGCCAATAATCGCATTGTTCTTTTTCATCAATTCCACAACATTTACTTCACCCACTGCACTGGCCTCGTAAGTACCTTTTTGACTGTTTGTTACATCGCGCAACGCACGTGAAGACGACATGTTAGAAACTGTATTTCCCGGTGTCTTGCTCAAGACATAATCTGCCACGGCAACCAAAGTATATTCTTCACCAAACATTTCTCCATCTTCAGAAATAAACGCCAGACGGTCTACATCAGGATCAACAACGACTCCCAAGTCTGCTTTTTCACTTACGACCAATTCTGAAATATCCGTCAAATGCTCTTTTAGAGGCTCTGGATTGTGTGGAAAATGTCCGTTTGGCTCGCAATATAATTTTACCACCTCAACACCCATCAATTCTAACAGCTTAGGAATGATAACGCCTCCTGAAGAATTTACGCCGTCGACAACAACTTTAAATTTGGCTTGTTTTACAGCCTCGACATCAACTAAAGGAAGATTTAACACCTCATCAATGTGAATATCCATGTAAGCATCATTTGAAATAATTTCTCCCAAACTATCTACATCTGAAAAGTCAAAAGCTTCTCTTTCGGCAATGTCTAGAATTTTAGCGCCTTCAGCTCCGCTTAAGAATTCTCCTTTTTCATTTAGCAATTTCAATGCATTCCATTGTTTTGGATTGTGGCTTGCTGTCAGGATAATTCCACCATCGGCTTTTTCTAAAGGAACGGCAACTTCAACAGTAGGCGTCGTCGATAAGCCCAAATCAATAACATCAATTCCTAATCCGATTAAGGTATTCACGACCAAATTATGAATCATCGGGCCCGAAATTCGGGCATCACGGCCAATCACGACAGTCAGTTTGTCTTTTTTCGAATAGTCTTTCAGCCAAGTTCCGTACGCAGAAGCAAATTTTACAGCATCAACCGGAGTCAGGTTATCTCCTACTTTTCCACCGATAGTGCCTCGGATTCCTGATATTGATTTTATTAAGGTCATATTTTATTTTGATTTTTTCGTTCCTAAAATTTAAAATTGTTAGCAAATATATGAATTGCGCCTCAAGTAATATAAAATTCCTAAATTAGACGAATGAATTTTCTAGCCCATATTTATCTTTCCGGAAATAATGATTTCATGAAAATTGGCGGTTTTATGGCCGACGGTATTCGCGGGAAAGACTACGAACATTTTCCAGAAGACATTCAAAAAGGAATAATATTGCACCGTGCTATTGATACATTTACGGATGCTCATTCTGTTTTTCGAATCAGCAAGCATAGATTGCACGAACGATATGGCCATTATTCTGGTGTCATCATAGATGTTTTCTACGATCATTTTTTGGCCAAGAACTGGAAGCACTATTCGGATGAAAAACTAGATGTATTTGTGAACAATTTCTACCAATCATTAGAAGATAATTTCGACATTCTGACGCTAAAAACTCAAAACATGCTCCCTCACATGGAACGCGGCAACTGGCTGTGGAATTACCAGTTTATCGACGGCATCGGTAAAATTTTATCACAAATGGACTATCGTACCAAAAACACTTCAAAAATGGGCGAATCTGTAAAAGAATTACGAGAATTCTATACTGAATTTGAGCAAGAGTTTACTCTATTTTTTAAAGAGTTAAGGGATTTTGTCGCAGAAAAAATTAAAACTTTATAATAGTTTTATCTTTAAAAATTTAACAAAAGGCGTATTTTAGCATTTTAATCCTAATCGTTTTTCTCAGATATAAAATGCCAGGCAAAAAAGCGTCTCCCATAAAAATATTCTTCAGGAACATTTTCCGACAAATAGAAACGCTGTTCTTTTTGTTTAAAAATTTCCTTTCCGAAAGACATTTTATTTACCTGTCCTGCGTAGTCGTTGGAATTTCCTGTGCCTTTGCTGTAATCGTGTTGAAAGGCTTTGCGCACTCCGTTTTCGTATTTGCTACGTATGTCAATGGCTACCTGAAACTCCCTTACATCAATAGTATACTGCCAATAATAGGAATCCTTCTGACGGTTTTTGTCATTAAAAATATTTTAGACGGGAAGCTCGAAAAAGGGAGTTCCCGAATTTTGTATGCCGTTGCAAAAAGAGGCGGTATTCTACCAAAAAAGCAAATGTATGCTCAAATCATAACGAGCTCCTTAACGGTTGGACTTGGAGGTTCAGCGGGATTAGAGTCGCCGATTACGATTACAGGCGCTGCCTTTGGTTCCAACTTTGCCCAAAAATACAGGCTTTCTCAAAAAGACAGGATCTTGCTTTTGGCTTGTGGCGTTGCTGCGGGAATTGCGGCCGCATTTAACGCGCCCATTGCCGGCGTATTATTTGCGATTGAAGTAGTCCTGACCGACGTTGCCATTACAGCTTTTATTCCGATTATGATTTCTGCAGCGACTGGAGCCTTGATTTCTACAATTGTTTTAAACGAAGACGTGCTCCTGTCCTTCAAGCAACAGCAAACGTTTGACTTCCATAACATTCCATTTTATATCCTTTTGGGAGTTTTGGCTGGTCTTGTCTCCATCTATCATGCCCGAAATTTCCAAAAAATAGAAGGTTTTTTCAAAAAATTTAAAAACAGTACTTATAAAAAAGCGCTCTTTGGAGCATCAATCTTAGCCGTACTGATTTTCTTTTTCCCGACGCTTTTTGGTGAAGGTTATGAAAGCATCAAGACACTATCTAACGCGAATCCACAAGTCCTTCTAGAAAATACATTGCTTGATGAATATAAAAGTAACGAATGGGTACTGTTGCTATTCGTAGGGATCACCATGCTTCTGAAAGTATATGCTACAGGATTGACACTCGGCAGCGGCGGAAACGGAGGTAACTTTGCTCCTTCCCTTTTCGTAGGTTCTTATTTGGGTTTTTTCGTAGCTAAATTTTTTAATCTTTTAGGAATCGGAAAAGAACTTCCTGTCGGAAATTTTACGATTGTAGGAATGGCCGGAATCTTGAGCGGCCTCTTCCACGCTCCATTGACAGCTATCTTCCTTATCGGTGAAATTACCGGAGGCTATAACCTTATGGTACCGCTCATGATCGTTTCTTCTATCAGTTTTGCGGTTTCCAAGCAGTTTGAGACGCATTCAATGGACGTCAAGCATTTGGCAGACAAAGGCGATGTTTTTACGAGCGACAAGGACAAAAACATCCTTTCCAACATCGACATCTTAAACCACATCAATTCTGAATACAAAACGGTCAAGCTGGAAGACAAAATCGAGAGTCTAGTAGAATATCTTTCCAATTCTAAGCAAGAAGTTTTTCCGGTCGTAAACACTAAAAATGAGCTGATCGGGATTATTGATTTTGAAGACCTGAAACCTATCGTATTCAATTCTTTCAGGGTAAAATATACAACCATTTCTGAAGTCATGAAAGCTCCTATTGATGTGATTTCTTATGAAGATGGAATGGAACTCGTGATGGAAAAATTCGAAAACTCCCATTTGGAGCAGCTTCCAGTCACAAAAAACGGCAAGTATTTTGGGTTTATCTCTAAGGTCAGCGTATTAGAATCCTATAGAAAAAAATTAAAGGAAATGGTCATTGAATAAGGAACTTTTCTTTTCATAAACTACTGACAAAGAGCAAAACTAAGCCCTTACTTCTTTTTACATAAATTTAAGTTTTGGACATTCGTCTTTAACTAAAAATAAATTACAAAAACGTACCTTTGCGTTTTGCAAAAAATTCTATGCTAGATACTGAAAATACGATTGAAGTTTTAGGCGCCCGCGTCCACAATCTAAAAAATATTGATGTTACAATTCCCCGTGAAAAACTCGTAGTCATTACGGGACTTTCGGGATCTGGAAAATCTTCTTTAGCCTTCGACACTATTTATGCCGAAGGACAGCGCCGCTATATTGAGACCTTTTCGGCCTATGCCCGACAGTTTCTTGGCGGTCTAGAACGTCCTGATGTTGACAAAATCGACGGCCTTTCTCCTGTAATTGCCATTGAGCAAAAGACTACAAGCAAAAGTCCGCGCTCTACCGTCGGAACTATTACAGAAATTTACGATTTCCTGCGTCTGTTGTATGCCAGAGCCGGCGATGCTTACAGTTATGTGACTGGCGAAAAAATGGTCAGCTACAGCGATGAGCAAATAAAGCAACTTATTTTTGAGCAGTTCGAAGGAAAAAGAATTAATATCTTAGCGCCTATAATCCGTTCTCGTAAAGGACATTATCGCGAGTTATTTGAACAAATTTCAAAACAAGGATTTCTAAAAGTCCGAATTAATGGCGAGATCAAGGATATTACGGCCGGAATGAAATTAGACCGTTATAAGACACACGATATCGAGACGGTCATCGACAGAATGCTAATTGAAAATACGCCCGAAAATGACAAACGTCTGACGGAAAGTATCAAGACAGCCATGTATCACGGCGATGACATCTTGATGATTATTGACCAAGACAGCCAAGAAGCACGCTATTTTAGCCGAAACCTGATGTGTCCGACTTCTGGGATTTCCTATCCGAATCCAGAACCTAATAATTTTTCATTCAACTCCCCAAAAGGAGCTTGTGACCATTGCAATGGCTTGGGAACCGTGAATGAAATCAATATGAAAAAGATCATTCCGAATCCGAAACTTTCCATCAAGCAAGGTGGTTTTGCGCCTTTAGGAGAATACAAAAGCTCTTGGATTTTCAAGCAACTGGAAATCATCGGAGAGAAATTCGGATTTAAATTAACGGATCCGATTGAAAAGATTTCCGAAGAAGCCATGGAAGTCATCATGCACGGGGGAAAAGAAAAATTTGAAGTTTCGTCCAAGACATTAGGCGTTACAAAAGATTATAAAATTGACTTCGAAGGAATTTCAAGCTTTATCAAAAACCAATTCGACGAAAGCGGTTCTACGACTATACGACGTTGGGCAAAAGAATTCATGGACGAAGTAAAATGCCCGGTTTGTGAAGGTTCCCGCTTGAAAAAAGAATCATTATACTTCAAAGTAAACGGAAAAAACATAGCCGAATTAACCGATATGGATATTTCTGACCTAGCCGTTTGGTTTGACCAATTGGATAACGATTTAACCGAAAAGCAACGAAAAATTGCTTCCGAAGTTGTCAAAGAAATCAAATCCAGATTGAGCTTTTTGGTCAACGTAGGATTGAATTACCTCGCATTGAGCCGAAGCTCGAAATCACTTTCTGGCGGAGAAGCACAGCGAATCCGTTTAGCGACACAAATCGGATCACAATTGGTCGGAGTACTTTATATTCTGGACGAGCCAAGTATCGGTTTGCACCAAAGAGACAACGAAAAACTGATCCATTCTTTAGAACAATTGCGCGACATCGGAAATTCTGTAATTGTTGTAGAACACGACAAAGACATGATTGAAAGAGCCGATTACGTTATCGATATCGGTCCAAAAGCAGGACGATTTGGCGGACAAATCATCAGCAAAGGAACTCCAAAAGAGCTTTTGAAAGAACATACTTTGACCGCTTCCTATTTAAATGGCGAAATGGAAATCGCTGTTCCGAAGAAACGACGCGAAGGCAACGGAAAATCTCTAAAACTAACGGGAGCAACAGGAAATAACTTGAAAAATGTTTCTATAGAATTGCCTCTAGGCAAGCTTATCTGTGTGACAGGAGTTTCCGGAAGTGGCAAATCGACGTTAATCAACGAAACGCTCTACCCTATCCTAAACGCTCACTTTTTCAACGGCGTGAAAAAGCCACAGCCTTACAAAAAGATTGAAGGATTAGAGAATATCGACAAGATTATCGACATCGACCAATCGCCAATTGGAAGGACGCCGCGCTCTAATCCAGCCACTTATACGGAAGTTTTTTCAGAAATCAGAAGTTTGTTCACGCAAACGCCGGAAGCCATGATTCGGGGCTATAAACCGGGCCGTTTCAGCTTTAACGTTTCTGGAGGAAGATGCGAAACCTGCGAAGGTTCTGGCGTACGTACGATAGAAATGAGCTTCTTGCCCGACGTGTATGTAGAATGCGAAACCTGCCAAGGAAAGCGTTTCAACAGAGAAACTCTAGAAATACGATACAAAGGAAAATCAATTTCTGATGTGCTAAATATGACTGTTGACGAAGGAGTTGAATTCTTCGAAAACATACCAAAAATATACCGAAAGGTAAAGGCTCTACAAGATGTTGGCTTAGGTTATATCACTTTAGGACAGCAAAGCACCACGCTTTCCGGTGGTGAAGCGCAGCGAATCAAGCTCGCAGGCGAATTGTCTAAAAAAGATACCGGAAATACGTTTTATATCCTCGATGAACCAACAACGGGATTGCATTTTGAAGACATTCGTGTCTTGATGGAAGTAATCGACAAGTTAGTCAACAAAGGAAATACGGTACTGATAATCGAACACAACATGGACGTTATCAAGCTCGCCGATTATATTATCGACATCGGACCTGAAGGAGGAAAAGGCGGCGGACAGCTGATTGCCAAAGGAACGCCGGAAGAAGTTGCCAAAAATAAAAACAGCTACACGGCGCAATTCTTGAAAAAAGAGTTACTTTAGCAGGCTGATTAATTTTTAAGAAAGATGAAAAAAGAAACATTCGAAAACGAAGACGACAGAATACAAGAAGTATTTAAACAAAAGACGTGGAACGAGATACGAAGCAATGATTCTTGGGCAATTTTTAAAATCATGTCCGAGTTTGTAAACGGCTATGAAAACATGGGAAGAATTGGTCCTTGCGTTTCTATTTTTGGATCTGCAAGAACAAAACCAGACGATAAATATTACCTGCTTGCTGAAAAAATCGCCTATAAAATAAGTAAAGCCGGCTATGGCGTTATCACTGGAGGTGGACCTGGTATCATGGAAGCCGGAAATAAAGGAGCGCATTTGGGCGGCGGGACTTCGGTTGGACTAAACATCGACCTGCCTTTTGAGCAACATTTTAATCCGTATATCGATAAAGACAAAAATCTAAATTTCGACTATTTCTTTGTACGCAAGGTGATGTTCGTGAAATATTCCCAAGGATTTGTAGTAATGCCGGGAGGTTTCGGAACTTTGGATGAACTATTCGAAGCGATAACTTTAATCCAGACAAAAAAAATAGGCAAATTCCCAATCATCTTGGTCGGAAGAGATTTCTGGGCCGGACTGATCGAATGGGTAAAAACGGTGCTGATTGAAAAATACAGCAACGTAAGCCCTGGCGACATGGACCTTATCAAGATTGTTGATAATGAAGATGAAGTATTGGATGTATTGGATAATTTCTACAAAAAATACAATTTGAGTCCTAATTTTTAAAAAGCTCATCGCAATAAACAAATCGAAAGCTGTCTTTTTAGGCAGCTTTTCTTTTTAAGCCAATCTTAAGCAACCTTTATTAGGAAATGTATCTAATAATAACTAAACTTGCTTTAACGTTTTACCGTACATTATATAAAATTGCTGCTTGAATACTTTCTTTAAAATCTTTTTCTGTTTTTCTTTTATGTTTCTTTCAATAAAAGGAAACGCGCAACATCATTCCAGAATGATTGTTGAAATTAATAGCGAAGAAAAGTCAGCTTACGTACAGCAGGAAATTACCTTTAATAATCAGACAGGAGACACGCTGACTTCTATCATCCTTAACGATTGGAACCACGCTTATTCGGATAAAAATACGCCTCTGGCAAAACGATTCTCTGATGAATTTGTCAGGAGTTTTCACTTGGCAAAAGACGAAGAAAGAGGAAAGACAGACAACATTACCATTATTGGACAAGATAATTTGTTTTTGAAATGGCACCGTTTTGAAAAACATCCCGATGTAATAGAAGTCAATCTTCGTGAAAAATTGGCTCCTAACGAAAAAACAGTACTAAAACTGACGTATCTGGTAAAACTTCCAAACGACCGTTTTACCAAATACGGCTGGAACCAGAACGGCGAAATGAATATGAAAAACTGGTTCCTCACTCCTGCCCGATATGAAAACCATCAATTTATAAAATACAGCAACAATAATCTAGACGATATCACCAATAGTCTCACAGATTTTGACGTAAACTTGAAACTTCCATTAGGACTTGAAGCTACTTCAGACCTAAACGAAATCAGCCGTACCAAAGACGCAACGTTTTCTACTTATGAGCTGTCTGGAAAAAACCGCCAAGATTTCAACCTGTTCTTAGAACCCAAAACAACCTTCTACAGTTATAAAAATAATGTCGTTACCGTAGAAACCAACCTCAAGGAAAACAGGCTGAACGAAATCCAGAAAGCGATTGTCATTGACAAAGTCGTAAATTTTGTCAATGAAAATATAGGCAGCTATCCTTTTGAAAAAATTACGGTATCGCAAGCAGATTATGAAAAGAATCCTTTTTACGGATTGAATCAGCTTCCGTCATTTATAAGTCCGTTTCCCGATGAGTTTTTATTTGAGATAAAATTCCTCAAGACCTATCTGAATAATTTCCTCAAGACCAGCCTTCACCTAAATGCAAGAGACGATAACTGGATTTATGACGGTATTCAGATTTATACCATGATGAAATATATAGAAGATCATCATCCGGACAGTAAAATGATGGGCAATCTTTCGCAATGGTGGCTGCTCAGAGGCTATAACCTTACAACGATTAGTTTTAACGAGCAATACAATTATTTCTATATGCTGATGGCCCGAAAAAACCTAGACCAGCCGATAGGCGATCCTAAAAATACGTTCATTAAATTCAACGAGCAGATTGCCAGCAAATACAGAGCAGGGCTAAGTCTTAAATATTTGGATAATTATTTAGAAAATGGCATCGTAGAAAACAGCATCCGTGAGTTTTATGCTTTGGACAAAGAACACACAGCTTCAAGGACAGATTTTGAGAAGATCCTTAAAACGAATGCAAAAAAAGACATCGGCTGGTTCTTCAAGACGATAATCGATTCTAGAGATATCGTAGATTATAAGTTCACCAATGTCTCAAAAACCAAAGACAGTGTGACTTTTACGGTTCGCAATAAGACAAAAACAGTTGTTCCTATTCCAGTTTATGGTACGAAGAAAAACGAAGTCGTTTTTAAAAAATGGCTCGACAACATCAAAACCGACAGTACCTTTACCCTGCCGCGCAACGAAGCAGACAAAATCGTCCTGAATTATCACAATGAAGTTCCAGAATACAATCTTCGCAACAACTGGAAATCGTTAAAAGGATTCCTTCATCAAAATCGACCGATCAAGTTCAATTTCATGAAAGACCTGGAAGATCCCTATTATAACCAAGTTCTTTATGTCCCGACATTAACATATAACTTATACGACGGGCTGTCGCCAGGAATCCGTTTCCATAACAAGACCATCTTAGACAAGCCGTTTGTTTATGAAATAAACCCAATCTATTCGCCAAATACGCAGACGCTGACAGGGTCGTTTTCTTTTGCCGTAAACCAATACAACCGCAACAACAATCCTTTCAACATCCGCTATCAGATGAACGGATCTTATTTTCATTATGCTCCAGATGCGGCCTATCTGAAACTAACTCCTACGGTGACGATGCTTTTCAGGGAAAATAATTTCCGCGATAACAGAAAGCAAGGCATACAGTTTCGAGAAGTCTTGGTAAACCGTGACAAGTCTATCTATAATGTGGAAGAAACTGAAAATTATTCTGTTTTTAATGCTAAATATTACAATGTCAAGACAGAAGTGACCAACCACTTTAACTTTGTAACCGATCTGCAGATTTCTGGAAAATTTGGAAAAACCGCAGCAGAAATCGAATACCGAAAATTGTTTGAAGACAACCGCCAGCTCAACCTGAGATTATACGCCGGAACTTTTCTATACAACAAAACCGACACCGATTATTTCAGTTTTGCGCTTGACCGTCCGACAGATTATTTGTTTGATTATAACTATTACGGACGTTCAGAAAGTACTGGTTTTTTCAGCCAACAGCTGATTCTTGCTGAAGGTGGGTTCAAGTCCAAGCTTGATACTCCGTTTGCCAACCAATGGATGACCACCCTGAACGGAAGTTTTAGTATCTGGCATTGGATCGAAGTCTATGGCGATGCAGGATTGGTAAAAAACAAGCATGCTGACCCGAATTTTGTTTACGACAGCGGTATCCGATTAAATCTCGTAACTGATTATTTTGAATTATATTTCCCTGTATATTCCAGCAATGGCTGGGAAGTCGGACAACCTCATTATAACGAAAAGGTCCGCTTTATCATAACCTTCAGTCCAAAAACTTTAGTCAATCTTTTTACTCGTAAATGGTTTTAGGCTGAAAAAGGTTTTATTCGAGAAACTACCAGAAACAGATAATTCCAGCCTAAAATTACATATATTACAATTTTAATTCACTTTCACTAAACTTCTTGCATTCAAAACTTACTACAAGGCAAATTGATTGCAGATAATTAAATGAGCTCTTTTTTGTTTTGTAAGTAGAAATGTCTAAATTTGTTTTCTATTCAAGAAATTCCATTTATGACACAAATAGCTTCCAAAAAAGAACTTTCGTTTGAAGATTTCAAGACCGAAGTGTTGAATGACTATAAAATTGCCGTAATCAGCAGAGAATGCAGCCTTTTGGGGCGCCGCGAAGTCTTGACCGGAAAAGCAAAGTTCGGTATTTTTGGCGACGGAAAAGAAGTACCTCAGTTGGCCATGGCAAAAGCTTTTAAGAATGGGGATTTCCGTTCAGGCTACTATCGCGACCAGACTTTTATGATGGCGATTGGCCAAATGACCATTCAGCAGTTTTTTGCCGGACTTTACGGCCATACGGATATCGAGCATGATCCGATGTCTGCCGGACGCCAAATGGGTGGCCACTTTGCTACGCATAGCTTGAACGAGGATGGTTCTTGGAAGAATCTAACGCTACAAAAAAACTCTAGTGCCGACATCTCTCCTACTGCTGGGCAAATGCCTCGATTATTAGGATTGGCACAAGCTTCTAAAATATTTAGAAATGTTTCAGGAATCCACAACAAGACTAATTTTTCGATTAACGGAAACGAAATTGCTTGGGGAACTATCGGAAATGCCAGTACCTCTGAAGGCTTGTTTTTCGAAACTATAAATGCTGCCGGAGTGCTGCAAGTACCAATGGTAATGAGCGTTTGGGATGACGAATACGGAATTTCTGTTCATGCAAAACACCAAACTACAAAAGAAAATATCTCTGAAATCCTAAAAGGTTTTCAAAGAGACAACGAAAATAAAGGCTATGAAATCATTCGCGTAAAAGGATGGGATTATCCAGCCTTGATTACAGCTTATGAACAAGCATCACAGATTGCACGTGACGAACACGTTCCTGTCTTGATCCACGTGCAAGAATTGACGCAGCCTCAAGGACACTCGACTTCAGGTTCGCACGAGCGCTATAAAAATGCAGATCGCTTGGCATGGGAAGCGGATTTCGACTGTCTTCGCCAGTTGAAATTGTGGATGATTGCCATCAATATTGCTACGCAAGAAGAATTAGACGAAATTGACAATAACGCTAAAAAAGAAGTACTCGATGGCAAAAAAGCCGCTTGGAATGCTTTTGTAGAACCTATCAAAAACGAACAAAAAGAATTAGTTTCTTTGCTGGAAACAATTGCTGCTGCTAGCGAGAACAAAGTTTTCATCCAAAAACATGCTTCAGATTTAGCTGGGATCAAAGAGCCAATCCGTAAAGATATTATTACGACAGCTCGAAAAGTATTGCGCCTTATCCTAAAAGAAAATGGCAAAGCGCAGCTTTCGCAATGGATTACAGCTTATACTGAAAAAATACAGCCGAAATTTAGCTCTAATCTCTTTTCAGAATCAGACCAAAATGTCTTTACTGTAAAAGAAGTGCTTCCAGAATACATAGAAAATGCAGAAGAAGTCGATGGAAGAGTTATCATCCGCGACAACTTCGACGCTATTTTCAGCAAATATCCAGAAACGCTTGTTTTTGGTGAAGATGCCGGAAATATCGGTGACGTAAACCAAGGTCTGGAAGGAATGCAAGAGAAATATGGCGAACTACGTGTAGCTGATGTCGGAATTAGAGAAGCTACTATCTTAGGGCAAGGAATCGGAATGGCGATGAGAGGACTTCGTCCGATTGCCGAAATCCAATACTTAGATTACCTTTTATATGCAATCCAGATCATGAGTGATGATTTGGCAACATTACAATACAGAACACGCGGCAAGCAAAAAGCGCCGCTTATAATAAGAACTCGCGGACACCGCTTGGAAGGTATCTGGCATTCTGGCTCTCCAATGGGAATGATTATCAATGCTATTCGAGGCATACACGTTTTGGTTCCTAGAAATATGACAAAAGCGGCCGGTTTTTACAACAGTTTATTGGAAACCGACGAGCCAGCTCTTGTTGTGGAATGTCTAAACGGATACCGCTTGAAAGAAAAAATGCCTGTCAATATGGGCGAATTCAAGACTCCTATTGGTGTTGTAGAAACACTTAAGGAAGGAAAAGACATTACGCTTGTTTCCTACGGTTCTACCTTGCGTTTGGTTGAACAGGCCGCAAAAGAATTGCTTGAGATAGGTATTGATGCTGAGATTATCGACACACAATCGCTATTGCCTTTTGACATCAATCATGATATCGTAAAATCTCTAGCAAAAACCAACCGATTATTAGTAATTGACGAAGATGTCCCTGGAGGAGCTTCTGCCTTTATCTTGCAACAGATTCTTGATGAACAGAACGGTTACAAATACCTTGACAGCAAACCGGAAACATTGACTGCAAAAGCACACCGTCCTTCATATGGAACCGATGGGGACTATTTCTCAAAACCTTCTGCAGAAGATATCTATGAAAAAGTATATGCGATTATGAGTGAGGTAAATCCTGAGAGATTCCCGAATTTGTATTAATATCCATTTGTTATAAATAAAAATCCAGTCAATTGACTGGATTTTTTTATTTATTCTTCGTAAAATGCTTCTACAGCTTCTTGAACATCTTCTTTCAAATAACTAATATTAGGAAATTTTGACAAAAGATTTTTTAAACATTCAACAAATTTTTTGTTTTGAAATTTATATGACAGTCCTTCAAATCTCGAGGAAATCCAGCGAATTGATTCTTCATTTAATTCATTGATTATTAAAATTGAATCATCAACATTTTTAGATAATAATTCTGTTATATAATCCAAATCACTTGTTATTGTAGGGTCTTCAGGATATTTGTTTTCAATATTCCTTATTGTATTTTCTATTAAAGTCTTCATCTTAGTTATTTTTATAAGGATTTAATTCAAAATTTTTACTCTTTGCTATAGGTTGCATCGCATTATCCGGAAATATAGTTGCTGGCTTTCCTTTGGTTTTTAAAACCCCTACCCTTACCCCTTCAAAATTATCAAAAATAGGCTTCCCATCTTCTAGAGTTTTAAACTTTTCGAAATTTTTATTTATAACATGTTGCCCAGCCTGTTTTATCTTTTTTACACCCCATTTTTTTGGAAACCAAGACTGTCCAGTTATTTTTTCACCTACCACTAACCTTTTAAAATTACTATCATGCCCTGCAACACTACCGATTCTTACACCATTTTTATAGGTATGTTCAATTTTGTATTCTCTGCCCAAACTTTCGAGTTTAACAATATTGGTTTGCCCATGACCACCACCGAGCATTTTTCCTGGAGCAGTACTCTTTTTAGGGTTGCCTGGCAATGAGAAAGCTCCTTCATCAGCATGTTTAAGAACTTCATCTGGCAGGTATTTTAAATCAAAAATCTCGTTTAACTTTTCAATTAAATTTGCACCTTTTGCCGACCAAATTTCTTTGAATGTTTCCCTGACTTCTTTAGCTGTACCATTTGCAATGGCTTCTCCTCTATAAATTGCAGCATAAGCAACCGCCTTTCCTTCTGCATCAATTCCTTTAATGAATAAAACTCCTTCCTGCTGTAATCTGGTGACTCCTGCCATCTTGAAGTTGACTCCGGAAAGCTTTAAGGCTTCTTCACCGTACAGAATCTCTTTTACTGTATTTTGAGTAAAATTAGCAATATTTATTTCAAGGATGACTTTTGTAATACAAGCTCTAGCAAAATTGGCAACCTTAAAGTTTTTAATCGCATTTGCTGTTCTTAACAGCCCTGCTCCTGCTTTAAAAAAACTCTGTATAAGTGCTGGGCCGGCTGTTATAATACCGCCAACAACATAAATCTGCTCCCAAGTGTTTAAAAATTCAGCGCCTCCTGGAGTTTCCAAAATTTCGTTCCGACTGGCATTTATAGCTACATCGCCAATAGCCAGTACTACATCTGCAAGAGCTAGAGCAAATACCCCTGGATTTGCAGTAGTTGCCATTACAATTACACCTGCAATGATAGCTACTATATCAAATCCAATGCGAATAGCGAGTTCGACATCCTGCCTCTCTTTTTCGCCAGCGAGTGCTTTTACAAAAACAATAGGAACGGGAATAGGAATATCTATACCAGAACTATAATCAACCAAAGAAACCATATCTAAAGGGTGATACATCTTTCCTTGATCTTGATCAACAGTTTCAGAATAGGTCCTTTCTAGATCAAACCCTACAGGAATAGTTACACCAAACTCGTCAGTTTCGGTATTAGGCTGCTGGTAGGTATGTTCTACTATTTTCTGTTGCTTTAAGTAAAACTCGTCTTCCTTTTCGTCGCTAAACCAAGAAATGTCGGAATCTATTTTATATCCTTTTCCATAATAAAAGACCTTGCCTATTGTCTTCAGTTTATTATTATATATGCAACAGGCACTTATCATACTAGCAAAAATTATCCTGTTGCTTGTGACCTGTCCCATAAACTCTGAACTTCCATCCAGGTTTTCATAAATTCTTTTTAAAAAAGCTTGGTCTTCACTAAATTTTTCGATTATATAAAAAGAGTTGCCAAAAGCCTTAAATAAATTCATTAAAGCACCACTGCTATCTTTAAAGTTACTAAACGTTCCTGTATCATCATAATCTGTGAGCAGATTCACATGATCCCATAGTCTTTCTTCTTTCAAAAGGAACACTAATTGATTTAAGATAAAGTCAGGAATATTTTCATAAAGGAACTTCAATTCACTTCCCGTTTTAGCTATTTTGAGAGCCTCAACAAAAGCATTTTTAATTTTTTCCTTAACAAATTCTTTTGATCCCGTGTGTTCGGCTAATGCCACAAATGCATTGGCATCGTCTGTTTTTATAATAATCGCATTGAATTGGTCTGCTAATACAAAATCATTTTCAACTTCTGGCGTTACGTCATAATTTCTTAAATGCATGGCATCTTCATAGACAAAAGCAATCCGAAAGTTTAGATTCTTTTTTGCAGCATCTATCTTAAAAAGATAGCCGGGTTTATCTAAGTTCACATGACAGGCTCTAGAATTAAGCTTGATTTCTAATTTTCCCTGCCTTTTTATCTTACGATTTTCATCTTCATAATTAAAGATAGTCTTATCACTAGAGACCGAAGCATAAAAGCTTTTCAGCATCATTGCCGAAGGGCTCCTAGATGACATTGGGTTAAGTGTAGGAATCAAGAAAGCTGGAAAATAAAAAGCCTTTTTATAGGGCCTATTTGTCCTGATAAATTTCAATAATTCATTAATGTCAATTATTTTAGTTGTCCATTCATCTTTATATTCACCACAGGAATTATTTTCTCCATATATTTTTTCATAAGCAATTTCTTCAAAACTATTATTTTTTAAATTACCTACTTGTCCGCTGTTCTGAAATGCTTCGAAGCCCTGCATATCCAACTCTCGTAGAAGATCCTGACTTTCTTCGTCAAAATCTTCAAATATATCTGTTGTCATATTATTATTTTTTATGGTTAATACTCTTAAATCGCCAACTTATAGCTTGGAAATAGCTCGACAACCGAGGTATTGTTTCGCAAAAAGTTCTTGATTTTATATTCTGTAGTGATGGCCAGGTCGATATGATAGTTCAGCGCAGTTGTCCACAGCTGTGAATTCACGATCGGAAAATCACACACCATCATAATGTCCCAATCCTTACCTTCCAATTGGCGCCAATCGTTTGGCAACACCCTTGCCCTGCTGCCATGCAAGTAAATAGCTCTTACAGGAGTAATCGCATCTACTTTGGCTTTCAGGTCATTTAAAATATATGGCAGCACGAATTCGTGCTGCCATATGGCTTCTGCCTTTATCTGGCTCATATAGAAAATCTAGAAATTGGCAATAAAGTATTTACTTCGGCAGAAGCTAATTTGGTTCCGTTAGCATCCAAAATCCTGTCATAATAAGCTGTCGGATTTGTAAACTTCACAGAATCGGAATTGAAAAGAACTTTTACCTGGTCCAGTTCAGGCATCGTAACCGTTACTGGAGTTTCTTTTTCAAAAACAAATGTCGGAACTACGCTCGTGTCCACTATGAATCGGATAGACGCTTCATTGTTATCTGCTGAAGTATACTGCTGAGCATCGATTCCGGGAATCAGAGACAGTTGTTCTGCTAGCTTCGTATAGATAACCTTCGCTGAATCTGTTGACTGCCAAGCGGCATCTCTTTCGATAACGATTTCTTCTCCCATACATCGGAACGTTCTTGGAAAACTGGAATACGAATCATAGTGACCAATAGTATTATTACCAAAACTATCCATATCTTCATACGAAAAGGTAACTGTTTTTGAAGAAGCTCCGTTCATCTGTGCTCCCGTGATATGGAAATTAGGTGAATGCGGTACAGAAGCAGGGTCTTCAAAGTCTGACAAGTCTTCGTCATAAGGCAATGCTTTCTCTACTTTCAGTCCAATGCTATCGGCCTGCAAAATAGTCAAAGCAGTTGGGAGTCTTGTAGCCCATGCTTTTCCTTCTTTTTGACCTTCTGGCTCGCGCAATTCGTCTACGATAGAAAGGAACAGTTCATCTTCGATAACCGGTACTTCGCCTCCATTCCAAATTTGGCCTGTTTGTAGATAATAGCTAACTACTTCTTCAAAACCTGGCCTAACTGTTACGATTACTCTCGCCATACCTGCCTGCATAAAGCTTCTAAACAAAGGATCATTGTTATCATATTGATACAGTTTTGCCCAATCTTCTCTAGCTCCCCAATAGTACGGATAGAAATTATAAGACATAATATCCCATTCAAAGGCTTGCTCAATAAATTTGGCAAAAGCAGCATAATCGTCTAGATTAGCATCTACTTTTATCTCATGGTTTCCAAAAGATCTGTCTACACCTGAAGTAAGAGGTTTGGTCATGTCTTTTCCATACGTTCTTCTCGCAGTAGTATTCTGGTCTATGATATAAGAGATACAGTTTTTGCGCAATACCATGTTTTCAATTTCACGATAAAAGCCAGGATTAGTACCTTTGATTACAACACCTTTGGCTTGTTCTTCGGCTAATTTTTGCTCGTATTCTACAACTGCATCTTCATAAGCATCGATAATCGCCTTGAACGTTTCTTGCTGCCATTGCTGGTATTTATTGGCTGTTCTTTCTAACTTGACGCTAACATTGGCAATACCTACGTGATGCGTAATAAAGAAAACAGAAACTGGAATATTGCCTTCAAAAGCATTTAAAGCCTCGCCATCTTTTGGATATAATCTCCAGTTGTCGTTCAACGAACCGCAATAGTATCTCAAGTTTCCAACGCTGACACCAATCGATTTACCCCAGCTGGTCTGCATGGCAGCACTAGATACAGTAACTACCGCATCAACCGTTTTATAACCTTCCGGCAAAGTCAGATTGGCTTTATCAGACCAAGAATTACCACCACTCATCAATCCAGAGAAATTGAATTCTTTACCGACACTTAAGAATTGCGAAGGACTCGCATCCAAATCAACATTTAGCTTTCCGCCCCAATATTTTACTGTAGCATCATTTACACACGTAAAATCTTTTAGGTTTAGCGGAGTTGTCGTTCCTTGCGTGTCAACAAATTTTCTCGGGTCTACGGGCTCTATCAATTTGGATCCTCCATTCTCAGACATACCCAATATATGAAGCTTGGCAGGCTCTGGAACCATGAATTCAAACATCAAACGTTTTCCATAATTATAAATCTGGTTCTTATAAACCTTGTCAACCCAGCGATAAACTCCCACAACATGCTTGTCGCCTTTCGTATTATCAAAACCGTGCTTGTTATTGTCTTCAAACTCTTCGATAATTTTCTCGATTCGTTCTTCTTTTACCTTAGTCACGATTCTTTCCATCGCACGCTCTGTTACCTCTTTGGCTTGGTTGACGGCTTGGCGCGTACTTTCTTCTCTAGAAGTATGCGTAGCCATATTGACATTTGCCCCCAGAGTAAATTTGGTACCTCCTGTTGTAGCGCCACCCCATTCCATTCCGAAGTTTCCTCCGGCAGAAAGATCTTTGCTTTCTTGCAACACTTTTGCGACTTCACTCTGCATTTCGAAACGGCTTGTATTGGTCGTATCCGACAACTGTTCTTTTTCTCTTTCAGAGGTAGACGTCGTCGTATTTTCGCTTCTACGGAGCTTGCGGGTAGCCTTCTCCTTATACTCGCGGGCCATGACGTTTTCGATTGCCGCCACTTCGCCTTCAACATATCCTTGAACAGTCTGTTCTACTTTTTTATAATCGGCAATACCAAGCTGTTTTACTCCAAATCCAGAAGGGATAAACGATCCATCGGCCCCAGTAGCAGGTACAGAGGGAACCGACGGCGTGCTTTCTGGCTGCGGCTCTAAGATGGTCAGCATCCTGCCCGTAGCACAATTCAACGTATGCCAAAAATCAGTCGTGAACGATTTTTTTGCTCCATTCGTAAAAGTAATTGCTACTGTAAGATTCTTCATCACGTAGTAGAAATCACCTGTCGTAAGCGCATCATTATGAAGATTGGTCAGCATGATGCTGTTTCCGTTTCTGTTTTGCGTAAAAGCAGTACGAACCACCTTTTCTCCAGAATACTTTTCGACCGTAGTCTCAACTCCCGAAATCTGCCATGAAGAATCAGCTACCGTAAAAGAAACGTCAAAGTTTACATAGGTACCGCCATTAGCGTTACTACTGTAAATTTTTGGACAGGCTTGATAAGAAAAAGGAAGTGTCCCAGCAGCAGCATTATTTGTCGTAGGAATAACAACTCCGCCAACACTTATTGAAGTATTTCCTTGATGAGGCGTATGGCTGATGATAGTCTGCGTATTAGTAGAAACCTGATCTTCAATCAATGTGAAAACATTTTGGAACGACGTTAGGCTAGTATCGCTCGACAATCCTGGAATGATTCTAGCCGCAAAGCCTTCTCCTTTTTTTTCCGGTTCGTCTTCTGTCTCTATTTCCAATACTTCAAGCAATGTGTCAAAAGCTGGTGCAGATAATACAGACTTCAAATGTTCCAAATCGATTTCGTTTCTGAATTTAAAATTAAAAGCAGGCAATTTAGGCATCGGAACAACTGGCGGCTCATTGCAAGGGTCTGCCGCATCAAACGGGATATCAGGATTTCTCACAGAACACCATTTGGTTTTGGCATCTTCCACATTCTTATGATAATCATCAATAATAGGCTGTATTTCTGCCTGGTATTTTAGCTGTTCTTTTTCAAAGGAAACCTGATATTCCTTTTTATAGGCCTTTTCGACTTTTTGCAATTCTTTCTTGAGCTTATTCTGTCTTTCTATATTTATATTCGACAAGGAAATTGCTTGAAATTGTCGCATCTCATCGTTAGGCAGCGACATTTGAGCTTCTTCTTCAGACTCACCTCTTGTAGCCATTCTTGCAACAATCGGAGCAGAAGACGTATTTTCTACGAATAGCTGCTTAGGCAAGACAACTTTTGCATTCATCAATTGTTTAGACAATGGCTTATTCGATTCATCATAGCTTCTAAATAGATGATTCGCGACAAGCAACTGCATGATGATTTCTTTAGCATAAAAGCTTTTTTGCGTGACTACTTGGTAAAAAAGATTGTCCCATAAAAGAGTCAGCTGCGATGGCGTCAAGCCTGTTGTAACTTTTAAAACCTCTTTTTTGAGGTCTGCTTCAGTATACGAATATTTGTTCTTTGCCATCCATACAGCCAGCACATATAGTTCTGCATTGATAGATTTTAGATTTTCTTCGCTTATGGCCCCGAAAGAAGGAGAAGCATCTACCATAGATTGCCACTTGCTCTTGTTGCTCGGCCTGTTGGCGACAGCGTTGTCAAATGCTACTCCATTTGCGCTTCGATACACAAAACGCTTGTCTTTGTTTTTTTCTTCAGATAGCTCTGGCGATCTCATGGTAACAAATCGGAAGAGCGTGTTTTTAATTTCTGTACTCATTTTTACTTTTTTAAATTATAAGATTTATTTCTTGTAATATTCGTGGCTAATATGATTCTCTAGATTGTTTTCCGGACAACAAGGCTTCTGAATGGCTATTATCGAATGATTACAATGCAAAGATATAAGAAATAAATCCATCAAACAAATATAAAATTAGATTATTTTCAATTATTTTTCAAAATACTGTATATTATTATCTTACAGCCGGCAATTCGTCAGTTGCTTAAAAAAGAAAGTATCAATCAGCTTTAAATCAGTAATATACATAAGAAAAGCATCTTTAAAATGCACAGACTCATTAATAATCATAGCTCTTACAAAGGGAAACAACTTAGATTATTTTCAATCAAATGAAATATAAACAGAAGAAAGCCTATTTAAAAATAAATCAAAAGAAAGAAGAAGAAAAATGTGCCAAAACGCACAGAAAATAATAAGACCCCTCGGGGTAATAGGGTTCTTTCTTGTATCGAAGCTAGTAGTTCACTTCGACGTGATAGCTGCCCGGCTGGGCCGTATCGTTGTTTTTGACCAAAAGATTGGTGCCTCCGGTCTGCAGTTCTGAAAACAATCTGGAAATGGCCGCTCCTCCTGCGAGGTCAACCAAGTTTCCTTCCAATTCCAATGTCCTACTCAAAGAAAAAGTAAGCGATGCAGTGCCGGTGTTGCGGAAAGTGACGACTGTGGACCTGTCAAATTCTACTGTACCGATAACTGCGACAGTTCCAGCAACTGCCAGTCCTGAAAACTCCTCAAAATCGCCCGCTTTAGGCATCTTCCAACTAAGGCGGTTTTTGATATAAAATTGTTTAAGGTTGCAGTTTTGTAGGTTTTTTGTGTTAAAAAAATCTTTATATTTGATAAGGTTTGGGTTTTACTATCCAATATTTAACTGTTTTTCAATAACTTATATCTTTTAACAATGGACAAAACAAATTTTACTTTTAAGAAAATGCCCTCTTTCAAGAAGCAATATTATTTCTTGCTTTTTGCAATCTCATCATTTGGCTGCTTTGCGCAAACAGGAACTTACCAGATTACAGCCACAGCACCTTCACCATCATCATTTTCGAGCTTATCTGCAGCTGTCACAGGCATAGGTACTAATGATGCTACCCTTCATATCAACAGCAACATAACAGTATCGGCAAATCTTACCGTGCCTTCTAATATTTCTTTAAAATTTTATAAAGGGGCTATTATTACCATAAATAGCGGCGTGATACTAACCCTTAACGGTCCGTTGGACGCTGGTGCTTTTCAGCTATTCAATTGCATCGGCACAGGTATCGTAAAAGGAAGTCCAAAGATTGATCAAGCACTACCTGAATGGTGGAAAAAACCTGCTGATACGTATTGGACAGATGCAATACAGAAAGCAGTAGACTTTTGCCCAAGGGTATTTTTTCAAAAAGGTGATTATATAATAAATGGAACTATAAATCTTTCCATGGATTTTAATCATATTATTTATGGAAATGGTCGAAGCACAAATATAATTTCTGATGCTGATCAATATGTATTTTCTATGATTAGTAACAACTCTTTTCCTACCCATTCTAGTTTTGAAGATCTTTATTTTCATTGCAAAAAAGGAATTAAGTTTAACAATGAAACAATGCCTGTAATAAAAAATAATCAAATCTTGAATATTAAGATCACACGTTGTATTTTCAGCCATGATAGAGGATCGGGAACTTTTCCAGATATTGCTATTAATCTTTATGAAGTTTTTGATTCTACGGTTTCTGAAAATTTAATAGAATCTTTCGATATTGGAATTAAATTAAAAGGCTGCGATATTAACTATATACATGACAATAGGGTTCAAATATTTAGACAGTATGCTATTCTAGACTTAAAAGACAAGGATAATGATACCACTGGCTCGCAAACACTAATAGCGCATAATGACCTATTATCTTACCAAGGAACAGCTCATACAGGTGCTTTTATAAAAACGACCAATCAATATGTCATTATAAGAGACAATTTTTTAGAGAATGCACACAGTGAACAATTTCCAGAAGTTTATCCACTTGCGTATATTGATTGTTCCAATATCGGGCTTGAAGAAACAGAATTTGTGCCTTATAATATTGATATTACCGGAAACCGATTAAGCACGGGTGCTGATTTTCTATATTTAATCTGCGAGGATTTTAAAAGTTTGAATCTCAACGACGCTCCGTTAGCAATTCCTTTGAATCAAATACCTCCATCAAGTTTCTGCAAAAACTCTCCTACCAAAATATTGAAAAGAAATATCCCAATAAGTTATGAAGATAGGCCACGTTCTATAAATATCGCAAATGTTTTTTCGTTTAGAGAATGGCGAGGGTTTAACAATACCAATATTTTGCAAAATGACTTGAATGGCGCTATGATGATCAACCCTTCTAACATTTCAGACTTAGCTCATGACCCCGACGGCCATAAAGCAACTTTCAATCCAAAAAGCATTCAATTGGCAAAGGATCAATACATCAAGATACAGATAAGCCAGAAGCTGAGTGGTGAGACTGGCGAATTAAATGGTCTTCCAAAAAGATTCAAAATCAAACTAATTACCAGGAATATAGGTTCTGGAGCATCAGCAACAAGCAATAATGATTATTATGTTACCATAAAAAAAGATGGCGAAGATGATGTGGATGCTTGGGCCGGATTTGGAAGCTATGTTTGTAATAATACCAGCGATTCAAATTACAATAATTACAATACCTATATAGCCAGTCCATCAATCGACATCAATTCTACTTCAGATTATTGGATGTTGTTGAATCCGCTAAATTCTGACAAGGAGCTTAAATATATCATAATCGAACCAGACGAATCAGAATGTATGGAAGACAATGAGACAAATGAACCGGCCAAAGAGAGTATTGATTTAGAGGATAATCTAAAAGTTTACCCGAATCCTACAGACAACATTCTTAAAATAGAAACTGGAAATTTCAGTATCAATTCTATTCTGGTTTATGATTTGAGTGGACGATTTATTAAAGATTACACAAAAGAAGTCAAAGACAAGTCTATTAATGTTGGTGCATTGCCTTCTGGCAGTTATATTGTAAAAATTGCTACTGCTGGTGAAACATCAAAAATAATCTTGAAAAAGTAAGGCATTAAAATAATTATATTTATAACTTATAATTTGTCAGGCGGACAGTCCTTGGCTGACTATTAGAAATTATCACGGACAAACAATCAATAACACGATTGTAACGATTGACGAAACTACAACAAACAAATCAGAATATGGACAAAACAAAAATCACCAGAGAAAATATCCTTGAAGCGGAAAACAAACTTTTTTCGGCTCAACTTGTAAGCAATGTAGATCTACTTGACCAACTATTGCACGATGATTTGGTTGCAGTTGCACCGACAGGACAAATTCTAACTAAAGAAATGGACTTGAACTCGCATAAAGCAAAAACAATGATTATTGAAGACGCTTCAACAGAAATTGACGACATTAGAATAATGGGCGACACTGCGCTTTCAATCGTTACAATGACAGCGAAAGGAAAAATGATGGGAACGCCTTTAGAAGGAAAATTTAGATATTTTAGAGTTTGGAAACGCTTTGACGGCACATTGAAAGTTATTGGGGCCAGTTTTATGCAATTACCTTGATTAAAAACTTTTATTACAGGGCTTATAAAATCTGACTTTATACGGCAAGAGCGGCCTTGCCTAAAAAAATAAGACTTACGCTGTAGATATACACAAAAAAACCGATGACTAGTAATCATCGGTTTTTGTTTCCTTTATTTTTTCTTCTTCGATTTCTTTTTGGATTTTGCTTTTGCCTTTGCTTTCGCTACTTTTTTAGCCTTGGCTTTTTTTCTAGCTTTTTCTTTCTTTTCCTTATCTTTTTTCTTTTTAGCCTTGGCTTTTTCCTTCTCTTTTAGTTTTGCCTTTTTAGCTTTTGCTTTCTCCTTGTCTTTTTTAGCCTTGGCTTTTTCCTTTTCTTTCATCTTTTTAGATTTTTTCTTGTTTTTCTTTTTATCCTCCTGTACTGCTTCTTCGGTATTCGCTTGAGTATCTTGGACAGGCGTTATTGCGCTTTCAACTTCTTTTGCACTAGCCTCTGTATTTTCCTTTGGCGCTGCTTTGGTCGCCGCTGGAGTTGCTTTTTTTACTGTTGTCGTAGCAGCAGGCTTTGCGGCAGCTGGTTTAGCGGCAGCCGTTTTAGCCGCTGTAGTTATTGTTCTTGAAGGTGCCGGTTTGGCTGCAGGCGCAGTTTTAGCTACAGGAGCTTTCGCTGTCGTACCAGCGGCTGGCCTTGGCGCTCTAGCTCTCGGAGTTGAAGCAGGCTTTGGACTCTCTTGCTTTGCAACTGGAGTAGCTGTGGCTTTTGGAGTATCTTGGTTTTTTTCTGGCGTACTTTCTGGATTGTTTTCGGCTATTTGACTCATAGGGTTATGGATTAGTATTATACAATGATTTTTGAGATTCCGGAAATAGTGTTCATGTTTCGTTAAAATTACGATATTGTAAATTTAACGTTAACAAATTTAAGCCATTAATAGATGCGCCAATGTTAAGTTTTCACTTCAGGCAAAAACTTAACATTGGAAATTTTTAGGAAAAAAATAACACCTTGAGGCCTTTGGCAGAAACCGTCAAAAGTGATTAGTTTCTTATCTTTACAAGTATGAAAAATATCAGATTAAGCATTCTTGACCAATCTCAGGTCAGGAGAAATGGAACAGCAAAACAAGCGTTACAAGAATCCGGCGAATTAGTACAATTAGCAGAAAAACTAGGATATACCCGCTATTGGGTTTCAGAACACCATAACTTTAAGATGGTTGCCGGCACGGCTCCCGAAGTATTGATCCCGTTTTTGGCTTCCAAGACACAAACCATAAAGATTGGCTCGGGCGGCATCATGCTTCCCAACCACAGCGCCTTTAAGGTGGCCGAAAACTTCGGACTGTTGGAAACGCTTTTCCCAAAAAGAATTGATTTAGGAATCGGACGTGCTCCTGGCGGCGACAGGCTGTCGTCTCACCTGCTCAATCCTTCCAATACCTTTAGCGAAAAAGAATTTTTCCAGCAATTGATCGATGTCCAAGCTTTTCTTAGGAATGAAACCCTAGCCGATACGGTACATGAAAAAGTAAAATCGTATCCGTGTCCGGAAGAAATTCCAGATTTATGGATTTTGACATCCAGTGGAGGCAGTGCTCAATTTGCGGCCCATTTCGGAATGGCATTGTCGTTTGCTCAATTTATCAATCCTGATGGTGGTCCAGAGGTAGCGGCTTTCTACCGCCAGAATTTTAAGCCTTCTGCCGAGCTGAAACAACCGAAAGTAAATGTCGGAATCTTTGCCTTCTGCTCTGAAGACGAACAAAAGATTGCCGATTGGATTACAGAATTCGATTATCGAATGCTGCATATTGAAGCGGGTGCTGCCGGAGAACTTCCTTCTTTTGAAGAAATAAAAAATATGGGCTATACGTTGCAGCAGAAAGCACGAATTGCTTATAACAAAGGGCGTTATATTGCAGGAACTCCGGAAAAGCTCAAGGCCGCTATCGAAAAAATTGCCGACAAGTATGAAACCGATGAAATCATGGTCGCCACCATAGCAGAAAATTTTGAAGACCGCAAGAAATCGTATGAATTGCTTGCAGGACAATTCCTAACATCTTCTTAAATTTTAGAAATAAAACAATATATTCTAGCGATTTTAAGTTAAAATGAGTACATTGAAAACAATAATAACCTAAAATTCTAGACTAAAATGAAAAAATCGTTTATTGCATTGGGAACCATAGCGTTGCTAGCGTTCGCTTCCTGTAAAGAAGACAAAAAAACTCCTGATCCAGTTCCGGAGACGCCGCCTGTAGAAAACCCAACTCCGACTCCGTCGCCTAAAACCGAAGCTGAAAAGCAAGATAATGACGGAACTACCGTTTCTGTCGGAAAAGACGGTGTTCAGGTAAACACAAAAGATGGCGAGAGCAAAACAGACGTGAACGTTTCTAAAAATGATGCGTCTGTCGAAATCAAAAAGCCAAAGAATTAAATTTTATTTGTTTAAGGCCAGCTTCTTCAGGCTGGCTTTTTACCAAATAAAAAACATTGAAAAAGAAACACACTATGAAAAAATTATTCCTGCTGCTGCTCTGCATTGCTGTTCTTGCAGCCTGCAAATCGAAGCCATCGGCACCTAAAATAGCCAAACTAGAACTTTCGCAAGTAAGCCCGTCTCAAAAAAGCAGGGCGTATGATTTAGGAAAAAGGATATTGAATGCCTGCAACACTTCTAAATTCAAGCCTTTTACAAAAGAAGAAGCTACCGACAAGGTAATCCAAAATACGACTTTAGAAAAACTGTCTAGCACCTGCAGAAAATTTTCGATAAAATATGGGCAGTTTGAAGATATTAGATTGGTTGAGGTCATCAAAAACAATTCTGACAACACGCTTATTTTCAGATATAAGGCAGATTACCAGAGAAAATTTGCACAAAAAGAACTTCAGGTAACGCTAAATAACGAAAATAAAGTCTCAGCTATCCGCTCGACTGATTGGACAGATGTCTATACTCCGTAAACGATTGTCTTTTTTTGCCTACTTTTAATGATTCAAAATCCCAAGCATGAACACCAACGAACAGATTATTGAAGAATTCTATGCGGCATTTGCAGCCCAAAACGCAGAAACAATGGCAAGCTGCTATCATCCAGATATCGTTTTTGAAGATCCTGCTTTCGGAAAACTCGAAGGAAAAGACGCCTCAGATATGTGGTATATGTTGATTGAAAGGGCTAAAGGAAATCTGAAAGTAGAATTTTCCGACATCAAGGCAGATGCTCAAAAAGGAACGGCACAATGGACAGCAATCTACCTTTTCACAAAAACCAACCGAAAAGTAATCAACAAAATAAAGGCTTCCTTTGAATTTAAGGACGGCCTGATTATCAAACATACCGATTCGTTTGATTTCTGGAATTGGGCAAAACAAGCTTTAGGAATAACCGGCTTGCTATTGGGATGGTCTTCCTTCCTTCATAAAAAAGTACAGCATCAGGCTTTGGAATCTTTGAGAAAATACCAACAGAAAAATTCTTAATTAACATACATTTAAACCTTATCCGATCATAATTGCTTAATTTTAAAGGGCTAGAAATTACACAGCTTTTTTAGAAATTATTCCATTATGACAAATCCAATTTTAAATTCCTTCCTTCCTATATTTTATATCGCTTGGTCTGATGATGTGTTGACAGAAAAAGAAACAAGCCTGCTTAAGGAATCCATCAACACCCAAGACTGGCTGACAAAAGCCGACAAAAAAGAACTTCTTTCTAAAATAAATATCGACAGTCCGCCGTCAAGAAACGAACTGCAGGAGTGGAAAGAAAGTATTAAAAGAGCCGTAAATCAAGACAGCGAAGAAGAACTGCTGACAGATATCTCCATAAAATTAGCCCTGCTCGACGATCCTAAAATCAGCAATGAAAAGCTAAAGCCGCTCTACTTCTATCTTCAAAATTTAGAAAAATCATTAGGAATCATCAGCAACGAAGCCGTATATGTCTTCAAAGAAAGACATGACACCATTACTTCAAAATACGCTACAGAAGCAACTTTCTCTGTAGAAAAACTTACAGAAATACTTGATGGAAATCAGGCTGAAACGATCAATAAGGTCAAAAAAATCATAAGTCGTCCCACCTTTAAATATGAGGAATCGACCGATATTGAAGTCTATCGTGAAAAAGTTTTGAAATGGTGCAAAATTTTGGCAAAAGAAGGCTTAGGATCTACTGCCTATCCTAAAGCTCATGGCGGCCAGGACGATGTAGAAGCTTATTTTTCTATCATGGAAACTTTAAGCTATCACGATTTGAGCCTTGTCATCAAGTTTGGCGTGCAGTTTGGACTTTGGGGCATGAGCATCCAATCGCTTGGAACCGAAAAACATTATGCGAAATATTTGAAAAAAGTCGGAACGCTCAATCTTGCTGGCTGTTTTGCCATGACCGAAACGAATCATGGTTCTAACGTAAAATCGCTTGAAACCACAGCGACGTATGACCACAAGACAAAAACCTTTACGATCAATACGCCGCATAAATTAGCGCGAAAAGAATACATCGGGAATGCGGCTCGCGACGGACAAATGGCCACTGTTTTTGCCAAATTGATTATTGACGGAACAGATCATGGCGTCAATGCCTTTATAGTACCGATCCGCGACTCAAAAAACAAAGTACATGAAGGAGTCACTATTGAAGATTGCGGTCTAAAGATGGGACTGAACGGTGTAGACAACGGAATCATTTATTTTGACAATGTCGTGATTTCGAAAGAAAACATGCTCGACCGTTTTGCTTCTATAAACAGCAAAGGGCAATTTGAAAGCTCGATTGCCAGTGATAATCGACGTTTTTTTACCATGCTCGGCACTTTAGTCGGCGGCAGGATCGGAATTCCTCGCTCTGCTCTGGCGGCAGCTAAATCTGCCTTGACAATTGCCATCCGCTATGGCGACCAAAGACGTCAGTTCGGCCCTCAAGGCGGCTCAGAAGTTCCTATTTTAAATTACAGAATGCACCAGCGTAGACTGATGCCCTATCTGGCTAAATCCTATGCCATACATTTTGCGTTGCAATATGTTACGCAACGATTCCTAAACCGAAAAGAATCGGAAATGCAGGAAATTGAAGCTTTGGCAGCCGGCATGAAAGCCTATTCTACTTGGAACACGCGCGATACCATACAGGAATGCAGGGAAGCCTGTGGCGGAAAAGGCTATTTGGCTGAAAATCGATTTGCTGCTTTGAAGAATGATACTGAAGTGTATACTACTTTTGAAGGCGATAATACTGTCTTGATGAATCTCGTTGCCAAAAATCGACTTTCAGAATTCAAAAATCAGTTTGGCGAAATGAACGCCTTGAGCCTTTTTAATTATGTCGTAGACCAGGCCAAGACCTCAATTACCTATAAGAATCCTTTTGCGACTCGAAATACGGACGAAAATCATCTGGTTGATAGCGAATTCCACATTCATGCTTTTCAGTTCCGTGAAAGGGAAATACAGGCTTCTGCGGCAAAACGTATCAAAAAACTGCTGGATAGTGGCTTGGATTCATTTGATGCTTTTAACATCGCCCAGCATCATTTGATTAATGTAAGTCAGGCTTATTTGGAACGAATTGTTTTGGAACAGTTTCAGCTTCAGGTTGAAAAAACGAAAGACGAAGGCGCAAAAGCAATCTTAAAGAAACTCTGCCAGCTCTATGCCTTGTCGACTCTTGAAAAAAACGCAAGCTGGTATCTTGAACAAGGCTACATGGAAGGTGTAAAAACAAAAGCCATTCGAAAAGCCGTAAATCAGTTATGTTGGGAAATCAGGCAGAATGCTGTGCCTTTAGTTAATGCTTTCGCGATTCCTGAAAGCTGCTTAAGCGCACCGATTATCACGAAACAGTAATTATTTATCTAGAAGCAAACCTATATTCCAGTCTAAGGCAGGATTATACACTAATTCTCCGTTGCTTACTTCTAAAGGACAATCAAAATTATTAGTATACAGACCGCCAGTGCCCAAACCTTGGGGCATTGGATTCTGTTGCAAAAATGTCCATTGTGCAATAGCATTTAAGCCAATATTGCTTTCTAAAGCGGAAGTAACCCACCAGCCGATATTGTATTTTTCAGCAAGCGAAATCCACTCTTTTGAACCTCTAAAACCACCTATCAAACTTGGCTTTAAAATGATATATTGGGGCTTTATTTTTTGCAACAAAGCTTCTTTTTCAGCATATCCAAAAATACCAATCAGTTCTTCGTCCAAAGCAATCGGAAAAGGAGTCGTTTTACAGAGTTCTGACATACTGTCATGCTGATTTTTTTGTATAGGTTGCTCTATACTATGTAATTCAAATTCAGATAATTGATTTAATTTATATAAAGCTTCATTTGAAGAAAATCCACCGTTAGCATCTACCCTGATTTCGATAGTTGAAGCATCATAATTTTGACGAATAAAACGTAATAATTCGAGTTCTTTTTCGAAATCTATAGCTCCAATTTTAAGTTTTATACAATTAAAACCTTGCGCCAATTTTTCCTCAATTTGTGCCTTCATAAAAGCAGGCTCTCCCATCCAAACCAAGCCATTGATTGGAATGCTTTTTTTGCCCTTTGTAAAGTCAGAAGGAAACAGTAAAAAAGGCGTTTTGCTCTCCAACGACTGAAACGCCATCTCTACTCCAAATTGTATGGAAGGAAATTCTAGCAGCGATTCCCAAAGCGTCTCTTTTCCGAGATGGATATTTTCACAGGTCCATTGCAGCTTTTCTTCATAGTCTGGCCTGTCGTCTGCGCTTAGTGTTCTGAGAATGCCGCATTCGCCTATTCCTGTTTTGCCATTTTCCTCCAAAATAAGAAACCAAGTCTCCTTTTGGGTCATGACACCTCGCGATGTACCCGATGGTCGCTTAAAATCAAGAATATGCTTTTTATAGGAGGCTTTGAGCATTGTTTGTACTTTTAATCTTCGAGAAGTCTTATAATCCTATCGAAATCGTCGTTTTTGAATCCTGCTTTTTTTAAGTCTTCAAAGTCGGATTGTGTTTTGTTTTTCCAAGATAGGGCTGTCGTTACGTTTTGCCCATTATACTTTTTATGGATTTCCTTTGCTTTTTTGTAATCGCCTTTTAGCAGATAAACATGCGCCATATTTAATTGGACAAGCAATTCCGAAGCGTCCATCTTCTCACCTTCTTTCAACGCTTTCAGGGCTTTATCGTATTGTTTTGAATACAGATAATATTGACCTAAGGCATTGTAATCCAAAACAGTCGCATTGCTGTTTTCAATAATTCCGGTCTGCAATAAATCGATAGCTTGTTCGTATTTTCGATTTTTGAAATAGTGCAACGCATCCAAACGGATTGACGTCAAGATTGATTTATTGGCTGGTTTTTCAGAGAGGCAAGCGTTTCCAAAATCCTTGAAGGCTTTTGCTTTTTCAATCGCCATAAGATTTTGAAACTCTTGAAATTTGTATTGTTTTTGCATTTTTTCAAGTATACAAAGCGAAAAGTCGTCAGAGTTGAGCATTTTTTTAGCCAACTCCGATGTTTTGACCTGCTTGATAATTGTCTGGCGATTTTCTGTCGTCCAGCCACGGCTTAATTTATTATCTACCCAAGGCACGACTTCTAGAATAATCTTCTGCTTCATGATCCAGTTTTTACTTTCAAAACCAAACCATAAATACTCCATTCCCGCTTTCAGGCAGGAAGATTTATCCATCGAAAGACGCCTCGCGTCTTTATTCACAGGAGTATTCTGAAAAAGGCAGGCGTTCTCTGTTTTTCCTTTTTCTTTGTATTCCTTCGCAACGGCATTGCTTGAAAAGATACCATACGCGCATTTATCATCGCCAGAAATTTTAGACGTCAAAAACACTGCTCCTGCAGCACCTTGGCTGATCCCAGTGGGATCCGGAATTGCTTTTAGCAAAGAAGTCAGGCTGTTCGCCATCTGCTGGTTTTCGTCAAGAAGCGTGATTCTGTAGACGATTTCGGTTGTGCCAGCCGGAAGATCTTCGGTCTTTACGGTAATCCTGTCTCCTGCCGAAACGATAATTTCTTTTGTAGTCGCACGATCTTTGTCCCAATAGCCATCTTGCTGGGAAAAAGCAAACTGGGCCTTAAGAAACAGCAGAAAAAGTGCAATTTTTGATGTATGCATTTGTAAATGTTCATTAATAGCTTTATTGCGCAACAAAGCTGAAAGGTCGATTGCGAATCGATTTTGTTAGATATCGATAGAATCGCCTATTTCCAGAAGCATCAGGTCTTTCCCTTTATCAAAGAATTTCTTTTTGGCTTCTTCGTGGTTGATTTTTATGTATCCAAACGTATCGTAATGACAGCCTAAAATCTTGTCGCATTCGACAAAATCAGAAGCAATAATCGCGTCTTCTACATCCATCGTAAAATTATTTCCTATCGGAAAAATAGCCAAGTCTAGCTTGGTTCGCAAAGGAATCAGCTTCATGTCAAACGTCAGGGCTGTATCTCCAGCAATATAAATGTTTTTGTGCTCTCCTTCTATAATAAAACCGCCAGGATTACCGCCATAAGTACCGTCATTAAAAGAACTCGAATGGATGGCATTTACATATTTTACGGTTCCGAAATCAAACTTCCAGCTCCCGCCATGGTTCATTGGATGGCTTTTCAATCCCTTTTTTTCGAAATAACCTGCAATTTCTGCATTGGAAACAATAGTCGCTCCCGTGCGTTTTGCAATGGCTTCAACATCCAGCGTATGATCGCCGTGGGCATGGGTTACTATAATATAATCGGCTTTTAGTTCATCGATATTGATGTGGCTGGCCAGTTCGTTTGCCGTGATATAAGGGTCAACTATGATATTTTTGCCTCCAACTTCAATCCCGAGGCTTGCGTGTCCGTAGAAAGTAATTTTCATAATTCTGATTTTTAATTATTCACAATAATATCCGATAGGAAGAAAATAAGACATAGCGATAAAAGCACGGATAAAAGAAACGTACTGATAGCCAGTTTTTTCAATTCAGGATCGAGCATTCTTGGATCTTTATTTTTATAGACCGTGATCAAATGGCTTGTCAGCGGGAAATAGGCTACGATAAAAATGTATTGATCAAACTGAAAGTTATTCAGTATTGCAAAAACAAGTACCAGAATCATAGCTGAAATGACTAGAAAATAATGGTATTTCTTGGCTTTTGCACCGCCAATTTTTACTACTATGGTATTCTTTCCTGATTTTCTATCGGATTCTTCATCTCTCATGTTGTTGAGGTTGAGAACTCCCACACTTAAAAAACCAATAGCGATTGCGGGAAGGAAAAGCTTATAATCTAATTCTTTAGAATATAAAAAGTTGACACCCAGCGTGCTTACTAATCCGAAAAACACGAATACAAAAAGGTCGCCATAACCGCGATAGCCATAAGCTGTATTTCCTACCGTATAGCGTATAGCTGAAGCAATAGCCAAAATACCTAAAATCAAAAAGAAAATGGAATAGCCGATATTGTTCTCTCCAAACGCAAAATAAATCAACAAAACGGCCGAGATAAAAGTCAGGACAGACGTAATGATAATGGCTCGTTTCATGGATTCAGGAGAAATCACGCCGCTCTGTATGGCACGTTTTGGGCCAACCCTATCTTCATTATCGGTTCCTTTGATACCATCGCCGTAATCATTGGCAAAATTGGAAAGCACCTGAAGTCCGAGTGTTGTCAGTATGGCAAAGCCAAATAACTGCCAGTTAAAAACTTCGGTCGGCGTTAGCACATTTGCTGTTGGATATGCCAAGGCATACATGCTTCCTACAATTATTCCTGATACCGAAAGCGGCAATGTTCGCAGACGTGCTGCTTCTACCCAATGTTTCATTTTTAGTATTTATTCGTAAATAGTGTTTTCTTTTTCAAAGGCAAAGTTACATCCAATTTTGCTTAGATGTTTCAACCTGATACAGCCAATAGTTGACTAATTGCTTTATTTTTGTAAAATCTCCGAATTTAAAATGTACATCTCCTGCTGCAGTATGCAATGTCAGATGACCAACGTCGGCTCCCTTATGCCAGAAATATTGCCTTGTCGTAATTGCCTGTATTTTATAAGGCTCAATAATCTCATGCTCTACATCCCACGCTCCATGCTTGAGTATCACAAAGTCTTCATTGGAATAGAGCCTGTTATTTTTGAATCCGAAATAAATCACGCTGCTAACGAGACCTAAATATACAAAAATCAAAGGGATATAAAATGTGATATTTTCAACTTCCGAAAAGTTTAAAACCGTAAAAATTATACCTAAAAATACGATCGCAGAAAAAATCCTGGAAATCAAATAGCGAAAATTAGGCCGTATCGGAGTTCCTTTTTCTGGAATTTTGCCAAGAATCAGTTTTAGAATTTCATCTCTTTCGTAGCTATTACAGCCTGGAACCTCTATCACATTGCTTTTTTTCTGTTCTTCTTTGGCTTCGTTGCTGGAAGCTTGTTTCATATTCATGTCCAGAATCTTGAGCTTCTTCTGAAAATAATTTTGGCTGTAGGACGTAATCTGTACTTTATCTGGATTTAACAGCGTATTCTTCTTTGCAAACAAACCGGAGGTTATCGCCAAAGATTGTTTCTGCTTGATCATCTCAAAATCGAAGTGTTTTATAAATGTCCGGATGATATTGATCAGCAACACCAAGAACAAAAGTCCGGCCACTAAAATTCCTACTGAAAAATAACCTGCGCTTTTTTCGAAAGCCGAATCAACCGTTGTTTCATCGATTTCAAAAGTACTGATAGCATCTTTGAAACTTTGGTAAAGTGTAATCGCGAAAGTAATTAGAAGTGCGATCGTTCGTCCGTAATTGGATGTAATCCCTACTTTAAATAAAGTAGCATAACTTATTTTAATAAAGGGTTTTGTATTAGAAATATTATCTGAAATTATTTTTGATTTTTCTTCAGAAACAGCTTCTTCCTTATCGCCATAATCCAACAATCTTTCTTTTAAAATTAGCGCCAAACTTTGGTCGATAGCGCGTATGCTAATTTCTTTTTTATCGCTTCCAGCCGTATCGATATCCAAGCTATAGACACCTATTATTTTTTGAATAATGGACTGATTGATGTTAACCTGCTGGATTTTTGAAAGTTGGATATTAATTTTGCTCTTATTGATTATTCCCTTACTTAGAACAAATTCCTGCTTTTCTTCGTCCAGAAAAAAAGTAAAGTTTCTGTATTTTAAATAGCCAATTACCAAAGTCAAGACAACCAAAGCTAGAAATCCAAGAGCTATAAGAAGATAATTTTCGGACTTCATTCTGAAAAGAACCACCAAAATCGGCGCCCATAAGGCGCGTATAAGGCCTTGGAACGTATCAGCAAACATAATGATGATTCCCGTAACGGATTGGCGCTGTGGCGTCTTAAAATCAAGCCCCATTAGATTTGATTTTGGATTTTCTGCATCAGAAGTTCTTTAATGCTTTCCGCTTTTTCTTTTTCTATTCCCGAAATTTTGACATCGCTCGTGCTTCCTCCTGCTGTATAAATCTGTATTTGTGCCAAGTTGTATATTCGAGAAAAAGCGCCTTCATGCATAGCTACATGCTGAATCCGATTGAAAGGCATCATGGTCGTAGTGGTCGAAAGCAACCCTCTTTTATATAAAATATCCTTTTCTCGTACGGCATAGGCACGCCTTTTTACAGACGCTACAGAACTGAAAAACAAGACCAAAGCAAAAACCATATAAGAAATACCAAAAATCGAATAGGCCAAACTTTGTTGCATTTCCTCGTTAAAGTAAATCAGAGCGCCAATTCCGATTGCTATAATCAGCAAGACAATAGCAATATTGATATAAACGACCTTGACATAATCTTTATGCAATGAAGAGAAATGCACTTCCTCAAATTTGGGAAGCAAGTCTAAGTCTATCGTTTCGTTAGTAAATTCCATTCGGTTTCAGATTGAGGGGGTTTGTTAAGCAAAAGTGGATTATGGAAGGTATTTCTTTTCGAAATTAGGCTTTCTTTTTTCTAAGAAAGCATTTCTTCCTTCTTTTGCCTCGTCGGTCATATACGCCAAACGCGTTGCTTCGCCAGCAAAAACCTGCTGTCCGACCATTCCGTCGTCTGTCAAGTTCATGGCAAATTTCAGCATTTTTATAGAGGTAGGCGATTTTTCTAAAATTTCTTGGGCCCATTGGTAGGCTGTATCTTCCAACTCATCGTGCGGAATCACGGCATTCACCATTCCCATATCAAAAGCATCTTGTGCCGAATAATTTCTGCCAAGGAAGAAGATCTCTCTGGCTTTTTTCTGTCCGACCATTTTAGCAAGGTAAGCAGAACCGTAACCACCGTCAAAACTGGTCACATCAGCATCGGTCTGTTTGAAAATCGCGTGTTCCTTGCTTGCCAAAGTCAAATCGCAAACTACATGAAGGCTATGGCCTCCGCCAACTGCCCATCCTGGAACAACAGCAATCACGACTTTCGGCATAAAACGAATCAGTCGTTGTACTTCTAAAATATTCAAACGGTGCATGCCATCTTCGCCAACATAGCCTTGATGGCCTCTCGCCTTCTGGTCGCCGCCGCTGCAAAACGAATAAACGCCGTCTTTTGAGGACGGTCCTTCAGCAGAAAGCAAAACAACACCAATCGACGTATCTTCTTGCGCATCATAAAAAGCCTGATACAGCTCGCTAGTGGTTTTTGGACGAAAAGCATTTCTCACATCTGGACGGTTGAACGCGATTCGTGCAACGCCATTTGATTTTTTATAGGTTATATCTTCGAAATCTTTAACAGTTTCCCAGTTTATTGAACTCATTTTTATATTATTTTAGCGTAAAAATAAATCATTTTTCACAGACTACGAATAAACAAAAATTAAAATATAAATGAGACAGATTTTCTTACCTATTGCCTTACTAGCATTCTCCTTTTCGGCTTACTCACAAAAGTATGAATTCCAAACCATTAAAGACATTGAAGCGACTCCCGTAATTTCTCAGGACATTACAGGAACCTGCTGGAGTTTCTCTTCTACTTCTTTTTTAGAGGCTGAAATCATACGTGTTTTAGGAAAGAAAATCGATCTTTCTGAAATGTATAATGTACGTAATACGTATCCAAAAAAAGCTTGGAACTATGTCATGCGTCAAGGAAAAGCGCAATTTGGCGAAGGAGGATTGAATCATGACGTAATCAACAGCGCTATGGAATTTGGTATCGTTCCTTTGACGGCTTATTCTGGATTGGTAGGAAGCGCTACAAAGCATGACCACTCAAAAATGGCTAAGGAATTAGAAGATCTGTTGAAGAAATATGCGGATCCTTCTAAAAAGCTAGATCCAAAATGGAAAACGGATGTTGAGGCAATCCTTGACAAATACATGGGTGCGAATGTAACTGAATTTACGTATGACGGAAAAAAATATACACCAAAGAGCTTTTTGGAAATGACCAAGCTGAATTTGAAAGATTACATTACGATTACTTCGTTCACAAACGAGCCGTATTACAAAACGTTTATCCTAGATATTCCAGATAATTTCTCTAACGGAAGCTTTTACAACATGCCGCTGGATGAATTTGTACAGAATATAGACAATGCTTTAGACAAAGGGTATACCTTGGCTTTGGATGCTGATGTGAGCGAAAAGACTTTTTCTGGAAGAAACGGAATTGCCGTAGTTCCTGAAAACGATGCCGATGAAAAAACAATCTTGACCGAAATCAAGCCGGAGAAAAAAATCACACCAGAATTCCGCCAGCAAGAATTTGAAAATTACAATACAACTGATGATCACTTGATGCATATTGTCGGGAAAGTAAAAGACCAAAACGGAAACATTTATTACAAAGTAAAAAATTCATGGGGAACGAAAAACCTAGGAAATGACGGCTACGTTTACATGAGCGTTCCTTATTTGAGATTAAAAGCAATTTCTGTCTTATTGCACAAAGATGCCCTTCAGAAAAAAACTAAAAAAGATTTAGGAGTCTAATACTTCTATCTTAAAAGAAGGATTCGGGATTTTTCAATCCCGAATTTTTTTGTTTTATATATTTTCCTAAATTTAAGACATGAAAAAATTTAATACCGACTATCATATTCCTACAGTTTCGCTTTTATGGCTTGTGGTAGCCTTTCTAATTGCTCTTCCTTTTATGACGCCTAACGACATTGAAGGAACTGTTTTTATTCCGATTATCATTTGTGCTGTTTGTACTGCATTGCTTATCTGGATTTTAGTAGATACAAATTATCGCCTAGAAGGTTCTTATTTAAAATACAAATCTGGACCAATCAGAGGAAAGATTGATATTTACAGAATCCATACGATCGAACACCAAAAAGGATGGATGATTCAGTCGAACCTAAAACCGGGTTTGGGTTCTAAAGGACTCATCATAAAATACAACAAATATGATGACATCTACATTTCTCCAAAGAAGAAACAAGCCTTCATCGATGCGTTACTAGAAATCAATTCCCATATTGAAATAAAATAGAAAAACTGTTAAATTTTGCCTTCCAGAAATTGAGCAATCCCTAATTTTGAAAAGCTTCTTTTGCTTAATGTTCAGTGAATGTTTTTAATTTTTCTTCTTTCCGTAAATCAGCCCAAAATTTAGGCTATTTATCAACAGCGGTTAATAAGTCGTACTGCAAGCTTTGGAACTTTTTTTGATAACTTTACTCTAGAAAAGCTTTAAAAATGAGCTATTTAGAATACTAATTTTCAAAAAAGAATTATGGAAAACATTAATTTTCTGGCATTTGCGATGCCGGCCTTTTTCCTCTTCGTATATTTAGAATACAAATTGGCGCAACGTAGAAAACGTCCTGAAATATTCAATTATGAAAGCTCGGTTTCCAATATCAGCATCGGATTGGCAGAACGGCTCATCAATCTTTTTATCGCGGCAAGCTTCTACCAGCTTTTTTATCATATTTACGAACATTACAGAATCTTTGATATCCCGAGCACTTTTTTGATTTGGGTAGGACTAATCCTCGCCACAGATTTTGTTTGGTATTGGTATCATAGGCTTGGGCATGAAGTAAACTTTTTTTGGGCCGCACACATTGTCCATCATCATAGTGAAGAATTTAACTTTACGGCCGCCGCAAGGATTACCACTTTTCAAGCAATTATCAGAACCGGGTTTTGGTGCATTCTTCCTTTCTTAGGATTCCATCCAAAAATGGTCATCACGATGCTGATCGTTCATGGAGCGTATTCGTTTTTTACGCACACGCAAGTCATCGGGCGCATCAAATGGCTCGAATATGTTTTCGTGACGCCTTCTGTACACGGCGTACACCATGCTTCTGATGAAAAATACTTGGACAAAAATTATGGAGACATGTTTACTTTTTGGGACAGGATCTTCGGCACATTTCAGGAGGAAGAAGAAAAACCTAAGTACGGACTAACGCATCCGTTGAAAAGCTACAGTTTCTTATGGCAGCATTTTCATTATTATTTTGAAATTTATGAGCTTTGGAAACGCTCCAAAGGATTTCAAGCGCGCTGGAATGCAGTATTTGGAAGTCCAGCTGCAATGGACCAAGATATTCGGCCGATGTTGGAGAAAAAATTCCTTCAGGACAAAACCGACAGGAGCCATCGCCTAAAATTCAGGAATTACCTTTACATACAATTGGCTATCAGCACTATCGTCCTGACTGGCTTTACGTATTATTTTGGAAATCTGAGCTTTTATGACAAAATATTCGGACTTTCCTTTATCATGATTACGCTGATCAACTGTGGCGCTTTATTGGAACAGCGAAAATGGATTTATTATCTTGAATATTCAAGATTGTTTATCCTTACAACCTACCTGCTCTACATAGAAAATCTAACTGAGTATTTCTTAATTCCGGTAATTATCATGATTGCTGCAGAAAAGATGTTTTCTTTAAGCCGAAAATACCAAAATCTAGTCCTTCAGTTGGAAACAGCCGAAAGATAATCAGCCTATTTTCACGGAAGTCATGTTTAATGAGCCTCCAACCAGCTTATCGTTAAAAAAAGTCGTATTTTCTTGATTGTCCTGCAAAGCAAGCGAATACAGCAGCGGATAGTAATGATCTGGCGTCGGGATTGCTAATTTCGACGCTTTGTTGAGGTTTTCATAGTCTATCAATGCCTTGTGGTCGCGGTTTTCGATTTTATCTTTGAAAACTTGATTCATTTCAATTGCCCAATCAAAACCATATTCTGGTTCCTGTAATTTATTCCAAGCCACCATACGAAGGTTGTGTACCATATTACCGCTTCCTATGATGAGCACGCCTTTTTTCCGCAATGAGGCAATCTGTTTTGCCAAATCGTAATGGTATTGTGCAGGCTTTCCATAATCAATGCTCAATTGCAATACTGGAATATCAGCATCGGGATACATATGTCGTACGACGGTCCAAGTTCCGTGATCCAATCCCCAGTCATGGTCTAATTCAACATCGGTAGAATGGATCAACTTTGCCGTTGCTTCGGCCAATTCTGGATTTCCTTTTGCTGGATATTGTACGTCAAAAAGAGCTTGTGGAAATCCTCCAAAATCATGAATCGTTTTCGGATTATTCATGGCTGTAATGTGCGTTCCTCGCGTCAGCCAATGTGCCGATATTACCAGAACGGCTTTAGGTTTTGGAATCTCCTTCCCCATTTTTGCCCAATTCTGTGAAAACTCATTGTCTTCAATCCCGTTCATTGGCGATCCGTGACCGATGAACAATACGGGATGTTTTATATCTTCTTCGCTTAACTCTTGTGTCCAATTATAAAAAGGCTGTAATGATGCCATAGCTATTCCTCCTGTTACTGTTTTAATAAAATCCGAACGTTTCAAATCTTACAATATTTGTATATACAAATGTATAAAATAGTTTTTATATAAACCTTAATTTGAAGTTAATAGCTTTTGAAACGAAAAATAAAAAAACGCTCCCTTAGAAAAGAAAGCGTTACTATAGTTTATATTGAAGCTTCAATTACTCTTTTACCAAGTAGATCCCATCTTCTTTAATCTCAATCTGTTTCTGTTTATACAGCACGCCAATAGCCTTCTTGAAGGTTTTCTTGCTCATTTTTAAGACAGTCTTGATATCTTCAGGATGGCTGGCATCGTTCAAGCGAAGGAAGCCTCTGTTGGCACGAAGTTCATCTAAAATCTTTTCTGCATTAGGCTCAACGGCTTCAAAACCTTGCTTTTGCAAAGCAACATCAATCTTATTATCTGGACGGATTGCCTTGACGTATCCGCGAAGCCTATCGCCTGTACGGATAGCATCATCGTAAACTTCATCTTTATAAATCAAGCCTTTGTGCTGCTCGTTGATAATAACGTTGATTCCTAATTCTGTAATGTGAGAAACGATCAGATCGACTTCCTCGCCTACTTCAACAGTAAGATTATCGTTATTCAAGAATTGGTTTGTCTTGCTCGAAGCGACCAAACGATTCGTTTTCTCATCCATATAAAGATAGACGAGATAGCGTTTTCCTTTCTCCATCGGACGGGCTTGTTCTTTAAACGGAACCAGAATGTCTTTTTCCATTCCCCAGTCCATAAAAGCACCGATTTGGTTGGTGTAATTCACTCTCAAAAGTCCAAATTCATTCAGCAGTATGTAAGGCTCTAGAGTTGTAGCCACAGGTCTTTCTTCGTGGTCAAGATATACAAAAACAGTAATCTCTTCGCCTATTTCGAATACTTTCGGCACATATTTGTTAGGCAGTAAAACATCTTCTTTTCCATCCGTCAAAAACAAACCGACTTGTGTATCTCGGTCAATTGTCAACGTATTATATTTTCCTATTTCAATCATTTTTTAAAGTCGCAAAGTTTCTAAGTTGCAGACGCCAAAGGTACAAATGTTAAATGTAAATAGTGTTATATCAATCAAATTAAGACTATTGAGTCCTTTTGAAACTAGACCAATTCCTTAAAATACTGCAATAAAATCTTATCATTTTCTAGCGTAGGCGTAAAAACCTCTAGAATTGAAGGTTTATTGCTGGCGTAAAATTCTTTTAGGTTATTTCCTAAGCCAGTTTCTTCACTAGCCGTAAAATAATCAAATTGATACATTTTGGCCAAATGTTCTCCTGTCAGGCAATGGGAAGTTTCAAAATAGGTATTGAAAACTGGCGTTTCTTGATGTCCTGGAAGAATTCTGAAAATGCCTCCGCCTCCATTATTAAGCAAGATTATCTTAAAGTTTTTCGGAATATAAGTATTCCACAATGCATTGCTGTCATACAAAAAGCTTACGTCTCCAGTAATCAAAATGGTTTCTTGTCCGCTTGCCAGCGCTGCTCCTATTGCTGTTGAGGTACTTCCGTCGATGCCGCTTGTTCCTCGATTGCAAAATACAGCAATTGTCGGATCGATATCAATCAATTGGGCGTATCGAATCGCAGAACTGTTGCTGATCTGTAGCTGGCTGTTTTTTGGAAGGCTCGGAACTACTTTTTCAAAAACAGTAAAATCTGAAAATGGAATTTTAGAAAGGTATAAATCATGCTTTTCTTTCCTAAACTTCTTTAAATCCTGTGCCTTTTGGTTATAGTCGGAAATTACTGTAGAATTTGATAGAAATTGTTTCAGAAATTCGTTAGGTTCTGCTACAAAATGTTTGCTCAATGTGCCAAAAGTATCATATGCTCTCAGCATATCGATGTGCCAATGTGCTTTGGGCCTGTATTTCCTTAAAAAAGCTTTAATTCTTTTCGATACGACCATTCCACCAAAAGTCAGTAAAATTTCTGGCTGGAAATCTTTAAAATCATCATCTGTGAAAGGCGTAATTATAGTGTCGATATTGTTTATAAAATTCGGATGGTGCAAATTAGAAGTCGTTTCGGTCATAACAACTACCGACGGATCATTGGCCAGATGGTGTATGATTTCTTCGTCAATAGCATTAGGATCATTGACTCCAACCAAAACTAATTTCTTTTTAGAAGTATTCCATTGTGAAATAAATGAGCTTATATCTTCCTCAGAATTTGGGCCTTCAAAAGTAGTTTCTGAAATAACCGGATTTATCGAAAGCTCAGAAACCGTTTCGTACAAAGGCTCCTCAAAGGGAGCATTGATATGAACTGGGCCTTTTTTGACTGTTGCCAAAGTTATGGCGTCTGCAATTTTAAGGTCGTTTTCCTGCGACGCTTCTTCAGTTAAATTGGCATTGTAAAGGATATGATTCGCGTATACATTTTCTTGGCGAATGGTTTGTCCGTCTCCAATATCGATTTTATCATGAGGCCTGTCGGCTGAAATTACCACCAAAGGAATCTGACTGTAAAAAGCTTCAGCAATTGCAGGATAATAATTCAGCAACGCAGAACCTGAAGTGCAGACTACAGCTACTGGTTTTTTCGTCTGCTGTGCCATTCCCAAAGCAAAAAAAGCAGCACATCTTTCATCAGCTATGCTGTAACATTTGAAGTCGGGATTGTTAGCAAAACCAATAGTTAACGGGGCATTTCTGGAACCTGGAGAGATTACGATATCGGTAAGTCCTTTGGCCTTGCAGATTTCGAGTATGCTTTGCGCCAGAGGTATTTTTGGATAGATCATTCTGTAGTATTTCAATACATCAAAGGTACAAATTACAAAGGCTTTCCGTACATTCTTGGCAAGTTTTTCTATCTTTGGAAGTGAAAAAAATCAAGACATGAAAAGCCGCATCAGACCTGCAAGAATTGAAGATATAGAGGGCATTTTAGAAATTGTAAATGATGCTATCCTAAACACAACGGCCATCTATGATTACGATGTCCGAACTTTGAACGAACAGCTGACTTGGTTTGAAGAAAAACAGGCTCACGGCTTCCCGATTCTGGTTGCTGTTGACGAAAAAGAGAACGTTCTAGGGTTTGGGACATATGGCGATTTCCGTGTGAAAATCGGCTATAAATTTACCGTTGAGCATTCTGTTTATGTAAAAGATGGACTTTCTGGCAAAGGAATCGGAAAACAAATTTTATCTGAACTGATTGATACAGCCAAAACCCAAAAACTACATACAATGATTGGATTGATTGATGCAGAAAACGTCGGAAGTATTGCTTTTCATGAAAAATTCGGCTTTGAAAAATCAGGTGTTTTGCGAGAAGCCGGATATAAATTTGAAAAATGGCTGGACGTACAACTGATGCAGCTGATCTTAAAATAAAAAAGCTTCCAGAGTTTTGAATTCTGAAAGCCTTAGTATATAAAATTTTGAAAGTCTTTATGCTTTAACCCAGTTTACAATTTCTGGATCTGTCGGCAATGTTTTTGGAGAAATCACTTTTACCAATTCCCCTTTTTCATTGATGAGGTATTTTTGGAAGTTCCACTCTACTTCTGAATCTTGCAATCCATTTTTAGATTTCTGCGTTAGGAATTTGTAAACTTCGTTCATATCATCGCCTTTCACGGAAATTTTCTCCATCATCGGAAAGGTCACGCCGTAATTTCTTTGACAGAAAGCACCTATTTCTTCGTTCGTTCCTGGTTCTTGAGACGCAAAATTGTTAGCTGGAAAACCTACGATTACAAAGTTTTTGTCTTTATACTGATCATAAATCGCCTGCAAATCTTTGTATTGCGGCGTTAATCCGCATTTTGAAGCGGTATTGACAATCAGTATTTTCTTTCCCTTCAAAGAAGCGAAATCGAAATCCTTTCCTTCTAGGTCTTTTACCTTAAACTGGTAGATATTTTCTTTGGCCATTGTTTTATTTTTTTGCGTTGGTGCTTTTGCTTTTTTCTCTTGTGCCTGGTTCTGCTGGCAGGCAAAACAGCTTATGAGTGCAAAGGCGAAGGCTATTTTTCTCATTGTTTTATTTTTTATAAAATTAGATAATTAGGAAATTCCTTCCGTCTAAACTTTTGTTAAATAAAAAGCCCATAATCAAATTATGGGCTTTTCTATAGTAAGTATTTAACTTCTTAAATATTTTTTCTGCTTGAAGTACGCCAAAATCGAAATCAAGGTTACAATACCAATTGATACGAAAACAAAATTAGGCGTAACTACTTTATCTCCGCTCGCATACGAATGCAATCCTGTCAAGTAGAAATTCACTCCAAAATACGTCATCATGATCGAATAAAAGGCAAAAACACTGAATACGTTGAAAATCCATGTCCCTTTTAATGCTGGTACTAATCTAGCATGGATAACAAATGCGTAAATCATAATACTGATCAATGCCCAAGTTTCTTTCGGATCCCAACCCCAATAACGTCCCCAGCTTTCATTGGCCCATTGTCCGCCTAAAAAGTTTCCGATGGTCAACATGACCAAACCAACGGTTAGTGATAATTCTGTGATATAAGTTATTTCTTTTATGCTAAGTTCTAGTTTCTTACTATTCTTTTCGTTAGCAAAAATCATAAGCAATAACGACACTAATCCGAGTATCATTCCCAATGTAAATGGTCCGTAGCTTGCTACAATTACAGCTACGTGAATCATCAACCAATATGAATTCAATACTGGCTGTAAGTTAGCGATAGCCGGATCCATCCAGTTCCAATGTGCAATCATCAAAATCATCGAGGCAACGAAAGCAGTTGAAGCTACGGTCAGTTCTGATTTTCTTCCGAAAGCTAATCCGAAGAACATCGTCGCCCAGCCTACATAAATCATCGATTCATAGGCATCACTCCAAGGAGCATGTCCAGAAATGTACCATCTCATGATCAATCCGGCCGTATGCAGGACGAACAACAATCCGATCAAGATATGAAAAGCTTTTACGATTACGCGAATCGCTTTTCTGCTGTTGAAAATCTTTACGATCGTGAACAATAGCATGAAAACACCCGCCATCATATACAAATAATACAATTTCTTGAAGATGTCATACTTGTTATATAGGATTTCAGAGTTGATTTTGTCATCGCTCGGACGAACAGCTTTTCCGTATTTCTTTTGAAAAAGCGTAATACTTTCTAAAATTTCGTCAGCTTGCTTGTAACCGCCCGTTTTCCTTGCTTCATCCAAAACATTCATGTAGGCCGGAAGTACATTTTTCGTGTAAGTCGAATCAATGCCTGTAATTCCTGTCTCATTAAGTTCTAGATAAGAAACCCATTTGTTTCCTTTGTCATAAGGAATCGGGAAAATTTTCAAGATTTTTCCGCTTAGAGCTGCATTCAACAAGACTATTTTTTTATCGACATCAATAAAATCTTTTTGGAATTGATTCGGGATTGCGGCTTTGTAGGCTTCATCTAAATATGGCGACAGCTTATAGTTTCCTTGTTCATCAAAGAAACTGATAAAAGGAACGTATTTTGCTTTTAGGTCAACGCCTAAAATCTTGTGCAAGCTGTCGTTGTCTTTTTTCAAATACACAAAAGGCACGTTGAACCAAACTTCTGGATATTGCGACATCGACAGGAATACTTGATCTGAATTATAGCCTTTGTAATGGTCGCTTTTGCTTACTTTTCGCAATAATTCTGAAGAGAACGTATTAATAGGCTTCATCCTTCCACCATCATCCTGAATTATGACTCTTCCGAATTTTTCTGCATGTTCTGGTCTTATTTCAATAATTTTTAAAAGCGAATCAATCTGCTTTTCTGTCGGCATGACTCTTTTTAGCGGCGCAGCATTTCCTTTTTCGTGATTATGCCCGGGCGCGTTATGATTATGCTGTGCAAAGCTTCCTACGCTTACAAACAACAGCAAAATCGTAATCAATTTTGCTTTTTTAGCCTTAATCTTATCTAGTTTTTTCTTCACTATTCCGAATCTTGAATTTTTATCAAATAAAATCGCCATCAATCCTATGTATAGAAGGAAATATCCTATGTAGGTAATCCAAGTTCCCCAAAAATCGTGATTGGCAGAAAGTACCGTGATATTTGGCTCGTAAGCATCTCTCAAATGATTGTCGGTATAATCATACGAAGCTTGGAAGAATCGATAACCACCATGATCCAAGACATTATTCATGAAGATTTCATAGTCATAAGGCTTTTTATCTTCGACGGTAATCTTGCTTCTGAACGCAGAAAAGCTTTTCAAAGTTCCAGGATATTTCTCTGCGATAAAGTCATTCAGCTTAATTTTAAAAGGCAATGTATAGACCTTACTTCCGAAGAATAATGTGAAGTCAAGGTTGCCTAATTTAAATGATTGCGGCTCGCCCATTTTTCCTTTAGAACCAATTAGAGTCACATCTTGAGTCTTTCCTCCAGATTTTATGGTCACGATCAAAGCATCGTCGCTTTTTTTGTCTTTATAATCGTTATTGGATTCATATCCTACTTTTCCGTTGATGGCTGCATCTGGGAATACAAACTGCGCGCCTCCTACATTATATAACGAACGGAACATCAAATCTTGTACAGAGTCTTTCACGACAGTGCCCTGCATCTTGTCTGCCATTCTCATAAATTGTCCGCCAAACGGAGCCTTGAACGTATATTTGTCACCTGTTTTAGTAACATTAACAGCGCCATCTGTAGGCTTATTGAAAGCAAAAAGCACATTATGTATGTTTTGGACTTCACCTTCTTTCAGATAATGCTCATGGCGCGAACCATCACCTGATTCTACCATTTTTAAGTATAAGGTGCCGGATGGGTCTTCTTTAATGACCTCATGAGCGTTCATGATATAATCTTTGTATTCGATTTCATAAGGCGTATCAGAAAATTTGCCTTTCATCGAAAAATGATTGTCTGTAACTGGCGAAAGCAGTAATTCTTTTTCTTCAGCACGGCGTTTCATTTCACCTTTGTATTCACCGTCTACAAAAACATTCAGATAAGTTTTTTCAGAAAAAATCTGGTTTTCAGAAGTTCCTTCTGCAATCGACATCATCCCTTCATAGCTAATATAACGGGTAACGAAGGCACCTATTAAAATAAAAATGAAGGAAAGATGAATCAGTAATGTTGTCCATTTTTCCTTCTTGTTCAATTGGTATTTCTTTATATTTCCGAGGAAGTTAATCAGAAAGAGCAACATGATTGCTTCAAACCACCAACTGTTATAAATCAAAATTCGAGCGACATCGGTGTTGTAGGCATCTTCAATAAAAGTTCCGATTCCCATAGCGGCCGCAAAAAAAATAAATAAGACAGCCATTAAACGGGTGGAAAACAGGAAGGAAAAAATCTTATCCATGAGAGTGGAATTACGTAGTTTAAAAAGTGCCACAAAAGTAAGGAAAAATGTTTGATACAACCATTGTTCCTGCTCCTGTGTTTTCGTAATTCCTTGTTAATTTTTTCTAAATAGAATTGAGTTTATGCGTTTGCATGAAATTTGCGACTTAATTATCTTGCTGTAATATCACTTACCATTTAAAACTGCAAACGGCGGCACATTTTCTACAAGCTTCGGCGCATTCTTTACAATGAGGATGATGGCTGAATTTTTCACATTCTAATGCGCAGGCCGTACAAATCTTGGCACACAACTTCATTAAACCGCTGGAAAAGGTGGAATTTCTCGAACAAAACTTAACGCACAATATACATATCTCTGCGCAATCACGGCATAAGGCAATACACCGCTGATGGTTCTTGTCGTTCATTTCGATGCAGAGCGCGGCACAGAGTTCGCAGGCACCAAAACAAGCCAGGCAGGCTTCGACAGCTAATTTAAACTTCTTCATACTCTTCTTCATTAATTGGCTGTTATAAATGTAGCGATTTAAACGCAAAGCCTTTCGTAAGAGTCTGTTAAACCTTTTTCGAAAACTTTCAAATAAAAACACTGCAATATATTTCATAACTAATCCCTAAATTAGCGCCATGATTAAAGCAACTGTAATCGGTTCCGGGAATGTGGCACAGCATCTTATCCATGCTTTTCTGAAAAGCGATACGATTGCGCTGCAGCAGGTTTTTTCGAGACAGAAAGAAAGCGTATTGCATTTGGTTGACGATTCCAAAATCGCTACTAACTGGCAACAACTTTTAGAATCAGACATTTATATTATTGCTGTTTCCGATAGCGCTATTGCTCAGGTATCGTCGAATCTTCCGTTTAAAAACCGATTCGTCGTACATACTTCTGGAGGTGTTCCTTTAGAAGAATTGGATTCCAAGAACCGTAGAGGTGTTTTTTATCCGCTGCAGACTTTTACAAAAGACAAAGAGGTCGATTTTTCTAAAATACCAATCTGTCTTGAAAGTGAAGTCGATGATGACTATACTACATTAGAAGATCTTGCCGAAGCGATCAATGCCAAACACTATCTTATCAGTTCTAATCAAAGGAAATCGCTTCATGTGGCCGCTGTTTTTGTGAATAATTTTACGAACCATCTGTATCAAATTGGCAAAGAAATTTGTGCGGAACATCAGCTTCCGTTTGAAATATTAAAGCCTTTGATTGCAGAAACGGCCGAAAAGGTTCAACATCTCTCTCCTCTTGAAGCGCAGACGGGACCGGCAAAAAGAAACGATCAAAATACGATACAGGCACATTTGGCGTTACTGACCAACAACATGCAAAAAGAAATTTACAAAATACTAACCCAATCCATTCAACAATCCAATGTCAAAAAGCTATAAGGAAATCATGAACGACATCACGACTTTTATTTTTGATGTCGATGGCGTTCTGACCGACAGTTCTGTCCATATCACCCCAACAGGCGAAATGCTACGTGTAATGAATATCCGCGATGGCTATGCCATGAAAGCAGCAGTAGAAAGCGGCTACCACGTCTGCATTATTTCTGGCGGCAGCAACGAAGGCGTCCGAATCCGATTGCGAAATCTTGGAATTACGGATATCCATCTGGCTTGTCCTGACAAAGTGGAGACTTTTAAGGAATATATCGAATTATACAACATAAAGCCCGAGCAGGTTCTTTATATGGGCGATGACATTCCTGATTATCATGTCATGAAGCTTGTGGGACTGCCTACCTGTCCGCTGGATTCGAGCCCAGAAATTAAAGAAATCTGTAACTATATTTCTCACAAAAACGGCGGCCGTGGTGCGGTTCGCGACGTTATTGAGCAAGTGATGCGCGTTCAAGGAAAGTGGATGCAATATTTTAACGGAAAACACGATTAATAAAAACAAAAACACATTCTAAATAAAGAAACCATGTCTTTTTTAAAACTGATACGTTATCAAAATCTTATCCTCCTTGCGCTGATGCAGCTGGTTTTCAGATATGGCTTTTTGGAGTCGCAATCTATTCCTTTGGCTTTAAATGACTGGCAGTTTGCGCTTTTGGTGCTTTCAACAGTATGTATCGCTGCTGGCGGTTATCTGATTAATAATATTTTTGACAGAGGAACAGACGAAATCAATAAACCGCAAGATGTCGTAATAGGAAAACAGATTTCAGAATCTATGGGATACAACATCTATATTGCATTAAATGTTGTAGGTGTAGGAATTGGCTTTTATCTGGCCAATGCCATCCACAAATCAAATTTCGCAGCCGTGTTTATTATCATAGCGGCCACTCTTTATGTGTATGCCAATGGCTTGAAGCAAACTTTGCTGATTGGCAATATCATCATTGCGTTATTGCTTTCTCTAAGCATTCTGATTATCGGAATTTTCGATCTGCTGCCGATGATTGTTCCTGAAAATCAAGCAAACATGGGCGTTATTTTTGGAATATTGATTGATTATGCTGTTTTCGCCTTTATTATCAATTTCATTCGGGAAATTGTCAAAGATTTAGAAGACGTGAATGGCGATTATAACCAAGGAATGAATACGCTTCCGATTGTGCTTGGCGTTGCTAGAACGGCAAAAGTAGTGCTGGGATTGAGCTTTATTCCTTTGGGATTGATTATCTATTATATCAACGAACATTTATTCTCGAATAATTTATATTACGCTTCTGGATATGGTTTTGTGTTCATTCTGGCGCCGCTGATTTATTTCACAGTCAAGATGTTCGGGGCAAAAAACCAAAGGGACTTTCATCATCTGAGCAAAGTATTAAAGCTTGTGATTTTCTTCGGAATTCTTTCTATTGCGATTATCAATTTCAACATCAAATATGCTTAATTCTCACTTACAAGAATATACCATCCTTTTAGCATCGGGCTCGCCAAGAAGACAGCAGTTTTTCAAGGATATGCACCTCGATTTTGAAGTGCACCTGAAAGAGGTGGAAGAAATCTATCCCGACCATCTTAAAGCTTCTGAAATCACGGATTTTTTAGCAATCCTAAAAGCCGAAGCTTTCCAAGACGAATTAGGTCCTAAAGATATTTTGGTCACCAGCGATACCATTGTCTGGCATAATGGAAAAGCATTAGGGAAGCCAAAAGATTACGACGATGCATTTAATATACTAAGAGCTTTGTCCGATTCAACCCATGAGGTATATACTTCGGTCTGCTTCAAGCACAATGGCACAATAGACATTATTAACGAAGTTACCAAAGTTACTTTTGGTACTCTTTCCGATGAGGCGATTGCTTATTATCTGGAGAATTTTAAGCCTTACGATAAAGCAGGAGCTTATGGCATCCAAGAATGGATCGGCATTGTCGGAATTAGTAAAATAGAAGGTTCTTACTCGAATGTTGTCGGTCTTCCTGTCCATAAAGTTTATGAATATTTTACTAACTTTGGGAAAAACCGCTAGAGAATGTCCTTTTTTGAAGAAAACACGCCTAAAATCATAAGCACCATCATCTTACTGGTCTGCGTAATGGTCATCCGTTTTATCATTACTACTTTGATAAAGCGTTACGCCAAGCATGCAGAAATCAATGAGCACCGCGCGATACTGGTCAGCAAATACATCAGCATCGTAATCATGGCGTTGACTCTGGCTGGAATTTTTATCATTTGGGGCGTCCGTACGAGCGACATCTACTTGGCGTTTACTTCGGTTATTACGATTATTGGCGTTGCTTTTTTTGCGCAATGGTCTATACTGAGCAATATAACTGCCGGAATCATCCTTTTCTTCTCCTTTCCTTTTAAGATCGGCGATACAATCAGGATACACGATAAAGATTTTCCTTTTGAGGCAGAAATCGACGACATCAAGGCTTTCCATACTTATTTGAGGACCAAAGAAGGCGAGCTTGTCACTTATCCGAACAATCTACTACTGCAAAAAGGCGTTTCTATTGTAAATACGACGCGAGAGGAAAAAGAATTCACAGATTAGCTGTAATTGGCTTAAAAATTGATTCCTATTTTGTAACTTCACAAATCAAGGTAATCCCAAATTGTAAAATTGCCAATGCTCAGAAAATTAAAATTCTTTTTATTGCTATTGACAATCAGCTGCTGTCAAATGTCGCATGCGCAAGAAAAGCCGGCCAAAAAGGATTCTTTGCGAGGCTACCGCAACATTGAGCGCTATTCTAAAAAAAGAGGATTTACCAAGTTTCTCCACAAACTTATCTTTAAGCCAGTAGATTCTAAAAAACCTAAAAATAAGCCGAAAGACAAGGTCGTGCTCAAAAATTATAGCGAATACGAAGGAAAGATTATCAGAAACATACACATCACTACGCTCGATCCGTTTGGTTTTTCAGAAAAAGACTCGACCAAAAAAGCACGAAATGGTTTTGAACGATTCGGAAACAGAATTCATATAAGATCCAGCAGGCTTACCATAAAAAACCTGCTGCTTATCAAAAAAAATCGTCCATTGGATTCACTTTTGGTGAAAGAATCAGAACGTTTGATCAGAAGTCAGAGGTATATTCGAGCCGTGGACATCACTACAAAATTTGCAGGAGCAGGCTCGGATTCTGTCGATGTTTATATCAGGGCGCTCGATTCTTGGAGTTTGATTCCGAATGCTTCAGGCTCGACTTCCAAGACTACTTTTGAGCTGACTGAGCGCAATTTCTTAGGAACCGGACACGAACTAGACAATACGTACAGGCAACGATTTGATAACGGAAGAAGCGCCATCAGTACGCGATATACTGTTCCCAACATATTAAATACTTATATCCGAACATCGCTTGCTTATAGCGTCGACGAACATAATAATTACTCGAAAAGCATTACGGTCGACCGACCTTTTTTCTCTGCGTTTGCAAAATGGGGAGCTGGAATTTATATCGCCCAAGATTTCAAAGTTGATTCGCTGCCTGATGCGACGGGCCGATATGGACCGCAGAATTTTAAAGTCGGTACGCAAGATGCCTGGGTCGGGAAATCGCTTCAAATTTTCAAAGGAAATTCCGAAGAAGACAGGACGACTAATTTTATCACCTCTTTCCGATTCTTGAGAAGAAATTATAGCGAATTCCCTACTCCTGCTTATGATAGTCTTAAGTTTTTTTCTGATGAGAACTTCTATCTTGCGGGTTTTGGTGTGACTTCGAGAAAATTTATCCAAGACAAATACCTCTTCAATTATGGCATTACGGAAGACGTTGCCATCGGAAAAGTTTATGCGCTGACGGTAGGGTATCAAAACAAAAACCATATCAATCGTTTGTATCTTGGCGGTCGTTTTTCATTCGGGCAATATTTCAGATGGGGCTATTTCAGCACCAATGTCGAGTATGGCACGTTCTTTAGAGGCCCAATTACCCAGCAGACTGTTTTTTCAGTAGAAGCCAATTATTTCACCAACCTTATCGAATTAGGCGATTGGAGATTGAGGCAGTTCGTAAAACCAAAACTCGTGATAGGGAATAATCGTTTTCCAACCATTGCAGATAGGGTAAATCTTAATGAAGAAAACGGCATTCCTGGATTTAACAGCTACAAGTTGCGTGGTACAAAAAAAGCTTCCCTTATGTTACAGACACAATCCTACTCGCCTTGGAATCTTGGAGGATTTCGTTTTAATCCTTTCTTAACCTATACGGTAGGAATCTTGAGCAATGAAAATAATAACTTGTACAAGGGAAAAGCATATTCACAAATAGGAATCGGAGTGCTCATCAGCAACGACTTCTTGGTATTTAACACCTTCCAATTTTCTTTCTCTTATTATCCTTCGGTACCAGAGGACGGAAGCGGCAATATGCAGACCAACTCTCTTAAGACAACCGATTTCGGAATGCAGAATTTCGAGTTTGGAAAGCCCGAAACCGTTCCGTATGAATAGTTAAATATTTCTTAATAAAATCTGAGTGGCATAGTTGTTGGATTTCGGTCAATATAAGAACCTAAAAAAATGCAGCTATGAAAACTCTAAAATTATTAATCGTAGGATTTGGCTTATTTGTGGCGAGTTCTCTTCAAGCCCAAGTATCAGTAAATGTAAGTATCGGAAGCCGTCCAGACTGGGGGCCTGTCGGATATACCGAAGCGAATTACTATTATCTTCCAGACATTGAAGCCTATTATGATGTAAGAGCTTCTAATTTTATCTACATCAGCAATGGAAACTGGATTAGAGGCAGATACTTACCAGCCAGATACAGAAATTATGATCTTTACAACGGCTATAAAGTTGTATTAACAGACTATCATGGTGCAAGGCCTTATGCACATTTTAATACGCATAGAGTAAAATATTACAGAGGCAACAGGCCGCATACGGTAGTAGTAAGAGATGTCCACCATTATCACGACAATCACAAGCACTACAAAAAACACAAAGCAAAAAAACATCACAGACATCATCACGATGACTAGATAAATCGAGAGCCAAAGGCTCTCTTTTTTGTTAAAGTCGTAACTAGAAAAACACACAGGAAAATTAATTATTATATTTGAAGCTACTGAGTTCCATAAAATTAAAATGATACATAAAACTGCTTACCACACCCTATTTTTCTTCCTATTCTCATTCGGTATTCTGAATGCCCAACAGCCGCAGAAATTAAATTCTGGCGAAATCTACGAACAAGTACAAAAACTAAATTTTCTAGGTTCGGTTTTATACGTAGCCGCACATCCAGATGATGAAAACACCAAGCTTATTTCTTATTTTTCTAATGAAATTAAAGCCCGAACCGCCTATCTTTCTTTGACTCGAGGTGATGGCGGACAGAACTTAATAGGTGCCGAACTCCGAGAACTACTTGGCGTCTTGAGAACCCAAGAGCTATTGGCCGCCAGAAGAATCGATGGCGGGGAACAACTATTTTCTCGCGCCAATGATTTCGGCTTTTCTAAAGAACCAAACGAAACTTTTTCGATCTGGGACAAAAATCAGGTCTTAAGCGATGTCGTTTTGGCTATCCGAAAATTCAGGCCCGATATTATTATCAATCGCTTTGACCATAGAAGTCCGGGAACCACGCACGGACATCATACCGCTTCTGCTATGCTCAGCATGGAAGCTTTTGATTTGGCCGCAAACAAGAAAAGCTATCCAGAACAGCTCTCTTCATGGGAAACCTGGCAACCAAAACGAATATTTTTTAATACTTCGTGGTGGTTTTACGGCTCAGAAGAAAAATTTGAGCAGGCAGACAAAAGCAAGATGATTGCAATCAACGCAGGCGTCTATTTTGGAATAAAAGGTAAAAGCAATGGCGAAATTGCCGCCTTAAGCAGAAGCCAGCACAAATGCCAAGGCTTCGGTACTTTAGGAACTCGCGGTGACGAAATGGAATATATCGAATTTCTAAAAGGTGATTTCCCGAAAGACAAAAACAATTTATTTGATGGCATAAACACCACTTGGACACGAGTCAAAGGTGGCGAAGCTATCGGAAAGATACTAAATGAAGTCCAAGCTAATTTCAACTTTAACGATCCTTCCGTACATCTTCCAAAATTGATTGAAGCGTACAATCTCATCAGCAAGTTAGAAGACGAGCATTGGAAAACCATCAAAAAACAAGAACTTGAAACTATTATCTTGGCTTCTGCAGGATTGTTCTTAGAAGGTACTGCTTCTGAACAAAGCACTAATCCAAATAATGAATTTATATTGAGGCTCGAGGCCGTAAATCGAAGCAGCCAAGATATCGAATTGATCGATGTCAGCTTTCTAAATAATCCTGAAAATGGTAAAATTTCAGGCAAAAAGCTTGATAAAAACAGTCTCTTCAAAGCCGAAAAGAAATTACGTACCGCGCTTGGAACACCTTACACCTCGCCTTATTGGCTAAATGAAAAAGGAACTTTAGGAATGTATTCCGTAAAAGACATGGCCTTGATAGGAAAACCGGATACTGAAAAGCTCAAATTAAAATGGAACCTGAAAATTGCAGGACAGCCTTTTGATGTCTACAGAGAAATTATCTACAAATATTCAGATCCTGAAAAAGGCGAAGTATATCAGCCTTTTGAAGTCCTGCCCGAAGCAACAGCGCTCGTTTTGGATGATGTGACTATTTTCCCAGATTCTAGACAAAAGCCAATTTCTGTAAAGATAAAAGCGGGGAAAGCAAACTTAAAAGGCGGCATTAGCCTTCAAGTGCCACAAGGCTGGAAAGTTTCTCCTGAAACTATCGGTTTTGAAATCGCCATGAAAAATGACGAAAAGATTGTTATTTTCAACGTCACGCCGTCTGCTTCAGAAAACAAAGGAATCATTTCGCCTGTAATCACTTCTGAAGGAAAAAAATATGGACAGAAACTGACAACCATTCAGTACGATCATATTCCAAAACAATCTGTTTTAATGCCTTCCGAAGCTTCTGTCGTACGATTGGACATTAAAAGAGAAGGACAGACTATCGGTTATATTGAAGGTGCTGGAGATGAAATTCCGCAGAGTCTGAAACAAATCGGTTATGATGTACGAATTATAAAGCCGAATGAAATTACAGAAACTTCTTTGGCTGGATTTGACGCCATCGTAATGGGAATCAGGGCGTATAACGTGATTTCCGACCTGCAATTCAAACAGCGATATCTTTTGGAATATGTAAAAAATGGTGGCAATCTGATCGTGCAATACAATACTTCTGGAAGACGCGGATTCAATGTACCGGATTTTTCTCCGTACGAACTGAATCTTTCGAGCGACAGGGTTACCGATGAAAATGCAAAAGTTTCGTTTCTGAACGCAACGCATTCCGTTTTAAATCATCCTAATAAGATAACAGAAACCGATTTCCAAGGCTGGGTTCAAGAAAGAGGATTATATTTCCCTGATAAATGGGCGCCTGAGTTCACGCCTATCCTTGGCATGAAAGATTTAGGCGAATCTGAAAAACAAGGCAGCCTTTTAATCGCGAATTACGGAAAAGGATATTATATTTACACAGGATTAAGCTTTTTCAGGGAATTGCCAGCGGGCGTTCCAGGTGCATTTAAGCTTTTTACCAATCTTATTTCCGTTGGAAAAAAGGAAAAATCATAAAATAATGGAAGAAAAGAAATTAAGAAGCTGGAAAAGAAATTACACTTTGGTGCTTGTAATGAACGCCCTGTACATTCTGATTTTTTACTTTATAATGCAATATTTTTCATAAATGCAGGTAATCGACTGGGTAGTTTTAATCATTACGCTTTTTTTCATCGTCTTTTATGGTGCCTGGAAAACTCGAGGCAGCAAAAACGTGCAGGATTATATCTTGGGGAACAATGAGACTCCTTGGTATACCGTAGGAATTTCTGTAATGGCAACCCAGGCCAGCGCTATTACCTTCCTTTCTACTCCAGGACAGGCTTTTAATGACGGAATGGGCTTCGTGCAGTTTTACTTCGGGCTTCCGTTGGCGATGATTATCATCTGCATTACCTTTATTCCCATTTATCATAGGCTCAAAGTATATACCGTTTATGAGTTTTTAGAGCAACGCTTTGACCTTAAGACTCGTTCGCTTGCAGCCATATTATTCCTGATACAAAGAGGCTTTTCTACTGGAATTACAATTTATGCGCCAGCAATCGTATTGTCGTCTATATTGGGATGGAACTTGAATCTGATGAATATCGTCATCGGTATTTTAATCATCATCTACACGATGACCGGCGGCACAAAAGCGGTCAACGTTACCCAGAAACAGCAGATGTTTATCATCATGTCGGGAATGTTCATTGCCTTTTTTATAATATTAAGCTTATTGCCAAAAGAGGTTTCTTTCAATAACGCTTTGCAGATTGCCGGCGTAAACGATAAGATGAATATTCTTGATTTTTCTTTAGACAAAGAAAAAAGATATACGGTTTGGACAGGATTGACAGGAGGTTTATTCTTGGCCCTCTCCTATTTCGGAACTGACCAATCTCAAGCACAACGTTATTTATCAGGGAAATCGGTAAGAGAAAGCCAAATGGGGCTTGTTTTTAATGCGCTTTTAAAAGTGCCGATGCAGTTCTTCATTCTTTTGGTCGGAATTATGGTCTATGTTTTTTTCCAATTCCAGTCCGTGCCAATTAATTTCAATCCAAATAGCAAGGCGAGTATCGAAAAGTCTGTCTATGCCAGCGACTATAAAAAGCTAGAAGGCGAATTGGTGGATATCGCTTCAGAGAAAAAAGAAGTAACGCTGGCGTATGTCAATCAGCTAAATATTGAAACCGACAATAAAGTCTTAAAAAACAGAATCATCGCGTTAGGAGAAAAAGAAAAAACGCTTCGCGAGGATGCTAAAGTCTTAATCAGCAAAGCCAACAAGAAAAACAAGACTACAGATAGCGATTACGTATTTATACATTTTATTATCCATTACCTTCCAAAAGGATTTATCGGACTTCTGCTCGCCGTAATTATCTGCGCGGCCATGTCGTCTACTGCCGCAGGAATCAATTCTTTGGCATCTACAACTGTAATCGATATCTACAAAAGAAATATCAAAACAGAAAAGTCCGAAGCGCACTTTGTGAAAGCTTCCAAAGGATTTACGTTGCTTTGGGGTATGATTGCTATCCTATTTGCTTGTTTTGGTACATTGTTTGAAAACTTGATCCAGTTCGTAAATATCATCGGTTCTATATTTTATGGTACTATTTTAGGGATTTTCTTGGTAGCTTTCTATATAAAATATGTAAAAGCACAAGCAATTTTCTGGGCCGCAGTTTTCAGCCAGATTGCGATATTTATAATTTATTATCTGGCCATCTACATCTTCCCTCCTGGAAAAGAAAAATTGAGCTACTTATGGCTGAACTTTATCGGAGTTATCATCACGATTATTGTTTCGGTAACGGTGCAATATTTCAGAAATTCTAATACCAAGCAACAATAAAAAAAGCTGATTGCAATGCAATCAGCTTTAATATAAATTATAACAGAACAGTTATTATTTCTTGCTCCATTCAGCAATACTGTCTTTGTTCATTTTTACATAATCAGCATTGTTTGCTTTTTCAGCAGCAGCCAGAGACAATTTAGCCGTTTCGATAGCGCCTTTTTTATCTCCCAATTTCGACTGAATCAACGATTTTTGTCTTAAATACCAAAATGGTGCATCGCCTTTTGATTTTTCAATCGCAGCATTTACCCAAGTCAAGGCTTTATTCATGTCGCCGTTAGATTGGTAGTAATATTGTGCAGAAGCAAAATAATCATCCCCAGAAGGTCCTGATAATGTAGATTCGATGCTTGCCATCGCTGTCTTTTGCGTAGGAACATCAAACTTAACCGCTATAAGAGTTTTTTCCCAAGAAATTTCCAAGCTTCCTGAATCATTACTGATATTGTTAACTGCAATCGTCAAAGTTTCCACATTTCTGTTTAGGTTTTCTGGTTTTGCAGTTGTTCTAAGAACTACTTTATTTTCGTTCCATTCTGCTGGCAAGCCCCAATTGTTAGTGTCTTTATAAAAGATAACATCCCAAGAATCTGCTTTAGGAACTGTAAACAGACTGTAGCTTCCTTTAGGCAAGTCTTTTCCGCCAATTTTTACATCTTCACTGAAAGTGACTACGGTATTACCGTTAGCTCCAGTTCTCCATGTTTTTCCAAAAGGAACTAAGTCTCCGAAAATAGTTCTTCCTTTGCTGCTCGGACGAGAATACTCAATGTGCACCTCAGTTAATCCGACTACTTGCGTTACATCAGATTTTGGACTTGGCTGTGGCGTTTTTACTTGTGCCTCAGCAGTTAAAGTAATTAGAAGCAATCCTGCAGCAATAATTATCTTTTTCATATAAATTATAGTTTTTGATTTAATGTCTGCGAATTTAATAATTCCAAATCACTTATTTGTTAAATAAAACCAAGAAAAAAGCATTATATTGTTTAACTATATTAGCATTTAATTAAACAATATAATATTTTTGTAGTATGAAATTATATACGCTGCATACAAAACAAAAGCTGCCGATCACTGTCGATGAGGCGTGGGAATTTATTGCCGATCCAAAAAACCTAGAAGTAATCACTCCAAAATCAATGGGGTTCAAGACGATTTCTGGCGATGAAAAAGCAATGTTTGCAGGCCAGATTATCCATTATACGATTACGCCACTCTTTGGTATTCCGATGCAATGGGTTACCGAAATTACGCATGTCCATGATGGAAAATTCTTTGTCGACGAACAGCGATTCGGGCCTTATGCCTTTTGGCATCATAAACATTTCCTGGCTCCTATTCCTGGCGGCGTGGAAATGGAAGATATTGTCCATTATAAAGTACCCATGGGAATCTTAGGCCAGCTAGCGCATCCTTTTCTAGTAAAGCCAAAACTTGAGGAAATTTTTGCTTTCAGACGAAACAAACTTGTAGAACTTTTTGGTGAATTTAAGCAATAAGCTATGAATATATTTTGGTTTAGGCGTGACTTGAGATTGGAAGACAATCGAGGATTATGGGAAGCTTTGTCCGTCGACGAGACTCTTCCTATTTTTATATTCGACAAGAACATCCTGTCCGAACTTCCAGAAGATGATGCTCGGGTAACTTTTATTTCGCAATTGCTGGAAAAAATCCAAAATCAGCTCGAAAAAACAGGAAAATCACTGGCCATTTTTTATGATAAACCTGAAAATATTTTTACAAAGTTAATTTCGGAAAACCCTATAAAAGCGGTCTATACCAATCATGATTACGAACCGTATGCAAGAACTAGAGATTCCGAAATCAAAAACCTTTTGAAATCTAAAAACATTGCATTTCATACTTTTAAGGATCAGGTTATTTTTGAAAAAAGTGAAGTCGTGAAGGAAGATGGAACGCCGTATGTCGTTTATACTCCGTATTCTAAAAAGTGGAAAGAAAATCTTCGAGATAAACCAATAGACTCTTTTCCTTCAGAAAAAAAAATGGGACAAATAGTTCACCATTCTTATCCTTTTCTGACGTTGAAAGATATCGGATTTCTAAAATCTACTATTCCAGTTGAAGATTTTGATACTTCTGATACGGTTATTGAAAATTATAAAGAAACTCGTGATTTCCCAAGTGTTGATGGCACTTCACATTTAAGTCCGCACTTACGATTTGGTGCTGTGAGTATCCGAAAAATTGTAAAAAAGGCACTACAGCATAAAAAAGATACTTTTTTGAATGAACTGATTTGGAGAGAATTTTTCATGCAAATTCTTTGGCATTTTCCTAATACAGTTACCGAAAGCTTCCGTCCGAAATACGACCATATCAAGTGGCGTAACAACGAAAATGAGTTCCAAAAATGGTGCGAAGGAAACACCGGCTATCCTATTGTTGATGCTGGAATGCGCCAATTGAATGCTACCGGAAATATGCACAACCGCGTAAGGATGATTGTCGCCAGCTTTTTATGCAAGCATCTCTTGATTGACTGGCGCTGGGGTGAGGCCTACTTTGCAGAAAAACTGTTAGACTATGAACAATCCAGCAATATCGGGAATTGGCAATGGGCTGCTGGCTCTGGCGTTGATGCGGCACCTTATTTCAGAATTTTCAATCCGAGCGAGCAAGTCAAAAAATTTGACAAGGATTTCAAGTACATCAAAAAGTGGGTACCTGAATTCCAAGAACTAACCTATGTACCGATTGTTGATCACAAAGAAGCTAGAGAAAGATGCCTGAAAGTTTATAAGGAAGCTGTCGGATAGCTTCCTTATCATTACGAATTTATATTTTTTATTTTTTCAAAACTCAGGTCGCTAAAATCGGTCACGATCATATCGGCTTTCGATTGGTCCTGTCCTACTGCAGTTTTGCCTTTATAGGCAATACAAAAAATACCGGCCGCTTTTGCTGCTGTAATGCCATTGGTACTGTCTTCAATAACAATACATTCGTTTATAGGCGCTTTCGAATACGAAGCCGCCTTTAAAAATATCGCGGGATTTGGCTTGGATTCTGGAAAATCTTCACCGCTAACTTTGTGCGTAAAGTACGGATTCAGTCCAAAACGCTCGAAAACCTTGTTGATAATCGCCATTTCGGAAGAAGAAGCTACAATCAGCTGTACTCCATTTTCGTATAAGTCAATGATGAGGTCTTTGACGCCGGGCATCAAGTGCAAGTCTTCCTTATTGTCAAACGCTTCTAAAAACAGCTTATTTTTAGCTACAATCAGGTCTTCGACCTCGTGTGCCAGCTGGAATCTGTCTTTTATCTTCTGATAAATCATCTTGTTTGAATTCCCTGTGAACGTATGGTACATTTCATCAGGAACTTCTATATCTAAATCTTTGAATTGCAATAGGCTTACATCATAGTGAACTGGCTCAGTGTCGACTAAGACACCGTCCATATCAAAAATCACGGTTTTAACCATTTTGTTTTACTTTAAATTCTTAATTTTTTCGGCGTTCAGCTCGTTAAAGTGATTGATAATCAAGTCTGCTTTTGACAAATCCTGAAGTTTGGTATGTTCGCTGTTATAACCTACGCAAAAAATTCCGGCTGCTTTTGAAGCTTCAATACCGTTGGAACTGTCTTCAATAACAATACATTCTTCCTTTTTAGCTATGGATAACGAAGCGGCATGTTCGAAAATGGCCGGATGCGGTTTTGATTTCGGAAAATCTTCTCCACTAACGATATCGGAAAAATACTGATGCAGATGAAATCGGTTAAAAACGCGCTCAATCGTAACCTTTGAAGCCGACGATGCCACGATAAGCTGGATGCCGTTTTGGTAAAGGTCTTTAATTAAATCTTCAACTCCTTCTAAAAGGTGCAGGTCTTTTTTTGTATCAAAAGCATCGTTGAAAATGTTTCTTTTTCGCTGTATCAAATCTTCTACGTCATGGTCCAAACCGAAAGCGTGCTTTAATTTCTGGAAAACGTTACGAGTAGAATTCCCTGTGAAAGTCGCAAACATATCGTCTGTTACGGAAATTTCTAGTTCATCAAAATGCTGGAAATAGGCATATCTGTGAACTGGTTCCGTATCAACGATAACGCCGTCCATGTCAAAAATTACTGTTTTTATCATTGTTGTGTTGTATTGTATGTTTTTGGTAGAAAATTTTAATTGTGTTCCTCCTTTTTCAATAAATAACGGATTACCGTTTCTGCGGCATGGAGTCCGAAAAGCCCAGGCATATAGCTGTTCGTTCCGTAAAATGACTTTTTGAAGTTCTTGCCATCGGTCATTCTCAAGCTGGAAGCATCTTGAATTTCAGAAGAATATACTGCTTTTACGCCTTTGTCAATCTTTACTTCTTTCAATCTTCTTTTTATGGCCTTAGCCAGATAACAGTTTTTTGTCTTGCTGATATCCGAAACTTTTACTTTAGCAGCTTCCATCTTCCCGCCTGCGCCCATACTGCTGATAATTTTTATCTTTTTTCTTTTAGAAGCAATGATAAGATTGAGTTTTGGTGTCACGCTGTCGATGCAATCCATGACATAATCAAAATCATTGGTCACGATTTCAAATGCTCTTTCTGGGGAAAGGAATTCTTTTATTTTCGTAAGCTGTAATTCTGGATTGATATCCATCAAACGATCACCAACTACATCTATTTTTGATACGCCAACTGTAGAATGTAATGCTGGTAATTGTCGGTTGATGTTCGTAATATCCACGACATCGCCATCAACTATGGTCATTTTTCCAACGCCTGCTCTTGCGATAAATTCGGCCGCAAAAGAACCTACGCCACCAACGCCGACAATCAATACGTTTGAATTCTTTAATTTTTCAAGACCTTCTTTTTTGAATAGCAATTCAGCCCTTTCTGTCCACTGCGCCATTTTTTCTAAATTTATTATAACTGTATTTTAAAAACTTTTTCAAAATTTAATCGGATGATTTCCTGCAATTCATCAAAACTTTTGCTTTTATATCGCGAAGCTATCGCATACACCGCTTCAATGGTTTCATCTAGGGTATCAGTTTCCAAAAAAAACTGATTGTTAGGAATATTTTTAAAGACCAATTCCAGTTCCGGATTTCTCAACAAATACTTTCCGAAAGAAAGATAAAAACCGTTGCTTAGTAGCTGTTTTGCCAGCTGTTCGTTTTTTGAAAATCCGTGGATAATCATTGGAACCGTTATTCCCAAATCATTTTTGATTGCAATCAATTGCTGAAAAGAAGCCACGCAATGAATCACAACTGGCTTTTGGTATTTTTCTGCCAAAAGCAATTGTTTCCTGAATACTTCTTCTTGCAAATCAAACGGTACTTCAATCCTTTTGTCCAAGCCGCATTCTCCTACTGCCAAGCAATTTGCAGATTGCAGTTTTTCTTCAATAATCCCCAAATCTTCTTCTATCCTATCTTCTACAATATACCAAGGATGGATTCCTATCGAATAAAACGGAATGGATTCCTTAAATTCCTGCGGATACTGATTCACCAATTCAAGGCAATCGGGATGGTTTGAGAATTTGTGCGTATGGAGATTGTATAGCAAAACTTATTTTTTAAATTTTTTCACGCCAGCCTTGATTTCAAATTTAAGGTCATTTTCTTGTGGCGGAATCGGACAAGAATATTTGTGATTGTAAGCGCAATACGGGTTGTATGCTGTATTAAAATCAATCGCAATCGTATCGCCTTCAGGAATTTTCAGATCGACATATCTTCCACCGCCATAGCTTTCCACGCCCGAAGTCAAATCTGTGAAAGGCAGGAAAAGCGCGTCTTTGTATTTGTCAATTTTCTTCAAATCTTGGCTTTGGTAGATATTCAGCTTGAAATGCTTGCCGTCGATCGAAAAATGCGCTTCTCCATATTTTATGTAGATTGGCTTTCGAGATGTTGTCGTCGGCATTTCAAAAGGTTTTTCATCGGGAGTCCTTACAAATTTTGCGTTTACAAAAAACTTTTCGCTAATCGGATAAAAATCCAACGACTTGAATTCCTTCCAATCTTTTTTGAGCAATGGACTTTTTACAGAATCAGCATATTCTGTATTGATTTCTTTTTGAAAAGCAATAACAGAATCTTTTACAAAACTTTTTTGCGCGGATGAAACCACAGCTGCCAGCAAAAACAAAAGGTTTAGAAAGCTTTTCACGGTTTTAAATTTTAGGCAAAAATAAGCAAAATAATCGATTACAGATTCTAAAAAAAGGAATCCAAACTTTGTAACTTTGTGTCAAATTCACAATTCAATGCTCCAAAAAGCTTTCAAACGCTACATCGATTCTTTTAGAGGCTTTACAAAAGAAATCTGGATACTTACACTGATTACTTTTATCAACAGAGCCGGAACGATGGTACTGCCTTTTCTTTCAAAATACTTGAAAGAAGACCTTCATTTCACCTATAGCCAAGTCGGATGGGTCATGGTCTGCTTCGGTTCGGGTTCGATGATTGGTTCTTGGCTTGGCGGAAAGCTTTCGGACAAGATAGGGTTTTACAAAATAATGATTTTCAGCCTTCTGACCAGTGGATTGTTATTGATTTCTGTACAATTCGTAACCTCTTTTGAAGGCTTGTGCATTGCCATGTTCGGTATCATGATTATTGCGGATATGTTCCGGCCCGCCATGTATGTTTCGCTCGGAGCGTATGCCAAACCCGAAAATAGAACACGTGCTTTTACGCTGGTACGCTTGGCCGTAAATTTAGGCTTCGCAGCTGGACCGGCTTTGGGAGGATTGATTATCATGGGAATCGGCTACAAAGGATTATTTTGGATTGACGGCGCTTCGTGTATCATTTCTATACTGATTTTTGCATTGCTAGTAAAAGAAAAGAAAAAATCGCCTTATGAAGACCATAAGAATTTTGAAGAAGAAATCGTAAAATCGGTATTCCGCGATGCTCCTTTTTGGGTTTTCCTTTTTGGAAGCTATGTTACGGCGCTTATTTTTTTCCAATTGTTTACAACGCTTCCCTTGTATCATGCAGAATGGTATCATATTACGGAGTTCCAGACCGGATTATTGATGTCTTTCAACGGACTGCTCATATTCTTCTTGGAAATGCCAACGGTCACCTTCCTTGAAAGAAAAAAGGTAAACCGTCTAAAAATTATTCTTTGGGGTACCTTTTTCGTTAGCTTAAGCTTTTTTGTATTGCTTTTTGACAACTGGGTGGGCATCTTGGTCATTAGCATGGTCTTTATTACTATAGGAGAAATGCTGAACTTTCCGTTTTCAAATAGCTTTGCGATGAGCCGAGCTCCAAAAGGACATGAAGGCCGCTATATGGCTTTGTTTACGATGAGCTTCAGCCTCGCGCATGTCACCAGCGCTAAATTAGGTATGGAAATTATTTCCCGCTTCGGCTACAATGCAAATTGGATCGTAATGGGAACTTTGGGCCTTCTCTCTTGCACCAGCATCATTTACTTGAAACGAATGATCTTAAAAAACAAATAGCTTATTTTAAATAACAAAGGCGTTTTTCTAAACTCCTTTGCTTTCGGCATTACATTTTTGATTAATTTAGCTTACAATTTCATTTTTATTACACCTTAAATATCAACTATTTACAAATAAAAAAGACATAAAAACTAAAAAAACAGTTCAATAACTAAAAAAATAGTTTGCAAACTAAAAATTTAGTTGTAAGTTTGTCTTGTTAAAGGGTTAGATTGGTATTTCTCTTGAACGTTCTATCTTGGAACGTTCGGGAGACTTCCAAAAAATAAAAAAGAAAGATGCAAAAATTAACAAACAAAGAGGAAGAAGTAATGCACATTTTATGGAGACTTGAAAAAGCTTTCGTAAAAGAGATAATGGCCGAAATCAAAGAAGACCAGCCACATTACAACACGCTCTCGACTATTGTGAGAATATTGGAAGAAAAAGGATTCGTATCGCATACAGCTTTCGGAAACTCTCACCAGTATTATCCTATCGTAGCCATTGAAGACTATAGAAAACGTTTTATGACTACAGCAATTGACAATTATTTTGACAGCTCTTATAAAAACCTAGTCTCCTTTTTTGCTGAAGAAGAAAAGATTTCTGCCGACGAATTACGTGAGATTTTAGACATGATCGAAAAAAAGAAATAAGCATGGAAAACTTCATCCTCTATTTTGCAAAAGCATCTGCCCTATTGGCCGTGTTCTTTCTAGCCTACTATTTCCTGTTGCGAAAAGAGACATTCTTTACGTCTAACAGATGGTTCCTCTTGGCTGGGATACTAACCTCATTGGCTTTGCCGCTTGTTATTTTCAAAAAAATAGTGTGGACAGAACCTGTCGTAAGACACTATGTACCCGTAGAAACAGGGGCGTATCCTATGACTTACGTTAGTGATTTTCCAAAAACAGAAATACCACCAATAATTCAAGAGCCTTCGTTGGAGATTAACTGGCTGTATGTTGTGGCCGGAATCTACCTTATCGGGATGCTTTTCTTCTTAGGAAAATTTATTCGAGACTTTTGGGCACTGAAAAAAATATTTAAAAACCAGACGATAGAAACTTGCGGCAGTTTTAAGCTTGTGGATACGGATAGAATACAGTCGCCTTTTTCATTTTTTAATTATATCGTCTATAATTCAAACCGTTTCAGGCAAGAAGAATTAGATAACATTTTAGAACACGAGAAAGTCCATAGCTCGCAAATGCATTCGGCCGACATGATCATAAGCCAACTATTCTGCATTGCCTTTTGGTTTAATCCTTTTGCCTGGTTGCATAAAAAAGCTATTGTCCAAAACTTAGAATTTATTGCCGATTCGACAGCCTTAAAAATGGTTTCGGATCGAATCATATACCAAAAAACATTATTAAAAGTAAGTGCACCTCATCACTGCATTCCAATTACTAATCATTTTTTTCAATCATTAATCAAAAAGCGAATCGTTATGTTAAACACAGATCAATCAAAAAAGAGAAATTCATGGAAGTATGCAATCGTATTGCCATTACTGACAGTTTTCATGCTTCAGTTTCAAGTGGAAACCGTAGCGCAGGAGAAATCTTCAAAAAAAGCAATCCAGGAAACAAATCCTTATGAATTCAAGGTCGATAAAAATTCTACGGATGACTACTTAAAACTGCAATCAGAGATTTTTAAGAAGAATAATGGAATCGATGTGAAGTTTTCAAAAGTCAAAAGAAATGCTGACAAGGAAATCGTGGCTATCAAGACAACTTATAAAGACAAGGATGGCAATTCAGGAAATTCATACCTAAAAAGCGACGAACCGATCCAGCCTTTTGTATTAAAAAAAGAAGATGATAAAGTCGTTATTTCTAGCCCTAAGAACACATTCTACGGCAGAACTACGAACGGATCTTCTGTAGTAGTATCAGCCGACAAGCTTGAAATGCCAACACCTCCTACTCCGCCAACACCGCCAGTAATGCCTGCAATGCCAACAATGCCAAATACGCCGCCGGTTCCGCAATTCCCAACACCTCCAACGCCTCCAACTGTTGCTTATAACGAAGACAGCAAAGAATGGAAAGAATTTGAGAAAAAGATGAAGGAATTTGAAACTAAGATGGAAGCTAAAGACGGCGAAATGGCAAAATTCGAAAAAGCCATGGAAAAATATGGTGAAGAAATGGAAGCCGCCTTCTCAAAAGACTTCGAAAAACAAATGGAAGAGTTTGAAAAGAAAATGGAAATCTTCGAAGAGCAGATGGAAGCTTATGCAAAACAGATGGAAGAACAAATGGAGAAAAACTTAAGATAAGACAAAACAAGAAAGCAAAAGGCTGTCCTAAAAAGACAGCCTTTTTTTGTATCTTTAAATAAAAAGAAAAGTCATGTTCAAACTATTAGCAAAACTAAACAAGTGGCTGCTGCCCAACTATACCAAGAAAGGCTTAGACTTAGCCAAGGCAACCAAATGGCAAAAAGCAATCATTGCCTGGAAATATTATGTCACGACCCATGCATTAGATTAATACTTCAGGGGAGAAAAGATATCATACTGATTGATTTTCTCTCTGCCGTTGAGAAACGTAAGCTCCATCAAGAAATTACACTGGACGATTTCCCCGCCTAGCCTTTCAACCAATTCGCACATCGCTTTTGCCGTTCCGCCAGTAGCCAAGACATCATCATGAATCAATACTCTGTCGCCTTTTTTTATAGCATCTGTATGCATTTCTAAGGTATCGGTACCATATTCCAGTTCATACGTTGCTGCAATGGTCGTAAACGGAAGCTTCTTCGGCTTTCTCACAGGAACAAACCCCGCTCCCAATCGATATGCCAAAAGCGTAGCAAAAAAGAAGCCGCGGCTCTCTGCTCCTACTACTTTATCAATCTTTTTATCTTTTAAGCCATTGATTAGCAGTTCTAAACACGCTTTTGAAGCCTCTGCATCAGCCAAAAGAGGCGTTATATCTTTAAAAACAATTCCTGGTTTTGGAAAATCCTGAATATCACGGATGTACTTTTCTATTGACATTTTTATTACATTTAATTTCAAAATTGATTTGCAAGATAAACATAATTTCCTATATTTGCACCCGCATTAAGGCCTCGTGGCGCAACTGAATAGCGCATCTGATTACGGCTCAGAAGGTTACTGGTTTGAATCCAGTCGAGGTCACTAAAGGGACAAAAGATAAATTATCTTTTGTCCCTTTTTATTTTACCCAGCTACTAGAAAACAAAGACATAATTTGCAATACTTCCGTGTCTGTGCAAACTTTTTACCATTTGATAAATCCTGTAAAGATCCTATTTACTAATTTTCCGTCATGAAAGAACTCACAGACTTCTTATTGCAATTCGGAAACCTGAACACACAACAGATTGACCTCATCGGCAGCAAAACTGAGGAACTCTTACTTAAGAAAGAGGCATATTTCTCAGAAGCAGGAAAAATTCCAAACCAGGTCGGCTTTATTTTGGAAGGTATTCTGCGGGTCTGCTATTACGACAACAAGGGCGAAGAAGTCACCAAGTATTTCGGTGACGAAAATCACCTCATTGTTGACTGGCATCATTTCGAAGCAAAAATCCCTGCTTCAGAATACGTCCAAGCTGTTACCGAATGTAAACTGCTCGTATTTTCCCGAAAAGACTGGGAAGAACTATCCAATACTATTATCGGATGGGATACTATTGTCAATAAAATTATCCAAAAGGCACTCATAGAAAAACTAGACCGAAGAAGTCCGCTGGTTTCAGAAGATGCCACGACACGATACCTGACATTCTTAGAAAAATTTCCCTCTATCGCCAATCGCGTTCCACTTTCTTATATCGCTTCCTATTTAGGCGTCACGCAGCAGTCGCTGAGCCGAATCAGGAAGAACATCCGTTGATCCTGATTTGCATGCACAGAGTCGGATTGGACTGAAAATCGCTTTTTACCAAATGGTAAATGGTTTTATTCTTTTCAGGGCCAACTTTGCATTGTTAATCTTAAATCAGCAAAAAATGAAAAAAGCACTTATTACAGGAGCTAATAAAGGTATTGGCTTTGAGGCCGCGAGACAATTATTGCAAAAAGGCTTTTATGTCTATCTAGGAAGTAGAAATTTGGAAAGCGGCCTGCAAGCAGTCGACAAATTAAAATCGGAAGGATTGTCAAATGCAGAAGCTATCCAGATGGATGTCGCCAACGACGAATCCGTAAAAGAAGCCCGTTTGGCAATCGGTAGCAAGACAGACGTTTTGGATGTTCTCATCAACAATGCCGGAATTACAGGAGTAAAACTACAAGAAGACGGAAACTTTATCCCGCAGACCGCAACCGATACTAGCGTTGACATCTTTAAGGAAGTATACGAAACCAACGTCTATGGCGTAATAAGAGTGACGCAAGCTTTTCTGGATCTGCTAAAAAAATCAGACGAGCCGAGGATTGTAATGGTAAGCTCCAGCCAAGGTTCTATTACATTGCACAGTGATCCATCTTACAAATATTACAACCATAAGGGAGCGGTCTATCTATCTTCTAAATCGGCCCTAAATATGTACACCGTAAACTTGGCTTACGAATTGGGCGATACCAATTTCAAGATCAATGCCGTAAGTCCCGGCTTTACCAAAACCGATCTAAACTATAACAGAGGCACAGGCACGGTTGAAGATGCTGGAAAACGAATAGTAAAATACGCTCTAATAGGCAACGATGGCGTAACAGGAAAATTTTTCTGCGAAGAGACCAATCCTGAAACAGGAGAAATTCCGTGGTAGAATTTTATTTTACAAAACTTAAAAAGGCGACCAATGGTCGCCTTTTTACTGTCATTAATCTTCTGTCTTAAAAACCATAGACGCCTCCGCCAACAGTGATTTTTTCTCCGGTAATCCATGCCGCCTCATCAGAAGCAAGAAACACGGCAACTTTTGCTATATCATCTGGTTGTCCCGTACGGCCCAGTGGTGTTTTAGAAACAAAACCTGCTTCCGCCTCACTGCCGATAAACCCTGCGCTATGAGAACCTTCAGTCTCTACAATACCTGGCAGAATAGAATTGATACGGATATTTCTTCCTGCAAATTCTTTAGATAACGAAATGGTAATAGCATCTAACGCTGTTTTTGTCGCCGAATAAACCGAACCGGTAGGCAAAGGCGAGTTGCTCGCTCCCGAACTGATATTAATAATGTTACCTCCCTTATCGCCAAAAAGCTTCAAAGACTCTTGTATGGCAAGTATGGACCCCAAGACATTGATATTAAAAGAGCGATGGAACGTTTCTGCCGATACTTGCTCAATAGGCTCATACAAATAAATACCTGCATTGTTTACCAGAATATCCAACGTGCCGAAAGCCTTTTTGGTTTCGTCGTGCAATCTTGCCACATCGGCTTCTTTTGATACATCGCCCTGCACTGCAATGGCTGTTCCTCCCTGACCGGTTATTGCGCTGACTACTTTTTCGGCGTCTTCTTTGCTCGAAGCATAATTCACTACAACCTTTGCCCCTTCTGCGGCAAAATATTTTGCAATCGAAGCCCCTATTCCTTTTGATGCCCCTGTAACTATGGCTACCTTATCTTTTAATCTGTTCATTTTTATTTTATTTAAAGTGAGATGCAAAGCTATAGACATTACATTTATTTAAGTAACTTTGTTACCAAAAGTAATAGTAACCAACAGGTAACAAAGTAACACCGTATGGAATTGGAATGTAAACCTCGTGTAGAACAACAGCACAAAAAAGAAATGATGGCTGTCCAGGATTCAATGGATGTGCTGAGTGGCAAGTGGAAGATCTCCATCCTCTCCTCTATTTGCTACTACAACAAAAGAAGATTTTCGGATATACTCAATGATGTCGTAGGCATTTCCAACAAAATGCTGAGCAAAGAGCTAAAAGAATTAGAAATAAACAAACTAATCAAGCGAACGGTTTTAGACACGCAACCCATAACAGTGCAGTACGAACTTACAGATCATGGCCTAACCTTAAGAACGATAATTAATTATCTGACAGAATGGGGAATAGAACACCGTAAAAGAATTATCGAACAATAGTTGCATGTACTCTTTATAAAAGCCTGTTATTGGAAGTGAAAAAAGTAGAAGACAAACAAACCAACTGGACCATCTGCCAGGAATGTCAAGGACGCGGCAAAAAAAGCCGAAGGCTGAGCAAGAAAGTCCGGCTACAATACCAAATAGCCTCCGATTTATTTGAAAAAACCAATGGCGAAGGAACAGCCCCTGTCCGCCCTAAAGCCCCTCTATATTCTTGCCTGAATTGTTCCGGATCGGGATTGATTCCAGCTGCCTTTCCTCCTATAGCAGATAAAGAAAACTACCCGCACATCGCCATTATTGGTGCCGGCATTGGAGGCGTAGCATTAGCAGTAGCCTGCCTGCACCGCGGAATTCCTTTTACGCTTTACGAACGCGACAACAACTTTGCGGCCCGTTCTCAAGGCTACGGACTCACATTGCAGCAAGCCAGCAAAGCCATTGAAGGATTCGGTATTTTCTCGTTAGAAGAAGGCGTAATCTCTACCAGGCATCTGGTTCATACTACAGAAGGAAAAGTCATCGGCGAATGGGGAATCAGAAAATGGCTGTCCTCTGAAGCAAAGACATCACAAAAACGCACCAACATCCATATCGCAAGGCAATCGTTGCGTCTGGCACTATTAGAGCAGCTCGGCGGACATGATGTCGTACAATGGGGACATCAATTAACCGATTTTAAGCAAGATGAAGACCAAGGCATTACGCTAAACTTCCAAGTCGATGGAGAATTAAAAAGTTCCAAGGCAGACCTTTTAGTCGGAGCCGATGGTATCCGCAGTTCGGTGCGGAGGCTGCTGCTGGGCGAAGATATCGCCCCTTTGCGTTATCTGGACTGTATTGTGATATTGGGTATCTGTCCTTTAGAAGCTCTCGAAGACCCGACGAGTTCCCTGCTCGACTCCGCCACGGTATTTCAAACCGCCAATGGCAACGAGCGCATCTACATCATGCCGTATACCTCAGACTCCGTAATGTGGCAGCTAAGCTTCCCAATGTCCGAAGAAGAAGCGAAAGCATTAAGCGCACAAGGACCTCAAGCCCTCAAGGAAGAAGCTTGTCGCAGGACGCAATGGCACGATCCCATCCCGCAAATTGTAGCGGCAACACTGGAAGCCCAGATTTCTGGCTATCCCGTATACGACCGTGAATTATTAGAGTCAGAATTACTAGAGAAAAAAGGTGCCGTGACCCTGATTGGAGACGCAGCACACCCGATGAGTCCGTTCAAAGGACAAGGAGCCAACCAAGCCCTGCTGGACGCGCTTACCTTAGCACGGGGAATCGCAAAAGGATGCAAGCCCTTATCGCAATGGAGAAAAGCAGGAATAAGAAAAAGCGTATTGACGGAATTTGAATCCGAAATGCTAGAACGCAGCGCTGTCAAAGTAAAAGATTCGGCAGATGCCGCACAGTTCCTGCATTCCGAAATTGTGCTTCATGAAGGCGACGAGCCAAGAGGACGGTGCCTAAAGAAAAAAGACACCCAACAAAATAATTAAAGTCTAAGAATAAAAACTCTTTGCGGTTCTGCGCCTACGTAATCTTCGTTCGGATCTCGGCCATGTCTTTTTGCAACTTCCTTACGACAGCTTCCAGCGGTTCGCCGCCCTCGTTCATCAGCTTGGCGTCATTGCGTCCGATATGCGCCACATATTCCCAGATCTCTATAATATCAGACAGCTTGACCTCATACGGATTATAAATCACATTGTCCGGCTCTACGGTAAGCGAATCCTCATTTTTGCTGTTGAGCCTTTTGTACGTCATGCCCTCGCTGCGCGTAATCAGAATATAGGTCTTGTTTTTCTTTATTTCGCCAAGATTCTCCACATACTTCCCGATAATAAAACTCTTATCATCGTGCGGAGGCATCGAATCGCCGCCTACCGGAAACGCGCGGTGCTTGCCCGGCCCTAAAAAAGGCATCGTTATCTGCGGTAAGGTTTCAATAAATTCAGGATCGGCATAACCCGTCAGATACCCGGCGCGGGCTTTATACGGTACTATTTCAATCAGGTCTTCGCCATTAGCATCGACCATAATAGGTAGTATGATACGGTTATCATCCAGCTTAAGCAAGTCGTCGATACGGTACTTCCGTACGTCAACCGACAGCATCAGGTCGATACTGACGCCAAAATACCTTGCAATTTTTTTTAGTATCTCATACGGCGGCTCCACCTTCCCACTTTCATACGGTTCGTACCTTCCGCGCTTGATATCAAGGCTTTCGGCCGTTTCTCTCTGGCTTTCTTTCCGGCTTTCTCGTAAGAATCTAAGATTATCTGAAAATAGCGACATTGTTAATGTTGTAAGTTACTACAGCAAAAATATATAATTTTGTAGAATATAACAACAATATACGCGCCATTCGACAAAGTTTTTAAAATGCTGGAAGTTGCCACAAAAAGAAAGCAATCCCAAAAACGAAAACACCATGATCAATGCTAGACGCTATATGAAAAACACGCAGTATGCCATAGTCGATATCGAAACCACTGGCGGCAACGCTGGCGGCAGCCGTATTACCGAAATCGCTATCATTATCCATGACGGTACGAGCGTCATTGACCGCTTTGAAACGCTCGTCAATCCGCAAAAAGAGATACCACTTCCGATCTTTGCCCTGACCGGAATTACAAACGAGATGGTCTCCGGCGCTCCTATTTTCGATGACATTGCCGAAAGAGTAGCCGAACTGCTTACCGACCGCATCTTTGTAGCCCACAACGTCAACTTCGATTATTCCTTCGTAAGGCACCAGCTAGAAGAAGCAGGAATCAAATGGACAGCCCGAAAGCTTTGCACCGTGCGTGCCGCAAGAAAGATCCGGCCCGGATTGGCTTCTTACAGTCTCGGAAACCTCTGCCAGTCGCTAGACATCCCTGTAGAAAACAGGCACCGTGCCGGCGGCGATGCAGATGCTACCGCGATCTTGTTTTCCCGACTGCTGGAATGGGACAGCGAAGGCGATATAACAAAAATGGTAAAGAAAACCGCGCAAGACCAGCGCCTACCTCCCAATTTGCCTCCTGCAGACTTTGAGCAATTGCCCGAAAAGCCAGGCGTCTACTATTTTTACAACCAGGCAAAAAAAGTAATCTATATAGGAAAGGCGGTCAATTTAAAAAAACGCGTCGCTTCCCATTTTAGCGGCCATAAGATTACGCCGCAGCGCCAGCATTTCTTGCGGGATATCCATAGCATTTCCTTTGAGATTTGCGGTACCGAACTGATGGCCCTGCTTTTAGAGTGCAACGAAATCAAGACGCAATGGCCTGCCTACAACAGAGCCTTAAAACGATTCGAGCCTAAATACGGACTGTATCAATACGAGGCCCGCAACGGCTTTACGTATCTGGCCATCGGAAAGCTGAGCCGATTCCAAGCCTGCATTGAATCGTTCAATACGCTCCATGACGGCATACAGTTGCTCCGCAGCCTTGCCGAGCAATTTGGCATCGATCCCCGATTCTGCAAATACGGTGTGGAAGCCGACGGCATCAGAAAAGCAGACCTTACGAACCTGCCCGATGCCATGAGCCACAACAGCCAGATCGAAAAGGCCGTCGCCTTTTTCTTAGACAGCAGGCGAAGCTTTGGAATCATCGATAAAGGAAGGACTCCGGAAGAACATAGCTGTATATGGGTCGAAAACGGACATTTTTACGGCATGGGATATATGGCTTCGGATATCACGCTTGCCGAACCTTCTGAAATAAAAGACTATGTGACCCATTACCGGAGCAACCAATACAGCATGCATCTGATTTATGCTTATGCCGAAAAGTATCCGGGCAAAGTCTTTCCCAAACAGAGGTGGACTGAAAAAGTTTTAGAAGAACACCACTTGGATGGCGTTCATGAATGATCAAATCGTACACAACAAATGGACAATTATAACCTAACGCGTTTCCTCGACGCACAAAATCAAGTATACCTGAAAGCACTTTCAGAAATCAAGAACGGACAGAAAGAATCGCATTGGATGTGGTTCATCTTTCCGCAGCTAAAAAGCCTCGGCCGCAGCGAAACTTCAAAATTCTATGGTATCCATGATATTAATGAAGCCGCAGCGTATCTGGCCCACCCGATTCTAGGCCTGCATATGGTGCAGATAGCCACGGCCTTTTTGGAAATCGACGGAAAGACGGCACAGGAGATTCTCGGCAGTCCAGACGACCTAAAGCTGCGTTCCAGCATGACCCTTTTTGCGAATGTGCCGGATGCGCCTCCTGTATTTGAAAAGGTCATCGAAAAGTATTTCAACGGATTTCAGGACGAACTGACTCTACAAGTATTCCTCAAAAACAAATTTCATGATGACCTTATTTGAAGATACTGAACTCTTTATGTCCGGAAACCGCGGAACCAAAACGTTTGACCTGCCCGATGCCGATGTGATGCTGATCGATACTTTTTTCACCAAAGAAGAGTCCGATTACTACTATACCACGCTGCTGGAACAGACGCGCTGGCATACTTACGAAATGCCGATGTATGAAAAAGTCGTAGCCGCTCCCCGACTGGTCTCTTGGTTTGAAGATAGTGTCCAAAAAAAGGACAAAGCGCCGACAATTTCCTTGACGCCAGACTTATGCGCGATCCGCCAGCGGGTAGAAACCGAAACCCAGATTAAATTCAATGCGGTCTTATTAAACCTCTATCGCGATGGCAATGACGGCGTATCTTGGCACAGCGACAAAACGGCTACGGTCAACAAGAACATGATTATTGCTTCCGTCACCTTTGGTGAGACCCGCATGTTCCGCTTGCGCCATAAATTCAGGAAAGAGCTGCAGCAGGTCGAAATTCCGCTGTATCACGGCTCCTTTTTGCTGATGGCGGGAACTACAAATAGCTTTTGGGAACACCAAGTACCGAAGACGGCTAGAAAAGTACTGCCGAGAATCAACCTAACGTTCCGGCAGGTGCATCGAGAATAATAAGGAAATTTTACTTAAGACTTATTTACTTCAATTTACTGAAGGTCTCATGAAAATCTTATCAATTATAATTAGATTTTTGGCAAAAAATGACACGTTGACATACTCAGAGTGACAGGGAATGGCAGAATAAAAAACAAATATATGACACTAAGAGAACAATATGCAGTTTAACGAGGAAACCAATACTTTTATCGACAACTCATATTCACGCCAGAAGATGGCATAAAGATTGTCATTTTTGTTAGCGTTAATAAAATTTAGTCCTACACTTCTCACAGCTAGACTAAATTCATTGAATCCTTAAAAAGGAGATTCATTATTTCGGGTGTGCAAATATACTATTAAATTCCACGCTACCAATTTTTTTAACATTCCTTTTTCGGTGAAATTCAATGCCGATAAAATTTGAATTATCCTATAAAAATAAAACATGGGAAAAGATCAACACATTGTAAAACATCCGGACGGATGGGCAGTAAAAGGCGAAGGCAACAACAAAGCGACAGTTGTTACAAAAACTCAGGAGGAAGCGATTGAGAAAGGTCGAGAAATCGCTAAAAATCAAGAATCCGAATTATTAATCCATGGAAAAGATGGTCAAATACGTAACAGAAATAGTTATGGAAACGATCCTTATCCACCCAAAAATTAATCTTAATGGGAAATGGATTTTTAAAATATTACAAGCCTAAAGTTCTTCTTGGGCTTGTAATTTATTTAGTCATAGCAATCGTGTGGGCTAAAGAAAATTTAGGTTTGTCTTTATCTGCAACTGCTAGTATCGGGTTTATTTTAGTTTTGATTGAAAAATATCTTTGGAAAATAAGACCGTTTTCATGGATGTTTTGGATAGAGAACTTTTCAGGCAGATATGAAGGTGAATTGGAATATCATTACAAAGATGAAAACTGTAGCATTATAACTGGAAAATTAAAACATGTTAAGATTATTTCACAAACTGGTTCAAATATCTGCGTTCATTCTTTTACTATCAAAGCGGATGGAATTAAATCTTCTCTTTCAGAAAGTAAGGGAATGTATGTTGAAAAAACTGCAGATGGCAAACATTTTCAGTTGATGTATAATTATTTAAACGAAGGTAATCCTAAATTAAATCTTACTACACATTATGGAACTGAAATAATTAAGTTTATTAAGAATGGTAACTCTAAAAAACTCTCTGGAAGGTATTTTACTGAAAGATTACCATTTCAAACTCGAGGAGAGTTTATCGAATTAAAATGGGTTAGTAATAATTTAGAACATGAATTTTAATTAAAAAAAAGAAATATGGCAACTTTACATAAAGAATACAGTGGTTTTAATTCAGATATAAGATTAAACCAAAATAGAATTGACAGCTTAAATAAAAGCAAAAACAGCATTAAGAAAAGAATACGAGATTGGTTTAAAACCAATAAACCTAATGAAATTCAGCCAAAATTTGGGGCTCAAGGTTCTTTTATGATGGGAACAAGCGTTAATCCGCTTCCAACATATGATACTGATGGAAAAAAGCTTCTAAAATACGATTTAGATTATGGCGTTTATTTCATTGCAAATAATGAGGATGAGGAAAAAAAGAAACAAAATGTCACAACTTGGCACAATTGGGTTTTTGATTCCGTTGACGATCATACAAATCAAGATAGTGTTGACAAGAATACTTGTATTAGAGTGGTCTTTGCTGATGGACACCATATGGATCTACCAATTTACTACAAGAAAGATGATTTATTACAATTAGCGCACAAAAGTAAGGATTGGATTGATAGCGATCCTAAAGCATTTTATGAGTGGTTTAATGATAATAAAACATCTCAATTAGAAAGAATTATTAGATATTTCAAAGCATGGAAAAATTTTAGAGAAGACAATAACAGTAGCTTGAAATTACCTAGTGGTTTTGAATTTACAATTTTGGCAACTAATAATTTTTTTCCAGATGATATGGATGATGTAGCATTTCGTGAAACTGTTCGAAACATGCATATTGAACTTTCAAAAGAAGGAGGTTTTAAGTGTCTTCGACCTACTACGCCTGTTGACGAAGATGTATTTTTAAGCTATACAGATGGAAGAAGAAAAAACTTTCTTACTACCTTAAAAAGCTTATTGGATGACCTTGACAGAGCAAAGGATGAAAAAAATTTTAAAAAAGCATCTGAAATCCTTATTAATCATCAGTTTGGGAATAGGTTTCCTCTTGGTGAAGACAAAACTGAGGAAGAAAAGTCTTCTAGCTTGAAACATATTCTAAGTTCAGCGGTAATTGCACCTAAGCCATATGGATATTAAATCTCAAATTGATTTAGTTTTAAAAAAACATAGGGGGTTAAATTATATTGAAAGTCAAAATATTATTATAGGAAAGCTACAAATTTCTGATAATGATTTTTATGAAATAAAAATAGATTTAACCCCTTACCCTAAAGCTTTCCCTAAAGTGGAAGAAGTTGGCGAAAGGATACCTAAAAAGGCTGATAGGCATATTTATACCGATTCAGGGAGTTGTTGTTTTACAACAAGAGCAATTGCAGAAATTTTATTAAAAACCAAAGTAAAATCAATTAATGATTTTATAAAACTAATAGTAATACCATATTTCGAGAACAATTCTTTTTATGAAATTAATAAATATTATTTAAATGGAGAATTTTCACATAATATACAAGGTATTTTAGAAGGCTATAAAGAAATTTTAGGGCTTAAAAACGACTATAAAACTCTTAAAATAATAAATGATGAAGTTCGTGGTAATAATACTCATATTTCCGCAAAATGTTATTGTGGAAGTACTAAATCTTTAAAGAATTGCTCATCAGGAAAACATTTTAAAAATTATAGAAAATTTAAACTGATAGATAAATCAACACTAACATATGATTTAGTGCAAATCCTAGATTTTTTGATAAAAAAATAAAATTGGATTAATATAAATCTTAAAATAAGGAGATATATTTTTCAGTAGAAAACCTTGATGATAAATTTCCAGCAATAAAACGTAACTTTAGGAGAACAAATCAAATAGATAGCAACCTTTAAAGTATACCGCACACATGAACTTAAGCAACAAAGCCATACTCGAAAAAGCGAATGAAGCAGTCTCCAAAGGCGATAATGAAGGATTTTTATCGTTCTGCACAGAAGATACCGAATGGATATTTGTAGGCGATCGTGTCCTGCGCGGCAAAGAAGCCGTCCGTCAGTATATGGCTGTGGAGTATCTCGAACCGCCGCAGTTTATGGTCGAAAGCCTGATTGCTGAAGGCGATTTCGTTATTGCCATCGGAAAAATCAACAGCAAGGATGAAAACGGGAAAATAGCCGCGTACGATTACTGCGATGTGTGGAGATTTGAAAACGGCAAGATGGCAGCATTAAAAGCTTTTGTGATAAAGGCATAATTCTATGGTAAAAATCTTTTCGGATCCGAGCGGAATTCCTCCTACCTTAATCCTAAAAAATAAAAAACCGCCTAAAATCACTTAGGCGGTTTTTAGTTTCCAGCGTTTTACTACGGCTGGAAACAGCAAAAGGCAGCCTCTTGCAGCTGCCTGTTGTTTTTATTTCAGCGCATAGTTGATAAAACCTCCATCAACCAACAACTCCGCTCCTGTAATAAAGCTTGCCCCATCCGAAGCCAAGAACAGCACGGTGCTGGCCACCTCATCAGGATGTCCTAATCGCTGCAATGCTGTAGCTGATGCCAGATGTCCTTTTGCTTCTTCAGGCACGGCCTTGTCTAGTCCAGGCGTTGCGATCGGTCCGGGGCTTACCATATTCACGCGTATTTTTCGTTCTGCCAATTCGTTTGCGGCAATTTGCGCAATTTTGTTGATCGCTCCTTTCGTAGCCGAATACGCGCTGGTTCCTAATCCGGCCGCCGTTGCTACGGTGGAAGAAGTAAACAGCACAGAAGCTCCTTCTGCCAAATGCGGAAGCAGTTTTTGCAGCGTAAAGAAATGCCCTTTCACGTTGGTATTGAATTGGGCATCAAAATCAGCTTCGGTAACTTGCTCGATGGGTGCAAATACGGCAATGCCTGCATTCAAGAAAAGTACATCTAGCTTGTTTCCGGTTGCGGCAATCACTTTCTCTAAGGCGGCAATGCCTTCCAAATTAGAAGTGTCAGAAACTACGGTCTTTAAGTTCGGACTGTTGATTTCTTCGGCAGATTTTTGAAGGTTCTCTGCATTCCTGCTTGTAATCCAAACGTTGGCTCCTGCCTTGATAAATGCTTTTGCTGTTGCTAATCCTATACCTGTGCTGCCGCCTGTAATGACGACGTTTTTATTTGTAAAATCCATTGTAAAAAAAATTAAATATTAAAGCACAAAGGTAGCGCGGCTAAATGTATTTCCGTAACTTTGTAACGAAAAGTAACAGTAACATTAAAGTAACCAAGTAACTTATGCCGGAAAACGTTTGCTCTATAGAACATAAAAAAGAAATCATGGCGGTTCACGATGCAATGGACGTGCTGCATGGAAAATGGAAGATATCCATCATCTCTTCCGTCTGCTATTACAACAAAAGAAGATTCTCTGACATCTTAAACGACGTAAAAGGGATATCCAACAGAATGCTGAGCAAAGAATTAAAGGAACTGGAGATGAATAAGCTCCTAACACGCGAGGTTTTAGATACGCAGCCGATAACCGTTCAGTACCAACTAACCGAATACGGCAAGACCTTGCAGACTATCATCGACCATCTTGCTGAGTGGGGATTGGAACACCGAAAAGTAATTATCGGTAAATAAAAAGCAGTCAAGAAAAGCAGCCATACTGCTAGAAAAGGCAGTAAATACGACAACAAACTACCGGTTCTCTATAGAAAATAGATCTTTCTGGATAGCACTTACTGCAACCCTACATAACATCAGTTGCGTTCTGCACAGCATTAGGCAGGTTCTGTATAACATCGGTTAGGAGTCTGTATAGAAAAAGAAGACTTCTGTATTATATCACTTCTGTTCTGCATTACATCAGTTGCATTCTACATTACATCAATAGTGTTCTGCATAGCGTCTGTCAGATTCTGCCATAAAAAAATGTTTTCTATACAGCAATTATAAAATTCGTATCAGAAAAAACCTTATGCAATACAGCACCGCTCGAATGTGATACAGACCGCTACGGATGCAGGTCAGAACGGGACAGAAGCAGACACGCATTTCACACGTACTACCCTATAGCAATCTTTTCCAGTTCTAACTGTCTGGTTTTTACAAAAGCAGCATTAGCGGTTCCCCACGCATCTATCTGGGCCAGCAGCGGAATAATAGTTTTTCCGAATGGCGTGACTTCGTATTCTGATTTTTTGGGATACACTTCTTCCGCACATTTTTCGACTACGCCGTACGATAGCAGTTCTGCCAGCTGCATTTCAATGACGCGTCGTGACGCAATCCGAATGTCTTTTTGGATGTCGGTCGGTCGGGTGATGCCTCGGTTGATGGCATCGAGAATACAGAGCTTCCACTTGCCGCCGAATATCTTAAAGGCAACACGGATGCCGCAGTCTAAATCTTCTTCAATCTTATTGATATACATCGTTCTTTTTTTACTGCAAAATACGCCAAATAAATCAAAAATCCGCGACGTCCTGCCTACCGAATCTTTTTTCGGTTATTGCACAGGAGTTAGATTGTCAGGAATTTTGTACTGTAAAACAGCATTTAGTGTAACCCTTACGACATACGATAGAATCATGGCAACTACCAAACTTTTAAAATTAGAAAAAACAGATCTCGGACCCTTGTTTATATGGGTACTTATTATCTTCTTGACCTGGCTCTTTATGCACGGCGCCGATCACTTTCTTTTGCTGACACCCGAAGCGCTCGGAAAGTACTTTAAGCTGAAATGGGTGCTTATCGCCCACATCACGGCGGGCGGTGGTGCGCTTGTATTGGGATTCGTTCAGTTTTGGCCCAAGCTCCGGAATTTTAGCTGGAAACTGCACCGTATCATCGGGTTCTTATACCTGCTGGCAATTCTCTTGAGCAGCAGCTGTGCGGTCATCTTGGCGTTTACGACCGCTTATGAAATAAACTGGGCGTATGCTTTTTCGCTGCAGGTTTGGGTAACCGTCTGGATAAGCGCTACGGCCATCGCCTATTATGCGATCATCAAAAGAAACGTCAACCTTCACAAAGAATGGATGGTCAGGAGCTATATCGTGACCCTTGCCTTTATCATTTCCGGATTGGCGATAAAAATACCGTATGTGCAGAACCTGGGCACCTTTGCAGACATTTCGCCTTCATTTTTTTGGATGGGATGGTCGGTACCTCTGTACGTCTATCAGATCGTGCTTAGCAGCAAAAAGAAGAAATAAGCAGTTCCGTACAGCAAAAAATAAAGAGGCCGAGTGCCTCTTTTCTTTTGTCTCCTTCTTCCTGTTGAATCAAATATTTCTTACTAAAAACAAAATTGTTGGATAAAAAAATTTACCTTTAGCACTCCTAGACAACCGTCTTAACCTATTGCACCACCATTAAAACTTAACGATCATGAATGCTTCAACTTCAGGAAATTCTAGAAAACAGACTCCCCTAGAACCCTTACAGATTTCTCAAATCAATTTTGAAAGCCTTGCTATAATAGGCATCACCAAGCCTTCTGAGCTTCTGACTCCGTTGGTATCTTCTGAGACTGAATTTAATGACAGCCGTGCGGTACGCCTTACTATCCGTATCGCGATTTTCATCCCTAAAACGCTATTGGGAAAAGCGCCTATCGAGCTGTACCAAGATTCAAATACAGAAGAAGCGAACGAACTCAAGCTGATCGTAAAATACGACAGTGCCGAAGAAGAACCGAAAGAATACCATGCATGGTATGTCAGCTATACCCATGACATCAAGGAAGGCGAAGAAGAAATAAAACAGATCCGGACCGTTGTCGAGAATCTTCATTTTAAAGATGCCAATCCAAAAACGTCCAGAGGTACTGTAACTCACGTATTGCAAAGCTAAAGAACACAGATAAAACGTCTGTAGATGTTTTTATCGCCAACAGCAACACCCCAATGGTATCCAGAATTAAATTTGCCGCTTTTTCGCTCTTCTTTTTTCTTGCTTTTCCTCTTTTCGCGCAAGAAGCGCCCAACAGCGCCCTAGATTCGGCCATTAAGAAAAAGGCGCTTGACAATAAGAACAAGACTGCTTTTTATAAGGCGCAGGCTTTTTTCTTAGAGAAAAACTGGGATTCTACTTTGGTGTACTCCATGAAACAGCTGGCTGCAGAAAAGAATCCTGAGATTATCGATTATTGCCATTATTTCAGGGCTTTCAGCTTTAAAAGCAAGCGACTGTTACAGGAAGCACGCAAAGAATTCGCCCAAATTTCCAAAAACTTTCAATTTTATTATAAGGTCAGGCTCTATCTGGGCGAGATTGCTCTGGAAGAAAATGACTATGAAGGCGCCGTACGCTATTTTAAGGAAATCGAAAAGCTTCCCGAAACAGGAACGTATGATTTCAAACGGGGCGTAGTCTATCATAACCTTGGGCTCTGCTACCTGCACCTGAAAAAGTTTGAAGAAGCCGATGCGTACCTGTCAAAAGGCTTTAAGGTACTGCAGGCCGAAAAAGATACGGTATCGCTTATCGGGTCGTATATGAACATTGCCAACTTGTATTACGAGCAGTATAAAGACGAGCTTGCGATTCCGTATTTTGAAAAGGCGTATCACTTGTCCAAGAAGATAAAGGACGTGGAACTAAAGCAGAACACTGCGCTCAATATGGCCGTGGTAGCAGAAAACAACAAAAACTTTCCGCAGGCCTTGGTCTACCGGAAAGAATACGAAAGCTGGCGGGATTCGCTGAACGACCAGAACAAAGTATGGGCGATAGCCGAATTGGAAAAGAAATTTACCGTGAGGCAAAAGGAAAAGGAAATCAACATATTGGAAGCCGAGAACAAGCTGAAGATTGCGGAAAGAAACGGATTTTTCTATTCGTCGGTGCTGCTGCTCGTGCTGTTTGGCACGGGGATTTACTTCTACAGGCAGAAGATCAAAAGCAGCAAGATCATCCTTTCGCAAAAAATGAAGCTGGATGAGCTGAATGCGGCAAAAGACCAGCTTTTCTCTATTGTCAGCCATGACCTGCGCTCGTCGGTAAACGCATTGAAGACCAGTAATGCAAAGCTGCTGGAAAGCCTTGAAAACAAAAACTTCTCAGAACTCGATACCCTGCTGCAAAACAACAGCGCCATTGCCAACGGCTCGTATAACTTGCTGGACAATCTGCTGCATTGGGCACTGTTGCAGACCAAACAATTGTATTTCCATACGGAATCGGTACATTTGTTTTCGATCGTGCAGCAGATGGAATTGAATTACAGACCGCTGATGCAGGACAAAGGCATCCGATTTGAGAATCTAGTCCCGAAAGGGCTGTATGCGCAGGCCGATCTGAATTCGCTAAAAATAATCCTGAGGAACTTGATGGATAATGCGATCAAGTTTTCGAATGAAAACGGACAGATTGTTATTCATGGCAGTGCTTCGGAAGCGTATTGTATCTTGACCGTAGAAGATTTTGGTTTGGGGATGAGTCCAGAAATACAGCAGGAATTGCTTGACGACAGCAGCCTGGTTGCTAAAAAGGGCCACACGGAAAAAATTGGTACCGGACTCGGAATGCAATTGTGCAAATCGATGGTACAGAAAAACGGCGGGAAACTGCGGATTGAAAGCATCGAAAATCAAGGAACCAAAATAAGTATCGAATTGTTAAAGACCCAAAGAAATGAATAAGGTAAGCGTGCTGATTATTGAGGATACTCCGGCAGAAAGCGAGGCGCTCGTAAAAGTGCTTACGGAAAACAACTATGCTATTGCCGGCGTTGCGACTACGTTTAGCGAAGCCTTGGCGTTGTTTTATAAGGAAACGGTCGACATCGTGATTATTGACGTCTTCTTGAACGGCTCGCCCGACGGGATTGCTTTTGCGGAAACCATCAGCATTACTCCCGATATCTCCCGGCCTTTTGTTTTCTTGACGAGTTCTAACGACCGACAGGTTTTTGAGAGAGCCAAGCTTACCCGTCCGTTCAGCTTCTTGCTCAAGCCTTTCAACGAGCTGGAAATCTTATATGCGGTTGAAATGGCGGTCGAAAAGTTTTATGAGCAGACCAATGTATTCCTTAGCGAAGACCAGGATACGGTACTGAGCGTCGATTCGCTATTCATCAAAAAGAAGAATTCCCTCAAGAAAGTGCTGATTGACGATATCGTTTATATTGAGGTGGAAGAACGGTACTGCAACATCATCACAGAGCATGAAAAGTTCGTCATCATGATTTCGCTGACCAAGATCAGCGAGCTTTTGGAAAAGAACAAATTTGTCAAGACCCACCGGAATTATATCGTAAACGCGAGCAAGATCGAAGAAATCGTGCTGCACGACAATCTCGTCATCTTAAAAGGCAACCACAAGGTCACCCTGGGCGAAAAGCACAAAGATTTTATCAAGAAATTAAACATATTAAAATAAGGCACTGCCTTCTTCTCTCCCGACTCTTTCATTGCCATGAAAGAGTTTTTTTATTCCTGCTATTTTCATGCATGGTTTTTTGTTTGCCCATGTCAATTTTTTTCGGACTCGTGTCATTTCTTCCCAAAAGGCCTGCCTAGCCCAGTAATTTTAGTTCAGAATACAAAAGAAAGCTAGCATCATTTGTTTCTGGGCTTATTTAAAGATCCCCCTTCCTATCAACCTACATGTGTTTACATGATTTACTCCACCGATATAGGACTTTATTTAGGTAAGCCATCATTGCACAGGGCGGAAGCCGAAAAACCCTAAAAATGAGTAGGCAACCAATAAACTATAACATGGCAAAATTAGCAAACGTAGAAGAAGGTGCCGTATACGAAGGATACGACAACTTATTCGCATCAGAATGGTGTACGCCATCCTTTTTAGGGTGTAGCGTATGTGTAGCGGCCAGCGCCGTTAAAGGTCAGGTAACACTGACTATCGGATTAAAGACTCCTTTTGGAAATGTAAGCAAAAGCTTCAGCTTCAACGCAAACGTAAGCTATACGTGGCAGCCTTTTAGCAGATTCAAAATTACCGTGAGCATCACTAACTTTAACGAAGCTGGTGGTGTTTTTAGTTTTGACCTAGGGCTAAATCCATGTGTCGATATTCCTTTTGTAGGATGGAAATGCTTCAACTACAGCCATCACTTCAGCGTGCCGTTGGCGCTTAATGGTATCGAGAACAATATCGACGATACGCAGTTTGCAAGCATCATAGCATTGCATGCTGGAAATGCGTTCGATTCTTCTTGCGGTTGTGATGATAAAGGGTCTTCTTTATTGCAAGGCGACATCTACAACAACTTCTTAAGAAGCCAAGGAGCAGCAGGTTTCCCTACTATTCCGATTACGCAATGTCTGCCGATTCCTACAGTGCAGTGTATCCCTACAATTACCTCTTGCGTAACAGGGATTTCGCCAATCTGCAGCGCACAGCAAGACGCTAGCAACTTAGGAGCCGGATTCCCGACAATTCCAATCACGCAATGTCTGCCGATTCCTACTGTTCAGTGTATTCCAACCGTTACCTCTTGCGTAACAGGGATTTCGCCAATCTGCAGCGCTCAGCAAGAGGCTAACGTTGGTGCTGGATTTCCGACAATTCCGATTACGCAGTGTTTTCCTATTCCTACTGTAAAATGTATCCCAACCGTTACATCTTGCGTGACAGGAGTATCGCCTATCTGTCTTACTCAGCAAGATGCTAACGCAGGCGCTGGATTTCCGACAATTCCGATTACGCAGTGTCTTCCGATTCCTACTGTAAAATGTATCCCAACCGTTACCTCTTGCGTAACAGGGATATCTCCTATCTGTCTTGCACAGCAAGAAGGTAACGCAGGAGCTGGATTTCCGACAATTCCGATCACACAGTGTATTCCGATTCCTACTGTAAAATGTATTCCAACCATTACATCTTGCGTAACAGGAATATCGCCTATCTGTCTTGCTCAGCAAGGAGGCAATAATGTAGGCGCTGGATTTCCGACAATTCCGGTAACACAGTGTTTTCCTATTCCTACTGTAAAATGTATCCCAACCGTTACATCTTGCATCACAGGAATATCGCCTATCTGTAGCGCACAGCAAGGAGGAAACAACTTAGGAGCTGGTATCATCCCTACGGAAACACCATTCCTATGTCCTCCAACATTGCCAGTATCATGTGCTCCAACGTTGCCGACATCTTGTTTTCCGACATTGACACCAACTTGTTTCCCACGTCCTACCCAGCCTGTTCTATGTCCTCCGACAATTGTAGGTGCGTGTAACACAAACCCGGTGATCTGTCGTCATACAAACCAAGGTGGTTCTGAAGGCGTAAATGCAGCAGCGGTTCCGACCTTGCCTGTAGACCAATGTGTACCTACGGTATCATGTATTCCTACTATATCTTGTATTCCAACTGTTTCTTGTACAGGAATACCATTTATCTGTTAAGAATGTTCTTTTTTATAGCCCGCAAGCGTAAATCTTGCGGGTTATTCTTATCAACCCTTAAAAAATGCCTACCATGCAATTAGTTCCAGAAAACGTATACCATTACCTGCGCAAACGGCAGCTCATTGATGAAGCCGCCGCTGTCAAAGGTCATTTTATGATACATCCTGTAGCGACCCGAAATACCATCTTGAAGGTAATCGTAGAACCTCATAATTCGCTTTTTGTCAAACAGACAGGGAATGATACTGTTGCCAAGAGCCTCTTCTTGAGAGAAGTGAGCGCCTACCAATTGTTTAAGAATGCCATAGAATTTGCGCCTGTCGCTGCTATTGCCGCACCGCTCCTAGATTATGATGATGAGAACAACATCATGGTTTCTGAACTGCTATACAATGCAAGAAACCTTTCTGAGCATTATATGCTCACCCAAAACTTCGACGTATCTCTTGCCCAAGGGCAAGCTATTATATTGGCCGACTGCCATATCATGCCCAATGCCGGAACCGACGTATCTGCCTTTCCGAAACTGCTACCGTGGGTACTGCAACTCGACCGACACAATGCCGATGTTTTTTTTGCAAACAGCGAGGCCAGCGCATCCGTCATACAGCTCATCAAAGACAACACCCTGCTGTTAAATGCTTTGAAAGAACTGGCTTCTTCATGGCAGTGTACGCACCTCATCCATGGCGATATCAAATGGATTAATTTCCTTGCGGTAGAAGACGAAAACGGATTGAGCCAAAGGCTGATCGATTGGGAACTGGCCGACATCGGCGACCCGATGTGGGATGTTGCCGGTCTTGTGCAATCGTATGTCACGGCTTGGCTTCTGGGATTTGACAACGGCAATCCACACAGCACGGAATTGCCAGAATACATGAAGCTTTATGAAATCAAGAACATGCAACCTTCTGCCCGCGCTTTTATCTATCAGTACCTAGAATCGAAGGGCTATCCCGAATCAGAACATGCTGCTTTTTTTACAAGGCTGATGCAGTTTACCGCTGCCCGAATCATACAGACCAGCGTGGAAGGCATTACTTTCAACAGCAAGGTCGAAGCCAATAACATGCGCTGCATACAGCTTGCCTTTAATATCATGAAAGATCCGTTGGCAGCGTTGGACGAATTGTTTAACATAAAACTATACCATTATGTTTGAGGATAAGGCTGTTCTTAAAGAACTCGTCAGGCTTGCCAGCCAATTAGAAATTTATGCTACCCATCTTGTATTCAAAGGCAAGCGCTATGAAACGGCACCTCAGGCTGCCGCGCCGCTGCTCACCAGCTTGCTGTATTCTGAATGTTATGCCTTAAAAGAGCGCTATCAGATAGGAATGGCTGCCATGCCGCAGCATTTTGCTGAGGATACGACGCATTTTATCAATCTGCTTTCACAGAACAACCACAGCAAAGACAGGATCGAACCGGGCTGGAGCATCAAAAACAATTATTCGAACGGACATGTCGAGGTTACAAGGCATACCGAAAGCCATATTGTTCCTTATAGCGCTTTGAGAGATTTGCCTTCCGGAACTTCTGCAAGCATCGGGCAGACCGTAACGGTATTTTTTCCGAAAGAAGACCGGAACCGTCAGCCTACCTTTTATTACATCTTTAGCAATACAGGAATGGATATTTCCCAAAACCTGACCCGTATTTATTGGAACTGTACCAGCGAAGGCGCTCCGGTATTGATTGATGCAATTACGAAAAAGCTGAATTACTACGGCATTCCGTTTCTTTTCAAATGCCTTAATCATCCCACCCTCTATTTCCGCCGCGATGCCGCGGTGTTGTATGTGGAGGATATACTGATGCCGTTGCTCCAGCTGCTGTTGCCTGACATCTGCGAGACGATGGCGCCGTATCTGGAAGAAGACGTGCCCCTTTTCTCGTATGCCTATCGAAAAGGAGTCGGCATAGCCGAAAGTCCGAATACACAAGAAAGTTTCGGCATGAACCGGATAGCCATTGTGGCTGAGGTGCTGCTGCAGGCGTTTCCGAAAAACCTGACTCCAGAAGAAACCGTTCAAGAGATTGCCGCGGCTTTTCTCCAAAAAGGAATCAGCCCTAAGGCGACTTTCTTAAACAAAGGATCGAGAATCACATTTAACTAAAAGACAGCACACATGAACCCAATCGATAAAAATACTTTTCTTGATGCTGCCTGGAACATCGGCTGCCAGCTTATCAAGACCAGCACATGGCATGGCGACTCTTGCAACTGGCAAGGCTATTCCATCGAGGCTTTAAACGGACAATACCAAGGCGTCTGGAAAGCTTTTGGCTCCGACATTTATTCCGGAACGGCCGGCATTGCACTTTTCTTGACGGCTTTATATAAAGAAAAAAAGGATGTTATCTTGCTCAAGACCATTGGAGGCGCTGTCGAACAGATGAAGTCGACCATGTATCAAGCGCCCGAGCATGGCTTTTATGCCGGAAAACCGGGCATAGCCGCAGCATTGATTAAAATCGGAACAGAACTGGACCGCAAGGATTGGATCGAGGACGGCATCGCTCTTTTGCAGACCGTATCTTCTTCTTCGCTCCAATCGTATGAGATTGATGTCATCAGCGGCGCAGCGGGGACGATACCGGTGCTTTTAGAAGCACATGAAGAATTCCAAAAGAAAGAATTTCTAGACAAGGCGGTGGCATTAGGGCATCTATTGTGCGATGCTGCCGTACAAAATGGCGAAGCTTGGTCTTGGGCCACGGTTCCGTCACAAAAAAACCTGACGGGCTTCTCGCACGGGTCATCGGGCATAGCGCTGGCCTTGCTGCAGCTGTACGAGGCTACAAAAGAAAAGCGTTTTTTGGCAGGTGCTGAAGGAGGCTTTACTTATGAGAGGCACTCTTTTGATGCTTCGCAGCAGAACTGGCCTGATTTCAGGGACGGGGTATCGACGCCTACAGCAAAAGTCTGCGGCTTGGCTTGGTGCCACGGAGCGCCTGGCATTGCTCTTTCTAGGTTAAAGGCGAATCAGGTAAAAGCGGATGCTGTCTTTACGCAAGAAATGGAAGCGGCCTTGACAACCACTACGTCTAGCGTTTACCGCGTGCTTACCGACAACTTAAACAATACGAATTATTCTTTATGCCACGGAATCGCGGGCAATGCGGAAATTTTGCTGGATTGCGGCGGTACGGAATACCACCAGCTTGCGGAGGCTGTTGGAACTGCGGGCATCCAGAAATACCAAAACAACAGGATTTCGTGGCCTACTGGCTTGAATACGGGACAGTATACGCCGGGACTGATGATGGGAATCGCGGGAACGGGTTACTTTTATCTTCGACTGTTTAATAAAAACCGACATCCGTCTTTATTGCTTCCGGGGTTGTATAATTGATTAACAGCCTCTTTTTTCCCCCAAGCTTTAAGCGACAATGCCTCTCGATGGAGAGGCATTGTTTTTTTATAATTTCTTGATGTAGCTTCCGTACAGGTCGTTGAACTGGTAGCCTTTGATGATTCGGTCCTTGCTGAGCTTGTTGTATTCAACCAAGCCCCAGAGCACAAATTCTTTCATGAAATAGGTGTCTTCGGGCGCAAGATCGGGCTGGTATTTGGCAATCAAGGCCCTAAGCGGGATGATGGAATCCAATTGCTGTTTGTATTCGGCATCGGGCGCATCGTCTAGCAGCTCAAAGCCGCTTTCGTTGAAGAACCAGTCTATTATTTCTTTGTAAGGGCTTTTGTCTTCTTGTCTTTCTAGCTTTTCTATCTTAGGGAAATAGAGCGGAAAAAACGTCTTGATGGCATCGCCTATCAGATGTTGTGCTACTACTCCTGCTCCTTCTTGCTCGCCTTCGTAGACCAATTCTACTTTTCCGGTAATTGCAGGTATGATGCCCATAAAGTCGGCCAAGCGCAGCGTTGTTTTTTCTGCTCCTGCTTTAAGAGCGCGTCGTTCGGCAGTGCTTAATAGGTTTTCAAAGGCAGTAATGCTCAAACGGGCACTGACACCGCTTTTGTTATCGATAAATTCGCTTTCTCGGGCTTCAAAGCTGATCTGCTCTAATAAGTCTTTGGCTATTGACGGAACGTGGATGAGATCGCTCTGGCGGCTGTCAAGATTGGATTCTTGTTCGGTAATCGTTCTCGCAATCTCGATGGTTTCTGGATAATGCGTAAGTATCTGCGAGCCGATCCTGTCTTTCAAAGGTGTCACGATACTGCCTCTGTTAGTATAGTCTTCTGGGTTGGCCGTAAACACAAACTGCATGTCGAGGGCAAGTCGTAATTTGAATCCGCGGATCTGGATATCGCCTTCTTGTAGAATGTTGAACAGCGCTACTTGGATTCTGGCTTGCAGATCGGGCAATTCGTTGATGACAAAGATGCAGCGGTTGGCTCTTGGTATCATTCCGAAATGGATTACTCGGTCATCGGCATACGAAAGTTTTAGGTTGGCGGCTTTGATCGGGTCTACATCGCCAATCAGGTCGGCAACGGTAACGTCTGGCGTGGCCAGCTTTTCAAAAAAGCGTTCGTCTCTGTGGATCCATGCAATCGGAGTATTATCTCCTTCTGCTGCAATCAGGTCTTTGGCAAATCGCGAGATAGGCTTCAGCGGATCGTCGTTGATTTCTGAGCCTGCCACGATCGGCATCCATTCGTCGAGCAGGGTAATCATAAGGCGCGCCAGTCGGGTCTTGGCTTGACCACGCAATCCTAAAAGGTTGATGTTGTGTCGGGAAAGTATGGCTCTTTCGAGTTCGGGTATTACGGAATCTTCGTAACCGTGTACGCCATGGAAAACGGTTTCTCCTTTGCTTATTTTCTGGCGAAGGTTGTCGCGCAGTTCGTCTTTGATGCTTTTGGATTCATAGCCGGATTTTTTTAATTCTCCGAGGGTTTTTATAGTTGCTGGTTTCATTGTATCCTGTATTGTTTGCTTAAAAGCGGGCCTCCTTTGGCCTGCTTATTTTATTCTTTTTTTTCTGTTGGTTTCGTAATCTTCAAAAATCATTTCTCCTAATCCTTTCAGTCCGGTGTAGAACGCTTTTCCTTGGTTCGCTTCGGTAAACTGGTTGACAAACTGCTGCAGATAGGGATCGTTCGCAATCATAAACGTGGTAATCGGAATGTGGAGTTTTCGGGCCTGCTGCGCCATCGTATAGCATTTGTCTACGATGTATTCGTCGAGTCCGTTGCTGTTCATGTAATACGAGCCGTCGCGTTCGCGAACACAGCTCGGCTTTCCGTCGGTAATCATAAAGATCTGCTTGTTGGTATTGCGCTTCCGGCGTAATAAGTCCATGGCCAGCTCTAATCCGGCTACCGTGTTGGTATGGTACGGTCCGACCTTGAGATAAGGCAAGTCTTTGATGGCAATCGGCCAGGCATCGTTTCCGAACACCAAGATATCCAACGTGTCTTTCGGATAGCGTGTCGTAATCAGTTCTGCTAATGCCATAGCTACTTTTTTGGCGGGCGTGATACGGTCTTCGCCATACAGCACCATGCTATGGCTGATGTCGATCATCAGTACCGTGCTCATCTGTGCCTTGAATTGGGAATCTTCTACCACCAAATCGTCTTCGGTCAGCTTAAAGCTGTCAATGCCGTTGTTGATCTGGGCATTTTTAAGGCTTTCGGTCAGCGAAATGCGTTCGAGGCTGTCGCCAAAGTGGAATTCCCGGAATTCTCCCGTATATTCGTCGCCGCTTCCGGAATATTTGGTCTTATGGTTGCCCGAACCGCTTCGCTTAAGATTGCCGAAAATCTGGTCAAGGGCTTGCTGGCGTATGGCTCTTTCTGTTTTTGCCGTGATGGCAAGTCCGCCAGAACCGTCGTCTTTAATTTCTTCTCGTATAAATCCTTTCTTTTTTAAGTCTTCGATGAAATCATCGATAGTGTAGTTTGAATCGGTCAGTTTGTATTCTTTGTCTAGTTCGCGAAGCCAGTCTATGGCCTCGTCCAAATCGCCTGAAGTGTGCGTAATCAATTCTTTGAAAATCTCGAAGAGCTTATCAAACGGAGACAAATTTGGAGCTTCGTATTGCTTGAATAGAAAGCCTTTTCTTTTGTTAGTTTCCATAGAGGATAAAATTAATGCTTAATGGAATGTGTTGGCTTGAAACAGGTATTAATTTTTAGTTAAAATGAAACTGTGGGGAATTTCGAATTTCTTATTGGTTACAGTATTTGATTGTGCTTATTGTTAATTGAATTACTCTTATTGTTTGTGTATTGGTTTGTAAAGTTAGCTGCCTCGTTTGGATTGTCAGTTGCATAATTCAAACTATCGAAATCGGTCTTGGCTTTTTAAAGCGTTGCTGTTTGAGAATGTTGAGAAGTATTTCGTGTAAATTTTTATTCCACTAGGAATTGGAATAGCTTTGTGGCAAATTTTATAGCGTATGACAGATTATTTTCACGACCAAGCCTATTCTGATGAGGTCTATACGGAAGATGCTTTTAACTTGAGAGAATTTGAGGCATGTACTTTTACGGGTTGTGATTTTACGCGCTGCAACTTTATCGGCGTGGCGTTTACGGATTGTACTTTTATCAACTGCGATTTTAGTGGTGCCCGAATCAACCATGTGGCTTTTCGAGGCGTGAGTTTTATCGACTGTCAGGTATTGGACGTGAATTTTTCGATGTGCGACAAGCTGATTTTTGAGATTCATTTCAAAGATTGCACTCTTGATTTTGCCAAGTTTTATGACCTCAAGATGAAAGGCACTACGTTCACGAACTGCAGCATGATTGCGCTTGACTTTATGAATACGGACCTGACGAATGTACTGTTTGACAACTGCAACCTGCACAAGTCGGTTTTTAATAATACGACGGCTATCAAGGCTGATTTTACGACGAGTTATAATTTCTCTATCGATCCAGACAAAAATAAAATCAAAAAAGCCAGCTTTTCATTAGCTGGCTTGAAAGGTTTGCTGGATAAGCACGAATTGGTCATTCGCGGCTGATTATCCGTGTATGGTTTCGCTTTTTCCGTAATTTTCAATGATGGAGGCTTCAAACTCGAGCCATTCTCTCCAGCGTTTCTCGACATCGATTCCGTGGCCGTATTTTCGGGCATAGGTAATAAATGTGGTGTAGTGTCCGGCTTCGCTTTCCATCAGCTCCCAATAGAATTTGGATAGTTCTTCGTCTTTGATGTTTTCTGAAAGCACTTTAAAACGTTCACAGCTTCTGGCTTCGATCATGGCAGAGAAGAGCATTCTTTCTACGAATCCTGAGACACGGCTTCCGGTATTGCTGCGTTTCATGTATTGTGCCAGCTCTCCTACGTATTCGTCTTTGCGCTCGCGGCCTAACGTGAGTCCTCTTTTTTTGATGATGTTATGCACCATCTCAAAATGCTCGATTTCTTCTTTTGCCAACGCCAGCATATCAGTTACCAAATCTGGGTATTCTGAATTGATGGTAATAATCGTGATCGCATTGGAAGCGGCTTTCTGTTCGCACCAAACATGATCTGTCAGGATTTCTTCAATGTTTTTCTCAACAATATTTACCCATCTTGGGTCGGTCGGCAATTTTAGGCGCAGCATAGACATAGTGACTGTTTTAGGTTGCAAATTTAGGGATTTGTTTTGAATTGCGCTATAAGGTTCTGAAGCACTAAGGTGTTGAGGTACTAAGATTGCTTCTGATTATAAACGCTAAAAGGAGCTTCGGCTTGGCCTTGCTCCTTTTAACTACTGAACTCAAATTGCTAATTCTTGACTCTGTTCTGCTCGCTTTCTGAGCCTGTGCTTTCATGTTCTTCTCTGGCTTTGAAAGATTTCCCAAAACTATAGGTGAAAGTCAGGGCCGCAAAACGGGTATCGCCTTTGTTTTTATAGGTGGCATCGGTGAGCTTGAGGTTGTTGATGGTTCCTGTGTTGATGTTGGTATAAAAAATATCATTGACAGCGAATTTTAGGCTGCCTTTTCCTTGTAGTATCTTTTTTTGGACGCCTAAGTTTACGGCTCCTCGTGCTCCTACCGTGAATTGTGCAGATTCAATTTTTGAGGTATACCTGCCGCTTATTTCTCCCGACCATCCGTCTTTAAACTTCAAGCGATTCAGTACAGAAACAAACCAGAAAACTCCTTGTGTGTCAAGATTTTCTGTATAGAGCTGGCTCTTATAACTGGTATGTACCAATTCTGAATAGAGGTTTGTAGACAGCCAGTTGTTTATAGTCAGGTCTGAATTGACGTTGATGCTGAGCGCTTGGCTCTTGCCTATATTTCCGGGACGGCTGTAATAGATTCCGTCATTAATTTCGATCGTCTCGTTGATTTCGTCTTCAGAATTCATGTAAGTTAGCGTGGTAGAAAACAGGCTTTTATAATTATACGAGAGCTCCACATTGTGTGAAAACGAAGGATTTAGATACGGGTTTCCGGAATAGTAGGTAAACTTATCCAACGGGCTCAAGAACGGGTTCAGGTCTTGAAAATAGGGACGGTTGATTCTTTTGCCGTAAGAAACTACCATCTGGTTGTTGCCCACCGAATCTAATTTATACGACACAAAGAGCGTCGGAAAAAGATTGGTATAGTCTTTCTTGAATCGTGATGCAGGCTTGACGATGTTGCCCAGCTGATTTCCTTTTGAGATTGTAGTCTCGAGCCTCCATCCTGTCTGGAACGAAAAGCGCTTGAAATTCTGGCTGTAATTAATATAGACGGCATTGATTGTTTCGTCGTATTTGAAATGGTTGCTGCTGTCGTAATTGGGCACAAGAATATTATCCACGACATCGGCATATTCGGCGATATTGTCTGTTTTTGAATAGCTGATCTTGTATCCGGCTTCAAGCCTGCCTTGTTTTTTAAAAGGATGCGTATAATCGGACTTAAAAGTATAGATGCTAATATTCGACGGCAAATGGCCTCTCAACTCGTCTTGTTCTGAAAGCGTATTATCGGGCTGATAGATGTAATTCTTAAAATTCTGGTCGATCTCGTTTTCGTATTTTATATAATCGGCATCCATCGTGATTTTTCTTCCAATAGTATCAAATTCATGACGGAAATTTAGGTTGACTCCTGCATTCTTGAATTTGTTGTCTTCTCTATTGTCGGCTATAATAGTAGAATCTAAAACACCAAAGGCATTCGTAAGGCTGCTTTTGCCCGATTTTTTTTCTTTGCCGGATTTGAGCAGCCCGATGAGGCTCATTCCGAAAGTCGATTTTTCAGAGGCATAATAATCCATCCCAATCTTAGCATTGCCCGTAGTGACCTTATTTCTCATAATAGTATTCTGGTCGAAAAGGCTTTTGGTACTTCCGTCTTCGTTTTTATATCTCCTAAAAATATCGAGATCGTTGACAAATTTTTGATTGGCATAGTTTACATTCCCGAAAAGACGGATCTTATTGTCGGTGTAATTCAGATTCAGTCCGTCTCGATAATGGGTTCTTTTTCCTTGGGAAATTCGAGAGGTCACGCTTCCGTTAAAACCTCTGGCCTTGCTTTTTTTGGTCTTGATATTGATTACGCCAGCGCTTCCTGCGGCATCATACTGCGCAGGAGGATTGGTCATGATTTCGATCTGATCTAGCGTGCTGGCAGGCAGTGATTTCAGGTAGACTTCCAAATCGGCTCCAGATAAATAGGTCGGCTTGTCGTCTATAAAAACCATGACGCCGGATTTTCCTTTAAGCTTGATGGTTCCGTTTTCTTCCACGATAATTCCGGGCGATTTTTCAAGGACTTCCATCGCATCTGCTCCTGCGTTTGAGATCATGGCATCGACATTAACGACCGTACGGTCTATCTTTCTTTCGACAAAGTTTTTTTGTTTTTGGATTACGACTTCGTTAAGCGTATTGGCTTCTGAAGGCTGCAGGTTGATTTCTCCTAAAGAAACGGGGTCTTGGGCGACTGCAATTGACTGGCTTTCGTATTTGGTATAGCCAAGGTATTCAATGGAAATTTTATAGTTGTTTTGCTTGAGGCTGGAAAACTCAAAGCTTCCGTCTTGGCCAGAGAATTGTGTTTTGACCAGCGAGTTGTCTTCTGCCAAAAGAAGCGACACTACTGTCGCTTCAAGTGGGCTATGGCCTGTTCCTGTAATTTTTCCAATGATTTTCCCAGACGATTGGGCTCCGGCAATTCCGGAATAGAGCAGCAAGAGGCTGGCCAGTTTTTTTAGCATTTTGATTGATTGATTTGATGATGATTGAAACTCTGCTTGATTAGGGCATTTTAGATTTTCTAAGCTTTACATTTTGCTGCAAGGTCTTGCGCGGTTACGTCATAATTATAATAAACAGCACTAATGTTTGGCTTTAGGTATTTTTTTAATTGGTTATGTACTGTTCCTGTAATGGCTTTTCCGTTTACGATGATACTATCGTGCGAAAGTTTATAGGATAGGTTGTCTGTGCTCGCGATGGCTTTTTCTTTGGCCAAGACTTGGATAATCTGTCTGCTCAAATTGTCTGTATCGTTTGGAATGACGATGTTGCCTGTCCTTTTATCTTTGGCTTCTCTATTATAGTTTCTGTAAAGGCTGTCTTGGTTGTATTTTATTTTTTGCAAGTTGTATTTTTCCTGTGTAGCACGCTTGATTTCAAACATTTTAGCTCTTTCCAATTGAAGCTTGGCTTTTTGGTTTACCAGCCACATTTCTTTCTTACTATTCGACATTTCGTCTTTTTTAGACTGAATGGCTGCTATGCGTTTTTCACTTGCTTTTATTTTGCGTTCGACACGTTCGTTGTTGGCTTGAATCCTGCTATTCATGGCATCTTGTCTGCTTATCACGTAATTCTGTCCTGTTGCAATAGGCTCTGCTTTGGCTAGAGGAGCAACGTTCGTGTTCGGCATAACACACACACCTGATGCTTGTGCTTGCTCAAAAGTCATCGGCCTTATGGGCTGAAAAGTAGCTCCTGTAGTTGTTCTGTATTTATCCGCTTCTACTCTTGCTTTTTCGGCTTCTTTTCGAGCTTTTTCAGATTCTTTCCTTGCCTTCTCAGACTCTTTTCTGGCTTTCTCAGATTCTTTTCTTGCTATTTCGCTTTCTTTTCTAGCTTTTTCATGTTCTTTTCTGGCTACTTCGTGTTCTCTTCTGGCCTTTTCATTTTCTTTTCGGGCCAATTCGTGTTCTTTTCGGGCTTTTTCAGCATCAAGTTGTGCTTGTATTGCTTCTGCGTGGTATTGCTTGACTTCTTCTTCAGAAATTGTTCCTTCTTTTAAAGCTTTTTGCGCTTCATCTGCGGCAGCAACTGCTTCTATTCTAAATGCCTCGGCTTCTACTTTTGCGATGGCAGCTTCTTTTTGTGCTGCCTGTGCTTCCATTTTTACTTGTTGGATTTCTTCTTCCGTCAGCAGGTTATCTTTCGTCAGGTTTTTCAAGTAGGCTATCTCCGTATTCTCCTTTTCGGCTGTTTTTGCGGCTGTAGCTTTAGTATTTGAACAAGCAAAAGAGAAGGTTATAATCACGATAATGCAGATCGAAAGAAACGTTTTTTCTATCGTGTTTAATGACTTGTTGTTGTCTTGAACGATACGTTTGGCTCTTTCTAAAAGCTGGTTTTTATTTTTCCCAAAGCCTAGCGCCAATTGGTTTTGTTTCATGTTGTATTCTTGGAAAGAAACCAAGGCATGGATGAAATTGGATTTGCTTTTAGTAATTCCGACAGCGATATCATCACAGCAGTTTTCTCTTTCTTCTTTGATCAATGAGGATATCCACAGAAGTCCAGGGTTGAAAAAGAACAAGATTTCAGCAAAGCTCTGAAGCAGGTTGATAAAATAGTCTTTGCGGCGGATGTGTGCCAATTCGTGCAACAATATCGCCTCAATCTGGTCTTGCGGCAGATTGGAAAGCAGTCCTACAGGGATGAGGATAATCGGCTTGAAGAAACCGGTAACAGAGGGAACCTTAACGAGTTGGGATTCCAAAAGAACGATATGTTTCTTGATATTCAGCTTTTCGCTTAATTCTGCTACTCTTCTGTTCCAATAGTCTGGAGCATCTTGAGTCCTGTAGTTTCTTATTCTGTAGATATTGCTCAAGCTTCTGAAAATACCAAAGCATTTTACAGCAAAAATCAAAAACCAAACGACCACGATTGTAGCGGCATATTCATTAAGATAACCGACTACTGCCTGAAAATAATTTGGCGTGTTTGCCACAGCCAAGGTTTCTGAATCCAAGGCTCCAGCAGTAATTATAGCACCGCCAGAAACGGCTGTTTCTTGCTGATATTCGTAACTAAATGTAAATCCAACGCTAATCATAAAGGCAAGGAATAGTCCTGATAGCCAGTTATAGCGTAAGGTTGCTTTGGATTTTTTCGTAAACACTATCACCAATCCGGCAAAAATTGCCAGAACCAATCCTTGCCACACAGAATGTACCAGTGTCCAAGAAATCGCTTTCAATAAATTTTCATTTGGCATTATCATAGTCGAAAATTTTAAGTTGCTACTCGTTTTCTAATTTGTCTAATAAGTTTCGAATTTCTTCGATTTCTTCTTTTGAAGTTTTTTTGTTTCCTAACAGCTGCATCATCAAGCTGCTGCTGGAACCATTGTACATCGCGTCTACAAATTTTTCGAGAAGAAAGCCTTTTGTTTTTTTCTCTTCTATTGCCGGACTGTAGACGTGTTTCATTTGGGTCTTATCGCTGACAAGCATTCCTTTTTCGGTCATGATCTGCATCAATTTCAGGGTTGAGGTGTATTGTACAGATCGTTTCTGCTCGTTGAGCTGGTCGTTTACAAATCGTACTGTTGCTGGCCCTGATTGCCATAATACTTGTAAGATTTCTAATTCTGATTTTGTGGGTTCTGACTGCATATCCTTTTCTATTTAATTTTTATTGCTTCTTTTCGTACCGACAGCTGCGGCTGTGTGACGATGTATTTGGCGATCTTATTGTTGTCTGCGACAAATTCGTAGAAAACTTCGGGCTGGTAGCCGTCTGCCAAGAACTTGTTTTCGGCAATCGGAATAAGCTCTATTTTAGATTCGGGATTCAGCCTTACATAGAGCTTGCCTTGGTCTAAAAACAATTCTCTTTCGTCTCCTTTTTCGTTTTTATAGGTGCCTGCCACTTTTTCTACTTTCTTACGGTCTGCTTTGTAAAGAGTTCCGAACAGGATGTTTTTGACTTGCTTCTGCGGAATTTTTGTTTTTCTTGACGATACATTCTGCAACAAAATTATCGTATAGTCGCGATCGAGATAGCGGGCGATATACGTTACATATCCAGACCAGCCTCCGCTGTGCGATGCGACCTTTCCGTAAATTTCGCTGGATGATATACCCCATCCGAAACCATAATTGGTAGGCAGCTTGTCTTTGGTCGTATAGGAACTGAATATCAATTCTTTGTCTTTTTCATTGACCAGCTTGTTTGTATATAAAGCTCTGTCCCATAACAAAAGGTCTGATGCTGTAGAATTGACCATTCCATCGCCTACGATTCCGTCAAGATAAACAGTATAGTATTTTTTACCCATATCATCTGGAAAAATGAATTGCTTAAGGCTATCGGAATAGATGTGCCCGTGGGTGATATTCTGTATTCTCTCTGGCTTATACCATCTTCTGTAGACTCTCGTATCTTTCATCTTTAATGGCTTGAAGATATTTTCTTGCAGGTAGTCGCCAAAACTTTGCTTAGATGCTCTTTCAATAATCGTAGCCAGCAACGCATAACCGGTATTGCTGTACTCGTGTTTTTCGTCTGGCTTGAATAAGACTGCTGGTTTCAGCTTGACAAACAAATCGATAATGGTCTGGTTGGTAGCGAAATCGGCGTTATTTTCTTCTTGGCTCATCATTTCCATATAATCAGGAAGCCCTCCTGTGTGTATTAGCAAGTTTTTTATTGTAATATCATTATACATCGATAATTCTGGCAGGTATTTGCTGATTGGGTCGTCATAAGAAAGCTTTCCTTGTTTTTGTAAAAGAACGATTCCCATGGCAGTAAATTGTTTGGTGACAGAAGCTAATTCAAAAACGGAATTACTTTTCAGCTTTTCTTTGGTCTTGAAATCGGCATATCCCACTGATCTTTCATAGATGACTTTGCCTTTTTCTGCAATCAAGACATTCCCGTTAAAAGAGCTATCTTTTTCAACCGCCATGAAAAGGCTGTCCAATTTTTCGGTTTTTGTCTGCGCGATGGCCGCTTGAACTAAAAATAAAGCGGAAAGTGTAACTAATTTTATCATTTGTTTTTTGATTGATTGATTTGATTGATGGTTCCCTTTAGAACATAAATTATTCTTGAACAAACCAAAGGTAGGAAATTTTTCGTACGAACAAATTATTAGGTAAGTTTTTTTTGAAAAAAATTTCAGGCAATAAAAAACCCATACGATTTGTATGGGTTTTTAAAAGACTATTCTACATGATTTAGTATACGAAAATCGGTCTTTCGCTCATCATTTCGTTTACTTCGTCAGCTATCTGTTCTAAAAGCTCTTCGTTGGTATGGTCTTGGATTACTCTGTCAATCAAGTCAACGATTGTTTCCATATCCGCTTCAACCAAACCACGAGTCGTGATCGCAGCAGTTCCTACACGGATACCTGAAGTAACGAATGGCGACTTGTCGTCAAACGGTACCATATTTTTATTTACGGTAATTTCGGCTTTTACTAAAGCATTTTCAGCTTCTTTGCCTGAAATGTTTTTGTTTCTCAAATCAATCAGCATCATGTGATTGTCAGTTCCGCCAGAAATGATATTGTAGCCTCTTTTTACGAAAGCTTCTGCCATCGCGTTAGCATTCTTCTGCAATTGTCTTGCATACGTAAAGAATTCGTCAGACAACGCTTCTCCAAAAGCAACCGCTTTAGCCGCAATGATATGTTCTAACGGACCACCTTGGTTTCCAGGAAAAACAGCACCATCAATTAAAGATGACATCATTCTGATTTCTCCTTTTGGCGTCTTGATTCCGAATGGATTTTCAAAGTCCTTCCCGATCAAAATCATCCCACCGCGAGGCCCTCTTAATGTCTTGTGTGTTGTAGTCGTTACGATATGGCAATGTGGAATTGGATCATTCATCAAACCTTTAGCAATAAGCCCAGCCGGATGCGAAATATCCGCCATCAAGATTGCGCCAACGCTGTCAGCAATTTCTCTGAAACGAGCAAAATCCATATCACGTGAATAAGCAGAAGCTCCAGCAATAATTAATTTTGGCTGTTCTTTTGTAGCAATCTCTTGGATTTTGTCGTAGTTCAAACGGCCTGTCTCCTGCTCTACTCCGTAAAATACAGGATTGTATAATCTTCCGGAAAAGTTTACTGGCGATCCGTGTGTCAAATGTCCTCCATGAGACAAATCAAAACCAAGAATTTTATCGCCAGGCTTTAGGCAAGCATGGTAAACAGCTGTGTTCGCTTGAGAGCCAGAGTGCGGCTGTACATTTGCATATTCAGCACCGAACAATGCTTTTGCTCTGTCGATTGCTATCTGTTCGATCACGTCAACTACTTCGCAGCCTCCATAATATCTTTTGCCAGGATAGCCTTCGGCATATTTATTTGTCAGGATAGATCCTGCCGCTTCAAGTACTTGGTCGCTTACAAAGTTCTCTGAAGCAATCAGTTCCAAACCGTGAATTTGTCTGTCTTGTTCTTCTAATATTAAGTCAAAAATTTGTTCGTCGCGTTGCATTTGATAATTTTTTGTTAATTTGAGGACAAAAATACGAAAAGCGTTTGTTAAAATGCCATATAACGATATATTTGATACTTGATTTATAAACAAATAAACTAACAACGATAATGCCTATAACAGCTAACGACCCAACCAGAAAATCTTGGCTAGAAGTCCCAACAGACAGCGATTTTCCGATACAGAATATACCTTTTGGAGTTTTTCTAACCAAAGATGATGTTGTCACAATCGGAACTAGGATTGGCGATTTCGCCATTGATTTGGGTGCCTTGCAGCAATTAAACTATTTTGAAGGAATTGACCTGACGGACGATATGTTCATGCAGGACACTTTAAATGATTTTATATCCGACGGAAAAAAGACATGGCGATTGGTACGAAACCGAATTGCTGATATTTTTGATGCAACTAATGCCGAGTTAAGAGACAATGAAAAACACAGGGAAACCGTGATTTTTAAAATTGAAGAAGTCGAAATGCAGCTTCCTGTCTTGATCGGAGATTATACCGATTTTTATTCGAGCAGAGAACATGCTACCAATGTTGGTAAAATGTTCCGTGATCCAGAAAATGCCTTATTGCCAAACTGGCTTCATATTCCAGTAGGTTACCATGGCAGAAGCTCGACGATTGTTCCTTCGGGAATTCCAGTGCACCGACCAATGGGACAGACCCTGCCTAACGGCGAAACGACTCCTGTTTTTGGTCCATCGAGACTAGTCGATTTTGAATTGGAAACTGCTTTTATCACAACGGATGCTAATATCATGGGCGAAAATATTCCAGTACATGAGGCTGAGGATTATATTTTCGGAATGGTGCTTTTAAACGATTGGAGCGCTAGAGATATCCAAAAGTGGGAATATGTGCCGCTAGGACCTTTCTTAGCAAAAAACTTTGCTTCATCAATCTCGCCTTGGATTGTGACTATGGATGCTCTAGAGCCTTTCAGAACCAAAGGCCCTCAACAAGAGCCAATGCCGTTGCCTTATCTGCAAGAGAAAGGCAAAAAAACATTCGATATCAATCTAGAAGTTTCTTTACAGCCTGAAAATGCTGAGCCAACGGTTATTTCCAAATCGAATTTTAAATATATGTATTGGAGCATGAGCCAGCAATTGGCGCACCATACTTCAAACGGCTGCCGCGTGAATTCTGGCGACATGATGGGTTCTGGAACTATTTCTGGGCCTACTCCTGACAGTTTCGGTTCGATGCTGGAACTTACTTGGGGCGGAAAAAATCCTATCACCTTGAGCGACGGCACAGAACGCAAATTCATCAATGACGGCGATACCGTAATCATGAAAGGCTTTTGTACAAAAGAAAATGTAAGGATCGGTTTTGGCGAGGTTTCAAGCAAGCTTCTGCCTCCATTCTTTAGAAAATAATAGCAACTACATACTTCTTAAAAGCTCCGGTAATTCGGGGCTTTTTTGTTTTGGACATAAAAGCTAAAACAGCTTCAAAAAAAGATATATATTTGCTTAAAATTTTACCTTTTATGAAGAAAATTACTATCCTGTTTTTGATTCTAGTTGTAGCTTCTTGCGGCGTGAAGCAGACCACAAACATGCTCACCAGCGGCGATTATGATGGAGCAATCGATAATGCCGTAGGCAGCCTCCGATCTAACAAGGACAAAAAAGGAAAACAGGATTATGTTTACTTATTAGAAGAAGCTTTTGCCAAAGCAAAGGAGCGCGACCTGCGTGATATCCAATTCTTAGCAAAAGATGCCAATCCGCGAAATCTGGAACGCATTTATACGACTTACGTGCAATTAAACAACCGTCAAGAAAAAATACGTCCGCTGTTGCCTTTGCGACTGATGAAAGAAAATAGGAATGCTATTTTTCCTTTTGATGATTATTCGGACCAGATTGTTAGCAGCAAAAATGCGCTTTCAAAATATCTTTATGACAATGCAAAAGCGTTGTTGTTGACAAAAGACAAGATGACTGTCCGCCGTGCCTATGATGATTTGGCTTATCTTGACCAGATCAATCCTAATTTTAAAGATGTGCGAAAGCTGATGGACGATGCCTTGTCTAAAGGTACCGATTATGTGAACGTTTATATGAAAAATGAAACCAATATGGTCATTCCTACACGCTTGCAAAATGATCTTTTGGACTTTAGCACCAATGGCATGAACGACAAATGGACCGTATACCACAGCAGCAAGCAAAAGGGAATCGATTATGATTTTGGAGTCGTGGTAAACTTCCGCCAGATCACTATTTCTCCAGAACAAGTAAAAGAAAAACAATTTATCAAAGAGAAGCAGATAAAAGACGGTGTTAAAAACCTGACAGATTCTCGCGGAAATGTCGTGAAAGACAGTCTTGGAAATCCAATCAAAGTTGATAAATTCAAAACCATCAAGATTGATATTTATGAATTCACGCAATTCAAAGCGGCTCAGGTTACTGCCAAAGTTGATTATGTAGATTATAAAACAAGCCAATTGCTGCAGACTTTCCCGCTATCCAGTGAATTTGTTTTTGAAAATATTTACTCGAATTATAGAGGCGATAGAAGAGCTGCTGACGAATCCTATTATACCTACTTTAATCAAAAAGCAGTGCCTTTCCCTTCAAACGAACAGATGATTTACGATACGGGCGAAGACTTGAAAGTAAAATTAAAGGATATTATTTCTAGAAACAGAATCAGGAGATAATCCTTAAAAAACAGCCGTAAAAACAAAACTTTCGCTTCGATAACGAATTACATTACAATAAATTAACATAATTAGTATTTATTTATAAGATTTTATAGGTTAATTTTATGACAACCTAAATTTATCAATTATGAATAAAACTACTATGCTATGCTCATTCCTCATGAGCTTATCGATTTATGCGCAAAAAATCGATAGTTTCGAACGTATCGAAGTGGATGGCTTTTACACCAATCCCCTATTTTCTCCCACAGGAGAATTTGTCTTGCTTACTGGAGAGCATTTAAAAGGTGTCTATCTCCTGGACCTAAAAACAAATAGTGTCAAGCCTATTTCTGACAAGCCTGGCAGCGGTTATTCCTATGTCTGGGACAAATCGGGCAATTCTTTTTATTACAAGGAAAAATCCGAAAAGGAATATTTTTCCAATGCCAAGGTAATCAACTACAACATCCGCGACCAGTATTCTAAAAAGGTTGAAAACATCGACCATAATTACCTGCCGTCTTATAAAGGAGCACCTTCTAAAAAAGGCGACCAGCAAGTAGTTATCTATACCAATCTGGCCAGCTTAAAGATTGAAGCTAAAGATTTGGCTACATCGAAACAATGGACCGTGACCAAAGACGAAGGGCAATTTTACAATGCCCTGCTTTCTAACGATGGTAAAAAAGTGGCCGTCCATAATGGAGCCGACATTTATATTTATGACTTGGATGGCAATTCCAAAGGCCGAAAAATAGGTACTGGAATAGCAACAGCATGGTCTGACGACGACAGTTATCTTATCGGATTTTTAGACGAGAGCGAAAACGGACATACCGTAAGCAATTCAGAATTGTATCTTTTTGATGTCAAGAATGCCAAGACCAAAAAGATTACCAATACAAAAGTGATTTCTGAAATGTTTCCAACAATCCACAAGGACAAAGTCATTTTTTCAGATGACAAGACCGGAAGACTCTTTATCGCAACTCTAAAAATGAATTAAGATGAAAAAAATAACTTTTATACTCAGTTTATTGCTATTGTCTTTAGGAGTAAACGCACAGATAATTGTCCTTGATCCCGGGCATGGTTATGGAACTAGCACAAGTGACAATCCAGATGGTAGAACAGCTACCGAAATTGAAACCGCTTTGGCTGTCGGACAAAAAACAAAAGCTTTGATTGACAACAGCTGTACTTGGACAGCACATCTTACAAGAACGACCAATGTCAACGGCTGGATTTCTGTCAACCAAAGAGCCTTGATGTCGAACAACTGGAATGCCGACCGTCTTTTGAGCATCCATTGCAACGCGGGTGGCGGAACCGGAACCGAAACGTTTTATTGTACAGCCGACGATACTAGCACGGCACCTGATATTGCTTTTGCGCAAAAAATTCAAGCCGATATGGTGACGCACGGCTCATGGACTAACAGACGCTGTGTAGAAGACAATAGCTTTTTAGCGTACCATTTGGGCGTATTGCGTTATTCTTCTGCAACGGCCTGCTTAAATGAAATCGGTTTTGTCGATTTTACTTCTGATGCTACAAAACTAAACAGCAATACGTGGAGAGACAGTTTTGCTTTGGCCTATTTCAATGCATTGAAGTCGAATTTAAACCTTACTTGCAGCGCTGTGGCCGCACCGGGAACTTTTTCTCTGACTCTTACTCCGGAATGCAGCGGTACTTCCACTCAAAACCGATTAAATTGGACTGCTTCTAGTAATGCAACTGGCTATGATATCTATAGAAACGGCGCGCTGTATGCCAGTAATATTTCTGGAACACAATACATCAATACGCTTGTAACTGGAGGAACTACATACACGTATTATGTTATTGCAAAAAACAGTTCTGGAACAAGAACCAATTCTAACGGAACGCTTTCTGCCGCAACCCTAGTGTGCAACGCAACACCTGGAAGCTTTACCATTACTGCGACTGCGACTTGTAGCGGGACACAAAGCGCAATTAACGTAACATGGACAACATCCAGCAATGCAACTTCGTATGATATTTACAGAAACGGAAATCTTTATGCTCCAGATGTAACTGGAAATTCCTTCTTAAATACCTACCTGATTGTAGCTGGAACAAGCTATTCGTATTATGTAAAAGCCAAAAATGCTAACGGCTCGGTCAACAATTCTAACGGAACGCTTTCAAGAACAGCCATCAGCTGTACCTCTGGCAGAGAAGGAAATTCTATCGGAAAATCTGAATTGGATGTGAAAATCTACCCAAATCCAAATGATGGGCATTTTGTTATTGCAGTCGACAAAGCCTCTGTAGGCGAAATCAGCTATTCAATATATGACATCACAGGAAAACAAGTAGAAACTAGAAGCTTGGACAGCGATAGACAATCTGAAACAGCAATCGATATTTCTAAATTCCCATCCGGAACTTATATCGTCAACGTAAAAGCTGACAACCAAGAATTTACAAAAAAGATTATCAAAAATTAGCAATCGCATTTTGCATTAGCAATACTTATAGAAAATCTGAAGCAGGTCAATCAGCTTCAGATTTTTTTATATGCTTTTATAAACAATTTGTTAAAAAACATCAAAGCCATAATTTTTTATTTTTTTTGCCTACATTTGCAGCGATGAATAATTACAAGTTACATACAACTTCACGGATCATGCCAACCCAAACTTCACGGGTTGTGCGGTCATAATTTGTACCGCCAAGCTACATCGAGTCCGAATTAGTTTATTCATTTTTCATTTTTCTTAGTTTTGAAACTTTCAACTTTATCCTTGGGATTTTACTATCCTAACTTTACCGTATTATTTTTAGATTTTTCAGCTTTGGCTTTTTTCCGGCCATAGGTCTGCTGTTATTTTCATGAAATAGGTCCGCCCTATTTTTTCCTTCCGCCACGATTTTACTATCCTATTTTTTAATCCAATCATACATTTAAAAATGAATGTATCCATCTGTATTGCTCAAGAAGAGCATTATAAATTTGCGCAGGAAATATGCGACACTATGGAAGCTTCGGCACTTTTGAGAGGTACAGGAATCGCCAAAAGATCACCTGAATACATCCAAAAGAAAATGCAAAACAACGATGTCATTATCGCTTTAGAAAATGGAAAATTTGCCGGATTCTGCTACATCGAAAGTTGGGAACATGGCCAATTTGTTGCCAATTCTGGACTCATTGTGCATCCTGACTACCGTCATTTAGGACTTGCCAAACAAATCAAGAAAAAGGTTTTTGAGTATTCTCAAGAAAAATATCCTGGAGCCAAAATTTTTGGAATTACGACAGGACTGGCAGTCATGAAAATCAATTCTGATTTAGGCTATAAACCAGTTCCTTTTTCAGAACTGACCACAGATCCTACGTTTTGGGCGGGATGCAAAGGCTGTACCAACTATGACATCTTAGAAAGGAAAGAATTTAAGATGTGCCTATGCACGGGAATGCTTTATGACCCAAACAACAAAAAACCAGAAGAAATCAAATTCAACAAAAAAGTGCTGACCCGATTGAGACAAATCAAGCAGACATTTTTAAAAAAATAATATCATGAAAAAAGTAGTTTTAGCATATAGTGGCGGTCTGGACACTTCCTTCTGCCTGAAATATCTAAAGAATGAAAAGCAGTTAGAAGTCCATACTGTATTGATAAACACAGGCGGTTTTGATGCAGAAGAATTAGACGCTATCGAAAAAAGAGCTTATGAATTAGGAAGTGCACAGCATATCAATTTAGATATCATCGACCACTATTACGAAAAGGCAATCAAGTTTTTGGTATTTGGCAACGTATTGAAAAACAACACATATCCGCTTTCTGTAAGCGCTGAAAGAGTTTTTCAAGCGATTGAAGCCGTCAAATATGCCAAAAAAATTGGCGCTTCTGCAATTGCTCACGGAAGCACGGGCGCTGGCAACGATCAGATTCGTTTTGACTTGATTTTCCAGACAATTGCTCCAGAAATAGAAATCATTACGCCCATCAGAGATTTGAAATTGTCAAGACAAGAAGAAGTCGATTACCTGCAAAAAAATGGCGTAGACTATTCTTGGGAAAAGGCACAATATTCTATCAATAAAGGAATTTGGGGAACAAGCGTTGGCGGTAAAGAAACGCTGACCTCTAATTTGCCGTTGCCAGACAGCGCTTATCCATCTCAGCTTCAAAAAACAGAAATAGAAAAAGTAACCTTGCATTTTGAAAAAGGAGAAATCGCGGGTATCAACAATGTGTTTGACAAGCCTTCGGCAAATATCATAAATCTTGAAAAATTGGCAAGTGCTTTTGCTATTGGAAGAGATATTCATGTTGGCGATACCATTATCGGCATTAAAGGAAGAGTCGGTTTTGAAGCTGCAGCTCCATTGATTATCTTAAAAGCACATCATCTTTTAGAAAAACATACGCTGGGAAAATGGCAACAATACTGGAAGGAACAGCTCGGAAATTGGTACGGAATGCTTTTTCATGAAGGTCAATTTTTAGATCCAGTGATGCGAAATATAGAAGTTTTTCTAGAAGATACTCAAAAAAATGTAACCGGAATTGTAACCGTAAGCTTAAAGCCCTATCATTTTTCTTTAGACGGCATTGCATCTGACCACGATCTGATGAATACCAAATTTGGACAATATGGCGAAATGAACAATGCTTGGACTGCCGATGACGCTAAAGGTTTTATCAAAGTCCTTGGAAATGCGCAGTCGATTTATTCACAAGTAAATACCGTTGATTATGATTAAGGCAGGAATTATTGGAGGCGCCGGCTACACGTCTGGCGAATTGCTAAGAGTTTTGGCAAACCATCCTAATGTAGAAATCGATTTTGTTTTTAGTACTTCTCAAGCAGGAAAACCTTTGACTATTGCACACCCTGACTTGATTGGAGAAGTAGATTTATTATTCACCGATAAAATAAATCCCGAAGTAAATACCGTATTTCTTTGTTTGGGACACGGAAAATCAAAAGCATTTTTGGAGAATAACCATTTTGCTTCGCATACAAGAATTATAGACTTGAGCAATGACTTTCGTTTAAGTGATGATGCTGGTTTTCAATCGGAATCCTTTATTTATGGCTTGCCTGAATTGAACAAAGACAAAATTACCACAGCAAAATATATTGCAAATCCAGGCTGTTTTGCTACAGCAATTCAGCTGGCACTTTTGCCTTTGGCTTCAGCAAATATATTGCAAGACGATATCCATATCAATGCCGTGACAGGAAGTACGGGTGCTGGAGTGCAACCTACAGAAACATCGCATCATAGCTGGAGAAATTCAAATATTTCGCACTATAAAGCCTTTGAACATCAGCATTTGGCAGAAATTAAGCAAAGCCTATATCAACTGCAAGGAGATTTTAAAAGCGAACTATTGTTCATTCCAAATCGAGGCGAATTTACCAGAGGAATTTTTGCAACGCTTTATACAAAAACGGACAAAAGCATCGAAGAAATAACCGATTTATATCAGGATTTCTATAAAAACCATCCTTTTGCACTGGTTACGAATCAAAGTATCAGCATGAAAATGGCGATCCAGACAAACAAATGTATCATCAACTTGGAGAAAAAGGGCGGTTATCTTTTGATTACTTCCGTTATCGATAATCTTTTGAAAGGCGCTTCAGGACAAGCCATCCAAAACATGAATTTGATGTTTGGGCTTGATGAAACTACTGGGCTCCAACTAAAACCAAGCGGATTTTAAACAAAAAATTAAAAAGAAAAATGAGCTTATTCAACGTATATCCAATATATAACATCACTCCTATAAAAGCTTTGGGAGCTAAAGTCTGGGACGACAAGAATCAGGAATATCTTGATTTTTATGGCGGTCACGGTGTAATTTCTGTGGGACATTCCCATCCAAAATATGTGGAAGCGATCAAGTCACAGATTGAAAAAATTGGATTTTATTCCAATTCCATCCAAAATCCGTTACAGGAAGCTTTGGCAAAAAAATTAACTGTAATTTCAGGCTATCCTGATTACAGCTTGTTTTTATGCAATTCAGGTGCTGAAACTAACGAAAATGCCTTAAAACTCGCTTCTTTCCATAATAAAAAGTCAAAAGTAATTGCTTTTCAAAAAAGCTTTCATGGAAGAACTTCCGCTTCGGTTGCTGTGACTGACAATCCTTCGATCATAGCGCCGATTAACGCGAATCATTCTGTAATTTTCTTGCCTTTGAATGATATCGAGCTGGTCAAAAAAGCCATTTCAGAACATGAAATTACGGCCGTAATCATCGAAGGAATTCAAGGCGTTGGCGGTTTAGATGAAGGAACAGCAGCTTTTTTTAAAGAACTAAAAAAAGTCTGCAATGACAATAATGTCATCTTGATTTTAGACGAAATACAAAGCGGATACGGACGTTCCGGAAAGTTTTTTGCACATCAGTATCACGATATCAAGCCTGATATTATTACGATGGCAAAAGGTATGGGCAATGGTTTTCCAATCGGCGGATTGTTAATCAGTGACAAATTTCAGGCTTCTTATGGCTTACTCGGAACTACTTTCGGTGGTAATCATCTGGCTTGCGCCGCGTCTTTGTCTGTTTTGGAGATCATTGAAGAAGAAGGAATTTTAGAAAATGTAAAAAAACAGTCGGATTATTTTATCAAAGCGATTTCTGGCCTATCCCAAATTAAAAAGATAAAAGGAAAAGGCTTGATGCTAGGCTTGGAATTTGATTTCGACGTAACAGAACTGCGTAAAAAATTAATCTACGACCAGTTTATTTTTACGGGAAATGCTTCCCAAAAAAATCTTTTAAGAATCCTTCCGCCGCTTACTATTTCTGAAAACGAGATTGACCAATTTGCCGTCGGATTGAAAAATGCATTACAATCTTTAAATTAAAAAAAAAAATGAAAAAGTTCACTACTGTAGATGATATTAATGATTTGGACGAACTGATTTTAACAGCCAAAAAAATCAAATCAGATCCTTTTGGAAACCCCGAATTGGGTAAAAATAAAGTGCTAGGGTTGCTATTTTTTAATCCAAGCCTAAGAACCCGATTGAGCACCCAAAAAGCGTCTCTAAATTTAGGAATGGATTGCATTGTCATGAATCTCAATACCGAAGGCTGGTCGCTTGAATTCGAAGACGGCACCGTCATGGACGGCACCAAAGCAGAACATATCAAAGAAGCCGCACAAGTAATCTCGCAATATTGCGACATTGTTGGCGTGAGAAGCTTCCCTACTTTGACCGATAAAGAAAAAGACGAAGAAGAACAAGTGATCAACTCGTTCGTAAAGTATTCATCGATTCCTGTTATCAGTCTGGAAGGTGCGACTGAACATCCACTTCAAGCTGTTGCCGATGCGTTGACTATCCAAGAATATAAGACTAAAAGAAAGCCAAAAGTTGTATTGACATGGGCACCGCATCCAAAAGCGTTGCCACATGCGGTTCCCAATTCTTTTGCAAAAATTATGAAGCTTTCCGAATATGATTTAGTCATCGCACATCCGAAAGGTTATGAATTGAATCCAGAAATCACAGAAGGAACTACGATTACGGACAATCAAGATGAAGCTTTCAAAAATGCTGATTTTATCTATGCTAAAAATTGGAGCTCTTATAACGATTATGGAAAAATCCTTTCCAACGATACTAATTGGACAGTTACAAAAGAGAAAATGGCGCTGACAAACAATGCAAAATTTATGCATTGCCTTCCCGTGAGAAGAAATATGATTGTTTCGGATGATGTTTTAGATAGCGAAGATTCTATCGTAATACCGCAAGCCAACAACAGGACTTTCGCCGTACAAGCTATATTGACAAAAATTCTGGAAAATGGAAAATAAGCCCAAAATCAGCGTTGTGAAAATTGGTGGCAATGTGATTGACAACGAACAATTATTGAACACATTTCTTCAAGATTTTTCTGAATTGGAAGGATACAAAATCCTAGTGCATGGCGGCGGTAAAAAAGCCAGCGAAATTGCCGAAAAACTAGGATTACAACCTTCTTTTGTGGAAGGAAGAAGAATTACCGACAAATCAATGCTCGAAGTTGCTGTAATGACCTATTCGGGTTTAATAAACAAGCAGATTGTGGCCAAATTGCAACAATTAAAAACCAACAGCATGGGGTTTTCAGGAGCCGATGGTAATCTGATTTTATCTGAAAAAAGAAAAAATACAGCAATAGACTTTGGGTTTGTAGGCGATGTGATCAGCATAAACAACAACTTGCTTTCTGCTTTGCTTTCACAAAAGATCATACCTGTTTTTTCAGCTATTACGCACGACGGAAATGGTCAGCTTCTGAATACCAATGCCGATACGATTGCCGCAGAAATTGCCATTTGCTTATCTAAAGAGTATGATGTCGAGCTAATTTATTGTTTTGAAAAAAAAGGTGTTTTATTGAATTCAGAAGATGAGAATTCTATAATTGAAATACTTGATTTTGAAAAATTCCAACTCTTGAAAGAAGAAAAAGTTATTCATTCCGGAATGCTTCCGAAGCTTGAAAATTGTTTCAAGTCGCTTGCAAATGGTGTTCAGAGTATTATCATCGGAAATCAAAATGTCTTGAAAAGCAAAGTAGCTACCAAAATAAAATTATAATTATGAGTCTTAAAACCATAACACAACTAACAACTGAAGCGATTGATTTATTAAAGAAATTGATCGAAACACCTTCTTTTTCCTCTGAAGAAGCTCAGACTGCATTACTGCTGGAACATTGGTTTAGCAATAACAAAATTCCATTCAAAAGAGAAAATAACAACATCTGGGCGAGCAATCTTCATTTTGACACCTCAAAGCCTAACTTATTATTGAATTCTCATCACGATACGGTGAAACCAAACGAAGGCTATACTTTGAATCCGTTTAAGGCTGTCGAAGAAGATGGAAAATTGTATGGACTTGGAAGCAACGATGCAGGAGGTTGTTTGGTGTCTTTACTGGCTACATTCACCTATTTTTACGCTCATGAAAATCTTCCATACAATCTCATTTTTGCTGGAACTGCTGAAGAAGAAAGCAGCGGGCCAAATGGATTGAACAGTCTGTTGAAAAGCCTTCCTGAGATTGAATGCGCCATTGTGGGCGAGCCTACAGAAATGCATTTGGCCATTGCTGAAAAAGGTCTTTTGGTTCTAGATATTGTCGTTCCTGGAACCGCGAGCCATGCTGCACATCAAAATTTAGACAACCCGATTTATAATGCGTTGCCTATTATCGAATGGTTCAAGACCTATGAATTTGAAAAAAAATCAGAAATTCTAGGGCCTGTAAAAATGACGGTTACGCAAATAAACGCGGGAAAACAGCACAATGTAGTTCCGTCAGAATGCAGTTTGGTAGTTGATATTCGTGTGAACGATTGCTATTCCAATGCCGAAATTTTGGAAATCGTACAGCAACACGTTTCTGCGAAAATAACACCGCGATCCATGCACTTGAACGCTTCTTCGATTGACAAAAATCATGCTCTGGTTCAAGCAGGAATTCGTTTAGAACGAAATACGTATGGCTCTCCTACTCTTTCTGATCAGTCAGTATTAAGTTGCCAATCGATGAAATTAGGTCCTGGCAATTCGCTTCGTTCACATACCGCAAATGAATTTATTTATCTGGATGAAATTAAAGAAGGCATCGATTTGTACATCAAAATTTTATCTGATTTTTTTAACTCTAAATAGTAAACCATGAAACTTTGGGAAAAAGGAATACCGACAGACCAGAAAATCGATATTTTCACTGTTGGAAATGACAGAGAATTGGACTTGGTTCTAGCAAAATATGATGTTTTGGGCTCAATTGCTCACGCTAAAATGTTACATAAAATAAACATCCTTACTGAAAAAGAAGCAACTGATTTGGTACTGAATTTAGAAGATATTCTAGCTCAAATCCAACTAGGAAACTTTACGATTGAAGATACTTTCGAAGATGTACATTCAAAAATCGAATATCTTTTAACCGAAAAGCTAGGCGACACTGGAAAGAAAATCCATACCGCACGTTCCAGAAACGATCAGGTTTTAGTTGATATTCATCTTTATCTGAAAGATGAAATTTCCGAAATAAAAAAACTGGCAAAAGCACTTTTTGACCTATTAATTTTATTAAGCAGAAAATACGAAAACATCATACTTCCTGGATACACGCACATGCAAATTGCCATGCCTTCTTCCTTTGGAATGTGGCTTTCTGCTTATGCCGAAATCGTAATCGACGATATCATCTTGCTGAATGCAACACAAAAAATCGTTGACCAAAATCCGTTGGGTTCAGCCGCAGGTTATGGAAGTTCTTTTCCTATTGACAGAACTTTTACGACTCAAGAATTAGAATTTGCTACATTAAAATACAATTCGGTTGCGGCACAGATGAGTCGCGGAAAATCAGAAAAAACAATAGCATTTGCAATGGCGGGCTTGGCATCGACTTTATCTAAATTAGCCATGGATATTTGTTTGTATATGAGCCAGAATTTTAATTTTATCAGCCTCCCAAGCCATTTGACGACAGGTTCGAGTATCATGCCGCATAAGAAGAATCCTGATGTTTTTGAATTGATTCGAGCAAAATGTAATAAGATACAAGCATTGCCATATGAAATTACGCTATTGACAAACAACTTGCCAAGCGGTTATCACAGGGATTTCCAATTGTTGAAAGAAGGGCTCTTTCCAGCAATACAAAGCTTGAAATCCTGCCTAGAAATTGCTTATTTCTCAATAAAGGACATTCAAGTCAACCAAACTATTCTGGACGATAAAAAATACGATTACCTTTTTACGGTTGACAGCCTGAACGAATTAGTAAAGCAAGGAATTCCGTTTAGAGATGGCTATAAAATTATTGCAGAACAGATTGAAAACGGAAGCTACAAACCTTCAAAAGAAACTTTGCATACGCACGAAGGAAGCATCAACAATTTATGTTTGGACAAGATTGTCTCAAAAATGGCCGAATTGGCCTAAATTCAAGCCACAGAATAAACTTACTCTGTGGCTTTTTTATTTTAGATCTTGCTTTTCAAAGCTTCAGCATCAATTTCACTATGGGAAACATCATAAACAGACTGTCCGTTTTTAATCAATAACAGTTGCGGCGATTGATGGATTACGTGAAAACGTTGTGCAATTTCGTTTGAAACATCTCTGTGATTTAATAAATCTAGGAAATAAAGCGAAGCGCTATTTTCATCCGAGTATTCCCTTTCAAAATTTTTCAATGCCATCCTGCTGATACTGCAGCGCGTGCTGTGCTTAAAAATCACAATCGGCTTTTCTTCCGATTCTTCCACGATCGAGTCCAACTGTTTTAATTCTGTTAAAGCATTCCAGTTTAAGCTATTTTGATTCGTATCTTTAGATTCCGATTCATCAGAATTACCAAAAAGTGTATTAAAAAAACTCATATCGTCAGGTTTTAAGACTTTTTGTCTTATTTAGTTTGTAAAAAATTATCTTTTTAAGCCATTTTGTCAGATTTAACCTATTGGAATATAAATTGAAATGACTTTATCAAATTTAAAAATTTAATCTATGAACTTTAATAATTTTACCATAAAATCTCAAGAAGCTATCCAAAGAGCACAACAAATTGCTCAAAACTCTGGACATCAGCAGATTGAAAACGAGCATATCGTAAAAGCAATTTTTGAAGTTGATGAAAACGTAACGCCGTTTCTGCTTAAAAAGCTGAATGTAAATATTGGACTTCTGCAGCAGATTTTGGACAGTACGTTGCAATCCTTCCCAAAAGTCTCAGGCGGCGATATCATGCTCTCTAGAGAAGCTTCGAATACTTTAAACGCCGCTACTACTATTGCAAAAAAGATGAATGATGAATTCGTTTCAATCGAACATCTTCTTCTTGCAGTCTTTAATTCAAAAAGTAAAATTGCCCAAATTTTAAAAGACCAAGGCGTTACTGAAAAAGGATTGAAAACAGCTATTGACGAGCTCCGCAAAGGAGAAAGAGTGACTTCTGCGTCTGCTGAAGAAACCTACAACTCATTAAATAAATACGCCAAAAATCTAAACGAACTGGCCAGTAACGGAAAACTCGATCCTGTAATTGGAAGAGACGAAGAAATCCGCCGTGTTTTGCAGATTTTGACGAGAAGAACAAAAAACAACCCGATGCTTGTCGGCGAACCTGGTGTTGGTAAAACTGCAATAGCAGAAGGTCTAGCGCACCGAATCGTAGACGGCGACGTTCCGGAAAATCTAAAAGATAAAATCGTTTATTCATTGGATATGGGAGCCTTGATTGCCGGAGCAAAATACAAAGGAGAATTTGAGGAAAGGCTGAAATCGGTCGTAAAAGAAGTCACTTCTGCCGAAGGCGATATCGTATTGTTTATCGATGAAATCCATACTTTGGTTGGAGCTGGTGGCGGTGAAGGCGCTATGGATGCGGCTAATATTTTGAAACCTGCTTTGGCTCGTGGAGAATTAAGAGCGATTGGAGCCACGACTTTAGACGAATATCAAAAATATTTTGAGAAAGACAAAGCGTTAGAAAGACGTTTCCAAAAGGTCATGGTCGATGAACCGGATACCGAAAGTGCGATTTCTATCCTACGTGGTATCAAAGAAAAATACGAAACACATCATCAGGTACGCATCAAAGACGAGGCTATTATTGCTGCTGTAGAATTATCACAACGCTATATTACCAATCGTTTTTTGCCGGATAAAGCCATCGACTTGATGGATGAAGCGGCTTCAAAACTTCGTATGGAAATCAACTCGAAACCAGAAGAATTAGATGTCTTGGACAGAAAGATCATGCAGCTCGAAATCGAAATGGAAGCCATCAAACGCGAAAATGATGATAACAAACTGAAAAGTCTCGGTTTAGAATTGGCAAATTTAAAAGAAGAACGCAACGAGATTTTTGCCAAATGGAAAAGCGAGAAAGATATTGTTGACAACGTCCAAGCTACAAAAACAGAAATCGAAAACTTTAAGCTGGAAGCCGAAAAAGCAGAACGCGAAGGCGATTATGGAAAAGTAGCCGAATTACGCTACGGAAAAATAAAAGAAGCACAGGAAAGATTGGATGTTTTCCAAAAACAATTGCAGGAAAACGAAGGACATTCTTTAATCAAAGAAGAAGTGACTCGTGAAGATATTGCTGAGGTTGTAGCCAAATGGACTGGAATTCCAGTGATGAAAATGCTTCAAGGAGAAAGAGAAAAATTACTTCATCTAGAAGAAGAACTTCATAAAAGAGTTGTAGGTCAAGAAGAAGCGATTGAAGCCGTAAGCGATGCAGTTAGAAGAAGTCGTGCCGGACTTCAAGATGTCAAAAAACCAATCGGTTCGTTTTTATTCTTAGGAACAACTGGTGTCGGAAAAACAGAATTAGCAAAAGCACTTGCTTCTTACCTATTCGATGATGAAAATGCCATGACTCGAATCGACATGAGCGAATATCAGGAAAGACATAGCGTGAGCCGTTTAGTCGGTGCGCCTCCAGGATATGTCGGTTATGATGAAGGCGGCCAGTTAACAGAAGCCGTTCGAAGAAAGCCGTATTCTGTAGTATTGCTTGATGAGATTGAAAAAGCGCATCCTGATACTTTCAATATTTTGCTTCAGGTCTTGGATGAAGGACGATTGACAGACAATAAAGGGCGCTTGGCAGATTTCAAAAACACGATTATCATCATGACTTCCAATATGGGAAGCTCGATTATCCAAGAGAAATTCGAGAATCTGAAAGGAAATGTGGAAAGCGCAATCGAAGCCGCAAAAGTAGAAGTATTAGGTTTATTAAAACAAACGGTACGTCCTGAATTCATCAATAGGATTGACGATATCGTGATGTTTACGCCTTTGAACGAAAGCAATATCAAAGAGATTGTAGGACTTCAGTTGAAATCGGTTACTAAAATGCTGGCTCTACAGAATATCACGCTTGATGCGACTCCAGAAGCAATCGACTATCTTTCTAAAAAAGGATACGATCCGCAATTTGGCGCAAGGCCTGTAAAAAGAGTAGTCCAAAAAGAAGTCTTAAACGAACTTTCGAAAGAAATACTTTCAGGAAGAATCACAACAGACAGTATTATTCTTTTGGATAGCTTTGACGGAAAGCTAGTATTCAGAAACCAAACCGAATTGGTAAACGAATAATCTTAAAATAGTTTAAATGAAAAAGCCTAATCAATAGTATTGATTAGGCTTTTTTGCTGAGAAGGACTTTCGTTATTAGCGAATGCTTCTCTGCGGATAATACTGCCTTATTGTTCTGGTACCGTAAAGTCTTTTTCTTCCAAAACTTCTTTTTCTTTTGAAATAACTTATAATACAGTATCCATTTACAATGAAAGAACAAACAAATAGCAATATAAAACCTCCTTTGAGCGATAGGCTGACCATATCAGTCGAGTCATCGGCAAATCTTCCAGGAAGTGCGTATCCTGAAATTAGAAGTCCAACTGTCGAGATGGCAAAGGTTATGCGTTTCATATTAAATGCGGTTAAATTAAGTTTGAGGCAATCCTAATTCGAATTAAACAGCAGCTCTTAAATACTCATATTCAAATTCTTCGTGGTGGTCATAGGCCACTTCTAGAATATCAATTTCGTTGTAGGCTACTTCACCGTCAGTGTCCTCTATAATAGAGATACCCAAAACCTCGAAAGGTCTTTCAATTTGCATATTATTACTAACGATATATTCCATCGCCAGTTCGTCAAAATTTTTAGGATGTAATACAAGCATTACACTATCAGTTAATTCATTTTCAATGATAAATTCTTTGATGCTTAATAAAGTGATTAGATTTTTCATAATGCTACATTTGGTTAGATTAGTAATTATTCTTGGTTGGTTTCTTACAAATTTGGCTTTTTAAATTTACAAATACCATTACTAAGTATTAAATTTTACGCAATAAATTATTAAAATAGTGTTAAAAACATCAAAAAAACCTTGCTTTTTATACTATAAAATTTATGTTTATACAATTACCATTTTTAACAATTCTGGCAAGGGAAGTTTTGGAAAAAAAAGTGATAAAATCAGGCTTTAAAATTCTTATAAAAAAGATCTTTTTAGTAAAAAATTATTTGAACCTTTGACTACAAGAAAAATGTTAAAATATTGCGATCCAATTTTCTGATAGTATTCTAGTTTTCAATTGGAAAGAAAAAGACTGCAAAAGAAATGATGTTAAATAGAAAACTTTAAAAGCAACCTTTTCGATTTTATTCATCTTTAAGAAAAACAATTTAAAAAATTTTATCTATGAAAAAGTTTGCATTAAAAACAATGGCTTTAGTTTTATTTGTTTCAACAGCTTTTACATCATGTAGCAGCGATGACGATTCAGGAAGCTCACAAACCACAGAAAAAGAATTTGTTACGGCCGTAACCGGACCTACAACAGGAACTGTTAATCAAGAAGTGACTCTAAATGTAACTTTCGCGGTTAACAATTCATGTGGCGAATTCAACAAATTTATTGTAGCCACAAGCGGCAATACTAAAACAATTGAGGTTGAAGCGAAATACACTGGAAATAACTGTGGAACTACTCCGTCAACTAAAACGCAGCCGTACAAATTTACTGTCAACCAAGCAGGAACTTACATATTCAAGTTCAAGAAAAGCGCTACAGAATTTATTACCCAGACAGTGGTTATATCCTAATTCGCTTTATTAAAGCTTTATCAAACACCAGCTCTATGCTGGTGTTTTTGTTTATTTTTGTTTTAAATTATACAAAATGAATATTACCCTTATAAACGATACACTAACTGCGACAATCAATACCAAAGGAGCTGAATTAATTTCGCTGAAAAAAGACAGCAAGGAATTTATTTGGGAAGGAAATCCTGAGTTTTGGGGAAAGCACTCTCCTATTCTCTTTCCAATTGTTGGGACTCTTAAGAACAATAGCTACAATTATAATGGCAAGCAATACCATCTTTCCAGACATGGGTTTGCTAGAGATAATGAATTTCTTGTGAGCGAGGTTACTAAAAATAAGGCGGTATTTTCTTTATCATCTTCGAAAGAAACGTTAGAAAACTATCCTTTTGATTTTGAACTGAGAGTAATTTATATCCTTGATAACGATTCGTTGATACTACAATATGAGGTTTTAAATAAAGGAGAATCAAAAATGCCTTTTTCTATCGGCGGACATCCAGCTTTTGCGCTTCCGAATAACTTTGAAAACTATTCTTTGCGATTTGAAAATGACGAATCAATCATAAGCTACTCATTAAAAGAAGATTTGCTCTCGGAGGAAACAACCGCTTTTGAACTAGCAGAAAATCAACTTCCGCTTGCCTATTCTTTATTTGCAAACGATGCTTTGATTATCAAGAAGCTTGCTTCCGACAAAATCAAAATCCTTGAAAATAATGTTCCGAAAGTAGAAATACAGTTAGGAAAATTTCCAAATCTTGGGCTATGGACAAAGGACAAAGCTCCTTTTTTATGTATCGAGCCTTGGTATGGTTATTCCGACACTATTGCAAGCACGGGTGACTTATTCAAAAAAGAAGGAATTATCATCCTCAATGAAAAAGAGGCCTTTGAAACTTCTTTCGGAATCAAAATCTTTTAATGCTTTGCAGTCAAATTAAATTTAGTTAACAAAGTCGTACAAATCATTATCATCGTTACATTTGCAAAAAAATTCCGATTACAGTAAAATGAAAAAATACCTGTCCCTCTTCTTTCTGCTAAGTGTTTCCCTTTCATACAGCCAGACTTACGTCAAATTTAATGGAGCTACAGCTTTAGCGCTAATCCCGAATATTGGTGTTGAAACAAGCATTGGCAAAAAAATGACCCTGCAGGTGGATGCTACTGCTTCTTTTTGGGAATCTGTAAACGGAGCCCCGTTCAAAGCCTTTATACTAACTCCTGAAGTGAGGTATCATTTTAATGAAAAAAATAACGGATTGTATGTTGGCGGTAATATTAGCGGAGGCGTATTCGAATTACAAAAATATGGTTATAAGGATACCGATTTTTACCAAAAAGGTTTAAACTATATGTTGGGAGTCACTATTGGCTATCAATGGAAAGTGAGCGATAAATGGGCGCTGGATTTATTTGTAGGTGGCGGGCATCAAGAGGCATTTTATAAAGGTTATTTACTGTCTACTGGAGAACGTTATGATACTTGGGTTCATGATTACAACAAAAGCGGCGAATGGATTTTATATCGAGGCGGCCTTATGATTGCGTATAAAATAAACTAATATACTATTTGAAAGATTATTCTGTTATATTTGATATACAATAGACAGATATATCATGACAGAATTTGAGAAACAGTTTCAGGAAATCAAAAGTTTCTTGGATTTTGAAGATTATTCACTGCTCACCAAAAGGATAATCGACCTAACGCTGGATACCGAAAATATTTCCTTTTATCAAAAGACCAATGATTTATTAGATTGGTTGGATCAGAATGAAAATAATATTGAGGCAAAGAAACAGCGTTTTAGCTTACTGCTTGACGAGCTCCACCAATATTTAAGTAGCAAGCCAATACCTGAAAAACAAATTCTTGTTTCTGCAAAAAACATCAAAAAGTCATATAATACTGCAAGTTTTTCCCTTGGTCCTATTAATTTGGATTTAAGCCAAGGAGAAATTCTCGGCTTGGTTGGTGAAAATGGTAACGGAAAAACAACCCTCTTGCGTCTCCTTTGCGGCGAATTATTCACTACAGATGGGGAACTAAACTACACGTTTCACTTCAAAGATCTATTCGAGCTAAGAACCCAGCTAGTTTATATCCCGCAAAGAACTGCTACTTGGTACGGTTCGATGTTTGAAAACCTTCAATTTACGGCATCAAGCTATGGCTATAAACCTGAAGAAAACAAGCTTGTTGTAGAATTAATTATTGCCAGGCTAAATCTAAGGAAATACAGAAATCATCGCTGGAAAGACCTATCCTCTGGATATAAAATGCGTTTTGAATTGGCAAGAATGCTTTTGAGGAAACCAAAAATATTGCTGATTGATGAGCCTTTGGCCAATCTTGACATACTTGCCCAGCAAACCGTTTTAGAGGATTTTAAAGCTATTGCAAAATCGCCATTCCGTCCAATTGGAATTGTCCTGAGCTCTCAGCAGCTGTATGAAGTAGAAAAAACTTCGGATCAGGTGATTTTCTTAAAAAATGGAGAACAGAAAAACCTTCACGCTAAATCTTCGGCCGAAAATGAAGAAAAAACTGAAGAACACCTTATCATTGAATTCGAAAGCGAATGGTCACAGAACCAATTGAACGAGGCATTTTCTGGAAAATTAATTTCTCTTAAATTTAATGGAGGTACTTTTATAGCAACATTTTCTTCTGAAATGAGCTCTTATGACTTCTTAAGAATAATTACAGAAAAACAGATTCCGCTCCAGTATTTCAGAAATATTTCAAAATCAACTCGAAGATTTTTCGTTTCCTAAACTTATCACTATGTTTAAAAATATACAACAAAAATTGCTGCTCAATCATCCGTTACTTTGGAACAGCAAGGTTATAGTTTTCGCTACACTGGCGCTATTTTTCCATATCATATTTTTTCTTTTGGGATATTCAAAAGGAGAAATCGATTTTACAGATTCTAATGATTATTATAGCTACGGAACTGACAGCTTCACTACAATATCCGTAAGCGTCTTGATAACCATACTTATGTTTATCATCTGGCTCGTCTATTATTCCCGCAACAATGCGTTCAAGTCTTTTTATCCTAAAAATAAATTATCGCTATTTAAGGAATGGCTCTTGATACTTTTGTTTTGTACCTTGAATGCAACATATGCTGTTTCGTTTTTTTATGCAAAAGACCTCAGAGCCAGAAATTATTATTCGGAAGAAGAAATCAGCAAACGTTTAGAAACCATAACACTTTCTTCGCTGTTTGTTGAAGGCGCCTTTGAAGAAAGTAACTTTACAATAGAAGAAATAAATGGCAAAAGCGTTCGTATAGAGAGAGATTCTTTTAAATATGCCAATAAAAATTATTCTCTAAAATCGCTTCTGAATAAGCAAATGAGGAGCTTTAATTACTTTACAGGCCTAAAAGATTCATTGATAGAACTCAAAGCCAAACGATGGCTTGTAGAAAACAAAAAAGATTCCGTACAATGGCTGTTCGGAGAGTTTTTCAAATTATCGAAAGAACATAACCTTACTTCAAATATTACTCCTGAAAAGTGGACGGAACTGATTTATGATTATCCTGAATTCACAAAGTATATTACTGTAGGGAGAACACATACCGAAAACGATCCGATTTACAATTATTATGATGGCGTAGACAACAATTATGATTATGCTGTAGAAACTGTCGATTCTCCTGAAAATGCAACTATTGATACCTTATCAAAGACTATAAAAATTGTTAACGGACAAGAATTTGTATATTCAAAATATTATGTCCCGTATAATGCATTGGCAAAATCTTATGGCAAGATTTCAAATGCTTATGAAAATCCTGATGTTGATTTTGACTTTATCTTGAGCTTCATTTATCTTTCCATCGGCTTGTCCTTGGCTGTTTTTTCATTTAAGGTTACTTCTGGAAAAAATTGGCTGATTGCTTTTGTTTCGCTTGGGGTAGTCGGAATCATTACTGGTATATTTTCTGTAATCATAGGCGGTTCTGTTACTTTTCCTATCATTTGTATGTTAGTATTTTTATCGCTGCTGCTCCATTTTGTCATTATTCTAAAAATAAAACAGAGCAAAGGAATATCCGGAATAACCTTAAATCAAATTTTATGGATCATGCCCGGATTTATACCTTTATTATATTTCCTTGTATTTGAGATTATCAAGGAAACAAGCGGATATAATGATTATGTATATATATACAACTCAAAAGCGAAACAATTTCCACAAGTAGAATGGATGGAGCAACATTTTCATGATGCCATCACTTTAAATATTCTTTTTGTCTTTATCTTCTTACTGATAATTTCAGTTCAGATAAAAAAGTGGAAAGGAATTGCAGAAGCTTAAACTATTTCGGAAATTTTGGAAGGGTCTTGATATACAAATTTTCAACTTTAGTCCTGGCCCAATCGGTCTTTCTTAAAAAGGTAAGACTTGACTTAATACTCGGATTTTCAGTAAAGCATTTGATTTTTATCAATTCGCCCAAAGTATCGAATCCATAGAAAGCTACTAGCTGCTCCAGCATCTTCTGAAGTGTAATTCCGTGAAGCGGATTGTTTTGTTGTTTATTTTCCATACTGCAAAAATAAGCAATTGGAAAATTAGTTTAATTTTATATGAAAAATGATGAAAAAATTCTGCCTTATAGCAATCCTGACGATTATGCAACAGCTTTCAGCTCAAAATAACGAAACTACTGTCTTCTTGATCAGGCATGCTGAAAAGGCAGACAATTCGAGCAATCCTGAACTTTCTCAAGCTGGAATAGAACGTGCCTTAAATTGGGCGAAATACTTTGAAAAAACACCTATCGACGTTTTTTATACGACTATGTATCGAAGAACACAGCAAACATGTTCTGCTATTGCCACAACAAAACAAAAAGATATTATTTTTTATAAACCTGAAGCAATGGATTTAAAAAAGATAATTTCTGAAAACGAAGGTAAGACAATTGTAATAGTGGGGCACAGCAATACAATTCCAAACTATATTAACAAGCTCCTAGGAGAACAAAAATATTCCGATATACCTGAATCAGATTTTGGAAATCTTTATGTCATTAAAGCCAATAACACTAAAATAACTTCAGAATTGATATTTCCTTTAAATTAATCCGAATGCTACAATTTGACTTCTCTTCTTTTCCTGTTTTGGAAACCGAAAACCTTATATTAAGAAAAATCCGTCTAGAAGATGCGCTTGAGGTTTTAGATATACGATCTAATCCAGAAACCATGAAGTACATCCCAAGACCTTTAGCAAAAACTATTGAGGATGCCGAAAAATTTATAACCGAAACCAATCAGGCAATTGATAATAAAGAGCTCATAAATTGGGCAATTGCTTTGAAAGAAGACGATAAGTTCATTGGAATGATTGGTTTTTTTAGGATGCAACCTGAAAATTTCAGAGGTGAAGTCGGCTATATATTACACCCGAATTCACATGGAAAAGGAATTATGAAAGAAGCACTTATAGAAGCAATAAAGTACGGTTTTGAAAAAATGAAATTACATTCTATTGAAGCAGTAATTGATCCAAGAAATATAGGTTCTGAAAAATTATTGCAGAAAACCGGCTTTTTAAAAGAAGCGCACTTTCGAGAAAACTTTTATTATGATGGAGTATTCCAAGATACTGTAATTTATTCTCTTTTGGAAAAATAAGAATCCTCTTTAGTAACTTCTTGGATTATTTTACATAACAATTTCTTAAGCTTGATTGTGGTTTCCTTCAAATGTTGCTACATTTGCATTCCTATGTTGAAAACAATTAATATACTGAACAAAAGAGCCCGTTTCGATTATGAAATAATTGAAAAATATACGGCGGGAATCGTCTTGACCGGAACAGAAATCAAATCTATCCGCTTGGGAAAGGCCAATATTACCGAAAGCTTCTGTGAGTTTAACAATCATGAGCTTTTTGCGATAAACATGTATATCGAAGAATATGCGTTCGGTAACCAGTTTAATCATAAAGCGCGAAGTGAAAGAAAATTACTTCTCAATAAAAGAGAACTGAAAACACTCGCAAAAAACGTACAAGCAAAAGGATTAACCATAATACCTTTAAAATTGTTTACAAACGAAAAAGGAATGGCAAAACTCGATATTGGACTAGCACGAGGGAAAAAAACCTATGATAAAAGAGAATCTCTCAAAGAACAAGATACCAAAAGAGATTTGGACAGAATAAAAAAATCATTTCGATAAATGATTTTTTTTATTTAAGAATAAATGACTAATTTTGTCAAGACAAAATAATTCAAAATGAAAACACTTCTTAAAAAAGCACGAGAAACAAAGAAACTGAAAGTCCGCGAAGTGTCACAGCAAACAGGAATTGATCAGGCTCTTATAAGCAAATTTGAAACAGGAACCAGAAAACCCACGCGAGATCAGATACTCAAACTAGCTAATGTTTTAGAAATTGATTTAGAAACACTAATGGTCGCCTGGCTGAAAGAAAAAATCCTTTATGAAATTGGAAATGATGAATTTGCTTTAAAAGCCATGAAAGTTGCAGAAGAAGAGATTCGTTATCAGGTAAAGTCAACACAAAAGATTTCAAGCTCGCTTCAAAAGATTCTTGCAGAAATAGATGCCTTAAAATCAAAATTAGATACTTTCCGAGAATTTGACAGTTATAGAATTACACAGGCTCTAGAACTTGAATACACTTTTGAGAGCAATAGAATCGAAGGAAACACACTAACCTTAAGAGAAACAGACCTCGTTATAAACGAAGGATTAACCGTTTCAGGAAAAAGCATGCGCGAACATCTTGAAGCCATCAACCATCAAGAAGCTATTGCCTACATAAAACAATTGATGGAAAAAAATGCCCTTTTAAACGAAAGGGAAATTTTAAGTATTCACAACCTAATCTTGAGAGGAATACATCCAGAAGATGCAGGGCGCTATAGAAAAGTTCAAGTGATGATAAAAGGCAGCACGCATATGCCGCCACAACCTTATATGGTAGCAAAACAGATGGAAGACTATTTCATCTGGTATGAAACCAATAAAAATGCACTCCATCCAGTTATTTTAGCTGGAGAAATGCATGAACGGCTTGTTACCATTCATCCTTTTATCGATGGAAACGGAAGAACTTCTCGCTTAGTTATGAATCTAGTCTTGCTTTCGCATGGTTATATAATTGCCAATATCAAAGGAGATTATGATAGCAGAATGCAATATTACCAATCTCTTGAAAAGGCGCAGACAACTTCTAACAAAGAAGATTTTCTCCTTTTTATTGCCCAAATCGAAAAAGAAAGCCTAGAACGATACTTGAGTATTATTGGGCAATAGCTATCAATTTTTATTTTCTAACAGAGGCACGAATCGGAATTCCCCGAATTCGTGCTTTTCAAATTGGGTTTCGTTTTTTCGGATTAGCATGGTCATAATTTGATGCTCTTCACCCAAAGGAATGACAAGTTTCCCTCCTATTTTTAATTGTGCCATAAGTGGTTTTGGAATAATCGGAGCGCCAGCCGTTACTATGATACTGTCAAACGGTGCATAATTCGGAAGTCCTTTATAGCCGTCTCCAAAAGACAAATGCTTTGGACGGATGCCTAATTTCGGCAATAACAATGAAGTCGTCTTGAACAATTCATTTTGTCTTTCTACACTATACACTTTAGCCCCCATAGTGCACAAAACCGCTGTCTGATAGCCCGAACCTGTTCCGATTTCTAAAATTTTATGATCTTTCTGCACTTCTAGTAATTGTGACTGAAAAGCAACCGTATACGGCTGTGAAATCGTCTGTCCGGCACCAATGGGAAAAGCTTTGTCTTGATACGCATAATCTTCAAAACTCGAATTCAGAAACAAATGTCTTGGAATTTTTTTAATCGCTTCCAGAACGTTTTTATCTGTAATGCCTTTCTGCTGCAGAACAGTTACTAATTGATTTCGAAGTCCTTGATGTTTGGCTGTATCTTTCAAAATTTGGAGGAATTATTTTTGGTAAAAATAAGAAAGTAAAATCTATTTTAATAGCCTTCTTCATGAATGTTTTCCGAACAAAAACTGTATTGAAATTAGCAATCAAAGAAATAGATTACCGCTTAAATGGTTTATAAACCGTTCGTCATTTTTCTAAATATTTTACTTCGAAACACCATTACTTTTGAAGTATCAATCACAAAAAAATAAAAAAAATGGACACTAAAACAAAAGGTACAGTAAAAATTTTGGGAGCATTACTATTTGGTTTTGCAGTCGGATTTACCATTGTAAAGTACTTTATACTAAACTAACCTTCAATCATCAATCATCAAAAACGAACTTTAACCAACAATCACCAACCATGAAAACAACCAACTTAAAACAAATCGCATTCCTGACAATCGGATTTGCTTTTTCAACAAATTCATTTGGTCAAAACAAACCTGCTAAAGCTCCTTCTGTTCCTGTAACGGAGGATTATTTCGGAATTAAAATTGAAGACAAATACCGTAATCTGGAAGACCTAAAAAATGAGCAGACACTTTCTTGGATGAAAAGCCAAGCCGATTATACGAATTCTATCCTGAATTCTATTCCAGGGAAACAAAAAATCATCGATGAACTGGCTTCGATTGATAATCGTACAACCGAAAGTATTTCGACTTTGCAGATTATGGACAATGGAACGTATTTCTACCTCAAAACAACTCCAAAAGATCAAGTTGCAAAGCTTTATAAAAGAAATGGTCTAAAAGGAAAAGAAACTCTGATTTTTGACCCAGAAAGCTATCAAAAGAACGGCAAAGATGTTTTTAATGTCAGCACTTTTTCTCCTAACAAAAGCGGAAAATTAATCGCCATAAATATCTCCAAAAATGGAGGCGAAATGAGCGAGATGATCCTTATGAATACAGCCGATAACACAATCTTATCGGATAAAATTGACAAATTAAGATTCGGAGGCGCTAACTGGCTGAAAGACGACAAATCGTTTCTTTATATTCAATCGCCTACAGATGATATCCATGATATGAAGGCGCAAATGGACGTAAGAACAAAAGTTCATAGCATAGGGACAGATGTTTCAAAAGACAAACTTGTTTTCTCAAAAGCCATGTATCCTGAATTGAATATTGCAGAAGAAGAAATTCCTTTTGTAGGCTACGATGTTGATAGTGATCTGCTTTTCTTTTCGCCTTATTCGGTAGACACAAATCAAAAAGTATTTCTAGCACAAGGCGCTGATCTAAACAAGCCAAAAATAAGCTGGAAATTATTGACCGACAGGAAAGACGAGGTCAAAGGTTTTGCTTTCAGTGACAAAGATATTTACATGTATACGACTTTAAATGCACCAAAATTTAAGGTTGTAAAAACAAGCATCGCTAATCCGAATTTGGCTACTGCTACGCTTGTAATTCCTGAAAATAACGATTCAAACCTAAACTCTATGGTGCTTTCTAAAGATGGTATCTTTTACACCAGAACCCGAAACGGAATTGAAAGCAAGCTTTATTTTACTGATTTTGAAGGTAAAAAACATAGAGAAATTACAACACCAAAAAAATCTGCATCAATATTTGTAAGCACCAGAGGAAATAAATTTTCTGATGTCTGGGTAACAACGACGGGATGGACAAACAAAGGAGAAAGATATAGATATGATTTAAAGGCGAATACTTTCAAAAGAGAACAGCTTTCTACGATCATCGAATATCCTGAATTTGAAAACTTTGAAGTCGAAGAACTCATGGTAAAATCACATGACGGTGTTGAAGTTCCTTTGTCTATCATCTACAAAAAAGGCATCAAAAAAGACAAAAATAATCCAGTGTTATTTTACGGTTATGGAGCGTATGGAATGTCAATCACTCCTTCCTTCAATCCAGAATTGCTTTTATGGGTAGAACGTGGCGGTATCTTGGCAGTGGCTCATGTTAGAGGTGGTGGTGAATTAGGCGAAAAATGGCATTTGGCCGGACAAAAAACGACGAAGCAAAATACATGGAAAGACGTTATTGCCTGCACAGAATACATGATTAATGAAGGCTATACTAATCCGACAAAAGCAGCCATCTACAGCAGAAGCGCGGGAGGAATTTTCGTTGGAAGAGCAATAACAGAAAGACCAGACTTATATGCAGTTGCTATTCCTGGTGTCGGAAGCATGAACACGGTTCGAGGAGAAAATACGCCAAACGGACCAGCCAACATGCCAGAATTTGGAACCATGAAAGTTAAAGAAGAAGCAAAAGCGCTTATCGAAATGGACTCTTACCTGCAATTAAAAGATGGCGTGAAATATCCAGCAACATTGACAACGGCAGGATTTAATGACCCAAGAATCATCGTGTGGTCACCTGCAAAATTTGCGGCCCGATTATTAGAAGCCAATGCATCAGACAAGCCTACCTTATTGAAAGTAGATTATGAAGCAGGGCACTTTGGAGGTGCTTCCAAGTTAAAATCATACGAAGAAATCGCAGATGTATTGAGCTTTGCATTCTGGCAAGTCGGACATCCAGATTTCCAACCAACAAAATAATTTTTAATCTAGTACCTTTGGCAGAGCAACGCTTTGCCAAAGGTATATAACACCTAAAAAAGATGATTTCAATACTATTATACTTAGCGGGGGCGGCACTAGAATGCTTAATGTAACGAACTAATTGATGAAACTAATAAAAAGCGGCAAATACAACCTATTAAACTTTTTAGGCTGGCAATTGTATATTTTCAGCACGTTGACTATTAATAAGATTTCTTATCGGGATTTTTCATTCATGAATAAATTCAAGCCTAAAGAATTAAATCTTATATATTACACGTTTCTCGAAGGCTTTATATGTGCAATGTTAGGATTTGTATTATCCTATATCATACTAGTATTTCTAGAAACTAGATTCAATTTGTCTAATCTAAAAAAAAGAGATTGGTGGAATTTATTTCTAGTTTTTGCGCTAGCACAAACCATTTATCACATAGCATTATGGCCATTATTAGACATACCTGCTACCTATTATTTCGGATCAAACAACAACGGCCTCATGACATTGTTTATGAAATTGACAAATGTTCCTCCGTTCACCGTTGCCTTTTTAGTATGGCTATCTATCATACTGGCAATCAAAGTGTACGAATATATAAATGAGGTGAAATTCACAAAAATAGAATTAGAATCATCCCTAAAAGAATCACAGTTGAATTCCCTAAAAGGACAAATTAATCCGCATTTTATGTTTAACAGCTTAAACAATATTCGCGGCTTGATTCTTGAAAACCCAATAAAATCTAGAGAAATGATTACCCGATTATCTGAAATGCTTCGGTATTCCCTGACCAAAAACGACATCAATACGATTGCATTAGAAGAAGAAATCGAAATGGTAGAAAATTTCATCGAGATTTCTAGAATACAACTCGAAGACCGCCTAAAGTTTACTTCTAAAATCGATCCCGGATTACTAAAATTAGAAATTCCGCCCATGATCATACAAATGCTGGTCGAAAACGCAGTAAAACACGGAATATCAAAATTAAAAGAGGGCGGAGAAATTGTATTAGATATCAAACACGAAAACAAGACGCTAGCAATTATAGTAACCAACACAGGCACATTAACCATCGAAAAAGAATCCACCCAATTAGGCATAAAAAATATTGAAAAAAGACTTCAGTTGATTTATGGAGAAAACGCTAATTTTAAATTACAGGAAATAGAAAATCAAGTAGTTGCAGAAATCAAGATTCCAATTTTTTAAACATGAAAAAGATAAAAGCCGTCATTGTAGAAGATTCCCGTTTAGCCAGAAACGAGCTAAAAGAGTTGATTAAAAATCATCCCGAAATTGAAATTATCGGAGAAGCAGAAAACGTTGATTCAGGCTTCCAGCTTATAAATAGCGTGGAGCCCGATCTGCTTTTTTTAGACATCAACATGCCCGAAAAAGATGGCTTCGAACTGTTAGAAATGCTCGACAGAGTTCCCATCACCGTATTCACTACTGCTTTTGACGAATATGCAATCAAATCCTTTGAATACAACGCTTTAGATTATCTCTTGAAACCAATAAATCCGAAAAGATTTGCTCGAGCTATCGAAAAAGTAAGCGCCAATCTAATCGAAAAAGAAGAAAAGAACAGCAAGAAGCTTACGCTAAACAACCAGATTTTTTTGAGAGACGGAGAAAAATGCTGGCTCGTAAAAATAGCTGATATCTATCTGTTTGAAGTTGATGGAAATTATACCAAAATCTTTTTCCAAGACGAAAAAGCAATAATCAGCAAGTCCTTAAACCAGATCGAAGAAAAACTCCCAGAAGATTACTTCTTCCGCGCCAATAGAAACCAAATCATCAACATGGAATATATCGGCAAAATCGACCCTTGGTTTAGCGGCAATCTGCTCGTGCACATGCCCAAAGAAACAAAAGTGGAAATCTCTAGGAGACAAACCAATAACTTCAAAGAGAAAATGAGCTTGTAATCCGTATTAAACTACTTCAAATATTTTATGCGTTTGTAGCTACTTAAACTTTAATCTTTAAACAATTAATGTTATTTTTGTGGAAAATACATTTATATGCTAAAAGTTGGAGTATTAGGTGCTGGCCATCTAGGAAAAATTCATTTGCGTTTATTACAACAATCTGAAAAATACGAATTAGTAGGCTTTTATGATCCCAATCAAGAAAATGCCGAAAAAGTAGCCAAAGAATTTGGCTATACAAAATTCGATACTATTGCAAAACTCATCCATGCTGTAGATGTTGTCGACATTGTAACTCCTACCCTTTCCCATTATAAATGTGCCAAGGTCGCGATAAAATCAGGCAAGCACGTTTTTCTTGAAAAGCCTATTTCCAATACGGTTGAAGAAGCCGAAGAAATCATCGCTTTAGCCAAAGAATTTAACGTAAAAGGCCAAGTCGGGCACGTAGAAAGATTCAATCCCGCGTTTAAAGCAACAAAGGAAATGATTGAAAATCCGATGTTTATAGAGACGCACCGTCTAGCGGAATTTAATCCTCGTGGTACCGATGTTCCCGTTGTCTTAGACTTGATGATCCATGATATCGATGCCATCTTGAGCGTTGTGAAATCAAAAGTCAAAAATATAAATGCCAGCGGCGTTTCCGTAATTTCTGATACTCCAGATATTGCCAATGCCCGAATCGAGTTCGAGAACGGCTGTGTTGCTAACTTGACTTCGAGCCGTATTTCCCTGAAAAATATGCGTAAATCGCGCTTCTTCCAAAAAGACGCCTACATCTCTGTAGATTTTCTTGAAAAGAAATGCGAAGTCGTAAAGATGAAAGACGCGCCAGAAATTCCAGGCGATTTCGATATGATCCTACAAAATGCCGAAGGCGTAAAAAAACAAATCTATTTTGACAATCCTGATGTAGAAGGAAACAATGCCATTCTCGACGAATTGGAAACTTTTGCCGACGCGATCAACAATAACACGACGCCAATTGTTACTTTGGAAGACGGAACTGAAGCCTTAAGAGTAGCCTATCAAATCATCGACTGCTTCAAAAAATAATATCCAACTAAATTTCAAACCTTTACATAAAAATGAAAAACATAGCCGTAATCGGAGCCGGAACCATGGGTAACGGAATCGCTCACACTTTTGCACAAAGCGGATTTACAGTAAAATTGATAGATGTTTCTGAAAAATCTTTAGACAAAGGAATGGCCACAATCGCCGGAAATTTGGACCGAATGGTTGCGAAAGGAACCATTACTGAAGACGATAAGATGAAAACCATCGGCAATATAATTACCTATACGGATATCAAAGACGGTGTCGTTGGAGTAGATTTAGTGGTTGAAGCCGCTACTGAAAACGTAGAATTGAAACTGAATATTTTCAAGCAATTAAACGATGCTTGCTCACATAATACCATTTTAGCTACGAACACGTCTTCCATTTCAATTACGCAAATTGGCGCCGTGGTTGCACATCCTGAACGAGTTATCGGCATGCACTTCATGAATCCTGTGCCGATTATGAAACTGGTTGAAATTATCCGTGGCTACAATACTTCGGATGAGGTAACTAAAACCATCATGGATTTGTCCGTAAAACTAGGAAAAGTTCCTGTTGAAGTAAACGACTATCCAGGTTTTGTGGCTAACCGAATCTTGATGCCGATGATTAATGAATCTATCGAAACTCTATATAACGGTGTTGCCGGTGTTTATGAAATCGACACCGTGATGAAATTGGGAATGGCGCATCCAATGGGTCCTTTGCAATTAGCCGATTTTATTGGTCTTGACGTTTGTCTTGCTATCTTAAACGTAATGTATGACGGTTTCAAGAATCCAAAATATGCTCCATGTCCGTTATTAGTAAATATGGTTCGTGCTGGAAAATTAGGCGTAAAATCAGGAGAAGGTTTCTATGACTATTCAGAAAGCAAGAAAGCTGAAAAAGTAGCAAAGCAATTTATATAATAGTATAAGGTTTGAAAGTCTTAAAGTCAAAAGTGTCATGCTTTCGACTTTAAGACTTTCGACTTTAAGACTTTTTGACTCAATATGGCAAAAATTATTCCTTTTAAAGCAGTTCGGCCAACACGCGACAAAGTGAGTTTGGTGACGTCACGTTCTTACGATGAATATTCCCCAGCTGAACTGGCCTCGCAATTGGATTTTAATCCGTTTTCGTTTCTCCATGTCCTGAATCCGGCTTATGTAAACCAGCAGAAAATCGGACTTGAAAAAAGGTTCAAGCTTGTTGCCCAGAAATACAATGATTTTAAGGAAGAAGTTGTCTTGATCAAAGAAGAAAAGCCAGTCTTTTTCATTTATGAAATCGAAACAAAAACACAGACTTTCACAGGAATAATTGCCGGAACCAGTATTGAAGATTACCAAAAAAATGTCATCAAAAAACATGAAGATACGCTACAATATCGCGTAGAATTATTCAAAGATTACCTTCACAGGACAGGATTTAATACAGAGCCCGTTTTGATTACGTATCCTGACAATTCCGAATTAACCAATTGGATTGCAGAAAAAAAGCAAAGCGATTCGCTCTATGAGTTTTCAACAACAAAAAGAGAAAAGCACATTCTTTGGAAAATAGACAACCCAGACGAAATAGTTTGGCTGCAGAAAAAATTTCAAGAAATTGGCGACTTGTATATCGCCGACGGACATCACCGCTCGGCTTCTGCCGAATTATTATACGAAGAAGACAAAGCTTCTGGTAACGAAAACCTGAATTATTTCATGAGTTTTCTGATAGCCGAAAGCAATGTAAAAATATACGAATACAATCGAATCATACGTGACTTAAACGGACATTCAAAAGAAGAATTTCTTGCCAAATTATCCAACGACTTTTGGATTAAAAATAAAGAACAGGAATTGTGGAAACCGACCAAAAAGTTTGAATTCGGAATGTATCTTGATGGAGAGTTTTATTCCTTGACTTTAAAAGACGAACACAGCTTTACTTCTATTTTGGAAAGTCTCGATGCGCAAATTTTATATGAAAAGGTACTTAACCCAATATTGGGTATTGAAGATCTTAGAAACGACGAACGAATCGATTATATCCCTGGAAAACAATCTATTGTTACCATAAAAGAAGTCATTGATGAAGGCGAATTTGAATTGGGCTTCATGCTTTTCCCAACTGATATTTCAGAAATAAAAGAATTGGCCGATAACAATTTGATCATGCCTCCGAAAAGCACGTATATCGATCCGAAGTTTCGTAGCGGGTTAGTGGTTTATGAAATATAAAGATTTAAAAAATGTCAATAAAAAAGAACCTTCTCGAAATAAAATCTTCGCTTCCTGAAAATGTAACGCTTGTTGCTGTTTCAAAAACAAAACCAGTTTCCGACCTCATGGAAGCCTACGAAGCCGGACAGCGTATTTTTGGAGAAAACAAGATCCAAGAAATGGCCGAAAAGTTTGAACAGATGCCAAAAGACATTGAATGGCACATGATTGGCCACGTTCAAACGAACAAAGTCAAATTTATGGCATCATTTGTGAGGTTAGTGCATGGCGTTGACAGCTTAAAATTATTAGAGGAAATCAACAAGCAGGCTCTAAAAAACAATAGAATTATTGAGTGCCTATTGCAGATTCATATTGCCGAAGAAGAAACAAAATTCGGACTAAACGAAACAGAACTAAATGATTTGCTGCAATCGGAAATTTTTAAAAAGTTACAAAATATAAAAATTACAGGATTGATGGGCATGGCAACATTCACAGAAAATCAAGAACAAATCAAGAAAGAATTTCTGCATTTGAAATCGATTTTTGATAATCTGGCTCCAACTCAAAAATCAGAAAACTGCAATCTAAAAACACTTTCCATGGGAATGTCTGGCGATTATCAGCTGGCAATCGACTGCGGAAGCACGATGGTTCGGATTGGAAGTAGTATCTTTGGAACACGCTAATTTAAATGGCTTGCACGATTGTAAGCTGTTATAATAAACTTAAATCAGAATTTGTACGCAATATTAGACATAGAAACAACTGGAGGCCAGTATAATGAAGAAGGAATTACCGAAATTGCTATCTATAAATTTGACGGACACGAAATTGTAGACCAATTCATCAGCCTTGTCAATCCTGAAAAAACAATTCAGCCTTTTGTAGTGAAATTGACAGGTATTAACAATGCCATGCTTCACAGCGCTCCAAAGTTTTATGAGGTTGCCAAACGAATTATAGAAATAACAGAAGACTGCGTTATTGTAGCCCACAATGCACAATTCGACTATCGAATTCTTCGCACAGAATTTTCACGCCTTGGCTATGATTTTCAGCGTAAAAATCTATGTACGGTAGAATTATCCAAAAAACTAATTCCTGAACAGCCTTCCTACAGCTTAGGAAAATTAGTGCGTGCGCTCGGGATTCCTATGGCCGACAGGCACCGTGCTTCTGGCGATGCTTTAGCAACCGTAAAGCTTTTCAAAATGCTATTGGCTAAAGATCTTGAAAAAGAAATCGTCAAAAGCTTTATCAAAACAGAAGTCGAAAAAGGACTGGCGCCCAAACTTCTAGATATCGTATCAGGACTTCCTTCTACAACAGGAATTTATTATGTCCATAAAGAAAATGGCGACCTGATTTATATCGGAAAAAGCAGAAATATCAAAAAACGCGTCAACCAGCATTTTACGAACGGCTCCACAAAATCAAAAAAAATACAGCTTGAGGTTTTTGACGTCACTTACGAAGAAACCGGAAGCGAATTGATTGCACTTTTAAAAGAAGCCGAAGAAATTAAAGTCAATAAGCCAAAATACAATCGATCGCTAAAAAAAACCATTTTTCCATGGTCGTTGTATCTTGAAAAAGGCACAGAAGGCTATCTCTCTTTAAAAATGCAAAAGACCGATGCCCGAAAGAAAGAGCTGGCTTCGTTTGCGAGCCATGCCGAAGCACAGAGCGCTTTGTTTAAAATTACTGATAACTATAAACTCTGCCAAAAGATCAACAACCTAGAAGCCGTAAAAACACATTGCTTTCCTTTCGAGCTTAATCAATGCAACGGTGCCTGCATCGGAAAAGAATCTCCTGAAGAATACAACCGCCGAGTTGAAGATTTTTTCGAAAATAACGAATACCAGAATCAGAATATGATTATCATCGATCGAGGAAGAAATATCCAAGAAAGAAGTGCGGTATTGATTGAAAATGGTACTTTCAAGGGTTATGCTTTCTTCGATTTGAACTATCAGGTGAATAATATCGAAATTTTGAAAAACATCATCATCCCGATGGACAGTAATCGCGATTCTAAAAATATAATTTTAAGTTATCTCCGAAAAAAGAAAGTCTTTAAAACCCTATCTTTTTAAGACTTTTAGTAAATTTGATATAATCCGATAAAAACCTAATTTGGAAATCACTAGAATAGAAAGAATTAGAAAAAAACTTCATGAAATTATTTATGAGGCCGACACTCCTTTTGGAAAACTCTTCGATGTCATTCTGCTTCTACTTATTATAGTAAGTATTATTTCTGTAATGCTTGAAAGCGTGGCTTCGATACGATTTTTATACGGAACCGAACTCGCAATCATTGAGTGGATTATTACGGGTTTCTTCACCTTGGAATACATCGGAAGGATAATTGCAGTCAAGCGTCCGCTCAAATATATCTTCAGTTTCTATGGAATCATAGATCTTTTGGCGACTTTGCCTGCCTATATTGACCTGCTTTTCCCTGGATGGCATTTCTTAGTTTCACTTAGAGCAGTAAGGCTATTGCGGGTCTTCCGAATCCTAAAGCTTGCCCACTTTGTTGGCGCATCCAACCAATTAGTTGTTGCCCTAAAGAAAAGCCGTCTGAAAATTGCCGTTTTTCTGTTCAGTGTAATCGTATTGTGTATCATCTTAGGAACGATTATGTATATGATTGAAGGCCCTGAACATGGATTTACAAGCATTCCAATGAGTATTTATTGGACTATCGTTACACTAACGACTGTTGGTTTTGGCGATATAACTCCTGCAACACCTTTCGGACAGTTTGTTTCGATGATCATCATGATTTTGGGTTACGGAATTATTGCCGTTCCTACAGGATTGGTTACCGCAGAATTCATGTCTAAGGACAGAAAAGTACACGAAAACACTCAGGTCTGCCCTAACTGCAGCGCCGACCATCACAGGGACGATGCAAAATTTTGCTATCATTGCGGACATACTTTATGAAATACCTAATTACCATCATCGGACCCACAGCAATCGGCAAAACGGCTTTGAGCATCAAGCTGGCAAAACAATTCAATTGCGAAATCATTTCGTGCGATTCACGGCAGTTTTTCAGAGAAATGACAATTGGTACCGCCGTTCCTTCAAAAGAAGAACTAGACTCAGCTCCGCATCATTTCATACAGAATAAATCGATTTTTGAAAATTATACCGTAGGTGATTTTGAACGAGAGGCGATTGACAAACTAGACAAGCTATATAAGATCAATGACTATGCAATTTTAGTCGGCGGATCTGGCTTGTATGTGGATGCTATACTGAAAGGTTTTGACAGTTTCCCTGAAATTGACCCAACTGTCCGAGAAGAGATTATTTCGAGCTATGAAAAGCTAGGCATCGGTTATCTGCAGCAAGAACTGGAAAGGCTTGACAAAGCCTATTTCGATACGATTTCGAATGAAAATCCGCAGACATTGCAAAATCCACAAAGGATGATGCGTTTTGTCGAAGTCTGCATCGGAACTGGAAAACCGTATTCTTCTTTTCTGAATCGTAAAAAAAATAATCGAAATTTCACTCCAATTATCATAGGACTGGAAGCGGAAAGGCACGAAATGTACGAGCGTATCAACCTTCGCGTAGACTTGATGATACAGGCCGGATTGTTACAGGAAGCCAAAAAACTCTACCCAAACAAAAACTTGAATGCCTTACAAACGGTAGGCTATAGGGAACTATTCAGTTATTTTGATGGAGATTTTAGTCTTGATTTTGCCATCGAAGAAATCAAAAAAAATACTCGCAGATTTGCAAAACGCCAGATGACGTGGTTCAAAAGAACAGAAAACGCAAAATGGTTTGATTACAAAACGGATTTTGAAGACATCTTAAACTATATAAAGAATTCTATTTCTTGATAATAATACCCAATTAAAATGCCAATAGCTTCGAATTTCACTTCTATTTTCAGCAAAGACTGGGAACTCAATTTTACGCAATGCACTCCAAACGGTTATTTAAAATACACCGACTTGTGCAACATATTGCAATTGACAGCTGGCGATCATGCTGAGATTGGAGGCATCAGCTTTACAGACATGCAGGAATTTCATCAAGCCTGGGTCTTGAGCCGAATGAAGCTTGAAATCGAGTCGCTGCCTAAATGGAAAGATGTCGTAACCGTAAAAACCTGGATCATTTCTTTAGAAAACTCCCGCTCGGTGAGAGCCTTAGAAATGTATGTTGGTGGAAAGAAAATCATAGGGTGCGAAACCTATTGGGCTGTTTTCAATACAAAGTTGCGCAGGCCTGAACCTTTAGCGCTTCCGCACGAGCATTTCGAAAAATACGCTACAAAATTTTCAACAGAAGAAAGAGTTAAAAAAATAGACCTTCCAAAAGACATGAAAAATGCCAGCGAAAGAAAAGTAGTTCTTTCTGATTTGGATATCGTCAACCATGTCAATAACGTAAAATATCTTGAATGGTGCCTAGATTTGGTTAATTTTAAATCTATATTGAAGCAGGACTTAAAAAGTTTCGACATGAACTTTATGAAGGAACTGGTTCTTGGTGATGAGGTTTCAATCGAAGAGGCCTCATTAGACAATAAATCTATTTATTCAATAGCAAAAGAAGGCAAAACTTGCTTTGTTTTAGAATTAAACTGGAAATAAAAAGTCAAAAAAAAAAGCTCCAATTTCTTGAAGCTTTCTCTCTTATTCTGAAACTTTATTTTTGACTACAAGTCTAAAACCTTCACCGTGAATGTTTAAGATTTCAACATCTTCGTCAGATTTTAAGTATTTTCTTAGTTTGGCGATATAAACATCCATACTTCTTGAAGTAAAATAGTTGTCATCTCTCCAGATTTTTGTCAGTGCCAATTCTCTTGGCATTAAGTCGTTTTCATGAACAGCAAGCATTTTAAGCAATTCATTCTCTTTTGGGGAAAGTTTGATTGGCTCTTCATCTTTGAATGTCAAGAAACGTAGTTTTGAATTCAGGTGGAAGTTTCCAATCTGGAACTCAAATTTAGTATTATCTGTTTTGCTGTCAGACGCTTTTCTTTGGATAATCGCCTTGATTTTCATCAACAATACTTCTGAGTCAAAAGGCTTATTCAAATAATCATCAGCTCCAACTTTGTATCCTTTCAATACATCTTCTTTCATTGACTTTGCTGTCAAGAAGATTAACGGAATATCTTTATTTTTTTCTCTGATTTCTTTAGCCAAAGTATATCCGTCTTTGTAAGGCATCATTACGTCAAGAATGCACAAATCGAAAGTATCTTTTTTAAATTTCTCGAAACCTTCCATCCCGTTCTTAGCCAAGGTAACCTCGAAATCATTCAGATTCAAATAGTCTTTCAAAATAGAACCGAAGTTTGGATCGTCTTCGACTAGGAGGATTTTCTTGTTTACATTTTCCATAGCTTAATTAATTAGTGGTAATTTTATAATGAAGGTACTGCCCTTCCCTTTTTCGCTTTCAACAAATATTTGACCGTTGTGGTCGTCTATAATTCTTTTTACGTAGGCCAATCCTAAACCGTGGCCTTTTACGTTGTGTAAATCTCCCGTATGTTCTCTATAGAACTTTTCGAAGATTCTTTTTTGCGCCACCTTGCTCATCCCCTGTCCTTGGTCTTTTACTTTGATTAGGATAAAATCTTTGACATTTTCGGTATAAACATCAATAATCGGGGCTTCTGGCGAATATTTTATTGCGTTGTCTAAAATGTTGACGATTACGTTTGTAAAGTGAACATCGTTGACCAATGTTGTTGTTCTTGTCGCATTAAAATGCGTATTTATGATTCCTTGTCTGTCTTCAATAATCAGATTCACGTGTTCTACAGCATCTTCCACTATAGTTTGGACATCAATCGGGTCCTTATTAATTTCAAGTTCTTTCTTTTCTAGCTTAGAAATTCTAAGAACGTTTTCGACTTGGGCGTGCATCCGTTTATTTTCGTCTCGAATCATCTGCAGATAGCGGTGGACTTTTTCTTTGTCCTCAATTATCTTAGGATTCTTGATAGCATCCAGAGCCAAATTTATGGTTGCGATAGGCGTCTTAAATTCGTGCGTCATGTTGTTGATAAAATCGGTCTTGATTTCAGAAATCTGGCGCTGTTTTATCAATTGGTTCAAGGCGCTGGCATAAGCAATAATAATAATCAGGGTAAATGTTATCGACAAAATGGTAATGCCAACCAAATCTGTGAATAAGAATTTCTTTTTCTCCGGAAAGCTAACCAGCAATTGGTACTTGCTTTTCCCATCATTATCAGTCAGAATCGGCGTTTGAAAAGTTGAATTCTTATCAAATTTAAAATTGTCTGACCTTATTTTTGTCGCAAGGCCATCACTGTAAATACCAAACTCGAAAGGTGTCTTTACTTCGTATTGCTTTAATTCTTGCTGCAACATCTTTTGCAGTTTTTCTTTAGAAACCCTGTCTTTCAAAGGTTTTGTTTCTGCAATATCTTTATAAAACATATCAAATTGTGCTCTTTCAAGCATTTCGATATTTCCAGATTTTTCTATTGTTATATCGGGAGTCGTATTTTTTTGGATTCCTGAATTGTCAATCGGTTTGCCTGAATATATTTCAGTCCGACGCTTAGAAATATAGCTTTGGGCTTTTACTGAATCTTTTTTCTTATCAAAGAACGTCAGATTGATATTATAATCTTCTGCAATAATGTTGTTTGAATAAATAATGGTCTCGTTGGTAACCTTATTTTTCTGTACAAGAACAAAATCTAGCAATTGGCTTGGATTTGGGTCTTTCCCAATGCTATCTCTTAATATATTATACTGATTAACAATAGTATATGTTTCCTGCTGCTTTAATTTCTCTGAAACATTTCCTATTACTTGTTGTACATGATATTTAAATTGCTCTTCGTTATTCTTGAAAGATGTATTAATCAAATATAACTGAACCAAAATAATTCCTATCAAAGATAGGCTCATCAACACAACCAGTAAGCGAAACAATGTCTTATTCATCGAAACAAAATTAACATTTTAACATTTAATCAATAAATACATTAACCAAACATTAACATCTAATTCATAAATTATTGATTTCTTAATACGGAAATTATGTTTTCTGCAGATTCTTTAGCTTTCGCCAAATCGATGTTTTCAATTACAAAATCGCTAAGGGCTTTTTTCTTTTCATCGTCCCATTGATGTGCCATTCGCTGTTCGACAGCTTCTCTTGAAACGCCATCTCTTTTCATAACTCTCTTGATTCTAGTCTCTTTTGGAGCTGTGACTAAAATAATCTTGTCGCAATCTTTATAGCTTCCGCTTTCAAAAAGTATTGCGGCTTCTTTTACGACTAAAGGAAGGTTTTCGTACTGTTTTACCCAGTTTTGGAAGTGCAGAAAGACTTCGGGGTGAATGATGTTGTTGTATTTTCTAAGTTTTTCGGGGTCTTGAAAAACCAATGCTGCGATCTTTTTTTTATCTATTTTTTCTTTATCTAGTATATCTTCTCCAAATAAGGCAACAACTTTGGCAATTACTGCATCGGTCTCGAGTATTTTTTTCGCCTCGATATCAGCAATATAAACTGGAACTCCCAGCGATTCTATATGCTGGGCGATGGAGCTTTTTCCACTCCCGATTCCTCCAGTCAAGCCAATAATTTTTGTCATAATCTTTTAATTTTTAAAGAACAGTTCCGGAAATACATGTTGCGGTTTTTTCTTAAGCAAGATGATGTTCCAGAAAGATTTCAGGAAGCCTATTCCGTAACCGTAAAATTGCGTAGCTACGGCAAAAAGTGAAAAGAATCCAATTTTTAAGCTTTTGCTTTCAAATGTCGAAACAACCAGTATGGCTATAAAATAAAGGGCATATAGTATCAAGAAGATCGATATCCCGAAAAGCAAGAAGAGAAGTGAAACAACAAATCCTAGAAAAAAAAGCGTTGGGAAGAAAAAAGTGAGCTTGTTGTATTCAGGATACCAACTGTTTAAGATCGGCCTAGCTTTTCCAAATTTATTGACCTGCTTGTAAAATTTTGACCAATCGATTCTTCTTTTGTGATAGACATAAGCGTTCGGGAATAGTCTCGTCTCAAAGCCCATTTTCCAAAGTCGGATAGAAAGGTCAGGGTCTTCACCGGGATGGATATTTCCAAAACCTTCGCTGGCTTCAAAAGCTATTTTGGACAATCCCATATTGAAACTTCTAGGCTGAAATTTTCCTATTTTCTCCGAACCTCCACGAATTCCTCCTGTTGTCAAAAAAGACGTCATGGAGAAATTTATGGCTTTTTGTATATCCGAAAAACTGTCCAATGCCTTGTCAGGACCGCCAAAACAATCTACATAATCAATTTCAAGGGCTTTCTGTACTTCGGATAAATATTCAGGCGGAAGGATACAATCAGAGTCTAATATCAAAAAATAATCTCCTTTTGCGTTCTTCATTCCGAAATTCCTTGAATCGCCTGGCCCGGAATTTTCTTTAAAGTAGTACGAAATATTCAGCCTGTCTTGATAGTTATTTGTAATCTGTTTACAAGGCACGGTTGATCCGTCTTCAATTACCACAACTTCAAAATCTTGGGCATAATTTTGCAAAGTCAGACTCTGCAAAAGTTCGTCAATTTCGTCTGGACGATTGTAAACAGGAATTATAAAAGAAAATTTCATAACGGTTTTTAAACTGTAACAAAGATAACTTTTATAAACAAAAAAACCATCCTTGATTGAGGATGGCTCTTTTGTTATTTTAACATGATCTACTTCTTGACGATTTTTACATTTTTTATCAGCTCGCCTATTTTGGCTCTCAAAATATAAGTCCCTTTGGATAGCGATGAAAAATCTACTTCGCCTTCCATTGCATTGAATGTTGTATAAAAGACCTTTTGTCCTAAAAAGTTATAAATTTCTACCGACTCAATATTTTCTGAGGATGTAAGGTTCAGCCTATTTTCTACAGGATTCGGGAAGTATTTAAAAGCGATGGATTCGAAATCTTCTCTCTGTAAATTGATGCCGCCTGTAACCGCCAGCTTGGTGCTGCTTTCACAGCCATTTACGGTTTGAGAAGCATAATAAGTGACACCGCTGACAATCAATGTAGACAGCGGAAGAATGTTTCCGCCAATCTCAGCATCATACCAGATGATATCCGTTCCGTTGACTACAAAATCTGCCAATGTCTGCCCAGTCACGAAATCTTGGATGGCAGTGCCCGTCGGCGCCAACACGGTTCCTGTACAGATTATCTGCCCGTGTGAAAAATACCCTGTGAAATCAGCAGCCATAATTGGGGAATAGGTTGTCAAGCTTCCAGATGATGGTATTGAAACTGGTGAGAAAACAGCATATTCGCCAGTAGCTGTAGCAGATTTCAACATTTTGCTGTTCGAAGCGATACTTGCATCGGTAATCCTCACATTTGCATTTAAGAAATTGCTATTTCCTGAAATAACTGATGCTTCCCAACGATTGTTAGAAAGTACCGAAACATTTGCAGGAAACGTTCCTGAATTAGTGGTAAATACTTCGCCTTTTATTTGCAATGCACCATTTGAAGTTGATGGATCCACATAAAATGGCAAGTAGCTACTATTTTTTCCGACAGGGTATAGCGTCGCACCTGTATATGTTCCTAATGAAGCCCTGTTAGAAGCAAATGTTCTTACTAACGGGCCATTGATAAAGGCTGTTTCAGAGCCTCCTGCAATGTCTCCAGCCGCCGTAATTGTTCCGACGGTAAGCAGATTTGTATTTGAAGTATTTAGTTTTCCTTCATTCAAGCTTAACGTACCACTTAAAGACAAAGGCGAATTTAGAGTTACTCCAGAGGCGTTTCCGTTAGTCACTACGACATTTGAAAAATTCGCTGTCGGAGCTGTTGCTAGATTTCTGATCGTTCCGTTGTTCGTGATTTGCTGCGGATTAAGGCTTGGGTTGAAAGATACCGTAGAATCATTAATAAATCGCGTATTTACAAAGAAGAATCCAGTCGTAGAAGTAAGAATCCCTCCATGATTGATTACAGCATTACCATTCAAATAGATTGTAGGAATACGGCATTCGGCACCATCATTAATCGTCAGGTTGCCGTACACAGGAAATTGATACGTACTCGTCAAATGGCGGTTTACTCCTGCAGGACCTTCAACAATTACGTTTCCTAAAGGCAATCCTGTGACTGTAGCCCAGCCATTCACCCTAAAACCATTCGTTGCGTTACCACCAGCCTGTGTTGAGACTCCATTTCCAAATCGAATAGTGTGTCCCGCCGTAACGTTTACAGAACCTTCAAAAGCACCGTCGACCCTTAAGACATCGTTGGCTGTTGTTGAGGCATGAGGATCCACAATCGTTAACGTTCCTCCTGTCCAATTTAAGCTTTCTGAATCTTCTGGGATAATATTGATGATTCGCGTACCATTCGGAACACTTGTCGCTACCGTACCTGAATTTCCATCAACGTTGATGTTGCCTCCGCTTTGCGAAAATACAGAACCGTATGATGTGGCAATGTTTCCATTGACATTCACAGTTCCAGCCGTTACATTGAAAACGCCCAGAATATTTAAAGAATTATTATTATCTGTACAGCCAACGACCAAATCTCCTCCAGAAACGGATAGAGTTCCTCCTAACGACACGGTAAGGTTTTTACATACATTCCCGGCAGAATTTAGAGTTATAGTATGTCCTGAAGCAATACTGACAGCTTCTGTACAGTTCGGAACGTTTCCTTTGCTCCAAATCGAAGCATTGTTCCAGTTTCCACTAGCAATAGAGAAGTTTGGAGTATCGGCAAAAGAAACTCCTAAATACAAAGGTGCTTGGGTTAGTTGAGCAAGCGTAAGTCCTGTACGCTGTCCGACAGGCAGGCTTGTACCGTTTAGATGTGTACCCTCCAATGCTGAAGCAGCTCTTACAATTCTACTGTTTCCATTTGAAGCTAGATAAGCATTTTGTCCGATGAGCGCAATGTTGTAGGTTGCCGAAACAGGAACAGTTCCCGGAGTTGAGAACGTCCAACTTCCATCATATCTTGAATCAAGGGTATAGCCTGCATCTGAAATTGACGAAGCAGAAGTTGCCGGAGCATCTACATAACGGCAAGCAATTTGTCCACCCACAGTAGGCGTTACGCGCTGAACATAGGCTGCCCTATTAATTCCCGAATTACTAATAAAAGGATATCGGCCTAAAGCAGCCGTCGGTTGGGTTCCAGCAGTCAATGCTGTCCCCGTAGCCGTATTCGACCACCATCTAGAAAAGGTTCCAGATACAAATCCGCCAGAAGTATAAACGAGCGCTCCGATACCATTGTTCCCTGTTCCTTGAGTCACACCTGTGCCAAGAATCAGCGTATTAGTTCCTAAAGCGACTTTTCCTTTGGTGAAAGTAAGATTACCTCCAACCCTGATATCGTTAAAATTCCAAGTAATAACACCTGATGATGAATTGTTAAAGGTAAGATTTCGGATGACATTATTTGTAAATGTCCCTGTTCCCCCTACCGTCTGCGGAATGATACCGTCGAACGTCAAGATATTTGTAAGTACTGTTCCTTTTGAAAGATCAATATTTCCATTATTTGTAAAATTCCTTGAAACTACAAGGCTTTTGCCTACCGTACCGGCAAATGCATCTAGATTTCCTCCAGTATTCACCAGCAAGTTCCCTTTTACGGCAAACGTTACGGCTGCAGCTGCGTAATTTAGAGTACCGTTAACCGTAAGATCATTTATCGCTAAATTATTCGCGTTCAGCGTTACCGTAGTACCTGTTGCAATAATCGCATTGTCTGCACTAGTCGGAACCGCGTTTGCGTCCCACGTAGCCGGAACGTTCCAGTTTCCTGAAGCTATAGATGTAAAATTGCCAGGCGGATTCGAGATCATCGAAACTTGATCGATAGCAGCTGGCGGATTTACGACATCAAGAACATCAGATTTCCAGCTAAATACAAGCTTATAAGATGTCCCAGGCACAATAGCAAGAGCAATAGTGGCTGTGTTCCAATTAGTCGAACTCAGCTTGTACAAAGTACCTACTTGATACGTTGGCGGTATCGGAACTCCTGCAACAGGATTGTAAGAAGCTGGAACCAAAAAGGCTTTCATATTGTCCCAATCATTAGCTCCCGTCCCTTCGCCTCCGGCCTTCCATCGGAAAGAAAGTGCAATTTTAGGCTCGTTAGCAGGAATGGTTATTTCTTTATATAAGTGAATGACTGAACTGGTCTGTGAATACTGCCAAGTAGCTCCACCTGTAGCGGAAACAAAAGCGCAGTTAGTTCCTGCACCTGCCACGGGAACGTTTCCAACATTCCAACTGTCGGTCGAAGCATTGATGGCGCTCCATCCGTTAGAAGCGAAGGTATTTCCATTTTCAAATCCGCCGTCAGAATTCGGATTAATCAATACGGTCTGGGAAAAGGAGTTTATGGAAATGAAGAACAATACGATTTTTAGAAAGCCTAAGGTCTTTGTTCTTTGATAGATGGAATCAAAGTAGTGTTTTTCCATGTGTTACTTATTTGGGGATAATACTTTACGAAAGTATAAAAAAAGCCACCAAAATTGGTGGCTTTTAAAAATATTTTTGATAATCAGGTTATTATTGCTTAACCACTTTTAGTGTTTTCACTTGATTGCCTACATATACTTTTACCAAATAAGTACCGCTAGTCAAAGTCGACATATCGATTTGGCTTTCAGTAGCATTGACTTTTTTAGAAAGGACTTGCTGGCCAAGAAGATTAAATACGGTAATATCCGACATGTTTTCAGTATATGACAGATTCAGCAAATTCTTTACAGGGTTTGGATAGGCTTTAAAGCTTGCATTGTCAAAAGAGTTAGTGCTTAATGAAGTATCGTATGCTGAAATACCAAAAGTTCCGGTACCATCATTTGAATATTCGTAAACTCTCAAATACAATGTCGAACCTGGTGTCTGTCCAGTCAAAGTAACTAAAGAATAAGCTTCTGTTGCTGCTCCGTCGTCATCACAACCTACTTGAACTAATGAACCACAGGCTCCTGAATACACAGTAACTACAGTATCTAAAGGAGGCGCACTAGTACTAGAAGCTCCTGTTTCAATTGTCAAGTTACCGCTAGGAGGCACGACAACAGAGAACCATACGTCGCCACCAGAATATCCATTACATGTTGTAGGTACCGTTTCTGTAGAACTCGCAGTAGCACCCAAATTTGTTCCGTCAGTAACACTTCCGAAAGATCCAGTAGGAGTTATTGCTATGGCATTAGCGCAATTATCATTAGCAGGAGGACAAGCCGCTTGAGTTTGAGCTGTACTTGTTACTACACAGCTTGCATCTTGATTATTTGTTACGGTAAGGACAACAGATGTTCCGTTAGCATAAGGTCCAAACTGAACATTTCCTGTAGCTGTTACTTGCTGAGATGGACTAGATTGATTGTCAGTAACTGTCACAGAAGTAGCAGATCCTAAGCTAGATATATTAGCATTTACAAAGAATCCTGGCGAAACAGCACAATTTGATGTTCTAGTAAATGCTACAGTTGGAGAAATACAAGTATTTACTGTAATATTCATCGTATAGGCAAAACTTTGCGGTGATGGCCAAGTTGAAAGAACAATATAGTATGTAGTACCAGCTGTTACAGAAAACTGATTGATTTCTCTATTTCCAGAACCGCTTCCAGCAGCACAAGCAACAGCTCCTGTTCCTATTGCGCTACAATCTGTGTAAACGAAAACTGCAGACCAAGCTGGAGCATTCGGGATTCTGATATTGATCGACTGGTTTGCTGTTGGTGTATAAGCATACACAACATCATCACCATTCAAATAATAATTTGATGTACCGGCACAACCTGATTCGCCTCCATTAGGGAAATCATAATCATCACCATAAAGGTTGGTATTATCAGTAGTAGTGTATGGCAAGCTGGCAATAACAATTGGATTTTCACAAACCGCTCCAATTGGAGGCACTCCAACACAAATATTAAATGTTGTTGTAGCTCCTGTATCTGATGAATTACTAAAGACTCTTACATAATACGTGTTTCCTACAGTCAATCCTCCTACAGTACTCATGTCTGCATCACTAATATTCAAGCTGGTCAAACCACCTCCACAAGTTCCTTCTAATAACTCATGAACAAGATCTGTTGGTGTTCCTCCCACATTTAGAAGTGAAATTCTATGCTCTGTTTGAGCTGCTACAAATTTATACCACACATCATCGTTAGGTGTTCCTGTACCATTATCTCCTTCACCAGAATCTGTTGCAGAAGTTAAGTTTCCAGGCGTAACGATAGCACAATTTGCATCCGTATTTGCGGTAAGCATAATAGCTCCTGCACAGCTGTCATTAGCTGGCGGCGGCGGGAATGTGCCTATACATAAATCAAAATCAGTCGTAGGGTTGTTTGCAGAACCGTAACTGAATACTCTTACGTAATATGTAGTTCCGACTGTCAAGCCACTTACTGTACTTATATTAGGATCGCTTATGCTTAAGCTGATTAATCCCCCACCGCAAGTTCCTTCTAGTACTTCATGAACTAAATCGGTTACATTTCCTGTTACGTTAGAAAGCTCTATTCTATGTGTAGTTCCCGTAGCGACAAACTTATACCATACGTCATCGTCTGGCGTACCAGTACCTCCGTTTGGTTCACCTGAATCCGTTGCAGATTCAAGAGTTCCTGACGTTTTTACCGTACACAGTAAATTTGCGTTTACGGTCAACGTTATAGCTCCTGAGCAGCTGTCGTTAGCAGGGCTAGTTGTGAACGAAACTGTTCTCCATGGACTTTGAGAAGTAGCACAGATAGTTCTTAAATGAAAATAATGCGTTGTACCTGCAGGCAATCCGGTTGGAGACAAAGTAGTTGCTGTTGTCGGTGTTCCAGCTCCAGTTGGATCGCCACTTGTTGTATTTAAAACATATTCAAATCCTGTTACCCCCAAAGTAGGATCCCAAGCAAGAGTGGCACCACCAGCACTAACTCCTGAAACCGCAAGTCCGGTTGGAGCTCCACAAGCTATGGAACGTATTGTTGGAGAGCTGAAACAGAAGCCATAATTCCAATCGCTAGTTGCAATATCATCATCGTAAAATATGCGGTATTTAAACCCTGTCAATTGTGCTGGCGTAAAAGTAGAAATATTAAGCCCCTCAGTTAGATAAGTTGTTTTTGTAATCGAACAAAAATTATCTGTCACTATTGTATTATTTCCAGGAATACTGCTTGTCCCCCAAGGAACCCATGCAGATGTCGCTGCATTCCAATATTCAAATCTTAAGACATCATTAGCCAAATAATAGTAGCCGTATTGCACCGTTATTTCTAATGTGGTTTCTCCTGCCGTAAAAGCAGGTGTCAAATCAATAACCGGAGATTCTGCCGCAATGCTATCATCGTGCGGATTTCCGGCATCGTCGTCGTCATACGCAAAACTTGCAGTTGTTCTTGGATCGGATTCAAAAGCGGCAGCAGCCGAATTGTAACTCCCAGTAATCGTCCAGGCTGGGTTTGGCCAGCCTGCCGATTGATTGAGCGTTTGCGAATTAACTTGCCAGCAAAGCATGACAAGCAATAAGTAAATTTTCTTCATACTGTTTAATAGTTTAGTTAATACACTGCAATATAATTATTTATTTTAATATATTTTTAAGATTTAATAAATAAAACAAAAAGCCTCTAAATGACACTTTTTTATATAAAAAACATTTTGCGCAGCGTCCTACTTCCCTTTATTTACGGCATTTTATATAATTTTTGCCTTTTAAACTTTGCCTTATCTGGATTGTTCGAATAACAAAAAATAGGCTCAAATATTTCGGATAAAGCAAAAAAAATCCCGACTACAAATGCAGTCGGGATTTTCTATTTTAAAAAGGTTATGTCAATTATTTTTTGATTACCTTAATTGTCTTAACTTGATTATCGACAGCCACTTTTACTAAATAAGTTCCGCCAGCTAAGCTTGACATATCAACAGAAGCATCGGTAGCTCCAATTGTTTTTGTAAGTACTTGTTGTCCTAATAAATTGAACACAGACACGTTTGAAATTTCTTGTGTGTATGACAAGTTCAATACATCTACAACAGGATTAGGATAAGCTCTGAAGTCTGTATCATCAAATGAAGGAGCACTTAATGAAGCATCGTAAGCAGAAATTTTAAAGGTTCCGAACGTATCGTTGCCATATTCCCAAACACTTGCATACAATACTTCTCCAGGAGTTCTTCCGCTTAAAACAATTTTAGAGAAATTCCCGTCAGTACTATCATCATCATCACATTCAACTAAAGTCAAAGTAGCGCAAGTTCCACTATACACAGCTAAACCAGTATCTGCAATCACGCCTCCAGTATTGCTATTTGTTTCGATAGTTATACTTCCTGAAGCCGGAACAGTAATTTGGTACCAAACATCACCGCCTGAAAAACTAGCACAGCCAGGAGCAGGAGGATTTGAATTTGTTGCTGATACGTTTGTTCCAATAACCGGATTCGTTGCGAACAATTCACCTGGAGTCAATACCACAGCACTAGCACAGTTATCGTTAGCAGGTGGCGGTGCTGGTGTTCCAACACAAACTGTAAACGATGTTGTTGTAGTCAAAGCATAAGAATAAATTCTAAAGAAATAGGTATTTCCAACTGTCAGTCCTGTTAAGTTTACTGGCGAGTTTGGAGAATCTTGACAAACTATTGAAGTACCACCACAAGAATCAAATACTTGTGTAACGATATCAGCAGTACCACTTCCTGTTACATTTGCAGTTATGATGCTGTGAGCTGTTCCAGTGGCAACAAATTTATACCAAACATCATCATCTGGGTTACCAAAACAGGTACCTACACTTTGGCTTTGTGTTGCGCCAACTGTAGTTCCACTAACTGGTGATGTACAAGTTAGAGTAGCACCCGGAGTTAACAATACTGCATTAGCACAGTCATCATTTGCAGGTGGCGCAGGCGGAGTTCCAACACATAAAGTGAAAGCAGAAGTCGCAATTGGACTTGCTGAACTTGTAAAAACTCTAGCATAATAAAGCGTACCAACTGTCAAGTTTGCAAAGTTTTGAACATTTCCTTCTTGACAAGATCCTGCTACTTCAACAAGAGCTCCTGGAGTTCCAGTGTATAATGCAGTTGCCATTACAGCACCAGTTGCAGTTCCAGTAAATGTAAATCTAGCACGAACATCAGTTGCAGTAAATGTATACCACACATCGTCATTAAATCCAGTAGCATTACAAGCCGGAGCTGGCACAGCCGAAGCGGTTGCAGAAATTGTAGTTCCTGCTTGTGTCGCCGTACATGTTAAAGCTGGGTTAACCGTCAAGTTAACTGCTCCTGTAGGCTCATTATTTGCTGGAGCAGCAGCAGCAGCTGAACTACCGATACAAACGTCGAAAGTAGTTGAAGCATCAGTTGCTGTTCCATAACTAAAGATTCTTACATAGTAAGTTGTACCAGGCGTTAATCCTGTATATGTAGAACTATTAGGGTCGCTAACATTCAAGCTTACTAAACCATTGCAAGTTCCAACCATAAGCTCGTGTACCAAATCTGTCGGAGTTCCGCCAACATTTGACAAAGCGATAGTATGTGATCCTGTAGTCGCTACGAAAGAGTACCATACGTCATCATTTGGAAGACCTGCTCCATTATCTGGCACACCAGAATCTGTAGCAGACTGTAAAGTACCTGAAGTTTTTACGCCGCAAGCCAAATCAGCATTAACTGTCAAAGCAATAGCTCCGCTACAGTTATCATTTGCTGGAGGTCCAGGGAAAGTACCAACGCAAAGGTCAAAAGTTGTAGTGTTTGTCATTGCTGCCGCAGCAACACTGAAAACTCTTACATAATATGTGCTTCCAGGGATTAATCCAGTTACTGTGCTTGTGTTAGGATCGCTGACAACTAAAGAAATCAGACCGCCACCACAAGTTCCATCTAGTACTTCATGTACTATATCAGTTGGAGTTCCTGCCACATTCGAGATAGCAATTCTATGAGACGTTGCAGTTGCAACAAATTTATACCAAACATCATCATCAGGAACACCAGCACCATTGTCGCCTTCACCTGAATTTGTAGCGGATTGCAAAGTACCTGAAGTTTTTACGCCACAAGCTAAATCAGCATTTACAGTCAATGTAACTGCCGCGAAACAATCATCATTTGCAGGAGCTGGAGGGAAAGTTCCAACACAAAGGTCAAATGTTGTTGTAGCTCCAGTTGCAGCTGCAAGACTAAATACTCTTACATAATAAGTATTTCCTGGTGTTAGACCCGTTACTGTACTTGTATTTGGATCGCTAATGTTTAGGCTAAACAAACCACCACCGCAAGTTCCTTCCAATACTTCATGTACTAAATCTGTAGGAGTTCCTGCAACATTAGAAATTGTAAATTGGTGCGCTGTTGCTGTAGCAACAAACTTATACCAAACATCATCATTAGGCACACCTGCACCGTTATCACCTTCACCAGAATCTGTAGCTCCTAGCAATGTACCTGAAGTTTTAACACCACACAATAAATTAGGATTTACAGTCAAGACAACAGCATTTGTACAGTCGTCATTAGCTGGTGGGTTTGGAAGTGTTTTAAAGCTTTTTGTCGTCCAAAGGCTGAACTCTGAACCGCAATTATTTCTAACGTGGAAATAATAAGTAGTATTTCCATTTAAAGAAGCAGCATTATATGGCGCTGCAGCAATCGTAGTACCTGCACCTGTAGGGCTAGTCGCCACTTGGTCAAGAACATATTCATATCCTGTAGAGCCTGTAACAGCATCCCAAGTAATAGTTGCTGCTGCATTTGTTATGCCAGAAGCCACTACGTTAACAGGAGCTTCACAGCTTGGAATAGCTTCAACCAAGAAGTTATCTACATAAAAATTATAATCTGGAGCATCATCAAGAGGCCCATCTGTTGCATAAAAAGCAAATTTAGTAGTAGGACTCACATAAGTAGCAAGATTTGCAGTATATACAGTTCCTAGATTTGAAGGAGAGTTAGTAGAATCCCAAGTATTCAGTATGGTCCAAGTTGTTCCATTATCTTGAGATACCAAGAAAACAACTTTATCATCTGATACAATTTCTGCTGGTCCTGATCCTGTAAAGGCTGTTACACCAACATCAAACTTAACTCTATATCCTCCAGCACTCATATTGATAGGAGGAGAAATCAACCATCCTTTTCTGTTAAGGCTATATAAGTTAACTCTAGCAGCACCAGTAGTTCCGTTATTTAAGAATCCGTCTGCTACCCAGATACCCGCTGCAGTACCGATCGGTCCTGTTGTAGGATCCCCATCGCCAGCTGTACTCCAACATGTCGGAACGAAAGTCGTAAAATCTTGAAGGTACGAAGGAACATTTGTACCACATGCTGTCGTAAATGTAGTTGCAACCCATGTACTCTTGTCGCCAGTTCCGCAGTTTGATCTTACCCAAACATAATGTTGCGTAGCTGAAGGCAATCCTGTAAAGCTTTTAGTAGTAACACCTGCAAGTACAGAACCTGTTGGTGTTGCCGAAGGTAATGGCGTAGTAGCAGAAGTACTCAAATAGTACTCATAACCTTCTGCAGGAGCTATCGTAGGAGCAGTCCAGTTTATAGTGGCTCCGCTTGTTGTAACAGCAGTTGAGCTCAAGGCTGTCGGCACATTACATGAAACATTGTAATCAAAACCAATAAGCGGTCTTCTATAATCAGAAGATCCTAAACTTGCTGGCAATGTACCCGAAGTATTGTTAGAATATTTCGTGGTATTTGAATTACCCGTATTAATACATGGGCTTTGGAATTCATAACTCCATGTAATTGTCGTACTTGCCGTTGAATTTGTATATTCCATCAAAACGGCTAGGTTTTGTGCCCCTGTGTATGTAAAGTTATTGGTAAAAACAAAACTTTTCCAGCCAGCAGACGAACCACTAGCTGTAGCAGGGTTAGAATCATAAACCAAAGTAGCTCCGGTGATAGCTGTCGCCCAGTCTAATGCTCCAGTTCCCCAGTCTGTGCTGGAAGTTTCTTTCAAATAGATTTTGAAATTCGGAGTCCCAGCCATAGTTCCAGTACCAGTAACTCTCTCAAAATAGGCAGAGTTAAGAACCTGACCCGCAATTCCAGTCAATTGAGAAGCTGGATAGATTACGGCAGTACGGTTCGTGGAATTCACCGCAGACGTACTGTTCATGGGCCCATAAGTATTGGACCCGAGATCTAGACATGATGCTACCGACCAGACCTGTCCATAGGACAGAAAGCCGACAAATAGCATCAGCAATAACGTAATTTTTTTCATAAAAAAGTATAAATTGATTAACAGACCGCTAAAATACTAATTTTAATAAACTAAAAAGTTAAAATTGGAAAGTTAGACATAAAAAGCAGGAATTTAAACATAACGTTAAGCCTATATTATGCAAAAAGCCCGCATCTACGCGGGCTTAACATTTTCTTCCTTATTTATTAGAAAGTTATAAACAGCTATAAAACTATGATTTTATGCTATCAATACCTACCATTTCGTTTGCATCTGCTGCATAATCAACTCCTTGTACTTCGAAGCCGAAAAGGTGATAGAAATCTTTTCTATATCCTTCCAAATCTCCAATCTCAGCAAGGTTTTCTGTTGTAGCTTTTGTCCATAATGCGGCTACTTTTTCTTGGATATCATCACGCATTTCCCAATCGTCAATTCGGATTCTTCCTTTTTCATCAGTCGGGATTTCTCCTCCTGAGTACAATCTTTCTTGATATAATCTTTGAATTTGCTCGATAGTTCCTTCATGTACGCCTTCTTCTTTCATTACTTTGTAAAGCAACGAAATGTATAATGGAATAACAGGAATAGCGGAGCTTGCTTGCGTAACCAAGGCCTTGTTTACAGAAACATAGGCTTTTCCTCCAATATCTTTCAGGCTGTCTGTAATCGAAAATGCTGTCGCTTCTAGGTGGTCTTTTGCACGTCCGATGGTTCCTTTTCTGTATACGGCTTCTGTCAACGATGGCCCAATATAAGAATAGGCAACTGTCATCGCTCCTGGAGCCAAAACATTTGCTTTTTTCAAGGCATCAATCCACATAGACCAGTCTTCGCCGCCCATTACGGCAACTGTATTTTCAATATCGTCGTCTTTGCTTGGCTCTATTGAAATTTCTGAAACTTTTCCTGTATGGAAATCTACTGTCTTATTTGAAAAAGTATTTCCTATTGGCTTTAAAACCGAACGGTGCGTGATTCCTGTAACTGGATTAGTTCTTACTGGTGAAGCTAGACTGTAAATTACCAAGTCTATCTGGCCTAAATCTGCTTTTATCAAATCTATGGTTTGGTCTTTCACTTCATTCGAGAAGGCGTCTCCATTTATGCTTTTTGCATAAAGTCCTGCTTTGTGCGCTTCTGCTTCAAAAGCAGCCGAATTGTACCAGCCTGGAGAAGCTGTTTTTCCTTCTAATGGTGGTTTTTCAAAGAAAATTCCAATAGTAGCAGCATCAGAACCAAAGGCGCTCGTAATCCTAGAAGCCAAACCAAATCCTGTAGAAGCACCAATCACTAGGACTTTTTTGGCGCCTTCAATTTTTCCTTTTGACTTTACGTATTCAATCTGATTTTTAACATTTTGCTCGGCACCTTTTGGATGTGCAGTCAAGCAAATAAATCCTCTCATTCTTGGTTCTATGATCATAAAATGGTATTTATATATTCGATTAAAAATTATAAAACTAGCGTTCCGCAATGGCAAATATACCTTTGTTTTTTTAGTTCAGCAAGGCCTTGGCGTGATTTATGGCGGAGTCGGAAATGTCTTTTCCCGAAAGCATTTGCGCAATCTCGACAATCCTTTCTTCGCTTGAAAGCAGTTTAAGTTCGGATTGCGTCTGCTCCCCTACTGTCGACTTGAATACTTTGAAATGCGAGTTGCCTTTGGCAGCAATCTGCGGCAAATGCGTAATCGCAAAGACTTGCATCGTCTTGCTCATTTCTTTCATGATTTCTCCCATCTTATGGGCTATTTCTCCTGAAACTCCAGTATCAATTTCATCAAAAATGATGGTCGGCAGTTTCTGATACTGTGCCAAGATTGATTTTACGGCCAGCATAATCCTGGACAGTTCTCCGCCTGAAGCTGTTTTTTTCAACAAGCCAAAGTCGGAACCTTTATTTGCAGCAAACAAAAATTGCAGATTGTCTTTCCCATTAGCATGATAGCTTTCTGACAAGACAGCTTCAATCTGGAAGCGAACGTTGGGCATTCCTAAAAGCTCTAAAATAGCAATCAGTTTTTCAGTAAGCACTGGAATTGCTTTTTGTCTTTTTTCGTTTATAGTTTTAGCGATAGCATCCAATTGAGCTTCGCTTTCCGTAATTTCTTTTTCTGCTGTTTCTATTTCTGCTTGCAGGCTATCTAAAGAAATAACTTTTTCATCGAGGCTGTTCTGGATTTCCAGCAATTCATCAATTGTCTTGACTTGGTGTTTTTGCTGCAGGTTGTATATGGTCTGCAGTTTTTGATTGACCAAATCCAATTGTTCTGGATCATTCATCAAAGATTCAGCAATGTGGTTCAATTCGGAAACAATATCGTCAAATTCGATGGAAACGCTAGTTACTCTTTCAGACAACGAGTTATAATCTGGTGAAAAGGTGGCAATTTTTTGAAGGGCTGCTTTTATTTCTTTCAGGTTATGAAGTACGCCGAACTGTTCTTCTTCTGCGATTGAAAGCGAACGATCTAGATTTTCCTTAATTAATTCGACATTGTTCAACTGCTCAAAAGTACTTTCTAGCTCTTCTTGTTCGCCTGATTTTAATTTAGCAGCAAGCAATTCTTCTAAAAGAAAAGAATTATAATCTTGTTCTTTTGAAGCATCTTGCAGCTTAGATTTCAACGCAGACAGATTACTTTTTAGATTTTTGTATTTTTTTAATAGCGCTTTATATTCGGCTATTTCTTTTGCATTTCCGGCAATGGAATCAATAATATCGAACTGGAAGTTTTCTTCGGAAAGTTCTTGTGTCTGATGCTGCGAATGGATATCGATCAGAAATTCGCCCAACTCTTGAAGTTCTTGAAGGTTTACAGGACTGTCATTGACAAAGGCTCTTGATTTTCCGGAAGGAAGTATTTCTCTTCTGATGATGGTTTGTTTTTCAAAATCCAAGTCGTTGGCTTCAAAAAAAGGTTCGAGATTGTAGCGTGCTATTTCAAATTGCGCTTCGATGACGCATTTTTCTTCTTTATTTTTTAGGGAGCTCAAGTCCGCTCTTTTTCCCAAAACTAAGCCTAAAGCTCCTAATAAGATCGATTTTCCGGCTCCTGTCTCTCCTGTAATGATAGAGAAATTCTCAGAAAAGTCAATATCAAGCTTTTCGATAAGGGCAAAATTCTTTATGGATAGTGATGTCAGCAATGCCTTTAAATTTAGAAATGATGTTAAAAATTTGTACCGTCGCCCTAGCCCAGATAGAAGTGGAAATCCTTTTTAGCAAAAGGTACTTTTGCTAAAAAGATTGGAACGGATAGCTGGTTAAAGCTTCAAAAAATTAAAATCGGATTCCGCCCCACTTGCTTGAATTTAGAGGAGAAATCCTGTTGAGGTTTTCAACTAAATCTGCTATCCCTATGGAAGGCCCACCTGTATAAATCGAAACAATTTCATCTGATTTTGCATCAAAAAATACGCGGGTCAGTAATGCATTTGGTCGAAGCTCATAAATTTGAGCTAGTGTTTTTATAGAATTTTTGATGTTTTCTTTTCCTTTTTTCAGGTCGTCGCTCATCACGTCAATTCCGGTTGAATGGTATTGGTAAAGCGCTTCTCTATACGGAGCAAATGTATTGGACATCAGGTCGTTGATCAAAAAGTATCTTGAGATATTACCGTCTGATTGGTTCCATCCTTTTGAGCCGCCTTGCTGTGCCAAGATTGCAACATTTTGTGCCAGTTCAAAATACGGAGTACCGCCTTTTGGTGAAAAAGAATCCGCATCCAGTCCCATGATGATATAGCTGTAAAAAGCAATAACCGACACTAAGTTAGAATCATAGCTATTTGGATTGAAAATAAGGTTTTCAAACTCTACATACCTGAAATTAAAATCTTTGTCGTTAAAGTTGAAAATCGGAGAAGAATATGTAGAATTAAATGCAGGACGCGATGACTGCACCTGAATAGATGCCGAAAATTGGTCTGAACTATAGGCTGAAACGTTGATGAACATGGTCGATTCGATACGTTCATTTTCTCCAAAAGTCTGGTTTGTCCATCTTGTCTTGTTTACAAATTCGGTCAAGGAACGCTCCAGAGTTTTAAAAATCTGCGTATTGGCATTCGTAATCCTGTCGAAATTTATTTTTACGGTACAGTTCAATTCTTGAGCCTGAACAGATCCGGCAATGAGCAACAAAAGAAATAATATCTTACGCATAAAAATGTTGTATTACTTTATTTAAAATATCTTCAGCCACGGCTTCTTTTGATTTAAGAGGCATCGGCTCGATGTTGAAATTCTTGTCTATAAAGGTAACTTTATTTGTCGATTTTCCAAAACCAGCTCCTTCATCCTGCAATGAATTGAGAACAATCAAATCTAGGTTTTTTTTCTGGATTTTCTGCTTCGCATTTTCAATTTCATTTTCTGTTTCTAAAGCAAATCCTACCAGAAATTGTTTTTTCTTCAGCTTTCCTAAAGAAGCGAGAATATCTTGTGTTTTTTCTAGCTCGATTGTAAAAGCGTCTTCCGTCTTTTTTATTTTTTGTGACGCAGGAAATTTAGGCCTATAATCAGCAACTGCCGCTGCCGCTATGGCCGCATCAACAGCATCGAAATAATCATGCGAAACATCATACATCTGCTGTGCCGAAGTCACGCTGATCTGCTGAATCTTGGGACTTTTAGGCTTCAAGTGCGTCGGTCCAGAAATCAAAATGACTTCCGCTCCTAAGCTGGCTGCTTGTTCTGCAATATCAAATCCCATCTTTCCAGAGGAATGGTTGCCTATAAAACGCACAGGGTCTATGGCTTCGTATGTAGGTCCGGCAGTAATTAGTATTTTTTTTCCTTTTAAAGGCAATTTGCTTTCGAGATCAGCTTCAAGAAAGGCAATAATATTTTCAGGTTCTGCCATTCTTCCTTCGCCTGAAAGTCCGCTGGCCAATTCGCCTGACTCGGCAGGAATAATTGTATTCCCGAATTGTTCTAATAATCTGAAACTCGCTAAAGTTGAAGGATGCTTATACATATCCAAGTCCATTGCAGGCGCAAAATAAACCGGGCATTTAGCAGAAAGGTAAGTCGCAATCAAAAGGTTATCACAGACACCATTAGCCATCTTAGATAACGTATTTGCCGTAGCGGGAGCAATAAGCATCAAATCGGCCCAAAGACCTAATTCGACATGATTGTTCCAGACAGCATTTTCGTCCTCTTCGTTGTAAAAAGTAGAATGTACCGGATTTTTAGAAAGCGTGGAAAGCGTGAGCGGTGTCACAAAATCCTTAGAAGCAGGCGTCATGACCACTTGGACATCGGCGCCTGCTTTTATGAATAATCTTACTAGCGAAGCTGTTTTATATGCGGCAATCCCACCGGAAACTCCCAGCACTATTTTTTTACCACTTAAAACAGACATCGTAATTATTTAGTAGTATCTCTGTAATAGATTTTATCTTCTAGCCATTCCTGTACCGCTAAAGCGTGAGGTTTTGGCAATTTTTCGTAGAATTTCGAAACTTCGATTTGCTCTTTGTTTTCAAAAATTTCTTCTAAGCTGTCATTATAGGTAGCAAACTCTTCTAATTTCTCTGTCAATTCTTTTTTGATCTCAGAGTTAATTTGATTTGCTCTTTTAGCCATAATCGTAATCGCTTCATACACATTACCTGTCGGTTCCTCAATCACACTCTTATTGTAAGTAATTGTGTTTACTGGAGCATTAGTCTTTTTTAAATCCATGACTTTTATTTAATTAGAAAATTGTTGTAATTCTTTTTCGATTCTTGCAAGCTTTTCATCGACTTCTTTTTTGTATTGTGTCGACTCATTAAATTTTATCAAATTGGCATACGAAGCTTTCGCTAAGTTCAATCGTTCTTGCTTTTTGCTTTCTACACTGTTGATGGCCAAAATATAAGCCGAATCAAATCGATAATATAAAGCATCTTCTTTGAAAGGCGTTCCTGGATAGTCTGCAATAAAATTGTCTAACGCCTTTATAGCTGCAGAATAATCACGTGTATAACCGCCAATCGTATGGTATTGTTTTGCGTTTTCAAAAGCTTTTTTCTCTAGCTTCTCTCTTAATGTCTTTACGATCTCGTTTGCTCTTGGCAGGTATTCAGAATTTGGATACAGGTTGATAAACGCTTGTAACTTATCAATTGCTTTATCCGTATCCGTTTGATCTAAAGTATATCTCGGAGATAATTTTGAATAGCTTTCAGCACTCAAGAAAGCAGCTTCTTCGGCCTTTTCACTTTTTGGATAGCTTGATGTAAAGCTTTCAAACTGATAGCCGGCAAGATAATGCTGTTTTGTCTTATAATACGACTGCGCAAACATATAGAACATTTTTTCTGCTGCAGGTTTTCCTCTGTAAGAAGGCGCAATCTGCTCAAAAAGTCGAATTGCTTTTGTATATTTTCCAGCGTCATACATTTTTGAAGCGATGTCATATTTTACAGCGATATCCTCTGATTTTAAGGCTTTTTGATAAGGACTGCAAGAACCAAGGGCTATTGCGATTAAAAGTATGTAAAATATTCTGTTCATTTTCAAGATTGTATTTACTGATTTCAAGCTTTTTGAGGCTGTATAAAAATCAACCGCAAATTTAGTTATTAATTATAGATTAAAAAAACATTTTTTTAAGGCTCCAAAAAGACTTAAAAATAAAAAAGATGCCAAATAAAATGACACCTTTCTAACGATTAAATTCTGTATTTATTTTCCAGTCGCAATCGGACTCGTAAAGTTTTTCATTTCGTTATCAAAAAGATACAAACCTCCTTTATCGTCTCCGATCAAATTGATTTTATCTAGGATATATCTAGCATTTGCTTCTTCCTCGATCTGCTCGGCAACATACCATTGCAAGAAATTGTGAGTTGCATAGTCTCTTTCGTCTAAAGCAATACCAACCAAGTCGTTGATGCTTTCCGAAACTTTAATTTCATGCTGCAATAATTGCTTGAAAAGCACTTTATAGCTTGACAAATCAAGTACAGGCTCAACAGTAGCAGATATTTTAGCTTGGCCGCCTCTTTGGTTGATGTATTTTACCAATTTCAGCATGTGCATTCTTTCTTCTTCCGACTGCGCAAACATAAAAGTTGATATTCCTTCAAAACCTTGAACTTCAGCCCAAGAAGCCATCGCAAGATAAATCTGAGAAGAATCTCCTTCTACTTTTATTTGTTTGTTTAGCGCGTCTTGTATGGTTTGTGACAACATAATCTTTATTTTTTGAAACTAATTTACTGTTTTTTTAACAAACTGGTCAATTCTGCCTGCTAAATCTTCGTTAACATTAACTAATGGCAAACGTACTGTATTTTCTGACAATCCCAAAGATTTAAAGATTTCTTTAACACCGGCTGGGTTTCCTTGCTCAAAAATCATGTCGATAGAATCGGCAAGTTGGTAATGCAACTGGTAAGCCTCGTCTACTTTTCTTTCCAATCCCAAACGCACCATTTTTGAAAATTGCTTTGGAAAACCTTCTGCAATTACTGAAATCACTCCTGCTCCGCCAGCCAATACCATTGGAAGCGTCACCATATCGTCGCCAGAAATTACCAAGAAATCTTTTGGCTTGTCTTGAATCAATTTCATAGCCTGAACGATATCTCCCGCAGCTTCTTTAATTCCTACGATATTTTTGAAATCATTCGCCAAGCGAAGTACCGTCGACGGCAAGACATTGCTAGCTGTTCTTCCTGGAACATTGTACAAGATTACCGGAAGCGGCGAAGCTTCTGCAATCGCTTTAAAATGCTGATAGATTCCTTCTTGCGTAGGCTTGTTATAGTAAGGCGAAACAGAAAGAACTGCTGAAAATCCTGTAAAATCTCTGGTTTTTAGTTCCTCTACAACTTCTGCAGTATTATTGCCGCCAACACCCAAAACCAATGGCAATCTTCCGTTGTTGGTTTCGATTACGGTTTTTATGACCAATTCTTTTTCTTCTTTCTTTAATGTAGCCGGCTCGCCTGTCGTTCCTAAAACAACAAGGTAGTTGATCCCGTTATCGATCTGATAATTTACGATTCTTTTTAAGGCCTCGACATCAACAGAAAAATCTTTTTTGAATGGTGTGACAAGCGCAACGCCTGTTCCAATAAGTGACTGCATAATTATATTTTATTTAGTATTTTTAGATATTTGAATAATTCAGAAACAAAAACCTTATAATTTTCGGCATTGGTATTGATCATAAAATGATTCAATCTTTTGTCGATGGTTGAAAATCCCACTTTAAAATTCGCTTTCGACTTGAAAGTCGTAATCATCAAGGGCGCTTTCTCAGTATCGTAATAACTGATGAGCATATCAAATTCCTTCTCGGCAAAGTCCCTTACATTCTTATTTTCCAGCGTTCCTTTCCAGCTCAAATCCTTGTGGCTGAAACTCGGATAATTAATAACTTCTTTTTTCTTGAAACGGTCTTTATAAAGCAAAATTTGTATGTCTTCTCTCTTGATTCCGTTAGCCAAAAGTTCTTCTATCAAATTGACTTTGTCTTCAAAATAGGTCTTATCAATGAGCAGTCCGACTGTTTTTATCGTTTCGGTCGAAGGGTTTCCCTTTACATGCAGGGAACTATTTTTTAATGTTCTTTTTGCAGAAAAATTCTTGAAAAATTTTAAAAACATAGTACTTTTACTTGTGATTACAAATTTAATTAAATAAGCCGTATTTCAGATGCTAAAACTAAAAAACTATAACGTCGCTGCAAGACAATTTGTTTTAATTCTAACATTATTTCTTGCACTTTCTTGCTCGAATCAAAAAGCGTATGTTTCTAAAATCGAAGGAAAGCAAATCGGCGTCACCAATACAAATCCGGAAACTCCTGCTATCGAGGAATTTATAAAGCCTTATCGCGAAAATATCGACAAAGACATGAATCAGGTTTTGGCCTATGCACCGGAAACTTTAGACAAGAGCAAAGGTGAATGGCAGACCAGTATTGGAAGCCTTCAGGCCGATATAACGCTTGCCGCAGCCAATAAAATTTTTCAAAAACGCGAAAACAAATCTGTCGACATCTGCTTGTTGAACCATGGCGGCATCCGAAGCATGATTTCAAAAGGAAATGTAACGACACGTACCGCCTTTGAATTGATGCCTTTTGAAAACGAATTGGTAGTGGTTGCCCTAAAAGGCGAGCAGATTGTAGAAATGGTCAATTATCTGATTGCTGAGAAAAAACCGCATCCGCTTTCGGGAATGGAAATTATCTTAAACAAAGACGCTTCTGCTTACAAAAGCATTACGGTACAAGGAAAACCTTTAGATCTGAACAAAACGTATTACGTAGCCACGAACGACTATCTGTACAACGGCGGCGACAGCATGAATTTCTTTAAAAAAGGAACCATGACCTCTTTAGATTACAAACTTCGAAACGTCTGGGTCGATTATTTCAAAGAAACCGACACCATTCCTATTTTGACGAACAAGAGAATTATTGTTGAGTAGTTCCCAATTCTAAAGAAGCCAAAAAGACACAAAAATGAAAAGAAGAGATTTTATACAAAAAACAGTAGCCGGTTCCGCATTATTGACTGTTGGCGGATTGTCATTGAGCAGCTTTGCCCCGATTGATAAAAAACACATTACCATTCTGCACACAAATGACGTGCACAGTCATATCGATCCGTTTCCGGCAACAGACGCCAAAAACCCAAACATGGGCGGTGTTTCAAGAAGAGCCAGCTTGATTGAAAGCATCCGTAAAGAGAATCCAAACGTGTTGCTTTTAGATGCGGGTGACATTTTCCAAGGAACACCTTACTTTAACTATTATGGAGGCGAATTGGAGTTCAAGCTCATGAGCATGCTGAAGTATGACTTGGCCACTATGGGAAACCATGATTTCGACAATGGAATCGATGGTTTTTATTCGCAATTGCACAACGCCAAATTTGACTTTGTCAGCGCTAATTATGATTTCAAAAATACGGTATTGGACGGAATCGTCAAGCCCTATAAGATTTTTGTGAAAGACGGCATCAAGATTGGCGTTTTTGGATTGGGCGTTGAATTGGACGGTTTAGTGGATAAAAAAAACTACAAAGAAACTGTTTATAACGACCCCATTTCCGTATCGCAAGAAATGACGCGAATCTTAAAAATGCAGGAAAAATGCGACCTGATTATTTGCCTTTCTCACATTGGATACGCATACAAAAACGACCCGAACAAAGTTTCTGATTTAAAATTAGCCGCCGCTACAAGAGATATCGATTTGATTATTGGCGGGCATACACATACTTTCCTTGACAAGCCGACCATCGTAAAAAACCTTGACGGAATTGATACTTTAGTAAACCAAGTAGGCTGCTACGGAATCAACCTTGGACGTATTGATTTTTATTTTGATACAGACAAAAACAAATCGCATTCAGGAAGGACTATAGTGGTCTAACGGCAACAATATCCAAAATAAAAAAGGCTCGTGATATACGAGCCTTTTTTAGTAGTTACTTTCAATATTACTGCAACATTGCGATAAAATCATCTTCCGAAATTATCGGTACGTTTAGTTTATTTGCTTTTTCCAGTTTTGCTGGTCCCATATTATCGCCTGCAACTACATAATCGGTCTTGGCAGAAATAGAACTTCCTACCTTTCCGCCGTTATCTTCTATGGATTTCTTTAGGTCATCACGTGAGAATTTCTCAAATACTCCCGAAACTACAAAGGTCTTGCCTGCTAGTTTATCGGTCGCATCTGGATTAAAGACTGTTTTTGCTTCCAATTGTACGCCGTAATCTTTTAATCTCTGTATGATTATCTGGTTCTCTGGATTTTCAAAGAATTCCACAACGCTTTGCGCAATTCGTTCTCCGATTTCATCTACCAGTATCAAGTCCATTAAGCTGGCGTTGCCCAAATTGTCGATTGTCTGATAATGCTTAGCAAGTTTTTTTGCTACGGTCTCTCCTACATAACGGATCCCCAGTGCAAACAAGACTCTTTCAAACGGAACTTCTTTGGATTTCTCGATTCCATTGACCAAGTTTTCTGCCGATTTCTGCGCCATTCTTTCTAACGGAATTACTTGATCTACCGTAAGGTCATACAAATCGGCATAATTCTGCACAAGGTGATTGTTAAACAGCAAAGCAACTGTCTCTCCTCCCAATCCTTCAATATCCATTGCCTTTCGGGAAATATAGTGCTGGATTCGTCCGATAATCTGCGGCGGACAGCCGTAAAAGTTCGGACAATAATGCTGTGCTTCGCCTTCCTTTCGGATTAGCTCGGTCTGACATTCTGGACAATTGGTAATGTAAACCGTCGGAAGCAGATCTAAAGAACGCTTGGTAAAGTCTACGCCGATAATCTTTGGGATAATCTCGCCTCCTTTTTCTACAAAAACTTCATCGCCAACGCGAATATCGAGTTTTTCAATCTGGTCAGCATTATGCAAAGAAGCCCGTTTTACAATCGTACCCGCCAATTGTACCGGTTCTAGATTCGCTACCGGCGTAATCGCTCCTGTGCGTCCTACCTGATACGAAATAGAATTTAATTTGGTTGAAACTTGTTCTGCTTTGAATTTATAAGCAATCGCCCAACGCGGCGCTTTTGAAGTATAGCCCAATTCATCTTGATAGTGGAGATTGTTTACCTTCACGACCACGCCGTCTGTTTCATACGGCAGTTCATGACGATGGATATTCCAGTGATCGATAAATTCGAAAATTTCATCCACATTTTTTACCAATTTGGCTTCTTTGGGTACTTTAAATCCGAAGCTTCTTGCTTTTTCAAGGCTTTCAAAATGTGTCGCAAATTTGACATCATTGCCAATAAAAGTATACAATAAGCAATCCAATGGACGTTTGGCTACTTCTGTACTGTCTTGCAGCTTCAAGCTGCCTGACGCCGTATTTCTAGGATTGGAATAAGGAGTTTCGCCTATTTCAATCAACTCCTGGTTCATCTTGGCAAAACCTTCTAACGGCAGGATAATCTCGCCGCGTATTTCAAAACTGTTTGGAAAATCACCTTTCAGCTGCAACGGAACGGATTTGATAGTCTTGATGTTGTTCGTTACTTCATCGCCTTGAAAACCATCACCGCGCGTTACCGCGCGTTTTAGCTTTCCGTGTTCGTAGGTCATGGAAATAGAAGCGCCGTCGTATTTTAGCTCGCAGGTATATTCTAACGGCACATCGCCTAAAATCTTCTGGATTCTTTTTTCCCAATCCAATACATCTTCTTTGGAATAGGAATTGTCTAAGGAATACATCCTATTTTTATGGGTAATTGTCGCAAAGTTCTTGGTAATCATACCGCCCACTCGCTGCGTCGGGGAATTTTCATCAAAAAACTCAGGATGCTTGCTTTCAAGATCTTGCAGCTCTTTTAGCTTTTGGTCGAAATCATAATCGGATATAGTAGGCGTATCCAAAACATAGTAATTATGATTGTGCAGGTTGAGCTCTTCGCGTAATGATTGGATGGTATTCTGAATGTCCATAAAAAAGAAATTGGCTAGTTTAGTTTTCTGAAAACAGAGCACTAAAATAACCAATTTCTACTAAATATTTGTATTTATGAAGCCTGAATTATGCCATTAATTTGCAGGTATAATTGGCCGTCGCTCAAGATAGCGCCTTGCTGGATCAGGTTGAAGATCGAGCTGTTTCTTTCTTCTTCATAGTCCTTTTGGCCTAGCTTGATTTCTACGGTTTCGGTAAACATATTGTCGCTGAGCCACTGCAAGCCTTCTCTAGTCATAAAATCGACTTCTTGTACCAATGATTTCAAAACGATAGACTTCACTACTTTTTCCTGGCAGTGAAAAAGAAAAATATAATTTTTAGAAAAGTGCTCTAAGTAGTGTGCTCTTGTCAGTACGCCTTCCCAGATCAGGTCTGAAAACACATCTAGTTCTTGTTCGGCTACTTCAGGCTTTTCTGCCTTGATCGTATCCCATTCTTTTTTATCGATTGATTGCGTAGCCAAGAAATTGGCAAATTCTTGATGAAGCGCTTCGAATTGCTCTTTTGTTAGTCTTCTGTATTTCATTATGTATGCTTTAAAGCTGTAAGCAATAGGCTTTAGGCTGTAAGCATTCATTAGCGTAATGCTTATAGCTTTCTGCTTAAAGCTATTTTAATTTAAAAAAAAATCCCGACTTGCATCGGGACTTTTGTATTTCAGTACTTGAAAATATTATTTTTCAGCTACGATTTCGTAAGGCAACTCAACAATAACATCTCTGTGTAATCTAACACTAGCAGTATATTTACCAGTACGTTTAACGATTCCAGAAGTGATGTATTTTCTGTCGATTGATTGACCTTGTTTCTCTAAAGCTTCAGCGATATCAATGTTAGTGATAGAACCGAAAAGTTTCTCACCACCTGCTTTAGCAGCAATTTTGATTTCAAGAGCTTTTAGTGCTTCAGCCAATTTCTTAGCATCGTCAACAATTTTAGCTTCTTTATGAGCTTTTTGCTTTAGGTTTTCAGCTAATACTTTTTTAGCAGAAGGAGTTGCCATTTGAGCAAAACCTTGTGGGATCAAAAAGTTACGACCGTATCCGTTTTTCACAGTTACTACATCGTCTTTAAAACCTAAATTTTGTACGTCTTTTTTTAATATAAGTTCCATGTTGTTGTCCTTATTAAGAGAAGTTAGGTTCCGTTTGACGAGAAACCAACAACTTTGTTTTTATTATTTTAGTAAATCGGCCACGTATGGCATTAAAGCTAAATGTCTTGCTCTTTTCACAGCTACAGACACTTTTCTTTGGTATTTCAATGAAGTTCCAGTTAAACGACGTGGAAGGATTTTTCCTTGCTCGTTAACGAATTTCAATAAGAAATCTGCATCTTTATAATCGATATATTTGATTCCAGATTTTTTGAAACGACAATACTTTTTAGTTTTGTTAGTTTCTATGTTCAAAGGCGTTAGATATCTGATATCTCCGTCTTTTTTTCCTTTTGCTGATTGTTCGATCGTTGACATAATAATTACGCTTTAGCTGCTTTTAATTTTGCTCTTCTTCTTTCTGCCCAAGAAATTGCATGTTTATCAAGACTTACAGTCAAGAAACGCATAACTCTTTCGTCACGTCTGAATTCAGTTTCGAAAGCGATTAATACTTCAGGAGCTACTTTGAACTCAAATAAATGGTAAAAACCACTTTTTTTGTGTTGGATTTCGTACGCCATTTTTTTTAGGCCCCAATCCTCTTTTGATACCATCTCTGCTCCTCTGGAAGTAAGAAAATCTTCGAATTTGCTTACTGTTTCCTTTACCTGTACTTCAGATAAAACGGGATTCAAGATGAAAACAGTCTCATAATGATTCATAATAATATATTTTATTTGTTATAAAATTGGGTGCAAAAGTAACTATTTATTTTTAATCTGCAAGCGAAAAATGACTATATTCGACGAAGTACAAAAAAACGGGCAAAAGATTGTTTTTTTATAAAAAAATTATCCTACATTTATCGTACCCAATCTATAAATTCCGATTATTATGAAATTGAATTGTGTCGTAGTGGATGACAGTGCCATTCAGAGAATGACGGTAACCAAGCTGGTTGCCAATCATCCGAACCTGAATTTGGTGGGCGATTTTTCAAATGCCATAGAAACAAAGAATTGTCTTACCAATAAAGAGGTAGACCTTATTTTTCTCGATATCGAAATGCCCGTCATTAACGGTTTTGATTTGCTTGACGGTTTAAAAGTAAAACCGCAGATTATCTTTATTACTTCTAAAGCAGAATATGCCGTGAAGGCGTTTGATTATGATGCTACCGATTATCTCCAAAAGCCTATTTCGCCGCAGCGCTTTAATGCTGCCGTAAAAAGAGCCATGGACTTATATTTGTTGCGCAAGGAAAATATCGATGAAGACAGCGAGCATATCTTTATCAAGAGCAATCTTAAGAAACTGAAGATCTTTACGTCAAAAATCAAATGGATCGAGGCGTATGGCGATTATGTAAAGGTGGTTACCGAAGACGAAAACCATCTGGTATTGTCGACCATGAAGTCTTTTGAGAACGATTTGTCTAAAGAACGTTTTATACGCGTGCACAAGTCCTTTATTATCAATATTGACAAGGTAGACAAATTCAACAGCAAGTTTGCAGAGATCGGCGTGACTAAAATCCCATTGAGCAGAAACAAAAAAGAAGACTTGGTGAAAGCCTTAGCTTCGGCCTAATAAAAATCGACATTAACAGCCGTCTTTATCGGCCTGTATTGCGGTACCGCTTCAAAACTATTCAGCATTTTCTGGATAGTTTTTTTTATGCCTCCTAATGGCTGGTTTTGCGGAATCTTGATCATGATCGTGCGGATGTATTCGTTTCGTATGCGACTTATGGCAGGTTCTTCCGGACCTAAAACAGGCATGTCCAGATTTTGGCTCATGACTTGGTACAGCCACATGGCTCCTTCTTTAAGCTTGTCGAAATCACGGTGCTTGAGCGTAATCTTGATCAGCCTATAATAAGGAGGGTATTTAAAGATATGGCGGTCGTATAATTGTTCCTTATACATGCCGATGTAATCGTTGTTGGTAACCTGCTGGATGGTATTGTGGTTCGGATTGTAGGTCTGGATGACGACCTTGCCTCTTTTTTCGGAGCGTCCTGCCCTGCCCGATACCTGTGTCATCATCTGGTAGCTTCTTTCAAAGGCACGAAAATCAGGATGGTAGAGCATATTGTCCGCATTCATGATTCCGACTAAGGACACATTGTCAAAGTCCAATCCTTTTGCTAACATCTGGGTTCCGACCAAGATATCTATTTCGCGGTTCTTGAAGCTGTCGATGATCTTTTCGTAGCCGTATTTGCCGCGGGTAGTGTCTTGGTCCATGCGTCCGGTTTTCTTTTCTGGAAACAGCGAAGCGAGCTCCATCTCAATCTGTTCGGTTCCGAATCCTTTGGTTGTCAGGTCTACGCTGGAGCAGTTGTGACAGTTGGTCGGCTTGGCCATGGAGTAGCCGCAATAGTGACAACGGAGCTGGTTCTTGTTTTTATGATAGGTCAGGCTGACATCGCATTGGGGACATTCGGGCACGTGGCCGCAGGTGATGCATTCCAATACAGGCGAATAGCCGCGTCGGTTTTGGAACAGGATGATCTGCTCTCCCAAAGCCAAGGCTTCTGCCATGTTTTCTAAAAGCGTATCGCTAAAATGGCCTTTCATCCTTTTGCGGAAGTATTTGTCTTTGAGGTCTACCAGCTCGATTTCGGGCATCATGACGTTGCCGAAGCGTTCGGTAATTTCTACAAGGCCGTATTTGTTGCTTGCCGCATTAAAATAGGTTTCCAGGCTTGGCGTGGCAGAACCTAAAAGCACTTTTGATTGGTGGGAATTCGCTAAAACAATAGCCGCATCGCGGGCATGGTATCTTGGAGCGGGATCGTATTGCTTGAACGTTTGCTCGTGTTCTTCGTCTATAATAATGAGTCCTAATTCTTGGAACGGCAGAAAGAGCGCCGACCTTGCTCCTATCACGATCTTGGCTTTTGGCGAATCTTCTAGCACTTGTCTCCAGACTTCTACGCGTTCGTTGTTGGTGTATTTGGAATGGAAGACGGCTACTTGGTTTCCGAAATAAGACGTAAGCCTGCCGACCAATTGGGTCGTAAGGGCAATTTCGGGCAGAAGATAGAGTACTTGTTTTCCGACTGCCAGATAGCCTTCGATAAGCTGTATGTAAATTTCGGTCTTGCCGCTAGAGGTTACGCCATGCAGGAGGCATACGTCTTTTTCCGTAAAGGCAGCGGCGATTCCGTTAAAGGCTTGCTGCTGTGCGGTGCTTAGCTGCAGGTTCTTTTCTTTTTGGTTTTTATCAAAAGAAACGCGGTCTTCTTGCAGGTGGTATTCTTCAAAAATGTTTTTGTCAACCAATGCTTTTACGACAGTGGACGAGACTTTTGAATTTTCGACCAATTGCTTTACGGAAATAGGCTTCTTCTGCGCCGCATTGAGCTGGAAATAACTGAGCAGGATGTCTTTTTGCTTTTGGGCATTCTTTTTCAGATTGTCTAAGAGCGCAACCAAATTTTCTTCGGCGGCATAGTCTTGGTTCAGGCGGATGTAGCGCGTGAGCTTGGGCTTATAGAGTTCTATGACTTCTTCTTGGAGTACCAAGATATTGCGGTCGATCAGTTTTTGGATAATGGGAAAGACGTTCTTCTTGCCTACGATAGCGATGATGTCTTGCACCTTAAGGGAGCTTTGGTGCTGCAGGGCGTCGTAAATCAGGAATTCTTCGTCGGTAAGCTGCAGCTCGTCGACTACGGCATCTTGTTTTTGCGAAATGATGGTTTCGCTTTCGAGCAGAAAGGCCGACGGCATGGCACCGCGGTATACGTCGCCGATGGCACACATATAATAGGAGGCGATCCATTGCCAATGGGCAATCTGTATTTCGGTCACTAAAGGTGACTCGTCTAATATCTGGTGGATTTCTTTGGCTTCGTAAAGCGTGGGCTCGTTTTGATGGAGCTCAATCGCCAGCGCCGTATAGATCTTGCTCTTGCCGAAAGGGACTGCAATGCGCATTCCTTTTTTGATGTAGTTGTATTCTGCTTCTGAAACTTTATAGGTAAAAGTTTTGGACAGTGACAGGGGAAGAATGACTTCTACAAAATACATTTAATGGCTGTTTGGTTTATACAAAGATAGGATTTTAAGATGAATCTTAATTCAACTACAAGGTATCAACTAATTTCTTTAATTCTTTCATTTCGTCCAACGGAATAAAATCACCTACTGTTTTATTTACAAAAATACTATTTGCAATTTCAACCTTTTTCAGCATCGGTATTACATGCTTCAAATAATGTCCAAAGTATATATAGATATCTGATTTATTAACTGCCAATTTATATCCGCTTTTATTTGATGATGAAATGATTATAATTCCTTTATATCTTAAATCTCGGATGATGATTCTTAAATTTTCAACTGAGACTTCCTTGCCCGTAATATGTTTTATATTGTTGATAATCTCATATGTTTGCGTGTAATTAAAAGGCAATATTTTTTGATTCCATAATAAATAATCTAATAAGCTTTTTACAATCACATCTTCTTCTTCCTCAAAAATATTCTGGGCATCACCTCTTACTATATTAATGATTTCTTCATCTACTATGTTTTCGTTTTCATTTTGTAATTTATTATCATATCCTTTGAAAGGAAAAGATAAAATATTAGCAGTTTTAGGTTTTAACAAATTAAACAATTCATCGCTTTTTTCTGATCTGAATGAACTATTAAAAACTCTTCCAAAACTACCTGCTATTAAATCCGCAAGCTGTACTAAAGGCTGCTCCTTATCATCACAAATATTATATTTTTCAAAAAAACTATCTTGATAATTTTGTGCTAAGTATTGTTTTAATTCTATTTGATATTTATCATTAATCATATTATCCATATAAATCTCAAAATCAGTAAAGTTATTATTGATTTGAGATACAAATATTTTCTGAAAATATTTGTAAAATACTTCTTTAAATCTTAGACCTCCTTTTTCCTTATCTAACTTATCCTTATCAATAACTAAAAGATAAATTATGAAATTTAGATTACTCACTAAATATTTTACAACATCCAATCGAGTATCCATATTTCTTAAGGCTTTTGAACTTGATTTTACAATGCCTCCATGAAAAAATTTACTACTTATTTCATCCCTAACCCTTAAAGCATTATTTAAATTTGATTCTTTTATTACAATGGCCGCATAAATAAAATGCGTAATATTTTTTACATCATTGCTTTTTAAAGTTGATGTACCAAATTCATCTCCATAAATAAATACTTTTTCTTCCATAATTATATTTCTATTCAATCTTACAAAATTATTCTCATAGAACTATAACATTTTGCGAATATTCGATTAAACGTAGAAAAATATACCCAAAATATAAATGAAACTTATATGCTTCTTTTTTATAAATAGTTTTGTAAAAAATACAAACAAAAAAGATTATTTTATAATTTTAACAACGTACCAAAATTTTACCCCTGCATAGTGTTTAACTAAAATTGATTTGCCATGGTACAGAGAAAGTACAAAGCAAAAGACGTTGACATGGTGATTGCGATCAGCACAATCATCAGCAATGCAAAGGGGAAGCAGGAATTCCTACAGACGAAGCGTTCTACTTTTACGCTTGATTATTTCACACAGCTTGAGACTGAAATTGATGCGGCGGTACAGCAGTATCTCGGGGCAGATAATGCTCGGGAGCTACGCAACGCGACTATCTCGCTTTATGCGATACAGCAGGAGGCGCTGCGCATTGCCAACGAAATCAAATTGCAAATTCAGCTTGATTTTGGCGATACTGCCGCAGAGCTGCTCAACAATTTGGGCTTTACGACGTATTGGGCTCGTGCTCGCAAGAAAGACCAGGAGGCCTTGATTGACTTGTTGTTTCGCTTCAAGACGAACTTAACGCCTGAACTCCGAACACAGATGATTGCAAAGGGAACTATGGCTGCCGACATTGACGGACTGATTGCAAGGGCAGACTTGTTGAGGGCTACTGATACTTCGCAAGAATCGTATAAGACCAGCCGTTCGATTGCTACGGAGGAGGCCATTATTGCTTTTAACGGGATTTATGAGAAGGCTATGGCCGTGGCTAAGATGGCTACGGTATTTTATAAGGGAAACAGTACGCACCAAAGTCTTTTTAGCTTTAATAAGATTTCTAAGAATATTTCATTACCTAAAAGGACAGCTCCTGCTTCCTAAAGCGGCAAATTAGTTTCCGCAGGCGGCAAACGGGTTTCCGTAAGGTGAAAATGAGCTTCCGCAGGCGGAAAACTAGTTTCGGAAAGCGGAACTCGGGCTTCCGTAAGTGGCAAAGAAGCTTCCGCAAGCGGCAAATCGGTTTCGGAAAGCGGCAAAAGAGCTTCGGAAAGCGGAAAATGGGCTTCCGGAAGTGGAAAATGGGTTTCGGAAGGCGGCAAAGGAGTTTTCGCAGGGTTTTAAAAGTCTCGCTTCGTGCGGGATTTTTTTGTGCCTGGGTATGGCTTGGGACGTGAATAGGAAAGCGGATTGCTCGGATGGACGCGGATTGGTTTTGAATCTAATGGCCTTAGCTTCTCCATCTTTTAGCTCCTTCGTATGTTGGGATTTATAAATTAGTTGAACAGATTCTTCCTTTTTAATCGATTAATCGCACCATTGAGCTCAAAACCGAGCAACAGGATCATACAGTTGAGCCAGATATAAATCATCAGAATCAACAGCGTTCCGATAGAGCCATACAGCTCATTGTATTTTGCAAAACGCACGACATAAATACCAAAGACAAACGAAGTCAGGACAATCAATACCGTAGTAAAGATGGAGCCGATACTAAAAAAGGAGTTGCGGCGGGTCTGCTTGGTTCCGAACTTAAAGAGTATGGAGGTGGCGGTGAGGATCATGAGTCCGACAAAGACGAAACGTCCGATGCTGACGAGGTTGATGCTGTCAAAGACACCTTGGCTTTTCATGCGCTGTATGATGTATTCGAAAATAACGATGGCGGAAACGGTCACGATCAATAGGGTCGACAATATGATCGCAATACCGAGGGCTACGGCGTATTGGCGGAAAAAGCCTCGGGTGACGGTGATGTGTCTTGAAATCTCGAAGCCTCCGAGTATGGCATTGACACCATTCGCCATCAAAAAGATGGACAGCAGGAAACCGGAAGAAAGAAGTCCTTTGTAGCTGTTGTTGAGGATGTCGTTGATGATTTTATAGATGGCTTCGTAGGTATTGGGCGGTACGCTTTCTTCGACGAATTTCAGGAAATCGGCTTGGAAGCCTTCAATCGGAATGTACGGAATCAGGTTCAGGATAAAAAGCGCAAACGGAAAAAGGGCCATAAAGAAGCTGAAGGCAATGGCACTGGCGCGGTAGGAAAAAGCGCCTTTGGCAATACCGATAAAGTAGAGCTCTAGGAGGTCGTAGAACGAGAGTCCTTCGAGCCACGGGAGCTTGATGCGCTGCGTGAGGTGCATCAGCGGGCGTATTACGGGAATCTTTTCGAGCTTGTCTTCGATTATCTTGGTCACTTGGTCTTGTTTTAGATGGCTTTCAGGCTAAGGTCCATATTATAGACGGAATGCGTAAGGGCTCCTGAGGAGATATAGTTCACGCCGCATTCGGCATAGCTGCGGATGGTCTTTTCGTTGATGTTTCCGGAGGATTCGGTCTGGCATTGGGTGCCGATAAGGGCTACTGCGGTACGGGTGGTGTCGTAGTCGAAATTGTCGAGCAGGATTCTGTATACGTTTTGGGATTCTAGGATTTCGCGTACTTCGTCTAGGTTTCTGGCTTCGACGATAATCTTGAGGTCGAGGCTGTTTGCCTTGAGGTAGTCGTTGGTTTTTTGGATGGCTTTGGTGATGCCTCCCGCAAAATCGATGTGGTTGTCTTTGAGCATGACCATATCGTAGAGGGCAAATCGGTGGTTCTCTCCTCCTCCTATCTTTACGGCCCATTTCTCGATGGCACGGATGCCAGGCGTGGTCTTTCGGGTATCGAGCACTTTGGTGCTGGTGCCTTCTAAAAGGTCGGCAAAGGCTTTGGTTTTGGTGGCAATGGCCGACATGCGCTGCATGGCGTTGAGCACGAGGCGTTCTGATTTGAGTATGGACTGGGAGCTTCCGGCTACGTGAAAGACGACATCGCCGTAGTTAACGGGTGTTCCGTCTTGGATAAAGGTTTCTACTTTTAGGTCTTTGTCGACGTAGTTGAAGATCATCTTGGCAAATTCGACTCCGGCTATGATACCTTGGTCTTTGACCAATAGCTTGGCTTTTCCTTGTGCCGTTGCGGGAATGCAGGCTAGTGAGCTGTGGTCGCCGTCGCCTACGTCTTCACGGATTCCGTTTTGTATGATGAGTTGTAATTCGTTCTGAAACTGGGCTTCTGAAATCATGGTATTGTTTTAATGGAAGCTAAAATAATAAATTCTTTTAGACTTGTACAGGGTTTGTTGTTTTTAATTGCTTGTGTTTTGGGGGTTTCTATTTTTTGAATTCTTGATGGGATAGCGTTATCTTTGCTGCGCGATCGTAGTGGCTTAGTGCCTATAATCTTAGCTTCTTTAAAATGAATATCAAACTTATCGCCATCGGCAAAACGGATAATAAGTCGCTTCAGGCTTTGATTGATGATTATCAGAAACGGCTGTCGTTTTATATCAAGTTCGACTTGGAGATTATTCCGGATATCAAGAACGTGAAGAATCTTTCGGAAGCACAGCAGAAGGAAAAGGAAGGCGAATTGATTCTTTCTAAGCTATCGCCTACGGATCAGCTTATCTTGTTGGATGAGAATGGCAAGTCGTTTTCGAGCGTCGGTTTTTCGGAGGAGCTACAGAAGAAGATGAACTCGGGCATCAAGACGTTGGTGTTTGTCATCGGCGGGCCGTATGGTTTTTCGGAAACGATGTATGCTAAGGCTCAAGGGAAGGTTTCGTTGTCGCTAATGACTTTTTCGCATCAGATGGTGCGGTTGTTTTTTATTGAACAGTTGTATCGGGGGTTTAGTATTTTGAGGGGGGAGCCGTATCATCATCAATAGTTGATAGTTGATAGTTTTTAGTTATTTGGGATTTTTGATTTGTGATTTTTGATGGTTGGAAAGTTAGAAAGTGGAAAGTCGTAAAGAATAAACAAATTCATTTATCAAGCAATCCAAAATCTAAAATCTTAAACCATAAATAATTCTTCACCTTTCCACTTTATACCTTTCCACTTTATGACTTTCGACTTTATGACTTTCAACTATCAACTATCCACTATCAACTATCCACTATCAACTATCCACTATCCACTACAAACTATCCACTAATCTAATTGCTTCTACGGCTTCTTTCACATCGTGTACTCTTAGGATCTTGGCGCCTTTTTGGAGGGAAATGGTATTGAGTACGGTGGTTCCGTTTAGGGATTCTTGGGGTGTGATGCCCAGGGTTTTGTAGATCATGGATTTTCGGGAGATGCCGGACAGGATCGGGAGCTCGAGGATTTGGAAGAGTTCGAGCTTGTTCATTACTTGGAAGTTTTGCTGGGTTGTTTTTGCGAATCCGAAGCCGGGGTCGATGATAATATCATTAATTCCTAAGCTTCTGGCTTGGCTTACTTTTTCGGAGAAATAAAACAGCATGTCTTTGACGATATCGTCGTATTCAGTTAAGCTTTGCATGGTCTGCGGATTGCCGCGCATGTGCATCATGATGTAGGGCGTGTTGTATTTGGCAACGGTTTCCATCATTTTTGGGTCTAGTCCGCCTGCGGCTATGTCGTTGATGATGGCGGCTCCGTGCTGGATGGCGGCTTCTGCGACTTGGCTGCGGAAGGTATCTACGGAAATGATGATTTCTGGGAAGACTTTTGTCAAAAGGTCGATTACGGGAAGCAGCCTTGCGAGTTCTTCAGTTTCGGAAACGAATTCGGCATTGGGTTTTGAGGAATAGGCTCCGATATCGATAAAGGTGGCGCCTTCGTCTAGCATCTGCTTTACTTTGTCGATGATGGCTTGGTCGCTGTCGTTTTTTCCGCCGTCGTAGAAAGAGTCTGGCGTAATGTTGAGGATTCCCATTACTTTGGGCGTTGACAGGTCGATAAGGATTCCGTTGCAGTTCATTGGATAGGTATTTTTTGGCTTGTGTTTATTTCAGGAAGAAGCTTGCCATTATTTTTTGCATGTCTTTATAATGGGCGGGAAACATGTCGGTTTTAATCGAGCCCGTAAGTTGGTAGAGATTTTCCTTTTCTATATAAAGATGTTTTACAAACGTATAGCCGTCATCTTCATAGATGAGTTCGTCAAATGCAGATTGGGAATGTTCGTTCCAGCTTTTGGTTACTGTTTTTCCGCGTTCTGTAACTTTTATAACTTCCTTAATTCCTATGCCGGAGCAGTCTAATTTGGACAATGAGATTCCAGAAAAATCGGCTATGGCATTGCTGCCAAAATCATAGAGGGAAAAGAGCGATTTGAACAGGTCTTTTTCTTCGTTTTTATAGGTTCTCAATTCGGATTTAGCGGGATAGGTAATCGAATAGGCAGCGGTTTCATGTGTGGTGGTTGCACCTTGCGCTTGCGCGATACAACTGCTTGTAAAGGCTAAAAAGAGGAATACAAAATGTAGCTGTATTGTTTTCATTGCATCATGCTTTAATTGGACTGCTGGTTTCGAATGCTTTTAGGCTATAGTATTCTTGTTCCTGTTATTTCGTAGGGTTCCGATGGAAAGCCTTTAAGTACTATTTTTTCTTGGTCAATGGTTTTGATCGGCAAAAGGAGTTCTCTTTGGCTGTTATTTAAAAAGGACAGGAAAAGGGTGTCTCCTAATTGTTCTACCACTAGTTTTCGTCCTTCCCTATTGTTCTTCTTGTTGATTTCTTGGATAATTTCTGAATCTAGCGTGGTATTGAATCGTATCTGCAGCTTTTCTTTATTCCATTGCGCAAGATAGCTGTTATTTTGGATTTCTTCTTTGGTAAGGGAAGTTACGGTAGGTTCCAGCCGTAGGTACTCTTCGGCTAGTTCGGTTTCTTCGGTGGTATTTTGGCTTTCATCCCCGTAAACGGAATAGTGGATTGCTTTGGTAAAGAAGCGCAGGCGGTCGGGACTGATAAATTCGTGTCTTATGGCGGCCATTTCTTCTGCAATTCCGTTTTCTTTTAATCGAAGGGTGCCGTCTTTTTCTGTTTCGATATCGAATCGTACGGCTTTGTCATTATCAAAAATAATGTATCGGGGTTCTCCATAATAGTCGTTGTCTTTTACGTACATCCAGATACCGTCAAAATTATTTGCTGCCATTTTTATGCTTGCTTGTGTTATGAGCGGCTTTTATGATTTACCTTTCGCCTTAACTCTTTTTTCACTATTTTTGGACAAATTTCATACAAATATACACCAATAATGGATACTACCTCTCAGGAATTTGACAGCGTTATCGGCACTTGCCGTACTTTATTCATCAACAAGATGCAGGATTATGGCAGCGCTTGGCGCATCCTCCGCCTGCCTTCGCTAACCGACCAGATTTTTATCAAGGCGCAGCGCATTAGAAGCTTGCAGGAAAACGAGGTACGCAAGGTGGATGAGGACGAGACGGGAGAATTCATAGGCATTATCAATTATTCGATTATGGCGTTAATTCAGTTGGATTTGGGCGTTGTGGAGCAGCCGGATCTGGGCGTGGCAAAGGCAACAGAGCTTTATGATGAAAAGGTGGCCTTGACGAAAGCGCTTATGGAAGCGAAAAACCATGATTATGGAGAGGCTTGGCGCGATATGAGGGTAAGCTCGTTGACGGATTTGATCTTGCAGAAATTGCTTCGCGTAAAGCAGATAGAGGATAATAAGGGGAAAACGATTGTTTCTGAAGGGATTGACGCCAACTACCAAGACATGATCAACTACTCGGTTTTTGCCTTGATCTTGATGGGTTTTGCCAAATAACAACTCATTAACAAATTGAATTTATCATAAGCTTTATTTTTGAGAAAACTTACATCATGGAAAACATAAAAAAATACCTCCCTTGGGCCTTACGGATCTTGATTTCTTTTTTGTTCTTGATTTCGGCTGTCGCAAAAATGTATCCTTCTCCTTATTTTGCTATTTCTACTTTTGAAGTGAAACAGCTGTATCCGATGGGCTTTTCGGAAGATTTTGCTGTATTCTTCTCTAGAATCTTGATCGGGATTGAGTTTGCATTGGGGCTTTTGTTATTACAGCCGCATTTTTTAAAGCGAATCGTTATTCCGGCTACCTTGCTGATGCTGATTGTTTTTACGACACATTTGACGATTGATACGATACAAAACGGCGGCAATTCGGGCAACTGCGGTTGTTTCGGGAGCTTGCTTCCTATGACGCCGATTGAGGCGATTATCAAAAACGTGATTGCGGGAGTACTTTTGGTCTATCTTTTATATTTGCTTCCAAAGAATGCCGATAAAAAGAATTTCTGGGTCTTGACGACCGTGACTTTTGCTTCGATATTGATGATCTTTATGCTGGCACCGATACAGCCTAAAGCGGTGGAAGACACGGCTGATGCTGCTACAGTACTTCCTATAGAGAGTTTAGAGGCCTTCCCTGCCCAGCCTGCCGATTCATCAGCAGTTCCTGCTGCGGAAGCCAAAACGGCTGAGACAACTGCTGTTGAGGTTGCTAAACCGGCAACCGACGAGCCGGCTCCGCAAAAATCGGGCTATGCGCAGTATTTCAGCAAGGCCGACCAAGGCAAGAAAATCATCTGTCTTTTTGTTCCGGGCTGCGACCATTGCCGCGACGTGGCAAAAGAGCTGACTGAAATGAGGGCGAAAAATAAAAACTTCCCTGAAGTGTCTGTGCTGTTTATGAATGAGGAGGCAGAAAAGATTCCGGAGTTCTTCAAGTTTGCGGGAGCGGATTATCCGTATAAGGTCTTGGAAGTGATTCCGTTTTGGAAGCTTTTAGGCACGAGCAAGGATACTCCGGGCGTTATCTATCTTTGGAATGGCAACAAAATCAAGGAATGGGACGGCATCAACGAAAAGAAATTTGTGGGTTCTGAACTGCAGAACGTCTTGAAAAAAAATTATTCAGAGCTAAAAAAATAAGCTTCTTTGATCAAATACCTCTTACATAAAATAGGATATGCCCTGCTGACGCTTTTTGGAGTGGTCACGGTCATATTCTTTTTGTTTAACGTGCTGCCGGGCGATCCGGCACGTATGATGCTCGACCAGAATGAAAACTCAGAACAGCTGGCGATTGTCAAGAAGAAGTATGGTTTTGACAAGCCGATTTCGACGCAGTATCTGTATTATCTGAACGACCTCTCGCCTATTTCTGTCCACAGCAAGAATGCGGAGGATTATACGTTTCTATCGGAAGGCAAATACAATGCGGTTCGGCTTTTTGCTATCGGAAATAATGAGGTGGTTTTAAAAACGCCTTACCTGCGCGAAAGCTTTCAGAAAAGCGGCAAGAAAGTGTCGGATGTCATTGGTAATACCTTGCCGAATACGTTTCTGCTGGCATTGTTTGCTATTGTGATTGCTATCGTGATAGGCATCTTGCTTGGGATTGTTTCTGCTCTTTATAAGGATACTTGGATCGACAGGGTGATTGCTTTGTTGAGTACGTTGGGCATGAGCATTCCGTCTTTTTTTAGCGCTATTTTATTTGCATGGCTTTTTGGCTTTGTGCTGCATGAATATACGGGACTGAACATGACGGGCAGTTTGTATGAGGTGGATGATTTTGGCGAAGGACAGTACATCCAATGGAGAAACATATTGCTTCCAGCGATTGTTTTGGGCATCCGTCCGCTAGGCGTCGTGATACAGTTGATGCGGAACTCGCTGCTGGAGACTTTTGGGCAGGACTATATCCGTACGGCACGTGCGAAAGGATTGTCGGAGTTTCAGATTATCAGGAAGCATGCGGTCAAAAACTCTTTGAATCCGGTAGTGACGGCTATTTCGGGCTGGTTTGCTTCAATGCTGGCAGGTGCTGTTTTTGTGGAATATATCTTTGGCTGGAACGGCCTCGGGAAAGAAATCGTAGAGGCTTTGAATAATTTGGACCTGCCTGTGATTATGGGCTCGGTTATCGTGATTGCTACTACTTTTGTGGTGATTAATATTTTGGTGGATCTGGTGTATGCGTATTTGGATCCGAAGATTCGTTTAGGATAGATTTAACTTTAACCCTGACAGGGTTTGGAACCCTGTCAGGGTTGTTGGTTGTTGTATTCAAAAACTTAATAGTATATTTGCTTATCTCAAAAAAGAACAACTCAATGAAAAAAATACTCTTATCTCTTTTGGTGGTCTTGGGAACCGTATCTTGCTCTCAAGCTCAAAAGACAGAATTCGCTGCAGAAGCCTTGGCTGAAAAACTGCAGACTTTAGACGGAAAAGAAATCTCTTTTAAAGAAATACTAAGCAAGCATAAAGGAAAGACTGTCGTGATCGACATCTGGGCTTCGTGGTGCAGCGACTGCGTGAAGGCCATGCCGAAAGTAAAAGACATGCAGGAGAAAAGTCCGAAGACGGACTACGTCTTTATTTCGATGGACAAGACTGCCGAGAAATGGAAAGCTGGAATCGAAAAGCACAGCCTGACTGGCGAGCATTATCTGGCGCCTGACGGAATGAAAGGCAAATTCGGGAAAGCTATCGACTTGGACTGGATTCCGCGCTATATTGTTATCGACAAGAAAGGAAAGATTGCTATCTACAGAGCCATCGAAACCGATTTTGATAAAATAAATGCTACTTTAAAAAAACTTAACTAATGAGACAAAAGATTGTTGCGGGCAACTGGAAAATGCACAAAAACGCGGAAGAAACAGAAGATTTACTAAACGACCTTATTGATAAATTGCCGAACGATGTAGAAGCACATATTATTGTAGCGCCTACTTTCGTAAACCTGGCTTCTGCCGTAGACCACTTAGAATTTACCAACATCGGCGTTGCCGCACAAAATATGCACCAGGCCGAAAGCGGTGCTTTTACTGGAGAAATTTCTGCGGACATGCTGAAAAGTATCGGCGTAGGCATCGTTATCTTAGGACATTCTGAAAGAAGAGCCTATTTCCATGAAACGGATGCTCTCTTGGCTGAAAAAGTAAACACGGCCTTGAAACATGAATTGCAGGTAATCTTCTGCTTTGGTGAAGAATTAAAAGACAGACAGTCGGGCAATCATTTCAATATTGTAGAAAACCAATTGAGAGACGGATTGTTCCACCTAGAAGCCAAAGACTGGGAAAGCATCGTCTTGGCGTATGAGCCGGTATGGGCTATCGGGACAGGCGAAACGGCTTCTCCAGAACAGGCTCAAGAAATGCACAAGTTCATCAGAGAAACGATTACGTCTAAATACAATGCAACTTTGGCTGAAGATGTTTCTATCCTTTATGGAGGCAGCGTAAAACCAGACAATGCGAAAGAGATTTTCTCTAAACCGGATGTAGACGGCGGATTGATTGGCGGTGCTGCATTAAAAGCGACCGACTTTGCAGCGATAGTGGCAGCGATATAAGCAATTCTTGTACTTTATACTATAGCCCAGAACTTGTATTCTGGGCTTTTTTATTATGCCTATATTAAGCCATCGTTATGGCTTAACGTTTATAAAACATTTGGAAAGCTTCTCTTAAACTTTCGTTTATCTGGCAGTAATGGCTGGTTAATAACTCTTTGTGACTTTTGCGGGAATTAATCAACCTAAATACTTTATGTCACACAACTACGCTTCAAAAATCGAGAAAGCACTACTGTTGCTCATCCTCTTTTTTGTGGCCCAATTTTCTTATGGGCAGACCCTTATCCATTATTGGAATTTTAACAACAATGCTTCCGAAGCCGCTATCACGACTCCTACATCGACACTTGTCACTGGAGCTTCGCTAACTGCTATTGCTGGAGGAATCAGCGTTATCGACTTTGCCGGAGGAACCGGACAGGCTTTTGATTTGCAAAACCTGAATGCTAGAAATAACGATGGCCCTGGAACGCACTTACGTTTTAACGACCCTATCGGTGGCGCTTTGCAATTTGCATTGCCTACGACTGGTTTTGAAAACGTGATCGTCAAATTTGCTTCGCGCCGCTCGGGCTCAGGAGCCGGAAACCAAAAATGGTCATACTCTGTAAACGGAACTACTTTTGTTCCTTTTGCTACAATCGCGCCAAACAATGGCAACCCTGCATTAGAAACCTTAGATTTTAGTGCCATTGCTGCCACAGACAACAATCCGAATTTTAAATTAAAAGTAGAATTCGAAGTCGGAGCTGGCGGAACCGTAGGAAACAACCGTTTTGACAACTTCACTGTAGAAGGAACTTCTGCTGGCGGAGGCGACACTACTGCACCGACTGTGGTATATGCTCCTGCTAACTCTAGCACCAACATTGCGGTAGCTACAGACATTACTATCACTTTCAACGAAGCTGTACGATTGGCTAACGATGCCGCAATCGACAATACGAATGTAGATGCTTTGGTAACATTACGCCTAAACAACGCGACAGGGGCTGTGGTTCCGTTTGACGCGACGATTTCGGGAAACACAATTACCATCAATCCAACTTCAAATTTAGCCAACAACCAAGCGTATTATGTAGCCTTGCTTCCAAATACGGTGGAAGACTTGAGCGGCAATGCGGTTACTGCTACCACTTCAAGCACGTTTACTACCATTGCGGTACAGACACAATTCCAAGCGGGAGATTTGGCTTTTGTAGCCTATAGAATGAATGCTTCTGGAACAGAAGACGAAGTAGCTTTTGTAACGTTTGTAGATATCCTTCCGGGTACTTTCTTGACGTTTACCGATTCAAAATATACGACTAACACGCCAGCACAATGCCCGAACGGAATTGTATGGACGGTTGGCGCTAACGAATGTATCCCTGCAGGTTCTGTTGTCAGAATTCAGACTTCGGCTTTGATTGCCAACAAAGGAACCGTTACAGGCTCTGGCTTTGGACTAAGCTCAAGCGGCGACCAAGTAATCGTTTACTCTGGAACGAATACCGCTCCAAACTATATCACGGCTTTAAGCTCTAACGGATGGGCGACTGCAAACACGGCTTGCGGCGGCAGCATCTCAATGCTTCCAGCGGGATTGGTTGACGGAACTAGCGCGTTAAATACGTCTACAGCTCCTGGAAACGATGCTGGAAATACAGTCAATGCTTTTTATAGCGGCGTACAAACTGGAACACCTGCTGTCTTAAAAGCGGCTATCCTAAACCCTGCTAACTGGACGGGCGTTGCGGGCGGAACAGCTCCTCAAACGTGGCCGACCTGGAACTTCCCAAGTTCATTGCAAGTACAAAGTGCTTCGGTATTGAACAACACTACAATTCAGATTACGTTCAATGCTAACTTAAATACAGCTTCGGCTTCGAATGTTGCTAATTATACTGGCGTAGCCAACTTAGCTTCTGTTACGGTAGCGAACAATGTAGCTACTTTGACTTTCTCTACTCCTTTTGCCTCTGCTACAAACTATGCTTTGGTCATCAGCAACATCCAAGATGCTGTCGGATCGACTATGGCTTGTCCTTATACTTACAACTTCAGCTTTAATGCGACCTTGTCTTTGGCTTCTAACTTTGTAACGGTTAATGAAGATGCAGAGACTTTGAATTTTGTTGTCAATCTTGCGGCTGCAGCTACAGGTTCTGTAGACTTGGTCTTGAAACCGGCAGCATTCAATACTGCTGATTCGAATGACTTTACATTTGCTACACGCACTTTGAATTTCACTTCTGCAAGCGCATTGACACAAACGATACAGATTCCGATTATCGACGATACGGCTTTAGAGCAACAAGCGGAATATTTCGTATTGAGCTTAGAAAATCCTGTAGGCTATTCGATCACAGGAAACCCGATGGTTACTATCTATATCAAAGACAACGATAGGATGGCAAAAGTTCCGAACAACGATATTCAATTGAACTATATCGGAAGCTTTGATCCGTCAGGAGCAAACAACAGTACGTGCGAAATTGTAGTACACGACCCAGTTTCACAACGTTTATTCACGACAAGCGCTATTGCTGGTTTTCTTGACATCGTAGACTTCTCGAATCCTGCTGCCCTATCTGTAGTACAGTCGATTGACATGAATCCTTACGGTGGCGTGACGAGTGTTTCTGTTAAAAACGGAATTGTTGCTGTAGCTTCTCCAAATGCAAACGAAGCATTGAACGGTTCTGTGGTATTCTTCACTACTAACGGTGTGTTTCAAAAGCAAGTTACCGTTGGTGCTCTTCCAGACATGATTACATTTACGCCAGACGGCACTAAAGTATTGACTGCTAACGAAGGACAGCCAAACGCAGACTATACTGTCGATCCAGAAGGTTCTGTAAGCGTAATTGATATTTCGGGAGGCATTGCTTCTCTTACGCAAGCGAACGTAACGACTATGTTGTTCACGCAGTACAACACCCAAGAAACGGCACTTATTGCCAGCGGCGTTAGAAAATTGAAATCGACAAGCACCATGTCTCAAGATTTTGAGCCAGAATACATCACGATCAGCGCTGATTCTCAAAAAGCATGGGTTGCTTTGCAGGAAAACAATGCCATTGCAGAAATCAACCTGACTAATAATACCTATACAGCTCTTTGGGCTTTAGGCACTAAAGACATGAGCGTTGTAGGTAACGGAGCGGATATCTCAGACAACAACGGACAGATCTTGATTGCCAACTGGCCTATAAAATCATTCTACCAGCCTGACGGAATTGCCAATTATACTGCAGGCGGCACTAATTTTATCGTAACGGCTAACGAAGGCGATGAAAAAGAATATACTGGCTTTGTAGAAAGAATTACGATTGGAGATAACAACTACGGATTAGACGCTGTTGCGTATCCAAATGCTTCTATGCTGAAACAAAGCTACAATGCCGGAAGATTCAGAGTTTCTGCTTTCTCAGGAAATACTGATGCTGACGCTGAAAAAGAACAGATTTATGCGCTTGGCGGACGTTCGTTCTCGATTTTCAATACGGATACAAAACAGTTGGTATTTGACAGCGGTGACGATTTTGAAATGTACACAGCCATGACACCGTCTATCAATCCGATCTTTAATGCGGATCACGAGGATAACGGAATCAAAGTAAGAAGCCGTGCTAAAGGTCCAGAACCAGAAGGCGTTACGCTTGCTGAAATTGCAGGAAAAACATTTGCTTTTATCAGCCTAGAAAGAGTCGGTGGTGTTATGGTTTATGATGTGACCAACCCGAACGACGTGAAATTTGTAGATTACAAAAACAGCCGTAGCGTTTCTGCTTACGCAGGAGACCACGGTCCAGAAGGAATTACTTATATCAAAGCGGCAGACAGCCCGACAAATAAGGATTATATCGTAGTAGCCAATGAAATCAGCGGTACTTTGACATTGTTTGAAGTAAATACTGAAAATCTTTCGACTCCAGGTTTTGAAAACGAGCCTAAAACGTTCGTATTGTTCCCGAACCCTGCGGTTGACGGCATCGTATACTTTAACAGAATAGCCGATATCGAAGTTTTCGACTACACCGGAAAACTAATCCATACAGCCAAACAAGCCTTGACCATCGACACTTCTTCAATGGCAACCGGAATCTACCTGGTTAAGACCGCTGAAGGAATCACGAAAAAGCTCGTGGTCAAATAATCCCCTTCTTTCTTCCCTTTACAAAAAACCAGTTTCGTTCTGAAACTGGTTTTTTTTGTTATCATCAGATTGGCTGAGGTTGACATAAGGCAATAAAAAAGGCCTTATCAAACGATAAAGCCTCTATGGGAAATTTTAAAACGGGCAACAAACAACCTCTTAAATCCCTATTTCTACTTGAAATCTCAAATACCAGTTCTGCTTAGAGCTTCCGTCAAAGTAATTCAAATCGTCAAGCGTAAGCTCTCCCTGAAGCTTGAACGCATGCTCCCAGATGTATTTGGTAACGCCTATGCTGTACTGTTTGGTATCCGGTGCCAATTCTTGAATGTCTTCATTGACTTTTTGTGTGGAGAACCTTCCGATGATTTCATAATTTGAAGGAAAAAGGTAGCTCAATTGGTAGTCCATTCCGCTTCCGGTAAAGACATATTGTATATCCGTAGCATCTTCCGGATTTACCGTAATCGGGTTGTCACAAGCCCTAGACATATAGGCCGACATGAATGCCCAACCGTTGTATTTTAGCATGGCATCGAGCAGTACCGATTTCATTGTTTTTTGCTCAAACAAATCTTCTCCCAACTGTCCTTGCGTTCTTCTTGCATGATTATTTTGCTGGAAAGCGCCCGACAGCATTAATTTTGGTGTTGCTTCTCTGGCAATATCGCCCTCAAAAGACGTCCCGTCCTTTTTAAAAGAACCAAAAGGAAACAGTTCCAGCTTTCCGGTCAAGGCCACGCCGTTGTCGTTGCTCTTTGTCCAGTTTCGTCCTTCGCCGGTCGAAACTGCCGTCTTGATGTTATAAGAAAACTTTTCTAGGTTTTCGTGGAGGTAATGCGCTTGGAAACCAAAATCACGGTCTACGGTAAACTTAGCATTATTGATGGTCCTGTCTGTCAGCTGCAGACCTCCCGAAGAGTTGACCCTCTGGCGGTTCCCTGGCAATTTTGTCTGTCCGAAGCTAAAGTTCCAGTTTTTATTCGGTCGGTAAAACACCACCGCATCACGGATGATGTTGAGGTTCTCTCCTTCTTCGATTTCGCCCACATCGCCAGGAGCGAAAGAAAGCTGGATGGCATATAAAAACCTAGGATCTCCTACATATCCGTCAAAACGCAGACGCAGTCTTCGAATCTGTCCGTCATAAGCCGATTCTTCACCTTCATTTTCGATATACGTGACCCTATTCTGCATCCTGAAACGGATGTTCAGCTGAAAAAGACTATCAGGAGATGTCAATCCCAAGCCTTTACCATAGCTGTAGTACGGCAGCGCAGATAATTTTAAATCGTTATCTTTGGTAGTAACCTTAATGTCCTGAGCAGTAGAAACGCTAATTACAAATAGCGATGCCAGCGTTAAGATTTTCTTCATAATGGCGTTGTGTTAATTTGATGCAAACTTAATATTAATTTTACCTAGCGTATGTTATGAGAATATTACCTTTGCAAAAAATTAATGTTATGGCAAATACCTATCTGGGATATCATTTTAAAGTAGAACCAAAAGAGCTGGGCTCAGAAATTCTTGTGGCCGAATTAGGCGAAAAACCTTTTGAAAGCTTCATCGAAACTGAATTTGGAGTTACGGCCTACATTCAAAAGGTACTTTGGACTGAGGATGTCTTAGAGGATATTTTTATATTGACCTCGCCTGAATTTACGGTGAGCTATACAGTAGAAGAAATCGAGCAGGTAAACTGGAATGAGGAATGGGAAAAGAACTTTGAAGCCATCGACGTTGACGGAATCTGCCATGTAAGAGCTCCTTTTCATGAAAAGACCGATGCAAAATACGATATCGTGATCGAGCCGAAAATGTCTTTCGGAACCGGCCATCACGAAACGACGCACATGATGATCCAGCATCTTTTGGAAACGGATGTAACAGGAAAGAAAACGTTGGACATGGGCTGCGGTACCGCTATCTTGGCAATATTGGCTGAAATGAAAGGCGCTCAACCAATCGATGCTATCGATATCGACAACTGGTGCTACCTGAATTCGATTGAAAACGCTGAACGCAACAACTGCAGCCATATTACCGTTTATGAAGGCGATGCGGCATTGCTGGCGGGCAAAAACTATGATGTAATCATCGCGAATATAAATAGAAACATATTGCTCGACGATATGCAGCAATATGTAGATTGCCTGAATCCCGGAGGCACATTATTCTTGAGCGGTTTTTATGAAGAAGACATCCCGGTAATCGATGCTTCCTGCACTGAGAAAGGGCTGACCTATGTTAAAAAACATCAAAAAAACAATTGGGTCGCCTTGAAATATGTAAATTAGATTAAATTTTTGATTATGAGCACTAAAGAAAAAATTCAAGAAGAAGTCTTAGTCGAAGAACTGACTTCCTTAAACAATGAAATTATTCTTTATAATGACGATGTGAATACTTTTGACCATGTTATCGAAACCTTGATACGGGTCTGCAATCATACTTCCGAGCAAGCCGAGCAATGTTCTATCATTGTTCATTATAAAGGAAAGTGTACCGTGAAAACGGGTTCATTGGATGAACTGAAGCCGCAATGTACCCAGCTGCTAGAGGCTGGATTAAGCGCAGAAATAGTTTAAAAAGAAAGGCTCCCAATGGGAGCCTTTTTATTTGGACAGCAAAATCGAATTATGGCAACTTATCATGAAACTTGCTTTAGCATTTTCTTGAAATACCTTGACTTGTATCTAACAAGACCTTGCTCTCTACCTAAGTATACTTTGCTTTACCTCATGGATAACCTTGATCTATATTTAGGCATACTTTGCCCTGCCCCTAGGATAACCTGGCTCACTACGTAGGCATACTTTGATCTACCCCTTGGATGACTTTGCCCAACATATAGGTATACTTTGCCTTGCTTCTAGCATAGCCTTGCCTAGCAACTTGGTACGCTTACAAGCTTACTCATAGTATAGCTACACCGCATAAAAGCGCACAAAAAAAACCTGAAGTCGTACTTCAGGTTTTTTAATGCATAACTAGAACGGCCAAATCTCAAGCTCGTTATCCAGTTTTTTAGTTTTTTGTAAAGACTTTAACTACCTTAACAGGAACGCCTTCGAGATTGACCGTATTTTCATACCGCAATTCTGAGCCGTTCAGCTTGGTCACCTGATAGGTATCGGCACCTATCGTAAGCGTTGCGCCATTCTTTGTCCAATTCGATTGGGTGGCATCTTCCACGCAGTTGTTGTTTTGGTCTTTATTTAGCAGCACATTCCTAAAAACACCGCCTTCAACAAATTCTACATGGTCTTTTTCACAGCCGTTTTCATGACCCGTGTAGCTTTGGTCTACCGGAGTGCCTCCTTGAGCTGTGACGATAGTCTTGTTGTAGTTCCATTTGCCGACAATGGTTCTTTCAAACTCATCATCGCTAGAACTGCAAGAAGCCAATGATAAGCTTGCCATAGCCAGCACACCCATCAAAATTTTAATCTTTCTCATAGTATATTCTTTGGGATTATAACTAAAAATTAGGGTAAAAATTGTGATAAACCCGCAATACATTGAAATCTGCCTTGCAAAGTTTTCATTTCAAATCGTATATTCGTAGCACTTAAGAACCTAATCCCTACCCGACCTTGTCTAAAAAAATACTCATACTATTGCTATTTTGCTGTTTTTTAGGATTTTCGCAAGAACTGCCTCCTATCCTAAAATACGGTTCCAACAGTTATGGAGCCGGCAACCAAAACTGGATGATTACCCAAGACAACAGCCAGTTTGTTTATTTTGCTAACAATGAAGGGCTTTTAGAATTTAACGGAGCCGACTGGAAGCTCTATCCGTCGCCAAACGAGACCATCATCCGTTCGGCAAAATTCATCAATGACAGGATCTATACGGGCTGTTATATGGAGTTTGGCTATTGGAAAAGACAAAAGGACGGTCTTTTGAAATATACGTCGCTGAGCAAGCCTATCATTGACAAGATGTTGGACGACGAGCAGATCTGGAACATCATCGATTACGATCAATGGGTCATCTTTCAATCGCTAAACCAGATTTTTTTATACGATACCAAGACCTCAAAGTTTAAGATCATTACCCCAAAAGGTGCTATCTCAAGGGCTTTTAAGGCCAACGATGCTATTTATTACCAAACTTATACCGAAGGGCTGTTTGAGATTGAAAACGGCGAAGGCAAGCTGATTTCTAACGATCCTATCATCCTAAAGAATAAAATCGTAAATATCTTTTCAAGAAACGGCGGATTGTTGTTGCAGACACAATTCAACGGCTTTTATACCTTCTTCAACAACATGCCAGTCAAATGGCATACAGAAGCAGACGCGGACTTATCCGCGAGCAGTATCTATAGCAGCCAGATTTTATCCGACGGCAGTTTTGCTCTAGGCAGCGTTTCTAACGGCATCTTTATCATTTCCAAAGAAGGAAAGATGCTCTATCATATTACTCAAAACAAAGGCTTGAGCAACAACACGGCCTTGTCGATTTTTGAAGATTATGACAAAAACCTTTGGATTGGCCTTGATAACGGCATCAACTGCATCAACCTCAATTCTCCCGTACGTTCCTTTTCGGACGATACTGGAATTCTGGGCACTGTTTATACATCGATTCTCCATGACGGCAAATTGTTTGTGGGTACTAACCAAGGTTTGTTTTACAAAACCTACGAATCGCCTGAAGACTTTAAGTTCATAAACGGCACCAAAGGACAGGTCTGGACATTGTATTCGCACAAAGGAACATTGTTCTGCGGCCATGATTCGGGTACGTTTATTGTCAACGGCAATACCGTCAATTCTCTTTTTACTATTTCAGGAACCTGGAAATTCGAAACCGTTCCCGGCCGAGAAGATTTGTTATTACAGGGCAATTATTACGGCGTTTCGGTTTTAGAAAATAAAAACGGGCAATGGGCTTTCCGAAATAAAATCTCTGGTTTCGACTATTCTTCGAAATACTTTGAGATTACAAAAAACTTAGAAGTCTACGTAAGCCATGAATACAAAGGCGTTTTCCGCTTTCAGTTGGATTCTGACTTGCGAAAAACAGACAAGTTCATCACGTATAAATATCCGACAAAAGGGAAAAATGCCGGGCTCACGAAATTCAACGGCAGTATCTATTATTCTTATAAATACGGCATCTTTAAGCTAGACCCAAAGACCAAGCAGTTTGAAAAGGATACGACCTTAAGCCGTGTTTTTGAGAAAGACAGCTATACATCGGGAAAGCTGATGGTCGATAACTCAAACAGGCTATGGTTTTTTACCAAAAACTACATCAATTATTTCTCTTACGGAAAATTAAGCTCGCAGCTGAAGCACAATATCATTCCGATTCCGTCTTCGCTCACCAACTCGATGCTGGGGTATGAAAATATTACGCAGATATCCAATTCCATCTACTTGATCGGGACAACAGATGGCTATTATACCATCAACATCGACGATCTTAAATTCAACAAGTATAAGATTTCGATGTCGAGCATTTCAGTCAACAAATCCAATGAAAGCCTTCGTTATGCGGCAATCGCAGGGCATTCTGATTTTAAGTTTGCCGACAACAACATTACTTTTTCGTATACGGTTCCGGAATTCAACAAATACATCAATGCCGAATACCAATACCTTCTTGAAAATTATCAGGAAACCTGGAGCGAATGGAGCAACAAGCCAACGGTAAACTTCAAGAACCTTCCGCCAGGCGACTATACCTTCAAAGTTCGTGCTAAAATCGGAAACGCGCTTTCAGAAAATACGATTTCCTATACGTTTACCATCTTAAAGCCTTGGTACCGAACGACGATGGCAGTTATCATCTACATCATTATTTTCTTGGTGATGGCGTATTTCATCAACAGGGCTTATAAAAATTACTACCACCAGCAAAAAGAAAAACTGATTGAAGAAAACAACCGTCTGCTCGAGATCAAGGAACTGGAAACAGAACAGGAACTGATGAAAATCAAGAACCAGCAGCTAGAACAAGATTTTGAAAGCAAGAACCGCGAGCTGGCAGCATCGACCATGAGTCTTATCAAGAAGAACGAACTCTTGAGCATGATTAAGGAAGATTTGAAGAAAAATTCTGAAGAAGGAAACAGAAACATCAAGTCGGTCATCACGACCATCAACAAGAATATCAGCGAAGAAGACACGTGGAATATCTTCAAGGACGCTTTTAACAATGCTGACAAGGATTTTCTTAAAAAAGTGAAGAATCTGCATCCGTCGTTAACACCTAATGACTTGAGGCTTTGCGCCTATTTGCGATTGAATCTTTCTTCCAAAGAAATTGCTCCCCTGCTTAACATTTCTGTACGAAGTGTAGAGATAAAACGATATCGTTTGCGGAAGAAAATGGATTTATCCCACGAAGAAGGCCTTGTCGAGTACATACTTTCGATATGACAAACCACAACATTAAGCAAATATACCTATACAACACCACAACAACAACGTTGTAATTGGATTTCTTAAGCTTACTTAGAGAGTGTTAGCAAAACTTTAAAAATCTCTTAAATTACTGTTAATGCTCGCTTTTTTTATGAATAATAAAATTTAAGCCATTTTTTTTTGAATTGTATATTTTTTGTTGTGGTTGTATTTCTCATATTCTCAAACAAGACTTCTAATTTTAGGATATCACAAAAAACAAATTATATGAAGTCAAACTTTTTCCTCATTGCTTTCATCCTGATTTCTTCTTTCTGCTATGCGCAGGAATATGAAATTGGCGGTAAAGTAACTGAAGCTCAAACAGGCCTGCCATTGCCTGGAGCGACTGTTTCCGTAAAAAACGGAACATTACAAACAATAGCAGATCTAGATGGAAATTTTAAGATCTCAGGCGTTCCATCGGGTGCTACTTTAGTATTTAGTTACGTTGGATTCTCTAATTATGAATTTAAGGTAACTAAGAACGAAACCATCTCTATAGGATTGAGTCCTGATGCCGAATCGCTAGAAGAAGTTGTAGTGATCGGATACGGAAGCCAGACCAAAAGAGAAGTAACCGGAGCCGTAGGGATCGTAAGCAGCAAGAATCTAGAACAGCTGCGTCCTATAAAAATTGAGCAGGCACTGCAAGGAACCGTTTCTGGAGTCAATGTAACGACTCAGTCCGGTAGACCAGGCGGTAATCTTGACGTAAGGATCAGAGGTATCGCTACCAATGGTGAAAACAGGCCTACCTTTATAGTAGACGGCAATATCATAAAAGACATAGGATTGCTGAATCCGAATGATATCGAAAGTCTTACCGTATTAAAAGATGCACAAGCGGCTATCTACGGAACCATTGGTGCCAACGGTGTGATCTTGATTACGACAAAAACAGGAAAGAAAAACTCAAAAACAAGAATTTCCTATAATACGTATATCGGTTCGCAAGAAACAAGCAGAAAACTGCCGTTGCTAAATGCTACGGAATATGCGCTGTTATTGAACGAAAGCTATGCCAATGCAGGAAATGCGCTTCCGTTCCCAAATGTAGCCGGATTAGGCAAAGGAACCGACTGGCAAGATGAGGTTTTCGATACCGGCGTGCCGATCGTAAGCCATGACCTTTCGGCAAGTGGCGGTTCGGACAAAGTAACCTATACTATCAGCGGATCGCATTTAGACCAAGGCGGTATCATTGGCGGCTATAAATCGAATTTCTTAAGAAATACGGCACGTTTGAACTTAAATGCTGACTTAACAGACAAATTAAGAGCCAAAGCAAACGTGATGTATTTATATACAAGCTCAAGGACTTTTAACGAAAATGCTTTAGGATCGGTATTGTTTAATGCCATCAATACGCCTTCTATATTCAAACCTTATGACCAAAACGGAAACTATACCGTTTTGCCAAGCGGTGATGTGAATACTCCAGGTAGTAACATCGGTTTTGAAATCATCAACCCGCTAGAGCAGATTGCCAACACCTTCAACACCTATAACCTTAAGCGATTAAGCGGTTCCTTTGCGTTAGAATATGACGTCATCAAAGACTTGACAGTAACCGGACGTATTGGTTTTGAAACCTCTAACAGCGAAGGAAAAACGTTTAACAAGCTGGTGTACTACGGCGAAGGAAAAGTATTCAACAACCCGAGAAGCAGCGTAGACCAAAACGCCATCAACGACAACAGCTACACGTTCGACTTGTTTGCGACCTACAAAAAAACGCTGGCAGAAGACCACAACTTTGCTGTAACAGCGGGTACGACCGTATTCAAAGAATATGGCAACGGACTGAATGCAACTGGTTTTGACGTTCCGAACAACTCATGGGAATTTGCCGACATTTCATTAACTACAGGATATGTAGACCGAAAAGCAGCAGGATCCTACGCCTATGATGAAAGAAGATTATCACATTTCGGAAGATTACAGTACGATTATAAAGGAAGATACCTGTTGTCTGCCATGATCAGACGCGATATGTCAACTAAATTCGGACCTTCCAACCGCGTGGCCTACTTCCCTTCTTTCACAGCAGGATGGGTGATATCAGACGAAAGTTTCTTTGGAGAATCTAAATTCATCAATTTCCTAAAATTAAGAGGAAGCTACGGAAGCCTTGGAAACGACCAAATTAAATCAAATGCCTATATCTCCTTGCTTGGAGGTGAAGCTACCTATATCTTTAACGGACAGCTTGTCAATGGAAATGCAATCGGATTATTAGCCAACCCAGATGTAAAATGGGAAGAAGCTAAAAAATTCGACGTAGGTTTAGATTTCAGACTGTTCAACGACAAAGTCGAAATCGCTACCGATTATTTTATCGATACCCGAAAAGACCTTTTGATCGTAGACGTTCCGATCAGTGCCATCACTGGAATTGCGGCTCCTGGAGGCTCTTCGCCAGTAGTCAATGCAGGAAGCGTTAGAAACAAAGGATTTGAATTTGCCATCAACTATAAAGAACAACTGTCTGACAACTTTTCATTCAACGTAAACTATAACGTTACGACATTGAAAAACGAAGTGGTCGAAGTCAATAACGGTACCGGATTTATCGAAGGCGGTTTGTTCGGAACAAGCACGATTACTTCTAGAATGCAGGTCGGACATGAAATGGGCTATTTCTTCGGATACAAAACCAACGGAATTTTCCAAAACCAAGCCGAAGTCGATGCACATCCTTCTCAATCCGCTTTAGGTGCTGAAGCAAAACCAGGCGACCTGCGTTTTGTGGATGTCAATGGAGACAACAAAATCGATACTAGCGACAGAACTGACATCGGAAGTCCTATTCCAGATGTAACCATGGGATTGAACATCAACCTGAACTATAAAGGATTTGATTTCACAGCCTATGCCTTCGCTTCTATCGGAAACGACATGGTAAGAGCCTATGAAAGAACTCAAAACGACGTTAACAGATCTAACTACATCTTAGGCAGATGGACAGGCGAAGGTACTTCCAACAGTGTTCCTAGAGTTACGACAGCAGCTACGGCAAACAACATATTCTCAGATTATTTCGTAGAAGATGCTTCATACCTAAGAATCCAAAACGTACAATTAGGCTATACGCTAAACCCTTCTTTCACAGAAAAAGCAGGAATTACCAAAGTGAGAATCTACACAGGAGTAAACAATCTTTACACTTTCACAAAATATAAAGGCTATGACCCAGGAGCATCCAATGGAAATCCTATTGGCGGCGGTGTGGATAACGGATTCTATCCGATTCCGAGAACCTATATGTTTGGCGTAAATGTTAATTTTTAATTCAAGACAAAAATGAAAAAGAATATAATCACAGCCTTCATGGCACTGACGCTCTTGACAACCGTTTCCTGCGGAGACGATTTCATCGATAGGGAAGTTCCTTATTCGATCGGAGCAGACAATTACTTTAACAACGAACAAGAGTACTATAATGCCTTGGTCGCTGCCTATGATATCCTGCAATCTACCTATGTCAACGTATTGTTAGGCGAAATCGCTTCAGACAATACACTTTCGGGCGGAGAAAGCGCCAACGACGTTATCGGATTCCAGCAAGTAGACGAAATGATCCACACGCCGGTAAATGCCAACGTAAAAAACGTCTGGGACTGGATGTTTGCCGGAGTCAACAGAGCCAGCTACATCATGGAGTTCAAAGACAAGACCAATTTCGCTAACAAACCACAAATCATTGCCGAAGCCCGTTTCCTAAGAGCCTATTTCCAGTTTGAATTAGTAAAATGGTTCGGCGGTATTCCGATGAAACAAGATGCCCGATTCAAATTAGGCGACGAAAAAACGATTCCTAGATCTTCAAAAGCAGAAGTATACGCATCTATCGAAAATGATCTGATCTTGGCTATTGCCGACTTAAGTCCTAACGCTCCACAAGTAGGACGTGTTACTAAAGGTGCAGCGCAAGCATTGCTTGGAAAAGTATACCTATACCAAGACAAATTTGACTTGGCGGCACAAACTCTAGAAAACCTGATTACCGTAACGGGAGGCTATTCATTAGTTACAAATTACGATACTCTTTTTGAAGTTGCTGAAGAAAACGGCGTAGAATCAGTACTTGAAGTACAATACACCGATATCGAAGGTGCTGGATTCGGATGTCTTCAGTGCAGCGAAGGAAACGTTGCCGTAGGATTCAACGGACCTAGAAACTATTCTGGACCAAGATTTTCTTCAGGATACAGCTTTAACGTTCCGACTCAAGAAGCAGTAGACATCTACGAAGCAGGCGATCTTAGAAAAGATGTTGCCATCCTAGATATCGCGGCTTGGGCTACAGCAACTGGTGCTACCTACGGCGTAGGCTACAAGCATACCGGTTTTTTCAACAAAAAATACATTCCAAGAACAAGAAGCGCGAACGCAGCAGGTGACTTGAACTTGACGAACCCAAATAACTACAGGGCGATCCGTTATGCAGACGTATTATTGATGGCTGCCGAAGCCTTCAACAGAGGCGGTATCGATGACACCAAAGCAAGATTCTACCTAAATCAAGTAAGAAGACGTGCTTTTGGCGACACCACTCACGACATCAACGGAACTGGAGCTACCCTTACCTCTTTGATCTGGGAAGAAAGAAGAAGAGAGCTTTTAGGAGAAGGACACCGTTTCTTTGACTTGGTACGAACTGGAAGAGCCGCTATTGAAATCGACGGCTTTACTGCTGATAAAAACGAACTATTCCCTATTCCGATTGAAGAAATTCAGTTTTCAGCTGGAAATTGGCAACAAAACCCTGGATATTAAAATTTAAGATATATGAAAAAAATACAATCAATAATCAGCTTATTCCTGCTGGCTTTCCTCATAGGATGTTCCAGCGACGATACAAGCCTTGATTCGGTTACGAATGCCCCTGCTCCTTCCAACCTGTCTGCATTGTTTACCATCACGCAAGACAACTCTGGTCGGGTAACAATAGCCCCTAGAGGCGAAGGCCTAGTAAAATACGACGTCTATTTTGGTGATGCTACGGCAGAACCTGCAGAAGTAGCCGTTGGAAGAACCGTAGAGCACATCTACGCCGAAGGCCAATACGATGTAAAAATTGTAGCCACCGCAATCAACGGATTGACTAGCGAAGTCGTGCTTCCGCTGACAGTTGCTTTCAGGGCTCCAGAAAACTTGGCTGTAACAATCAGTCCTGTTGTCGGAGACTCTTTCTCTATCAACGTGACCGCTTCGGCAGACTTCGAAACGTTCTTTGAAGTGACGTTTGGAGAAGATCCGGCGCAAGAACCGATACCATTTATGCAAGGTGGCACTCCTGTCGCGCATACCTACGCCAACACTGGAACGTATGTCGTAACAGTTGTAGCGTATAGCGGAGGTGCGGCAACGACCACCTATACTCAAAACGTTGTAATCTCTAACCCGATCTTGATGCCGCTAACTTTCGAAAATGCAGCATTAAACTATTCGTTTTCCGATTTCGGAAATGTAAGCACAAGTAAGGTTAATAACCCTGATGTTTCTGGAATCAACCTAAGTTCAAAAGTAGGAAGATTGGTAAAAAACAACGGAGCCGAAACTTGGGGCGGAACCATCATGGTTCTTGACAGTCCGATTGACTTTTCAACCTTAAACAAAATCAGAATCAAAGTATGGTCGCCGCAAATCGGAGCTGTCGTAAAGCTAAAACTTGAAAACCTTACCGATGCCGGAATAAATGCCGAAGTAGACCAGACAACAACGGTCGCTAATGCATGGCAATACCTTACGTATGATTTCTCAGGAGCCAACTTATCACAATCCTATTCAAAAGTCGTTCTTTTCTTCGACTTCGGAAATCCAGGAAACGGTGCTACGTACTATTTCGACGATATCTACCTGACTAATGGCGACGAGCCTAAAACATTGCCATTGACGTTCGAATCCGCAATCATCAATTACGGCTTCAATGACTTTGGAGGCGCATTTGCTTCAAAAGTAGCCAATCCTGATGCTACAGGAATCAATACGACAGCCAATGTAGCCAGAGTAGTAAAGAATTCCGGTTCAGAAGTTTGGGCAGGAACTGCTATCACGCTTACGGAACCGATCGACTTCTCTGTCTATCATAAAATAAAAATCAAAGTATGGTCGCCACAAGCCGGAATACCAGTACTTCTAAAACTAGAAAATTCAACCAATACAGGTATCAATAGAGAAATCTCTGTAACCACTACCGTCGCGAACGGATGGGAAGAACTGACTTATGACTTTACAGGAATAAACAACAACAATGCGTATCAGAACGTAGTCCTCTTTTTTGATTTCGGAACCAACGGAACCGGAGCAAGCTACTATTTCGATGACGTCAAACTTTCAAATTAAAAGTGATGAAAAACATACTAAAAAACTTCGGAAAACTAGCCCTGCTCCTATTCATGGTCAGCAGCTGCCAAGAAGACGACAAGACCTTTGGCAATCTCGATGCCCCAAAGAACATCCAATTGGAATATGAAATTGTCGGCAAAGATGCAGAACATCCCGATGGCGACGGTTCAGGAAAAGTGATATTGAAAGCAACTGCCGAAAATGCAGTAAACTTCAAATACCTGTTCAGCGATGCCACTTCCCAAAATGCACCAGGAGGCGTGTATACAAAAACCTTTACCAAAAATGGCGTAAACACCTATATCGTAACCGTCATTGCGTTTGGAAAAGGCGGAACAGCCAGCAACACTTCATTTGAAGTAACCGTTTTCAGTAACTTCTCCGATCCAGAAGCCATAACACTGCTTACCAACGGAAGCTCCAAAACATGGTATTGGGCTGCAGCACAGCCAGGCCATTTAGGCGTAGGACAAAACGACGGCGACGTCATCAGAAACTTCTACCCTAACTACTATGCAGCGACTCCATTCGAAAAAGCAGGATCGCCAGACAGCAGCTGTCTTTACGACAACGAACTGAAATTTTTCGTAGAAAACGGCGTATTGAAATTTGAATTAGACAATGGAGGAAAAACATTCTTCAATTCAGCATTCTTAGGTGTAGGTGGCGGTTCAGGAAGCTCTGACCTTTGCTTGAACTACAATACTAGCGGCGTTAAGACAGTTGCCTTGAGCCCTAGCGAATCCTTAGTGCCAGCAGACAAAAAACGTGGTACCGCTATGACCTTTTCAGACAATGGTTTTATGGGCTACTATATCGGACAAAGCACTTACGAAATTTTAGAACTTACAGACAGCAAGCTGGTAGTAAGAGCTGTAATGGGTGGCAATCCAGCTTTGGCATGGTACCATACCTTCAGCAACCAGCCACCTGTTCAAGGAGGCAATGAGCCTGACTATACCAACATGATATGGAATGATGAATTTGAAGTAGACGGCGCTCCAGATCCAACGAAATGGTCATACAATCTTGGTGCTGGCGGATGGGGCAACAGCGAGTTACAACACTATACCGACAGAACCGACAATGCGATTGTTCAAAACGGCGTATTAAAAATCATTGCAAAAGCAGAAAGCTTCTCTGGTTCTAACTATACCTCTGCCCGATTGGTTACAGAAAACAAATTCGAATTCAAATACGGCAAGATTGAAGTAAAAGCCAAGCTGCCATCTGGCGGCGGAACATGGCCTGCGATATGGGCATTAGGAGAAAACTATGCCACAAACCCTTGGCCAGCCTGCGGAGAAATTGATATCATGGAACACAAAGGCAACGAACCGAATACCATTCACGGAACACTCCACTATCCTGGCCGTTCAGGCGGAAATGCAGACAGCGGAACCACGACAGCCAGCAATGTCTCGTCAGAATTCCATGTCTACAAAGCCATTTGGAGCCCTACATCGATCAAGTTTTATATAGACGACCAGCCTGCTTTCCATTCCTATGTAAACTCCCCTTCTACACCATACAATAGCAATTTCTTCTTGATATTGAATGTGGCCATGGGTGGAACGTTCGGAGGAACAATATCACCTGGATTCACGCAGTCCGCAATGGAAATTGATTACGTAAGAGTCTACCAATAATCCAACTCTTTCGCTTCTAATTAAGGAGGCTAGCCTGGCTAGCCTTCTTGATTATTGGCTTTTTATAAAATTTCGAAACAGCAAGAATGAAATATACTACGATACGATACGGAGTTGCCGCCGCGTTGGTTTTTGCCATCGGATGCAGCAGTTCCAGACAAAGCAATTTCGCAGGAAAAGACAAGCTTCCCATAGACCGAAAAGTAGATTCCGTATTAAAACTGATGACCCTAGAAGAAAAAGTGGGTCAGATGAACCAATACAACGGCTTTTGGGATGTCACCGGTCCCGTTCCTAAAGACGGACAAGCTGCAAAAAAATACGAAAACCTAAAAAAAGGATTAGTAGGCTCCATGCTGAATGTCCGCGGTGTCAAAGACGTACGAGCACTGCAAAAAATTGCCGTAGAAGAAACCCGACTAGGAATTCCGCTTATCTTCGGATTCGATGTCGTTCACGGCTATAAGACAGTCAGCCCTATCCCCTTGGCAGAAGCCGCTTCATGGGATCTCGAAGCCATGAGAAAATCAGCAGAAATTGCCGCAGCCGAAGCCGCTGTCTCCGGATTGAACTGGACGTTTGCCCCAATGGTAGATATTTCCAGAGATGCCCGCTGGGGACGCGTGATGGAAGGCGCTGGCGAAGATCCCTACCTAGGAAGTCAGATCGCTATCGCAAGAGTCAAAGGATTTCAAGGCGACAAGCTCGATGAATTTCACATTGCTGCCTGCACCAAACACTTTGCAGGATACGGTTTTGCCGAATCCGGACGCGATTACAACACAGTAGATATCAGCGACAACACCTTGCACAATATCATCCTTCCTCCTTTCAAAGCGACTGTCGATGCAGGCGTGCTTACTTTCATGAACTCTTTTAACGAATTAGAAGGAATTCCTGCTACCGGAAACGCCTACCTTCAAAGAAACCTGCTAAAAGGCGAATGGAAATTCGACGGCTTCGTCGTTTCCGATTGGGGATCTATGGGCGAAATGATTGCACACGGCTATGCCAAAGATATGAAGGATGCCGCCATGAAAGCCGCAAACGCAGGCTCTGACATGGACATGGAATCCTACGGCTACCTTAACCACCTTGTAACACTGGTAAAAGAAGGCAAAGTCTCAGAAGATAAAATCAATGATGCCGTCCGAAGAATCCTAAAAGTAAAATTTGAATTAGGTCTTTTTGACAACCCCTATAAATACTGCGATGAAAATCGCGAAAAACAAAACATCGGGAAAAAAGAATTTCAAGACGGTGTTTTAGATATGGCAAAAAAATCTATCGTACTCCTAAAAAACGAAAACAAACTTCTGCCGCTTAAAAAATCAGGACAGAAAATCGCCGTAATCGGAGCCCTAGCCAACGACAAGACCAGCCCGTTAGGAAGCTGGAGAATTGGTGCCGACGACAATACCGCTATTTCTTTTTTAGAAGGTATGGCAGCCTACAAAGGAAACCAGATTACCTATGAAAAAGGTGCCGATGTAGCTCTAGGAGAACCTAGATTTATGGTAGAAACAAAAATAAATAGGACCGACAAAAGCAGTTTTGACAAAGCCATCGCGGCCGCAAAACAAGCCGATGTAGTCATTATGGTACTAGGCGAACACGGACTGCAGACCGGCGAAGGAAGAAGCCGAAGCGATATCACGCTCCCTGGCGTACAACAAGAACTCCTCGAAGCCGTATACAAAGCCAATCCAAATATCGTGCTCGTCTTGCAAAACGGACGTCCATTAGCCATTCCGTGGGCAGCAAAAAACATTCCCGCTATTGTCGAGGCCTGGCATTTAGGAACCCAAAGCGGACACGCCATTGCACAAGTCCTATACGGAGATTACAACCCTAGCGGCAAGCTGCCGATGACTTTCCCTAGAAATGTAGGACAAGTGCCAATCTATTACAACTACAAGAATACAGGAAGACCTTCGACAGACAATCCAGAAAGCGTTTTCTGGTCGCATTATAGCGACATCGAAAATACGCCCCTATACCCTTTCGGCCACGGACTGAGTTATTCAACTTTTGAATATTCCAACCTAAAGCTCGATACCAAATCATTACAGAAAAACGGAAAAATTAAAGTCACTGTAGATGTAAAAAACACCAGCAGTGTCGACGGAAAAGAAGTCGTGCAATTATACATCCGAGATTTGGTCGCCAGCGTAACGCGCCCGGTAAGAGAATTAAAAGGCTTTGAACTGGCCGAAATAAAAGCCGGACAGACAAAAACCGTTTCCTTTACAATCGACGAAAAAACCATCGAGTTCTATTCTGCCAACAAAATCTGGGAAGCAGAAGCCGGAGATTTCCAGCTATTTGTCGGTGGCAGTTCTACAGCAACCCTTCAGGCAGACTTTAACTATTCCAACTAAAAAAAGACGTATGAAAAAAACTGCAATCCTACTACTGCTTACAAGCTGTTCCATTTTCGGACAGGTCAAAAAAGGAAAGCTCCTTTGGGAAGAAAGCTTCGACGGCAATAAACTAAACGAAAAAACGTGGAATTATGAGCTAGGCGACGGCTGCCCGAACATCTGCGGCTGGGGAAACAACGAACGCCAGATCTATACCACCGAAAACCATAAGTTGGTCGATGGCAAGCTGATCATTACCGTAAAAAAAGACGGCGATAAATACACCTCTACCCGCATCACCACGGCCGGAAAAAAAGAATTCAAATACGGCTATATGGAAACACGCGCCAAACTTCCCGTTGGACAAGGAATCTGGCCTGCATTTTGGATGTTAGGCTCCAATATCAAACAAGTCGGATGGCCAAAAAGCGGCGAGATTGATATCCTAGAATACATCGGAAAAGAACCTGACATGGTGTTCACGACGCTCCATACCCAAGCCAATCACGGCGACAAAGCCAGTTCGCACAAGACCAAATTCGAGAATATCGAAGAAGGCTTCCATACCTACGGCGTAGATTGGACCAAAGAAAAAATGGATTTTTATGTAGACGGCATCCTCGTCTTTACTTTCAATCCAAAAGACAAGACCGAAGACGTTTGGCCGTTCAACCAACCCTTCTATTTCATCCTAAATGTAGCCGTTGGAGGAAACTTTGGCGGTCCAGAAGTAGACGATTCCATTTTTCCACAAGAATTTATCATCGATTATGTTCGAGTGTATTCGAACAAATAATTTTTTTGTTCAGGTTTTGAGTTAGTAGAAATCGCAGGGAATTCGTTTCCTGCGATTGTTTTTTATATAGAAATTCTATACCCTTTATAGTTCCATAAGAAAATTTGATGATGCATTTGGTTCGTATTATAAAAAAGCTGTAATTTTGCTTAACGGTGTTAAACAATTTAATACTATACAAAAAATGGCAAGCAAAGATCGAATTTTAAGACAAAAAGAAGAGACCAGGCATAACATCCTGGATGCTGCCTATTATATTGTGAAGGAAGAAGGATGGCAAGGTTTGAGCATGCGAAAAATCGCAGACCGCATCGAATATACCGCCCCAATCATTTACGAATACTTTTCAAACAAAGAAGCCATACTACATGAACTAACCAAAAAAGGGTTCGTGTGCCTGTCAACAAATCTTGAAAAAGCAAAAACCATATCAGCAGATCCGGCCGAACAGCTGGAAGAAATGTGGATGGCGTATTGGAATTTTGCTTTCGAAGACAAAGAACTCTATCAGGTAATGTTTGGTGTCGAAATGACCTGCTGTATGCAGCGCGTTCCAGAAGCAGAAGTCCCTTTCAAACTATTTACGGAAGCAATTGCCGAATTGATGAAAGGACAAAAGCCGACAGACGATGTCATAAAACAAAAGTATTTCACTTTTTTCTCAGTAATCCACGGACTGATTTCAATCAATATTGTAGGCAACGGGCTGGCATCAAGTATCAATAACCAGATACTTAAGGATGCAATCGGAGGAATCATTAAATCAATTCAAGTAGTAGAAGCCTAATTTTTTTGACTTTTACTTAACGCTGATAAATGATTTAATAACAATAACATAAAGTATCACCTTTTTTTTTAACCCGATACTTAACAGTGATAAATAATTTAATGCTAATCTATAACAAATAGATAAGCCAGCAAATCTATACATTTTTTCGTCTTATTACTTAACAATGTTAGATAATTTAATAAGGTTTAATTATAATTTTTTACAATGATTAAGAACAAACTAATACTTATGACAATGTAGCGGGTTCGTAGTCGTGATCCTGTTTCCCAGAAGAAACACTTCACAAAATGATATAAAATGGTTTATAAAACAAAAAGAAAGTAAAAACACCAGCTCCTAAAACAGCCGGTCCTATTTAAATCACTTACAAAAATGTATCGCAACAAAAACCAAGATTCAATCAAAATGTTCAACAAATTCAAAAGTCAAAAAAAAATGAAAAATATAATTCTAACCAGCCTAGTACTCGCTGTTGTACTAATAGGATGCTCCGATAAAGCCGCGCAACAAGCTGCAGCTCCTGCTCCAACATTGCCAGTATACGCCATCCAAAGCGAAAACGCAACCACAGATTCAGAATATCCAGCCTCTATCCAAGGAACCGTAGACGTAGAAATTCGTCCACAAGTAAGCGGTAACCTAGAAAAGATATTCGTAGACGAAGGCGCTTTCGTTTCTAAAGGACAGCCCCTATTCAAAATAAATGAGCAGCCATATCGCGAGCAACTAAACAACGCACTTGCTAGTCTTCACGGAGCCGAAGCCGCTTTGATCAATGCCCAATTAGAAATTGACAAACTAACACCATTAGTTCAAAACAAAGTCGTTTCAGAATACCAATTAAAAACAGCTAAAGCATCACACAGAATCGCTTCAGCCAATTTAGACCAAGCAAAAGCAATGGTAGGTTCAGCAAAAATCAACTTAGGCTATACTACAATCACTGCCCCAGTTAGCGGTTACATCGGAAGACTTCCAAAAAAACAAGGAAGCCTAGTTTCGCCAGCCGATATCGAGCCATTGACAAAACTTTCTGACGTACACGAAGTCTATGCCTATTTCTCACTTGGAGAAACAGATTTCATCAACTTCAAAGCACAATACTCAGGAAACACCATCAATGATAAGATCAAAACTCTGCCACCAGTTTCCCTAATATTAGCAGACAACAACGCCTATGCTCAAACCGGAAAAATTGATATGGTAGACGGCCAATTCGACAAAAACACAGGAGCCATCACGCTTCGTGCTACCTTCCCTAATGCAAACGGAACCTTGCGTTCTGGAAACACAGGAAGAGTCCGTTTAGGAATCAAACACAACGATGCCATCCTAGTACCGCAATCCGCAACCATTGAAATGCAAGACAAAGTTTTCGTGTTTACCGTAAACAAAGAAAACAAAGTAACCAAAGCACCAATTACAATCATAGGCAAAAGCGGTACAAACTATCTTATCAAAGATGGCGTAAAATCAGGCGATCAAATCGTATTAAGCGGTATCGACAAACTTCAAGAAGGCCAGGCAATCCAACCTGAAAAATCCACTAAGATTGCTCAAGTAATTAACAAAAAATAATTTCACGAAAAATGTTCAAAATATTCATACAGAGACCTGTATTAGCCACAGTTATATCCATTTTATTGGTGATATTAGGCGTACTAGGACTTACAAAATTGCCCCTACAACAGTTTCCAGACATTGCGCCCCCATCCGTATTGGTAACCGCAGTCTATCCTGGAGCCAATGCCGAAACCGTTTTGCGTTCGGTAGCACCATCGCTAGAAGAATCCATCAACGGTGTCGAAAACATGACATACATGAGCTCGACTGCCAGTAACGACGGTACCCTAGCCATTACCGTTTTCTTTAAACTAGGTACCGATGCCGACCAAGCAGCCGTTAACGTGCAGAACAGAGTAGCACAAGCCACAAGCCAGCTGCCAGCAGAAGTAGTACAACAAGGCGTTATTACCGCAAAACAACAAAACAGTTTTATCATGGCCATCGGTATGTATACCGAAGACGAAGCCAAATACGACCAAACCTTTGTTGCCAACTATGCGCAAATCAACATCATTCCAGAAATCAAGCGTATTCCTGGAGTCGGTTCCGCTTCCATCTTTGGAGGTACAAAAGACTATTCCATGCGTGTTTGGTTAAACCCAACACAAATGGCAACCTACAACGTAACGCCAACCGAAGTAATGGCTGCGATTCAAGACAAAAGCTTAGAAGCCGCGCCAGGTAAATTTGGAGAACGAAGCAAAGAAGTTTTCGAATACGTTATCAAATACAAAGGAAAGCTAACCAAGCCAGAAGACTACCAAAACATTGCCATCCGTTCCAATGCCGACGGTTCTATCCTTCGCCTAAAAGACGTAGCCAGAGTGGAACTTGGTGCTTATTCTTACAACAGTTTAACGCGTTTAAATGGTAATAAAGGAGTCGTAATCGGTATCATCCAATTAGCAGGTTCCAACTCAAACGATATTCAGGTAGCCATCAACAAATTGATGGTCAAAGCATCCAAAGATTTCCCAAAAGAAATAAAACACAACATATTTTACAGTACAAAAGTATCATTAGACCAATCAATTGAACAAGTTGAACACACCCTATTAGAAGCATTTATACTCGTATTTATTGTAGTTTTCCTTTTCCTTCAAGACTTTAGATCGACCCTGATTCCAGCAATTGCAGTACCAGTAGCCATTCTAGGAACATTCTTCTTCATGCAGCTATTTGGATTCTCCATCAACCTATTGACACTTTTCGCCTTGATCCTAGCGATCGGTATCGTGGTCGATGATGCCATTGTCGTCGTCGAGGCCGTGCATGCCAAAATGGAACACAAACACCTGTCTCCAAAAGTAGCAACACACGAAGCCATGCACGAAATTACAGGCGCTATTATCTCGATTACCCTAGTAATGGCCGCCGTATTCCTACCCGTAGGTTTCATGGAAGGTTCCACAGGAGTATTCTACCGTCAGTTTGCCTTTACCATGGCAATCGCCATCGTAATCTCGGCAGTAAACGCCTTGACATTAAGCCCTGCCCTTGCTGCCCTATTCTTAAAAGAAAACCATACAGCACACGACGGAGAAGAACCATACGCCAAACCAGGATTCAAGCAAAAATTCTTCAACGCATTCAATACTAGCTTTAACTCTTTAACCAACCGTTATGTAGGCGGACTTAAATTCCTAATCCGTCACAAATGGGTAAGTTTAGGCGGTTTAGCATTGATTACCGTTGCAACAGTCATTATGGTCAACAGAACTCCAACAGGATTTATCCCGACAGAAGACCAAGGATTTATTGCCATTGCAGTAAATACCCCTTCAGGAACATCCCTTGACGGAACCCAAAAAGTAATGACAGAAGCCGAAAACATGCTAAAAGGCTTAGAATCATCACGATTTGTAACCGCAATCTCAGGTTTCAACCTATTGACAAACTCTACAAGCCCCTCTTCAGCAGTTGTTTTCGTATTGCTGAAACCAAATGAAGAACGTGGAGACGTTAAAAATATAGACGAAATAATGGGTCAGGTTCAAGGCAAATTAGGTGCCATTTCAGGAGGAAGTTTCTTCGTATTCAGTTTCCCAACCGTACCTGGGTTCAGTAACGTAGAAGCCCTAGATGTAGTATTGCAAGACAAAACAGGCGGCAAGCTCGATAAATTTAGCGGCATCTCGCAAAACTTTATCGGAGAACTAATGAAGCGCCCAGAAATTGCAGTAGCCTTTACTTCTTTTAAAGCCGATTATCCACAATTGCAATTAGACATCAACGATGAAAAAGCAGACCAATTAGGCGTAAAAGTAAAAGACATATTGCAAACCATGCAAGCCTATTTTGGTAGTGCCCAAGCCTCCGATTTCAACAGATTCGGAAAATACTACCGAGTAGTAGTCCAAGCAGATATTGCCGACAGAGCAGACCCATCGACCATTGATCGCGTATTCGTAAAAAACAAAAATGGCGAAATGGTTCCGATAAATACCCTAGTAAAACTAACCCGTATTTACGGTTCCGAAACCGCTTCCCGATACAACCTATTCAACTCCATTTCAATCAACGCCATTCCAAAACCAGGTTTTAGTTCTGGAGATGCTATTAAAGCAATTGAAGAAGTAGCGGCACAGCAATTGCCAGCTGGTTATAGTTATGAATTTTCAGGACAAACCCGTGAAGAGATTTCTTCTGGAGGACAATCAACAACGATTTTCCTATTGTGCTTGGTATTCATCTATTTCCTACTTGCAGCACAGTACGAAAGCTACATTCTGCCGTTAGCAGTAATCCTTTCCATCCCAACCGGAATCTTTGGAGTATTTGCAGCCATCGGTTTGACAGGCATCCAAAATAACATTTACGTACAAGTAGCGCTCGTCATGCTTATCGGACTGCTCGCCAAGAATGCCATCCTGATCGTAGAATTTGCAGTACAAAAACGAAGATCCGGCCAAGCACTAGGCAAAGCATCTATCGACGCAGCCAAGCTACGTCTGCGACCAATTATCATGACCTCGCTAGCCTTCGTCGTAGGACTGATTCCGATGATGAGTGCCACAGGACCATCTGCCCAAGGTAACCACTCCATCAGTATTGGTGCTGCAGGAGGTATGCTATCAGGAGTAATCCTAGGACTGTTTATCATCCCGGTATTATTCATAATATTCCAATATTTACAAGAAAAAGTTAGTGGAAAACCAATTGCCGTAATCCATAACGAAGAAAAATAAAAAATGAAAAAGTACATCAATAAATATGTCGCTGTCTTGGTACTGCTTACCACCCTTACAGCATGTAAAGTCTCGAAAGACGTCGAGACTCCAAAAGACGCCCTGCCAGAAAACTTTAGAAATACCACTTCTACAGACACCACGAGCATTGCCGACCAAAGCTGGAAAGAATTCTTCACAGAACCCTCCCTGCAAAAGCTGATCGACAGCGCCATCGTGAGGAACAACGACCTGCTGGTAGCCCAAAAAAATATCGAAGCCGCACAATGGCAATTAACACAGTCCAAATGGGGCAACGTACCCAAAGTAAACTTCCAAGCCACTGCAACATCGACCCGTCTGTCTGACAACAGCCTGAACGGATTAAGCACCAGCACTTTCCTGAGAAGAAAGCACGTCGAAGACTACAATGCCGCGTTGAACCTATCATGGGAAGCCGACATCTGGGGCAAGATCCGCAACCAAAAACGAAGCGCCTTGGCAGAATACCTACAGTCCGCAGAAGCCAAAAAAGCCCTGCAGACTACCATCGTAGCCAATGTTTCCAAAGGATTTTACAACCTTCTGATGCTCGACGCCCAATTAGAAATTGCCAAAAAGAACCTCACCCTGAACGACAGTACCCTGTTTGTCATCAACCTGCAGTACGAATCCGGGCAAGTAACCTCATTGGCAAAACAACAAGCAGAAGCACAACAATCAGTAGCCGCACAGCTAATTCCTGAACTAGAGCAAAACATCGCCATTCAAGAAAACGCCCTGAGCACGATCACCGGAACCTTCCCGAGTGCCAAAGAAAGAAAAACCACGCTAGGCGCCATTGCCCTAAAAGAAAATGCAGCCGCAGGTATTCCCTCCTCTTTAGTAAGCAGAAGGCCCGACGTTAAGAATGCCGAGCTGGCCCTAAAAGCCGCCAACGCAAAAGTAGGAATCGCAAAAGCCAGCCTTTATCCGACCCTGAACATTACCGCCTCTGGAGGACTCACCTCTTTCGAAGCCAGCAACTGGTTCAACACCCCAGCCTCCCTTTTCGGGACTGTGGCCGGAAGCCTTGCACAGCCCCTGCTGAACGGAAAAAGACTAAAAGCCCAATACGAAATCTCTAAAATAGAAAGAGAAAAAGCCGTAATCAACTTTAGACAATCCGTACTCGTAGCCGTAGGCGAAGTCTCAGACGCGCTCGTAAAAGTCGAAAAACTAAAAGAACAACAAGCCATAGTTGCCGGCCGAGTAGCCACGCTGCAAAAAGCCGTGAAAAACGCCGACATGCTGTTCAAAAACGGTATGGCGACTTACCTAGAAGTTATCGTAGCACAAGGCAATCTGCTGCAAAGCGAATTAGACCTAGCATCCATAAAACGCTCTAGCCTTGAGGCAGACGTTGAACTTTACCGCTCCCTAGGCGGCGGCTGGAAATAACAGCCCATTCATAATTCCCTAAATCAATTGCCTGATATTTACCCGTCAGGCAGTTGATTTTTTTATTTCTAAAAACCAATACCTTTTTTAAAATAGCTTAATTTTATAAAGTAAATCAATTATATGCAGGACACTTTCTTCTTTCAAGCAATGATCTATCTGGCAGGAGCCGTCATCATGGTTCCCATTGCCAAAAGACTCGGCCTCGGTTCCGTTTTAGGATACCTGCTTGCCGGAGTGATCATAGGACCCGCCTTTTTGGGCCTCATCGGTACCGAAGGCCAAGACATCATGCACTTTGCCGAATTCGGCGTTGTCATGATGCTCTTCGTCATAGGCCTAGAACTAGAACCCGACCGCCTCTGGAGAATGCGAAAAAAAATAGCAGGAATGGGCGGCATCCAAGTCGCAGGAACCACCATAACACTTACCGCTATCGCCCTGGCCTTCGGATTCGACTGGAAAACAGCCCTCGTGCTCGGAATGATTATCTCCATGTCCTCAACAGCCATCGTAATGCAGACCCTCGACGAAAAAGGCTGGATGAAAACCGTAGCCGGACGAAGCTCCTTTGCCGTATTGCTCTTCCAAGACATTGCCATCATTCCCATGCTTGCCCTATTGCCCCTCTTGGCCAATAAAGCCCTACAGAACAATACCGTGGCGGCCCATGTCACACTAATGGACTCCTTCCCGAAATGGATACAAGCCCTTTTGGTACTCTCCTCCGTAACCCTCGTGGTCCTATCCGGAAAATACCTGCTTCGTCCCATCTTCCACGCCATGGCAAAGACAAAAATGCATGAAATGTTTACCGCAATGGCGCTCCTTGTCGTAGTAGGCATTGCCGTACTGATGACCTCCGTCGGACTCAGCCCCGCCCTAGGAGCCTTTTTGGCCGGTGTCATGCTCGCCAACAGCGAATACCGCCACCAGCTCGAAATTGCCATCGACCCTTTCAAGGGACTCCTCTTAGGACTCTTCTTCATATCCGTAGGAAGCTCCATCGACTTTGAGCTCCTCCTCTCCAAGCCCCTCCAGATTATAGGATTAGTAGCCAGTATCATGGCCATCAAGATTACCGTGCTCTATTCCCTAGGCAAATTTTTCAAGGTCGGATACTCCCAGAACTTTATTTTCAGTTTCGGACTCAGCCAGATTGGCGAATTCGCCTTCGTGCTGTTAAGCTTCTCCCTACAAGAAAACATACTCAGCAAAGAAATAACAGACCTGATGATGGCTGTAACAGCCCTTAGCATGGCCTTTACGCCCCTGCTGATGATGTTCAATGAAAAAGTACTGATGAAATCCAAATGCTCCATGACCGGAAGCGAAGAAGAAGACGAAAGCGATGTAGACCATGAAAGCAACCCCGTCATCATTGCAGGCTACGGACATTTCGGAAACACTATCGGACGTTTCCTTCGCGCCAACAACATCCAAGCCACCGTACTCGACAACAACAGCGACAATGTCAACCTCCTCCGAAAATTAGGCTTTAAAGTCTACTATGGAGACGCCTCCCGCCACGACCTCCTTCAGATTGCCGGAGCCGGAAGAGCCCAAGTCATTGTCATTGCCATAGGAAACCGCGAAAAAAGAATGGAGATGATCGAGATGGTCAAAAAACACTTCCCGAACCTCTATATCCTCGTGCGCTCCGAAAACCGCGACGACGCCTACGACCAGATGAATGCCGGAATCATGCACATCTACAGAGAAACCCTTGATACCAGTCTGCGTGTCGGCATCGACGTGCTAAAGCTATTAGGACACAGCAGCTATGAAGCCACCCGTTCCGCAAAAACCTTCTTTACCCACGACGAAAAAACGCTCAAGTACCTCGCCAGCATACGCAACCAAGACGAATACATCAGCGCCGTCCGCGAAAAGATAGAAGAACTCGAACGCGTCATCCTAGCCGACCGAGAAGCCATGTCGCTAGAAAACGCAGAAAAAACAATGCTCACATAAAAAAAGCCCCAAGAAACCTTGGGGCTTTTTTTATATAAGTAAATTAGAAATTCATTTCATGTCTTTAGAAACTTCTTTCATGCCTTTAGAAATTCATTCATGTCTTTAGAAACTCTTTTCACGCCTTTAGAAATTCATTTCATGTCTTTAGAAACTCTTTTCATGCCTTTAGAAACTTCTTTCACGTCTTTAGAAACTCTTTTCACGCCTTTAGAAACTTCTTTCACGCCTTTAGAAATTCATTTCACGTCTTTAGAAACTCTTTTCGCGCCTTTAGAAATTCATTTCACGTCTTTAGAAACTCTTTTCGCGCCTTTAGAAATTCATTTCACGTCTTTAGAAACTCTTTTCACGCCTTTAGAAATTCATTTCATGTCTTTAGAAACTCTTTTCATGCCTTTAGAAATAAATTTTGTCCCTAAAATCGATGTACAGCCGCAAAAATTAATGAGGCAGCTTGTCTTTTAACAAGCCATAAAGAAATGTTCCGATCAAGGCACCCAAAAGAACAATGCCTATTCCGTAAAAGCCAGCCCCGATCAAGATAAAGATAGGTCCGGGGCAAGTACCGATCATTCCCCAGCCCAATCCGAAGATAGTGCCCCCGATGATGTAATTCTTAAAGCCCTTTTCCTTATCCGCAATCTGTATCGGCTTGCCGTCAAGCCCGATAACACCATTCCTCTTATAAATCTGGATGCCAATAACACCCACCACAATAGCCGTCATAATAATTCCGAACATATGGAACGACTGGAATTGGAACATCTCATAAATACGGTACCAAGAAACCGCCTCCGATTTAGTCAAGACAATTCCGAACAACATACCAACAAGCAAATATTTTATAAATTTCATCGTACAGATATAATAGTATTATTTTCTTTTCCCCTTCACCTCCCACTCTGACCCTGACAGGGTTCCAAACCCTGTCAGGGTCAAAGATCAAAATATAATTAAACTTAAAAAATCAAAGGCAATAAAAAATGCGCCGCTATCAAGCCGCCCACAAAAAAACCGATAACCGCTATCAAAGAAGGCAATTGCAAGTTGCTCATCCCCGTAATCGCATGGCCCGAAGTACATCCCCCCGCATATCGAGAACCAAAGCCTACCAAAAGACCTCCGAAAAGCAAAAACCCAAAGATTTTTGGTGTAAAGATGGTCTCGCTAGAAGTAAAAAGTTCCGGAAGCAATTTGCCATGAGGCACATCAATATTCATCTCATTCAATTGCGCTACAGTAGCCGGATTCAAGTTGACCCCAGAACCATCGCTCAAATAATGCACGGCGATAAAGCCCCCGATCATTGCACCAAGCACGACAACCAGATTCCAACGCTGTGCTTTCCAGTCAAACCTAAAAAAATCAGAAAACTTTCCCGCTCCAGAAATAGAACAAAGCGTACGAAGATTAGAAGACATACCAAACGTCTTACCGAAATAAATCAAAAGAAGCATCACAGCTCCAATCAAAAATCCCGAAATATACCAAGGCCAAGTGCCATAAAAACTATACATAGCTGAAAATATTTACGCAAAAATAACAATTCGCTCCCACTCTTCCGTAATATTCCGCCTTAAAATAGAACCCAATTAAAATAAACATTTAATTTTGGTGAAGAATTACACCCTACATACAATGAAAAAATTTGCAATCGAAATCAAATGGGGCATCCGATACACTTTCTGTTATCTGGCATGGGCCATCCTTGAAAAATCTTTAGGTATTTATGGAGAAAACATGAGCTTTTATATGCTCTCTTCCCTACTATTTTACCTTTTTGCAGCACTCATCTATACCTTGGCCCTAAAAGAAAAAAAGACCCACTATTTCAATGGCAGCATGGACTGGAAACAAGGCTGTGCCACAGGACTCTACATGACCATTGTAATCGCCTTGCTCATGCCGCTGACACAAGCTTCACTACATGAATTAATTGCTCCTGAATTTTTTGAGAACATGATAAAAGCCTCAAAAGACAAAGCCAGCGCGGCAACCTATTTTAATTTGAAAAGCTATATCATACAAAGCATCTTTTTTACGTTATCTATAGGCATGGTAATTTCGGCTATCGTAGCCTATTTTGTCCAAACTAAAAAAACAAAATAAATGAAAACCAAATCTTTCATACTAGCACTATTCGTCGGAATCCTTGCAGTTTCCTGCGTAAGTACCCGCTCGACAATCAAAAACATCGACGACAATGCCCCAGAGCCTATCCTGACCAAAGACGGCTGGTTCCTTTTAACCGAATTTAGCAAGGACAAAAAATACGGCTACGACAAAGACTATCCGATCAACGTATTCTACAAAAGCGTTGCCGACGAAGACATCAATCCGAAGCGCTTTCTAGATGCCCTCACAGGTCCCAAAGGCGAAACGATAAGCTATAAAAAAATAGAAAGCTGCTGTCCCTTCCCTTCCAAAAGGAACGAGATGGGCGCCGGACTCTTAGACGTTTATGAAATCACGTGGCCCGGACTAGCAAAGCCCATCCGCCTCTACTTCAACATCTACGAAAAAGGCTATCTCTTTGTCCCAAAAGGATTCGGACTCAAGAAAAGCCAATAACAAACCAACACGAACACGCTGCTCAAAGTACGTTCGTGTTTTTTTATGCCTCAAAAATTCTATTTCAAAACCCTATAATACAACAGAAAGTCTAAAAAAATTCAATTTAGAAAACAATAAAACAAATTACCTATAAATCCCTGTCTTTTTGCTTCTTAAACTTTTAACAGAATTTATCTTTCGATTAATATTATTTGTAAATTTGCGCTTTCAAAAACAACACTTATGAATCTACAAGATATCCCAAAAATAAAGCACCTAGACAGCAATAACTTTTTCCTTTTAGCAGGACCTTGTGCCATCGAAGGCGAAGAAATGGCCCTTCGAATTGCCGAAAGATTAGTTGAAGTCACAAACAAACTAGAAATCCCTTACGTATTTAAAGGCTCCTTCAAAAAAGCAAACCGTTCCAGAATAGACAGTTTCTCTGGAATCGGCGATGAAAAAGCCCTAAAAATTCTAAGAAAAGTTTCCGAAACTTTTGACGTTCCGACCGTTACAGACATCCACACTAACGAAGACGCCGCCATGGCAGCAGAATATGTAGATGTGCTTCAGATTCCTGCCTTTTTAGTACGCCAAACCGATTTAGTTGTTGCCGCGGCCAATACAGGAAAAACAGTAAACCTTAAAAAAGGACAATTCATGAGCCCTGAAAGCATGAAACATGCCGTACAGAAAGTATTGGATTGTAACAACCAAAAAGTAATGGTAACCGACAGAGGAACCATGTTTGGCTACCAAGACATGATTGTAGACTACCGCGGTATTCCGACCATGCAGCAATACGCTACCACAGTATTGGACGTAACCCATTCACTACAGCAGCCTAACCAATCAGCAGGCGTGACCGGAGGAAGACCAGACATGATCGAAACCGTTGCAAAAGCTGGAATTGCCGTAGGCGTTGACGGAATTTTTATCGAAACCCATTTCGATCCAGCAAACGCAAAAAGCGATGGCGCTAACATGCTAGACCTGAAATATTTTGAAGGACTCATGACAAAATTAGTAGCCATCAGAAAAACCGTAAATAATTTTTAATATTAATATCCCTCATTTTGAAACATCCATTCCTAATGGGTGTACTAACTTTTTTTTGTGCTTTTTCACAGTACACCTTTGCCCAAGAACTGGCAACAAGTCCTGAAAAATACACTGCTCACAACAAAGGAAAATTCTTTATCTCTTGGGGTGGCAACAGAGAATCTTACACAAAATCAGACATTACTTTTAAAGGCGATGGCTATAATTTCACAGTCAACGACGTGAAAGCACACGACAAGCCAAAAGGGTATCATCTTGATTATTTGAACCCTGCAAGAATGACCATTCCTCAAACCAACTTGAGAATCGGGTATTTTATCAGCGACCATTACAACGTTTCTATCGGCGTTGACCATATGAAATATGTAATGACACAAGGCCAAACTGCCAATGTAAATGGAGAAATCAACCTTCCAGAATCGGAAGCAGGATCAATCCACAACGGTATCTACGATAACAGACCGACCGTAATGTCAGAAGACTTTTTGAAATTCGAACATACAGACGGACTAAACTACGTGCACGCACAAATTAACCGTGTTGACGATATCTCAAGATTTTTCCACCTTCCAAACACAGACAAATTCCAAATTAATTTGACAGAAGGTGTCGGCGGCGGATTTTTATACCCTAAAACCAATGCAACCCTGTTGAGCAAGCAACGTCACGACGATTTTCATGTTTCTGGATACGGACTTTCTGCACAAGTAGGACTTAACTTGACATTTTTCAAGCACTTTTATATACAAGGCGAACTAAAAGGAGGCTATATCGACATGCAAGACATCAAGACCACTTCTAGTAATGCTGACAGCGCATCGCAACATTTCGGATTCTTCCAAAGAATCATTACTGTAGGCGGTATTTTCAGGCTGTAAGCATTTTGAAAAAATAATTTAAGATCCCCCGAAAGTTTCGAGGGATTTTTTTTGCCATTACATTTTATTTACTTTACTTTGTTACTCAAAGTACTTTATATGGAGACAAACAAATATCTTAATGACATTACAGAAATCAAGAACATGATGAATCGTTCTTCTCGATTTCTTTCGTTAAGTGGCTTATCAGGAATTTTAGCCGGAGTTTATTGTTTAATCGGAGCCTGGCTTGCCTATCAAACGATATACACCGATTCGAATAATGTAGGTTCCTATAAAAATTTAGTCCTTACAGAAGATGCCATGAAAAGGCTTTTTGCAATCGCATTTATCGTAATACTGTTCTCCCTACTTACCGGAATTATACTGAGCATCAAGAAAGCAAAAAAAGAAAACGAAAAGATCTGGGATGCTTCCTCAAAAAGACTAATCATCAACTTTGCTATTCCGTTGGCGACTGGCGGCTTTTTTATATTATTCCTTATTGAAAAAGAAATCTATGGCTATGTAGCGCCATTAACGTTGATTTTTTACGGACTGGCTTGCGTAAATGCCAGCAAATACACTTTAGGCGATGTCCGCTATTTAGGAATTACGCTGATTATCATTGGCCTAGCTTCCTCTTATTTTATAGGCTATGGATTATTTTTCTGGGCTTTAGGATTCGGTATTTGCCATATTTTTTACGGATCGATGATGTATTTCAAATATGAAAAAAACTAAAATTATATTTAAAACTTTACAAATAGTATCTTTGGCCCGCCTCTGAAAAGTACAGAAATAATTAAACTGCTCACAATTATAACTTGAAAAACATCATCCAAAATATCAACAAAGCTTTTGACCATAGGATCAGACTCGGAATTATGTCTATTCTTATGGTAAACGAATCTGCTGATTTCAATATGCTGAAAGAGCTTTTGGGTGTCACTGACGGTAATCTGGCGAGCCATACCAAAGCATTGGAATCTGAAAATTATATTTCCATAGAAAAACAATTCATCGGAAAAAAACCAAACACAAGATATATTGCTACCAAGGAAGGGAAAAAAGCCTTTAAGGAACATATCGATGCTCTTGAAAAATTGATCCAAAAAAGCTGATGCTTTTTTTTTATTTTTTAACTTTGAAAAACAAAGTACTTTACAAAATGAAAATATTACGCTATGAGAGACTTATTTATCGAAAAGCTTTATGAAATAAGCAAAAAGCCTTACCAAAAGTTCTTTAAAAAAGGCGAACCTTGGACAATCAGCCAAAAGGAACTGCTGCAACTGCCTGAAGAATCTCTAGGATTCCATCTTGGCTGTTTTCTGTTGAAATACAACTTCGAAATCCAGCCGAAATTAGAAGACCATGACGTATTCCATGTACTGACCAATACAGGCGTTTCAGTCCAGGAAGAAATCGGCATGCAGTATTTTTTATATGGGAACGGCAAACGCAGCTTTTATTTGTATATGGTGCTAGTAACCGGAACCCTCTTCTACCCTGCCAAAATCAGCTACTTCAAAAGCCAATACCAAAGGGGAAAGAATGCCTTGATATTCCATAGTTTAGACTATTCAAAAATGCTAAATATTCCTTTAAATACAATACGTAACACATTTAAAATCATATAATCATGGATAACGAAATAACTCAAGAAAACTGGTGGAAGAGAAATTGGAAATGGTTTGTTTCCTTGCTCGCTTTTATTTTGGCAAGCCTGATTCTAGCGTATGCCATAACTCAGGGCAACTTTAAAGATATGGCACAAGCCTATAACGATACGACGCTTTACACCAATGCAATAGACCAAGCAAATAACAATGAAGAAGTCATCCAAATTCTTGGAGAAATCGGGCCTTTAGATAATCTGGCAATTTTAGAAGGAAGCACCAAATATTCCAATAACAACAAATCTGTTTTTGCCACCGTGCGGATAAGAGGAAAAAAGAAAAGAGGAAGAATGGACATTGCTGCCCAAAAAGTAAATTCAGAATGGGTTTACGAGATGATTAAAGTCCGAATTGAGAAATCGACTCAGATAATAATGGTCAAAGAGTAGTTAAAATAACTATTCCAGCGACTGTAAGGCTCAAAATAGACCTATGTCGCCGGAATAGTAATTAAGTATTTTACTTTTCTAATTCACGAACCGTAATATAATTATCGTCTTCCATTTTCCAAGAATCGCCTTTGACCTTGATGGTTTCGCCAATCTGGACAGAACGGTATTGTTTCGGGTCTTTTAGATTCGGGATGCTGATTGTGGCATAATAAATTTTGCCGTCATCAGTGGTCAGGATAGCCGTATAGCCGTCTTTTCCTTTGTTAATTTCGCTGACTTTTCCTTGAACAGCAACGGTTTCTACTTTTTCTTCTTCTTTACCAGCTTCTGTAGCATCAGGAGTTCTGATTTTCACGACTTCGGTGCCGTCTTCCTTAACAGCAGCTTTTTTATTTGAATTACAGGCCGCTACAGCTATAGCCGCTCCAAGCACAACTAATTTTACAAATATTCTTTTCATGATACTTATTTTTTTATAAAGGTAGATATAGGTTTGCTAAAAAACGAACAAATCAGCTACAAAAAAAGCCCCGATACTTCGAGGCCATTTTTTATTCTCCGTCAACAAACGGCTGTAGGTATTTGAATCTTTCGGTGAGCTTTCCGTTTTCCGTCATTTTGGCACGCTGTAATATTCCGTCCTTATCGCCATTGAAAAAAGCAGGAATAACATGCTCCATGAACATCTCTCCAAATCCTTCGCTAGCATCTTTAGGCAGTTCGCACGGCAGATTGTCAACCGACATGACTACGATAGCAGCCGGATGGAACACATCCACTTCTTTATGTTCGCTCGGAAGATAACCGAACAAAGGGTCTGCTATTGTAGAAGCTTTGATCGTTGCCGCAATAGGACCGTCTACATCACAAGAAATATCGGCTATAATCTTAATTTTATTGTCTTTTGAATTGAGCATTTCTCGCGATAAGATTACCGGAGCGCCATTGCCATAGAAGTGGCCGGCCATGAAGATATCTGCTGCTTGCGAAAAGCGTTCGAAATCGGAAGTATAGTCTTGCGGATTGGCATAAAAATCTTCTTTATCAAGAAGCTTACCGTCTATTCGTTTATTATAATCCAAAACATCTATTTGCGTATAGACCGGTCCAGAATAATTTTTAGACAGGAAATGTTCTGGAGTAACCTGTTTTATTTTCATCCCGTCAAGGATTTCTTTAGCGCCCATACCTACTTTTCCGTGGCCTGTCAGTACAATCTTGATGGGCGGCAGCGTCTGTCTTCTCAATCGAGCAATCAAGTCATCTTTGCTGGATAATGTTTCCGCTTTTGGAAGATTAAACAATTCGAATTTGATTCCGAACGCTCTTATTCCGTTGTAAGCCCCTACGATTCCGGCATATCTTCCGAAACCAATAAGCCTTTTATAATTGGCATCTACTATGGTCTCGTGATCGTATAAATCGATCTTTTTTTCTAGGATTGCTTGCAACAGCTTTCTGTTATGAGGCTGTTTTTTGATGGTATGCGAAAAGAAAAAATATTTTTTGTTTGGAATCAGCCACTCTACAGGAACTTCTTTTACTCCAAAAAGCACGTCGCAATCAGAGACATCCTCTGTAACCTCTAGTCCCAGCGACTTGTATTCTTCGTCCGTAAATACCCTGATATCAGAGCTTTCTACTTTTAGCTGTGCTTCTGGATGTTCCTTAAGCAATCTTGATGCTTCTTCTGGTGTAAATACGACCCTCCTGTCAGGCGGGTTTTTTCTTTCCTTAATAATTCCGAATTTCATATTAGTTTTTAAAAAAGTAAAGGGTGGTCTTTAATTTTATCGCGAGATGATTAATAGTATCGCAATAATTTAACAAAATCATAGTGTCGAATGATTTGTTATAACTACAACGATATAATTTGTTCCAAATATAACATTAACTCAAAAGCCATGCAAGACATTTACGTAGAAATAATGCTGCATTTTTTTAGTTTTTCTTCCTAAAATGTTAAAGGAGGAATACTGTACAATAACTTTTATTTTATTTTGTTAAAGTAGAAACATAGTTTGTCGCTTTTTCTATATTTGCTATTCAACCACCGAATTAAAATGACTTTTTCAAAATATATATACTCCTTCCTTGTTTCGGCTTTACTTTTAACGTCATGCCATGAAAAGGAAAAACAGATTGCTTCCAATGACCTTACCGAAAATACTACAGATGCACTTTCACCTTATACCATAAAATCTAAAAAACTCCTGCCTAGTTATGTATCTTCAAAACAGGAGAGCTTAGAGAAATTTTACGAAAAAAACTGGCCCAATAATTCTATGAATGGGGGCTTTCTCGTTGCTAAAAACGGACAGGTGATTTTCGAAAAGTACGAAGGCAAGTCTAATTTTTCAAAAGGAGAAAGCATTGATGCCAACACCCCGCTCCATATTGCTTCAGTATCAAAGGTCCTCACGGCAACTGCCATCTTGAGACTTATCGACAGGGAAAAACTAAATCTTGAAGACAAAGTCAATAGCATATTGCCTACATTTCCTTATGATGAAATTACCATCAAGATGCTTTTGAACCACAGAAGCGGCTTGCCGAACTATGCTTATTTTGCAGACGATACTAAAATCTGGAATCGTTCAAAGATGCTTCACAACCAAGACATTCTGGATCTATTGGCGCAGCATAAATTTGGATTGTACTTTAAGCCGGACAGAAAGTTTGGCTATTGCAATACCAATTATGCCATCTTGGCACTGGTCATTGAAAAAGTAACAGGCAAGAATTACCGCAATGCCATGCAGGAAATGATTTTTGAGCCGCTAGGTATGAAAAATACTTATGTCTACGATTATGCTAAAGACAAAGAAACCTCAAGCCTTTCCTATAAAGGCAATAAAGTCTTATACGAGATGAACCATCTGGATGATGTCTATGGCGATAAGAATATCTATTCCACTCCAAGAGACCTGCTAAAATTTGACATGGCAACTTATTCCGATAAATTTCTTAATTCAGTTTTGGTCAGCGAGGCCTTTAAAGGATACAGCTATGAGCATAGAGGAACCAAAAACTATGGCCTCGGCATTCGCATGCTGGAATGGGAAACGGGAGAGCAGCTATTTTACCATAACGGATGGTGGCACGGAAATACTTCATCGTATGTAAAGCTCAAAAAAGATACCGTGGCCATGTTTGCCATTTCAAACAAATACACATTAAAGACCTACAAAATCTGGAAGCTGGCGCCTCTTTTCGGTACTTACCCGATCAAGCTTGACAAAGACGACGTCGCAAATTAGCCTGTACATTGCAAATTCGATTTATTTGGACTACTTTTGCGGTATAGTTTTTGCTTTATAGCAGAGTTCTTAAACATATTGGGGTCGACTGGTTTTGACAGCAAGTCGAATTGAAAAGTAAGCACGTCGAGAACTGGGACAATTCTCGTTACTAAATGGTCCTAACACTTTTACACGGCGAAAATAATTACGCTTTAGCTGCTTAATCCGAATTATAGTACGATTTGCCTAGTTCCTGCAAGGCAGGAAAGCTAGATTCTCCTTGAAAGCCTTGGTTTGTGGCGTTCTTAAAAGGAGAACCGTAAAAATAAACCTAGAAACAGTCAAGCTTCGGGGCTGTTTTGACAACTAAGAAGATAAGCATTGTGTGGCTGTTCCTGGCCTTGCTCAATGACGAAAATCCAATCAGGGAATAAACGTGTAGAAAGCCTTTTGGTTGCTTGTTTGGACGGGAGTTCGACTCTCCCCGACTCCACCACAAGAGACGATTTAGCTCAATCAAGCAAAATCGTCTCTTTTTTATTTAAACAAATAAAAATCAAAGAGTTACATATCCAAAAAAGGTCGAATCTAGGAACTAGCTAGAGCTTTTACATCTTTAATCTAGAATCCGAACAAAACAACATAAAACATTGAAAATCAATAATTTAAATTTAAAATATTGATTTAACAAGAAATAAGTGGCAAAACAAAGTGCATGGGAGTCGAACATCTTTATATAGTATCAAAAAGGCTCTTTTATTGTTAATCTTGCATAACTTTCCAGAAAGTCACTGACTTTTATTGCCAAATCATCATTAATAGGGGTACCTTTTTCAAGTTCCACCTTAAAAATCCTTGAAATAATATCGAAATCATTATTTATAATAAGGTCTCCATATTTTATTTTGGCCGAGACTTTAAGGGATGAGAGATTATAAATCAATCTCACAGTATCATTTGTAATATCTTCGATCTTAGGTACGGAAGAAGCGACAATTCGATCAACCAGCATTAAAGTCAAAAGCTTAAGCTTATCGGGCAACTCCAGCTTATCAAGCAATCTTCCGGGATACGTAAAATCCAAAACGGACTTATTTAAGCCATTTTCATTTTCTTTCATGATACGTGTGACCCTATTCATCTCCAGCCCTATCAAGCTTATGCTTTTTTCACAATCATTTCTGATCAACCTGAAGTCCTCAGCTTCTATTTCGCCTTTCAATAAAAGTTCATTAGCCTTAAGTACTCTTCCTATTAACTTATCTATACTCACTGAAAACGATCTTTGAGTAACTGTCTGCTCTTCGAAAAATTCCTCCCTTATAGTTTTGAGTACCTTTTTGTACAAATCAGCATATGGCTTATCAGCCGTCAATTTGGCCAGTTCAAGAAAAAGCACTTCATTTATTCTCTCAGCCCTGACACGGAATCCGCATTTAGACCTGCAGTGGTAGTAATAATAGTGCTTTGATTTTCCTTTGGAGGCACTTCCCGTTAATTTGGAGTTGCATATCGGACAATACAGGAACCCTCGAAATAATAAGATTTCTTTTTTGGGGCTGATAAAAATCTTATGTTTTCGGGAATCGAGTATATCCTGTACTTTATAAAATAGAAGTTTTGATACCAATCCTTGGTGAATACCGTCTGCCAGATGTGGCTTCTCATCAACAGAACCGGGAACTGCCACCTGTCCACAGTAGAATGGGTTTTTAATTATCCGCCAGAAATGGCTTATACTACATTCCATACCGAGGAATTTCAATTTATCATAGACCGATTTTGTATTTACACCCCCCTCTGCCAACAAGCCAAATGCGCTCTTGACATAAGACGCTTCGGGTTCTTTGATTACGACACTTTTCTTGCCTGTTGTAGAAAATTGGCGCGAATACCCAAAAGGAGCGTTTGAAGTCCAATGTCCCTCCTGCCTTGCCTTCTTAATGCCTTGCCTGATACTTATAGACCTTCTCTCGTTTTCTGCCTGCGAGCTGGCCAGGTAGACGGCAAGGATTATTTTATTTTCTGGGATTGAGAAATCCAGCTCCTGCTCTGTCGCCTGCGGCCGTACATTTAAGTGTTCAAGTTGGGCAATCATATAATAAGCATCGCCAATATTCCTGCTAAATCTGTCCCAGGTAGTAAATAGAATCTGGTCTGGGTGAAATAATTTATTTCTTTTTATACGCACCATCATTGCCGACCATGCGGGTCTTTTGAAATTCTTCGCAGAATAGTCTTCAAATATTATGTCGAGTATTTCAACATTATGCAATTGGCAGAATTTCGTCAGGCGCTCTTTTTGGCTTCTTTGCGAATATCCTTTTATGGCCTGCTCGTCGGTGCTTACCCTTATATATAATACTGCGGTGGACATGGTTCAATCCAATTTGTGTTAAATGGATTGTTTTTAACATTAGGAACTGGAGATTTCCAGAAAAAATTGGAAGAATATTTAACTATTCTTTTCTATTATCTAAATCCAAAAGAGTTAGATAGCCGACATGTTTAAATCTGCAGTTACGAGCAGATTATAAAAATATGTATTTAAATTACATAGCTAAATTACTAATTAAAAACATCAAATTACGGATTCCCGTAAAAACACAATCACCAATAACCCTACATTCGGGTTTTAAAAACGCTTTAAGCAGTATCAGATGCGAAAAAGAAGAAAATAGATTCAGGCTAAAAAACTTTTATAACTTTTAATTTTAATTGCTAAATTGCTATAAATTAACAAGCTAGAACCGAATATAAATCCCCCGAAAGGTATACTTCCCTACTAGGTATACTGTAAAAGCAAGTGCTCTCAGTTTCTTTATTTCAAAATAAAGAACATACTACTTTGCATTAACTTTTCGTCTTGAGGCTTAAGATTATTTTTCTATCCAGCACATATTGATTAAAGCTATGAAAAGCTCATAATCAAAAAAATAAAAACATCAATTTTTTTAAAAACAACACCTTACTATTGAAAATATAAAAATGAAAATAAATTCTATCCACATACAAAATTTCAGAAAGTTACAATCCTGTAAAATCGACTTTTCAGAAAAGGAGACAATTTTTGTAGGAGCAAATAATAGTGGTAAAACAACCGCTATGGATGCATTGATGATTTTCCTTAAAACAAAAAATTTCAAAACCCAGGATTTTACACTCAGCCATTGGAAAAGTTTAAATGAAGTTGGAGAAAATTGGATTAAAACAGATGAGCTAAAAGAAGAAGATAAATCTGTAAAACTATTGGAACAATATCTGCCAATATTGGACTTATGGATTGAAGTTGAGAATTCAGAGCTTCACTATGTAAGCCATATAATACCCACTTTAGATTGGAAAGGTGGTTTATTAGGTATAAGACTACGATTTGAACCTAAAGATATAGATGAATTAATAAAAGAATTCATAACCCTTTATAATAAATCGAACAAGCTATCACAAGAAAGGGGAAAAGACTTCAAACTATGGCCAAAAACATTTTGGGATTTCTGTGAACGTAAACTTAATGCTCATTTTACAATCAAAATCTATTTACTTGACCCTGATAAGTATGATGAACAGCAAGAATTGTCAGACAATAATATAGCGTTAGAAGGAGATGTTTTAAAAGGATTAATAAAAATAGATATCATTAATGCTCAACGCGGATTCAGTGATGCCAATTCAGAAACTGTCGAAAGTAATAGTAGCAGGAATTTATCTTCACAACTAAGAGCTTATTATGAGAAACATCTTAATCCAACATTAGAACCAACCGAAAAAGATATAGATGCATTAGAATCTATAAATAATGCTCAAGATGACTTCGATAAAAATCTAAAAGAAAGCTTTAAGACATCTCTTTCAGAACTTGAAGGATTAAACTATCCAGGGTTTGGGAATCCTCAAATTCAGCTATCAACCAAAGTTTCTACAGCCGATGGCCTTCAGCACGACTCAGCTGTAAAGTATTATCTGGATAAAGATTTATCATTACCAGAAAAGTATAATGGATTAGGTTATCAAAATCTTATATCAATCATCTTCAAATTAATACGATTTAGAGATGAATGGATGAGAGTTGGAAAAAATGCCATCACTGACGATGAAGTTATTGAACCATTGCATCTAGTTTTAATTGAAGAACCTGAGGCTCATCTGCATGCGCAAGTTCAACAGGTTTTCATTAAGAAAGCTTATGATGTACTGCGTAATAATATAAATTTAAAAGACAAGAAAGATTTTACAACACAATTAATCATTAGTACGCATTCCAGCTACATCGCTCACCAAAAATTTGAAAGTTTACGGTATTTTAAAAGAAATAATTCTTTAGCCCTTCCTACATCAGAAGTGATTAGTTTGAAATCAGTTTTTGGTATAGAAGAAAAAGAGACCGAAAAATTTGTGATTCGATACCTAAATACTACTCATAATGATTTGTTTTTTGCCGACGCAGTTATTTTAGTAGAAGGACCTGCCGAAAGAATTCTACTACCACATTTTATAAAGAATGAAAATTGTTTGTTAGATAGCTGCTACGTAACAATTTTAGAAATTGGTGGGAGTCATGCCCACAGATTAAAGCCCCTCATTGAAAAATTAGGTTTGATCTGTTTGGTTATTACCGATGTTGATTCTATCAACCCAAATGACAATGGGAAGAAATGCCAGCCAGAATTAGGAAATAATTATAAAACAAATAATGACACCCTCAAAACCTGGCATCCGCAAAAAGAACTCTTAGATGAATTGTTGAATTTAAACTCGGATGATAAAATAAAAAAAGATTTGCCAATTAGGGTAGCTTATCAAAAAGCAATCGAATTTGACAATGGCGGTGACAAAATCATTGTTTATCCCTACACATTTGAAGACGCATTGGTCATTGAAAACAAGGATAACTTTAAAGCTATTGCTGATGCTACAGGTCTTTTGAAAAAGATGGTAGAAGCTTCTAAAAAAGAGGATTTAAAAGAGTTAGTGCAAGAAACATATACAATCATTAACGACAAACAAGCCAAAAAAGCAGAATTTGCCTTAGATGTTTTATATTTTGAAGACCCCAAAAAGATAAAAACTCCTTCTTATATAAAAGAAGGTTTAAACTGGATTGAAGAACAATTAAAAAGTAACAAACAAGGATTAATCAACTAAACATAAATCTAATGGCTGAATATACTAATGAAATAGATGCTCCAGTTGATGATGTGATTTATGAAAGTATTAAACCCTCATCACCCCAAAGCTTTTTCCTTTTTGCAGGTGCAGGTTCAGGAAAAACAAGAACACTTGTAAATGTGTTGGCGCGCTTTAAAGAGGAATTTGGACAGGAATATAAATTAAGAAATAAAAAAATTGCAATCATTACCTATACTAACGCGGCTGCCAATGAAATCACTCATAGGCTAGAATATAGTTCAATATTTAATGTTAGCACAATTCATAGTTTCTGCTGGGAATTAATAAAGAGCTTTACGCCCGACATCAAAGCCTGGATAAAGAGTAATTTAATTGTTGAAATAGCAGAATTAGAAGTAGAACAATCTAAAAGTAGAGATCTAAATAATAAGACTTCTATTGGTAGGGCAAAAAAAATAGAGTCAAAAAATAAAAGACTCACATCGCTTGAAACGATTCAAAAGTTTATTTATAATCCAAATGGGGATAACCTAACAAAAGACTCCTTAAATCATACCGAGGTAATTTCCATTACTGCTGATTTTATTAAATCAAAAGACCTATTCAAACAAATCCTGATAAACAAATACCCTGTTATCCTTATAGATGAAAGTCAGGATACTAAAAAGGAGTTAATTGATGCAATATTTGAACTTCAAAGTCAATATGAAGAAAGACTTTCGTTGGGGTTGTTTGGAGATACAATGCAAAGAATTTATTCAGATGGAAAAGAAAATCTGGGAATCGGATTACCAGAGAAATGGGTTAAGCCTGTGAAAAAAATGAATCATCGTTCAAAATCAAGAATAATTGACCTTATAAATAAAATTAGAGAAGATATAGATGGTCAGGAGCAATTTCCACGTATTGAAAATAAAGGTGGAATTGTCAGGTTCTTTGCTGTTTCCCGCACAAAAAATAAATCTGAGACAGAAGTACAAATTCGCCAGAAAATGCAGGAAGCAGCAAAAGATGATAAATGGACTGGAGATACTGCTGAAATCATGACTTTAACATTAGAGCATCACATGGCTGCAACAAGAATGGGATTTTCCACTTTCTTTAATCCTCTTTATACTATTGACAAGCTAAAAACGGGTTTATTAGACGGCACTTCATCTTCAATTAATTTATTTGCGAAAATAGTTTTACCCTTATATAAAGCTCATATTAAGAAGAACAAATTTGAGATTGCTAATATCATAAAGCAGCACTCACATTTAATAGATAAACAGACATTAGAAAATGATGCCAATAAATTAGAATTATTGCATACTACAAATGATAAGGTCATTGAATTACTGTCTTTGTGGAATGAAGATAACAATCCTACACTAAATGAGATATTAAAGAAAATACAAGAAACTAATTTGTTTAAAATTCCGCCCGTGCTAAAAGTTGTTTTACAGAGAGGAGGCATTGATACCGAAAATAGTGTTGGCAATGATGAAATAGATGAAGAAGATGAAGTTTTCATAGCCTGGGAAGAAGCATTAAAAGCCAATTTTACCGAGATCGTAAAGTATAATGAATATATCAATGAAGAGTCGAAATTTGGAACGCATCAAGGCGTTAAAGGACTCGAATTTGAGCGTGTAATGGTTATTATTGACGATGAAGAGTCAAAAGGATTTATGTTTAGCTACGATAAATTATTTGGATTAAAGCCACTTACTCCCACTGACAAGAAAAATATAGGTGAAGGTAAAGAAACAGGAATAGATAGAACGATGCGACTGTTTTATGTAGCTTGTAGTAGAGCTAAAGAAAGTTTGGCTATAGTTGCCTACACGGATCTACCAGAAGAACTAAAGAAAAATGTCATTAGTAATGGGTGGTTTAACAATGATGAAGTAGTAATTATTATTTAAAAGAGTTGGTTTACAATATGAGTTCTGAAGCATTATATAACCAATATAACCTCCTTCTACCATCACAATTTGATGGCGGTTACCTGATTATAGCTCTAGACGAAAAAATAGAAGCGGGCGACCTAGATGAGCAATTTACGCTAAAAGAAATTGAAGAGACATTGACGGAAATTAGTCATCGTTTTGAACAGCCATCAGTACGTCAATGGCACCATATAAAAGACAATCTATTTCATTACATTATCAAAAACCATTTAGATGAGCCAGGAAAATACTTTCTAACTGACTACGCAAAAAGTCTGTTGGACATGATGCGTAACAAACTTAACAGCCCCTATAAAAATCAGCCCTTAAAGAAAAGCTTCGAAGAATTTTTCACCCTTCGTATTGAAGAAATTAAAGAGATAGAAGATTTAGAAAGAAAGTTTGGAAGAATGGTCATGTCTTTCCCAAAGAAAATAATTACAGACCATTTGGAAGGATTGGATGATGAGCTAAGAGAAGCATATATTAAGTTGAATGAGCTACTAGGCAATGAGATACAAGAGGCTGTAGCCTTAGTAAAAGCATTTGCATTAACATTTAGAAAATTTGGGGAAAGAGCTGAAGATATCACAGAGGTAGTAAGAAGTAAAGATAAATTTCTAAGAGAGCTTCAGATGGTAGTAGATCATTTTTTTGCAGCAATTGACCATACAAAACTTTCAACCGATGAGGTTTTAAAAAACAAAAAAGTTGAAGATTGGAAACGGTCAAGTGAGATATACAAGGACATAGAAAAATTCTTCACTGTAGTTGATCATAAAATTAACGCTTCAAGACGACAAATATACAATGCAAGCGAAAAACTGAGTGAGCTGCAAGAATATTTTTCTACCCGTGCAAATTACAGGTTACAAATACAAAAACTTTTGGGCTATGTGTTGCAAACTGCAAAATACAGTGCAAATGGTATAGTCCTAGAAAAAAACTTCCCACTAAAGTCTTTGGTTTACGAGCAGTCAAAAATGTTCTACCTAAAACATCATGAGTTTACAAAACAGCAACCTAATGCGCTTATTATTATACCATCCGACGTAGCATATGAGAGAGAAGAACAGGATAAAATAGAGCATGAGATCAATCGACAACAAACAATTAATGAATGGGTAAATAAAGTCAAACAGCAACTTTCGGAACGTAAAAATATAGTACTTGACGAATTAATGAATACTATTTTTACAGAAGAGCAAGACTTTTCGATTGCCTACGGTGTAGCCTCAGAAGTTGTTGCTTTAGCTTCTGAAAATCCCGACATTAATATTGAAATTAAGCAACAATTAACTGCTACCCAACAAAATGAATTGGCATTATGGAAGATAAAAATAACGACATAACGTCTTATGGGTTTCTATTTGAAGAACGAGTGGAGAAACATTTTGCTGACGTTAACTTTATGCTTTTGTCTGGAAAGCATATTGACGAAAAATATTACACAGCTTTCTCCTTATTGGAAGATAATGCAGAACAGTTCACTCGATTTTATAAAAACCTATACAATCTTAATCTTGTAGCCGATAGATTTGATGGTCGCTCCTATTTCTATCTTGATTTTTTCGATACTGCAAAAGGCAAGTTTACGGATAGTTCTCGCCACAAAGAACTTACAGAAACACAAACATTGGTTGGCCTGATGTTATTAGATATTTATTATAAACGTTTTTTCGATGAACATAAAATTGTTCGTTGGGCTGAACTAAGAAATATTATTTTAGAAAGTGAGCAGCAAGATGCTTATAAAAGGATTCTGTTTAGCGAAGTACGTGCATCAAATACCTACGATGCCCGTGAATGGGGTAATGTACATAAAAAAATAAATTCTGTAATTGATCTATTTGACAAGATTGGATGGGTAGAAAAACAAACACCATCCGAGGATGTACCAGATTTTGAAATAAAACCAGCGATCAACCGTCTAGCAAAAATTTACGAACGCGAGCTTACGGACTTCGAAGCATTTATTTTAGAGCTAAAAAAAGAGGACAACGATGATATATCCTAAAATTTACTCGCTTTCAACGGTGGGCATGATTAAACACTACAATCATGATTATCTATTTCACCACAAACGCACTGATTTCATTGGGTCAAATGGAGTGGGCAAATCTATTTTGGCCGATCTCTTACAACTCCTATTTATATACGACAAGGACCTCATTAAATTCGGTACAGAAGATGTTAAGGAGACTCGTTTTATCCATACACTTCCCTATCAAACTACTTTTGCTTATTGCTTCTTGAACATCATTGTTGAAGAAAATAAATTTATTACCATAGGTGTTCAAATCCATAGCCAAGATAGAAAAAGACTTGTTCCATTCGTTATTACTAAAAGTGCCGAACTCAATAAGGATTTATCACAACTCGCACTGAATAACGATGATGTGTTGTTTTCTAAGAATTTTATTAAAAACAAAACTATACCTGACATACAAGACCTAGCTGAATGGTTAAATGATGAAAGAAAACTAAAATTAGTCTTTTTTAAAAACCGAGAAGAGGTTCAAGACTATTACAACTTTTTAAGTAATAAGGCAATACTACCTATCAACCTATCCAGAGAAAACAACTTAAAGGCTTTTGCGAAAATAATCCAGTCTTTTTCAAAAGCTAAAACGCTTAAGTTATCAGGTAAAGACGCCTCTAAGAACTTAAAAGAATTTTTATTAGAAGAAGCTGAAGGAGACATCAAGTCAGATTTTGAAAAGAAGAAAACAGAGCTCGAAAAAGTATTGAAAGACTTCAATCGTTTACATGAATATACAGTACAACTGGAAAACATGCAAAAGTGCTTGGAAACTCTAGACCTACAAGACCAAACTTACAGCGAGTTGCTAAAAGAATACAAAGTAGCTGAAATAAGTAATTGTAAGCTTGACCTAGATTTACAAAAAAACTTAGAAGCGGAGGGGTTAAAAACGTTAAACCAACAAAATGAGAATTTAAAGAAGCTTGAAAAACTGTGTGAAAAAATTCCTTATTTAGAAGATGAAATACAAAAGCGCTATAAGACAGCCGAAAAAAATCACGAACAAGCATATCGCTACAAGCAGTTAAAAGCAATTATAGAAACGCTGGATACTCAAATTACTGAATGGACAGGACTTGTAATGCCAGAAATTGATGAAAGTTGGGGGAATGTTGTTGAGAAAGTAGATATTTCCTTAAGGACTCTAGTCGAAATGAAGAAAGAAATTAGTTTTGCCCAGCCTTATTTAAAAAAGTATTCTACACTTGAAATTATCAAACAGAAAAGAGGCGAGCAGTTAGTTGAACTGGATAAAATAAAAGTACAACTCCTTTCAGATAAAGAACATAAAGAAAAACTGTTAAACCTACTTAATGACAATCAAGATGGTAATGTTTTGCATTGGTATATTAATACCTTGCCTACTTTGAGTTTAGATGCTATACAAGCTGTTTTATATTTCGCAACACTATCAACCGCTGAAATTCAATCACCTATTAACAAGGATCGTTATATTAATACAGATGAATTAGGTAACATTCAGATAAATAAAACTGACAAAGGTATTTGGATAAGCCTAGGGACGTTATCAGAGTTTATAGCTCACAACCCCGATGCTACTTTACTAACTAACCATTCTGAATTGAATACAGGGATGCAGCAGCTTATAATTAAGCTAACAAACGAACAAGCTGACTTAGAAAAAAAACTGCAAGCGCTGAAAGATATAAGAGATGGTTTAGATTATGATAAAGCATTATTCGAGTATGAATTTTCCCCTGATATATGTGATGCTTCGAAAATAAATCAGCTAAAGATTGCCGTGTCTTGTATTCTTCTGAGAGATGAAAATATAGAAACACTTCAAAAAGAAAAGTTAAAGAATGAAAAAGAATTAGAAATCTTAAAAAGACAATTCAATTTTAAATACGATGAACCAGAAGTTGTAGAACTCAATTTAAAAAAGTTAAAGAATCATTGGTTTGGGCGGATTACTAGAATATCGAAGTATTCAGGGGAGAAAGGAATTGAAATAAAATCATTAAAGAGAGAGATAGAATCTACAGAAAGAGATTTAAAAGTCATTGCGGGAAACATTCTAGGAAAGCAAACTAATTTTGATGAATTAAACACTGATTTTTATAGGTATTTCGATGAAAATGAAATACCATTTAATGTTGAAACAATCCAATTACCTGAGCTAAAAGATAAAACTGAAAAAGCATATGATAACTACAAAAGAACATATATTGAAACTGTTTCTAAATTCGAAGAAACTAAAGGAGGAAAACACATTGAGGTAAATTACGAGCTTCAAAAGCATACATATTCATTCGGTGTACTAGAACGGGCTTTATTGGGTAAAAACTTAAAAACAAGGGACGACATTATTCCAGCTTTAAAGGATGCAAATAACGAACGGACGCGAATTGCCGATGGCATAAGAGACAGGATGTTAGAAATTTTCTCTAAAACAACTAAGGGTTATAATAATTACAAAAATCAGGTTCAATCTATCGGTACTTTTTTCTTAAATAGAAAGAGAATAAGTAACAAATACCTATTTAATGTAAAATTTGATCCCAATCCTATTGTTAAGATTGAAGATATTCAGAAAATGGCTTATGATATACGGAACGCTGCAATAGATGGACAACTAACTTTTTTCTCTAACCAATCTGTCACTGATTTTTTAGAGGATTTTTTTAAAAAATTAGCAGGTTTAAATGAGAAAGTGCCAATTACCCAGCTTTTAGACCCAAAAACGTATTTTCACATTTCCGCAAGCCTAGAAGATGAGTCTGGAGGAGATGTTTCAGGTAGTACAGGAGAAAGTTATTCGGCAATTGCCTTACTCGCTGTAGCAAGGTTATCGAACCAAAAAGAAAAAGCAAAAGGGCTCCGCTTCATGATTTTAGAAGAGTTAGGAAGTCTTGACGATATTAACTTTAACATTTTTCCAGAAATAGCAGAAGAGTTTCACTATCAGATTATCACCATGGCACCGCGTTCTTTCAACATTGGCATATCGGATGAATGGTTTGCACATCATTTGATTAAAGGAAAGGTAAACGATAAGATTAACTATTACCCATCTTCATCCTATTTTAAAACAAAAGATTTTAAAGAACAGCTAAGTACCTATTTGAATAAGACAGCAGAATGAACTGGATAGAATTACGAGCACTAAATAAACTTTACAAAGATGAGGAGGTAAAGTTAAACGATACTTTAACCAATAGTAACGAGATTAATTACTTGATTAATTCGCTCAGAAAGCTGGATAAAACACATAAGAAAATATCAGCTTTACCTGGCTTCTCTGAAATTTACAAACGTGATTATCTAGCAAAATTCAATCGCTATGAAACTTTTTTAAAGGATACTGCACTATTGAAAACCCAACTTCGCTTTGAAGAATCTGATATTCAAATCTTAATAGGAATAAAAGAAGATATGGACAATGGCAATTTAGAGCCATTGCGGGAGCAGATTATAAAAAATGAAGCAACTGTTAGAATTGTATCGCTCATGTTTTTCAAAAATGAAAAGTACCTATTGGGAAAAGAGGCTTTAATAAATGCTGTAAAATTACTATTGGATATTGATGAATTAGCTGATGATAAGGATCTACAATATAAATATGTGCTCGAATGCAACAGTCCAAAATGTATTGTACTCTGTGAAAATATAGATTTCTTAAAGCGTCCAACATTGGCAAGAGCTAATCATATAGAATTATGGTATGCTGGAGGCAAGAATGTAAATAAACTCGATTTTTCTGACACTCGAGGATTACCTATTTATTATTCATGTGATTGGGACTATGATGGACTGTATATCATTTATCCTTTAGTAAAGGATAAGATCAAAACGATTCGACTACTTACTCCAAACGGAATTCCAAAAGGAATTAAAGAAACAGACCATGATAGCAAATGGGAAAATATCAAAGAAAGAAATATAAACTCACTATTAACACATAATCAATTAGATATCATGAAGAAATTAATAGAACTCAATCAATGGGTGATAGAAGAATCGAATGATTTAATAAAAATGTTGGAAACTGATTAGCTCAAAGTCTTCCTTCTTTACTTTTAATTTTTCAAAAAGTATTTCGTTCAAACTTGCAGTATTTCAGAAAAATTCAATGTTAAAAAGGCAATTCTATTTTTGAAACTAGTCTGAAAAAAAACATGTTTTATTTCATTTTAATATATTTACTATGATCAAATAAAAAATCGTTCTTTAAATCAGAGACTCTCATACAGAAACACTTGCGTAGATAAAAAACACTTTTTAATTTCTGTAGCATATCGTGACACTCTTAACACTTTCAATAATAAATCATAACCAACATCTAAATGTCCGAACAAATTATAATCGACTTACAAAATAGCGCAAACGCTAAAGAATTTACAGGAAATCTGATCCATCAAATGGAGTTTGACACCGTAATAGAATGGATCAACAGCGAACTCGAGCGGAAACCTGTATCAAACCGTGAACGCCTACATGAAGCCATAACAGTTCTAGGTACCAGAGGAAGTGGCAAAACAACCTTCCTACTTAGTATTTTAAAGAAATACGATGACAGCTCTAAAGTATCTGTTCTTGAAATCATAGATCCAACACTTATCGAAGAAAAAGGGCACATTTTTCTTGATATCATTTCCAGAATCAAGGAAAAGGTAGAAAACAAGTTAGCTACGAGTGACCTCAATCCAGAAAGCTCAGTTTATTTGAAAAAGAAAGATTGGCAGGATCATATACAGCGCTTAGCCCATGGTATTCCTTTGCTTGATGGTGTCGGCGGCGAAATGACAGAGAACAATTGGCAAGACGCTGAATTCATCATGCATAATGGATTAACGGCTGTCAGGTCAGCCAGACAATTAGAGGAAAACTTCCATAAAGTAATCGAAATGGCTTTAGAAATCCTCGACAAAGAAGCTTTCCTAATCATCTTTGATGATATCGACATAGACTTCCGTAAAGGCTGGAGAGTGATGGAAACAATCCGAAAATATTTCACTACACCAAAGATTGTTACACTCATCAGCGGTGATTTAAGATTGTATTCTAAAGCCATCCGAAAGCAACAGTGGAAAAATTTTGGAAAAGCGCTACTCATTAATGAAGGTGATCGTCAGGAAAAACTAACACAGTTTAATGAGATGGTAACTGAGATGGAAGGTCAATATCTTCAAAAAGTCATGAAATTAAATCGTCGTGTTAACCTGTCTCCATTAAATGAAAAACTACCATATTATAAAGGAACATACGACGTTATTATAAAAGGTTCAACTGCTTCAGTTGAAATTCAGCAATATTACAATAACATCTTACGAAACTTCGGGATTTCAAATAAAATGCAAGCCGAAATCTATAGATCATTTCTTCTCAGTTTGCCCGTTAGAAGTCAAATTCAGTTTCTCACTACTTTCGAAGATGGCAACAGAATGGTTATCAACAACTTTCGTATCACCGATGCGTTCTTGAATGACTTATATGAAAAAGATGTAAATATCAATCTAATATATAGTAATCCAAAATTTCTCAACACGGTTATTTTGAAGCTTTTACAAGATGCCAATATCTTGGAAGAGGGATATCAATTGCAACCTACGCTCCAAAATCACACTCTTAATGCCTGTCTAACAGCATTAACTTTTTTGTCTGCTCAGAAAATAAGACGTGATCCATTCTTGATATTCGATTATTTAATCAAACTCGGCTATACGCGCAACCTTGAAGCAGCTCTTTATACTTCAAAAGAAACATCGACTTCTTCCATTCCGTCAACCAAAGGATTGATCGAACATTCTGGCTTACTCCAAGATAAAGTGTTACGTGACTCAGTTGGCCTAATGAATGCCTATACCAGAGGTGCATTAAACAGTACACAGGCAAAAGATGACCTATGGGGCGGAACTATATTATTATACACCCTCAACTCTATTGCAAAGCAAGAACGATCTAAAATGTTGGATCGCATAGATATAGTATTTGAGGGATCACGCCGAAAAAATATAGCATATATCCCACTAAGTATATGTCAGTCCACAACTAAGCAGTTTAGCCTTTTAGTATATTCATTTTATAGTTTGCTAGCAACAATTGGAGAATTGCTGAGAAAAAATACAGATATAGAGCAAGGCTTGTACGAGTTCTCGCAGTTGAGATCATATCCTATGCCCGATTTTACTACAGGACTAAACAGCCGCGGCGATACATTTTCAATCGACGAACGTACACGGGACGAAAATCATTATCATGATGACGGGCTTCATATGATGGAAGAAATGATATTTGACTGGACAAAACAATATAACGAAATGTTAATTTCGCCACATTTATTAGGGAAAATTTCCACTCGTTTTTTCTATGCTTTATCAAACATCGAACAAAGCAATACATATGAAAATCTTGGAGAATTATTTAGTTTACAAATAACTGCATTTCTAAATGCAGCATTAATTGAAGAAGCAAAAGAAAGTCCAGAGAAGCTTTTCAGAGGTATAAATCTCAACAATGTAAATACAAGCCCAAGAATATTCCTTGATAATTTAAAGAACATTACTCGTTACGAACTCGGAAGGCATCAGCTTAAATTCAGCCATTGGCTATTTTCGTGCCCGTTGTTCCTCGTATATTTAGATCCAAAAATCATTGAGCAACTTCAGGAGCGAACAAATATACCCAATTCTGGTTTAATATTAGAGTTTTCTGTGTTCCGAGAACTTTGCAACGTCTCAATAAAGAGAGCTACAACCAGTGACAAGCAAGCATTACTACCCTATGAAGATACTATTTCTAGATTAAGGGCTGATGGAATATCATTCGATCTTTTTAATGCGCTTCCTAAAGGTTCTGTTTCAAAGAAAAATCGTATGATTAAGGCTAATTTGCAAAACTATTTTGGCGATAAAATAATTACAACACGTCAATTGCGTGAGTTTCGTAAATACCTAAAAGCTAATAAAATTTCATGGTAGAAGGTTCAATGCTCCGCTTCTTATTAAAAGATGATGAATCTTTGCTATGGTATGCTGCTGGTAAAACAAGCAGTATAGAGGAGGTAACTCGAAGGCTTTTCCTTTGTGAACGGCAAAGCAATCGAAATATACCTGACCACTACTATCGGCTACAACAAGACAACGATTTTAGCGAACTTAGTACCCTAACTGATTTATTGAGAAAAGGACTATATCGCTTGAGCGATGAACATTTAGAACTTCATGGGAACAGAATACATGTAAAAGGCAATCGCTTAAATGATTGGCAACAATTGATTACGTATATTCCTCCACTAGTCCTTCAATGTGCCTATCTGCATTTAAAAAATCCGCTTACAGATACGAGTTCAACAGGTAGAGCAAAGTACAAAGCAGAAGTACTAATACCAAATTTCAAATATACCGCACTCCCCTTTCCACGTATTCCGCAAATGGAACACTACCTTGCTACAAGCAATGGATTTCACGATTTACACATGCATTTGAATGGAGCCACAGAAACGGACGTAACCTGGCAGGATCATCTTCGAATGCCAAAACAAATTTATTCGGAGATGGCACAGGGTTTTAAAAATGGCAAGGTGAAGGAACAATTTGAACAAGAGTCCCATCTGCTCGAACCAAAAAAATATTACAACCTTCTACTTATTGCTCGTCAAATCAGAGCTATCTTATTTGACATGATTATTCTCTCAAAAAAACGCTCAGACCATTCAATAAAGAGGCTGTTTTTTAAACTTGTCAATGACTTGGAAACAGAATCAACCGTACCAACTTACCAAAATCCATTTAGTGAATTAGTGGGTGAAAACCGAAATTCTGATAAACCAATGCTAGCAGAGGCTATGTTCTATATCACAGTCTTTGATTACCTATCCGTCCAGCCCCGTGAATCAGTAGCCAGCCTATTTCATTTCTACCTTTTGATACTCGGTCTTTGTAACAGACTTCTAGTCCAACAGGTGCACCAATTTGGTTTTGAGCAATTCCAGAAGCATACCCTCAATGGCCTTCGTGAGACAAGTGAAAAGCAATACCGACATCGTTTTCTGCAACTGCATGGTAACGAACTTCGAAACTTGGCTTTCCTGGAAGGCCGATTTTCGCCGAAAGATTCGGAAAAAGAAACATTAGTACTTTTAAAAGCGGTTGAATCTGGATGGAAAAAGCTAAAAACCAATATCAAGCTCCTTCATTCAGGAGCAATAATACCAGAATTAAGATTAACAGCGCATTTCATCAAACGCCAAGAAGGAGCTCCAGACGATTTCGTCAGATTTCTGAACTTAAGGCAATCTGTATGGAAAAAAGCGAAGGTGCTCGCCCTACTTAAAAAAAATAATGCAAAAGCTATCGAAGCTATTGTAGGAATTGACGCGGCTGCCAGCGAATTCGATACGCCCCCTGAAATATTTGCTCCAGCATTCCGTTTTCTGAGACGCAAGGACTTTAAACATTTTACCTTTCATGCTGGTGAAGATTTTTTTCATCTGCTTAGTGGTATGAGAGCTGTATGTGAAGCTATCTCCTTCAACGAACTAGGATGTGGTGATCGCATAGGGCATGCAACTGCACTTGGTCTAAGCGCTGAACAGTGGTGTGCAGCCATGGGACCTAAAATCCTAATCCGCCAAGGTGAATGGCTAGACAACCTGATATTCAGTTACCATATGTGCATGCAATCCAACCAGGCCCTTTTAAAGAAAAGACTGCCTGAACTGGTCAATGCAATACAACATTACTCATGGGAAATATATGGAAAATATTATTCGAGCGCTGTTTTGGAACGTGCATGGCAAATACGAAAATTCTGTCCAATCTTATTACTTAAAAGCAGCCATACCGATGCTAAGTTAACCAGCGTCTACAATCCTGAAGAGTGGGCTCAGATAGAATCCTTGCATATAACTCCCTCGGATGATGTCTACCAGATTAACTTTCACTACCATCTAAGTAAAAAAAGATCGAAATATGATAAGATAATCAACATAAAAACCGATGAAATATTTCCTGCGGACGAACTTGAATTGTTGCAAAAGGAAATGCTTGCATACATGCACCATAAAGAAATTGTAATCGAAACACTACCGACTAGTAATGTAAGGATAGGTCACCATCATGATTACGATACTTATCATCTTTGGAATTGGTTGAAATGGAACGATGAAGGCTTTTCGATACCGCCAATCGTTGTTGGTACTGACGATACAGGAATATTTGCCACTAATATTTTAAATGAATATGCAAATATCTATTGTCATTTAACATCAAGCGGAAAATTAAGCCATACAAAAGCAATAGAGCTAGTTAGTAAGTTGGACAAAACAAGTAATATATACAAATTTGTATGAGATAAGTATATTTAAACCTCAAGCAAATAAAACTATAATTACTATATTATAACATACTATAACATTGATGTTTTAATAAAATCAATGCCTTAGCCCTCTCCGCCTCTTTGGCTTATGTTCCTCAATCGACTTGTTCTTAGACATATCTAAAGCACTAACATTCTCTCCTATTGAACTTTTCTTCACAGAATTTTCAGCATTATTTTTTAGTCGTTCAAAGAACGATAAAAGTGGAATTAGGGGTTCGCCTGATATCCCGACCACTCCACAATGTACTTTAAAGACCAATAAATAAAATTGTTGGTTTTGATAAAAAATTTACTTTAAATGACATGAAGTCTACAGTTTCGATGAGCTGTAGACTTTTTTGTTTACGCAATCTCCTAACAAATATTTCAAAAACAACAAAATCTCTGTGGCACAATCATGGCACAGATAAAAATGGAGTTGCTACCTAATTTGCCACAAAAAGCTAAGGCAAAAATCTTTTAACAGGAGTCCATCACAATAAAAAAGAATGATCTGCTATCCTAAGTCTATAGTAAATAACATTTCTAAAATCTTTAAGAGATGGAAAAGATCAGGAAAAATACACCGCCGAATATAAAATCTTTGCTGTCTGGAAAAACAAATTTGATTGACCCCTCTCTCCCAATCGCGATGTATTTCATAAGCATTTGGTTATCAAAAGATAATGCGGACACGCTTTTTTTTTGCGGATAAGGGTCCAAGAGTTATGGTTTTTCCAGCAGAGGGCTAGCTTATTTGTCGTAGTCAAAAGTTATGCAGATTAACTTTTTGTTTTAATGTTCATGAAACAGATGAGGTATTTCTAAGTTGCACAGATTTACAGATTTGTTATGGCGCAGGGAGCTTTTGATTAAAATCAACACAAAACACAAAAGTTTTGAACGTATGATTAACGCATTTATCATTAAATTCTTAATAGCTTCGTATTTTGTATTGTTGGTTTGTATATATATCTTATTTAATTTTACATTCAGAAAAAGTTTAATAAGAATAAAGAACTATGAATAAAATATTTTTAGTCATTCTGACTGCAATGGTAGTTTTTACTACAAACGCACAAGACAATGTAAGAATAGTAATTAAAACGCCACAAAACGGACATAGTATTCATGGGTACAAAGGACCTAATGACAAAGTTTCGCTCGCTTATATTGACGATGAAAAGACTCCTTTTACGGGTAAATTTATAGAAAAGGGTTGGGATGATGAGTTATTGAGCGAACGAAATTATTTGAAAGGTCTTTTAAATGGTGATTTTATTGAGTGGACCAAAAGAGGCGAAACGGAATACATTAAAACAAAAGGCACCTACAAAAACGACAAGCTATTTGGAGACTATACAGAATATTGGCGACCAAATCATAAAAAGAAAGAGTGTTTCTATGACGAAAAAGGAGAACTTCACGGAAAAATAGTTCACTATGAAGGTTTTTCAGTAGAAGAACCAACAACAATTCAATTTTACAATCATGGTGTTCGTGATAGCACATGGACTTGGTTTTATAACGGTGGAAAAATAAAAAGCGTTGAAAACTATAAAAATGGAAAAGAACATGGTGATAGACTTGAATACTATGAAAATGGCAAAAAGAAATATGAAGCAAAGTATGTAAATGATAAAAAAGTGGACTTGTTATCGGAATGGTACGAAGACGGACAATTAAGATATACTTGCGAATATGCTGATGGTAAAAAAAATGGCAAGGAGATCTTCTATTATCAAAATGGAAAAATTGAAAAGGAAGGAGCTTTTGTAAACGGAAGTAAAAAAGGGCGTTTTGTTTGGTATAAAGAAGACGGAACAATATCTGAAGAAACAACTTTTTAATAAAATGGAGTTGCTACCATATTTGCTACAAAAAGTTAAGGTATTAGCTCCCCTCCCCATAAAGGCAAAAAGCTGCAGAATTGTCTGATTGGCATTACCTACATTTTTATTTCAAAATCTGATTTAAACCTTGTAAAAATTGGATTAAGAGTTCAAAGTAATTCTCGTTCTCACTAACTTGAGAAGTTTCTCTCTGGTAGTATTAAATCTTTTGCCAAAAGCTCTAAAATAGCCCTGAAAGCTTGAAAAAAGATTTGTATTGAACTTGGTACTTGTGTGGAATTATCCACTTGAAAAAAAATAAAGCAATACAGCTTTTTCTCATAAAATACCAATGAAGCTTTCCATTTATAATAGAAAGAAAAAATCATTGTTGTAATAATATTTAAAGACACTGAAGTTGAGTTAAATAGTCGAATTGGTCAGGGTACTCTGGATCGTCCACCCACTAATTATTCATTTTCCTTTTGCCAGCTTATGTGTGAATGCCGTCTTTTTATCCGCCAGGTCCCACCTTGAAATTTCGTCAAGCACTTCATCTTTATGCTTTTTGCCGATATCCCGTAGGGCGTTGCCCACCGATTTACGAAGGTATTCGCTCTCGTCTGATTTATTTTTACTTATAAGCTGAATGGCGGCTACTGGATTTTCCTTAAAATAAGGTCGGCTTGTCCAAATACGAAGCCCTTCCGTAACAGCTCTCCTTACATTTGGGTTTTCGTCTGCGATCCACCTCTTTATTGTGGCCAGACACTTTTCGTAGCCAATCGAATTGCAATAGTAGTCAAAAGCTTTGGCCAGCATTTCTTGCACGCGCCAGTTTTTGTCGTCTGCAACTTTTGTTTCAAGAAGCGCGAGAGCTTGGGAATTGTCGGTTGAAAGCTTTCCCAAGAGATAAGTTGCCAGCATCCTTACCTGATAGCTCTCGTCAGATAGAAATTTTATCGCAAGATCAAAATGCTTTTCTGCCTTGTCAGCCAATATAATATCACCACATTTGACGATATGCTTGAATCCGTGTTCAATTTCTTTTATTTCTTCGATAAGTTCTTTCATCATTTATGTTGTTGAGCTTTTGGCCTTGGCGTTCTATGGAATCTGCAGAATAATAGGTATCAAAAACTGCAGGACGTCGCAGTCTCATGTTCTTACGAGATGGTTAGCAGCCCTTCTCTCGCAACTTTTTTCGATGATTCAGTCCCCAGTCACCCATAGCATTGGCTACCTCCTTCACGCTTAGCGCATATTCCGTGATTCTGTACTCTACAAGTATAGGAGACGAGTCATGGACCTTCCGCGTGATCAGTTTATTAGCCTCGAGCGTTTTTAATTCTGCAGAAAGCACCCTGTTTGTAATCTTTGGCACAAAATCTTTAATGTCCTTAAAGCGATGGTTTCCGTGCTTGATGGCGATGATTATCGGCAGCCTCCACTTCCCTCCTATTACATAGAGCGTATCCTGTACATGCAAGATGAGTTCCTTTATCTGTAATGCGACTTCTTCGGTCATATCAGTATCCTTTAGTATATCGGTTACAAATGTATACTAAAAACAGATAGCTTTGCAATAGTGATAATTAATAATAGAAAAAATGAAAACAGCGTTCATTACAGGAGCTAACAAAGGAATCGGCCTTGAGACTGCGAGACAATTTTTACAGAAAGGCTACAGGGTATTAATAGGCAGCCGCAATAAAGCAAAGGGTATCGAGGCAGTCGGCAAGCTGGTCTCCGACGGATTTGCAAATGTAGAATTTATTCAGATCGATGTAACTGATTCCGAATCAGTAGAAGAGGCCCGCATGGCATTAGGTGAGAAAATAGATGCATTGGATGTGCTGATAAATAATTCGGGAATCAATGGTATCGAGTTCGATGGCGATACGCCTATCATGCATACTGCAACGAATACGGACATAAACAAATTCAAGGACGTTTTTGAGGTAAATGTATTTGGTGCTATTAGGGTAACACAGGCATTACTGGATCTGCTCAAGAAATCGAAAGATCCCAGGATAGTAAACGTTAGCTCCAGCCAAGGCTCTCTTACCCTTCACAGCGACCCTGATTTCATACATTATAGGCACAAGGGAGCCGTCTATCAATCGTCAAAAGCAGCACTGAACATGTATACGGTTGTGTTGGCATATGAGCTAAGGGACCTTCCGTTCAAGGTCAATGCGGTAAGTCCGGGTTCGACAAAGACAGATTTCAACCGTCAGCTCGGACAAGGTTCCGTAGAAGATGCTGCCAGAAGAATTATAAAATATGCTACGATAGGCAGTGATGGTCCGACAGGCAAGTTTTTTTCGGAAGACATGAATCCGGAAACTGGAGAAATTCCTTGGTAAATTTAACCGTTTCAAGATAAGGGCTCTTAAACGCTCCTCATGCTCATCTCCCCAGTCTCCAATTGCTGCAATTAAGGGAATCGGCGTCTTTCCGAAATCCGTCAGGCTATATTCCGCTTTGGGAAGTACGACAGGAGAGATCACCTTTGAAACCAATTCATGGTCTTCCAGTTCTTTCAGCTGAATTGTCCATATCCTTCTTGAGGCATCAGGAATTCTACGCTGAAGCTCGCTGGGACGCTTATGTCCCTGTTGATAAACCACAGCAAACGCATTTTCTCGGTCGGTGGCAGCTAAGCCAGATCATGTCCCTATTATTTCACTGCCTAGCGAACTATGGCTACAACATTGCGACTTTCGGCTACAGCGCTCCATATGTAATGACAGAACTTTGTACCATCAAAATGTCATTACTATGGATTTAAAGAACAGTACTATCCTTATTACAGGAGGAACCAGCGGCATAGGCCTAGAACTTGTAAGGCAGCTGACCGAAAAGGGAGCTAAAATAATAGTCACGGGGCGCAGGCTTGAGGCGCTGAATGAAACGAAGAAGCAATTTAGGGACATCCACACTTTTCAGAGCGATGCGGGCAGTCCGGAAGATACAAGACGGCTTTTTGAAGAAGTTACCCGACAATTTCCAGACCTTAACATCATTATCAATAATGCTGGCGAAATGCGGCTGATCGATATGCTGGACTCTTCGAAAAGCCTAGAAAACCTGATGCGTGAAATTGACATTAATCTTTCAGGGACAATCCGGATGGTACACCAGTTCCTGCCCCATCTGGTCAAAAAGCAATCTGCTGCCATTGTCAATGTCTCCTCTGCTATTGCATTTATGGCCTACTCTTCGGCACCTGTCTACAGCGCATCAAAGGCCGGAGTCCACGCCTTCACCATGGCTTTGCGTCTGCAATTGAAGGGAACGAATGTAAAAGTGCTTGAATTTATCCCCCCGGGAGTCAATACCAATCTGCAAAAGGAATGGATACTGCAGCCGAATCCACGCCAGATGATGGACGCGGACAAAGTAGTAAAGGTGGCGATCAAAGGACTGCAAAAAGATACGCCTGAAATAATGCCTGCTCTGGTAAAGATCATCAGGTTTCTGGGGCACATCATCCCTAAAGCATTGATGAACTTCGGCCATAGGGAATTTCAAAGATTCAGACAGCTTAATAATCAACTAAAAAAAACATAAAAATGAAAAAAAATGCTTTTGCAGTGATACTGCTACTTCTATCGATCGGGTCTTTTGCCCAAACATTGCCTGCTGATAAAATCGTAGGCGTCTGGCAGTGCGAAGATTATAAAATAGAAGTATTCAAATCGGGCAATACCTACTCGGCAAAGCTCTTGTGGTCCAAGGACATGTTCGAGACCGATGGCAAGACGCCCAAGAAAGACAGTAAAAACCCTGACACAAAATTGAAAACCCGTCCGGTGCAGGGCCTCACCCATATTACGGGGTTGATATATGAAGATGGCGGATACGTAGACGGAAAGCTCTACAGCGTGCAGGATGGCAATACTTACAGCCTCAAAGGCAGGCTCAAGGCAGCCGACGAGCTTGAGACCCGGGGCTATAAGGGCGTGCCAATGCTTGGCAAAACTTTTAGATGGAAACGAATAAAATAAGCAAGATGGAAACAAAAGGTAACGACACGCTTTCAAGGTTCTGGCATATAGCTTCAAACGCAGTTCCCCCGATAGGCTTTTTTCTGTTTTTCAGGTACAGGAACCGCTATCCGAACAAGGCACGCAGGGCATTGACAAGCGCCGTAATCGGAGTGCCGATCGCAATCGCGATGGGCTACATAATGAATGCCTACATCCTTAAATAATACAATATGGCTAAAAATATTATCTCATTGCTGCTGCTCGTTATATCGGCAGCGCTTAATGCCAGGCATGCCTGGGATACGTTCAATTACAGGAGCAATCCTGAGTCTGCCAAAGCAATGGCCGATCTTGGGATCGGCGAATCTGCCATGCCTTTCCTTGGGTTACTTGCGATCCTGATTATGGCGCTCTTATTGATTCCACAGACATTTTTCCTGGGAAACCTGCTCAATGCTCTTGCAATTGTCCTTATAATGGCGTTGGCATTACGGACGGGCAACTACAAGATGGCACTGTTTGAGATCCCGTTTCTGGCAATGCCATTAATTATGATCTGGCTGGGGTACCCTTTCAAGAAATAACTTAACTTGCGTTATGGCAAATTCCACACCCTACAGGATACAATCAGTATCGGAAATACACCGTTTGATGGGGCTTCCAAGCCCTCATCATCCGCTTATCAGTATTGTCGACCTTAAAGGCCTTAGAAATGATACCGGTATTGACGCCGTTGTCTTCGATCTCTACGTAATCTCTATGAAAAGGGGCTGCGACGGCCTGCACTACGGGCAGCAGAAGTATGATTTTGACGAAGGGCTTATGGCTTTTTTATCACCAGGGCAGATCTTGCGGGGTGAGGACAGCGGCGTGCCCCCCAATCTTGAGGGCTGGATGCTTTTTGTACATCCCGATTTCCTATGGACTACCTCGCTCGCCAAAAAGATAAAGAAGTATGAATACTTCGGGTATTCGACCAGCGAAGCCCTGTTCCTCTCCGATAAAGAAGAGACGGTTATAAATGATATCATAAAGAATATCAGGGACGAATACCATTCCAACATCGACAAATTCAGCCAGGACATCATTATTTCCAACCTTGAAACGCTGCTGAATTATTCGGAGCGTTTTTACGAACGGCAGTTCATTACGCGTAAGGTCACAAACCATAAACTGCTGGAAGATGTTGAAAATCTTCTGGAAAATTACTTTGGCAGGAACGACCAAGTACTGCACGGCATTCCGTCTGTTGATTTCCTTGCCCGAAATCTTGCGATATCTCCAAAATACCTCAGCAGTATGCTCAAGCAGCTCACCGGGCTTACTGCACAGCAGCACATACAGATGAAGATACTTGAACAGGCCAAAGAAAAGCTTTCAACATCTGGGCTTACCGTAAGCGAGATAGCGTTCGGCCTTGGGTTTGAGCATTCGCAGTCCTTCAGCAAGTTTTTTAAGAGCAAGACGAAGCTCTCCCCCTTGGAATTCAGAAAGTCATTCAATTAAACAGATATGAAACCAGGTGCCAAGAATAATGGTGAGCGACAAAATATACTTTAGTGTTTACTTGGCAGTAGAAAAGAAAACCTGACCCTGTTTTCTTTTCGATCGATGAGAAACGTACCGCCATTGTTTTTGATGTATTCTTTGCACAATAGAAGGCCAAGTCCCACGCCTTGTTCGTTTCTTGTGCCAGGGGTAGCAATCGCCATTTCATTCCCATTCATCCTATCCATGTCTATATCAAGATGGCCCTCAGCCTCATTTTCCACGGAAAAGCGCACCCCTTCGGAGATAGCTTGCAGGGTAAACCAAATCCTTCCATCCGACGGGGTGAACTTGATGGCATTATCAATGAGATTTCGCAGCACAAGGCTTATCTGATTGCGATCGGCAGTAATTACGCCATTGTCCGTGACAAGCTGTTCAAGGTGAATGCCTTTCTGTTTAATCAGCGGAAGATAGAGTAGCAACAGTTCATCAAATACAGGCTTTAACTCAAAACTATCCTTTCTAGTTACCAGACCCTCCATCTGGCTTTGCGCCCAATACAGAAGGTTATCTAGGGTATTATTGACCGATTTGATCGTTTTTTTATTCTCTTCGAGCAGCTCCTGCAACTCCTGAGGAGTCAATAGCTGCATGTCGCTCAGCGACAATATACCTAGCAGACTGTTCAACGGGCTTCTGAGATCGTGTGCAATGATTGAAAATAGCCTGTTCTTGACGGCATTGGAACTCTCCAGCTGCTTGATGGTGCTGTTCAGCTGCAATGTACGTTCGTCCACCTTTTCTTCCAACCGCTGGTTCTGCGTTCTTACCAAAAACAGGTTCTCATCCCTCACCTTCTGTTCAGCCCTGATGATCGTCTTGTACCGATCGCCCAATGCGAAGGAGAGCAATAGCAGTTCAAGTGTAGAGCCGATGGGCACCAGTTGGATGGTGAATTCGCTCGACGGGATTACCCCGCCCAAGCTTAATGTTACGATCGCTACGGTCACCCAGATAAAGAACCAAGCCAGGATATAATATTTTGCAGGACGGTGTCCGTTCCTATAGGCTATTACTCCTGCAATCCATGCCACTACTGCAACCGTGACGGTCAGCAGCTGAGCAATTACCGTTGCTGTATGCTTGAATCCCAAGGCACTGACAAAGAAAAGAATTATTCCCGCACCGCCAATTACATAGAAGATTCCGAGCATCTTAGGTGCCCTCTGCTTCAGGTGGAGAAACCTGTTGCAGAACAGCAGGGAGGCTATTACCGAAAAGCTCAAGAGCACGTGTGGATACTGGTTTAAAAAGATCCTCAGTTCATCACCGAAGATAAATCCATAGCCTCTGATGTAGATCAGCAGGTAGCTCGATAGCGTCAGCACATATAATACGTAATAGAGATAGGTGATGTCCCTAACGCTGACAAAAAGGAAAAGGTTGAATAGCAGGAGCCCTATCAGCAGGCCGATGTAGATATATTCGATGCCGTGCTTGAACTCCTGGCCGTTTATCACGCTTTCTGCGGTGGCAAGCTTTATCGGTGCCAGCAAGATATTGTTTGTCTTTAACCTTAAATAGATAGTTTTCTTCTCAATTTTTGAGTCGACCGGAAGATCTATCATAAAGTTGTTTCGGACAAACACATCGGGCTGCGTAGTCCTGAGGCATCCCGTTTTGAAAACGACCGCACGACCTTTGTTGTCGGTTGCATATGCGTCAATGTATTCGATATTGGGCGCATCAATAATGAGATATAATGGCAGGTCCTGTTGGGCAGTATAGCTTATCTTTATCCACCAAGCTGAAGCAGTGTTGCCGAAATTCAGGATATCATGGCTGCCTCGTGTAAATGAGGCATCAGAAAGATTTTTCACATCGTCCAGCGACATCGTCGCAGTTTTATCCTCCAGATAGTGAAGTTCTTTACCGATGTTTTGATAGCTGAAATCATTGGCCGACTGCCCTCTGCAGCATACGGCGAAAAATAGCAAGAATAAGGTTGTCACATTAGTAAAAAAGATGTTCGGCCTGAAGCTAATTCTATTCGGTAAACAGCTTATCAAAAAAATTCGTTGCAACATAATCGTGAAAAACTAAAATTAGCAGATAACAAAAATAGTACTAAAAACTCTATTTGAACTGCAGATTATTCTAAAACTAGCCACTAAAGGTAATTAGTATAGCCAAGGAACATTTTTTTCACAAAAGGTAGTCAATCAGTGAAGTGGCCTTTGAATCTGGCTTTAAATATTCGCACTGCTTTACAAAGCTACTTGCTTAGAATTTACATCATTTTTTTTAGCCATTCAAAAAAGGACAAAGTGATATAAGGGGTTTATCTGAGCTCCCTTCCACTCCACCGAACACTCAAAAACTAATGTTTTTCAGGGTACTTGTCTACTTAAAATATCAGCGCTTTATAAATTAGCAGCCCATATATAGATATCAACCTTTTCGCTAATATTATACTTTCTTCTAATCCTATATTTTTTTCCTTCAATGCTTCTAACGCTAGAGTTTGTGAACTTAGCTATTTCCTTTGTTGTAAAGCCTAATTTTATATAGGCACAAAACTCCTGTTCGCTTGCCACAACATTAGGTTGTATTTCAACCAACCTTTCGCAAAAGTAAGGGTACAGTTTTTTAAATTTTGGAAAAAAATGATTATTGTTTTGTACGGCCATATCGATAACTTCCTTTAATTTATCCACATCAATCTCTGCTTCCCTTACCCACATTTCAGCCTTCTTTTTATAAAATTTAATCGATATCGCTTGCTTTCTTATTATAAAATAGACAAGCCAAAATGTAAGTGCAAGTGACCCTAATAATGATTCCAGAAAAATCATGTCCTTTTTCGGATGCTCAAAGAAATTTGTTTTAACATCTAAAAACACCACAAAAAAAAGAAAAAAGCCTATTAATGCTATTGTCTTTTTATTTGTACTGACCTTAAAAAAATAAGGCAAAGAAAAAATCAAGGGAATGTAATAGAAATGAATTCCTGAACCTAGCCCTGTATGAGAGGATATGTAGAAAAAAATAAAACTTAATAATAGATAGGCAAAAGTCTGTGCAAGGGCATTAAATTTTAAATCTGTGAATATGACATAAAAGAAAAGAATTGACAGAAGGAAGAAGCAATACGAGATTAAAGAGGATATCCAGATAAAATCACATACAGCAATAGCAAAAAATAAAAACGAAAGCGAAAGAAAGCTTTTATTCCATAGCTTAATATGCTCTGCTTCCATTTTATGCGTATACTTTTCAGTCCCATCTTCAATTAATTTGCAATAAAAATCTGAAATGTTTTTTAAAACCATAGTAATTTGTGATTAACAAAGAATGCATGAAATTCGATGCAATTTTAAGCCAAAAAACTACGCAAGTAAATGCATGTATGTAATCATTTCGGAATATATCACACTAAAAACAACAAATAAATCACTGATTTTAAAACAATTAAATCATAAAAATAAAATTAAGGGTTTTTAAACATATGCCTTTTGAATAAATGATAAAAACAGCCATAACAGTAAGACGTATACTACAAATACTTAAATTTGTAATACCCTATTTAAAAAAATTATGAAAAGAATATTTTCAGTTTTAATCCTTCTCTGTTTGTTTACTACTACAGTCAGCGCCCAATTAAATAAAAAGGATATTGACAAATTATTAAAGGATGCGGGATATACCTTAGACTTTGTTGATAATAAGAAAGGCCTAAAAATTATACTAAAAGCAAGTGAAGCCTCCAAGCGTATCGGATATAAAGAAGGAATACTAAAAAGCGGAAGCATGTTAACCGTTTTTTATATGCGTGAGGATAATTATAAAAAGGTAATCGAAACCAGTCGAAAAATGGAGCCCCTGGCAATAGAACTCGAAAATTATACAGTGCTCACAGATTTATATAGAATGATGGCGCTTGCGCACGGACAATTAGGATTGAGCAAAGCAAGTTATGAAAAATATCAAGCTGCCCTGAAAGCTTCAAAAAAAATACAGCAGAAAAATACGCGTCATTACAAAACATCCCTCATTTACGGAAATATGATAACCTATTTTGATCGTATGGATGACAACTATTCCCAAGATAGTATCTTACATTACCTGAAAAAAAGTTTAGAAGAAATAAAACAAATTGATGACAACAGCTCTGATACTAAGCTTAATGACAAGTATGATATACTCGCCGGCACAAACTCAAATATCGGCATGTTCTATATAAATCAGCATAAACCACAAAGAGTAGATCTTGCAGAAAAATATTTTCTGGATGCTATCGCCATATACGATAATAAGAAATATAAGCTTATGGCAATAAACAGAGTGCTATTATCAAATTCTTTTGGTCGATTCTTCCAAGCCAAAAAAGACTATGATAACACCATAAAATATGCAACCAATGCTTTAGAATTAGAAAAAAAAGCTAATTCACCTTATATGCGAAAAGAGGCTTATGAAATGTTGGCAAACTCGTATCTTGAAATAGACAACAAAAACCTGTCAAAAAAGTACATGCAATTGTATACCCATATAAACGACAGTATTGACGCATCTCAAAATGCAAGTATTGAAGCGCCTGTAAATCAAATCGTTTTGCAGGAAAAAAAGAAGCATATTATTATGATAGTAATTATTTCCAGTTGCATTCTCGTTGTTATAGCCTTTGCTGTAATACTATTCTGGAAAAGAAAGAACAGGATTTTACACAAAAACTATGAACACTTAATTGAAAAACTAAAGACGGAAAAAAAGTCCCTTACTGAAGAAGAAAGCTATAGTAAGCCTTCACTAGATAAGCCGTTGAATATTACAGAGGAGACAACTGATGCGCTGCTCTTTAAACTGGAGAAGTTTGAAAGATCTAAAAACGTCACTAAAAAAGAAGTCAGCCTCACTTGGTTGGCCAATCACCTGAATACCAACACACGGTATCTTTCTGAAGTTATAAAAAAACATAAAGGAAAATCATTTACTAACTACATCAATGGCTTACGGATAAACTATATCGTAGAATTGCTTTATGAAGAACCCAAACACAGAGAATATAAAATAAGTTATCTTGCCGAGTTATGCGGTTTTTCCTCGAGAGAAGTATTTACAACCATATTTAAAAAAGAAACAGGCATATCCCCTTCCTATTTCATCGATCATTTAAAAAGCGATATCAACATCCATCACGACCAGGAAGCAGATAAAGTTGTTTAGAATAATACGATGCTTGTCCTTTCTGCTAATGATTAAGCTACAATCTTTGAAAGGGATCGGGATGGAACACCATAACTGAAAATGGTACCGCCTGTATTGCGGTTTTCAGCCCAAATCCGTCCGCCAAGTTGTACGATAAAATCTTTACTAAACGAAAGCGCGATACCTGCGCCTTGATGTGTTGGACCTCCTTTATTGCTTATAGAAAATAGTTTTTTTATTTGATTGTCCGATAACCCTGGTCCTTCATCTTTTACAGAAATGATAATCTCCTTCCCTGTCTTGAAGGCATCTATAGCAATAGTTTTGCCTTTTGGAGAAAATTTTAATGCATTCGACAACAGGTTTCTGTTGACGAATTGCAGCATTTCTCTGTCAGATGTAGCTACAATACCATCGGGTATGTTATTAATAACCGTAATCCCTTTTTCATTGAGTTGCGTATTGTAGCCGCTAATAGCTTCGTCAAGCAGCGAACGGATGTTTACGGTTTCCAAATTGATTTTGAATTCTCCAAGCTGGCGCTTGATCCATTGCAGGGTAGCATCAAAATTTTCTAATGTTACTGAAATATCGTTGCTTATGTTTAGGTAAAACGATTCTCTTTCTGATTGCGTAAGCAGTTCCGTATTTCGTTCTAGCAATCGCATCATATAAAGCGTTGAAATAAGAGGCGAACGGAAATCATGTGCCAGTATAGAAACCAGGTTCGATTTAATTGCATCTGCTTTCGATAAGGAAATATTTTTAGTTTCGATGCTCTCATATAATGCCGCTTTCTTTTTATAATCACTTCTGATTTTTCTATACGCACGAAACAGAAGCACTAGCAGGACACAACAGATTACCGAAAACGAGATCAATATGATAATGACCTGTCCTGATGCTTTCTGCGATTGTTCGAGATTTCTATTGTTTTCCTGTAACTGGTTATAATGTGCGTAATAATCGGGTTCGGCATCCGAAATAGTCGCTATGTCAAATACCGATAGGCTGTTAGCTGTTATGGCTATTGTACTGGCAAGAGGCACCTCCAGCTGAGTAAAGCCATCAAACATTCCTTTTGCAGTCACAGCCTGCCCATAAGCTCCTATAACAAATAATAAGATTAGAAATTTGCTGTTCATCTTTTTTAGGTTAAGTTGGTTCGATTTGATACCGAGGATTATTCTACTGAATCCTATATCCACGGAGTAGTACAACAGTCAAGGATGAGATTATCTAATTTCAAATTATAAAAAGAGCATCTCAAACAAAACATGATAAGGCTGATGGGGTAAGTATAAAGTAAGAGGCGTACCAAAAAATAAAGACCTGGGGGAACAGGAATTAAATAGTAGTTGCCCAAAAAGCTCTAAGTTTCATTAGCGCATCCTCTATTTGTAACATTTCTGCAGTTGTGTGCCCAATCTTGCGGCAGGCAGCAACCGCTTTGAGTTCCAATATCGTTATAGGCGAAATATTGATATATATGGCACGTGAATTAGTCTCAAGGTAAGGTCTTTCTGCTCGTGCAGTCTGTTTAGGTTCCGCTACAGAAAGCGTATAACCATACTCTTCGAATATTTTGAATACATCCGTAACGCTAGCCTTAAAATCAAAACAAGTAGCGAATATGCTATTAAGCAATCTAGTCATGCAAGTAAGCTCAATGGCGTGATCTTGAATCAAACGGTCGTTTTTTTCGACTAGGAATTGTTTTATGAAGCTCTTCAATATCCTATGTTCATATGCTGTTAGATTATGTGCCATATACAAATTGATTCATTAATTTATTAGCTACATATACAGTTCTCATTAGGCAAACCCTGTCAACTTCCTGCTGGTTTTCTACAAATTCTAAATAGATGTGCTTTGACGGAAGGCATACTAAGTCTTACTTCACAAAGAAAGAAAACAAGAAGAATAAAAAACAAAAACAACAAACGCAGATATACACGTGTATTGTCTTTTTTCTATAGAAAACTGACTATAAAGCTTTTAAATAAAACCATATAGGCAGAAAAACTATTCAAACCAACTGCTATTCAGAAGTAAAAAACCTTTTTTTAAGTAGGCACGTGTAGCTTAAAATCTACTTTTTAATTCTAGTTGGGCAAATAAGTAAAAAAGCAGACAGGATAATGCATCAGAAGTAGCAACGATACATTATCGGTAGTGCTTCTATTCTAGCGATAGCCAACTTTATCGTTTTTTTGCCGTGTGGGTCGAATTTTATCGCTACTTTAGTAAAGGAAACAAAAGGGAATACAATAATCGTATTGATGATGTTTCCTTTTTGTTACAGGCTAGTGCGTGGTCGCACAAAATTTTAGCCTATTTCCTTCAATATCCCGTAATCTTTTATTCTTAAGATCGTATAAAATCCAGGACATTGCATTGCTATAATTTATAAAAATAAAGACTATGAATGTCAAACGTGTATTCGGCGCAGTACTTACCTTATTAGGTATCGGGAGTTTAATTTATACAGCATATCAGCTAATCAATAAAAGTACAGCCTATACGACTGTAATTGTTATAGGCGTTATCGGACTCATCTTTTTCTTCTCTGGCATAGGCTTGGTAAAAAACACGAAAGATGAAGCTTAAAGATTTAAGTAGCCTCTAGGTTCTTCTGCTAATCGTAGCTATTTCGTTCCAAAAGCACCCCGTTTTTTTGTAATAAGAAACGTATGTACTCCTTCTGGCAGTGAGGAGGCATTATCTGTAAAAAGCGTAGTTTTTATTCGTTTATTCCCATAGGGTACTGAGTTTTTTTGTTCTCAATATAAATATCTTTTGCTCTCCCTTTTTCTATGGGCTGAATGAAGTATTTTTCAAAGTGCGCCTTGAATTCTTCTGCTGAAATGGATTTAAAATGTTCTACATCATCCTTGTCCACTCCGCTAAAGAGTCCGCCAGTCATCGTGCCGTATAAAATCTCATCAAGTCTTACTTTGGTTGTTTTTGAATCAACCGAAGTTATTGTCGAAAGCACTGATAGATCTATGCGACTTTCATCTACAATAACAAAGTGCAAGTAAAAGAGGCTGTCGTTTAAATTTTTGTGATATCCGTATTTTGCATTAATTGAATTAAAGAAGTCCGTTTTACTCATCTTCAGTTCATAAACATCATTCATTTTTAGATTCAATTCAACTTCTTCTCTTTGTAATGAAGTTGCCCAAATTGCAAACAAGGTTATAATTCCTAGAGGGGCAGTCAAATACTTGTTGATTCTTCGTTCCGTCAATAATTGTTTTTGGAAGTAACGTAATGATAATGGAAGGACTAATAAGGCGAGTAAGTCCGAATAGTCGATTACTCGATTGAAGCCAATTCCAATAGCTTGTGACCAATTGATTAAGTCTTGTGAAAATGGAGATTTCCAAAACAGAAATAGGAAAGCAGTTATCCAATAGATTGTCTTAGTCCATTTAATTCTTAGACTGGATAAGAAATAGGGAAACAAAAAAAGACCTGCTATATCAGACAGTTTACCCGTCAAAAAATTGGAGAACTCATGTTTCAGATAAAAGTCATTTAGCAGCAGCAGTCCTAAAGCTAAAATAAACAGTGGTCTTGATAATAGGTCTGGTCTTGATTGTTTCATTTACCGCCAATTTGTGGGTATTTATTTCTATTAAGTAGCTAAAATATAAAAAAAGCCAATGTAACTAACATTGACCTATCTGATTACGTATATAATTGGAATTTTTTACAACTCCAATCCTATCTTTTCCATTTTCATGATTTTTTTTAGCGGCAAACAAGGTAATCCGTCCAACATACGTGCATATAAGACAGACTAGAGGGCAAATTGAGACAATTCGTACACTTTTCGATACTAGTTATAGTATTGCATCATACATACCCGCTCCCATCCGTCTTGCTTAATCTTGAAAAGGTAAGGCTGGATAGGATCGTGAATATAGAAAGCACTATAAACGTATAATGGAAAGGCTGCGTACGGTTCATATCGAAAGCATCGGACTGGAAAAAGGAAAGCACCAGACTGGCTACCGAAACTCCAAAGCTTACCGACAGCTGCTGCATGATGACCAGCATGGTATTGCCTCCGCTTTTGGTATTCTCATCCAGATCGACAAGCGTGATGGTATTCATGGCCGACATCTGTATGGAGGTAAAGAACCCGTAGAACACCATCAGCAGTATGTAATACCCTAACGGGGTATCTCGTTCTACAAACCCCAAGATTACCAGCACTACACCCAATAAGATCGTATTGCTGATAAGCACGGTTCGGTATCCAAGCGCCTTGATGATACGCACCATAAAAGGCTTTATGGCTACGTTGGCCAATGCCGAAGGCAGCAGCAGCAGTCCCGCCGTAGAAGCAGAATAGCCGAAACCCGTCTGGAGCATGAGCGGCAACAATAGCGGAAGTCCGCCAATGCCGAGCCGGGTAATCAGGCTGCCCGTAAGCCCTATCCTTAACGTCTTTATATTTAAAAGCCTGAGATCAATAATCGGCTTTTCAGTCCTCTTGTAATGGATGTAGTAGAACACCGCCAGCAGGTTGAATAACAGCAAGCCGCCCAAAATATACATCCAATGCGTCAGTCCCGTACTTATGATTTCCAGAACCATCGTGATTGCGATAAGCGCCAGACTAAAATACATCAGCCCCCTGAAGTCAAATCGTCCTACTGCCTTTTTAAAGTTCGGCATCGTACGTTTGGCCATAAAAATACCGAGAATCCCTATCGGGACATTGACAAGGAAAATCCAATGCCAACTGAAGTTATCCGAAATGAATCCCCCAAGGCTCGGACCAACCACCATGCCCAACAGGCCGAATACGGTAATAAAGTTCATGGTTTTTAGAAGCCTGCTTTTGGGGTACTGGTACAGTATGGCAAGACGCGCTACAGGCACCATCATCGAGGCGCCAATCGCCTGCAATACCCTAGAAAGGTTAAACGTAAGCAGGCTAACAGAGAGCGCACAGCACAACGATCCGGCAACAAACAGCCCGACGGCGATCCTGAACATGGTTCTCGTGCCAAACTTATCGGCCAGCCAGCCCGAAAGCGGAATAAACAACGCCAGCGTCAAGGCATAGGTGACGATGACCGAATGCATTTGTGTCGGAGAGTACTGCATGTCGCGCGCTATGACAGGCAGCGACGTATTTAAGATGGTACCGTCGAGCGACTGTATGAACATAGCCACAGCCGTTACCCAAGGCAGCAGATGCGTGGCGATGCGTTCTTTCTTTCTCTTTCTTATTTTTTCTTCTTGCTTGGCGGTAACCATAGTGCTGTGCTTAGTATCGTAATGCTTATAAACAAGTCTTTTACAAAATTAGTGATTTCCTATGGCATGGAAGCCCCTTTTCTCCTTCCCGACAGAAAAATACGCACCTATAGCACTAAATCCCCTATTGAAAACATCTTTTTTATTTTCCATTCAATCAAAACGTAGCTTTATATAGCGCAAAGTTGTTGTCGACATAGTGAATCTGTTCGCATTCAGGAAATAATGCGAGGTACAACCCGAAATGCCTCAATAGTAGGGACTAACAACTTAAAATAAAACAATATGGCTTTTTATACAATTGAATTTGATTATACGGGCAATGCCCCTACGGCATCTAAAACCTATAATTTTTGTATTGATGACTTAGGCTATGATGCCGAAAATGTGCAGCAAGTAGGTCCTATCAAGGTTAAGATTGACGGCTCTTCAAAGGCCAACATCGTAAATGCAATTAATGCTGATTTGCCTAAAACACGTTCTGGAACTACGTATACAGAAGCATCATAAGGCTTGCCCGCCTTAAGATGAGTTCTTCTAGCTCCGCAAAAACCTGCAACTGTTACTAGTTGCAGGTTTTTTTATGCCACTACGAGTCGCTCTTTTCCCCACAATTTTTTTTTAATGACCTAAAAGACATTTTCTTATCTTTGAAATAAAGAAGTATAACACTGCCTGGTAAACGGCACTCTCTTAATACTGTCTAACTATGAATAACTATTATGAATCTTCTTACCTGACTTGGGAACTAACGTCAAATAAAAACCTGGAATTTATTACAGCGGTTTTTGAACATTTAGAATATCTCGAAGAGAATGAGGTCAATACATGGAAGCACGCTGAAACAAGCGACTACTATTTTCAGCAGCGCCCAATCGGCGGCGACAGGCCTTTTCCTATTTTGGATGCCACTCTTTTAGCTACCGACTTGCAAGCCATCCTGTCTAGCCACGACCTAGCTCCTGAAGGAGAAATTGTATTTGTAAAAGACCAGCAGCTGGATAACTACCGTCACCAGATTCAAGAGGCCAGCTGTTTCAGCAATGCATCCTATGCTATTTTCTTTAGTTCAGAAAACAACATAGTAAAACGCATCTGGTTTGATTATGATGAAGGGCATTCCGTAGAAAGCAACAGGTTGGCTATGGCTGGGCTATTGCATCATCTGGGCGAAAAGTACGCGCTTGTTTTGGTAGATTGGTATGAGAAACGGGCGATTGACTTATCCAACAAAGAAGCGACGCTTCAGTACCTAAAAGATACTTCGCCCAAAACGGTATAGCATCGCTGGTTCGTAGATTGCGAAAGAACTTCATCGTATGTCACAGCAGTTGGTCTAAAAACACCCTAATAATGTCCCGATTGCACCTCCCGAGGGAGTAACTATCTCGCTACCTTTGGATTGTAATCAACTAATACAGACAACGATGAGAAAGATCCGAATTTTTGAACACATCTCGCTAGACGGGGTCATAGAACATGATGGAGATTATGCGTATGGTGCCTGGACGACGCCGTATCGGAGTCCTGCCGGAGCGGCAATGCTCTTTGAAGCCTACGGCCCAAATTTTGACCTGCTGCTCGGACGCCATACCTACGATATATTTAGCGGCTTTTGGCCGAATGCTGGAGATTTCCCTATGGCAAACGCCATAAACGCGGCAACCAAGTACGTCGCCACGCATAGGCCCGACGGCTTAGAATGGGGCCCTGTGAAGAGTCTAGGCGAAAACCTTGTAGGAGCCATTCGCGACCTCAAGGCAACGAGCGGTCCCGACTTTATTGTTGTAGGAAGCTCGACACTTACGTCGATGCTGCTTGACAACGGACTGGCAGACGAGGTGGTGCTCATTACCTACCCTGTCTTGCTTGGCAACGGCAAACGCTTGCTGTCTGACAGCATTAATGCCCAAGAACTTGCTTTTGTAGACTCAAAGGCGACACCTACAGGCTTGCTTATCAATACCTACAAGCATCTGGGGCCGTTAAAAAAATAAACTTCTGCCAGACCCAAAAGCACTGCCCTATCGATTGCAAAAGCAGCTTTGATTGATAGTGATGTAGAAATGATGTAAACTATATTGCCTAAAATATAAAGACAACCCGTACCGAATCCCCTAATTTTGTTTCACCGGATGGGGGTCCGGGGATGAGGGAGAATTGTTTTAAAGTTAAAAAAGGATAGCGTCTTGCTATCCTTTTTTTTATTGGTGTCGTAGCAAGCCTCCTAAAAATCAAAAAAATACGTCTTTACATTCCCTTTTTCGTCCTTTTTTTGCCCCTTTTGAGCCAAGGCAAAAAAACAGTTACACCGTAAAACTGACCAGTTACGCCCGTATTTGACCACTTATTACTTTTCGGTTGCGTTTTTACCATCGAACTTTTAGTATTGTATCCAGAAAACAGAAGCTTCTAGCTGCTGCTTTGCTGTCGAAAGACCGTATAGAAAGGGTTCGGTATAATGAGCAGGAGGTTCGGCCCTATAGCCCGTCGGTTTAGCGCTGCATCGGTCGGATGCAGGAACGCATCAGGCGCTTGTGGTACAACATCGGTCAGGTGCTATACTATATCCCGCCTGTTCCAGACGGTATCTGATAGAATGCTGTACAGCATCGAGCCGGTTTCATACCGCATCGAGCTACTATCAGACAGCATCTGCCACAAGGCGATACAGCACCGGGCAGATACGATAGCGCACCGAGCAGATGCAGGATAGGTTTCCGGCAAATGCCGACAGCATCTTTAGGGATGCTATAGCACTCGGGGCGGCTGCAATAAAGCATTTCTGTGGATTTTTTATGGAGTTTCAGGCTTTTTATGCCTATCTCAATAATGTCTAATTTTAAATTTAATCTTTATGTCAAGAATCAAGATTATTACCTCGTTCGGCAGGTATAATGATGCCAACCTGGAGCAAAAAGCAGAGCTTATTGCAGACAGCATGACCAACAATCCTCATTTTGAAGATCCGGTGCCGGCTATTGCCGACCTTAAGGAAGCGACTATTGCTTTTGATGAGGCCATTATCAAGGCAAAAGAAGGCGGAAAGAGAGAACAGCTCAGGCGAGACGACAAACGAAAAGAATTGATCGTTCTTCTCGACAAGCTGGCGCTGTATGTGCACATGAAAGCCGACGGAGACAACTCAGCTTTGGCAAGCTCGGGCTTTACGCTCAGCAAGATACCCGAAGCGATAGGCATCTTATCGAAGCCGCAAAACTTTATGGTGCGTGCCGAAAACGCCGGTTCTATAAAACTGAGCATCAAGACCATTCGCGGTGCCAAAAGCTACCAATACGAATACCGCAAAAAAGGAGAAACAATCTGGCAAATCTGGGTGCATACCAAAACCACGCTCCTGCTTACAAACCTCGAAAGCGGCCAGCAGTACGAATTTAGGATAGCCGCTATAAGCGCTGCAATGCAGCGGGTTTATAGTGATGTGATAAGCAGCTATGTACTGTAGTTAGTGGATAGTGGATAGTGGATGGTTTTTAGTGGATAGTTGGATTTGGGATTTGATATTTAGGATTTTTGATTTTAGATTTATGAGTTATGATGTATGATTTTAGATTTATGAGTTATGATGTATGATTTTAGATTTATGATTTTGGATTTATGAGTTGTGACTGCTGATAAATAAATTTGTTTATTTAAAGCTTTCCACTTTTTCACTTCCTAACTTTACAACTTTCCATCATCAAACAAAAATCTAAAATCAAAAATCCCAAATACAACTATCCACTTTCCCCTAAAAACTAATAACTAAAAACTATCCACTGAAAACTATCCCCTATAAACTATTTTCCCTCTTCCACACACGATGATTACCCATCGCTTCAATAAAGTCCTGCGGGAGGTTGCTTTTTGGTACTTCGTTCGTGAATACGCCGTTTTCTTTGCTGTTTTCGTCGGACAGTTTTAGTATAAAATTGGTGTGGTTTAGAAGCGTTATCCCTTCCTTATCGGCACCTATGGCCTTGCAGTGCTTGTAGGCGTCGTTTAAGAATTCAATGGCTTTTTCTTCTTTGCCCAGTGCCTCTGCGCTTGCTTTTCCGGCCGGAATGAATACGGCATCAAACAATACGGATGAGACGGTGAGCAGGTTATGGTCTACTTTTATCTTTTTAGTATCGCTGCCTGTAATGGCCGTGGCATTGGTGCCTATAATTTTAACGATTGCTTTTTCTTTTTCTAAAGCGGCTTTCATGGCGTTTATCGATTGCGAATCGACACCGTCGGAACATAAAAAGGCAACCACGCGCGACTCGATTGTTTTGGAGTTGGTCTTGTTGTTAATCATGCTCAGGGCATCAGACTTTTGGACAGATGATTTTACGGCTTTAGGCTCGTGCTTGTTTTGGTCGGCATCGGCGCCGATACCTTTGTTCATCGGTTTTTCTGGCTTGTCCGGAACAGCAATCCCTAGGTTTGCCGCCACTTTTTGCACCAGCCCTTTATCTACCTGTGAAAGCAGCCCGAGCATTCGGGTACGAATTTCTGGGGTTTCTACCTTGCTCAGCTCAAAGCGAAAGGCATTGATGATATGCTGCTGTTCTACCTCGGTCTGGCTCTCAAAAAACAGCTTCGCCTGACTGAAATGATCCGAAAAGCTCTCGCTCCTCTCTCTTACCTTGCGGGCATCGATCCTTTCGTTAAAGCTTGCAAAGCCGCCTTCGGCAATCTTTGCCTGATAGGGACAGCCTCCTCCGAGCGAGTTTGGAAAATAACTTACCCTGCCCGTATTGATTTCTTGTCGCATGTGTCCGTCGCGCTGGTTGTTGTGCATCGGAGCAATCGTCCTGTTGATAGGAATCTCGTGGAAGTTAGGGCTTCCTAGTCTGGACAGCTGCGTATCGGTATACGAAAACAGCCTGCCCTGAAGCAAAGGATCGTTAGTGAAATCAATTCCGGGAACCACGTGCCCTGGATGGAAAGCCACCTGTTCGGTTTCTGCAAAGAAATTATCAGGGTTCCTGTTGAGCACCATTTTTCCGATAATAGTAACCGGAACCAGTTCTTCTGGAACCAGTTTGGTAGGGTCTAACAGATCAAAATCATACTTGTGCTCGTCGGCTTCAGGTATAACCTGCACTCCCAGCTCCCATTCCGGAAAGCTTCCGTTTTCGATAGCTTCCCATAGGTCGCGGCGGTGAAAGTCAGGATCATTGCCTGAAATCTTTACGGCCTCATCCCAAACAACGGCGTGCGTTCCTAATTTCGGCTTCCAATGGAACTTGACGAAATTCGATTTGTTGTTCTTATCGATCAATCGGAAGGTATGGACTCCGAAGCCTTCCATCATTCGATAGCTTCTCGGAATCGCCCTGTCTGACATTGCCCACATGACCATGTGCATTGACTCTGGCATCAGCGAGATAAAATCCCAAAAGGTGTCGTGTGCAGAGGCGGCCTGCGGAATTTCGTTATGAGGTTCTGGCTTTACGGCATGGATAAGGTCTGGAAACTTTGAGGCGTCTTGAATAAAAAAGACGGGTATGTTGTTTCCGACCAAATCGAAATTGCCTTCTTCGGTATAAAACTTGACGGCAAAGCCTCTTACGTCTCTTGCCAAATCTGTAGAGCCGCGAAAGCCTGCTACTGTCGAAAAGCGCACAAAAACAGGCGTGATCGCATTGGGGTCTTGCAGGAATCCTGCTTTAGAATAGGTACTGGCATCTGCATTGGGCTGAAAGTAGCCGTGTGCGGCAGAACCCCTGGCGTGAACGATACGTTCTGGTATGCGCTCATGGTCAAAATGCGTGATTTTTTCCCTAAGGATAAAGTCTTCCAGGAGCGAAGGTCCGCGCTCCCCTGCTTTAAGGCTGTTGTTGTCGTCGTTGATCTTGACTCCCTGGTCTGTGGTCATGAATTGATCGGTGCCATCTGATTTATTTTTGGCTAAATCGTGCTGCTTCTTATTTTCGGCACCGTCCGAATTGGCGTCATTTTTTTTCATAATCCTGGTTTATTTAGTTTTGTTTGCTCTTACTATAAAGTTGGGGTTTTTAAATGTCTCTTTCTTTATAGCATTCTCGACAAAAATTGCAGGATTTGGTAGCTATTGCAATCGCTTCATTTCTAATGCATTTAGTATTCCGGCCGAACTCGCCGTATTATTAAAATAAACAAAGAAGGTCTCGACATCGGTCTTTTTGATTTCATCATGCACTTTCTCGAGTTCTTCTTTGCTGTAGCTGGAATAAAACAATTTCTGGCTGCCGTGGAATCGCAGGTATCCGATATTGGAAGTCTCAATAATGCCTTCTGGCAGTTTCGGATAGCGTACGTTGCAAAAGACGACCTTGCTTTTTGAAAAGGCATCAAAGACTTGGCTGTTCCACCAGCTTTCGTTGCGAAACTCTATTACGTTCTTGAATTCGGGTTTTAGGTATCCTAAAATCAGTTGAAGCCTTTCTTCGGTATAGGCGAAACTTGGCGGCAGTTGGAACAAAACGCAGCCTAATTTGTCTTTTAATCCCGTGCTGCAGACGGCATAGAAATCTTCAATAAGCGCTTCGCAGTCGGCAAACTTTTGGATGTGGGTAATCTGTTTGGGAGCCTTTACGGAGAATGTGAATTCTTGTGGACTCTTTTCGTACCACGATTGAAGGCTCTTGACGGTCGGAAACCTATAAAATGTAGCATTGAGCTCATAGGTAGCGAAATGCTGGCAGTAGAATTGAAACCATTTGCTTTTGGGCAGGTCTTCTGGATAGAATAGGCCTTTCCATTCTGCCGTGTTGTAGCTTGAACAGCCGATTAGTATTTTTTCTTTTTTCATTGGTGCAGTATCTGACAGTTCTCGCAGAAAAAGCTCCTGCGCTTTTTGACTCCTGTATGTTTCTTTAGTATCGGAAGGTCGCACCGGAGGCATTGGGTTTTGGTATGTGCGAGCCAGTGCTTCTTGAGCTCGTAGTTTTTTTTCCAGTCTAGGAATTGAAAGCTATAGTTGCGGGCTTCCTCAACAATCTCATTGATTTTTTTCTTGGGAATCTTTCCCACCAGCGATTCGGGATGGATGCGGACTCTATATAAGACCTCATTCTTGATTATGTTTCCCACGCCCGCAAAAATGTCTTGTTCCAGCAGGGCATCGCAGATTAGCTTATTGGGAATTTCTTTCAGTTTTTCTTTCGCTTTTTTCGGATTCCAGCTTTCATTCATCACATCGGCGCTCCAATCGTAATGGGAATTGATGTCGCCCTCCAGAAACTTTATCGAACAGGAATACAAGTTGATCTCGCCGTTCGGGAAGGTAAGATTCAACCGTACGGGCGACTCTTTGGCTTCATTGATGCGGTAGGTTCCGAATAGCAGGAAATGGATGCGCAGCGTAAAGTCTTCGAAGCAGACCAGAAAATGTTTTCCCCAGCTCCGAAAAGAGATTACTTTTTGGTGCAGCAGCCGGGTTTGGTCGATTTTGCTGTTTCCAAAAACAGCAATGATCTCTTTCCCCTCAAACTGCTGGACTTCTTCTTTTAGTATGACTATGCTTGGACCTTCTGGCATTATTTCTCGGTATTGCTTTAATGACGTACGCTACTTAAAAGTAAGCCCCTTCCCACAATATTCTCTTATATGATTTTATCATTTGTTTGTATGTTGTATGAGGTGGACAAGAAACGGCAATCATGAAACATTTTGAAGGATAAGTATAAGCCCAATCGTTTTTTTAGGCAGAAATTAGCTTGCGCCTAATGCACAACACTATGGAAACAACATCAATCATCGGGATATTGGCGGCCTTCTTTACCACAATCGCGAATTTCCCGCAGGCTTATAAAATTATTAAGGAGAAAACAAGCAAGGGTGTGTCGGCAAATACGTATCTCGTATTGCTGACGGGTACTTCTTTATGGGTCATTTATGGAATACTGCAATCGGACTGGCCTTTGATCATTGCAAATGCCATCTCGTCTCTGCTAAGCATGATTATTCTCTTCTTGTCTTGGATTTCAGACAAAAAAATAAAGGGTATTCACAAGGCTTTAAAAGTAGATGATAAATAGGGCTAAAGTTTCAGCAGTTCAAAACGGTTGAGTTGCAAGGAGTTTGTGCTTCCATCTGTTTTCTGGAATTCTACGGTTACAGACTCTTTGTCTTTGGTCATGCCTAGAAATTCGCACCAAAGTTCTGGGGTCATTGCCGTCATGTTTACCTCATTGACTTTTAGAATGACGTCGTTTATTGCCATTCCTTTATTTTTAGCTTCAGAACCTTCCCAAATTTCTACCACAACCAATTTGCCGTCTTCTATGAATGGCGTAAATCCAAACGCAAATTCTTTTTCAAGCGGCAGCGTCTGTTTTGGAACGTAGATTTTCGATTTGTCCCAAGAAATGATGATTTCTTTAAATTGCTTCAGGAATTTGTTTCCTATAAGAATCTGGGAACTTGGACTGACACCTAGCCGCTGGTTTGTCAGCGCTATTTCCCCAAAGTAAAGCGAATCTGCCAAGACAGCTATTTCTTCTTGGTTGTTATTGCCGCTCAGTGAAAAAGAGGCCCTGCCATGGCTCTTTCTTGAAATAGCGGTTTTTGGCAATCTTGACTGCTTGTATACGGTATCTGGAAGATCGATATACTTATTATTTCCGGTGTCAATCAAGGCAGGAAACCGGATACCTCCTGTAATAAGATGTACTATAGGGCTGCCGGAAAAATTGGGCTCGAAGTCTACTGTATTATACTCAAAGCCTGGCTTTATCTTATCGGTAGAAAAATCGATGGTATGGCTGTCATAGTCGATCTTCCAGTTGCCAAGCCTCATCATGTTGGTGCCAAAAACGCCATGTATCTTGCTGCAAAATACGGTAGAAAAGGAATCAAGGCTCATTGAGGCACACCCCACCTTTGAAAACGTAACGCCCGATACGCTTAGATTGTCAAGCATAAAAATCGGTGCTTCTGTTTGCACTCCAGCAGCATCAATTAACTTATTTGAGGTGACAGGCTTTAATCCCAACTCTGCGACAAGCTCGGGAGACAGAATGGTTACGGCACCGGTATCGAAAAGAAAATTGTATGTCTTTCCGTTTATCGTAACTGGAATCAGCAATTCGTCATACACGTAATCAAACTTGACAGTAGCATTGAATTTTTTCGGATTGGCTTCGACTGTAAAAAGGTATTTGTCGCGTCTTATCTTTCCTTCTTTGATTTCTTGCTTGGATTGGGCAAAAGCAATTGTGGTAAACAGAAATAATGCTAATCGTTTCATCATCTTAAAAGTGAGTTTACACAAAAATAGGAATCGAAAATTGATTATGAGGGATTCAAGAAAAAATATTTAAGATAGTGGATAGTTTATAGTTGACAGTTGTTAGTGGATAGTGGATAGTGGATAGTTTATAGTGGATAGTTTATAGTGGATAGTTTATAGTTGGTAGTGGAGAGTTGGGTTTGGAAATGTTTTTGGTTTTATCGGAATGCTTGCCTTTGCTTGTAGGTTGCTGCCCTACTCCTCCTGCTTTCAACTTTACGACTTTATGACTTTATGACTTTATGACTTTACAACTTTCAACTATAAACTATCCACTATAAACTAACAACTATCTACTCGCTGGAAGTTGCCAAAAATAATCCGGATTATGCGTAATGATATTGCCCTTCAAATAACGGTTATCTTCTTCATAACCTGAAGGAGTCAAAGAAATATACTGCAGGTCTTTATCGTTGTTTCGGTACCTGCTCTCGGTATTGAACTGGCTCTTGTTGGTGCATTGAATCCAATAGAGGTTTTTCGCCATATAATAGTCAAGATACCATTCTTTAGTTCGTTCGGTTTCTTTATTCAGCTTGAGCGGCTGGTTGTTCTTTAGGCGTTCTCTAACTTCTTCAATGCTTAGCAGGGTACCTTTATCATCGGTGACATAAATACCGTGCGACGGATCCATCCAAAGCCATTTGTTCAAGGTTTCGGAATAGACGCAATTGATAACATGACAGTCTTGATCGTTTTGGTCTTTTGGCATACAGGTTACGTAGCGGGACTTGAAACCCATGGCCAGATACATTTCGTTAAGCGTCATGGCTTTATGCCTGCAGTTAATGCCTTTACCGGTAGCTTTGTGGTAGTTATAAAAGTCAATGGCATCAAACTCGCACAAGGCCCAATTAGAACCATCATATTTGATACTTCTGGTAGCATACAGCATGATGTTGATTATCTTCGATACTTCGTTGCCATTGCCTGCTATAGAATCTAGGTTGAAATACTGTCGTACTTCTTTTAGATTATGGTGTGCTGTATCCTGGTACCAAAAATCAGGCAAGGAATCCTTACGTTCCGTACGATAATTGCCCGACTGTTGAAGAATATAAAGCATGTCATACTGCTTTATCTGGTTTAAAAAGGCAATAAACTTTTTGTCTGTCCTGATGTTGTCCAAATCGCTGTCTGTTTTTACATGCTGGTATTCGGTATAGCCCCATTCGATAGCTTTTCCAAAATCAGCTATTGCCTGCTGCTTCTGATGGAGCAAGGAACGCGTACAGGCCAGATTGTAATAGACATTGGCTTTGATTCTTTTGATAGTGGGCTGAAATTCTTTCTTATCATTCTCTGATAATTTTAGGTTATCAGTAGCTGCAATCATTTCTTTTAATAACGATTCCGTCTGCTTGTAATCTTTAGCTTGGTATTGCTTCTGGTATTCGTTTTCTAGTAGCTGAAACTTGGCGGTAAATTCGTTCCATACTTTTGAATTTGCTTGTCCGAATGCTGTTACTGAAGAAAATAAAACGGCTAAAAAAATAAAGGTTATTCTCATATTCCCACTTTTAGAGTTGTTGATGAAGTTTCTATCAAGACGAGATTTTATTTGTTTTGTTACACGCGGTTATGTAAGTTTTCTTTTATATCATATAAATGCTTAAATTAGCAGGTGCTTCGGGCATTCCCATCTACCAAACATCAATCTAGAATAAACTTTTAGGCTATGGAAAAAAGACTACTGTTTTTCTGTCTGTTGCTACTATCGTGCTATTTAGGCTGGGGACAATCCTCTGAGCTAAAAAACATCCAGGCCTCTCTTCCTAAAATCAAGGATAGCCTGCGTTATGTAGATGCGCTCAACCGAATGGCCACGCTGCTGTATGAAAAGAATGCAGACAGTACTTTTTATTATACCCGAATGGCTCGCGACATTGCCGAGCGCCACCATTACGAACGCGGCAAGGCCGATGCGATGAACAACCTGGGTATCTTTTTTGATATCAAGGGTAACTTTCAGCTGGCTTTAAAGTATTATAACGAAGGATATACGGGTTATAAGAAAATGGTAGATTCCGTCAATTCGGTTCAAGCCTTAATGAACATTGCCATGGTCTATCAAGAAATGGGCAAGGACGATAAGGCGATCCAACGCTACGATCAGGCGTTTAGGCAGGCAAGACAGCTCCGCACAGACTCCATCCGATCTTTGGTTATTTATAACTATTTGCTGTCGTATCCTGCCCGTTTCAGTAGAGATTCGACCCGATATTATATCAATGTTGCCAAACAAATTGCCGCAAAGTACAAAGACAAGCGAACGTTGGTAGCTATAGATCAGCTCATAGCCGATGACCTTATCAGCCATGGCAAGCGCGCCGAAGGCTTGGCGTTGCTAGAGCAAACTATTGCGACAGCCATCGATCAAAAGTTATACTATGTGTCAATGGACATGCACATAGATATAGCACAGCAGTTAGAAAAGACCGATCCAGAAAAAAGCGTAGCCTATTACAGTCAAGCCTTAGCCATTGCCGAGCACAATGATTACTTATTCTATAGCGAGATCTTGACCCGCAAGCTGTTTGAGTTCTACGACAACCGCGGAGATCATGCCATGGCAGGAAACTACAGCAAAAAGCTCATTGACATTCACGACAAAGAGGCAAAACTAAACAACCAATCAGGTATCGATTATATCGACTATGCGCTCAAAGACGAACAGGTGAAAGCTTTAGAAGGCCGCTATATGTATCAAGTCGCGTTGACTATATTATCCTGCATTGCTTTTTTGTTGGCTGTTTTTATGATTATTTCCATCCGCAAGCATTTACGCCGCAGCAAACAGCAAAACAACCAGATGAAAGAAGCGTTGACTGCACTCGAGCAAAGCCAGGCCGACAATACGCGCATGTTGCGCATTGTAGCACACGACCTCCGCAATCCTATGGGAGGCATCTATTCGGTCACTTCTATGATGCTGGAGGAAAACGACAGGCCCGAGGAAGACCAAATCCTGCTTGACTTGATCAAGACATCGAGCCAGCATTCGCTTGAGCTGGTGGATAATCTTTTGCAATTGCAGTTTAGTAGCGAAGAACTAAAGAAAGAACCTGTAGATATAGCCGAAATGCTACGATACTGCGTGTCGCTCTTAAACAGCAAAGCAGCAGCCAAAGAACAGCAGCTCAGCTTAGAAGTCATTCCCGCAGTAGTTGCGGCAAGCCGCGAAAAGCTCTGGCGGGTCATCAGCAATCTCATTGCAAATGCTATCAAGTTTAGTCCTAGCGGCACCAGAATCAACGTTAAAATGATGCAGAAAGAACACGACATCCGCATATTAGTAAAAGACGAAGGCATTGGCATACCGCCCGAGATGAGCGAAAAGATATTTGATCTTTTTACCGAAGCCAAAAGACCCGGCACTGCAGGCGAGCAGCCTTTTGGTATGGGACTCGCGATTTCAAAGCAGATCGTTGAAGCCCACAAAGGCAGAATTTGGTTTGAAAATAACGAAGCCCGCGGGACTACCTTTATTGTGGATTTGCCTTTCTCTTAAAAAAGAGAAATAGTATACAATTATGAAGGCAATTCTAATAAACATACTATAAACAGCTAAATATTCGCATTTTGTCCATGAATATATAATAAAACACCTTTATTCTATAACATACGCCCTGTACTTCTGACGTAAATTAGTAACAAGGCTACTCGCCAGTCTCCCCAGACTACCGTTTCAACTTTTAAATACTAATGTATGGCAAAAGATCAATCCCCCTATAAGATCCTACTCATTCAGGATAACGCCGAAGATTTTCAAATCATGCAAAAAATGCTGCATAAGCGAATCTCTTCCCCGATAATTGTCTATGCAACAGATTTTGAGCAGGCCAAAAACGAATTAGCCCATTCCTCTTTCGATATCACATTTCTCGACTTGGACCTACAAGAAAACAAAGAGCAAGACCTAATCTCAGAAATAGGAAAGGTTATCGACCTCTGCAAAGTCATCGTCCTTTTAGATGAAAAATATAGAGATTATGCCCATGAACTCTTGTCGCTGAATATCTCCGACTACATCATAAAAGGAGAGATGAATTCATGGCTCGTCTACAAAAGCATCGTGCATGCTATAGAAAAAAACAAGATACTCCTTACTTTAAAGGAATCGCGGAAACGATATACCGACCTCTTTCAGCTCAGCCCTATGCCCATGTGGATTTATAATGTAGAGACACTAAAATTCCGTACCGTCAATAATGCAGCAATACGGAAATATGGCTATTCTAAAGAAGAATTCGAAGAGATGACGTTAAAAGACATTCGGCCGGCAGAAGACGTACAAAAACTCGATGAAGCCATCGATTTTTTAAGAAACCACGACAAGCTATTTTCAAGCGGCCTCTACCGCCATCAGAAAAAAGATGGAGAAATCATCTATGTCGAATTAGTCAGCAACATCATCTATATAAGCCATGAAAAACATGTGCTTGTAGCCGCTAATGATATTACAGAACGCGTCCGCTATATCCAAGACATCGAAGAAAAAAACAAAAAGTTGCAAGACATTGCCTTCACCCAGTCGCATATTGTCAGGGCGCCGCTTGCCAATATGATGGGCATACTGCATCTCGCCAAGGATATCGATATGAAGTCTCCAGAAGGGACGCAGCTGCTCGAGCATTTCATAACCTGCGGCAACCAGCTCGACAAAAGCATACGCGAAATTGTAGAAAAAGCCAACCAATAGCAAATTGCTAAGTCGATTGATTGTACCTCCGCATTGCAAAATTTTGTATCTTTCGTCTGCCTCCCTCAGGCCTATCAAAATACAGTATCATGCCTTGGAATCCGGAAACATACAATAAATTCAAAGACATACGCTACCGACCTTTCTTTGACCTTGCCGACCTCATAGAACCCCTTGAAGCAATGAACGCGATTGATATCGGATGCGGCACAGGCGAACAGACTTCTTTGCTCACACAACGATTTAAAAATTCTAATTTTATTGGAGTAGATTCATCAGCCGAAATGCTTGCAAAATCAAGTCAGTATAAGACTGATCGGCTTCATTTCTGCATTGCTACCATAGAAGAAACCGCAGAGCTAGATAAAAGATGGGACCTGCTCTTCAGCAATGCTGCCCTGCAATGGTCAGACAACCATCATCAGCTATTCCCGAAACTAATTGCAATGCTCAATCCAGGCGGACAGATTGCAATCCAAATGCCCGTTCAAAAAGAAAACATGCTCAATCAGATACTGCTTGATCTCGTCGACCAAGAACCTTTTAGAACAGCACTCGGCGGGTGGAAAAGGATATCACCTCTAGTAAGCATAGACGATTATGCACAACTATTCTTTGAAGGCGGCCTGACGAATATCAACATTATGCAAAAAGTATATCCGATCATTACAGAAGATCATGATACGCTCTATGATTTTATTTCAGGTTCCGCTCTGATTCCGTACCTCGAACGTCTCGAAGGCGCCGACCAAGAACTTTTTATCGAAACCTTTAAAAAGAAGATTGCATCGCATTTTCCAAAACTGCCGGCTCTTTATGCCTTCAAGCGAATCCTTCTTTACGGCAAGAAACCCTTATAAATACAAATTATCTTCAAAAAAGTTTTTTTATTGAACACCGTTCATTATATTTGCAATCATAAAAACAGATCATGGGAATCAAAGAGAGAAAAGAAAGAGAAAAGCTTGAAATGAAGGAGATTATCTTGAAAGCCGCCACTGAAATGTTTCTGACGCAAGGCTATGAAAAGACATCCATCAGGGCCATTGCCAGCAAAATCGAATACAGCGTAGGAACCATATACCTTTATTTTCAAGACAAGACCGAGATACTGCACTATATCATGCAGCAAGGTTTTGCCCAGATGAACAAGGATTTTCAAAAGCTGGATACCAATGACGATATTATCGTCTATCTAAAAAGGCTTGGACACATCTATATCGAATTTGCTTTTGACAATCAAGAGTATTATGACCTGATGTTCATTATCAAGAAGCCATTAGAGCTTATCAACAGAAAAAAAGAACAATGGGGAAGCGGATTGATTGCTTATGATTTCCTTCTGTCTGTAATGAAAAGATGCGTCGAACAAAAAAGAATACGATACGAAGACCCAGAACTCGCTTCACTCGCTATATGGGGCTACCTGCACGGAATAATAGCCTTGCATATTAGAGACCGTTGCAAAATGTTTGAAGAAGTCAACATGAAAGACTTTTTTATACGATCTTTCGACACCTTCGTAGACAGTATTGCAACATAATTTTTAAACAGCCACAATATGCAATAATTTTCTGCGTTAAAATCATGCCGTACCAACGGTATTTTTTTGGCATCATCAATAAACACTGTTCATTTAATAACATGAGTATACTAATAATTATCATAGTCGCTCGTTGTCTAAAAAAATTTAGACACAAACTAAACACCGCTCATAAAATAAAACCATTTCAATGAAAGCAACTACCACCATCCTAGCCGTAGCGATTTTGTCCATAAGCCCTACCTATGCCCAAAACAATACCGTTGACAGCTACATCCAAAAAGGGCTGAAGGAAAACCTCGCCCTCAAGCAGCAAAATTTCGACCTGCAAAAAGCCTCCTATGCGCTAAAAGAAGCTCGCGGACTCTTTTATCCTACGCTCTCTTTCAGGAGCGACTATTTCTATTCCAGCGGAGGGCGTACCGTTGACTTGCCTCTTGGAGATTTAATGAATCCGGTTTACAGCACTTTAAATCAGCTGACCGGAACCAACAATTTCCAAAACATCGCCAATCAGAAATTCAACCTCAATGCGAATGATTTTTATGACCATAGGTTATCGGTAACTCTTCCTTTGGTCAATGCCGAAATCTACATCAGCAACAAAATCAGGAAAGAAGCCATCAACCAAAAACAAGCTGAAGTCATGGTCTATAAAAGAAGCCTTGTAAAAGACATCAAGACTGCCTACTACAACAGCATCATGGCAACCAACCAGATCGAAATATTTAAAAATGCCGCAAAGCTGTTGCAAGAAAACTATAAGCTGACCGAATCAAGAGTCAAAAACGGAAAGGCTTTAAAAGGCAATGCGTTGAGAATTCTTTCCGACATCAACGACAATCAGGCAAAATTAATCGAGGCTGAGAACAACCTAAAAACAGCCAATGCCTATCTTAATTTTTTGACAAATACCACCCTTACTGACAAAGTAGCCATTGACACGACAGGCTTCCGTTTCTCTAAAACACAAATGAAAACGCCATCTTTTGAAACATCTGGCAGGGAAGAAATAACTGTCTTAAAAAGCGCCATCACGCAAGCAGAATACAACATCAGCCTAGAAAAAGCCTCCTATTTTCCCACTATAAATACGTCCCTAAATCTAGGATATCAAAACAATTACCTCAAGTTCGACCCAGACGACCGCTACCTGACGGGAATCGTTTCACTCAAATGGGATCTCTTCACAGGCTTCCAGACCCGTAACAGAGTGAAAATTGCCAAAACAGAAGCCACATCGCTAAACACACAGCTTGATGAAACTGAAAAACAATTCCAGCTCCAGCTTACAACCGCCGCAAACGAATTCGATACCGCCGAAGCACAATTCAAGAGTGCGAAAGAAAACCTGCAATCCCTCGAAGAATACTACCGCGAAACCAAGGCAAGATACGACCAAGGACTTGTGCTGTTGGTCGAACTAAACGATGCCTTCACGCAGCTCATTAACGGACAACTGGCCTTTGAGCAGTTCAACACCAACGTACTCATCAAACTGGCAGAAGTAGAACGCACCGCAGCCTCTTATCAATTTTAAAACTCAAAAAATAAAAATATGAAACGATACAAACTTATCCCGTTCATGGCATTCGCCTTAATTGTTGCTTGTGGCAAAAAAGAAACAGCGGCCGTTCAAGACGATGCCATCACAATCAAGACGGCAAAAATCATTACAGAAGAATACGCACGTCCCATTATTTCAAGCGGTATCATCACGTCCGATGTCGAGGCCAACCTATCTTTCAAAGTAGGCGGCATTATAGAAAAGCTATATGTGCAAGAAGGCGACAGAGTTGCAAAAGGACAATTAATCGCCACCCTCAACACGACCGAAATTGCCGCACAGCTGCAGCAGTCCAAAAACGACTACGAAAAAGCACAGCGAAACTACAAAAGAATGGAGAATCTCTACAAAGACAATGCCGCCACTACCGAAGAATTCGAAAACAGCAGTACCGCGCTTAGCACCGCCCTGCAAGCGTATCAGATAGCAAAATTCAACAAGCAGCATGCCGCCATCTATGCCAACCAATCCGGAAGCGTCATCAAAAAACTGATGAACGAAGGCGAAATTGCCAACGCAGGAACAGCTGTCTATACTATCAATTCCACCAACAACAACGATTGGGTAATCCGACTAGGATTGTCTGACAAAGACTGGGTAAAGCTAAAAAAAGGAGATAAAGCCACAATCACTGCAGATGCTTATGGCGAAAAGGAATTTGAAGCCGTAGTTTCAGAAATAGGCGTAGGTGCCAATCCAGAAACCGGAACCTTCTCTGTCAAGCTGAAAATCAATCCGCAAGACGCTAAATTCGCCAACGGATTAGCAGCAAAAGTCAAGATTCATCCCTCAAATAAAGAACTCCTGCAATTTATTCCAAGTGCGGCCATAGTTGAAGCGAACGAAAATTCAGGAACAGTCTACTCCCTTGAGCCAGACGGAAAGACCATAAAACAGCACAAGATAAAAATTGCCTTCACAGAAAACGACCGCGTAGCCGTAAGCTCCGGATTAGAAAATACGACAACTGTCATTACCGACGGTTCGGCCTATCTCCTGCCCGACTCCAAAATCAAGTTCTCTGGAACCAAATAATACGACACCCCTAAACCCGATACAATGAAAATAGTAAACTTTTCGGTCAAGAATTACCAATTTACAATAGTGGTGTTTCTGCTTGCGCTCGCACTTGGGCTCAATTCCTTTTTGAACATGCCGAGAGGCGAAGACCCAGTCGTTCATGCGCCTAATTTTCCGATTGTAGCCGTCTATCCCGGAACCAGTCCTGAGGACATGGAAAAACTTATCGTAAAGCCGATAGAAGACAAGATCAATGAACTCAATGATGTCAAAAGAATAAAAACCGAAATCAACGACGGCGTTTCTGTCACTACCGTAGAATTCGACTATGGCGTCAACGTAGATGACAAACACAATGAGGTCGTACGCGAAATCAACAGCCTAAGAGGCATATTGCCCAGCAACCTCCAAAGCCTTGAAGTCGAGCAGATCGATCCTTCCGACGTAAATACTTACCAGATTGCCCTGTTGAGTAATACCGCAACGTACAAACAACTTTATGACAGTGCCGACGAACTAAAAAAACAAATCGAAAAAGTAGGCGCTGTCAAAAAAGTAGAAATCCTCGCCTATCCTGCACAGCAGATTAAGGTCAATGTAGACCTCGAAAAAATCGCCAACAACCACATCGCCCTCGATGCCATAATGAACACCATCCAGGGAGAAGCAGAAAACATTCCGGCCGGAAGCGTAGATGCAGGCGATAAAAAATACAATGTCAAGACCAGCGGCGATTACAAAGACCTCGAAGAAATAAGAAATACAGTCATCAAGACCTCAGGAGAAAGTATCGTTTACCTTAAAGACGTTGCCGATGTCACCATGAGCTACGAAGACGAAACCTACATAGCCCGCTACAACGGAAAACGTGCTATTTTCATAGCTGTGAGCGAGAAAAAAGAAACTAACATTATCAAGAACAACGAAAACATAGCCCCAATAATTGAAAAATTCTCGCACAAGCTTCCTGCCAACATTAAACTAGAAAATACTTTTATCCAAGCCGAAGATGTGGGCCACAGGCTTAACCATTTCTTCAGGGATTTCGGCATCGCCATACTGCTCGTTATCTTCACCCTCACCCCGCTCGGACTTCGTGCGGCAACCGTCGTGATGATTTCCATTCCGCTTTCCATCGCCATCGGATTGTTCCTCTTAGATTCTATGGGCTATACCATCAACCAGCTTACCATTGTCGGACTCGTAGTAGCATTAGGACTTTTAGTGGATGACAGTATCGTAGTCATCGAAAACATTGAGCGCTACCTCCGAAACGGACATTCTCCCTATCGGGCCGCCATCGATGCCACGCACCAGATTGGTGTCGCTATTATCGGCTGTACCGCCATCCTGATTGTGTCCTTCCTGCCGATAGTATTCCTGCCCGAAGTGTCAGGAGATTTTATCCGAAGCATGCCAATGGCCGTAATCACGACTGTATTGGCTTCCCTATTAGTTTCCCTAACCGTCGTTCCATTTTTAGCGAGCCTTATCCTAAAAAGACACAGCCACGAAGAAGGAAACATCGTATTGCGAAAATTACAAAAAGGAATCAACAAAGTCTATAAACCCGTATTGCACCAAGCCTTGGCGAGACCCTATCTTACGATCGGAATCGCAGTTGCCCTGTTCATCGGAAGCATTGCCCTGACAAACGTCGTAGGCTTCAGCCTTTTCCCTAGGTCCGAAAAGCCGATGTTTTTAGTCAATATCGAAACTCCTTTGGGAACCAACCTTTACAAGACCAATGAGATTGCCCGATATGTCGAAAAGACAATCATGCAAGACAAAAGAGCCAAAGCCGTCTATACGAATGTCGGACAAGGAAATCCACGTATCTACTACAATGTCAATCCACACAAAGATGCCGCAAATTATGCACAGATCTTCATACGACTGCATGAAATGGATATCGAAGAATTAGAAGGTATCATAGAAAAATTCCGTGCCAAGTTTGAGAACTATTCCGGAGCAAAAATCGAAGTGAAACAGTTCGAGCAAGGACCGCCAATCGAAGCACCCATCGCTATAAGAGTCTTTGGAGACAACCTCGATACCTTACGTTCTTTAGCTGCAAAAGTAGAAACCGAAATTAAAAACACCGATGGCGTTATCTATCCCAACAACCTGTTGCAGACCTACAAAACAGACATAAAAGTAAACATCAACAAAGACAGAGCCGCATTAATCGGATTGCCCTCAAGCACTATCGACCAGACCATCCGTATGGGCATCAGCGGCCTGAATGTTGCCGATTATAAAGACGAAAAGGGAGACAATTATAAAATAAACGTATCCGTTAGTCGAGACAAGCACCCAAAGCCCGAAATATTCCAAAAGCTATACATCACGTCGCAAAACGGCAATCTAATTCCGATACAGCAAGTCGCCGACCTGAAATATGAAACCTCAGTACCGCTCATCAAGCACTATGACAAAAACAGATATGCCCTGATTACAAGCGATGTAAAAAACGGATACAATACCCAAGAAACCACCCAGAAGATTCTAGAAAAAATAAATAAGATTCAGTTCCCAGAAGGCTATTCCTATGTAGCCGCTGGAGAACTCGAAAGCAGCCAGGAAAGCTTCGGCGGGCTCGGAACCATTATCCTCATCACCGTTTTCGGATTTATGGCCATCCTGTTGTTAGAGTTCAGGACATTCAAGAGCTCGCTGATTGTCCTGTCTGTTATCCCATTGGGAATTGTAGGTGCCGTGGTCATCTTGTTCTTGACAGGAAACACGCTATCCTTTATGGCAAGCATCGGTATCATTGCCCTGGCAGGAATAGAAGTCAAGAATTCCATCCTTCTGGTCGATTTCACCAATCAGCTCCGCGAAGAAGGAATGGATATTGACCAAGCCATTGAAGTGGCCGGAGAAACCCGTTTCTTGCCCATCATCCTCACTTCCATGACCGCAATTCTGGGATTGGTGCCGTTAGTACTCGAAAACTCCCCATTCTATTCACCTTTGGCATGGGTAATCATTGGCGGACTCATAAGTTCCACCGTCTTGACAAGGCTGGTGACTCCTGTAGTCTACAAGCTGATAGCGCCAAGCATTGCCGTAAAATCATCAGAAGAAACAGTGTCGGTTACAAACCACCCTCCCGCAAAATAAACAACGCGTATTATTAACCCCTAAAATTATAAACTATGAAAAATGTTTTTGTGCTTCTCCTCTTGCCCGTCATGTCTGTTTCGGCGCAAACCCAATCCGATTCTATCAAGAAAAGAGCCGGCAAGGCAATTACCAACAAGTTTCCGACCACGCGGTTCCTCGACCTCCAGTACGAGCAGTTTTCAGAAACGGACTATGATTCTGAATACAAAAGAAAAGACCTTGAAGAAGGCACCATCAAAAGCCAAAGAAGATTCAAGGCCGCAATGAACGTACAGCTGATTAAAAAACCAACCTGGTCGATAACCGCATCGGCAAGATACAAGCTGGAATCATTCGACATAGAAAAAGTCAGGAATATATCAGAAAACTTCCAAGACTTTCCGCTGACCAAAAGTGAAGACTATCACTTTTTCTCTACCTCGCTCAGCTATACCAAGTTCTCGATGCTCTTTAAGAAGCCCGTGATGTTCAATGCCACGGTCACTGCAGATGGATCAGACGAAGGCTATGAACGAATTACAGGTATGATTCTCACCACTCTCATCCTAAAGAAAAACGAAAGAACTACCATCGGGGCAGGTTTTGTCGCCTTTGTCGATCCCGCCTCTCAATTTCCGGCCCTGCCTGTTTTCACCTACGAACACAAGTTTGCAGGATCCGCTTGGACACTCGACCTCATCGTTCCACGATATATCTACATGAGAAGGTCGCTGCTTGAAAACGGCAGGCTGTCGTTAGGAAGTGCTTTCGAAAGCGAAGGTTTTTACACCTACACCAGCCAATCTGGTTTTGCCAACGTAAACAGCTTTAGCCGAAACGAAGTCAAAACAGGCTTTATTTATGAATACCACCTCAACAAAAGCTTGATCGCAACCTTTAGAGGCGGCGTTGCCAACATCTTCGGAGGCCAGTTATCTGAACGAGGCGAAAGACGCGACAAAGACAATCTTGAGGTAAAGCAAGATATGAACGGCTATTTCAATATTGGTTTTTCGTATAATCCGTTTTAGGACTGTTTGCTTACTATAGTTGAAAAAGCCACTCAAAAGAGTGGCTTTTTCTTTTACTAACGTAGACAAAGAAAAGTGAGATTTGAAAACAGAAGCACTTTTAGTTCAGAATAACTTTTTACCTTCATTCGTTAGAAATGTATCCAGGGTTGCGATACCTTTGTGTCGATAGTAGTTCTTGACCCTTCCGATGGGAATTTTATATCAACTATCCTCTATTTACGAAACAATAAATGAATTGATTTTGAAGCTACAACTCTCCTATTATCTCAATCAAGATGTAATCTTTTTAGCCAAAGACCTTTTGGGAAAAGTGCTTTTTACCCAAATTGATGGAAAGGTAACAGCAGGCATAATCGTAGAAACCGAAGCCTATTTTGGCGTACAAGACAAGGCGTCGCATGCCTATGGTGGCCGGCGTACCAATCGGACAGAGACACTCTATAGCGAAGGCGGTGTTTCCTATGTCTATCTGTGTTACGGCATACACCATCTCTTCAATGTCGTGAGTTCTGGTCTGGGAGAGCCCCATGCGGTACTGATAAGAGCTATAGAACCGCTCATCGGCATAGAAACCATGGAACTCAGACGGACGATGCCCGCGACCAAGGCAGCTATTTCCTCCGGCCCGGGCTCTGCCGCTAAGGCTTTGGGTATTGACTATTCTTTTAATAAAAAAGAATTAACTGGAGAAGAAATCTGGATTGAAGACCATGGTATTCGCTATACGGCCGATGAAATTGCAGCAGTACCTCGTGTAGGCGTTGCCTATGCACAAGAGCACGCGCTTTTGCCTTGGCGGTTTTTTGTGATAGGCAATAAATATGTGAGCAAGCCGAACAAAGTTCTTTAAACAAGCGCTGTACTCTTAGCTTTATACAAACCCTTATACTAAAAAAGCCCATCTATAATGGGCTTTTTGGCTTGCGGAAAACAGAAAGGTTATCCTTCTACTTGAATAGTGTCGTCCTGATTCGGAAACCTCATGATATAGCCGATTTCTTCTCTTTTCCTACTCGTTGGCCCATAACTAAATTGGATGTTGACGAAACTACCTACTGGCGTGACGTCTAACCTTATATTGCCTAGCGGATTGCCGCCTACACCGACCACCGTAAACTGCATATTGGGTTCTGGCGGCGATACTGTAGTATCTGGTGGTATCGGAATAGCATACCATACAGCCGATTTAGTCAGTTGCAAGGAACTCGATACCCCATTCGGATTATAAGTATAGTCTACTACCTCCAAGTCTACAGAAACTAATTTTCTTGCAGTCGGCGGATTCGTCTTTTCACTATAATTTGCTGTTGCCACAATTTTTAGTCCATTATAAGGGGCATGGAGATTGTTGCCATCAGGTCGCCAGTCGCCCGTATACCAAGTGCTTTCTTCTACATTTTCCATTGTATGTATTTTTAAGTTCGTTAGTAATTGTGTATCGGTTATGATTGTATCGAAATTATTTGTTGATATTTTCCAATGTAAAGCTAAATGCCGGAGACGATTTGCCAGGACCGCCTCCTGTCATTACGATATCCGCACTCGTGATGCCGAACAAGTTGATTTCCGAGTTGATTTGGGAAATAATAGCCGAATTCATCACCTCACCTTCTCGAATCTGAGAAACAACTCCTATATAAATCCTAGGTTGGAATTCAAACACTGCTTTTTGTCCTGGCGCCAAACTTGTTTTGGTAGCCAGCAATTTGCCGTCTTTGTAGCAGTTGGCATTAATAGCGCCTTGTATCAACTGGTTTCTTACTTCAACTTCTGTCGGACTTGTCGCAGGAGTCGAAGACAGTTGGAGGATATCTCCTGAAGTGCTTTTTATCATATCAAAAGCCTGTCCATCATAAGCCGTAAGCAGCGGCGTATAATTTCCATAAGAATCGCTTGCCGATACGCTGAAAAGTAACGGGAAGACAAAAGGATGGTTGTCAAGCCGTCCGCAATTTTCGATTACTTTCCACGCTATGGCAAGTTCTCCGAAATCTTCTGCCACATTTTGTTGAAAAATCACGACACTGCTATTATTGGTATCATTTGATCTGTTGATAAAGTTTAATCTAATTCTGTCCATGTGATTATATTTTACGGATTAAAAAATAGTTGTAAGATTGTTTGTTCTGTTTTGTTTTCAATTTTTCTGTTTTGAAGAAAAGATATTTGGGCATGCTGGATCCTATTCTGTAACGCAATACTACTCTCAAAAATAAAGCAAGAAGAATAGAATGTAACAAAATGCCTATTCCTTGCTATAAGGCCTGCCAAACACAGCATGAATAGCGGGAGCTTTTACAAAATGATTGCCTTCTGCCGGAGCACTTTCAATAGATGCCTTCCATCATTTTGCTGTTTTGGGTAATTGAATTATAATTTTGGTTCCTATATTCTCCTCGCTTTCTATCAACAACAGCCCGTTATTTTTCTTCACCATTTCTTTGCACAGCTGCAGCCCTAATCCCGTGCCTACAATCTCGTTTTGCCCTTTTTTCTTGTTGAGCAGTATCGACTCCCGTAGCAGTTCTTCTCGGGTTTCTTCCGGCATGCCTACTCCCAAATCTTCTACGACCAGATGACAAGAATCTGCTGCCCCAGCCTCGCAATATACTTTTATTATGCCCTTTTCTTTAGAAAACTTGATGGCATTGTCCAACAAATTCCTCAAGATAATCTTGACCGAATCCAGATCGGCCTGCACATACATACCCTTCGGAATAGCATATTCAAACGCAATGTTTTTATAGGCCATCAACGGCTTATAATTATATGCTACCTGCTGTACGACCGATGGCAGGTGTATAGCTTCTATATTAAAATACAGCTGCTTGGTCTGCAGCATCGACCAGTTCAGCAAGTTATCCAGCAAATTATAGATGCTGTTGGTAATCGAGCTGTTGCTTTGCAGCAGCTTATCCAGTTGGGCCCAGCTCTTTGCTTCCAATTGCTCAAACAACTGCTTATTGCTCGTTTTCAAGGCATTTACAGACGACCTCAAGTCGTGGCTTACGATCGAAAATAACTTATCTTTCGTCAGGTTCAGCAGGTCGAGATCCTTCTTCTGCGATAGTATGATTCGGTTGCTTTTTATCTTTTGCCTAAAGAAATAAGTTCCCGCACCAAACAGCACCATCAAGAAAACAGACGAAAGCAGCAAGGCATTTCGCTCGGCAATCTTCAGTTTATTCTCCGTTCTCAGCACCTTGATTTCCTTTTCCTTTTCGGTTACCGCATACTCCTTTTCCAGTTCCGCCAGCGCCCATATTTTGTTCTGGTTGTTTAGCGAATCCCTCCAGCTCTCATACTCCTTGCGGTATTCCAATGACCTAGAAAACTGCTTCCGGTTCTCCTCCATCACTGCCATATTCAAGGCCGAGTTCTGTTTTAGCTCAAAGTCTTTGGTTTTTTTAGACAGTTGGTAGGCCTTCTCAAAATACGGTATTGCCTCATTGTCCTTATACTGCGCATAATACAAATTCGCAATGTCCATATACGAACTGACCATCCTAACGGTGTCTTTATCCCTTTCCTGCAGTTCCAAGCTGCGGAAGAGGTATTTCTCTGCTTCGGCATACTGCTCGATATGAAAATAAGAAATTCCCAAGTTATGATACAGCGCACTTGCCTTGAAATCATAACGCTCCTTGTTTGGCAATTCCTCTACTTCCTTGAAATAGTCAATCGCCTTAGAATAGTTTTCCTGTTCCAGAAATATTTCTCCCAGATGCGTCTTGACTTTGTAGTAAAACGGAAAAGATTTCGAGATCAGATAGAACTCTTTCTTGGCTCCGTCAAAAAGCTTTTTTTTTTAAAACTCACGCCCCTGAAGAAATGGCAATAATCATCCAATTCGGCCACAGGTGCAGCATCCAGCTGTTTCATAGAATAAAACAAGGTCGAGTCCCATTCTTTCGTAAGAAAAAAAGATTGTGCTTTTCTAAAATTAATCGCGTCCTTATGGGCTTGCGATTTCTTTTTCATCTCTCCGACAAACGTCTTCATTTCCGATTCTTCTTGGGACAGCATAGAAGAACAGAACAGCATAAAAAAGAAGCAGTAAAAAATAGTAGGTTTTAGCATGGGTAGGTTGTTTTTTTCAAAAACCTTAGGCTTCCTGCACGGTCGTCACAGTACCCCTTGATGTTTTTGGGTCAATGTTTCTAAGACGGGTAAGGATATAATCTACAGAAGCCATACCTCTCAGGCTGTATTCTACAACAATACTCCACAACGTAAATTGTTGTTCGGGCGTGCTCGTAGAATCATCATACTCTATAATAAAGCTGCGAGCCGAGACCGTCTGACCTCCCGCAATGCTCACCTTGACCGGATTGCCGTCCTCCTCTACCAAAAAGGTAGGCGGCAAGGTGATATCAGAAGGAATACAAGCAATAATCCGCAATCGGAAAGTGTCTTGCTCTGCCGTATTTTCGGCAAATACCAACGGCGCGATAGGATAGTCAGAATCCCTAAGGTCAATTTCAAAAGGAACCGTATTCGTTTGGCTCAAGGCCAGTTTCGATATAATAATGCCCATAGTGTATGTTGTTTAGATTTGGTATACCAAATGTAACATTTTTTACATAAAAATCTTACTTAATTATGTTAAAACAACATCATCAAAAAAGGCTATACAAAATAATATCAACAAGTTAGCTGCAAAACAACAAAAATACCTATCTTTATGCTTCTTTCCTATACAATTGCCTTCCTACTTGAGGCCAATTCCAACTCCTGTATTACCCCGTCATGTACATCGGCTATTCCGCAGCTAAAGCGTAGCCATACCGTAGCTATACCGTATCCATACCGTATGTTCTGGCAGTTATCTCCCAGTTTTCTCCCAGTCTCCTTCCGATCCTCTTTTGGTTTATATGCCAAAAACAGGGCAAAACCCGAACAAGAGTGCAACGAAACTGCTACATAGCTACTACTTACTAAAACGCTAGGACATATACTACTCCGCTTTCATCCCAAAAACAGGCCGGGTTGGTAGAGAAAACCATAAGGTTGGTATAGAAACCACAAACAAGCCTGCTTTTTTAGTTCCTTTACAAAAAAATAGACTGATGGCAAAAGAACTATCCTCCCAGCCGAGCCCAATGGTTAATTTTTTAATAGAAAAGCGCTACCGCATCCACAGGCATGTGGTAATATGGCTGTATCTTATCCTGACCGAATTCAGCCAACCCATGGGACCTATAGAGCTTACGGGCAATTATGCCTTTTATCTCAGGGTAGCAAATACATTGTCGTTTGCACTGCTGGTCTACCTGAACATGTACGTACTGGTACCCAGACTCCTCTTTAAAGAAAAATACCTACAGTACCTACTGGTACTCATTTTTATGATTATACTGTTTTATGTAGGCATCGAAGGCACCTTGCAGTACAAGTTCGAAGGATACAGAAGTTTCAAAGAACAGGAAAACTCAAGCCTGTTTATGGCTATCATAGACCATACAAACCTGTGGATTATTGTCATGCTAGCTTCCACCAGCATAAAGCTGTTCCAGCGTGGCCGCAGGGATGCCGTGCGCATGAGCGACTTGAAAAAAAGCTCGCTAGAGGCAGAACTGGGCGAGCTAAAAAACCAGCTCAATCCGCACTTCCTATTCAACATGCTCAATAACGTAAATACGCTTGTTTTTACGGAACCTAAAATTGCTTCGGTAATCATCATGAAGCTGTCCGGGTTCCTGCGTTATCTGCTCTATGACAACAATAAGAACACGGTATCCTTGCAATCGGAGATCAAGTTTCTTACGAATTTCTTGGAACTGGAAAACATCCGAAGAGACGATTTCAGCTTTTCGATTGAAAACCATTCACCCGAAGAAACCGCCTTGCTGTCGATTCCGCCTAACCTCTTCCTTATTTTTGTAGAAAATGCGGCCAAGCACAGCAAGACAGCGAATGCCCCTTCGAATGTCAGCCTATCGTTTGAATCGAGCAAGGACAAGCTGGTCTTTACTTGCCAGAATACCAAATCCAAAGTCATCTCGCCTCGGCCGGAAGCAGGCGGGCTGGGATTAGCCAACATCCGAAGAAGGCTCGACCTTTTGTACGAAGGCAGGCACGATCTGGAATTATATGAAACTGAAGAATTTTATAAAGTTACCTTAACCATACCGTTATGAAATGTATCATAGTAGATGATGAGCCTTTGGCACGCAGGGGCCTGCTGCTCCACTTGCAAGCCATTGGAGGCATCGAGATAAGCGAAGTATTCAACAGCGCCGACAAGGCATTGGAATACTTGGCAGGCAATCTCACCGATCTTATTTTCCTCGACATCGAAATGCCGGGACTGACGGGCTTGGAGTTTGCCGCAAAAGTTCCAAAAGAGACATTGATTATTTTCACGACGGCCTTTCCGCAGTATGCTTTCGACAGCTATTCTGTAGATGCCATCGATTACCTGCTGAAGCCGATATCTCAAGAACGCCTGGAAAAAGCGTTGCAGAAAGCGACTGCCTATCACCAATTTCTCAACGGCAGCCAGCCGGCTCCCGAAAAGATGGAAAAGGAGTTTATGATTATCAAGGCAGACCGACGCTACCATAAGATTGCCTATAAGAATATACTGTACCTCGAGGGACTCAAAGACTTTGCCGTGATCCATCTCGAAAACAACAAGATTATTGCCGGAATGAACCTCAAGACCGTGCACGAGCTGATTGCTTCCGGCCATTTTATGAGGGTCAGCAAATCGTTTGTGGTCAATACCGAGCACATTACTTCTTTTGATACGCATACCATCTATATCAATACCATTGAGATACCCATTGGCGAGGTCTACAAAAAGGATTTCGTCGAGTCGTATCTGGGCAAGAACCTTCCGCCTATTTAACGAGCAAGCATGGCTTTCAATGGCGGTCTTATGGGCTGCCTAAAAAAAGAAGAACGGATCTATACAGGCCCGTTCTTCTTTTTTGGATTTATAAGGCAAGACTCCCGAAGCCTTGCGTTAGCTTTCTTATTTTTTTACTTCTTTTGATGCCTTGATGATGACATCAGCAACGGCCTGCGGCTGCGATATGAACACGACGTGGCTGCCTTTTATTTCGGTGATTTTGGCATTCGATCTTTTATACATAGTACGCTGTATTTCTGGCAATATGCTTTTATCTTGAGTAGCTACTATTCCGTAAGAAGGTTTTGTTTTCCATGCGGCGTCGGTTATCTTGGCAGCAATCGCTTGGGCAAAGAACCTTCCTTGTGAAGCATACATAAAATCGGCTTTCTCTTTAGGAATGTCGGCACAAAAGCCAGGATGGTATTTTGCCTTGTCATAATAAAGCACGCCTTTTTCATCTGGAGGCAAGATTCCGTTTTCTGGCGCAGGTGGCAGTTTTTGTGCCCAATCCAACGCAGACTCTCCATTATCCGGCTGAAAGGCGGCGATATAAACCAATGCGGCTACATTTTTATGAGAACCCGCTTGCGTGATGACCGAGCCGCCATAAGAGTGCCCTGCCAAGATCGTTGGTCCGTCTTGTCTGTCTAATGCGGCAAGCGTAGCCTCAACATCGGCAGCCAGCGAGCTTAGCGGATTTTGCACGACCGTAACGTTATATCCTCTTTTCGTAAGAATATCATACAGCGCATTATAGCCTGAACCGTCTGCAAAAGCCCCATGGACCAATACAACGTTTTTAACCGTTTGTCCTGTCTGTGCCATTGCTTTTGGAGCATAGCCGAACAAGCTCATCATGACAGCCGTAAAAAATACAGCTTTGATTTTTTGGAAGGAAAGTCTTGTTTTCATTTTTTTAAAGATTTAAGATAGATACATTTATTTGTTTGTATTTGAAATACAGGGCAAAATTACCTGCTATCTGCTCATAAGTCAAATTAATAATATTTTACAGTTATAAAAATTATTAATAACTAAGGCTTATTCCTCTTAAAAATACGAAAAAAACAACCAAATACATTGCCATACAATGTTTGGGTTTAAAATATAAAAACTTTACGCAAACACCCCAAAATCAAAAATCTAAAATCAAAAATTTCCCAAGACAAGTAGATATAACACCATAATCCTCCATCCAGATGACATTGTAAACAAACTAAATTGACTTTTAAAACAAAGTCATAAGACTGTCGTGTATCTAATTTTGCCTCATAACAGTAATACAATTAAAAATGAGACACGACAATTATCAAGGAGCATTGCAGCAGCCGATAGGTTCTGGCTACAATGCAGCATCGACGACAAGCGACGTTATTACAGGCATCGACCTTACAGGAAAAATCGCAATTGTGACAGGAGGAAACACGGGCATTGGCCTGGAAACCACAAAAACGCTGGCTGCTGCCGGAGCCACGGTAATCGTGCCGGCAAGGGATATCGAAAAAGCCAAAAGAAACTTGCTAGGTATTAACAATGTAGAAGTTGAAGCGCTCGATGTTATAGACCCTGCTTCTATCGATGCCTTTGCTGCAAAATTCTTGGCGTCGGGCAGGCCCTTGCATCTGCTGATCAACAATGCGGGCATCATGTGGGTGCCGCTTCGCAGGGACAGCCGCGGCTTCGAGTCGCAATTGACTACTAATTATCTAGGTACTTTCCATCTTACGGCAAGACTGTTTCCTGCCCTAAAAAAAGCAAACGGAGCAAGGGTAGTCAATGTATCGTCTTTGGGACACCACATAGCGCCTTTTGATTTTGAAGACCCTAATTTCCTTCATAGGGAATACGAAACGCTGCAGGCCTACGGACAGTCAAAAACAGCAACCAATTTGTTTTCTCTTGAATTAGACAGCCGAGCGCAAAAATTCGGCATACGAGCCTATTCATTACACCCCGGCTCCATAGGTGGAACGGAATTAGGAAGGGAAGCGCCTTTAGAGCTATTCCAAAAGATGGGCTTCTGTGATGCCGATGGCAATATCTTTCCAGAAGTAGCGGCAAGCCTGAAAACTATTCCGCAGGGCGCAGCTACCACTGTCTGGTGTGCGACAAGTCCGTTACTTGAGTCTATCGGAGGCGTTTATTGTGAAGATGTGGAAGTTGCCGAATTGCTTGACGATAGTGCCGCTGCAGGAGCTTCAAGCGGCGTGCGTTTGTATTCGCTCGATAAAGGCAACGCTGCAAGATTGTGGGAAGCAAGTGAGGAAATGACGGGAGTATCTTTTAAAATTGACTAATACAGGAACGTATTCTTATCGCCAATCCATCGGATTAATTTTTGGGTTTAGTATCTTTGGGTTGGCGAAATTCCTGAACTTGCTTATTTATGGATCCTATATCTAAATACCTGACGCGCGATATCAAGCTCTCCAGCTATGAGGACAAGCTTTTTAAATCGGACTTGATTTTTGAGGACCACATGCTCATCTGGTTTATTTCGGGAGAGACTAAAATCATACAGGCGGATGCGGTTTTCCACTTTAAGGAAGGCGACATTTTCCTGATTCCGAGAAACGTATTGGCTACGGTCATCAATTATCCAAAAAACGGACAGCCGCACAAGACAGTGGTCATGCACCTTTCGACAGAACGATTAAAGAAGTTCTATGAAAAGGTTGAAATCGACAGCAGGATAAAGCCTTCGCAGAAAATATATAGTTTTAAGAACCATCCGCTGCTGGAAAGTTGTCTTGCTTCTGTGATTCCTTATTTTGATATGAAAGGAACGTTTCCTGAAAACATCGCTTCCCTAAAAATTACGGAAGCCATCAGTATCCTAAGAGCGATTGATAGCGGCGTAGACAGCGTACTCGCTAATTTTGACGAGCCTGGCAAAATTGACTTGGTCGATTTTATGCAACGCCATTTCATGTTCAACATGCCTATGGAGAAACTAGGCTACCTGACCGGACGGAGCTTGTCTACTTTCAACAGGGATTTTAAAAAGCATTTCAAGGCAACGCCTCAAAAGTGGCTGACGGAAAAAAGGCTCGAGCTGGCCTATTATCAGCTGGTCGAGAAAAAGAAAAAACCGACCGAAGTCTATCTCGAAGTCGGTTTTGAAGACTTATCGCATTTTTCTTTCGCTTTTAAAAAGAAATATGGCGTATCGCCTGCCCGAATACCCGCGCACTTTAGCTAGGCCGCGCTTATAGCATACAACAAAATAGCCTGTAATTGCTTACAGGCTATTTCCATCACAAAAAAATAACTATAATGAAAACGGTTATTTTAGATTAAATCGGGCCGTTTTGACGTCTTGGCTGTTGGTGCCAATCATGACTTCAAATTCTCCCGGCTCTGCTACATATTCGATATTGGAATTGTAGAATTTTAATAATTCGGCGTTTATGGTAAAGCTGACAGTTTTTGACTCGCCTGCTTTCAGCTTGATTTTTTCAAATCCTTTTAATTCTTTTAGGGGTCTTGAAATACTGCCGACCAAGTCTCTTATATACAGCTGCACGACTTCGGCACCTTCTGTCTTTCCTGTGTTCTTTACTGTAACGGTTGCAGTTATCGTTCCGCTCGCATCCAGGTCTGTTTTATTGAGCTTGATGTCGCCGTATTCAAATTGCGTATAGCTTAATCCGAATCCGAACGGATACAGCGGCCCATTTTTCTCGTCCATATAATTGCTTCGGAATTTCTCAAACCCTTTGTCAGAGGCTGGCCTTCCTGTATTTAGATGGTTGTAGTATAACGGAATCTGCGCCACGCTTCTTGGGAAAGTAGAAACCAATTTGCCGCTCGGATTGGTATTTCCAAATACGACATCGCCAATAGCCTGTGCTGCTTCGGTTCCGCCAAACCATACGTTTAGGATGGCTGGAATATTTTCCTGCTCCCAGACCAAAGTCATCGGACGTCCGGCAAAAAGGACCAAGACAACGGGCTTGCCTGTTTCTAATAATTTGGCCAGCAATCTTTTCTGTACATCAGGAATACCAATATCGGTACGGCTGCTGGATTCACCGCTCATTTCAGAAGCTTCTCCCATAGCCGCAATGATAACGTCGGCTTTTGCGGCAATAGCCAACGCTTCTTTCGTCAGTTCTTCTTCTGTTCGGTCATCGCGCGGTATGTCGCGTCCGAACATCGTGGCATCTTGCTGCATCTTAGGGTCGCTAAGCAGGTTCGAGCCTTTGGCATAGAGGATGGTAGTACGGCTGCCTCCTACTTCTTTTAATCCTTCGATTAATGAAGACGGCTTGTCTAGCTTGGCGGCAACGCTCCAGGTTCCGACCATATTTGATCGGCTGTCGGCCAACGGACCGATTACTGCTATCGTCTTGTTTTTCGCCAGCGGAAGGATATTTTTATCGTTCTTGAGCAATACGAAGCTTTCTGAAGCAATCCTACGGGCTATGCTTCTATGTTCTTTAGTAAAAATCTGTTTTTTGGCACGAGAGGCATCGCAGAATTTATACGGGTCTTTAAACAATCCTAACTTGTACTTGGCTTCCAATATGCGACGGCAGGCAATATCGATCTGTGCTTCGGTGATTTCGCCCTCGTCTAATGATTTTTTAAGCGTTGTAAGAAAGCCTTCGCTTACCATGTCCATATCCAAGCCAGCGGCAAGCGCTAACGAAGATGCGGTCTGCAAATCGCCCAATCCATGAGCAACGACTTCGCTCACGCCGCCATAATCGGCAACCGTAAAGCCTTCAAAGTTCCACTGCTTGCGCAATACATCGGTCAGCAGCCATTTGTTGGCGTGTGCAGGCACAGCATCAATGACATTGAAGGAAGCCATCACGCTGCCGACACCTTGTTCTACTGCTGCTTTATACGGATAGAAATAGTCGTTGTACATTCGAACATGGCTCATGTCTACGGTATTGTAGTCTCTTCCCGCCTCGCCTGCTCCGTACAGGGCAAAGTGCTTCACACAGGCCATGATGTTGGTGTTCGACGAAAAGCTGTTGTCTTTTCCTTGAAATCCTCGTACCATCGCTTTGGCAATCTGTCCGCCCAGAAAAGGGTCTTCACCGCTTCCTTCAGAGGCACGTCCCCAACGCGGGTCGCGGGCAATATCCACCATAGGCGCAAAGGTCCAGTTGATACCGTCGGCACTGGCTTCTGTTGCGCCAATTCGGGCTGATTCTTCGATAGCATTCATGTCCCAAGAACACGCCAGTCCTAACGGAATCGGAAATACAGTTTCATAACCGTGCACTACATCCATCCCAAAAAGCATCGGGATTTTCAAGCGGCTTTCTTCTACTGCAATGCGCTGGATTTCTCTAATCTTATCAACGCCTTTTATATTAAACAGGCCTCCTACTTGGCCTTTTCTGATCTTGGCGCCAATGTTGTCGTTAGTGCCCAGTCCGGTAATGATGTCGCCTTGGCTCGGAAGATTTAGCTGTCCCAGCTTTTCTTCTACCGTCATTTTTTTCATCAGGTCGTTGATAAAGGCATTCATTTTAGGGTCTTTTGATTGCTGTGCCTGTGATACGATTCCCAAGCAGCAGGTCAAAAATGTGATTATACTTTTTTTCATAACAAATAAAACTAAGTGTGGTTTTATGGAGGTTTTACATCTGAATCTTGGCTTAAAATCCAGATTCGAATGTAAAACTATAACGTTATAGTTGCGTTTGGGAAGACGCGAGTAAAAAAGTAGTGATCCGAAAAGGTAATACCTTGAAAATAAAGGAGATTGCACTAAAAAGAGGTCTTCAAAAAGTAGTATCAATAGAAAGTTTAAAATGGATTTTGACACCCCTACATTAGCTATACAGTTGTACAATAATTGCTTTTCTACTGTGCAGTAGTATTGAATTTCCTGCGAGGCAGCAGATTATTGTTTTGCTTGTATCACACCTATTTTAGAGACCATGACTTCAAACTCTTCACGGGAAACGGCGGCCTTGTTTCTGGCTTTGGTGCGGTAATTATAAATCGTGCTTAAGGAATAGCGCAAGAAGGCCGCTATCTTGACACTGTCGGTAATGCCCAAGCGTATCAGGGCGAAAATCCTTAATTCGGTATTCAGGATTTCATTGGCTTTTGGCGTGACCTGTTCTTCTGGCAGCAGCAGGGCATTGAATTCTTTGACAAACGAAGGATAGAGGCTGATAAATATCGTATCAAAGCTTTTGTACAGTTCTTCCAGCTCGTTATCGACAATATCGGTTGATTTCAGCAATTTGAACAGTTCGTCGTGCTGTTTGTTAAGGGCTTTGCGGTTCAGCATTTTCCGATAGTCCTCCATCTTGTTGATATAAGCAGAACAGATATCGAAAAAATAGGCGATATATTCTTCTTTGATACGGTTGGATTCGTACAGCTGTCCGTTGGTGTCTTTTAGGTTTTCGTTGGCCGACAGTATTTCTTTGTTCAGTTCGGCCAGCTTCTGGCTGGTTTTTGAAAGTTCTTCTTTGACGCGCGACACCTTTTTCATCTGTCGGTACACATACACGATAGCCAGCACCAGGAATACGGTCAGCACGCTGATAAGAATCAGGTAGTTTTTAAGCTCGCTTTTGTTTTTCGCTTCCTTGTCGAGATAGGCCGTATTGATAATCGAATACAGCTCCGACATGCGCAGGGTGCGGAATTTGACGTTGCAGAATATGGCATCTTCGATAGCGGATTGGGCACAGCTATACGCCCTATCGATATTGCCCAAATCATAATAAATAACCGCCAAGTTCTGTATGGCCGCATTGTCTTTAATGGCGTTTTCGATATCAGTTATCGCGGCGCTGCTGTAGTACATGCGCTGGTCGTCCCAACGTTTCTGGAGTCCAGAAATATCTCCTAATAAATAGACGAACATGGCGTAATTCTCGTCCTTTGCTTTTGACGTGCGCATCAAATACAGCAGGTCTTTTTTGGCAACGTCCAATCTGTTTTTATAGATGTTCTGCTGGGCCAGGTTGATCTTATATTTGATCGAGTTCGGATCAAGAACATGCAACAGCGAATCGCGGTACACCTCAATCTGCTCGATATAGAACTTGCTGTAATTGTTGGTCGCATAATGCTCGAAAAACTGACTGTAGAATTCATAATACAGGACCTGAATCGGCTTTGCCAGTTTCTTGCTGTCGATGCTTTTGAGTATCGCTTCTGATTCTCTGTATTTTCCAGAAGACGAATAAAGATTTGCCAATTGGATCTGCGAAGCCATCCTTAAATCGTTATTCTGCAGCTGTGCTACCAGTTCTATATTTTGATTGACATAGTAAATAGCCGAATCGATCTTAAACTTTCGGTATTCCTTATACAGGCTTTCGTTTATCTTATAGTGTTCTTCTGGAGAATTTTCGCCAGCCAGCAATTTCTTATAGACCGAAATGCGTTTGTCTTTTTCTTGCGTATAGGCTTGCTTGTTCTTTACGGCATGGCTGAGCTGTGCAAACAGGGAGTCTTTCGCAGCACCATAAGCCGCATGCTGGGCGATACAAAACACAAGTATAAAAAGAAAGGCTCTCAATTAGGCAACAGCTTTGGTTACGGGTATCGCAAATATACCAAATGCATTTTTAATGAAGATAGCTTCAAGCCGGCAACTAATAAAACTTACAATGCAAAACGGCGGGTATGTATCATAGCCCACCGTCGCAATTTAAAAATGTTGTAGTATTCTTGGTTTTAGTTGTCTGCTTTATGGATTATTTTTTAACCAGTTTTGATTTAAAGATCTTTCCATCCATAGCTATAACCGTAACAAGATAGATGCCTTCTTTATAATCGTTAACGGCAACCTCATAGCTTTCAGCTCCTTTGATTTCCTTGTCAAGCATCGTCCTTCCGTCCATAGAGACAATAGAAATGCGCTTTATCAATGACTGCGCTAATGCAATGGTTACGTTAGTACTGGAAGGATTTGGAAACAGGCTGATTTTCTCTTCTTCATTGATATCTTTAGTCAGCACAGAATTAGCTTCCCTGCCCACAAAATCACTCGGGCATTCTTGTATATAGGCTCTGAATCGGGAACCATTCATACTATGGAATCCTGGTTCGAGCACAATCGTATTCCCAGCATGATAGACCCCGACACCCGGACTACTAACGGTGCCAAAAATGATATTTGATGCAGTTATTGAGTTCGATGCCTGGCGATTATCTTGAATCCCAATATTTACGTCATGGGTCGGAGACACAAGAACGAGATTGGGCACGCAATTTTCAACTGCAACAGAGCAGATATCTTCTGTTGTGTTATCAATTTCAGCTGCTGTCAAGCTAAAACTTGTCTTGTGAAGCAAGAATCGGGGAGTTATGCCCGGTCCATCGGGGTCAGCAGGATACGATTCTATTGTTCCTGTATAAGTGCCTCCTCCGCTTGCTATCGCCGCACCTGCATTTTTTGCTGCTAAGTCCCAAGCAACATTACCGGTACCTGTAACAACCATCGTAAGGATAAAAGTGGCATTTCTTGTTGTTTTAAAAGAAGTATAATTCTGGAAAGCGGCATTTGTTCCGATACCAGCAGAAGCAGAATTAACTAAAAATGATCCTCCAAGATCTCTGCCAGCATCCGTAAAAAAATAAATTACTAGAGAGTTGCCTGGCGTTCGATTCAATACGGTTGTAGGGCTTATTATGCCTGCGTTGGGTATACCATCAAGCGCATTTCCGATCAATCCAAGCGATTCATGAGCAAAATCACTATTTCCAAGAACACCAGCAGTACCTCCTCTATTTGCAAAAGCAGTAGCCACATTGGTAAAAGGAGTCTCAATCCAGATTTTGGCACCTGCAGCTCCTCCGGTTGATCCGTATTGCACTACGGCAATTCTGTTGTCAGGATTACAGGCTATTACTTTTTCCATTATGGCTTGGATAGATCCAGCCATCTGATTGTATTCATCGGGATCGATAGAACCACTATTGTCTACCCAGAATATCACGTCGCTTCCTTGCGAATAGCCTTTAAAGGCAAACAGCAGCAAGCACAAGTAAGTTAAATATACGTTTTTCATATTGTCTATTTTTGATGTTAAACGTATAGTTAATTTCTCTCCGATAAAATTTTCACCTGTTTCGTAAGCTCTTCTATTTTTTTGTTCTGTTCGATCAAATAAAGTGTCAGTTCTTCAATTTTTTCTTGTTGTACTTTAGCTATTTCGCCTAATTCAAGACCTTCTTCTGCTACTTTTGCTGCAGAAGGAACATTTGGTAAATGGCCGTTTTCTTTAATAAAAGTTTCCACCTCAGCCAATGGCTTTAATTGATAGTCTGGCGCAAAGACATAATCTGCCCAAGCCGACATAAGGTTGACACGTACTTCTTCTGTCAAGATGCCTCCTTTCACAAAAAGCTTGTAATTAGCCAAGCTTACAGCTCCTGCTGTTGCAGGAAATGTATCGGCAGTCGCATAGGTATTGATACCTCCAATACCTACTTTGCCTGTTGAAAAGTCGCCATAGATAAGAGTTGTCGCATCGTTATTTGCGATATAGAGCTTATTGCTTCCTAATTCATTATATCCTGCAGAATTACCGAGAAACACATTACGAGAACCAGTCTTGTTATTAAATCCTGCATTTGATCCGAAATAAGTATTTCCTTCACCTGTAGAATTCCAAAATCCAGTTCCAGAACCTACAAAAGCATTGGATGAGGCCGTTGTATTAAATCCTGCTACAAAACCGACAAAAACGTTGTTAACTCCTATAGCATTTTTATACCCTGAACTGGCACCGACAGATACATTTTGATTACCTGCAGTATTACCATAGCCAGCATTAAAGCCAAGGAAACTATTTTGATTTCCGGTTGTGGTTAAACGGCCTGAATCATAGCCATAAAAACTGTTAGATTCGCCAACGGTAGTGGAATATCCCGAATTGCTTCCAGTAAAGGTATTAAAGCTTCCTATATTACTATATCCTGCATTAGCCCCCGTAAAAACATTATCGATGCCTCCTCTATTGCTATAACCTGAATTGTTTCCAGTATAGGTATTACGATCTCCTGCAGTATTACTATATCCCGCATTCATTCCAGAAAAAACATTCCCAATCCCTGTCGTATTATTCAACCCAGAATAGGCACCGTAAAAAGTATTTCCGTCCGCTAGGTTAAAATAACCTGACCTATAGCCACTAAATACATTATGTTCTCCCTTAATGTTGGAATATCCCGCAGACCAGCCCGTAAAAACATTATTGCTTGCTTTGGAAGAATTAAAACCTGTGTAGGCACCTGTAAATACATTATAGTTTCCTGACGAATTTTTATTCCCCGACGAATAGCCCGTAAAGACATTTTCACCACCTGAAATATTACTTGCTCCCCCTAGCGCGCCCAAGAAAGTGTTCTTTCCACCACCTGCATTGGACATTCCTGCCTGATAGCCAAAAAAAGAATTGGAGCCTCCCGTGTTTGCTGCCCCTCCAATAAGAGACCCGACAACGGTGTTCTGTGTAGAAGGGGGATTCACATTTCCGGTTCCAGAAACTCCTGTTCCTACTACTGTGTTTTGTGCCTGTGCACAAAATGCGCCTGAAAATAACAACAGCGCTGCTAACCTGATTTTTGCATTCATAATATATAAATTAAGTTAAATGTTTAAAAATCACTGCGTATCAAATTGATACTTTATATATGAGATTGAGATGTATTCATTGCTGTTTACACCAGAACTCATTGTCGGATTACCACCAATACTCTGATAGTAATTTCTTAGGTCAACTATCTCAAATAGAATAGTTTTTAAATTGATTGAAAAGTAAGGTTTTTATCACAATATTAAAAGCGAGAAGTAATAACTGGTCATATACGGGCGTAAGTGGTAAGAAATTGGGTGTAACTGTTTTTTGTGGTCTCAAAATGATGCGGAAATATTTGTAATTTTTAACTTATAGGCATTCCCTTTTAACTTATAGGCTCTTCTCATTAACATATTGGCTCTCCCTTTTAACTTATACGCTCTCCTCATTAACATATTGGCACTCCTTTTTAACTTATACGCACTCCTCATTAACATATTGGCTCTCCCTTTTAACTTATAGGCTTTCCTCATTAACTTATAGGCACTCCTCATTAACATATCAGCATCCCTTTTTAACTTATAGGCTCATCTCATTAACATATTAGCTCTGATCATTAACTTCTCATTAAACTTAGCTTAAACTCTGCCGGCAAAAAGCCATCATTCTTTAACCCTAACTTAATCTTTATCTAATTCTTTAAAAGCACGGCCGTCCTAATTTTGCGGTGTCTAAAAACAAATACCAACACAATTATGAAAAAGTTTTACATCGTATTATTCCTGCTCGCGGGCTGGATGGCGAAAAGCCAAACTCTATCGCCCTACTTGCAGGCGCCTACCACCAGTTCTATCTATGTCAACTGGAAAACAGAAAGCAATCCTGAGTCTATCGTGGAATACGGCAGCACTCCTGATGCGCTGACCAACTCGACTACGGGTACCAATAGGATTTTTACCGATACCGGGTATCCTAGCAACTATTTTTACCACAACGTGAAACTTACGGGACTGACTCCAAACACCAAGTACTACTACCGTGTTAAGACCGGAACCAACACGTCGCAGGTAATGTCTTTCAAGACGCTTCCATTGCCAGGCCAGGCTGCAACGGCCGACGGACATCTTCGCTTTTTGGTTTTAGGAGACAACCAGATGCGCAATGTGCCGCGTTTCGACACCTTAGTTGCTCAAGCCAAGAGAAAGATTGCTCAAAAATGGGGCATCGCTGCTGATCCGGCAGACAATATTGCGCTGACCGTAATGGTCGGCGACCAAGTAGATGTAGGAACCCTAGACCACTACGAAAACGTGCATTTCAAAAAGAACAAAGCGCTTTCTGGCTACCTGCCGATACAGACCTTGGTCGGTAACCACGAAACTTACGGAACGTTAGCCATGCAGGCGTATTATGACCATTATGTGCTTGATGAAATGTCGTACAGAGGCATTTCTTCTGGAACTGAAAACTATTATGCCAACCAAGTCGGAAACGTGCTTTTTATTGCCATGGATACAGAACATACCGGCATACCACAGTTGAACTGGCTGACGCAAGTAGTGCAAGCTGCTGATACTGATCCTACGGTAGACTGGATCGTTTCTTTAGGACACAGGCCGTATCAAGCGGAGCAATATGTAGGCGATATTTCTACTTGGATTCGCAACTCTGCCATGCCGATTCTGGTAACTTCTCAAAAACACATCTTGCACATTGGTGCCCATCACCATTTATACCACAGGGGACAATTAAAGAATACGCCAACGTACCAGATTATTTCTGGAGGCGTAGCTTGGGACCAGTATTGGGGAATGGCGGCCGAACAAGATTTTGACGACGTGCAAAAGACGATCTCTAACTGGATGTACCAGATTATTGATGTAGACGTCAACAACGATACTTTTGAAGTAGAGTCGTATTCTATCGGAAGCGCCTATACTTGGAAAGACAACGAACTGATGGATACCTTCCACCATTATAAAGGATTAGACGCGCCTACACAGCCAACGATTCTTAATGACTTTACAGCGAATGACGGAGACGTTGAGCTTCCTCTTCTTATTTCAAGCTCGGCCTATGCTACTACTTCCAACCAATTGCTGAACTCTACGGAATTCTTGATCGGAAAAACAGCGGATTTCGAAATTATTGAAAAAGACATCTACAGAGACTACGAAGATTTATACGGAGCCTTAAACGGACAGATAGATGTATCGAGAGACGTAAATGCCGGAGTGGATATCACGAAGGTAACCATTGCAACCAACGAAATTCCGAATGGCGAATACTTTGTAAAAGTGCGCCACAGGGATAGAAACTTAAATTGGTCGCCATGGAGCGCCGTGAAATCGTTTAACGTGACGAATAGCGGCTTTGCTAATACGCAGATTCAATTGGATACTATTGCTTACCGACCAAACACGCCGATAAACGTTTCGTATACAGACGGACCGGGGAACCAAAGAGACTGGATTGCTTTGTATAAAATTAGCCAGACTCCGGGTGCCAGCAGTCCATCACAAGCTTGGGCGTATGTAAACGGACAAAGAAGCGGAACGGCAACGTTTAGCGGATTGACCCAGCCAGGAAGGTATTATGCTACATTTATGGAAAACGACGGCTATACAGAATTAGCGGACCGAAAAGAATTTTATGTAGGACCATTGGTTACTCTTGCGGCTAACGCACAGACGTATACTTCGGGAAGCCCTGTTACCTTGACTTTTGCCAACGGACCGCAATTGGCAAACGACTGGATTGGAATTTACAAAGTCGGACAGACTCCAGGCGGACCTGCTTCAACGCAATGGCGCTACGTGACTACGGCTTCGGGAAGCTTTACATTTAATAACCTCGCCGACGGCTACTATTTTGCTGAATATTTTCTTCAAGACGGCTATAACAGCATTGGGAATAAAGTATTTTTCCAAGTCGGAAACCAGATTACGCAATTGAATATCAACAAGACGATTTATAACCTGAACGAAAACATCATCGCTACTTGGACAAACGCTCCGGGCATCGTGAAAGACTGGCTTGGAATCTACCATGCTGGCGACGATCCGAACGTAGACGAATTGGTAAGCTTTACGTATTTTGACGGACTTCCGGAAGGCACGAAAGTGATCCAAGACGACAAGCTTCCGACCGAAGCAGGTGATTATTTTATCGTGATGTTTACGAACGATTCGTATAACGAAGTATCGAACCGAATCTCTTTTGTGGTAGAAGAAGCTTTAGGAACAGGCGAGTTTTCGTCTCAAAACGGCGTAAAAGTGTATCCGAACCCGATAAAAGCAGGCGAAAGAACGTATATCAAGTCCAAATACCCTATCGACCAGATCGATATGTTTGACATGACTGGAAACTTATTCTACTCTTCAAAAAACATCGACGATTACAACTTTTCGATTATCAACCAAAGCTTGCCAACCGGCACTTATATTCTTAAAATCCACTCTAATAAAGTTTACACTGTCAAGGTAGTCGTAAATTAAGTAGACCGCATCTAATAGCTAGAAAGCCTCCTGTAATGGGAGGCTTTTTTATTTTTAAGGCACTCGCCTCTTTTAAGATTCTCTTAGGTCTATTCAAAAAAACTTTTTTGTACATTCAACTAACTTATGAAAAAGCGACCATGAAAGACATTGCCCGCCGTTTTCCCGAAAATCCGTTGCTCAAGCCCAGCAACTTGCTGCCCAGCAGCATAGGACTACAAGTCATCTGCCTGCTTAATCCGGGTGTCTTTGTATTTGAAGATAAAACTTGGCTGTTGGTAAGAGTCGCTGAAAACATTCCTCAGAAAGAAGGCGTCATCTTCTTCCCCATCGCCAATGCGTTGGGCCAAATAGAGATTATCGAAATTCCTCTTGACGACCCTGACCTTATTGCCGATGATGCCCGTGTCATTACTTATAAAGGACAGGATTACCTGACCACGCTTTCGCACCTTCGCCTGTTGTGCAGTGACGACGGTATTCGTTTTTATGAACCGAATGATTATCCGTTATTGTCAGGAATCGGATATCTGGAACAATTTGGCATTGAAGACTGTCGTGTCAGCAAAATTGACAACACGTATCATCTGACCTATACCGCGGTTTCCAACAGCGGCGTGGGCGTCGGCTTGAGAATTACTACAGACTGGAAAACCTTTGAACAGAAAGGAATGATTTTTCCGCCGCACAATAAAGACTGTGCCATCTTTGAAGAGCGCATAAACGGCAAGTATTACGCCTTGCACCGTCCCAGCAGCAAAGAGATAGGTGGCAATTATATCTGGATTGCCGAATCGCCCGACGGACTGCATTGGGGAAATCACCAATGCATCGTCAAGACCAGAGAGCATCATTGGGACAGCGCCAGAGTCGGTGCCGGAGCCGCTCCTATCAAAACAGAACTGGGATGGCTCGAAATCTATCACGGTGCGAATGCCGAAAACTTCTATTGCCTCGGCGCTTTTTTGATGGACTTAGACCAACCTTCTAAAGTGATTTCCCGTACCGTAAAACCCATCATGATACCGACAGAATCTTATGAAACCAGCGGCTTCTTTGGCGGTGTCGTTTTTACGAACGGACATGTTGTTGATGGCGACCAGCTTACCATCTATTATGGCGCTGCCGATGAGTTTGTCTGCGGCGCTCATTTTTCTATTAAAGAAATCCTGTCGCTATTAGAATAAGCAAGCTTTTCTGTTAATCACTTAAAATGCCTCCTTCAGCAGCCATTGTGTCCGCTTGGCTATTTTTCACTTCCGATGCCCTGTTTATCACGCTACTTTTGAAAGAAATTAACCGTGATAAATACAACTATTATGACAAGAAATGATAAAATAGCCGCTGTAGTAGTCAGTTTCCTGATTACCCTAATTTTATATTACTTCCTTATCCCGAACAGGAATTGGCTCGGAAAACCTTATCTGGAAACCGCACAAAATGACGGATTTGCCGTAGTAGAACTCTTTACTTCCGAAGGATGCTCTAGCTGTCCTCCTGCCGACAAGCTTTTGGAAAAAATCCAGAAAGAATCGAATGGAAAGAAAATCTATTTTCTCGCTTTCCATGTTGATTACTGGGATCATCTTAACTGGAAAGACAGCTTCAGTTCTGAACAATCAACCAGCAGACAGCAGCAGTATTCTAGCTGGATGAACCGAACTCTCATCTATACCCCGCAATTTATCGTAAACGGCATTTCCGAATTCGGTGGCGACGATGCCCGAAAACTCTACAGTCTTGTAGCCGATGCTTTAGAAACCAAACCCGCCGCAGCCCTAGTCCTCGAAGCACATGCCAATAAGGAACAGCTCGAACTGAATTATGAGACTAATATTATTGAGAAAAATACCAGCCTATTTGTTGCCTTAGTGCAAAAGCAAGCAACTACCGAAGTGAAACGTGGCGAAAATGAAGGCCGTCTCTTGCATCATGTACAGATCGTAAGACAGACCCATACGCTATCTCTTGAAGAAAAACAAGGCAGACTGGTGGTGCCCAAGCCTGAAAACTTCAACACTACGGACTGGGAAATCATCGGGTTCCTGCAAGACGATACCACTGGTGCCATCAATGCGGCCACAAAAGCAACTTTTAATTAATCTAAAACTTTTTTTATGAAAAACATGCTCCTTACATTCATGGCTGCGGTGATAGTCCTTACCTGTACTTTAGAAAAAACAAGGCCCAGGCTTAAAGTTAATAGCACCGCTAACAAGCAAGACACTTCCAAAGTACGATCTCAAGCTAGTCCAGATTTTTGGCCTGCCGATCCTAGTTTTGAAATCTTGCCATAATAAAAAAGTCTCGCTATAGTTAGCAAGGCTTTTTTATTATCTGTTTTCCAGCCAGCCCAAAAAGGCGGTCGCCTTTTCTTTTCCGACCAACAGCTTTTCTTCTGTAGGAACCGTCAGCTTGAGGAGCAGCTTGCGCGAAAAATAGTGCTCTGCCTCTCTGATTGCAGAAAAATTCACCAGATATTGCCTGTTGACCCTAAAAAACTGACTCGGCGACAACAATTTATGCACCTCATCCAAAGACTGCGTTATCGGATATTCGCCTTTGTCAAACGTCATAATCGTAGGCGTTTCATTCTTTATAAAAAAATAAGCGATGTTTTCTGTCTGAACCGTCAGGTACTTATTATTTTTAAACACCAAAAAACTGCTCTTCCCTGCATTCTCTCCGCTTCTAGTCAGCAAATACTCAAAATCAGGTAGGTTCTTTTTATTCCTCTGGAAAAAGTTTTTAAGCTCAGCGGCCTTTTTGATAGCGGCAGCAATACTTTCTCTCGAAAACGGCTTCAATACATAATCGATACCATTTGCCTTAAAAGCCTCAATGGCATAATTGTCAAAAGCAGTACAGAAAATCACGGGAGACACTACTTCAACACTCTTGAAAATTTCAAAGCACAGTCCGTCTGCCAACTGTATGTCCATAAAAATAAGATCAGGCTGGTCATTTTCTGTAAGGTAGCTCACCGCACCATCTACACTTTGGATATACGATAGTATCTGTACATCAGGCCTGATGCTCATGATAAGCTGTCCTAGAGCTTTGGCTGTTTTAACTTCGTCTTCAATTATTATGATGGTCATAAATCAGGGGTATTTTTACTTTAAACGTAGTTTCATCTTTGTCAATTACGATCTCTTTGTGGATAAGATGCATAAACCGCTGGTTGATATTGTCGAGTCCTACACCTGTTGACAAGGCACCTTTTTTTAGCTGTATCGGATTTTCGATTACCAGAAAATCACTTTCAACATATAATCGAATTTGCAGAGGCTTGTCTAGCGATACCACATTGTGCTTGATACAATTCTCGATCAGCAGCTGCAAAGTAAACGGCGGGATTGACGAATCATAATGCCTGGCATCGATGTCGTCTACCAAAACAAATCCATCTTCAAAACGAGCTTTCAACAAATACGTATACGCCTCTAGGATCTGGAGTTCTTCCCGCAGCGGAATCAAGTCAAGCTTCCTGCTTTCGAGCGTAAAACGATAGAAGTCCGAAAGCTTCAGGATAAAATCAGAACTTTGCGGATCCTGCATGTCCACCATAGATTTGAGTGTATTCAGGCTGTTGAACAAGAAATGCGGATTGACTTGCTGCTTTAACAATTCATATTGGGCACCAAGATGTCCCGACTTCGTCTTTTCCAGTTCCAGTCCTATCTGCTGCGTCTGGTAATTTTGGAAAAGCAAGTGCAGGAACATATAAACAATCAGGTTGATCAAGACGCCTCGCAGCTCAAACATGATGGGCGCATCCATCTTCGTGACCTGAAAAAGCTCCTGATGCGCGATAACCAAAACCACCATCATCACGATACCCATAACAACACTCAACAGCAGTTTCCCATTTATCAGGCTCTTGGCAGTGCGACGCGACGTAAATTTTGGGAGGCTGTAGATATTATAATACCAGATAAAAAGCGAAAACAAAAACGTAATCGATGAGTTGATAATGATATCGCCCAGCATCGAATCGTGGTCAAATAATTTAGGGATTGATGCAAGGATAGCCAGTGCTATGGAACTTCCCCATATCACCTTTCGGGAAACCTGAAACCGTTTTTTTTCTTTTTCCATATGCTGTAGTAGTAATTGAATCCCTGCCTGTCAAAGATAGGATTTTTAAATATTTAAAAAGCTGGAAGAAACTTCCAGCTTGAGTGAATAGATAAGCAGTTCTCATTCTTAGAAAACAGCTTTTGAAGCGCCTGAAATAGCGCCTGTGTTAGTGTCCTGTACAAAGCCTATAATTTCAAAGCTCTTATTATTAAAACCTTTTGGCAGCGTCAAGGTTGTAGTTCCTTTTTTGTTTCCAGCCAAAGCTGTACTATGCAAATGATGCACAATCTGGAAATGCGACAGGATTCGGTTTGCATTCTCGCCTCGCTTTACGTTACTCTGCGCCGTCTTTTGCACGATGGCCAAAAGCAGTCGGCTGTTTTTTGAAGCGCCATTTACAGAATGACTTACCGTAATCTTGTTGCCAGACTGTACTGTTTTCAAAGTCACGTCAGCGGTAGCGGCCATCGAAAGGGCTTTCTTAGTAGCATTTCTCACTGCAGTTTCCTCAGAACCTATAAGCCCGACCTTTCCATTGATGATAAGCTGCGGCGTATAAACCGAACTGCCAAGCCATTTTGAATACTCATACTGCCTTTTGGTATAGTCTGCATCGCTAAAGACATCCTTCCAGCCCTGTTTGTCCCAATAATCCACATGATAGGAAAGTACATAGACTTCGCTGTCCATATATTCTTTTTGGATTTTGCCCATAAGCTCATCTGCAGGCGGACAGCTGGAACAGCCTTCGGAAGTAAACAATTCTAATACAGCAAAACCTTTTTTAGTGGCCTTGCTCTGTCCAAAAACATTCGTTGCTGCTACAAGTGCAAGAATCAAAATAGGCAATAGTTTTATTTTTTTCATAGTTTGATAGTAATTAGGATTTTTGATTTAGGATTTTTGATCTGGAGTTTCTGACTTAAATAGAAAAGCCCTATTTGCGGGCTATTCTATTTTAGGCTTTGCTTATATTAGATTAATCGTCACTCCGATATTGCCTCTCGTCGCTTTAGAATACGGACAAGTCTGGTGTGCGGCATCGGTAATAGCTCGTGCTGTTTCCGTATCCAAGCCAGGAAGGCTTACATTCAGGCGAGCTTGTAAAAAATATGCTCCGTCGGTCATGCCTAAATCTACTTCTGCATCAACAGCTGTTTCTGCCGGAAGCTTGATTTTCATCTGTGCTGCAGCTATTCCCATAGCTCCAATAAAGCAAGCCGACCAGCCTGCTGCGAAAAGTTGCTCTGGATTCGTTCCACTGCCAGCAGAACCTGGAGACGAAAGCTTGATGTCAAGACGGTTGTCGGAACTTTGTGATGCGCCTTCACGGCCTCCGGTCGTGTGCGTTTTTCCTGTATACAATACTTTTTCTGGTTGAAGGATGTTGTTTTCCATTGTCGTAAATTTTTAAATGTTGTTTTTATATTGTTTGAATTATAGGCCAAAAGTAGGCCGGTCTAATACCTCATCCAATGACTAAATGGCTCAAGTGGACAAAGTAGATTGTGAATCGGACATTGCTGAGCCTGATTATTTTGTATAGCCATCAACTTCAATGATAGCATCGGCAAAAGCTCGTGGATCTTCCTGCGGTACATTATGTCCTATCCCGTTTAACATCTTGTGCGAATACTTTCCTGTGAATTTGTTCGCATAGGATTTCCCGTCTGCCGCTGCCCCGTCAAAATCACTGCCGATAGTTATAGCCGGTACTGTAATTGACGGACGTGCTGCTAAGCGTTTTTCTAAATCATCATATTTCGATTCGCCTTTGGCAAGAGACAATCTCCAGCGGTAATTGTGGATGACGATCGCAACATGGTCTGGATTGTTGAAAGACTGCGCTGTCCTGTCGAAAGTAGCCGTGTCGAAGTCCCATTTCGGAGAAGCCAGCTTCCAAATCTGTTTGTTGAAATCATAGGTGTTTTTAGCATAGCCCAGCTCGCCACGTTCTGTAGAAAAATAGTATTGGTACCACCATCCCAATTCAGCCGCAGGCGGTAGAGGCTGTTTGTTTGTTTCGAGATTTACAATCAGGTAGCCGCTCACAGAAACAAGTCCTTTTACGCGTTCTGGCCAAAGTGCCGCCATGATAACGGCTGTTCTTGCGCCCCAGTCAAAACCTCCAACAATAGCCTTATCTATTTTTAGCGCATCCATAAAAGCAATGATGTCTGATGCGATGGCTGATTGCTGTCCGTTTCTAGGAGTAGCTTCTGAAAGAAAATAAGTAGTCCCAGAGCCTCTTAGATAAGGAGCAATAACTCTGTAGCCTTTAGAAACCAGCATCGGAACCACCTCTTCAAAACTGTGGATGTCATAAGGCCAGCCATGCAATAGAATTACTGGAGTGCCGTTTGCAGGACCTGCTTCTGTGTAACCGATATTCAATACGCCCGCATTGATTTGTTTTAAAGTGCCCAGCGAATTTGCTGTTTTGACAGAATTGACATTTTGGGCATTTGTCTTTTTTGTTTGGGCATTGGCGGATATACTGCTGAAAATGACCAAGGCAAATACGGCTATCGTATTGCTAAACTTATATTTTAGTATCTTAAACATGATTTCAGTTGTTAAGGTTTATGGCTTCTTTTACTAATTAGCGAAGCGATCTGAATGCGGCGCGAAGTTCTTCAGCAAAAAGCTGTGGTTCTTCCCAAGAAGCAAAGTGTCCGCCTTTTTTTACTTCGTTGAAATAAATCAGGTTTTTATAGCTGCGCTCTGTCCAGCTTTTAGGCGCTTGGTAGATTTCTCCAGGGAATACGGTCACGGCAACCGGAATCTTGATTTCTGCTGTCCTTTGTTCGCCAGCATTAAAATTGTTTGTATTGTTCTCCCAGTACAATTGTGCCGATGAAGCCGCCGTATTGGTCAGCCAGTACAATGAAATATCGTCAAGCATCTCGTCTTTTGTAAGCGACTTTTCTGCATTGCCGCCGCTATAGGTCCATTCATTAAACTTGTCTAAGAAAAAAGAAGCAAGCGCTACAGGCGAATCTGTAAGTCCATAGCCTAGAGTCTGCGGACGGGTAACCATCATTCCGGCATAACCGCTGCCTTTGGTATATAATTTATTAAGAGATGCATACGCCGATTTCTCTTTGGCTGTTAATCCTGCTGGCGCTGGTGCTCCATTTTTTAGTGCCTGTGCGATTTCTGCCGGAACTGTTGCTGGCATATTTACGTGAATACCTAACAATCCTTGTGGTGCTTGGCGTGCCATTGCATCTGCAATTACCGAACCCCAATCGCCACCTTGCGATACATATTTTTTGTAGCCCAAACGTTTCATCAGCACATCCCAAGCCTTTCCGATACGGTCTGGTCCCCAGCCTGTGCCTTTAGGTTTTTCAGAAAACCCATAACCCGGCATCGAAGGCAATACAAGATCGAAAGCATCTTCAGCACGACCTCCATAAGCCGTTGGATCGGTAAGCGGGCCAACTACTTTCAAAAGCTCAAAGACAGATCCCGGCCAGCCATGAGTGATAATTAGCGGCATGGCATTTTTATGCTTTGAACGGATGTGTATGAATTGGATATCCAACCCATCGATGTTGGTAACAAACTGAGGCAGCGAATTTAGTTTTGCTTCCGCTTTGCGCCAGTCGTAATCAGTTCCCCAATAGGCAGCAAGTTTTTGGATCTGCTCCAATTTTACGCCTTGTGATTGGTCGCCTACCGTTTCTTTGTCTGGCCATCTGGTCGCATTGATGCGTTGGCGAAGCTCGGTCAGTGCTTCTTGCGAAACGCTGATGTGATACGGACGAACCGCTTCTAAATCTTTTGTGTTTTTTGCTGGATTTTTCTGTGCAAAGCCAGCTGTCCCGATCAGGATAAGAGTCCCTGCCAAAAATCTGCTGGCAAGACTACGGTTGTTTGTTTTGATTGTTTTCATTTTGCTTTTGATTATTAAATTATGTGATTATTGTTTTAATTTCTTGGTCAAAAGTATTTCGATAGCAAGCGCTACACAATCAAGAAATAGTCTAAACGGACGAAGTGAAGAGTGAAACGGACATTCATAAGCTTGAAAATTTTATAGGAATTGTATAGTGTAAATTCATCTTTGCAAACAAAGAACATTAAGGATAAAATACAGTAAACGATACAGTCCTGAAACAAGAAGATTTGTTATATATTTGATTAATTATAAAGAGTAAACTAGTTTATCATTGCATGAAAAAGCTTCAGATTATTTTATTATTCTTACTATCAACAGCAGTATACAGTCAAAAGAATCCTTTTCTTGGACTTAAATATGATACGATCGTGATGTATGATTTTTCAGGCGGTAAAGAATCTGACATCAGTATTATTACGGATAAAGGCAAACTATCAGAAACTGTAACCCAACAGATTATCCTTGATGAAAAGACAAGCAAGCAATTGAGCCTAAAATTAGGAAGCAAGCTATCGTATGGTGCAGGAACGGCATCTTGCTTTGACCCACATTTAGGATTCGTATATTATCTGAAAGGGAAAGTCGTTGCTCATGTTTCGGTTTGTCTTCAATGCAACAGACTAAGGTCTAGTGTTACTATTCCCGCGCAAAAACAAGGAAAAACTGGCAATGGTGATGAAGCCTATTATCTCTTAGATGGTATGAGTGACTCTTTCAAACAGTATTTGAATAACCTTGTGATAAAGTATAAATTTTCACATCCTCTATAAAGAATCTAAAACAATTATGGGCACTGCTCCTATCCTCAAAACTAAACAATGACAAGTTCTAAAAAATACGCCTTCCTTCTACTCTTGCTGTTTCTAAATGCAAGCGCCTATGCCCAAAAAGAAATCTCGATTACGATTGACGATCCCAATACAGCTCTGACTCCAAAACTCGAATGGCAGGAAAGAAACGATGCCCTCTTAAAAACACTCAAAAAACACCGCATCAAAGCGGCTTTGTTTGTCTGTGGCATGAGAGTAGCCGATTCAAACGGAAAGACACTCTTGGAACAATGGGACGACCAAGGCCATTTAATCTGCAATCACTCCTACTCGCATCTATATTATAACGGCAAATCGACCACCTTTAAAAAATTCAGCAATGATTTTCTTAAAGGCGACAGTATCATCACTACTTACAAGCATTATACAAAGTATTTTAGATTTCCGTATCTGAAAGAAGGCAACACCGCCGAAAAAATAGATTCGATGCGCGTATTTTTATCCCAGAACGGCTATAAAAATGGCGCGGTTACGATAGACGCTTCCGACTGGTATATTGATGCTGAAATAGCAAAAGCCTTAAAGCAGGATATCAATACCGACCTTACGCCCTATAAAAACTATTACATCCAGCATATCTTAGACCGAGCTTCCTATTATGATTCGCTGGCTGTTTCGGTATTCCACAGGCCCGTCAAGCATACGCTGCTGATACATCATTCTCTATTGAATGCCTTGTTCCTCGACGATCTGCTGATTGTCTTAAAGAAAAACGGCTGGAAGTTGATTGACGCCAAAACGGCTTTCAAAGATTCTGTTTTTGAGGAGGCGCCTCAAATTGTGCCTTGCGGCGAAAGCATTATCTGGCAGTGCGCCAAAAGAATAGAAGCTATTGCGGCAACGCTGCGTTATCCTGGCGAAGATGGCGAATACGAAAAAGTACCGTTGGAAGAAATGGTCAAGGCTTATTCTAAGAAACCGTAAGGTATTCGCTTCCAAATCATATTTCTGTCAAGACTTCATAAAAAATCGCCTGAAGATTACTTCAGGCGATTTTAGCAATTGATATAATGTGTGCTTATTTCTTAACAGCCCTAAACACTTTAGAGAATTCTCCAGCAACAACCTTCACGATATACGTTCCGGAAGGTAGATCAGAAAAATTCAACTGACAAGTAATTCCATTGGCTTTTTTTGCGATTACCTGCTGTCCGAGCATATTAAATACTGTAGCAGCATCGATGGTTTCTGTATAATCGATAGTCAGCACATCTTGAACCGGATTTGGATAATACTTAAAATCATCACTTTCAAAAGCAGGAGCCCCTAACTCCGTTCCGGCAATAACCTTCAATCGTACGATGCTCTCTCCACAGCTAGAAGCTACGGTCTGCGACGCATAATAGATACCTCCAGCAACAATTGGGTCTGTTGGAGACAGCAAATTTCCTCCTGTCGGTGCATCATACCATAGTATATTTTCTCCTGTTACGTCGAAATCAGCCAGCGTTTCGCCTGTTACAAAATCTTGTGTTTCTTGCCCCGTTGGAGCCTGAGTCTGATTTTTTACGGTTATCGATAAAGTCTGTGCTATCGCACAAGCTCCTTCTTCTGGAGTAAACACATAATCCGCTGTACCTGGCTGTGCCGTATCGATTGTTGCTGGAGACCAAGTTCCAACAACGCCGTTTGGAGAAACCAAGGCCAAAGCAGGAGCCGCCGTTCCTTGGCATACGTCGGCGACAGGTGCAAAATCAGGCGTGGCTTTTGGAATTATGACAACCGATAGTGTCTGCGGTACCAAGCAAAGCACTCCCGTTACTTCTGTTGGCGTAAATACGTAGTCAAACGTACCTGTCTGTACTGTTGAAATTTCAGCCGGACTCCAGGTTCCTGCGATTCCGTTTGGAGCTACTAGTGCCAAAGTTGGAGCAGCAGCATCTTTGCAGATTGGTGTCAGGGTTTCAAAATTTGGAATCGCTTGCGGCGTTATCGTTACTAAAACTTGTACTCTCCTGCTCTCGCAACCATCAACGGTTTGCGATACATAATAAGAGCCTGTTGTCAGCGGATAGGTATTGGCTAAAACTTCTCCAAAAGTACCTCCGGCATACCATTGTACCAAGGCGTCTTGGATAGTCGTGGCGCGCAAATCTTCTACCGTAGCTCCTTCGCAAAAAGTCTGCGGAGTAACTACCGGATCTGGCGTATTGATGACTACGGCAACTTCGGTTCTTGGTCCTTCGCAGTCGCCATTTTTCTGTGATACAAAATAAGACTGGGTTGTTAAGTTTGCAGCGCTTTCTAATGCTTCTGTCGCTGTGGCACTTGCATACCAGATAATTGATGCCGATGGTGCTGGAACCAGAGAAGCTGCAGTCGTAGTACCGCAAAACGTCTGTGCAGCCGCTGTAGGAGCCGCTGGCAATTCGGTAATGGTTATAACTACAGGTATCCTTGTACTTTCGCAACTGCCAATAGCTTGTGACACATAATAGGTCTGTGTTTGCAGTGCAGCGGTATCCGCCAAAGCTTCAGTAGCATCGGTGGTAGCATACCAATGCGCAGTAGCTTCGGCAATTGTAGTAGCCGTTAGTTCTGCAACGGTTGCCGAGGCACAAAAAGTCTGCGGCAAGGCTGTTGGAGGATTCGGTACGGCACAATTCAGCTCATACGCTCCCATGTCTGGAGTACCATCATAAAATCGATCGTTTCCGAGAATATCAGTAACAATAGCAGCTATATTAGGCGTACTTCCTGGTGCATAATAGTTGTTGCTTCCTGCATCTACGGCAGGACTCCCTTGTTGAAGTTTATAATTGCCATTGGCAGCATCAGTAAACAACGGATCAGTAGTACCGTCTATATTTCCGTTGGCATCATTTGTGGTAGCACCTTGGACAAGGCTATGCGTATATTGTGGTAATGCTTGCGCATTTGTATAATAAACTCCAGTAAGGTTATCATAAACAATACTATTTCTAATTTTTAGAGAGGAACTTGTGTTGTATATCGCACCTCCATTCACAACGGCACTATTTCTTGCGACAGTAACATTTGTCAAGATGGGTGACTTAGCAATGCCAAAACGTTCTATATAAAATCCGCCGCCTAGGCCTTCTGCCGTATTATCGCTGATAACGCAGTTGGTAACTACATCATCGGTATCGGTACTATAAAACCCGCCACCATCTTTAGCAAAATTGCCTTTGATAACCACGTTAGTCAGTATGGTCGTTCCGGTATTGTTCTTTATCCCGCCTCCTAATTTCGTCGTATGGTTTTCGCTGATTTCTACATCGATAAGCGTTGGCGTTGCCGCAAAATTATTAATTCCTCCGCCGCCTTCAGATGTTCCTCCTCTAGCCGAGTTCCCATTGACGATTCCGTTAGACAGATAGGGCTTGGATTGGCTCTTGTCATTTTGCATTCCAGCTCCTTGTTCTGAGATATTCTTGCTTATGGTAAAATTGGTAATCGTTGGGGAAGATGTATCGTTATACATTCCACCGCCTCTTATGCCGGCTACATTTCCAACAATCACAATATTAGAAACGATAGGCGACGAAAAGTAATTATACATTCCTCCAGCAACATTATTGGGTACAAATTTGTTCGATCCAATAATTTTTATTGTTCCTGCCATATTAGCGTTCCCTCCACGGATTGTAAATCCGTCTAAGACAGTTGTATTTGTTATTGCGTTGGCGGCACTTACTCCAACACCCATAACTACGTGATAGGCATTTTCGTCATTGTTTGTTATCGTAAGCGTACTTCCGATACCCGATATTACATCATTATTGCTGTAATCTCCGCTCAAAATAGAAGCATTTGCTGTCAAAGTCAAGTCTCTTTGCGTCAATTGAGTTTCGGTGCCCGCAAAGCCGCCATACATCTTGACATTATTGACCAAAACGAAAGCATTATTTCTATCGGTCGGATTGGTCCCGCTAAGGTTGTCAACACGGTATAGCGGATAATACGTCCCGCCTGCTACCCAAATCTGGGTTATGGTTCCTGCTGTCAGTTCTCTTGCGGCCTTTACGGCATCGGCGGCTTCGCCCAAAGCATTGGTCCAGCTGCTGCCGTTTCCTGTCGCTCCTTTTTTAACATAGAGTATACCATTGGCATCTGGAACGGCTTGCGCCCATACTGAGTCTGCTGCAACTAGCAGTACCAAAAGCACGGCAAAATGCCTTACTTTTTCTTGTAATTTTTTGTTCATAAATACATTGTTATTTTAAGGTTTGTTTATTCTTGTCTGCGCTTGTTTCAAACGGCAACAAACATATACCTCTTGTATTACCCTACGATTTCAAAATGAACAAATAAAAATTACGATTGTGTTAACCAGATAGTTACATCGTTAAGAGACTTCAGACCCAAACTAAAACGCATAAAAAAGCTCCTAGATTTAGGAGCTTTCTACTTATGAAATCAGTTGCAATGAATGGACGGACAGTCCTCGATTAAGCTTTCGTTTTAGCCGCTTCTTCTTTTTTAGCCTTTGCTTCGGTTTTTTTCATTTCCTTGTTTTCTGCTTTTTTAGCATGTTTTACTTCTTTTTTGACTTCTGCTTTTGATTCTTTTTGTTGTGCATTCATCATAGCACTAGTTCCTAAAACAAAAACGGCTAACATCATTAATTTTTTCATGATTTCTATTTTTTTAAATTAAACAAGATTGTTTGTTTCTTAATTATAGGTCAAAGTTAGGACCGCTAGATGAAGAACAAATGAAGATAGGCTGCTGTTAATTTGTTTAACTTTTAATTAACTTTTCGGGAAATAAAGCGTAAAGGTCGTTCCGATACCAACCTCGGAAGCTACCTTGATTTCTATCTTGTGGAGGGTGGCAATGCTTGACACGATGGCAAGGCCCAATCCTTGTCCCTCATCTTCCAGATTAATTTTCATGAATCGGTTAAAAATCTGAGACAGCTGTACTTCCGTCATTCCTTTTCCAGTATCCGAAATAGCTATGGCATAACGGTCATCCTGTAAAGAATCTGAAATGGATACGCTTCCGCCGTCTGGCGTAAACTTGATGGCATTGAATAGGATGTTATAAAACAAGATGTGCAGCAAGGTCTTGTTGCCTTCAAACAGAAAATGGTGCTGGATAGTGCTAGACACCTGAAGTTGTTTTATTTCAATCCGATCTTCTAAATCTCTAAGCAGGTCTGTAATGAGGACAGCGAAATCTATCGCTTCAAAATTAGAGTACTGATTGTTTTCTATACGCGAAATAAGCAATAGGTTATTGATGATGCGTTTTAAGGTATCAAGATTACGAAGCGAGACAGCAATCTTGTCAATGCCTTCGTCATTGATGGATTCGTTATTCAGCAGGTTTTCCAATCGGTTCTGGAGGATCGAGATCGGCGTGAGCAGTTCGTGGGAAACGTTTGCTATAAACTGTTTTTCTTTTTTAAACTGTTCCTGGATGCGGTTCATCATTTCATTCAGTCCATTATCTAGCAATATAAAATCCGAAGTAGTCGTATGCACTTTAGAATGATCGAACAATTCAGGCTCATTGATTAAATTGATCTTCTTGTCGATAATCTTCTGGAAAGGACGCAACAGGTAATCGATAAAGAACGACTGGGCAAAATGCGACAGGATAAGCGTTACCGTAAGCAGCAGCAAGATTACCAGATGGAACTTTTCTAGCAGTTCGTTGACCTCGCTCAGCCGCTCTCCTATTTCAAGGACATAATCGGTATTCTTATACGTAAAATGATGGTACAGGACGCGATACTCGTTCTGTTCTTTTTCTACGACTCGAGGCTCATCTACAAAATAGTCTTTTTGTTTTGCGGCTTTAGCTTTAGAACGGTACAATTGCAGGAACTCGCTGTGCAGGTTCGAAAAGCTTACATACAGCTCCGTACTGTCGTTTCGTTCTATAAAAGCATTGATTTCGGAAGTATTCAGGTTCTTGACAAACTTGTCCCGCTTTTCGATCATCGAGCTTTCGATGTTCTTGTAGGCTACTTTCTTGATTACAAAAGACAACGTGAACCACATGATCGCCAGAAGGAGCAGGCGGATGACAGCGCTAAAGATTGATATTTTATGTTTTAGCTTCATGCTCTAGCTTATAATTCGATAGCCCACATTCCGCACCGTTTCAAACCATTCTATCGAAGCATGCTTGTCGAGCTTCTTGCGGAGGTTGCGCACATGCACGTCTATAAAATTAGAATCGGAACTGACTTCCAGCACATCGCCCCAGACATGTTCCGTGAGCTGCAAGCGTGTAATGACCCTATTTTTGTTGAGGACGAGGTATTGAAAGATGTCAAATTCTTTTTTGGTCAATGCAATCGGATTCTCCTTAAAACTTACCTTATAATCCTGCAATTGAATCTTGAATCCGTGCACGTCTAGCTCATTCACGGCAAATCCATGAATACGACGGATAACGGCATACAAACGCGCGCCCAGCTCGGTCAGCGCAAAAGGCTTGGTGAGATAGTCGTCGGCACCCAGTTCCAGCCCATTGATTTTATCGTCGAGTTCGCCCCGCGCCGTAATCACAATCACGGCCATTTTAGATTTTGCTTTCCGCACGCTTTTCAATACGTCGAATCCACTTCCGTCGGGCAAGCCCAAGTCCAGCAGCATGGCATCGTATTGGTTGACTTCTGCTTCTTCCAGAGCGCTTTCGCACGTAGCAGCCCATTTGCAGATGTAGCCGCTCTTGGAAAGATAATCGATCAGCTCAACGGCTAGTTCTTTCGTATCTTCAACAATCAGGATATTCATAGGAAAGTGTTTGACAGTTTAAAAATAGTGTTTCTGAGGCTATCAAAAAAGAAAAACTTCTCCTAAACTATAGTGTTTTGTGTTTAGGAGAAGCTGCAATCAAAAAAAACATAGCCAATCAACGATCTTTTTCCACCAGCTGCAGGAAGTCGCCAGCACCATCAAAAACAGCATCATAAAATCGGGAACTGTTTTCAAGTCCCACTTCATAAGTATATTCGTTTTTATCGTTTCGCACTTTAACGGCTTCAGCAATCTTATAAGCTGGATAATTCTTTTTTAGGTAGCTTATAGTGGCAAGCGGCAATTGGTTGGGCGCTATACCATGCTTAAGCACCTGCATTTCTCCTCTTAAGTTATAATAGGCCGATACTTTAGCGCCCTGCATCGTAAACTCGGCTACAAAAAGTTCTTCATCATCGTCTCCGTCTCCATATTCGTTTCTCCATTCTGGAATACTTTTAGGAAATTCTTTTTCAAAAGCAATTCTAGCCTCGATTGGAGGAACATATTTTTGGCTTTTGGTATCAGCTTGCCCATAAAAGCTGATTGAGGCAAGCAATAGCGCTGATAGGATTATTTTTTTCATGGTTTTGCTTTTTAATAAATACAGAACGAAGTTACAATCTGAAAATGAAGAGCAAATGAAGAATCAAAAAAGTTGCTATTTATTTGGCCAGATTTAACTTCTCAAAAAACAAACCTGCTATTTGAAGTCGTATTTTAGCAGAACAGCCTTATTACTTACTTATCACATGAAAAATTATCTTTTTTTGCTGCTCGCTATTGTCTTTGAAACGATAGCTACTTCTTCCCTCAAAGCTTCGGAACAATTCACGAAGCTGGTTCCGAGCCTTATCACGATTATCGGCTATATTGCCGCATTTTATCTCTTGAGCCTTACGCTGAGGTCGATTCCGGTAGGCATTGCTTATGCAATCTGGTCGGGCATTGGGATTGTTCTCGTAACGTTGGTGGGTATTGTTATGTTCAAGCAGGTTCCGGACCTACCTGCTATAATCGGATTGCTGCTGATTATAGCCGGCGTGGTGGTCATTAATGTTTTTTCTAAGACATCGGCGCATTAGACTGCGGCATTGCGAGCATTGCCCCCATTACTTCCTATCAAGACACCATTGGCGAGGCTGATTCACCAGTTAACGGGTGTCCAACAGGCGCGCGTGACGTTCTATCGCCCGCCGATGGCGTTCTGGACGTCAAAATTGGCGTTCGGAACGCCAATTTTGACGTTGGTAGACGCCATTTTTCACGTTTGGAACGCCAAATTTGGCGTTCGGGACCCCGTTCATGGCGTTGCTAACGTCACGCGCGGGGTTCGGAACGCCATCGGCGGGTGATAGAACGTCATTTGTGGGTTTATCATTCAATTAAGTACATACACTTGTGGCAACCTTGCCTTTAATTCTTGACTCGATAATATTTTTGTTTTCCGTAGGTTATTTTATTCGGATTTATCTTTATCTTATTGTCAAAGAATAGTTTAGTTTCATGTTTCTGAATAATTTTAATTATAAATTTATTTGAGCTAACATTTTTCACTGCGTAAACATTCTCTTTATCTGATAACCCAATATAAAATATTTCAATTTTTGATATTTTATTAGCCATTGTATTTAAGTCAATTTCACCGTTTATATCACTTAAAAAATTCGATGCATCATTCAACCTAACAGTTACACCTCCTAGTCCTATATCGTCATTATCCACAATTTTAATATAAGTTTTCTCTGAAGCGGTTTCATCTACTTCTATATAATCACTCTTATATTCATCGTTGCTTTTCAAGTATAAATGGTTGTTGTGAATTTTCCAAGTCCCTTCACTTTCCTGATACAAAAGTGGAGCTTCATAAGAATATTTAAATGAATTCTCGCTTAAAACAAAAATCCCTTTAGATATAGCTCCAGTATATTCATAGGTTCCCGCAAGTTTATCTTTATTTAGAGGTATACAGGATACACAAAAAAGGATATTAACAAAAATCAATATTTTAATTTTTTTTATCATTTTTCCAGTTTAATTTTTAATCTTCACAACCTTTATTTCCTGTTTGCTCTTTATCGCTTTTTATAGGAAGTTGAATATCATACTTTTTTGTGACATATAACAAACTCTAGATAAAAAACTGCTATAAATTGATATACTAATAGGCAAAAAACGTCGTATTTAGCTACAAATACGTATCTTGGCATCGTTTTATGATAGAAATAAACTACAAAATATGGCATATCGATTCCTCTTTTTATGGCTTTGTTTTTTTACAGCCGCAGCATTTGCTCAAAAGCCTGTGTTCAACATCCGATTCTCAGAACAATTGGCTGTTTTTGTGTTTGTACAGGAGATTCATCCCGACCGTCGCGACAATCCGTTTAAGACCGAGTTTTCAAAATCTAAGTACAATACCGAAAAATATCAAAAGCTGATTGCTGAGATGGACACGTTAGCCATCGATTATACCTACCATTTTTCGGAATATCCATACGGTTCAAAAATACCAGGCATGACAACAGAATTCCTGAAGAAGAACCTGATTGCGACAGACAACCTAAAAGAATTCAAAAATCGCTCTGCCGGACTCGTCACCAACAAGCCGTTGATTCGGCTGGCAGACATCATTTCAGAATTTACGCCTATCTATCGAGAGCTGATCTACGAACCTAATAAGAAGGAATTCGAGAAGCAGCTGGCCCACATACAAGAATACAGCCGTGCCCACAACATCAGCGGTTATTTTGAGACGGGACTTGCCTTTTACGGTTCTAGCTGGGACAGTTCTATTCCTTTTGAGATTGCTTTTTATCCGCTACCGAATTCTGAAGGCTTTACCGCACAGGCTTTTTATAACAATTTTGTCAGTGCGGTGCAGACTGACCTTACCGACCATGTGTCGCTATTCAGCGTGATGCTGCACGAAATCTACCATATCGTTTATGACGAGCAGCCGCTAGCGCTTAAAAAACAACTGTATGCCGCTTTCAAGCAGAACCCTTCCAAAAATAGCGCCTATGCTTATATGCTGTTGAATGAGGTACTGGCAACAGCTTTAGGCAATGGCTATGTAATGGAAAAACTAAACGGTACGCTGGACGAAGGAAAATGGTACAACTGGAAATATATCAACGAGATGGCCAAAAAGAGCTATCCGCTAGTCTTAAAGTATATAACTGAGAAAAAGGCAATGGACAAAGAGTTTGTAGATGCCTATATCCAACTCTATGACGATAATTTCCCGAACTGGAGCAATGAGATGAACAACATCATGTGCTTTAGGTATATGATTTCCGACAACAAAGAAGACTTTAGGACCATCAGGCAGCAATACAAGCGTCGCTCTATGACCGAAGAAGAAGATCAGGTGACAGAAAACAGCATCGAAAAGATGAAAGCCGTGCCGATGACCAAAATAATCATCGTCTCAAAAGACCACGCCGCCAAGCTGGAACTCATAAAGCGCAAATTTCCGGAACTCAAAAACTGGAAGTACAAAAAAGACAAAGAGTTTACCTATAACATCCAGCTAGAAGACAAGACACAGCTCTTTATTATCAATCAGATAAACACGCCGACGGAAAAGCTTATCGAAAAATTGGCGGTGCAAAAACAATAAGGCAGAACGCTATGGCGAAAGTCCCTTCATCCTCTTTAGACAATACTTTTAAAGACCTGGCTATAGCTAGACAACTCGTGTATGACAACATCGGATTAGTCCTTACTGCCCTAAAAGCCGATGCTGAAAGCGCCGAATATGCAGCCTGTACTTTTACGTTAGGCGGAAAGCCTGTCCTGTACAGAAGCTCCAAGATTACGCCCAAGAAAATCGGGCAGTTTGTTACGCTATGGAAAAGAAACTCAAAAGGAATAACCGAGCCCTTTAGCAGTTCAGACCTTTTTGATTTCATTATCATATCAGCGAGAAGCGGCGGTAATTTCGGACAGTTTATCTTTCCAAAATCAATACTCTTAGAAAAAGGGATTGTCTCTTCCGGCACTAAAGAAGGAAAACGCGGCATCCGTGTCTATCCGCCATGGGACAAACCCACGAGCAAACAGGCCGAAAAGACACAGCAATGGCAAGTGTTTTATTTCTTGGAAATTAAGGAAGACGGCACGACAGACCTCGAACGGGCATCCGAATTAATTACGTTGCTGACAGTTTAGTTATTTTCGAGTATAAATACGGAAAGAATGATACTCGTTGTCTTTTGTAGCTACCCACACGCTATAAATTCCTTCTGCTACAGAATAGATGCCATAACGATATACATCGCCCTTAACGCTAAAGTTTTTCCGCTTGTTATTATTGCTCTCCAGAAATTCCAATTCGAATTCACCGTTACCTTTGGGACGAATCAATAAGTTTGAAGTCGTACCATCTTCAAAAGTTTCGATCCAATGGCTAGAAGACAGTGCTACGTTCACGATGCTTCCATCGTATTCTTTATAGTAAAAGCTTTTCCCCGAAAAGAAAGCATCACTTTCTTTTTTTGAAAGTTTAGACTTTGGTTTCTCCGCCAGCTTGCCCCAGTCGCTTTTATTCTCCTCCATGCCAGCCAAGATATCAAGGAAAGCTTGGCAATTCCGCTGAAGCCTGAAATAAACCCGATTTACTAAAGAATCTGCTTGCGCCTGAGAAGTTACTTTTGCCTTTTCATAAAAAGCGGGCAGATGTTTCTCGAACACCATCATGATCTTGGTTTCATCTTTGACCTCCTTTAGTTCTTTAAATGACTCGCACATTTTTGAAGCCAAAGAATCTACTTGTTGTATGGTTTGGCTGTTCATAGTAGCATACGAAAGCACTAAAAGAATAAGGACATATTTTTTCATTCCTAATGATTTTTTTAGGAAGCTAATATAAGAAAGTCCTGATAAATAGTACTACGCTAGCGTATTCATGCCCCTTTTTTACTCTCATCCCGCATCGAATCAACACTATACGGGCCTGCTCCAAAATACGCCAGCATCAGCGCCGCGCCTATAATCGAGATATTTTTCATAAACGTGAGCAGTACCAGCTCGTGAAGCATCGGGTCTTCCACAGTCCAAAAATCATGCATGATAAACGTGACCGGAAGCAAGAAGATGATAATAAGCCAAGCGCCCCATTTCGCCATAAAGCCAAACAAGATGCTGAGCCCTGCCGCCATTTCAAAAATACCGACCAGCGGAATCAGTATATAAGACAGCGGAATGCCCTTGGCCGCCGCCTCATAGACAAAGGTGTCAGAAAATTTGGCAATAGAAGAATACATAAAGATGATGCTAAAAAGAAACCTGCCGATTAAGGGTATATATTTCATGATACTTGAGTTTTAAGCTGTATTAAATGTACGCCTTAAACAACGATAGCCCTTCGTGCCATTCCGTCCAAAATTGGTCTGAAACCCGCCTTTTTGATTTGCCTGCCCTATCGTCGATTGGCAGAAAATAGCTAACTTTACGAATCTAAAAACAATCCAGTTGGAAAAGGCAGGCATCAGAAAGCTCTCGATCAGCGATATCCTTGAAATATTGGGCGACGTGCCCCAATCCGAAGGACTGCATGTCTATATGGGCAGCGCGATAACCGAAATTCCCTTTCCCTACCCTTATCGGTCCGACAACTATTCGATACTGCTCATCCTTTCAGGAACGGTGAAAATGCAGCTCGACCTGATTCCGTATGCAGCCGCTCCTGGCGACCTGCTTATCATCTCGCCCAGAACCATCAACCATACCCTCGAAATCGACGGCAACGTCGAGCTTATCGCCATAAGCTTTACATTAGACTTCGCGCTCCAGTCCAACCGAAGCAAGAACGAGATCGAAGCCTTTGAGTTTTTTGCTTCCAAAGCCATTCCCAAGCTTTCATTGGATGCCGAAGAGCGCGACAATTTTGTCTTTCTGTCCCGACTGCTGCAGCAAAAAAACAAGGAAAGAGGACGAGAGCCATTCAGCAGCGAAATCATACAGCATACCTTCAGCCTGCTCATGTACCTCGTGGCCGTGCGCTATAAAAAAGAAAACACAGGATTGAATCCCGATATCTCAAGACAGCAAGAACTCACGCTCAACTTCCTGAAACTGCTCGATGCCCATTTCAAGCAGCAGCGCAGCGTACAGTTTTATGCCGAGTCGCTCTGCGTAACCAGTGGCCACCTGACCAAGATACTAAAAGAAGTATCGGGCAAGACCGCAGGCGAGCTTATCGAAGAATCCGTCATCATAGAGGCCCGTGTGCTGCTCGCCGACCCTGCCCTGACGATTGCCCAGATTGCCGAAGAACTGCAGTTCAGCGACCAATCCGCATTTGGGAAGTCTTTTAAGAAAAATACAGGTCTTTCGCCTTCAGAATATCGCAGGAGAAACAGCAGCAACTAGCTTTAAAGTGTACGGCAGAAGCCCTTATTCGTCCTGCCCTTTTTACCGCATCAAAATATTTATATCTTTGGATTCCATTTCAATACCTAAAAAACAACCATGAAGTACAGTCGGCAGCTCTTGGTCCTGCTTTTACTGCTCCTTTCGATAGGCAGCAGGGCACAGCCCTCTTCGCAGAATACTCTGATGCAGAAGGGCTGGGAAGCGCTCGTAAAAGACCATGACGACGAAGCCTTTCGGTATTTCTTTCTTTCCTACGAAAAAGCAAAAAAAGACAAGAACGAGATCGATACGGCCGAATCCCTGCTTTACCTCGGCATCTGCTCTTTCGGTTCCAGCTATGAAAAAGGACTCGACTATGCCTTTCAGTCGCTTAAGATTTATACCCGTTTAGAAAAAAGCAATCCCGACTTGGGCCAGATCGGACGCAGCAAATGCCTGCAGCTCATCAGTACCATCTACAGCCGGCAGAAAAAATACGCACAGGCCAAGCCCATCAGCCGCGAGGTAATCAGCATATTAGAAAGCCACGAAGACAAGAGCGGCACCCTCGGCCTTGCCTATTCCAGCCTCGGCTCCTTGTACGAACAGCAGCAGCTACAGGATTCGGCTACCTATTTTTATGCGCTGGCGCTAAAAGACTTTGAGAAATCAGGCAACCAAGCCTATTTGCCTAATGCCTATATCAACATCGGCAGAAGCGAACTCGAAAGACACAACGACCAAAACGGACTCGATTACTTCCAGAAGGCACTCGCCATTGCCAATACAACCGAAAACAAGCAAGCGCAAGTCTCTGCCCTGCTCGCTATAGGAAAATGGCACCTCTCCCATAAAAGCAAGAATGAAGCCTTACAGCAGTTCCAAAAGGCCAACCAGATAGCCGCCGCGCTGTCGGACAAGCTGTTTGAAATCATGACCGTCGAGACGCTTATCAGCTATTATGAAAAAGAAAAAAACTACTTTGAGACGTCGCGCCTGCAGACCCGACTGATTTTCCTCAAAGACCAATTGCATTCGCTCGAAAGAGAAAAGATTGTCAAAAGCCTCGAAGTACAATTTGAAGTAGCCGAGAAAAACAGAAAGCTGGCCCTTGTCTCCAAAGAAAAGGAAGTCGCCCGACTCACCAACTACCTGCTGGCCGTATGCATCATCGTGCTCCTCACGGCACTCGTGACCGGATACTTGTACCTCAAGAACAGGAACAAGCGCGACAGGAACCTGCTCAAGACCAAAGAAGCCCTGCTGGAAGCCCTCGAAAAACAAAGAGAACTCGAAGAAATACGCTTCCAGAACGACCTCGACCATAAAGAAAGCCAGCTCAGCGCCGTCACCCTGCAGATGCTGCAGAAAAACGAGCTCCTCAGCGACATCAAGACTGCCATAGAAAAACAGCAGCCCCTGTCGGAACAGCAGCTTGTCAAGATGGTCAACCGCCATTTTGAGCAGAACAACAGCTGGGATGACTTCAATCTCTATTTCGAAAGCATCAACAAAAATTTCTATACGAGGCTCAAACAGCTGTATCCAGAAATAAGTGCCAACGACCTAAAAGTATGTGCGCTTATCAAGCTCAATCTATCCATCAAAGAGATGGCTTCCATACTCAACATTTCACCCGACAGTGTCAAAACCGCCCGCTACCGACTGCGTAAAAAATTACAGCTTGCGGCCGACGAAAACCTGACCAGCTTTATACTTTCAGTATAAAACAAGGCCCTTGTCTACCATCTATCTACTGCATTATCAATGCTTGTCTACCTTTTGTCTACCTGCTTTTTTCGGGGCTTATGCTCGTATCTGCTAATTTTGAGTATGAAATTTTGGACTTCCAGATAAACTCCGGAATTATCCAAAAGCGTACACAAAATCATGAACAGAAAAAAAGTACAATGGACAGCCGCAATAGCCTTATTGCTTTTTTGCGGAGCTGCATATCTCTACAACGGCGTCCTATATAAGGAAGCCCGAAACATCGAAAAAGAAGAAGCGGCGCACCGTCTTGCCGCCTCACAGCTTCTTGATGCCTACAAACGTGACCTTTCGGCTTCCGACCAAAGCTATCTCAACAAGACTATTGAGGTCAGCGGCAAAGTCACGCAGGTTTCCGACTCGCTCCTCACCCTCGACTCCGGCATAACCTGCACTTTCGGCAAGATGCTGAGCGAAAATATCGTAGGCGCAAAAGTGACCCTAAAAGGAAGATGCATCGGCTTTGACGAGCTGATGGAAGAAGTAAAGCTAGACCAATGCACTCTAATACAATAATACCACCCATGAAGAAATTCCTATTGCAGTTGGCCTGTTTCTTCCTATTTGCCGCTCCTGCAAGCGCACAAGAAGACCTGCTGTCTCAACTCGATTCCACGCAAGTGCAAGATACCTATGCAACGGCCGCCTTTAAAGGATTACAGGTCATTACCATGCAGTCTACCAAGATGCCCGCCAAGAAAGAATTCTACTTTGTCGTTTCGCACCGATTCGGTACCGTAAAAGGCGGTATCTCCGAGTTTTTCGGATTTGACGATGCCACCACCAAAATCGGCGGTATTTACGGCTTGACCGACTGGCTTTCCGTCAGCGGCTCAAGACATACGCTTTCCAAAGTATACGAAGCTTCGGTAAAATACAGGCTGGCAAGGCAGAGCGATGCGTTTCCGTTTGAAATCGTAGGCTACAATACGCTCGACATCAACAGCCAGTTCAAAAAAGACGACTATCCTAAGATCGAATTTTCAGACAGGCTGACCTATGTTTCCCAGCTGATTGTTTCCCGAAAGCTGTCTGAAAGGCTTTCGCTGGAACTCGTGCCTTCTTTCATCCACAAGAACCTCTACAATCCTGCCATAGAAAACGACAACCAGTTTGCCATGGGCTACGGCGGCAGGATGAAGCTCACCAAAAGGCTTTCCGTTAACCTCGAATATGCCTATAATTTCGACAAGCCGAGCTTTTACAACAATCCGCTGTCGGTAGGACTCGATGTTGAAACAGGCGGCCATATCTTCCAACTGCTGTTCACGAACTCGCAGTCGATGACCGAAAGCGGCTATCTAACGGGTGCCGCTGGCGATTGGGGAAAGGGCGACTTTTTCTTCGGATTTAACTTATACCGCGTTTTTTAATATGCCACTCATGAAAAAAATACTAGCACTATTCCTTTTTGCCCTGATATGCAGCAGCTGTGACTCCGGCACCTATGAAGAACTGGAAGAACCGACCGTAATCGACGGGCCTGTCACCTATGCCAACACTGCAAAAGCCATAGTAGACGCCAACTGTATCCGCTGCCATTCCGCTGGAGGAGCGGCTTCTTTCCGACCGCTTACGACCTATTTGGAAGTCAAGGATGCCGTACAGAACACCAACCTGCTCGACAGAATACAGCGGCAGAACGGAGAACCCGGCCAGATGCCGCAGACCGGAAGGATGCCGCAAGACAAGATCAACCTGCTCCTGCAATGGAGAGCCGAAGGACTGTTAGAAAACTAATCGATAAAAAAGAAAATTATGAAACTGCAAAAAACAAGACTGCTGTTATGGATACCGCTTCTTTTGGGAGCACTGTCTGCAAATGCGCAGAAATACATTACCAAGACCGGAAGCGTAAAATTCGAAGCTTCAGTTCCTTCATTTGAAGAAGTAGCCGCAGAAAACAAAAGCACCTCGGCCGTTTTAGAAACGGCCACAGGAGACTTTGCCGCGCTTACGCTCATGAAAGGCTTCCGTTTCAAGCTGGCCTTGATGGAAGAGCATTTTAATGAAAATTATGTCGAGTCCGATAAATACCCGAAAGCTTCGTTTAAAGGAAAAATAGAAGGCTTTGACGCTTCCAAAGTTACGACAGCAGAAAAAGCTTTCACTATCACGGGAGAACTCACATTACATGGCAAGACCAAAAAAGTATCGAGCACGGCCAAGATTTCGAAATCCGGAGCCAGCTATAAGATTACAGGCAGCTTTATGGTAAAACCCGAAGATTTTGCGATCGAGATACCCAAAATCGTCAGCAAGAAAGTGGCAAATGACATTGCCGTAGACTATAATTTCGTACTCAACAAGCAATAAGACATGAAAAAGACACTCCTACTCTTGCTGTTCGTAGCCACAACAGCTATCGCACAGAACAAAGGCCCGAAAGACGTTTTTGATACGGCCCGTTACGGCACCGTTGAAGAAATGAAAGCCCTGGTATCCAAAAACCCAGACACCATCAACAAAAACAATTCCATGGGCTTTACGCCGCTGATATTGGCCTGCTATAGAGGCAATTTGCCCGTAGCCGAATACTTGGTCGAAAATGCCAAGAACATCAACTACAGCAGCTCCAGCGGAACGGCCTTAGCGGCGGTAGCCGTAAAAGGAAACATCAAGCTGGCCGAAGCGCTGTTAAAAAAGAACGCCGACCCGAACATTGCCGATGCAGGCGGAATGACGCCCCTGCTCTATGCGATACAATTTAAAAATAAGGAACTCATCGAGCTGCTGCTGCGCCATAAGGCCGACAAAACACAGAAAGACAAACAGGGAAAGGCACCCTTCGAATATGCCGTAGACACAAGGAACCAAGACATTATTAACCTTTTCAAAAACTAAGAAACTATGAAAAAAAGATTACTCTTATTATCGCTGGGACTTTTCGCCTTCGCCGCACAGGCCCAGACAAAAACAACGGGAACGGTCAACCTGCTTTCGGGAATGACGGCCAAGCTTGACCTGAACAGCACGAACTCTACAGCAACCTTAACGCTGACTGGCCCATCGGATCGCTGGTTTGCATTGCAGTTTGGTTCTTTTGCTGAAGGACAAGGAATGGAATCCGGACAGGATGTAGTGTATTACAACGGAACAACGCTTGTTGATGCTGTCCACAATGGCGTAGGTACTGCTCCATCAGCAGACACAAACAACTGGACGGTAACGTCTAACACGGTTGCTACCGGAACACGCACGATCGTAGCTACAAGAGCTTTCGACACGGCAAGTTCAAGCGACTATGCTTTTGTATATGCCAATTCGTCTATCGACTTTGCTTTTGCCAAAATGGGAACTGCTAGCTTTTCGCTGGCCTACCATGGCGCAGGCAACAGAGGCTACCAGACAGATGTGCCGTTGAGCCCTGCTTTGGGTGTCGGTGAAGTAGAAGCTGCTAAAAAAATAGCGATCTATCCGAATCCTTCCTCAAGCCAGTTCTCCATCCGAACAGAAGACGATATCAAGTCGGTCGTGATTTATGATGCTACCGGAAAACTAGCGGCACGTTTCGCAAACCGCAAAGAAATGCTTGATATTTCCTCATTGCAGTCTGGACTGTATTTTGTGGAAATAGAGACCTCTAACAATGAAATCACTATCGAAAGACTCGTGAAAAAGTAAATTTGCTTTTTGTTTAGGTTCATGACGGAAAGAGCGGCTATTGGTTATAGCTGCTCTTTTTATTTTAGATATCAGAACAAATGATTTTTGATAGTATTCAACAAAAACGCATCTTCTCTTGTTTTTCGAGAATTGTAGCTGTCATTTTTATTCTTTTTCTATGGCTGTTTATTTCGTCAAATTTAGTGTATTTCATGGCTAATGGAGTGACAAGGGAAATGCATAAAATCAAAAAACCGAAAAACCTATCCAAGAATCTTGCTTTTTTATTTACTAATGGAGAAGTGCCCCCAACTTCAATCAGAATAGGGCGCTTATAAAGACTAAAAATAATAGTATTGAAAAAATAGAATGATAGTATAAAAAGAATCGGCGAAAAATAATAGGTTTCCAAAGTTAAGCTATCTAAACGAAAAGCTCCTAAAACTGAAAATAGTAAAGCGATAATAAAGTGCTTATTCCTTTTGTCTTTCGTAAGCAATTCGTTATACCTGTATGTCAGCGGATTTCGATTTCTCCCATAAAGCATAAATAACACATATGAAAAACCAAAAAATAGGGAAAAAAGAGTTAGGATTGAATCTGCATCCATGAATGAATTTATTATTTGCCGAATATACAAATTACCGACAAAACAAAAATAATCCTAGGAGCATCAAAAAAACTGCTAATTTTTAACCTCTTTCTGTAAAAGATTTGAGATAAAATTTGCATTTTTGTCTTATGCATGCGGTGCAGAAGCGCTGTCCCCCCTTGCCCGATAAAAACCAAGACGTTGCCGATGGCACGTCAAAACACATAACAGATACGATCCATGAAAGCATTCCGATTGGCCCTTTTATTATTGGTTATTTCCAGCAGCCGCGTGCTCGCACAAGTTCCCGTAACCGATCTCGATTTTGCCATACTCCGCTGTACCAAGGCTTTTGAAGCCGGAACCGAAGACGAAATCAAGGCCTGTTTCCCGCTGTCCGAACAGCAAGAACTCCTTTTAGATATAAGCAAGAGCAAGACGAAGGTAATCCGCAAGTCAGGCCCCACAAAGATTCTCGAAAGCGACAAAAAAAGTGCGCTCGTATTGATGACCGGTACCCTGATCATGGGCAATTCTGGAGACGATACCTATTACTCCGGACTCTACTCCGGCGTCTACCGCTTCAAATACAGCGAAGGCAAATGGACCATAGCCGAAAAGCTGCCGATAGACCGCAAAAACCGGCTATATTCTCATGTGCTGGGCGCTTCCATCGACCCCGCATCCAACAGCCTTGCCGTGAGCGATACGCTGCGTATCCTTACCCAAGAATCCTTCGGCTTTCTGGTGGCCCTAAACCATAAGGCCAAGATAACGGCACTACAGCTTGATGGCAAAGACGCCGACTATCTGTTTGGCGGCGGTATCCTGTGGATCAACACTAAAAACAGTGCCGAACAGCGGCTTACGCTCACTTATTCTCTTACCGTAGACAAGCTTGAAAAAGACAAGGAATCTGGCTATTTCGACGATACTTATGGCCATGTGAGGAACCAATTCTACTGGCATCCTTTCTTTAGCTTCTCGAGCCCGAACGACCAAGCCAGTTTCTCAATACGCCTGCAGATTCCGTCAGGCTATCAGCTGGCTTCTAGCCTGCCGCAGCAGGAAACCATAACAGGCAACAACAAAATCATTACGGCCAAAACGGCCAGCCCTACATTTGCGCTGTCGCTTTATTACGACAAGAAATGGAAAGCCTACCGCTACAAAAAGAACGACTACCAGATGGAAATCTTCTGCGATGCCGATTTCAAGCCGTTGCCAGACAATCTGCACAAGAATTTCCTCGAAGTCTACGACCTGCTGTCTGAAAAATTCGGAAGTCCGAGAGGCCGCTACTTGTCTATAGTACAAGACCGTTCCAACGCTTCCAACGGCTGGCTCAACCGAAGCAACGACATGATCGTGGCCGCCAAGCAAGGCAGCGACCTTATCAAAGACAAGCCTTCTCCGCGCGCTCCGTTTGCTCATGAAGTAGCCCATGCCTGGACGACGCCCATAGGCCCTGCCACTAATTTCCTTTCTGAAGGCTGGGCATCCTATGCCGAACGCTATTTCCTTGAAAAACAATACGGCGATGCCATCTTTGCTGCCTACTTAACAAGCTATAAAAACCAGTATTTTTCTGGTGACTATGATACCAAGGCCTCGCTTTGGGAAGATACTGCCAACAGCGGCGTCTCTTATTGCAAGGGTACTTGGGTATTCTATATGCTCGAGCAGCTGATCGGTAAAGAAGATTTTGAAAAAGGACTGAAATCTTTCATGCAGTCCGACGAGCCCATGACCATACAGCATTTTATGGACAAGCTGACGAAGACGACAGGCAAAAAAGTACAGCCGTTCCTAGAGCCTTGGCTCAAGAGCAAGCAGGTACCCCATGTAAAATATGCCCTAAAAGACGGAGCGCTGATCATCAGCCAAGAAGGCGACGTGTTGCCGTTCCTGCTCGAAGTAGAATTTACGCTGGGCGACGGTACCAAGACGCTCGGTTCTTTCCCGATCAAAGACAAGCAGCACCGCTTCAAGCTGTCGGGTGCCAAGTTCGGAGATGCCAAGCAGGCGCAGCTAGACCCCAACAACAAACTTCTCATCAAGATTATAGAATAAGTATTTGCTTTCTGCTCATCGCACGATCAGCAAGGGCAGCAGTATACGGCAGGCATAAACAATAGTGTTTATCGCCTGCCGTATTTGTATTCTCCCCTAGCGTGCAGCAGCGTTGAAACGGCTCCTCACGATAGGAATTTGTGCCAATACAGACAGCAATAAGGCCACGGCTGCATACATGGTCGTTTTGGAGAATTGCAAGGTCGAAGCCATATCATCCAAGGCAGAGCCATACAGCGCTTTTAAGCCGGTACCTTCGGATACGGGTGTTGCGGCGCCTTCTGCAAAATAAGCATACCCTAGCAGTCCTGCTAACGCCACGGCCAGCAGCAGCCAAAAATAGCCCGGCAGCAGCGGAACATACACAGGCGCCGTCTTTTTCGGAATCGCGGCAGTCTGGGCCATTACGCGGGCCGTAAAATCAAAAGAAGGCGTTTCCAGCGGCAGGCCTTGCATGGCCTTGTCCGCCAGCCTTTCCAATTCGTTATTTTCGTTCTCTTTCATAAACGCTAATCATTTCGGGTTCGAGCTTCATTCTTATTATGTCTCCCAGCCTTTTGCGGCAGCGGAAGAGTTTTACCTTTACGTTGTTCGCCTTGATGCCAAGCACTTGAGCGATTTCTTCCAGCGACTGTTCTTCAAAATAATACAAGGTCAGCAAAAAAGCCTCGTCGCCGGGCAGCAGTTTCAGGCATTCCTGTATGGCACGGTGCCGCTGCTGTTCGTCGAGCCTATCCAGTATATTTTCGGTCACCGCCAGTTGTCGCGTACCATAATCGTCTATAGGTACTGCATAGGGCGCTGCCTTTTGTTTTTTCAGCCGGTCCAGACAGGTATTATACGTAATCTTATACATCCAGGTCGAAAACTTAGACTCGCCCTTAAACTTGTCCAATGACCGGAATACCTTTATAAAAGTATCTTGCGCGGCTTCTTCTGCTTCTTCCGTATTTTTGATGAGTCGCAAGGCCAGCGTATAGACAAGGTTCTTGTAGCGGTCCACCAGCAAGGCAAAAGCCTGGGTGTCGCCTGCAAGAGCTCGGTCAATAAAATGTCGGTCGTCGGGTTGTGCCATATCAACATAAGACGATGTTAGTGGACGATGGGTTACAGCTAAAGTAAAAAATATTTTTTTTGCAAAAGGTGTAACCTGCCACCAAAAGTTGTCGTCATAAGGTGCAGATACAAATTAGTAAAACTTTAAAATCATCAATCATGGAAAAAATCATAATCCCGGTAAGCTTGTTTGCAATGATCTTCGGAATCGTCTACCTGCACTTATCCACCCGCAACCGCGAGCGCCTCGCCTTGATCGAAAAGGGTGTCGACGCCAGCCTGTTTAAAAGCGCGCCCAGCAATATTCCTGTCTGGAAGCTGCTGTTGCTCAACCTGTCGCTCCTGCTGATGGGCATCGGCATCGGCCTGCTGATTATCTCGATATTGCAGGCGTATACCGCGCTTGACAGCGATGCGGCAAATACGGCTATTATCTTTATCATGGCTGGATTAAGCTTGTATATCGGCTTTACCCTATCCAAAAAGCTAGAACAATAGAAAGTTAGATTTTTGTTTATATTGGAGAGCGCAGGATTAAATCCTGCGCTTTTTTGTTTAGGCACAAGCTTGCTTAAAAGAAAAAAGGCCGCACAATGTGCGGCCTTTCTAACTATCAAAGTGATAGGCTTATTTTTCTGGATTAAGAACTCCGATAAAGCTATTTTTTCCGTCAAAAAACGTATTGGCTGCTTTCTTAATGTCTTGAACCGAAATCTTGTTAATTTCGTTTTCAAAAGCCAGGAACCTGTCGGTGCTATATCCCGAAAATTCCAATTGCTGTAGTTTAGAAAGCCAATATTGGTTTGTCTTTATCTCTTCTTTTCTTTTTTCGATAATGGCAATTCGTACTTTGTCAAGGTCTTTCTGCTCTGGACCCTCTTTTTTAAGCTTGGCGATTTCAGCTTCGGTCTGCTTCAGGATCGGATCCACATTCTCCGGACCTGTCGGAAGCTGTGTCTCGATACTGTAATGCGAATACGGCTCTTTTTCTAACGAGCCGCTAAAGCCGCCGCTGTAGATCGATCCCATCTCCTCGCGTAGTTTTTCAATAACGCGTATCGTAAGAATATCACCTATCATATTGGCTTTTAATGCCATGTCTTCGCTATAAGGCACTTCTCCAAAGTATTGCGCTACGACAAGACTTTGAGGCTCTGTTCCTTTTTTGAATACAAACTTGTTGTTTCCTGATTTTAGTCGCAGTCCGTTGTCTACAAACTTAGGTGCTGTGCCAGTGGCAGGCAGCGAAGCCAGATACTGCTCCAATAGCAGTTTCAGCGTAGCTTCGTCTACATTGCCGACCAAAAAGAAATGATAGCCGTCTGCCGATGCAAACTCTTTTTTGTAAATGTCGATAGCACGCTGTGCGTTTAAGGATTTCATCTCTGCTTCCGAAGGAATTACTACAGGTCGTAGCGGGCTGTTGTTGTACATTACGGTTACCAAGGTATCTACAAAGGCTGCTTGAGGATTCGATTTGATAAACTTAAGCTGCATCTGCATCTTGCTGACAAAACCGTTGAATAGGTTCTGGTCAAGACGAGGCGCTGTCAGTTCCAGATAGTTCAGCTGTAAAAGGCTCTCGATATTTTTGATGTCAGAGCGGCCTTCCACTTCATTCGTAGTCTCGTCCATAGCATGCTGCAGGGCGATATTCTTTCCGGCCAGTGCTTTGCTTAGATCGGTAGGCGTAAATTTGCCATACCCCATCGTTTCGATTAGGCTGCCCAGCATCGATGCCGTGATTTTGTCTGCCACGCCATAGCTATTCGTCCCTCCTTTTTTGACTCCTTTGAAAAGGATTTCATCGCTCTTGAATGTCGTTGGCTTTACGGTGACTTTGATGCCGTTGCCCAATGTATATGTAGTGGTCTGCAGCTTGGCATTCTTTTCTACTTTAGCAATAGTGCCTTTTGCCGGCATCTTATCTAAAAGCGTCGTGCTTACTACAACTTCTGCTTTTTTCTCTACTTTTTGCGCGAATGATTTTTGTATCGCAGCCAGCAGGGTAGCCTCATTATTTATCGCAGCGTCTTTTGTTTCTGGGCTCAGCACAAAAGCAAAGAATTTCTCTTTGTCTTCTTTTGAAAACAGCCTGTTGAAAGCCGCCGTTACTTCTTCTGCCGTAATGCCTGGCAACAATGTTCTGTACAATTCTACTTCTTTCTCGATACCAGGGAAAGCCTCTCCGACTAAAAAGTTTTGCTCGTATTCTTCGAGATACGCCGCTGAATTGGTGGTAGTACGTTCGTTATACTGTTTTTCAATATAGCTAAGGACGTTCTTTTTCACCAATTCCAGTTCTTCTTTGCCAAATCCATACTCTTGGATGCTGACCAATTCTCCAACGGCAGCATTCAAAGCCGTAGTCAGGTCGCTTACCGGCAGTACCGTTACGCTAAGCGCTTGGTAGTTCCTGATGTAGCTCGAATTGCTGGTCTGTGCCGCTGTAAATGGCGGTACGGCCGCAGATGCAAGGTCGCGGTAACGGCGGTTGATAGCGCTAAAGGCTAACTGCTCCACCAAGGTATTCCTGTAATCGCCAACCGTTTTGTCCGCTTCTGTTTTTCGCGGCGAGAAGTTAATCGACAATCGTGTCGACGGCTGCTCAGGATCCGTCAAGAACATTACTTCTTGTTTCGTATATGGATTGGCGCCATACGCAATACGTTCTCTCGATTGAGTCGGATTGACAAGCGTGCTGAAATACTTTTTCACCAAGGCTTCTCCCTTTTCAGCCGTAATATCGCCCACAACCACCACAGCCATCAGATCCGGACGGTACCAGTCTTTATAGAATCGTCGTAACACATCGGGCTTAAAGCTTCGCAGCAGGTCATCTTTCCCTATCGGAAGCCTTTCGCTATATCTCGAATTCAGCAGTCGAGGCAGAAACTTTTTTTGGAGCCTGTCGCTAGCACCCAAATCGGCTCTTGCTTCTTCCAGCACCACGTTTCGTTCCTCGTTAATGTCCTTATCGGTCATCAAAGCGCCCTGTGCCCAGTCTTGCAGGATCTGGAAACCGGTCTCTAGATTTTTAGGATTATCGGTAGGAATAGGCAGCATATAGACCGTCTCGTCAAAGCCAGTCTGCGCATTCAGGTCGGCCCCAAACTGCACGCCCATAGACTGCAGGTTGTCGACCAGTTTATTCTTCGGGAAATTCTTCGTCCCGTTAAACAGCATATGCTCCGTAAAGTGGGCAAGTCCCTGCTGGTCGTCGTCCTCCATAAGCGACCCCGTATTGATGACCAAGCGGAGCTCTACCTTATTCTCCGGCTTGCTGTTCGGACGGATATAATACTTCATTCCGTTCTTTAATACGCCTGTAGTCGTTTTAGGATCGGTGGTCAGCTTCTCGCTTAGGTTCTGCGCCGTGGCGCTTTCCGAAGCCATCAGGCAGACCGCTCCATAGAACCCGACAGCGGCAATGATTTTAAATAATTTGTTTGTCATTTGGTTTTAGTTTTAAGCTTACTAGATCAGCAACAGTCTACTTACGAGACTATTGCAACTACACATTTGTCATGCACACTTATTTTTTGTTACATGTTTTGTACGATGCTTTTTATTAAAAATAAGAAGGGCTTTATAGAAGGGCTTTTTCCAAATAAAAAAAGCAGGGAGTTCCCTGCTTTTCTTTGGTTGATTGGTTGGTTAGGAGCCGTTAGAGGCTAATCTTTTTAGGACTGGTTAGTCTGAAAAGCCAAACTTATTGATAATGGAGTATGTTTCCTTACGGGTTTCCATAAAAGATAAAATGGTATATTCATGAAAAAAGCACTAAAGAATCCTCACCAATCAGGTATTTACTTTAAAAAGCTCTTTATCTTGAAGTATTAAATAGTCTCTAAAATTTTATCTCTTTCGGACCACAAAATAGGTTCTCTTGTTGTCTTTTCCATTAAGAGATTTAAAATAGGCATTGAATGATTTAGGTTAAAACCAGTTGATTCATTATTAATAATTGTTATTTTTTCTCGAATAAACCCTGAAAATTTAGATTTATCGGTTAATTCAAAATTAACAATTGATTTTCTCAAATCACTTTCAAAATAATATTGTGTTGAACCAGTTACATATGTAACTAAATATAAATTAGATGCCCTAGAAACTATTGCATTAAATTTTATATTTTTAAAATCATCTAAGGCTGTATTTAGTCTTAGCGTCTGTTTATAATGCAGTTTCATGAAATCATTTGCATCTTTTCTAAAAGTTTCTCTTTCCTTTTCTTCTTTTGGGTCTTTAAACTGTATACAAAAACTATTTATCACCCCCACAGAAAAATTAGCAATATCAAAGATTAAACCTGGAAGCTGCTCTTGATCATTACATGTTTTGTAATAATAAACATTTCCATCAGAATCTGTCGTTAATTTAATTTGATAATTATAAATATAATTATTTATAATTTTTTTTATGATTTCTTCTGATTCATCAAAGTTTGGTGTATCGTATGCATTAGAATCAATCCAACCTGCATCAGTTGCAATTATTCTATTACCTTCAAATTTTATAAATACTGAAATAAATTTATTATTTAAAGTAGAATAAGCAGTAATTACTTCAAGTACATTTCCTCTCTGCTTAAATTTAGTCAAATTGCAGAAAGAATTTTTGATTGTTTCTTTTAATACTTGAATATCCATCATTCAAATTTAACATTATTCAGATTAAATTCTGCTTCAATTTCGAAGTCAGGCAAGATTGTACTATCAATACATATTGGCAGTAGGTCTTCATTTACAAAAGCATTTGCTTCATTACAAAATAATGAAATTCCAAATTCCAGATTATTTGAAATTGCTTGTGCTTCTAATTGATTCTTTAAAATATCATTTTGATATGCAAATTCTCTTCCTTCTAAATCATATGTATTAAAATGAGGAGTTGGTACTTGCCTATCTTCTAGGGCTATTGTTTCGCTTACATTTTGATGGGTGGGGCCATCAGAATCAAATCTAAAATATGGTTCATTACATAAGTTCAAACATTGTAGCATTATTCCGTATTTATTAGCGGTTTTATTTATTTTTACTATAAAATCAATTTTGTCAGGTTTGCTCTTTAATTTTGCTTGTGAACTTCCAACTAACCATCTGATGTTGTTTTGTTGTTGTGTAAGAACAATTTCAGATTCATAAATTTCTTTTTTGTGTTTAACAAGTTCTTGGAAAAAATCTTGTCTATCTAATATACACTTATTTATCCTCATATTTTTATCTTACTTAGGGGTAATACATAGATCTAACACTTGTAAAGTCACTTTCAAAGGAAATATTATAAACAAACATATCTCATTTTTTTAATATTTGTAGTTATATTTTCTTTTTTATGCTTGGTTATTATATCTATTTTTCTTTTAACAACATTTTTAATTTATAAATTTTTTCTTGACAAAGTTCTTTATAATCAGAAAGTTCTATTTTTTCTATAAACTCTTTTAGGGTTAGATTTCTTTTTTCTTCGAACTCTTCAATTTCTTTTTTTGTCATTTTCTTAATTATATACAGCATCATACCTATTATTTTTAATAACAAGACTTGATCTTTGGAATTAATATAATGATAACTACTTCTAATAAAACTATAAAGGGCTTTATCATTATTTGTTTGAAAAAAGAAATTACCTTGATTATGCAAAAGTTTTCCTTGAGTAGATTCTAATTTTATATCAACATCTTTTTTAAATTGAATATTTTGTTGCAATACTTCATTTTCTATAACAGATCTTAACTCTATTTTTGCTTCATCAATTTTTATTTTTAATTCATCAAGTAATAATTTTTCTCTATGCTTAAGGTTTTGGTTTTGCCAGAATTGTATTAAGATTGGTAAAATTATACCGACAAGAGCAATAAAAACTCCACCACCTATAATTAATTTTTCCCAAGCCGAATTATAAAATTCATTTACCTGATTAATATATTCTATAGATTTTTCATTAGTAATGACCATATTTTTGAATATAATACTATTCAGTATTTTTAATTATAATCTTCAAACATATAACTATTGACTAAAAATGTTTTACGGTTTTCCTCATTCCATCAAAAAAAAAATCAAACTTCCACACCCACAACCCCCAAACTATTCCTCCAATCCCTTCTCCAAAACAACTCCCCATGGTCTTCACCACAAAACCCCGCATACAATAACCCAATCAACATACCTTCGCCTTCCGGCAAAGCCGCCTGCAATACGATATCCCTACGTTCCGAATCCAACGGCATAAAAACCATCTCACTCAATGCCACCGCCACCGCAGGCGTTTCCGTATCCAAGCGCAAGAGCACTAATTGCAATCCAAGATGTTTTGCCCCTTTCGGAGAAACCGCCCGCGTCACATCAAACTGCGGCATAGACAGCCTGCCTTCGGCAAGAAAAAATCGAGCAGAAATCATCAAGGCAGGAGTCATATCCCTTTTGCGGTTAAACGAAAAATCCCTTAACAGCAACTGCCCTTTTTGCGTCGCCAGCCCTCGGGCTACCGTCTTTTCGCCTTTAGGCGACTGCTCGTCGCATTCCTTGATGGCACAGATACGTCCTTGTATATGCCCATACACATGCGTATCCGGAATCGTCTTTAAATGCCAGCCCAGGCTCTTATACAACACCGACGAAATCTTCGCGCAGCGGCTGAACTCGCTGTTTAGCTGACGCGTCTTGATGTAGCGGTCTTCGGTCTTGATGCGTTCACCCTTAAAACCTCCGGGCGTCTGGAGGATATTGCCAAATGAAGTAGTGCGGCCAGAGATGCCGCCTAATTTTCCCGTAAACTGGATAGGGCCTATATTTTTTGCCATGGTGTCGAATTTTAGTTACGATATAAACGATAAGTACCCTAAAATTAGTATATTAGCATCAAATATACAACACCGCTGCTTTTGTCCTAAAAGCACACGAAAAATCCAAAAAACAAGCTTTTTTACAGCAAGCCATACTGGGCCTATACGGTACCCATACCGTATCCATACCGTATGTTCTCCCAGTTATCTCCCAGTTATCTCCCAGTCACCTCCCAATCCCCTTGCGGAAACCCTTCACTTTTAATCGCCCCTATACCTCAAAAAACAAGCAAAACCCGAACGAGACCCGAACAAAACTGGGAGAAAAGGGCCATCACAGCATTCCCAAACAAAAAAGGGCCCGCCAGGCTCCCAGTCAGGAGCCCGGCGGGCGGTAAAAATCAACTATTAAACTTACGATCTGATCCTAAATGGCGGTTATCTCCTGCTATAATTCGAGTATTCCGAAATGGTCTGCACCTCCGTTCCCTGTCCTAGGAATTTCACGAGCATGTTCAGGTTTTCGCGTACAGAGAAGTAGCGTTTTGCCTGCTCGTTCCAAGCGTATCGTATCACCATATCAAACTTTTCGGCATTGACGATCTTGATTTTCAACGGCTTTTCATTGAGCACTTGTACCTGCTCTAGCCTTTTGGTCTTGAGATTTATTGTCATATACATGCGGCAGTCTTTCATAAAAGCCCCGTCCTTGTCGCCAGCAACAGGATTCTGCTTGTAGCTGATAACCAATTGGGCCGGCGTTTCCTTTTCGATCTTATACGTAGCATCGTCGGTCTGGGCCGTGCCCGCCTGCTTGTTCTGGTTTTTTCGGAACGAATTGATATCCGATTTATACGGCGACTTGCCGTCTATAGAAACCACCGTCCACTGCTCTTCTTTTGGCTTAGACGGATCAAACTGTGCCACGGTAACCTTTTCGCTGCCTGCCGTTATGGTCGTCTGCGTCAGCTCATACGAATGGTCTTTGGGCATCTGGAGGCTCTCGGGATTCAATAGTGCAGCATCAATTCCATGTCTGGAAAAAGCATCCAGCACTGCCGATTTTTGGGCGAACGCCGTCACCGTAGATAGGGCGAGCAGAAGCACCACCAGCAACAGCTTCATTCTATTCTCTTGTACTCTTACTATTGCTTTTTCTTGAGCAGCAGCTCCCCCTGCCATCACATTTCTTTTTTTCATAATTCTTCTATTGTTTAGTATTTCGATGGGGCAAAATTACAGGCAGCAGTCGGGCCTTTGGGCGCTTTATTGAGCGAAACGGCAAAACTGCCGAGTGAACTGTCAATCAGGGAGAGTGAAGCGATACAGATGTTTTTTTCCAGTAAGATTTCACTGCAAGGGCAGTACTCGCAAAGGACAAAGCTATTCAATGTAGCATAGTGCTTTCGCCTCGGCAGGAGTGGCTACTTTTTGCGTAAAACAAAAAAGGAGGCAATACTGCCTCCTTTGTCGTAAGTAAATCCTGTTACTTGAACCTCAGATTGATGCTGATAATATCGGAATCGAGATTGTTAGATCGGACATAATGTCCATAGCGTATTTCGAGCATGTTTAGGCGTTTGATGCCAAAAACCCCATTGACAGGCGTCAGCCGCAGTCCAAGGCCGAAGAAACTGCTGTCAAATTTTGAAAGATCATAATTGCTGGTGTAAAAATCGCTTTGCGGACCATGCATTTCATAGCCTTTGAAATACTTTGCCGCCGTCTGGGTATAATATCTGTAGAAGGGAGATACCGAAACAAATGACGTGATTTTTACAGGAATCTCGATATCTGCCGTATGCGACTGGATGCCCCAGTCATCTGTATAGAAACGGTAATAGCCGCGTAGTACAATATTATCTCCTAAAAAGTAGCTTGCCCTTGCTGCCAGAGGTATCTTGAGTCGGCTGTCCGGAAGCTTCTCTTGGTGTACGGATCCGTCCGTAAAATAGACCCTATGGAAGGGCAGGGAAAGATAGCCCTGCTGCGATACCAGATCGGCTTGGAACATTACTTGGAAGTTTTTGCTTACTATCTGCGAATACGTCAGGGATCCCACAAACGTATTTCTGGAGGCATTGCCGGAATCATCAACATTGGGCAGGCCTCTCAGCTCTATCGGGGCAAGCATCTTGACCTGATCAAGATAAGCTTGGAATTTTGCCCCAAATTCCCCGTTTCGATCTTTAGTCTTTTGTGAAAAACTTACGTTTCCTCCAAAAGACTGGTAGTCGTATTCCGAAGAAGACGAAATGCCGATGCCCATAGCGCGTCCTTTCTCTTCGTTTTCCCTGATATAGTTTAGAGAAGGATAGACCCTCATATCAGAAGACGATGCAGAAGAATTGGCACTAAGGTCTATCTTGTCGGAAGAAGCAGACGAATAATGGTCTACGCCCACCTCGAAGTCAAAGGTATGCTTGATATTGTTTTCGCCATATTTTACCACCCTCAGGTCTATAGCGTTAGAAATATCGGTCAGCTTCTCTGTCCCTTCTCCGCCTGTCACAGCCGAATTATTTCCGTCCTGCCTATAATAGCTGGATACAAGATTGATTTCCTCGATCTTAAGCTTTTTAGGCTTATAAGAAGTTGAATCTGCAGGGTCATTTTGGGCATAAGCCTTAAATAACCCCAATAGGGCAAAGCCCGTTATAAATATTCTTTTCATTTTGTCTTCATGCTAGGGGTTAATTGCATCCGCATCCTCCGCCGCTTTTTCCTGCATTGGCACCCGATGAGCCTTCTCTATAGGACTGGAAACTCAGTTCTGTCTTTTCTACTTTCCTGTTAGACAATACCATATCGGAATCGTTGATCTTGTTTTTTTGGTACTCCTTTACAGGCGAGCACCCAGAAGCCATGGCCATAAAGCCTGCCGCTATCCATAGGGGAAGATGTTTCATGTTGATGTGAGATTTATGTTTTTTGAAGTGTACAGCTTGTTATTATCATCGATTATGATGCAGTGCAGGTCGGGTATCTGGTCTACAAGATACAAGCCCGCCTTTATTCCCATCACTGCTATCGGAGTCGCCATGGCATCTGCAAATTCGGCATTGCCGCTGATTACCGTTACGCTTTTGATGCCGGATACGGGCAGCCCAGTCTTTGGGTCTATGGTATGCGAGTATTTCTTTCCGCCTATCATTACGTATTTTTCATAGTTGCCAGACGTCGCAACCGCTTTTCCGCTGATGTCCAGATAAGAGAAGATGTCTTCGGGGCGGTCAGGATTTGATATTCCTATCCTCCAGGGCTTGCCCGAGGGCTGCTGCCCCCACGCCGTAAGATCTCCGCTGGCATTTATGATGCCGCTCAGCACGCCTTTGCTCATGAGCAGCCTCTTTGCCATTTCTGCGGCATACCCTTTCCCGATACCCCCAAACCCTATCCGCATGCCCTCGTTCTTAAGAAATACGGTACCGTTCTCCGCATCGAGAATGATATTCCTGTAATCTATGAGGTGTACCATCTTTAGGGCCTGCTCCCGAGAAGGCAGCCGGGTCATGCTCCTGTCAAAATTCCAGAGCGTCTTGTCGATGCTCCCGTAGCTTATGTCAAAGGCGCCTTGGGTAATCTGTGAAATACTTAAGCTTCGCTGTATCAGATCTAATACTTCTGCATCGACTTTTACGGGCGCTATGCCGGCATTGCTATTAATAAGGCAGGTCTGGCTGCTCTCGTCGAAGGTAGTAAGCAGCCTTTCGATACGCCGTATTTCTTCAATAGCGGTATCGATATGGATTGCTGCCGCGGCCTTTGAGTCGCTTGCCACCGTAATGGTAAAACTATTTCCCATCAGCCTGAGCGTTTGTGAAAATTCTAGCATTGGGATTTGCTTATTTATGAGATTCGCAGAGGGACTTGATTTCTTTTACCCATTTATCGACAGGAACTTCAGGTCTTCCTGCCCATGACTTTATGACTTTCCCGTTGGAGTCCAGCAGCAGCGTAAGCGGAAAATTGCCCTCCTTGTTGTATTTTTCGGCAAGTGCCTCATTTTTTTGGGTCTGCTCTGGAGAAAGCTGGTTCTTCTTTTTTCTCGGAAAGTCAGCATTAAGAAGCACGAGGTTGTCTTTGGCCATGGCAATAAAGGAGTCGTTTTCAAAGAAATCTCTTTTAGTCGCCACGCAGGGAGCGCACCAATCCGATCCTGAGAAGTTGAGCAGGATCATCTGTTTTTTTTCCTTAGCGTCTTTTTTAGCAGATTCAAAATCAGTGCCCCATTTCAGGGGGATAAGTGCCAATAGCAGGCAGCAGGTCAAGAGCTTCATCACAGTACGTTTATTGTTATAGCTAAGTAACGCAGCGCCGAAGAAGAAAAGTATTATCGCATTCTTAAGATTTGCTTAAGATTGACAGGGTCATGGAGCCTGCACGCCGAAAACATATCCTACCAAGGCTGAGGCAGCCATGGCAACGGTGCCCCAAATGCAGATACGGACTACGGATTTGATCTTATTTGACCCGCCAGCCTTTGCGGCCAATGTGCCAGAAATGGCAAGAAAGAGAATCGCAAAACCATACTGCAACGGTACCATATAGCGCATGGCGCCGAAGAGAGCCACCAGTAGCGGCAGGATGCCTCCGCAGAGAAATGCCAAGGCAGAAGCAAGGGCAGCCTGCATAGGCTTGGCCTGTGTCATTTCATTGATTCCCAATTCATCTCTTGCATGGCTTTCGAGCGCATTGTGTGCTGTTAGCTGCAAAGCCACTTCTCTGGCGAGTTCTGGAGAAAGCCCTCTTAGGATATAAATCTGTGTCAGTTCTTCAAGTTCCGATTCGGGCATTTCTTTCAATTCTTCTATTTCCCGCTGAAGATCCGATTTTTCAATATCGCTTTGGGAACTTACGGATACATATTCTCCGGCGGCCATAGAAAGCGCCCCTGCAACTAATCCGGCCAAGGCGGCCAGCACTATAGGAGATCTCGTATCGGATGCAGCGGCTATACCGATGGCGAGGCTGGTGGTAGAAAGAATCCCGTCATTGGCTCCCAGTACGGCTGCTCTGAGCCAGCCGCTCCGATTTATGTAGTGTGTCTCGTTTAGCATAGGGTTGAATTTAATGCTAAAGATACTAAGGTTTTCATTAAGAACACAATAGGCATCCCAATAGGCAGTAATTCTTTTTGCCCTTGGGTTGCAACGATCATTTTTTTGGCCTGCAAGAAGATTGGCATAAACTTGCCCAGCTTACCGAAACAAAAAAGCAGGCATTGGCCTGCTTGTATATCTATCTTTAAAAGAAGCGCTTAATAATCCATCCAGAGCTTAAACAAAGGCGCCTTTGTGCGGCTCACGATCACATCCTCGGCAGCGTTCTTTATCTTGAGTTTCAGCTTGCCGTTAAAAAAATTATGTACCTGCTCCACCGCATTGACCTGCACGATATACTGGCGGTTCACCCTAAAGAAGTTCTTGGGCTCCAGTTCCTGTTCCAGCGTTTCCAACGTCTGCGGCACTACGGCTTTTTCGCCATTAAAGAAGATGGCATAGCTGATATTGAGGTGCGAATAAAAAAAGGCGATGTCTTCTACATTGATCTTGCGGTAGGCATCGCGGTACGGCAGCAGAAAGCGCGTACGGTATTCCTTCGGCTGCATCATGGCCAGCAGGTCTTCGATAGAGGGAGACAGCGACGATGGCGGCTGAAGGGAGTTTTCAAATTTGACCAGTGCCGCTTCCAGTTCGTCTTGGTCTATCGGCTTGAGCAGGTAGTCCACGCTGTTGTATTTGAAAGCTTTGACGGCATATTCGTCATAGGCTGTCGTAAAGAGTACCGGACATCGAACATCCACCCGGTTAAAGACTTCAAAGCTCAGGCCGTCGGCCAACTGCACGTCCATCAAGATCAGGTCGGGGCATTCGTTTGCAGAAAGCCAGTCCGCCGCCTTGGTCACGCTGCCGAGTATGCCGACGATCTCGACATCGGGCCTGATTTCGAGCAGCAGCCTTTTGATGCGCTCCGCATTGAGCTTTTCATCTTCTAAGATCAATATTTTTTGTACTAGCTTCATGAGATAAGAGGTACTTTTACGGTAAAGGTTTCATCCGTCTGCACTACAGAAGGCTTTCGGTCGCTCAGCAGGGCATAACGGTCGATGATGTTCTGCAGGCCAATGCCTGTAGACTCCATCTTTTTGACCAGCGGCAGCAGGGTGTTCGACACCACCAGCGCATCGTCGGCCGTAGAATAGATATGGATGGCCAGCGGATTTTCTTCTTCCGTACGGTTGTATTTCACGGCATTTTCGATAAACAGCTGCAGCGTCACGGGCGGCAGCATCATGCCGAGCTTGGAGTTGTCGATGGCAATCGTAAAGACGCACCCGCCTCCCATCCTATGGCGGATCAGGAACAGGTAGGCATCCAGAAATTTCAGTTCGTCAGCCAAAGAAATTAGCTTCTTTTTGGAGTTGACAAGCAGGTAGCGGTAGACTTTCGTAAAGTTCTCCGTATACTCATAGCCCAATTGCGGGTCTTTCAGCAGCAGTTCCGAAAGTACGCTCAGGTTGTTAAAGACAAAGTGCGGATCGAGCTGCAGCTTCAGTGCCTGCAGTTCGATTTCAGACGCCAGCTGCTTGTGCTGTGCCGCCTTGATCTCATATTCTGCCGCCTTTAGGGTAGCGGTCTTCCAATTGTACAATAAAAAGTAGCCCGTATTGAGGGTGCTTACCATCAGGGCCCACAGTATAATAGAGATAACGACATAGAGCCCTTCGCGCAAGCCCACGGGCGAAGGCTGCGGATTGGCAACGTTGCCAAATACCAGATACAGGGACGACAGGCAGACGATCGCGAATAGTGCTCCAAGAATCTGGAACAGCATCTGCACCAGCAGGCGCCTAAACGGATGCGCCATCCACGACATTCTTTTGTTCAGCTTTCGGTCGATAAAGAGGCTCAGCTCCACGATACCTACGCAGAACAGCAGGTTGACCAGTACGTCTTCGACCAGCTTGGAAGTGGGCATGGCGAACAAACGATTCCAATACGAAGTGGGAAAGATGATAAAGACGGTCACATACGAAACAACAAACGTAAAAGCAACCAGCAGCAGGCTCTTGAGTCTGCTCTTTTTGATAAGGCTTGTTTTTTCTTGAATTTCCATACGATACATTTCAGGCGGGGCACGATATTGGGCTATTAGTGGGTCTTTTCTGGTTTTTGTTACAAAGGCCAAAAGCGCAAACTAAAAATGCAATCGCTGCGGAACAGTAGCGTAGGGGGTGTAGCGTATCGTCGGGTATTATTCTGCTTCTCGCTTTAAGCCTTTGATATCTCTTAAGAAGATCTTCTTGCCTTTGAGTTCGATAAGCCCGCTCTTGTTAAAGTCAGACAGCAGGCGGATGCAGCTCTCGGTAGCGGTACCGATAAGGCTGCCGATTTCTTCGCGCGTCAGCTGGGTCTTGAGGCTGCCGTCTTCCTGCGTGCCAAACGTATCTTGCAGGTGCAGCAGCGTTTCGGCCAGGCGTTGGCGTACCGTCTTCTGCGCCATGTCTACCACATGATCGTCGGCCTCCTTGAGGTCGCCGCAGATAGCGCGCATCACGTTCATCGAAAAGGCATTGTTCTGGTTAAAGAGCGGCATGATATCGCTTTTGGGTATAAAGCAGACTTCCATGTCTTCTAGCGCCACGGCGCTCAGGTTGGCCGGCTCGTCGCTGATCATAGAGCGCTGCCCGAGCAGCTCTCCTTTAGACACCAGCTTGATGATCTGGTCCTTGCCGTTCGCGCTCAGCTTAGACAGCTTGCACACCCCGTCCTTGACGCAAAAGATGCCGTTGACGTTCTCGCCTTCCTCAAAAATAGGCTCTCCTTTTTTGATGGTATACGACGATTTGCAGTCCGCTATCTTTAGCAGCTCCTCTTTGTTGAGGGCCTTTAGCGAACTGAATTCTCGAACGATGCATTGCTCACACTTGCTCATGGCGGAATGGGAATTAGTTTTGCAAAGATAGGCAAAAGCATGATAATTATCATAGTTTGCGCTTCAGGCATTTGCAACCTTTGCATCAGGTAAATGAGCAAATTATGGACACGCAAAGTTGTTTCCACTGCGGTCTGGAGGTCATACAAAAAGAAGAAATCGTTTTTGACGGCAAGTCGTTCTGCTGCAGGGGCTGCAAGACGGTCTATGAGATTTTCGCCGACAACGGGCTTTCTTCGTACTATGACTTTGAAAGGACGCCCGGCGCTACGCCGCAGGCCGTAAACGGAAGGTATGATTTTTTAGACAATGAAAAGATAGCCGAAAGGCTGCTGGAATTTCAAGAAGAAGGAACGAGCATCGTCTCCCTCTATATCCCCCACATCCACTGCAGTTCCTGCATCTGGATTCTCGAGAACCTGCACCGGCTCCACAAGGGCATCGGTACTTCGCAGGTCAATTTCTCCGAGAAAAAAGTACGCATTATTTTCAATCCGCAGGAAACCAGCCTCAAGGACATCGTATTGATGCTCTGCTCCATCGGCTACGAGCCTTACATATCGCTCGAAAATTACGAGAGCGGCAAGCAGGGCACCGACCGCAGTCTTATCTACAAGCTGGGCGTCGCCTTTTTCTGCTTCGGCAACATCATGCTGCTATCGTTTCCCGAGTATTTTGAAACCGAAGAATTCTGGCTCGACCAGTACCGCGGCTTTTTCCGCTGGCTCATCTTTGCGCTCTCGCTGCCCTCCTTTCTCTATTCAGCCAGCGGCTATTACGTCTCGGCTTATAAGAGCATCCGCAACGGCATGTTCAACATCGACATTCCGATTGCGCTGGGCATCATCGTCATGTTCGTAAGGAGTACCGTAGACATCGTCTTCGGCTACGGGCAGGGCTTTTTCGACAGCCTTACCGCCTTAGTCTTCTTTATGCTTGTGGGCAGGCTATTCCAGCAGAAGACCTATAGCTTTCTTTCCTTTGAAAGGGATTTTAAGTCGTATTTCCCAATAGCCGTCACGCAGATAAATACGCACCAGCAAGAAGTTTCCGTTCCTGTCTACGACATCCAAAAAGGCGACCGACTGCTGATCCGCAATCAGGAGCTTATTCCCGTAGATGGCATATTGATCAGCAGCGGCTGCCAGATCGACTATAGTTTTGTGACCGGAGAGGCCGACCCGATCCGCAAGGAATCAGGCGACAAGATCTATGCCGGAGGCCGACTGCTTGGGCAGCCTATAGAAATGGAAGTGCTCAGCTCTGTCTCCCAAAGCTACCTTACCCAGCTGTGGAGCAACGCTGTCTTTGAAAAGAAAAGCACCCAGCACCGCAGGAGCATCACCGATGCCATCAGCCGCTACTTCACGCCTGCCTTGCTGTTTATTGCCGTTGCGGGATTCGGGTACTGGATTTTTAGGGATGCCAACACGGCCTTTAATGTATTCACTGCGGTGCTGATCGTTGCCTGTCCGTGTGCCTTGGCGCTGACGGCTCCCTTTACGATGGGCAATATCCTGCGTATCATGGGAAGGCAGAAGCTTTATTTGAAGAACGCGGGCGTCATCGAGCAGCTTGCCAAGACCGACATGATTGTCTTTGACAAGACGGGAACGATAACGACCAGCAAGGCATCGGATATTGCCTTTACGGGAGTGTTGCCGACGGCGACTGAACTGTCGTATATAAAAAATCTCCTCAGAGGCTCCAACCATCCGCTAAGCCGCAGGCTGTATGAGTTTCTGCCCGCCGCAGCATTGCGTACCGTGCACGGTTTTGAGGAAAGTACAGGAAAGGGCGTCGAGGGCATTATTGACGGAAACTGCATCAAGCTGGGAGCGGCTTCGTATGTAGGATGTACCGAAGCTGCAAACACGGCACAGACGGCAGTGCATATTGCCATCAACAACGATTATAAGGGAAGCTATACTTTCGACAACCAATACCGCAAGGGCCTTGAACAACTATTTAGCAGCCTGAGCCAGCGCTACGACCTAAAAATCCTATCGGGCGATAACGACGGCGAGCGGGCACAGCTCGAAAAGATGCTGCCGCCAGGCACCGAACTGCTCTTTAACCAGAAGCCCGAACAGAAGCTGGAAGCCATCAAGAACTGGCAGGAACAGGGCCATAACGTAATGATGGTGGGCGACGGACTTAATGATGCAGGTGCCTTGGCGCAGAGCAGCGTAGGGATTTCCATCTCCGAAAACGTCAACGTGTTCTCTCCGGCCTGCGACGGCATACTTGATGCTACGGAATTCACACAGCTCGCCTATTTCCTGAAACTGTCTAAAAAAGCCTTGGCGACCATCAAGATGAGCTTTGCGCTGTCGCTGCTCTATAACGTCGTGGGACTGAGCTTTGCGGTGAGCGGCAGGCTGTCGCCTCTGGTAGCCGCCATCATCATGCCGCTGAGCACCGTGACCATCATCAGCTTTGTCACGCTAGCAAGCAATTATTACGCCCGAAAATTAAACCCTAAAAAAGGACGGGCATGATAAATATCATGTTTTTAGAACACCCGCCAAAGTAATTTTGTCACTATAAACTCAAGGTATGAGCGTCATCTATTTATTAATCTCCATCAGCATCGTCGTAGCCGTGTGCTTCTTTATCGCCTTTGTAAAAGCGGTACGCAACGGGCAGTACGACGACGACTATACGCCGTCGGTCCGTATGCTTTTTGACGATGAGATTGTCAAGAAAAAACAGGAAGAAAAAGAAAAGAAAAAGGACACGGAAAATCCCCTCCCCGATACGCCTATACCCTACAATACAAAATAGCAGCACAACAAATAACTAACCCTCTAATACTCTAATACATCTTAAATCACGCATGGAAGTACAACAGTTTTATTATGACAACAAGATCGTAAAGAAGTTTCTTTACGCGACCATCATCTGGGGTGCGGTAGGGATGCTCGTGGGGCTTTTGATTGCCTCCATGTACCTCTTCCCGAACCTGACAGAAGGCGTTTCGTGGCTGAGCTACGGAAGGCTCCGACCGCTGCATACCAATGCCGTTATCTTTGCTTTTGTAGGGAACGCTACGTTTGCGGGTATCTACTATTCGCTACAGCGCCTGCTCAAGGCCAGGATGTTCAGCGACCTGCTGAGCAACATCAACTTTTGGGCCTGGCAGTTTATCATTGTGGCCGCCGCTATTACGCTGCCATTAGGCTATACTTCTTCTAAAGAATATGCCGAACTGGAATGGCCGATAGATATTGCTATTGCCGTAGTATGGGTGGTGTTCGGGATCAACATGATCGGGACAATTATCAAGAGAAGGGAACGCCATCTCTATGTAGCCATCTGGTTCTATCTGGCCACTTTTGTGACCGTAGCCGTGCTGCACATCTTTAACAGTCTTGCCCTGCCTGTAGGCGCGCTAAAAAGCTACTCGGTCTATGCCGGGGTGCAGGATGCGCTCGTACAGTGGTGGTACGGCCACAATGCCGTCGCTTTCTTCCTGACCACGCCGTTCTTGGGACTCATGTATTATTTTGTGCCCAAGGCCGCCAACCGTCCGGTGTATTCGTATAGGCTCTCTATCATCCACTTCTGGTCATTGATCTTTATCTATATCTGGGCGGGTCCGCATCACCTGCTCTATTCTGCCCTGCCCGACTGGGCACAGAACCTGGGCGTGGTATTCTCTATCATGCTGATTGCTCCGTCATGGGGCGGTATGATCAACGGACTGCTGACCTTGAGAGGCGTATGGGACAAGGTACGTACGGAACCGGTACTAAAATTCTTTGTCGTAGCGATTACGGGTTACGGTATGGCCACGTTTGAAGGACCGATGCTGTCGCTTAAAAATGTCAACGCCATTGCCCACTTTACAGACTGGATCGTGGCCCACGTACACGTTGGTGCCTTGGCTTGGAACGGATTCCTGACTTTCGGGATGATCTACTGGCTGATTCCGCGCATGGCAAAAACGTCCTTATATTCTAAAAAACTGGCCAATGTCCACTTTTGGATCGGTACGCTGGGCATCATCCTCTATACCCTGCCGATGTATGTGGCAGGCTTTGCACAGGCTTCGATGTGGAAACAGTTCAATCCAGACGGTTCTTTGGTCTACGGCAACTTCTTGGAAACCGTAAAACAGATCATGCCGATGTACTGGATGAGAGCCATAGGCGGTACGTTATTTATCATCGGGCTTTTTGTGATGATCTACAACATCGTGAAGACCGTAAAACAAGGAAAAGCGATTGAAGATGAATTGGCCGAAGCGCCAGCCTTGCAGAAAATCACGAGCAAAAGGATGAAAGGCGAAAAGTTCCACCCATGGCTCGAAAGAAGGCCGATACAGCTGACCATCTTGGCGACCATTGCCATCTTGATAGGCGGTATCATACAGATCGTGCCGACCCTCATGGTCAAGTCGAACATCCCGACCATTGCTGCGGTCAAGCCGTATACGCCTTTGGAATTGGAAGGACGCGACCTTTACATACGCGAAGGCTGCGTGGGCTGCCACTCACAGATGATCCGTCCGTTCCGTTCTGAAGTCGAGCGTTATGGCGAGTATTCTAAGTCGGGCGAATACGTCTACGACCATCCGTTCCTGTGGGGCTCTAAGAGAACGGGACCCGACCTGATGCGTATCGGAGGCAAATATTCCGACAACTGGCACTTTAACCACATGTGGGACCCGAGGAGCACTTCGGCCGGATCGATCATGCCGTCGTACAAATGGCTGTTCGACAACAAGCCGATGGACTATTCTGACATCCAGAAAAAGATGGAAGTGATGGTGCAATTGGGCGTTCCGTATACCAAAGAAGAAATTGCCAACGCGCAGGCCGCCATCAACAAGCAGGCACAGGCTATCGAAAAGAACTTGTATACCGATCCCGATTTCAGGAAGAGCTACGAGGAAAGCCGCAAGGCTGCTGCTGCCAAAGGCAATCCGTTTATCCCGATGTACAAGAGAGAAATCGTGCCGATGATTGCCTATCTGCAGCGCATGGGAACCGATATCAAAGTCAAAGAAGCAACAACCAAAAACTAACGCCATGCTAAAGTTTATCAAGCACAATATTGAAACGATTTCGGGCATCGAGATCTATCCGATCATTTCGCTGCTCATCTTCTTCTTGTTCTTCGTTGTCCTATATGCCTGGACCTACACCTACAAGAAAGAAAAGATTGCAGAATTGAGCCATATTCCTTTCGAGAGCGAGAACGAAATCGATAACCTCAAAAACGACACGCCATGAAAAAAATACTTCCGGTATACCTGAGGGTGCCGATCATCTTCTTTGCCGTATTCTTGGCAATGGAATATTTTATTGACTCTGGCGACCGGCCTGCTTTCTTGAAATATCCGATGATTTCTGTATTTCTGGCCGTCTTCCTGTTCCTGCTGATTGCCATCGAAATGGTCGTGGCCGCGGTAGACAACGTGACCTACCACCTGCTCACCGAGGAACAGCGCAGGCAGCTCGAAGAAGCCAAAGAAGTAAAGATTACGGACAGCAAGCTGTATAAAAAAATAAAAAAATGGCTGGTAAAAGACAGGCCGATTGAAGAAGAGGGCGAGCTGCTGCTGAGCCATGATTATGACGGCATCAAGGAACTTGACAACGACCTGCCGCCATGGTGGACCAAATTGTTCTATGCCTGTATCGTCTTTGCGTTTATCTATCTAGCCAAGTACCACATCTTCGGACACGACGACCAGACCAAAGAATTTGAGACCGAAATGGCCGAAGCCAAGCTGGCCGTAGAAGAATATAAAAAGACCGCCAAAGACCTCATCGATGCCGAAACGGTAACGCTGCTGACGGATGCGGGCGATATTGCCGCAGGAAAGGCAGTATTCCAAACCAACTGCATAGCCTGCCACCGACCGGATGCCGGAGGAGCCATAGGCCCTAACCTGACGGACAACCATTGGATTCTGGGCGGCGGCATCAAGAACGTCTTCCATACGATTACTGAAGGAGGTCGAGACGGCAAAGGAATGGTGGCTTGGAAAGGCACGCTAAAACCGTCTGAAATACAGCAGGTGGCAAGCTATGTATTGTCGTTGCAAGGCTCAAATCCCAAAGACCCTAAGCCTGCCGAGGGCGAGGTATGGGTAGACGAAAACGCGCCTAAAGAAGCAGGTGCTAAAACGGAAGAAGCTAAAACGGTAGCCCAAAATTAGGATACCGAAAAAATAAAGAGTTATGCCAAAAATGCCGGATGAGTCCTTTCGCGATGCGATAGGAACCGTAGATGATAAAGGAAAGAGAATCTGGGTATTCCCAAAAATTCCTTCAGGAAAACTGTACGACAGGCGCAAGATCGTCAGCTATTTTCTATTGCTGTTCTTGTTTGCGGCTCCTTTCGTGAAGGTAAACAGCAATCAGTTCTTGCTGTTCAATGTGACAGAACGCAAGTTCAACATCTTCGGGTTTCCGTTCTGGCCGCAGGATTTCTACCTGTTCGTGATTTCGATGCTGGTGGGCGTCGTATTCGTGGCGCTGTTTACAGTAGCCTTTGGAAGAATATTCTGTGGCTGGATCTGCCCGCAGACCATCTTTATGGAAATGGTCTTCCGTAGGATCGAGTTCTGGATTGACGGCGACCGCGGGGCGCAGCTGCGATTGGACAAGCAGCGCTGGGATAGCGAAAAAATCCGCAAGCGGGTTTTGAAATGGACGGTCTTTTTCGTCATTTCTTTCGGCATCGCCAACGTGTTCCTCGCCTACCTTATCGGCAGCGACGAACTGTTCAGGCTGGTAAAAGAGCCTTTGGCCAACCACCTCAGCACTTTTATCGCCTTATTGATTTTTACAGGCGTCTTTTATTTTGTCTATGCCTGGTTCCGCGAGCAGGTCTGCATTATTGCCTGTCCTTACGGGAGGCTGCAGGGCGTGCTGTTGGACAACAAGTCAATTATCGTGGCCTATGACCACGTGCGAGGCGAAAAGGAAAAAGGCAGGGCCAAGATGGATAAAAGAGAAGACCGAACGCTCAGCGGCAAAGGCGACTGTATCGATTGCAGGCAGTGCGTAAACGTCTGCCCTACGGGTATCGACATCCGCAACGGAACGCAGCTGGAATGCATCAACTGCACGGCCTGTATCGACGAATGCGATGCCATAATGGAAAAGGTTAGCCTTCCGAAAGGACTCATCCGCTATGCGTCGGAAGACGAGATTACCAAAAACAAAACGTTTGAGTTTACGGCACGCATGAAAGGCTATACGGCGGTACTGTTCATCTTAACAGGCATCTTTATCGGACTGCTGTTCTTGAGAAACGACGTCGAGGCCACCATATTACGGCTGCCCGGGCAATTGTTCGAGCATAAAGGCGAAAACATCAGCAATGTCTATACGTACAAGGTCGTGAACAAGACCGTAAACGATTTTGACGATATCCATTTTGAGCTGCTGCATCCGAAAGGAACCATCACCACCGTAGGCAAGCCGCGGTTTAGGATTGCCAAGGAAGGCATGGCTCAGGGAACGCTGTTTGTAGAAATCAATCCGGCTTTTCTGGAAGGCGACAAGACGCCTATCGAGATCGGCGTGTATAAAGGAAACCAGCTGATAGAGACCGAACGAACTAATTTTCTAGGCCCAAGAAGCTTTAATTAATACAACCGCTGCCGCCTGTCCTAAAGCAAGCGGACGCATAAAAATAGGAATCATGAAGAAACTAAACTGGGGAACCGGAATCTTTATCGCTTTTGCACTGTTTATGTCGTTCATACTGTTCTTTGTCTTTCTCGTACAGTCAGACCACAAATACGACAACGAGCTGGTCATCGAAGACTACTACAAATACGAAACCGGACTGCAGGCACAGCTCGACAAAGAAGACAATGCCGCAAGATTACAGCACAAGGTAGCCTTGGAAGCGGTAGAAAATGGCATTACCATACGTTTCCCTCAAGGCTTCGATTATAAGAATATTACAGGAAAAGTGTCCCTCTACAGGCCGTCCAGCCAGAAATTAGACTTTGCCATTCCGATCGCACTGTCTTCTTCTAATTTGCTCATACCTAAAAGTGATTTGGCTGGCGGCCGCTGGGACATTATCATCGACTGGAAGTATGAGGGCACCGGCTACCTCAACAAAGAACAGCTTACGCTAGACTAGACTCAAATGATATACTCTGCTTTTTTCTTCGGGCTTATTTCCAGCCTCCACTGCGTGGGAATGTGCGGTCCTATTGCCATGATGCTGCCGCTTGACCGCAGCAGCCAGGCTAGAAAGACGGCCCAGCTCCTGCTCTATCATTTGGGAAGGCTCACGGCCTACAGCAGCCTCGGGTTGGTTTTTGGGCTGCTGGGAAAAGGCTTTTACTTGGCTGGAATGCAGCAGCAGCTGTCGGTAATTGTTGGTGTTTTTATGATACTGATTGCTGTTATTCCAGAAAAGGTTTTTATGCAGTATAACTTTTCACGGCCCGTCTATAGTATCATTTCTAAAGTAAAATCGGGACTGGGAAGGCAGTTCAAGAAAAAAAGCAACAGCGCCTTGTTTTTGATCGGCCTGCTTAACGGGTTCCTGCCCTGCGGACTGGTCTATGCGGCCTTGTTCGGCGCACTGGCCATGCAGCATGCTCCTTTGGGCATTGCCTATATGGCTTTGTATGGCTTGGGAACCATTCCTATGCTGAGTGTGGCGGCGTATGCAGGCCGCTTTTTAAGCACCAGCTTCAGGACAAAACTACAGAAGGTCATTCCGATCGCCACAATCCTTATCGGAACATTGTTTATCCTCCGCGGTATGGGTTTGGATATTATGTATGTGTCTCCGGGAAATATGAGTTTGTTTGTGAAGGGGATGCCGGATTGTGGGTAGAGGTGCTGAGGTGCTAAGGTGTTAAGGTACTAAGGTTTTTAGGAAGGTACTGAGGTTCTAAGGTGCTGAGGTTTGTTTTGTTTTTGCAATAATGAGAGGCTACTATAAATAGTTTTGTTTGTTTCTTATTTTCACAATGCCAATCACCTATAACTATCAAAACTTCAGTACCTCAGCACCTTAGCCTCTTAGCGCCTTTCTCAAATAACCATCGAAAACAACTGCGTTTCCGGTACGCTGCGCTGCAATCGAACATCAAATGCCATACAGGCATTTCTTAGGAAAGGCTTGCCTGCTTCGGTAATGGTAAGTTTGTCTTCTTCAATCAGGAGCAGGCCATCGTCTTGCATTTCGGATAGTTTTTCAAGTACGGCTGGCAGTTCTGGAAAAGATTCTTCCCGTCGGCTCCACGTTGTTTCAAAACGGCACATCAGGTTGAGTATGTGCTGTCGGATAATCAAGTCTTCTTTGGTAAGGATATGCCCACGGTTGACGGGTACTTGGTTCCATTCCAGCAACTGGTAGTAATCATCTAGGTCTTTTACGTTCTGGGCAAAGCCGTACCAGCTGTCGCTGATAGATGATACGCCCAATCCGATCATAAGCTGCGTCTTGGAATGGCTGTAGCCCATAAAATTGCGGTGGAGCTTTCCTGCTGCTGAAGCTTTATACAGCGAATCGGTCGCAAGAGCAAAATGGTCCATGCCTATTTCGTGGTAGCCGTTGGAATGCAGGAGCGCCTTGCCTATTTCGTAGAGCTTGCGTTTTTCGTCGTCTTTCGGAATGTCTTCGTCTTTATAGCCGCGCTGTCCGTTGCCTTTGATCCAAGGCGTATGGGCATAGCTGTAAAAAGCCAATCGGTCGGGCTTGAGGGAACGGGTCTTTTCGATGGTATCGACCACATCTTCAATCGTCTGGAACGGCAACCCGAAGACCAAGTCGTGTCCTACAGAGGTATAGCCTATTTCTTTCGCCCACAGCGTTACCTTGGCTACATTCTGGAATGGCTGGATGCGGTGGATGGCTTTCTGCACGGTTTCGGAATAATCCTGAACGCCAAAGCTTACCCTGCGGAATCCGAGGTCGTAGAGCTTCTGTAGGTGTTCTTTGGTGGTATTGTTGGGATGTCCTTCAAAGCTGAATTCGAAATCCTTCGCCTTTATGCCGGTCTTGAGTATGCCATTGATGAGGTCTTCCAGATGCTTTACGGCAAAAAAGGTAGGCGTGCCGCCGCCGAGGTGTATCTCTTTGATCACAGGCTTCTCCTCCATTTCATGGCAATAGAGCTGCCATTCTTTTAGGACGGCTTCGAGATACGGCTGTTCGACAGTATGGTTCTTGGTGATGCGCTTGGTACAGCCGCAGAATGTGCAGAGGCTCTCGCAGAACGGCAAGTGGATATAGATGCTGATGCCTTCGGAAGCATTGCTTTCGCGGAAGGATTTCTTAAAGGATTGCATCCACGATTCATAACTGAAATTATTGCTGTCCCAATACGGTACCGTCGGATAGCTTGTGTACCTAGGACCAGGAACATTGTATTTTTGGACAAGGGAATGGCTTGGCATGATCGGTAATTTTATGCCAAAGCTACTTCCCTTACCATTTTTAAAGAATGATAATTGTCATGTTCGTTAATTTTAACAGCATGGTTCTGAATTGGATATCTTAATTCAAAAAGTTCTTCCGGTATTCGTTCGGGCTTATGCCGACTTCTTTCTTGAAAAGCCTCGAAAAATACGGTGGGTTGTCAAAGCCAAGCGCATAGGCCGTTTCAGAAACCGAGTTTTCAGAGCCTTGCAGCAGGTTCTTGGCTTCGGAAATCAGGAAGATATGAATCAGTTCTATGGCTGTCTTGCCGGTTTCCTGTTTCAGCAAATCGCTGAGGTAGCGCGGCGAAAGGTTAAATAAGGCGGCGAGCGACTTTACGGTCGGCAGTCCTTTTTCGAGAAGCTTTCCGTTTTCCAGATATGAAGACAAGAGGTCGTTAAATTTAGATACGGTCTTGCCAGACAGCTCTGTCCTGTTAATGAACTGTCTCTTGTAGAAGCGCTGCGAGTATTTTAAGATGGAATCGATATGCGCAATGATAATCTCGCGGCTGTATTCGTCTTGGTTGTTATAATATTCTTGATCGATCTTGCTGTAAAGGTCCCAGATAATCTGCTCTTCGCGGGCCGAAAGATGCAACGCCTCGTTGGCCTCGTAATCAAAATAGCCGTATTTCTTTATTTCGGAATGAAGATGGAAACCGTTCAGGTAATCTTCGTGGATCCAGATGATAAAGCCTTTTTCTTCGAGTTCTACATTGTTGATTTCTATAACCTGTCGCGGCTTTACGAACATCATCGATCCGTCGTCATGATCGTATTTCGTCCTGCCATACAGCACATAACCCGACTTGATTTTCTTGAAGGCGATCATGTAAAAATCGGTAGTAAATTCGCTCTGCCCTATCGAGCATTCCGCTAGTTTTTCGCACACGACCAAGCTCACCAGAGGATTTTCTGGAGGCGGATAGCCAACGGCGCGGTGCAGTTCGCTTATGGTTTTGTAATGTTTCATAAAAAAGGAGAAGAACCACGCTTTTGAAGGCGCAGTTCTTTTTAAAATTAGGTACGTAAATATACTAAAAAAGCAGTTTATTTTCCATGTGCTTTTGCAGACACATCTTTCCATTCTTCCCATTCTGAAAGGCGCTGTGCATACACTTCTTTTACCCAAGGCAAGGCTACCTTACCAAGGAACAAGCGTAATGGCGGATTGGCGGCATCGACCAATTTTAGGATGGCTTCGGCAGTGGCTTCTGGATTACCGAAGGAATCCGTATCGGCCAGTCCTGCATGGAAGGCAGCCCTCACATTGTCATAAGCCGTTATGGTTTCTGATTGGATAGCAGAAGGCCCAGCCCAGTCGGTAGAGAATCCGTTTGGCTCTACTAAAGTAACTTTAATGCCGAACTCCTTCACCTCTGTAGCAAGCGTCTCGCTTATCGCTTCAACTGCAAATTTGGAAGCGTTGTAGATGCCTAAAGTCGGCAAGGTCGCAACGCCCAATACGCTAGACAGTTGGATGATATGCCCGTGGCCTTGTGCTCTCAAGATTGGAAGCGCCGCTTGGGTAATCCATAACAATCCAAATACGTTCGTTTCGATTTGGTCTCTGACTTCTTTTTCAGAGTTTTCTTCAATGGTTCCGAACAGCCCGTAACCCGCATTGTTGATAATGACATCCAGCTTTCCGAAATATTCTTTGGCTTGGTTGATTGCGGCAAAGCTCTGCTCGCGGTTGGTTACGTCCAATTGTATCGGCAGGATCGCTTCGCCGTATTGTGCTTTTAAATCGTTGAGCGAGTCTATGTTTCTCGCTGTTGCAGCAACTTTGTCGCCGCGTTTTAGAAAGGCTTCTGCCCATATCTTCCCAAATCCGCGGGAAGCACCTGTAATAAATATGACTTTTGACATCAGTAAATGTATTAGATTAATAACAGGACAAAGTTAGGACAGCAATACTGGGAGGATTTATACAAAAAGCGGTAAAGCATATACATTTTGTCCTAGAGCTAACGGTGAGCCGTACAGCAAAGCGATATTGAGCCGTACAGCAAAACAGGGCGTATGGCTATAGCTGAACTTTGCGGTATCAATAATCAGATACATAATTTTAATACTATGAAAACAATTGACAGCATCTACATCAACGGCGAGTTTGTGAAACCGCAAGGAAACCAAGTCTTTGACCTTATCAGTCCGACAACGAATAAACAAATCGGACAGGTCGTTTTAGGAAACGAGCACGATGCCCGAACTGCCATTGCTGCAGCCAAGGAAGCCTTCAAGACTTTTTCTCAAACAACAAAGGCAGAACGTATCGAATACTTGAAACGAATGCGCGAAGCGGTATCTAGACGAAAAGACGAACTTGTTAACGTGATGGTTGAAGAATATGGCGGGACTTTGCAGTTCTGCAGGATGAGCATGGAATTTACGCTCAGCGGATTTACTGCTGCTATAGCTACTTTAGAAAAATTCGACTTTACAAAGAAGATGGGCTTTTCGGAAGTGCAATTGACACCGCTAGGCGTCGTCGGCATCATCATTCCGTGGAATGCTAGCAATGGCTTTATTGCCGGAAAGCTGGCTACTGCTGTGGCAGCAGGCTGTACCGCTGTCATCAAGCCTAGCGAAATGAGCGCCATGCAGACGCAGATTATGGCCGAATGCCTGCACGAAGCCGGATTGCCTGCGGGCGTCTTTAATATCGTAAACGGACTGGGCGAAACCGTAGGTGCCGAAATCAGCACGCATCCTGACGTTGCCAAAATCTCGTTTACCGGATCGAGCACCGTAGGAAAAATTATTGCCCGCGAGGCTTCGGCTACACTGAAACGCTATACTTTGGAGCTTGGAGGCAAGTCGCCAAACATTCTTCTAGAGGATGCTGATTTCTCAAAAGCGATTCCAACCGCCATCGCAGCTGCCTTTATGAACAGCGGACAAGCTTGTGTTGCCGCAACGCGCCTTTTGGTTCCGGAAAGCCGACTCGAAGAGGCCAAAGAATTGATACAAACAATGCTTCCGTTGTTTCCTGTAGGCGATCCGAAAGAAGAAACAACAGCTATAGGGCCAATGGTTAGCCAAAAACAGTACGAGAGAGTGCAGGGCTATATCAAATTAGGGATTGAAGAAGGTGCTTCTGTCCTTACTGGCGGGCTCGGACATCCGGAAGGCCTTGAAAACGGAAACTTTGTAAAGCCAACAGTTTTTTATAATGTAGACAACAAGATGCGCATTGCTCAGGAAGAAATCTTCGGTCCGGTACTTTCTATCATCACCTACAAAGACGAAGCGGAAGCTGTCGAGATTGCTAATGACACCATCTACGGACTGCAGGCGTATGTGAGTTCTATCGATACAGAAAGAGCGCGACGCGTTGCCTCGAAAATCAATGCCGGACGTGTATTGGTTAACGGCTTGAACCATGATCCTGAAGCACCGTTCGGAGGTTTTAAACAGTCAGGTATCGGACGAGAATTCGGTATCTACGGACTCGAAGCCTATCTGGAACCGAAAGCCTTGATCGGATAAACTGCACAACAACAGCTTCGGAAATACGGTTAAAAAACAGCGGTATTTCTGAAGCTATTTTTTTAACTTTACCATCATGACAGCATCAAAAGACGATAAAACTCCGCAGGTATTGTATTCCTGTTACTACCAGCGCACAAGAGAAGGAGAACATTTTATTCCCGAGCACGTTTTCAGCTACCAGATATCGGGAACGATGACAGCATGGGATGCGAAGAATACGTATCATTCTAAAGAAGGTGATTTCCGCTTGAGCGTACGCAACCGATTGGCCAAGTTTGCGAAACAGCCGCCAGAAAATGGAGAATTTAAGGTTATTTCCTTGTTTCTAGATCAAGAGACGTTACAGGAAATCAGCCGAGAAATCAACTATACGGCAAAAAAGACGACCCTAGATATAACGGCAATTCCTATTGCTTCGAATCCGCTGTATGTAAGTTTTATGGAATCGCTCCTCGCCTACTTGCAATTGCCACAGGAAAACAATCAGGAACTCCTAAGGCTGAAAATAAAAGAGGCCGTTTATCTGCTTATCAAGATCAATCCGGAGCTAAAAGACATCTTGTTTGATTTCAGCGAGCCTGGAAAGATCGACTTGGAGGCTTTTATGAACAAGAACTTTCACTTTAACGTGCATCTCAAACGGTTTGCTTACCTCACGGGACGCAGCTTGGCCACATTCAAAAGGGATTTCCAGAAAATATTCCAAGATACGCCGAGCCACTGGCTGCAGCAACGAAGGTTGCAGGAAGCGTATTACTTGATCAGCAATAAAGCCAAGACACCGTCGGAAGTTTATATTGATGTTGGCTTTGAAGACTTGTCGCATTTTTCGTTTGCGTTTAAGAAAAAGTATGGGGTATCGCCTTCGAAGGTGTAGTGAAGCACTATTCTTTTTTTCTTGATAAATTGCCTATTTTTATCAGAAATAAGCATACTATGCTAGAAAAATTAAAAGAAGCTGTGGATTCCGTATTGCAGTTTACAGCTGAAGAATGGGAAGCCTATACGCATAGGATCGAGATAAAACATTTCAAAAAAGGCGACGTATTGTGCGACGTGGGACAGGTGGAGAATTATATCTATTTTCTTAACTCCGGCGCAACACGCAATTTTTTTATCAAGGACGGAAAAGAACTGACCGTCGATTTTAGACTGGAAGGAACATTTGTCGCCGCTTATTATTCCTTTCTTTCCCGAAAACCTTCGCCTATTCGGATTGAGGCCATAACTGATATTGAAGCCTGCTGCATTCCGCACAGTTCCTTATACTTATTCTACAAAAAGCACAAGAACGGAGAAAAGCTCGGCCGACTGATGGCCGAAATCCAATATATGAAACGACTTGAAAGGGAAATCGAGATCCTGTCGATGACCGCCGAAGAGCGTTATGCTTTGCTTTTGAAACAAAATCCTGCGCTCGTAAGCGCCATATCTGTCAAGCACTTGTCGTCGTATCTGGGTATCCATCCCGAAAGCTTGAGCCGCATCCGAAAACAGGTAGCTGCGAAACTGACATAGGTCATTTTTTTTGGTTCTTGCGATGGCTAGATTTGTAATCGCTTGGTATAAAAAGCATCAGGCTATAGAGTATGGAAAAAACAACTGCAACCCTAGCGGCACGATTGACCGCACTCCTGCAACAGCAACAATTTGTGGAAGCTTACGAAGAACTATTTGACGAGAATGCCGTAAGCATCGACCCTATGTACCAGCTGGACCTGAAAGGGCTTTCTGGTTTGATCGAAAGAGAAAAGCTATTTTTGTCAAGAGCCGAAATTAAAAAGATCCGTCTGTCTGAACCTATACTTGCTGGGAATTATTTCAGCGTTTCCCTCTCGATGAATTTCAGCGTTGCGGGACAAGACAAGACGATTTCAGAATTGTGCGTCTACAAAGTAGAAAACAGTAAAATCATAAGCCAGCAATTCTTTATTTCGGGATTATAAATCCTTCAATCTCAATCCTTCAATTATATGGAAAAAATACTAGCCTCAAAGGCAAAAATACGCTTTCAGGACTGCGATCCGTTCAACGACCTGAACAATTCAAAATACCTTGACTATTTTATCAATGCGCGGGAAGACCAAGTCAAGGAAAACTATAATCTTGACATATTTGAGATGATCAAGACCGAAAAGATCGGCTGGGTCGTGGCGACCAACCAGATTGCGTATCTGCAGCCTGCTTTTACGATGGAAACAGTAACTATCAAATCGCAGCTGATTCAGTTTTCGGAGAAATCGCTTTTGGTCGAAATGACGATGTGGGATGAATCTGCGTCCAAATTAAAAGCAGTGTCTTGGTCTAAGTTTATCCACGTAGATATCCGCACGCAGTCTTCGATGAAGCATTCTGAAAAGCTGCTGGAATTGTTCCAATCGATTGTAGTTCCTTCGGGACAGCATTACTTTGAAGAACGATGCAAAGAGCTGATGGCAACGTTAAAGTAGCAGTATTTTTATAAAAACAATCCGCTATATAACTAAAAAACAAAAGATTAAATATTTGCTAAAGTGATTGGATTGTCGTTTTTGTTGTGCTAAATTAGTAAGGACATAACCTTAAAACACACAACCATGAAAACGAAAATTGCTTTTGCCGCATTATTGCTAGGTTTGGCAGTATCGGCTAATGCCCAAAAGAAAATAGAAACGACAGAACTGCCAAAAGCAGCACAGGAGTTCTTGCAAAAACATTTCAGCCATACATCGATTGAAGTCGCCAAGAAAGATGCAGAACACGGCGAAAAGGGCTATGAAGTCAAGCTTAAAGACGGTACAGAAGTAGAATTCTGGAAAGACGGTTCGTATCGCGAAGTCGATGGAGGCAAGAATCCGATTCCGACTGCATTTATTCCAGATTCGATAAAAGACTATATAGCTAAAAATTATCCAAACGAAAAGATTACGCATATCGATTATGGCCATAAGGATTTGGATGTGGATCTGACGAATGGTATTGACTTGGAATTTACTAAAGAAGGAAAATTTTTGAAAGCGGATTAACTTAGATCCTGATACTTAAAAGCAAAAAAGCCTCTAAATAGATTAGAGGCTTTTTTTATAAAAAATTAGATAATATTACCAATCAGCCGTATAAGCTGAGGCCATTGGAGATAGTTTTCTTTTTGCATAGACTCTGACCGAATTAGGATCTTTCATCGATTTTTCAAACAGACTATCGCCTTTTATTTCAATAATACGAGTAATGATGTCGTAATTTGGTTTCAGTCCATAGCTTTTGATCGCAAACAAGTCTACTTTACGCGTCCCTTCTTTTTGATACAAAATTCCCCTACTGCCATCGTATCCTGGATTGATATTTCTTTCCTGCTGAGCAGCATTGAAATTTTTTTCCAGTATAAAAAAATTCATGCAACCATTTTCATAAAATCTATAGTAGCCTGCTTGCATCTGGGTATTGTAGTTTTTCTGCTTTCCTAAAGGAATGAAATTGTCTTTCTGAGACAGATAACCATAGATTTCTTCATAAATAACATCGGTATCGATTCCTTTTAATACGTCGGAATTAAAAAGACCTCGGTTGCCGAAGACTTGATTGTCTGTCGGCACCCTTGTCTTATTATTATCCAGGTATCTTGTCTTTACATTACAGGAAAACAATCCTAACATTAAAAAAATGGATACTGTTATTTTTACCACGATGTAAAAGGATTTGTCGTCTGATACTGCAGATAAGGCTGAATTGAATTGCTTAATGTTTCAAATCCTGGCTGTTGTGTGCTAAATATCTTGATTCCAAAAATTTTAATCAGTGTATTGTGTGCAAAATGATCTTGAATTGGATGCCTTACATGCCTGTCAGAGTTGATTCCAATTCTGTAATTTCCGTATCGTAAAGACAATCCTCCAAATCTATATCTTGGATAATTTGTATCTTCAATAACATAACTGTTAGGCATTCTTTCGTCGAATTTTCCTGGATTTCCTTTTCCTGTTCCAACCTTGGCTTCATCTCCTGTATAATCAGTTCTTCTTCCAGTAAACAGGTTGAATCCAGCAGAAAACTCACCAATGGCTACTGATGCTGCGGCAGTCCTGTAACTGTCGTTCCCATCGCCTGCAAAGCCCGAAAATGGCAATCCGTCATTTTCATAAGAGAATTTAAAATCGCCGCTCCTTATTCCGAGTACACCGGTCTGCTGCTTGAATTCGGCCATGTCATCATAACCGCCCCAGAAATTGGTACCCAGGCTGAATCCTGTGCTTCCATTATCATAAGCTGCTAGAAAAGATACGCGGGTTTCCATTCCACTTCTTCCCAGTCCTTGATAATTGCTATTCGACATGATGCCGACACCTGCAGAGAAACTAAACTCTCCATTAGTATAGGTTACCGAAAGGTTCATTCCTATTGCCATCGTATTTCCAAAGGCAATACTAGGTGAAATACTAAATCCAAAATTATTGGTAAGCTGCACGCCCATTGGCGGTATCGCAAAGTTGATAGCAGCGCTGACGGCGGAGGTGGCTATATAATTCCACATTCCGGTATTTCCTGCGACGCAACTATCCGTAAAGGTCGATGCCCCCATGGTATTGTAGCCGATCCAGCCCATAGCTGCGGATATCAATCCCGCTTGTACTGATTTCCAGCCCCATTCTCCGGTTGTCAATCCGCTAGATACATAGCCGATAATAAAACTTGCCCCGGCTACGATCAAGTCGTCCAACCCAAACCATTCACCCGAAGGGTCAGTATATTTAAAAGGATTATTGGCGACATAACCATATCGGTTATAACTCTGGGTGCTAAATGGCGACTGTATAAAATTATCGGGCTGTAAGAAACGGTGCAGCTTGGCATCATAAAGCCTGCCGTTCATATTAATCAGGCCAACACTCTGTAGATGTTCATGCCCTGTATAACCTCTGTCTAAAACCACCATTTGGTTGAGGATATTTCCTTGTCCGTCGACTACTTTTATGAGATTACCCCAAGCATCAAAGAGGCGTTTTTCAAGTATGGTTCCTCCCGAAGTAGAAACGCCTAGTATAGTTCCTTGATAGTCTCTATGCAGATTAAGGAAGCCTTCCGTCTGGGTGCCACTTGCATCAACCTGACTCCTGAATACTACTGGAGCAGTATATCCGTCGCCGCCAACATAGGTAATAAACTCTACTTCTCCTGTCTGGATATTGTGTTTTATTTCCATACTGCCATCGGCTGAATAGGATTTACGAAGCGGACGCTGGTTTTTATCAACCTGCACGCCTCCATAGTACATCGTCGAGCGACTGTTGTTCATGTTGTATTCAAAACTGATCCTGTCGCTTCCCATTTCAATAATTTCAACAGGACTCTTGAAAGCGTTATAGGTAATATCTAGTTTTCTCTGGGTATCTGATGTGATAACCGGGTTGCTTGTTTTTCTAATTTTCACATCATCAAACCAAACGATGCCTTGCCCATTATTATCTAGTCGGATATTGAGCCTTTTGATATTTGCCGGTACCGAAAAAGTCTTTTGGACGAAAACCCATTGTCCTGTTACGTTTGTTACTACTTGATCAACAGCCGTAAAGTATTCGGTTTCTCCTTCTTCTTTCATAAAGAGGAAGAGTTCTGCCTGAGGACCATTGCTATACACCCATGCGGAATAGGTATACTGCGTAGCCGTGGCATTATTTATCGGTACCCAAACATCAGAATGGACCACTTTTTCTGTAGTGTCAGGATTGTTTATTTTTAGGGAAACTGTTCCTGCACTATTTGTCGCAAAGGTATCATCATAGGTAATTATCGAGGGTTCGTAGATAGTCCATCCTTTTTTGCTTTCCATCGTATCAAAAAAGATACCTTCTCTCAATTTATAGTAGGCCTCTCCTTCTGGCGTTAACTGTACCGACGTATTTTGGTATGCTTTTGCCGTGTTGGTATAATTGTACTGCCCTAGATTATTTTGAGTAATTCTTCCTCTGTCGTCATAGACTTGGGTTTCTTGCTGTCCTCTTGCATTTGTATATTCTTTCAAACGGTCAAGACTGTCGTATTGGAAAGTCTCGTTCCAGTTGAAGGTACTGTTGGTACGATTCTCGAGATTGCCTGTCTGCGGATTAAAAGTATACCCTACCGTCATATAATCTGTTGGCGGAGGAACGGGTTCACCGATAATGACCAATTCGCTTTTAGTATGCTTGATACTGCTAATAAATCCGTACTCGTCATAGGTTTTGTTGACGCTTACAGCATTCCTAAGGTTTCCAAATCGAGCACCAGTAACCTGTCCTCTAGCGTTAGTCGTATTGATCTGCCACAGTACTTTATTTGTGCCATCGTCAATTACTTGGTATGGAAATCCGTTTTTATATGTATTTCTTATCCACTTGTCAGAACGTTTGTTTGTTGCCGTATTGACAGCGGTATAGAGTTCTTTTTCGGGTCTTCCAAAAGCATCATAGAATGTAGCTCTTTGGAAATAAGCTTTGAAACCGCTTTCATCATAGAAAGACAATCTCTTGAAATCATCGTATTGGTAATTGTATAGCGTATAGTATCCTGCCGTAAAATCATCGAACCTTGTATTGGTCAATAATTTTGTCGTCGGATCATAAGTAAATGTTGTTTTTGAATTGGTCGCATCACCATTTAGTCCAGTGATTGTCTTATAATTAACCACACCATAGTCGCCAATATTAAATAGAGTCTCGCTTTTTGGGGTTGTTTCTTTCGTCATTTCCCCAAAATGATTGTATTCATAGAGGTAGGTTCCTGCCGAAGGATCGACCAGCTTTGTCTTTCTTCCCCAGCCGTCTTGCTCCATGCTAATAACTACTCCGCCATAATTTGTCTGCTTTACGTTTCCATTGGCATAATACTGGTAATTAATCGTCCCGCCTGGCGAATCTGTCAGCGTAATGACGTTTCCGATCGCATTCTTGACAGAAGTTTTCGTTTTTACACCATCATTTACGGTCGTAGTAAGGCCATTGTAGCCCGTGTTAATGGTCTTGCCCGTAAAAGATAATTTCTGACTTATCCTTCCGTAGTTATCATATTTAGTCTGGCTCCATTGTAGCGGACTGGTTCCAAAATACGGTTCGCTTGTTTTTATATTTCGGTCATAGATATCGTATTCATACGAAGTGTACGACCAATTTCCTGTAAGATCTTTAATCCCGGTCCTTATTTTTCGTCCTAGGTCATCAAATAATTCATCGTTGCTACTTCCGTCGTCTCCAGTTACAAGAACCTGAGTGTTTCCTGAAACGGGAGTATAAGCGTAAGTAACATTTTTTCCTAAATAGTCTGTAACCTTGATTTTTTTACCCCACGCATCGTAAGCATTGGTAGTGACCAAACCAAAAGGATTCGTTTCTTTAATCAGCAATCCTGTGAAATCGTCATACGCAAATTGGGTAGACAATCCTTGGCTGGTAATTTTTTTCAGGAATCTTTTTGAATCATCGTACTCAAATTCCTGAATCCTTGGCGAAAGCCCGGGAGCTGAGATTGTTTTTTTAGTTATGTTTCCGTACGTATCATAAATGTTATCTTCAGTAATATACACTGTTCCATTGCCTTTCTTCTTGATTTGAGAGACTAAATTGTTATTATAAGCAAACAATTCTTCGGTAGTGGTAACATCTTGATTCGGCTGTCCCGGATAAATCGTGATAGTTTGGGTCTTGCTCTGCGGCCTTCCTATAATATAAGGCGTTGCTGTAGGCTGGTTTTGATATGTCATTACGTTGACAGATCGTTGCTCTATAGCGGTACCATTTTTCAATACAGTAGTGGACTGAGTCGGATTGTTATAAGTATCATACTGAATGGTCGTCTCTGTACTCGTCCCTTCTAATCCATTAAAATTCTGGTTTATCGTATTTTTAAGCTTAAAGACTTTATTCGACTGCACTATAGGCTCAAATGTCACATTATCGTAAGTATTATAGGTATTAAGGCTCCTGCTGATGAATGGTCCCGAAGCAGGTACCGTATAGCTAGGATAACTCAGTCCCAATACATTAAAACTTTCTACGCTTACGCCTCTCTTGCTGACATCATTCTTTGTGATGGTCGAAATGACTTGAGTGGTATCATCATGCCAGTTGGTCTTTAATGTAGCCCGGAATCCTAAAAACCCCAAGCCCTCCATATTGCTGACAGCGCCATAATACGAAAACAGCTGTCTTTTATAAACCGATGCGCTCTGTTTTTCGATTTTAGAAACTACTTGGAAAGTAGGGGCTATCTCGATATCCAGATTTGGGTAATTTTCGGTATAGCTGGAAGGCGTATAAGCTGAATTGCAATTATAAGGACAGCTTTCTCTTTCGAGCGTCTTATACGTTATGGTCTCTTTGACACCGTTTCCTGTAGTTATCGACCTTACGAGCCTATCTTTATTAAAATCTTTCTGCGACTGGAAATAATGGATCTTGTTGCCGTTGATAAAAGCCATTTCCATCTTCCTGTTAGGCTGACTCGAAGTATAAAAAATCGGGAGAGCATATTTGGTAATATCAGCCTGATTTCCTGAAGTAGCATAATAATAATTTCCTGACGTTTGCGCAAAGGTTCCGTTTTTATTGACGACACAAGTAACTGATACAAATCCCCAAGTGTTATCTTGGTTTCGGTTACAGCCCACGCGGATAATATCCGTCTTGCCATCATTATTAAAATCGGTTGGTATCCAGTGCGAAATCGTCAGTCCTAAACTTCCATCAGAATAATTGAAGCCATTATAAGTCTGCATCTGCTTTACGAATCCAGTTCCTGTAGAAGTATATTTATACCAATCAAAATATCCGGATCCTTTCGGGATGATAAAATCAGTCTTGCCGTCACCATTATAGTCACCGAGCAAAAGTGTTTTTGTTTCATCAACGATAATATTTGGATCTGTATAAGTCCATAACAAAACCAACTGATTGGAATTATTCAAAGTATATACATGGACTTTTCCGTTGGTAAACTGCAAGATATCAGTCTTTCCATCGCCATTAACATCTGCTGTCTCAGTCTTGGATCGGATCGTGTTATCAAAATCATTACCCAGAGCAATCGGATCGACCAAATCTCCGGCATAATTCATAAAACCTTCTGTCTTTCTCCTATCAAGATCAACGAAATAGGTCTTTTTCGAAAGATTAGTAGCACCAACACTGTTCCATTCCAATGCCATGATGTCAGTTAATCCATCGCCATTGAAGTCTCCGCTAAGGTATTTCTTCAATCCGTTAGTAGGAAACAGTACATTTTTTTGATATTGAAGGAAAACGCCGTAGGAAGTCTGGCTCAAGACTTTAAAATTGACGTCTGAGTTATTCGTATTCAAATAGGGATTAGGATTATTAAGCACATGCTGGACTACGGTGACTCCTTGCATCGGCATTAACTTGTCATTGTGATTGAGCCACGTAGTCGGTAAAAGTTCTTCAAAAAAGCCTATAGGCACTTCCCAACCGAAGTTAAGGGATTGGCCTTGGATATCGTTGAACAACCAAAATTTTCTTTTATAGTCTGGCCCATACGTAGGATACAGTAAAAAATCCAGCTTGCTGTCGCCATCAAAATCTCCCGACACGGTTGCCGCATTTTGCACGGAAATATTACCAACACTTAAGCTCGCCGTTGTAGGGGAATAGGAAATTGTTTCGGCCGTTGTATCATAGCTAAAAACTGTAGGATTATAGCTTTTCGTACCGTCACCTGTTTTTTCGGTTATGCTTGTCAATCTTTCATAACCTAAGGTAGAAATGCTATGTGCGAGTTCATATCTTCTAAAGCCAGTACCGAATCCATGAACATAGATTGTGCTTAATATTTTGTCATCAATAATATTTACGCCGCCTATGTAGCCTTGTTCTGGTCTTTGCCTGTTTTTATAAGCAAAGCTTATCCAATTGGTGGGAAATTGATTAGGACTGCCTACACCTACATAATTTATTTCGCTAATTCTCAAATAATTGTTCGTATTGGTATAGACATAATTGATTCTAACGCCTTGTGGATTCTGCCAATAAGAAATAGCCCAAGTAGAGATGGAACGTGAATTGTTATCATTTCCATAAACTGCAATAGAGCCATCGGGATACTCAATCTTGAAAGTAGCCGTACTAACCGGACTGGCGGTCTGATTGTAGGCCGTTATCTTGAGGTTCGAGAAATTTTCCGTTTCATAAACTGTTGTATGCCCTCCATACGTCTGGTTGGCACTAGTGGTCTTTACGACAAGTCTTTGCCCGTCGAGTGCAAATCGATCGTAAACATCAAGATCGACACCGTCGATAATATTGTCATGGTATTTCGTAGAAGGGATTCTTGTAATTGCCGATATTCCCGAAACATTCCATCCATAACCAGCCAATCCGTTCCCAGACTGGCTATTATAAGCAAGACTCAATTGCGGAATCACGCCATTAATTCCCGGCGGCACGGCAATAGGAACATTATATGTTGCTGCTCCTGTTAATGAAACCGAAAGCTGTCCTTCGGTAATACCGACTTCAGTCGATGCGCCTGTTGCCGAGGTCATAGTTCTTACCAAAGCATCGTCTTCAACTCTTCTATTAGTTTCAGAAGCAGTGCTTGAACTTGTCCTTTTGATAGGGACTACCCCAGGAATCGGGGTACCCATTTGTTCTTGAGCAGAAGAGAATAGGCAACAAAAAATAAGCGCTAGGGTATAAATTACTTTTCTCATGCTTATTTTTTGATTATTGTTATCGATTTGCGATCGCCATTGTTATAGAATAAATTTACGGAATAAACGCCTGTAGGGCAGTTTTGGAATGGTACCGCATAGGTTTGCTCCTTTTCCATATTTTTATAGGATTTGATCAACTGTCCACTCATAGAATACACTTCTATAGAAGAGACTTTGACTTCATCGACCAGTTCCCATTTTAGGTACAATTCTTCTCGTACCGGATTCGGATAATACGAAATCACGTCTTCGGGAAAAAACTTTTGGTAGTCTTCTTCTTTTAAATCAGAAATTTCTTTTGGAGGCTGGCTGCTCGTCCTTGAAGCACAAAAGGGACATAATTCCCTGACGATTTGGTTGCCGGCTACATCATATTCAAAATGAATTTTAGGAACCTGGCCATTTGCTGCCAAACACATCAGGAAAAAAATAAGTGGTATTACTTTTCTCATAGTTTAGGGGATTGTGGGTTAATTTTGATTGTAAAAATGCCATGGACGCCATAAAAAAACGGACAGAGCAGATTTCGGTACAATACTACTATTGAATTCGGGAATAGCCTTACGGAAATCCGTAATCTCATAAAATAACTTTGCTTTTTTTAAGACATTTCATACAAATATGTGTCTTATGTCATTGTTCCTCTTGAAAAGGCAGGGCTTAAGCTTTCAAATGCATTTATAAAACTTAAACATTAAATAAACTTCATAACTTTTAGGTTATGCTTTCTTAAAACAGTACCGATAAAAGTAAAAGTTCTTTAACGAAATGGTAATCTAAACCTCAAGAGGCTTGGGGGTCAAACCTATAACTTTGAACCTCAAACTTTTAACTTTTATTAATGAAAACAATCTTACGAACAAATTACGCCAACGTACTAGGACTAGTAGTATTTGGGTTATTTTTCAGTACTGCTTGGGGGCAGGCTACATTGCCACTAAACAGAACATCATGGGGAACTGAACCGACAGGTTGGACCAATTCAGGGTGTTCGCAACGAACTACAAGTTCCGCCTGTACGAATAACAGCGCGACAAGTTTTGACACCAACGGCGACAGCAGGCTACTTGTTTTTAATGCAGCACCTGGAACCTTGTCGATGACTTTAAAGAACCAATCCATGAGCGGGCAATCGTATCTATTGGTAGAACAGTCTGCAAACGGAACTGACTATACGGAAATTGGAAAGTATGGAACAGCGACAGGCGCAACAGCAATTACCAATGCACAATGTGTCGATTTTGATATACCATTACTTTCTGCGACACGTTATATTCGATGGACGTATACAAAAGCTAGTGGAAATTGCGACATGGACGATGTTATTGTTACGGCAGCGCCGGCAGCAGCTGAGTTCACTGTTAACCCTACTTCTATCTCAGGATTCGGGAACATCAGTGTAGGTGCTTTTTCAACCAGTACTTCTGTGACGATTGCGGGCACTAATCTTTCTGGGAATATCACAGCAACCGCGCCATCAACTAATTTTCAGGTAAGCACGAACAACTCCACTTGGTCCAATTCAGTAAGCTTTGCACAATCAGGAGGTACCGTAACCAGCCGACCGCTATACATCCGCTTTTCGCCACAGACAGCCGGACTTAAGACAGGGAATGTTGCTATTGCTACTTCAGGAGCTACCACACAAAATATCGCAGTTTCAGGAACCGGAGTCATTACTTCTACTACATGGAATGGTTCTGCTTGGAACAATGGAAATCCGACAGCAACGCTAGATGCTATCATCAGTGGAAATTATGATACAAATGCGGCCGCACCACAAGGACCGATAACAGCCAAAAGCGTATCGGTTACTTCAGGAGCCGTAATCATTGGTGTAGGCGGATTAGACGTAAAACAGACACTTGCAAAAAGTGGCGGAACTGTTGATGCTTCTGCTGGTGATGTTACTTTTTCAGGAACTACCGCACAGGCAATCCCTGCTAATTTCTTCACAAACAATACGATCTCAAAGCTGACTTTGAACAATACGGCTGGACTTACCTTAAACGGTATTACGAATGTAACAGGAGTCCTTGACGTAACAGCCGGGACTTTAACAACAAACGGAAACCTAGTATTAAAATCAACTGCAACAGGTTCTGCTAGAATTGCTGCTGTTACGGGTTCTATTTCAGGAGAGGCAACTGTTGAGCGCTACATTCCGCAAGGAAAACGTGCTTTCCGTTTCCTGACTCCTGCTGTTACGACTACAAATTTCATAAGCAACAACTGGCAGGCTGGAACACATATTACAGGTTCTACAGCAGGCGAAAATGGATTTGACACGACATTGACAGGAAATCCATCGATGTATGTATACAACAACAGCATCGCTTCGGGTTCAGGATGGAGCGCTATTGCAAATACAGATGCTACTACCCTAACAGCTGGAAACGGATATAGAATCCTGGTCAGAGGAGACAGAAACGTTGACTTAAACCAGTCTTCTGCATCCGACATGAATGCAGCAGTAACCTTGACCGCCAAAGGCACACTAAAAACAGGACAGGTTATTTTTGACGCTTCAAGTACTCCTGCGATCAATGCAACAGAAAATGCTTCAACAAACGGATTCAGCTTAATTGGAAATCCATATGTAAGTCCAGTAGACTGGCATTCGGTAACCAAAGCAGGAATCGAAGATGTATATTATGCTTGGGATCCAAATATGGGTACAGAAGCGCAAAGAGGCCGTTATGTAGCCTATAGCCAAACTATCGGAAGTAATAACCTAGCAGGTTCAGAAGTAAGCCAATACATTCAGCCAGGGCAGGCATTCTTCGTAAAAAACACGGTCTTGGGTACAGCTGGAACTCTAACTTTTGAGGAAAGCAACAAAGCATCACAGTTTACAGATGTTTTCAGAAACAATACTGCAGAAAAAGCAGTATTTAATATCTCAGTATACGATGCCAACCAAGCAGCAGCTGGTTATCCAATTGATGGAACTCTTGCTGTTTTTGGGACTGCTTTCGACAATGCAATCGGACTTGGCGATGTAGAAAAACTTTACGGTTCAGGTGAGCATTTAGGCTTAGGAAGAAGCAATAAAATCTTAGCTATCGAAGCATTGGCTCCTGTTACAACAGAAGATGAATTGCACGTAAAAACACTTCAGTTTTCAGCAGGCAAATCGTATACTTTCAAAATCAATACGGCTAATTTCCCTGAAAATGTAGAAGCGTATCTTCTTGATCATTATTTGACTACAGAAACTGCAATCAGCTTATCAGGAACTGGTTTGGTCAATTTCGCAACTACTTCTGATGCTGCTTCGTATGGAACCGACCGTTTCAGCATTGTTTTCCGTGCCGCGGCTTTAGGAAATGAAGAATGGAATACTAATTCTGTAAAGATTTATCCAAATCCGATCCATAACAACCAATTCAACATTGCTTTGCCAAGCAGCACAAGCGGGAAAGTGGATATCAGACTGTACAACCTTGTAGGACAAGAAATCTACAAAACCAGCAGCGAAAGCTCAAGTATCATAACCGTAAACCCATCATTGCAATTAAGCAAAGGAATCTACATCGTAGAAATATCGAATGGCAAAACGTCGGTAAAACAAAAAATTGCAGTAAAATAAATCCTATCAAGATGAAAATAAAAATCAAGACACTATTCTTAATCCTTATGCTGACAGCCGGCTTTCAAAATGCCAGCGCGCAAGAAGATTTCGACGATGATACGCAAGATGTCCCATCAGCACCGATCAATGATTATATCGTTCCGATGCTTTTGGCCGGAGTATTCTTAGGCTATAAATTGATGAGAAGCAAGACTAAAGAAGCCTAAACCGCTTTATTTGCTATAGAGAACGGCTGTACGATGTACAGCCGTTTTTTTTTATTTAATGTACATAACACAATCATAATTTTGATTTTACAGTAATAAAATATCTCCATAAACTACAAGGAAAATATATTCCTAATCTTTGTATGTATCTGTAAATGAACGAATAAAATTCAGATACGCTCAAAAATTACAGACTTATGGATTCAACTTTACACAAAAAACTTTTCGGTTCATTTTTTCTTTTTGCACTTTTTTTACTCTCCCCTACAGCTAATTTCGCCCAGATTATTGGCTGGAACGCTAACAGCACCGGTGGCGGATTCGGTACCAGTCCGTGGACACCTTCAACGTTAAACACTAACCTACAGACCTCTGGACTTATCAGAGGATCAAGTATTGCCACAAGCGGAACTCCGGCAGGAAATTGCTGGGGAGGTTCTGGAGGCTGGTCAACTGGCCAATCTGATGCCAACAGCTTCTATTTTACTTTTCAAGCAAGGGCTGGATATAAAGTAAGCTTAAGCTCTATTTCGACAGCAACCCGAAGATCAAATTCTGGTCCGACAGGCTGTATTGTGTATTATTCTGTAGGAGGCGCTCCTTTTGCAAGCGTTGCCAGCTGGACTACCTCTTCGACAAGCGGAACCACCGGTACTGCTAACTCAGTATCCTTAGCAGGAATCAGCGCTTTGCAGAATATCGGTCCTGGAGTTGTCGTGAAATTCAGAATCATTCCGCAAGGATCGACAGGTAACTACTACCTAACTGGCGGTACAAATTCATTAAAAATTGACGGAAGCGTTGTTGCAGCTGTCAATCCATTGATAACACCATCTACAACTTCCTTGGCTTCTTTTGGAGATGTTATGGTAGGCAGCAGTTCGGCATCGACTAGTTTTACTTTTGACGCCGTTGGCATGACAGAAGACGTAAGCATCGCTGCCCCGGCAGGATTTGAAATCAGTACAGACAATAGCAACTGGTATCCTGGAACAGACATCACTCCGAATGCAGGAACATTAAACGACGAGCAAATCTGGGTACGTTTTAGCCCCACCGCCGTCGGAAATGCTTCTGGAGATATCATTTTGTCCTCTACAGGAGCGACAAATAAATTCGTTTCGGTTACCGGAAATGGTATTCCTGCAGTAAGTTATATTGTCGTAGACGACGAGCCTTATGGACCTTATTGCAACGGAATTGCCAATACTTTTGATTTAGACTTTACGCCAGCGGGAAGCTTCAACAGTACTAATTTTTATGCACAGCTTTCTAATCCTGATGGAACTTTCCCAACGACACCAACCAATATAGTCGGTGTATCGGCGATTAGCCCTATCAGCGTGACCATTCCTGCTGATATTGCGCCTAGCTCTCTTTATAGAGTCCGAGTTTATAATGACGATCCTCTGACTTTCAGTAATAACGATAACGGACATAATATTGTAGTTACCGAAGCGGCAACGCTTACAGGAATTACACAATCAGCCGTAGTTTGCGATGGGGGAACAGCTATAATTAATCTGACTGGCTTGATCCCAAGCTCAACTTCAGCAATCAGCTTTGCTATTAATGGCGGTAATGCTCAAAACAGCACCGGAATTATAGCAGATTCCAGCGGTAATGCTAGTTTCAATATCACCTTGACTTCCAGCAACGATGGCCAGTCTTTGGTTATTGGCACCATCGAAAGAACAGACATTCCTTCCTGCCCTAACACATTGACGACAGCTAATTCTGTTGTCTTGACAGTACATCCTACACCAACAGTTACTGCCATAAGCGCTACTTCTGTATGCGGAGAAAGCGGAAGCACTACAATTACCCTGACCGGCTTGATACCGAGCAGTACTTCTGATCTTATTTATGCTATAGCTGGCGGAACAGCCGTAACACTAACAGGCATTACTGCAGATGCTTCGGGAGAAGCTAGTTTTGACTTGCCATTGACAGCTGCAAATAACGGCCAGACATTAGAAATTACTTCTATTACTCGCACTGATGTTCTTCCAAATTGCAACAGTACGCTTACAGGCATCAGTACATCGCTGGTGATTAATCCAAGACCGACTGCGGTATTGAGCGGCGACCAATCAATCTGTTTAGGTTCGGTTTCTTCCGACTTGAGCATTGCGTTGACAGGAACAGCACCTTGGTCGATAACCTATACGGATGGAACTACGACTTTTCCAGTAACCAATATTACAGCATCGCCTTATGTTTTTACCGTTACGATTCCAGAAACGAAAACCTATACGATAACTGCCGTAGAAGATGCGAACTGTACGGCTCAAGCTTCTGACCTAAGCGGAAGCGCTACTGTTACTGTCGTTGCCGTGAGCAATGGAGGAAACCTAACTGGAAGCGCTACAGTATGTTCAGGTGCAAATAACGGAACGCTTACATTAGAAAATCATGTAGGAAGTATTATCAAATGGCAGTCTTCGACTACTGCTGACTTTAGCGGTACGGTTTCAGATATTGCCAATACTTCTGCAACCCTAGAATATACAAATCTTTTAGAAACGACTTATTATCGCGCCGTAGTATCCAATATGCCTTGCCCAGAAGTAAATTCAGCTATTGCAACAATTACGGTCACACAAACTCCAGCACCTACTACAGCCGCACAGACTTTCTGTAGCCTAGCTGAAGCAACCGTGGCTGACTTATTGCCAAATACGGCAGGTATTAAATGGTATGCTGATGCAGATGCGACAACACCATTATTGCCGACAGAAGCTTTGGCAACAGGAAACTATTATGCAACTATGACGGTGGACGGATGCGAAAGCACAAGAACGCTGACTTCTGTTACCCTGACTACCATCACCGCTCCTACCACAACAGCACAGACGTTCTGCAGCCTAGCCGAAGCAACCGTAGCCGACTTATTGCCGAATACAGCTGGCATCAAATGGTATGCTGATGCAGATGCGACAACACCATTATTGCCGACAGAAGCTTTGGCAACAGGAAATTATTATGCGGCTATAACGGTAGACGGGTGCGAAAGTACAAGAACCCTGACTTCTGTTATCTTAACTACAGTTACGGCTCCTACCACAACAGCACAGATGTTCTGCAGCTTAGCCGAAGCAACCGTAGCCGACTTATTACCGAATACGGCTGGCATCAAATGGTATGCTGATGCAGATGCGACAACACCACTATTGCCGACAGAAGCTTTAGCAACAGGAAACTATTATGCAACTATGACAGTAGACGGATGCGAAAGTACAAGAGTGCTGACTTCTGTTACCCTGACTACCATCACGGCTCCTACTACAACAGCACAGACGTTCTGCAGCCTAGCTGAAGCAACCGTAGCTGACTTATTGCCAAATACGGCTGGTATCAAATGGTATGCTGATGCAGATACGACAACACCACTATTGCCGACAGAAGCCTTGGCAACAGGAAACTATTATGCGACTATGACAGTAGACGGATGCGAAAGCACAAGAACCGTGACTTCTGTTACTGTAAACACTACTGCTATTCCTAGTGGTGCAACAAGCCAAGAATTTACAGAAGGCGAAACTTTAGCCGCTTTAGAAGTAACAGGAACTAATTTAGAATGGTTTTCTTCTGAAGAGGCTGCCGAAGCAGGAACGTCGCCTCTAAGCCCGACCGAATTACTTGTAGATGGCGCAACCTATTATGCGGTGCAGACCCTTAACGAATGCAGCAGCAACCCATTAGCAGTTACTGTTTCTGAGGTCTTAGGTACTCCAAGTTTTGACATGGAAAATCTAAAAGCCTATCCTAATCCTACTACTGACGTGCTGAACATTTCTTATTCTAAGACTATCGAATCTGTTACTGTTTTCAACTTGCTAGGACAAAAAGTAATCGACAAGAAAGCAAACGACATCAACATCAAACTTGATATGTCAAGCCTTGAAGCTGGAGCTTATCTTGTAAAATTATCTTCTGGACAAATATCAAAAACCATTAGAATCCTTAAGAAATAAGACCTCATAATTCCGTCAAAAGCCTGCTAAAATACCTAGCAGGCTTTTGGTGCGGAATAACAGAAAAGTAACAAAATCCTAACATTGGCCGGCAACAGCACGACGTAAGATAACATTTTGATAAATCTAACAAAGGCTCTAATTAATCTAACGAGCCTACATTGCGCCGGTTTTAAATTGACTACAATGAAATTAAAAAAGTTCAAACGCTTTCTTGCCATAGCTACATTGGCCCTTTTATCTTATCAAGATGCCTTTTCCCAATGTTTTCAAATCGAGAGTATCTTGGTAGATGCTTGCGGCGTGCAGGAAGGACTGAATGAAATGGTACGATTTAAAGTAGGCAACGCCGACATAAACACTAGCAACCTAACCGTGTCTTGGCCAAACAATCCCTGGCAAGGTCTTATTAGAAATGCAACGACAGCTTCAAAAGTAGCAACCCTTAATGCCGATATTCTAGATGCTGGAGGTTGCGGCCAATTAATCGAACCGACTGGAGGCGTACTACCTGCTAATGCGAACGTCATTTTGGTCACAAGCCATACTTTCGATACCGACCTCAACTCTTTCGGGGCTTTGACCGACAATATTTATATCATCTTTCAGAACAATCCCTCGACAGCCTCTGGGCATTTTGCCAATTCAGGAACCGGGATACGAACCTTGACCATCTCGTTCGGATCTTGTTCTGATACCGTTTCTTACGACCGTGCCCTGCTTATCGATACCAATGGAGCCACTGTTGCAGCAGACGGAGCTATCGTGCAATACAATCCGGCAGGAACGCCTACATACATCAACAATGGGTGTTCTGCTCCTGTCCAGCCCTTTACTGTCAATGCCGGACCCGCTACCCTAACTGCTTGTGCCGGGACTACTATCTCCTTAAATGGAATTGCACAAGGATACCAATCTGTAAGATGGTCTGCGCCAAGCGGTACTTTTTCGACACCAAACAATCTGTCTACAACCTATACTTCAAGCGCTTCACAAGCTGGAAGCGTTGTCACAATTACTCTGACAGCCATAAACAGTTGCGGATTAGAAATAACCGATACCATCAACTTAACATTGACGAACAGTGTCACGCCAAACTTTCCTACCACGCTTTCTCTTTGCAGAGGAAATACGGCCCCTGTCTTGAATACTACTTCTCCGAATGGAATCACAGGAACATGGAATCCGGCCGTAATCAACAACACAGCCAACGGAAGCTATGTCTTTACGCCAAACACCGGACAGTGCGCATCTGGCGTAACATTAAACGTGACGGTAACCAACAGCATCACGCCGAACTTCCCTACAACGCTTTCTTTATGTACGGGAAATACAGCACCGACTTTAAATACAACTTCCCCTAATGGAATTACAGGAACATGGAATCCGGCCGTAATCAGCAATACAGCCAACGGAAGCTATGTCTTTATGCCAAATCCTGGGCAATGTGCTACCAACGTAACATTAAATGTCACGGTATCTAACAGCATCACGCCCAACTTTCCGACAACGCTTTCTTTATGTTCAGGAAGTACGGCACCACTATTAAACACGACGTCTCCAAACGGAATTACAGGAACATGGAATCCGGCCGTAATCAACAATACCGCTAACGGAAGCTATGTCTTTACGCCAAATGCAGGACAGTGCGCTACAAGCATAACATTAAACGTGACGGTAAGCAACAGCATCACGCCCAACTTTCCGACTACGCTATCTTTATGTAACGGAAGCACAGCACCTTTATTAAACACGACTTCCCCGAACGGAATCACAGGAACATGGAGTCCAGCTATAATCAGCAATACGGCTAATGGAAGCTATGTCTTTACGCCAAATGCAGGACAGTGCGCCACAAGCGTAACGCTAAACGTGACGGTAAGCAACAGCATCACGCCCAGCTTTCCGACTACGCTTTCACTATGTTCAGGAGGAACTGTTCCGACATTAAACACGACTTCTCCAAACGGAATTACAGGAACATGGAGTCCGGCCGTAATCAGCAATACGGCTAACGGAAGTTATATCTTTACACCGAATGCAGGACAGTGTGCCACAAGCGTGACGCTGAACGTGACGGTAAGCAACAGCATTACGCCAAACTTTCCGACTACACTTTCTTTATGTACGGGAAATACAGCACCGACTTTAAATACGACTTCTCCGAACGGAATTACAGGAACTTGGAATCCGGCCACAATCAACAATACGACCAGCGGAAGCTATATATTTACACCAAATGCAGGGCAGTGCGCCGCAAGCGTAACATTAAACGTGACCGTAGCCAGCAGCATTACGCCAAATTTCCCAACAAGCTTAACGGTTTGTACGGGAAGTACCGCTCCGATATTGAATACCACTTCTCCAAACGGAATCACGGGAACTTGGAATCCAGCCGTAGTAAGCAATACCGCAAGCGGAAGCTACGTCTTTACACCAAATGCAGGACAATGCGCAACAAGCTTGACACTCAATGTAACAGTTACCAATAGTATTACTCCAAATTTTGCAACGACACTTTCTTTGTGCTCAGGCAGTACTGCGCCAATATTAAATACAACTTCTCCAAACGGAATCACAGGAACATGGAATCCAGCCGTAATAAACACTACTGCTGGCGGAAACTATGTATTTACGCCGAATGCAGGACAATGCGCAACAAGCATGACATTGAATGTAACAATCACAAATAGCATCACTCCTGATTTTGCAACTGCATTGGCTTTGTGCAATGGAGATGCGGCACCGACCTTGAATACAACTTCTCCAAATGGAGTTACAGGTACTTGGAATCCAGCCACAATCAGCAATACAACGAGCGGAAGCTATGTCTTTACACCGAACGCAGGGCAATGTGCTCCGAGCATCACTTTAAACGTGACGGTTGGCAATGTAAATTTTGAAATCAATAACGAATGCCAAGATGGAGATTATGTCATCACGGTAGTTCCTGTCGCAGGTTCTTTTGATAGCAACGAAGCAGATTACCAATGGACTAACAGCCAAGGCAGTATAGTAGGAACCGATTCCTATTTAAATATTACCGATCTGTTGAATGCTACTCCAGTTGAAGAAGAATTTCCGATAACCTATTACGTACGTGTCACTACACCACAAGGCTGTACGTTAACGCAAGAAAGAATCGTGTATGGCACTTTCTGTTCGATTCCGAAAGGCATATCTCCTAATAATGATTCTAGAAATGACGAATTCGACCTTAGCGGATTGGGAGTAAAAGAACTTACCATTTTTAACCGATACGGCGTGAAAGTATACGGCTATAAGAATTATACCAACCAATGGAAAGGACAATCTGACCAAGGAAATGAATTGCCAGATGCTACGTATTACTATGTAATCAGCAAGAGCGACGGACAAACCTTAACTGGATGGGTTTACATCAATAGATAAAACATAAGCAACTGTTTATTAAACATTTAATAAAGAAAACCTAATCTCTTCAAAGTAGAATAAACATTACTTTTCGTAGGTTTTGAAATAATGCTAATCTCCCACAACTATGTCAAAAAACCTTAGTGCTTCTGTCAAAAAAAATACATTTTTGTTCCTTACTCTATTTTTTTTGATGGCCGGATCGAAAGCCTCGGCTCAAATCTATTACCATAATTTTGGCACGACCGCTATCACGGCACATCCTTATACGGTAGCTCCAACGACTTTAAATACGCGTTTATCGGGTTCTTCGTGGAGCAACAGCTTAAATACATGGACAAGTACAACTGGAGCTACAGGAGAAGCAATCCGCCTTACTACTGCTACTGCCGCAACAATTACGCTTACGTTTAATGTGGCTGCCAACTTTCAGGCAGAAATCACTTCTTTTGATTTTTGGAGGGTGAGAAGTAATTTCGGTCCGCAAAACTGGTCGATGACCATCAATGGAATTAATGCCGGAAGCGGTACCATCGGAACTACAGGCGCAGCACTCGGAACTACCAATGTTGCCAATACAATTTCGGGACTCACAGGGACCGTGAACGTAGTTATTTCCCTTAGCGGAACTACCGGAAACGGTACATTCCGTCTGGATGATTTTACATTAAACGGAAGCGTGACTTCCAATTGCGCGGCTCCTACGATAACCTCTTTTTCGCCTACATCAGGTCCGCAGAATACCATAGTTACGATAAACGGAAACGGATTTTTAGCAGGTACAGGAACTTCCGCGGTAAAATTTAACGGTATTGACGCGACAAGTTTTACTGTTGTTTCCAATACGGTCATCAAGGCCTATGTTCCTGCAGGAAATGCTACAGGCAACATCAGCATTACGACCAACGGGTGCGAAGGATTTTCATCGACTGCTTTTACGAAGCTCGAAACGAGCAGTATCGGAAATTATTCAAGCGATATCTATATCTCTGAACTGCATGATGCACAAGCTGGAGATGGCGGTGTCATAGAAATATATAATGGAACCGCATCCACGGTCAATCTAACTGGGTATACCATACGAAGGTATGGCGATATTGGCGGTGCGACTTTTTATACAATTGTACTTAGTGGTTCTATTCCTCCAGGAGGGATTTTTTTAATCGGAATTGGAACAGGTGTAATTCCGTGTAGCATTACTTCCAACCAGACTTATCCAACAGGATTTAATGCAAATGACGAATTCGAATTGATTAAAAACGGTGTGGTTATCGACAACGTACATGCTCCAAATAATGTGGGCTATTCCGTTATTAGAAATCCAAATGCTGTCGCTCCCAAAGTTGTTTTTAATGGTAGCGATTGGAATACTCAAACTTCTGAAAGCTGTGCTAATATCGGAATCCACAATGTAAGCAACCCTACGCCTCCAACATTGACAAATCCGACAAGCAGGGTTATTTGCGAAAATAATTCGGTTACTTATACCGCTACTCTTGCCAACAGTACAGGCTTTACTTTTCAATGGAAAAGGCTTGACGCATCAGGAAACTGGGTCAATATTACCAATGGAGCACCTTATTCAGGAGCTACTACGAACACGCTTACCATCAATCCGACACCTTTAACTTTTGACGACAATCAGTATTATTGCCAGGTTACCTCTACGCAACATACCTTGATCAGTCATGCAGCACAATTGGAAGTAAATCCATCCACAGTTCCCGATTTCGCCACAGCACTTTCTTTCTGTAATGGAGGAACCGTTCCTGCCTTAAGTACTACCTCTCCTAATGGCATTACAGGAACCTGGAGTCCTGCTACGATAAGCAATACTGCAAGCGGAAGCTACGTCTTTACGCCAACTGCAGGACTATGTTCCCCAAGCGTCACATTAAACGTAACAATAAGCAATAGCATCGTGCCCGATTTTGCGACAACGCTGACTTTCTGTAATGGAGAAACAATTCCTGCACTCCAAGCCACTTCTCCAAACGGAATCACTGGAACATGGAGCCCTGCCACGATCAGCAACACGGCAAGCGGAAGCTACGTATTCACGCCAAATACAGGACAGTGCGCCACACCTATGACGCTGAACGTAACGATAAACAATAATATCCTACCTGATTTTCCAACGACACTAGCGTTATGCAACGGAGGTACGGTTCCTACACTAAACACGACTTCTCCTAATGGAATCACAGGAACATGGGCACCAGCAGCTATAAATAATACCGCTAGCGGAAGCTATGTCTTTACGCCAAACGCGGGACAATGTGCTACGGCCATGACGTTAAACGTGACGGTTAACAACCCTATTACACCCGATTTCCCTACAATATTGGCTTTCTGCAACGGAGCAACCGTGCCGACACTCCAAGCTACTTCTCCAAACGGAATCACGGGAACTTGGAGTCCTGCCACGATCAGCAACACGGCTAGCGGAAGCTACGTATTTACTCCGAATACAGGACAATGCGCCATGCCAATGACATTGAACGTCACGATTACCAATAACATCACGCCAGATTTCCCTACAGCATTGGCGTTTTGCAACGGAGCAACTGTACCGACGCTTCAGGCCACTTCTCCAAACGGAATTACCGGAACTTGGAGTCCTGCCACGATCAGCAACACGGCTAGCGGAAGCTATGTATTTACGCCGAATGCAGGACAATGTGCCACAGTCATGACGCTGAACGTAACGATTAATAATAATATCACGCCGGACTTCCCTATAACATTATCCTTCTGCAACGGAGCTACAGTACCGACACTTCAGGCTACCTCTCCAAACGGAATTACGGGAACTTGGAGTCCTGCCACGATCAGCAACACCGCAAGCGGAAGCTACCTATTTACGCCGAATACGGGACAATGTGCTACAGCCATGACGCTGAACGTCACGATTAACAATAATATCACGCCGGACTTCCCTACAACGTTGGCTTTCTGTAATGGTGGAACGGTACCGACACTCCAGGCTACTTCTCCAAACGGAATCACGGGAACTTGGAGTCCTGCTTCGATAAGCAACACGGCTAGCGGAAGCTACGTATTTACGCCAACTGCAGGACAATGTGCTACAGCCATGACGCTGAACGTGACGATAAACAATAATATCACGCCGGATTTCCCTACGGTATTGGCTTTCTGTAATGGGGGAACAGTTCCAGCGCTTCAAGCCACTTCTCCAAACGGAATTACGGGAACTTGGAGTCCTGCTACGATAAGCAGCACGGCTAGCGGAAGCTACGTATTTACGCCAAATGCAGGACAATGTGCTACAGCCATTACATTGAACGTAACGATAAATAACAACATAGTACCCGATTTTGCTACGGCAATGACTTTTTGCAGTGGAGACGGAATTCCGATATTAAATACGACTTCTCCGAATGGAATCACGGGTTCGTGGAATCCTGCCACAATCAGCAATACGGCCAGCGGAAGTTATGTCTTTACGCCAAGCGCCGGGCAATGTGCTACAGCTATTACATTGAATGTAACTATAAACAACCAAACCGTACCTGACTTTGCTACAACAATGACACTTTGTAACGGAAGTATGGCACCTGCTTTGGTTGCAACTTCTCCAAACGGAATTACAGGAACTTGGAGTCCTGCTGTGATCAGCAACACTGCAAGCGGAAACTATGTATTTACGCCAAATGCGGGACAGTGTGCTACAGGTGCGACCTTAAACGTAACTGTAACGAACAGCATCACGCCGAATTTTGCAACGGCCTTAAACTTATGTTCTGGAGCGATAGCACCTGTATTGAGCACAACTTCTCCAAACGGAATCACGGGAACTTGGAGCCCTGCTACAATCAGCAATACTGTAAGCGGAAGTTATGTCTTCACGCCAAACGCAGGACAGTGTGCTGTAAATGCTACTTTGAATGTCACCATTAACGGAAACACGGTGCCTGACTTCCCTACTTCTCTTGCTTTCTGTAATGGCGAAACGGTGCCAGCACTTTTGGCAACTTCGCCAAACGGAATAAGCGGTACTTGGAGTCCTGCTACGATAAGCAATACGGCAAGCGGCAATTATGTCTTTACGCCAAATGCGGGACAGTGTGCTACAAGCATTACTTTAAGGGTAACTATTAACAGTAGAGTTGTTCCTAATTTTGCAACGGTAATGACTTTTTGTAACGGAGGTACAGTACCTGCCTTAAATACGACTTCGCCTAACGGAATCACAGGAACTTGGACTCCTGCCACGATAAGCAATACGGCTAATGGAACGTATGTCTTTACGCCAAATACAGGCCAGTGTGCTACAAATGCAACATTGAATGTGACTATCAATCCTACTATCGTTCCTGATTTTGCAACGGCATTGGCTTTTTGCAGCGGTGAAACGGTACCAGCACTTCAGGCGACTTCTCCAAACGGAATTATGGGAGCTTGGAGTCCTGCCACAATCAGCAATACGGCTAGCGGAAGTTATGTCTTTACGCCGAATGCGGGACAGTGTGCCACACCTACAACCCTAAATGTTACGATTAATAATAGCGTGGCATTACCAGCTATAAACGGCCCTATTTCGGTATGTATTACGAATACGATACAACTGACACATACGACTCTGGGCGGCACATGGTCAAGCAATAATACAAATGCGGCTACAGTAGATGCTGCCGGAAATGTTACGGGAGTGAATGCCGGAACAGCAGTAATAACCTATTCTGTAGGCAACGGCAATTGTACTTCTATCGTCAGAAAAACGATTATCGTGTATCTGCCACCTAGTCCGGTACTTAAGGATGATTTTATTTGTTTGGATAACCAAACGGGAGCAGTCCTTTCAACGGTAACGTTGTACAGCCACATTCCTAATTCTAATCATACGTTTGTGTGGACACGAAATAATGTGGTATTGCCAACGACAACGAATACGCATATTGCTACCGAGCCTGGAAATTATCAGGTGGTTGTTACTAATTTAAATACGGGCTGTACGGCTTCGGCTTCGGCTACCGTGGGTACTTCTTCTCTTGCGATAGCTACTGCTACCGTGGGTAGGGATTTTGACAAAAACCAAATCATTACGGTAAATGTTACAGGAGGCTCTGGCCAGTATGAATTCCAGTTGAATGGCGGCACTCCGCAGCAAAGCAATCAGTTTACGAATATCTATGAGGGGGAATATGAAATTACGGTAAAAGATACGCAGGGGTGTGGTGAAATTACCTTAACGGTCTATGCTTTGAATTATCCGTATTATTTTACGCCCAACGCAGATGGTTATAATGATACTTGGAATGTTGATGGCCTCGCCAACCAGCCAGAGGCTATGATTTATATTTTTGACCGCTACGGAAAGCTCATCAAGCAGATTTTCCCTTCATCGGCGGGATGGGACGGAACGTATAACGGCCATGCGCTACCTGCTACGGATTATTGGTTTAAGCTATTGTACAAAAGCAGAGATGGCGTAGCTAAGGAGTTCAAGGCACATTTTGCCTTGAAGCGATAGTGTTTGCTTATTATTTCAACAAAATACCACAATCATGAATTTCATCAAACCTAAAAGGTACGAGGATGTAGTTTACAATTTAGACCACGTGTATAAAATCGAGAAGCTTATTGACGAGTATGAGTTTCATTTTAATAACGGAAGGGTTGTGAGCGTGAAGTCGTCGTTAGTGAGCAATAAAATCAAGAAATTATTCGATACGAAATATAAAAAGAAAAATCTTACAGAATCTAAAAAAACTTCTGAAAGTTCGAAGTAAGTTTCCTCAACTTGTACAAAATCAGTCTAAATACTGCTATTTTGTAACGATTTTTAGCTCGGTAATTTGAAAAAGAGCAAATTTTAAAGTAAGTTTGTATAGCCCTAATCTATTACTTAAAATTACAAAAAATCCCTTCTACCACGAGGGTGAACGTTATGGAATATAATAAAACAAATACCCTGAGCGATGAAGTCTCGGTGGTAAAGAAAATCATGCGTAAATTTAAGGTTTATGCAGAGCGCTATTACAAATACCCCTTTCCTGAAGAACCTTTTTTTAAAGAAATTGCGGAAAAGTGCATCAGCGATGCTTTTGGCGCGAACCATAACGAATCATTTACGAAAGCAAAGATCAAAGAGCTTTGGGGATTCGTGAAAAAACAGGCTTTAAATTATATCCTTAATGTGGAAGCGGAATTGGAAAAAGAGTTTCCTAATCAGGGACAGATTAGTTTTTATGCTTTCAAGCTGAACTGCAATCCTGATGTCATCAGGGATAGGGTCATGGCTTTTAAGTCGCAGTTTACGGACATGGAGGATTTTATTTCTCGATAGTTGTAGGTATTATTTCTTATCATAAAAAAAGCTCCTTTTAGGAGCTTTTTTGTTTTTATTGCGGTGTATTATTGTTTTATAAATTTTGCCGAGGTGTTTTCTTTTTCTCCTTTCAGCCTTAGAATGTAGGTTCCTTTTGCAAGCTGGGATACGTCGATTTCTCCAGTGGTGGTGTTTTTCTTTTCGTAGACTTTTTTTCCTTGTTCGTCTAGAATGATAATGTGGCTCCAGAACTTGGCTTCTTTTAGGTGAAGGGTGTCTTTTACGGGATTGGGAAAAGGGGCGTCTTCTTTTGCGGCTGTCTTGCTGGACAAGGTGGTACTGAGTTCTTGAATGGAAAAATCGGCAAAGAGGACTTCTTCATCTCGTAATTGTTCTGGACTAAGAAGGCTTCGGTAGATGCCCCATTTGGGACGGATGCCATTGGCATTGTCTCTCCACATCCTGATGTTGTTGTTGGAATAGTTGAGCAATACGGAGTTATCGCTTATTTTTTTTAGGGTGATGGCGTATTTGCCGTTTTCGGCATAGGTAATGGTTTCTGTGGCTTCTACCCAGACTCCTTTGAACAGCGAGAGATTCGCAGACGCCATCTGTACGGAGGTAATGCTGTCGGAATGCATGACTTGGAGCTTTGGGGAGCTTCCGCCGCGGGTAATGAGTGAAACGACAGGAATGTCTTCGTGCGGACCGCCATAGGCTTTTATCTGGTGGATGTGCGTGAATTTATTGGAGGCTTGAAAGGCGGCATCAAGCTTGAATTTCCATTTGTAAACGACTGTCTCGCCCAAAGTGCCGATAAGGTTGTCTGGCGATTGGTTGTAGGTCTTGATTTCGTTGCGCTGCCTGTCGAACTTAATGCAGCGGTCGTTGTCGTGCGAGACGTGAATATGGAACTTAAAGACGTATTTGTTGAGCTGGGCGTCCCAAACTTCTTCTATGTGCCGGCCAAAGCTGGAATGGGCACAGTCTGGTGCTTCTACTACGTCGTAACCGGGTGCCAATACGCTATTGATGAGCTCATAGGTATTGCCGGGACCGTCTGCAGACAGCGTGACTTGTGCCAAGGAAACCTGACTTAGCAGCAGCAGTGTGTATTTTATTAGTTTCATACTGGATGCAAATTACGTATTCGGTTTTGTGTTTTTTTGCTTTTTAGGGGAAAATATGTTGTATTACTTATTTCATCTCTATAAGGTGTAAAATCAGTTTCTAAAACTGTAAAAGCTTCTTCTCAAAGTATAAAATGAATTTCTAAAGCTATAAAAAGAACTTCTTAAACTGTAAAAATAGTTTCTAAAGGCGTGAAAGAAGCTTCTAAAGGCATGAAAAGAGTTTCTAAAGACGTGAAATGAATTTCTAAAGGCGTGAAAAGAGCTTCTAAAGGCATGAAATGAATTTCTAAAGACGTGAAACTAGTTTCTAAAGGCGTGAAAGAAGCTTCTAAAGGCATGAAAAGAGTTTCTAAAACTATGAAAAGAACTTCTAATGGCTGCGAGCCTCTTTTTTATTTTTTATGGTTCTTAAAGGTTTCTACGGATAACTGTGCGGCTTTTTGGATGGCATCGTAATCGAAGCTGCCGTCGTTGTTTTTTACGAAGAGCTGCGAGCCGAGTCCGACGCAATGGGCTCCGGCATCCAACCATTGCTTGAGGTTTTCTGCCGTGGGCTGTACGCCTCCTGTGGGCATGATGCTTGACCATGGGCAGGGTGCTTTTACGGCTTTTATGAATTCGGGACCTCCTACTTGCTGTGCTGGAAAAATCTTTACGATATCGGCGCCGAGGGTTTCGGAATAGCTGATTTCGGTGAGCGAGCCGCATCCGGGCATCCATGGTATTTTTCTGCGGTTGCAGGTGGCTGCCATTTCTGCATTGACGATTGGCGATACTACGAAATTGGCACCGAGCTGCATGTATAGCGAGGTGGTGCCGGCGTCGACTACGGAGCCGATGCCGAGGATCATTTCGGGCAGGCTGGCTTGGGCATAGGCGAGCAATTCTTCGAAGACTTTGTGGGCTCCGTCGCCTCTGTTGGTGAATTCGAAAATGCGGACGCCGCCGTCGTATACGGCTTTTAGGATTTTTTTGCAGGTGGCGGCGTCTTGGTGGTAAAAGACGGGCACGATGCCGTTTTGGCTGATGGTGTTGAGCACTTGCAGTTTTGAAAATCTTGCCATGGTTTATCGTATTAGTCTTCCTGAGGTGTTGCCTCGGGCAATTTGGTTAATCTCATTGAAGTCGGCCAGGTTGGCATCGCCTTCGATGGTGTGTTTTATGGCGCAGGCGGCATTGGCAAAGGCGAGGGTTTCTTTTTCGGAATAGTTGTTCAGCTCTCCAAAAATGACTCCTGCTGCAAAGGCATCGCCTGTCCCGATACGGTCTACGATGTGGGTAATTTCGATGGGCTCGCAGGAGAACAGGTTTTTTCCGTTCCACATCCGGGCTTCGATTTGGTGCCATGAGGCGTTTTTTCCGGTTCGGGTCTTGTCGTAAATGGTCTTTATTTTTGGGAATTCTGCTTTGAGGGCAATGCTTCCTTTTTTGAAATCTTCGTCGGAAAGGGAGAGATCGGTTCCTAAGAGCTCGTTGAATTGTTCGGCTCCTCCGATAAAAACGTCGGAAAGGGCTACGAGTCCTTTGAGGGCGTCTTCTGCTTTTCTTCCGTATTTCCAGAGTCCGGTTCTATAGGCTGGGTCGCAGGAAACGGTGACCTTCATTTCTTTGGCAATCATCAGGGCTTCTTTTAGGGCCAGGAAATTGTTTTCGGAGTGTGCTGGCGTGATTCCTGTCCAGTGAAACCAGTCGGCATTTTTGAAAATAGCGGCCCATGGAATGGAATTGGGTTCTAGGGCGCGAAAGGCGGAATGGTTTCGGTTGTAGGAGATGACTCCTGAACGCACGACTGCTCCGGGTTCTACAAAATAGAGCCCGAGGGGTTCTTCTCCTTTTTGTACATAGGAGGTGTCGACACCGTTGCTTTTTAGGTTGGAAAGGGCGGCGTTTCCTAGGAAATCGTCGGAGACACGGCTTACGTGCATCGTCTGGCAGCCTAGTATGGAGAGGGAGACCGAAACGTTGGTTTCGGTTCCTCCATAGTAGATTTCCAGCTGATTGGTTTGTGCCATTTTCTTGAATCCTGGCGGCGTCAGCCTTGCGAGTATTTCACCAAATGTGACTACTTTTTTCATTGTCGTGTATTAGCTGAATGCGAGGCCTCCGTTAATATCAATATTGTTTCCTGTCAGGAATGAGGATTCGTCTGATGCGAGGTAGGCTACTAAATCGGCTACTTCTGAGGCTTTTCCTTCTCTTCTCAACGGGGTTCCGTTGGCTACGTTAACGCGTACTTCTGGTTTTGTAAAGGTGTCGTGGAAGGCCGTGGCGATCATTCCTGGGCAGAGTGCGTTAACGCGGATGCCTTGTGGTCCGAATTCTTTTGCGAGTCCTCTGGTATAGGTCATCACGGCTCCTTTTGCTGAGGCGTAAAGGGATGCTCCTGGCCCTCCTCCATCGCGTCCGGCTTGAGAGGCGAAGTTAATGATGGATGCTCCTGCTTTCATCAAAGGCTTGAAGGCTTTTGTAACTAGGAAAACTGATTTGAAATTTACGTTGATCATGGTGTCAAAGAAATCGACATCCATTTCTTCAATGGTCTTGCGGGCAATAAGTCCTCCGGCTACGTTCACCAATACGTGAACTTCTTCTCCGAATGCTTTTTTTGTCTCGCTTACGAGCAGATCGATATCGGCTTGCTGGGTCATATCGCCTTGTACGATGATGGCCTTGCCTCCTACTTCTTCAATCAGCTTTAAGGTGGTATCGCCGTCTTCTTGGCTCATATAATAGTTAACCACTACATTGGCTCCTTCTTTTGCCAACTTAATAGCTACTTCTCTTCCAATGTCTCTTGCTCCTCCTGTTACTACGGCTGTTTTTCCTTTTAATTTCATTGTAATTCTATTTAATATTTGGTTTTAATTCTATGTGTTTACTGGTCTTATTTTTTTTATCAGTGCGAATATCGAGAGTACGCCCAGCGGCACGAAGGCGGCTATGATGATAAAGGCTGGCGTATAGGATGTTTTGGTGATGACGGGGATGAGGAAGTTCATGGTGATGACCGAGATGACTCCGATAGAGCCTCCTAATCCTGCGAGCGTGCCTACTGATTTTTTGTCCATAAGGTCGCTCGGCAGCGTCTGGATGTTGCCGATGGCGAACTGGAAGCCGAACAGGACGAAGGAGACGATGATGACAAACTTGGTCGGGGTGTCTCCGAAGAAGATGGTGGCCATGAGCCCTAGGAACATGATGATTCCTGCAATGACGATGGCTTGTTTTCTTCCTTTGTCTACGGATTTGGTCTTGGCGATAATCATTCCGGAGTACCAGCCTCCGGCAAGGCTTCCGAGCGCGGCTCCTACATAGGGAACCCAGGCGAAGAGCCCGATTTGCTTGACGTCAAAGCCGTAGGTTTTTTGCAGGTACAGGGGCATCCAGCCTACGAAAAGCCACCAGATGGGTTCCATGAAGAAACGGCAGATGATGACGCCCCAGCTTTCTTTGTGGGAAAGGATCTGGGTGATAGACATTCCTTTTTTGGCTTCTTCTTCTGGCGTGGCTTCGGCTTTTCCGTCGAGTATGTGTCTTTTTTCTTCTTCGGTAATCCAGGGGTGGTCTTTTGGGAGTTTTTTAAAGACGATAAGCCACGGAATAATCCAGAGGAGTCCCATTGCTCCTATGATGATGAAGGTGGTCTTCCATCCGTAGGCTACGAACATGGCGGATATGAAAAGGGGGGCAATTATGGAACCGATGGAGGCTCCTGCGTTGAAGATTCCTTGCGCGATGGCTCTTTCTTGTAGGGGGAACCATTCGGAATTGCTTTTTACGGCTCCGGGCCAGTTTCCTGCTTCGGAGATTCCGAGCGTGATCCTGACGAAGGCTAGCGACAGGAGCCCTTTTACGGCAAAATGAAATAATGAGGATAGCGACCAGACGAATATGGCAATGACAAAGCCGAGCCGGGTTCCTATTTTGTCAAATAGTTTTCCGGAGACGGACTGTCCGATGGCATAGGAAATCATAAAGAGATTGAGTATCAATGCGTAATCGGCATCGCTCATTCCTAAGTCTTTTCCCATGGCCGGCCACATCAGCGATAAGGCGGAGCGGTCGATGTAATTGATGATGGTTGCAAAACCGATCAGGGTAATGATCCACCATCGTAATCCTTTAATTTTCATAATTTACTTTAAGGGGCTCGTGCAAGCCGGTTATTATTTGACTATCTTGATAGTCTTTGTGTTCTTGTCTAATTGTACATTTACGATATAGGTGCCTGTTGCTAGAGCCGACATGTCTATGGCTGTTTCTGTGGCATTGATTTCTTGGTTTAGCAGTTTTTGTCCGAACAGGTTAAAGATGCTTACGGAGTCGATGTTTTCTGCTGCTGTAATGGTAAGCTTGTCTTTTACTGGGTTTGGATAGGCTGCTATTTTATTGGTATTGAATTCTTCTGTCCCAAGGGCTGCTTCATAGGTCATTTCTATGTCGTCGATAGCTCCCCAGCCTATAGTAGCAGGGTCGTTCAGGTTAGTTGACCTGAATGTTACTACTAGGTATTGGGTTGTTCCTGCTACAATTGCTGATTCTGGCACTGGTGCTGTTATCTGCGTGTAGGCTGGATAGGCGGCAGCGGTCGATGGAAATTTGTCTGAAAATCGTACTGCTGCTGTTCCGTTTGTCGGCGCTTCGGTCATTAGCGACAGATATACGTAGTCGTTTGGTCCGGTTGCTGGGTCAATTACGACCACTTCTTGTTTGTATTTGAATTTTACTTGAACGTTTGTTGCTCCTGCGGGAATGGTCACGGGACGGTAGATGTGTACGGTCCTGCTTCCTGCCGTGGTTCCTACGGTTGTCGCGCTGCTTCCTATGAAGGCTCCTCTTGTTCCTGAGAATCCTGCTTGCCCAGTGCCTATCTGCCATTTTCTTGAGCCGTAGGTGTGGTTTAGGAGCGTCCAGCCGTTTCCTTCGAAGGTGTCTGCTGTTTCAAAGCCTCCGTCTCCTGTCGGGCTTACGAGGGTCATTGTTGTCTGCGCATTTCCTTGGAATGCGAATGCTACTAAAAATGCAGCGAATAGGGTAATTTTTTTCATAAATAATAAGTTTAAGAATTAAGTGTCTTGTCGATTAAGTATTGATTTATGACCTACTCCAACGTCTTGCAGCAGGCGGGGGTTATTTTAAAAAGTCTTCTCTGATTGGGCTAAACACGTCGATGAGCATTCCGGCTTCGAGGCAGATGGCTCCGTGCAGGATGTTGGGCTCGATATAGAAGGCGTCTCCGGCTTGGAGGATTTTCTTTTCGTTATTGATGGTTACTTCAAATTTTCCGGATACGACGTAGGAGGTCTGCGAGTGGTAGTGTTGGTGGATCGGGCCGATTCCTCCGGTCTCGAAGGCGACCTTGACCATCATGATGCTGACGTCATAGCCTGTGATTTGTCTTTTTACGCCTTCGGAAACGGTTTCCCAAGGGTTTTCGTTTTCTACGTAGAATGCTTCTGTCTTGATATTCATGGTTCTTAGTTTGTGATTAGTGTATAGCTGCCTTTCCACTCTGTGTTTTTTCCGTTGATGGTCATCTTGTGTTTTGTGGCTGGCTTTGTTTCTTTGTTTGCGAATAGTAGCGTGTATGATTTTTTGTTCTTGAACGTGACGAGGACTGCGGTGTAGTTGTCGTCTTGTTTTAGGATTTGGATGGCTTCTACTTTGGAATGGGGGTCTTGTACGGATTCTAGTTTTGGGTCGAAGCTTCCGTGCGGCTCGATGATGCTTACGAAGGTGTAATTTTTCTTGTCGCTGGCTCTTACCATATAGCCGGATTCGTTTCTTAGGTTGAAATTTGGGTCGTTGGCTCCGAGGCGGGTCATTACGATCTTATTGGTGTCGTCTGTGAGCGTTGAGATGGTATAGAACCTGCTGTCGTTAAGCCATGTGAATTTTGAGAGGCTTGGGTTTGCTTTGGCTTCGGCTAGTTTCCATAGGTGCTGGTAGCCGTTTGCTTTTCCTAACGGGGAAAGGGCGGTTACTGCTGGTTCGTATTTGAAATCGGTTTCCATAATCTGCCCGCTGTACATAAAGTTCAGGTCGTATTGGTGGCTTTCTTTTGATTTTAGGGAAAGGATGTCTAGCATGAACGGGGTCTCGGCTTCGATAAGGGCGACCGTGCGCTGCATTTCGACTCCGGCATAGGCATTGCTTTCTACCGCGCTGGCAATTTGGATGGCGGGATTGGAGATATCCGAAAAGATGGTGTGAGGAGCCTGCTTTTCGGCTTCTTTCCAATCGCCATCGTAATGTGATTTTTCATCAACGATTACGGTATTGTGTGCGACAGAGGCTTGGGCCCATGTCTTGTTTTCTTCTAGGTAGCGTCCGCCGCTTTTTGATTCGACATTGAGAAAACGTGCGGCACCGTAGTCTTGCAGGATTTCTTTGTCGTTGTTGTAGAGCAGGATGCCCAGGCGGTCAAAGTGTCCGTGTCCCATGCCTTGTGAGGCGAATTTGAATACGGCGGTGAGCTGTTCGTCTTTTTTCTTGGTGTGCATTCGGAACAGCGCGAGTCCTCCGGATTTGCCTTCGGGTCCGTCGGCAATAATCATCGGGTTCTTGACGAATTCTTGTTTTTTCATGTTCTGGATGGCTTCGGCTGATTTGAGTCCGGCTCCAGAGATGGAGATTTCGCCTTGCTGCTGGATTACTGGCAGGATGGCGGTTTCGTTATAGTTTTCGTAAACGATGTTGGTGGCAAAGACGAGTTCTTCTGTCATGAAGTTTTTTTCTTTGAGGGCATCGTTTATCGGAAAGAAATAGCCGTTGGCATCTGTGAGCTGCAGTACGGTATTGGTTGCTTTTCTTAGTATCTGGTTTCTGTAGTCGAAAATCTTGAGCTCTGGCTGGTTTCTGTTGATGGCTTCTGCAAAGACCATGAAGGGCTGCAGGGCGTATCTTTGGTAATAGGGTCCTTCGGAATAGTAGCCGTCTGGCGAAAAGAGCAGGTCGATTTGTTTGATAAAGCCTGTTTTTTTGTCTTTGGCGGAACCGTATAGGGCTCTTTCGACCATGTCTTTGTCGTTTAGGACATAGCCTGTCATTCCGACTGCGGCAACGGCCCAGGTACCGTGATTGTGGATTTTGTTGAAGGTGTCTTTGCCGCTTTCGCTTTCGCTCAGGAATGCTGCCATGCTTTTGAAGACGTCTCTTTCGATGGTTTCTCTATTTTGGGCGCTGATGTTTTCTTTTACGAGGTCGTAGGCTTGGATTCCGTGTACGAGCCATACGCAGTCGTTGAGTCCTTGCCAGAAGAGCTTGCCGGAGTTTTGCTCGGCTTTTCTTTTGGGATGCAACGGCAGGCCTGGGTATATTTTGGCGTATTCGAGCAGCATGTCTTCTACGAATTTTGCGTATTTTTTGTCGCCGGTGACTTGGAAAGCGAGTCCGGCATAGTACATTTCTCTGTAGTTTTTCTTGTGCTTTTCGTGTGAATAGCCTCCTCCGTTATCGACAGGGATTGGTACTTCGATTGGTTTTTCTAGGGCTTTGTCGGCACCTTTTTTTACTTTGGAAAAGGATTTTTCTAGGGCTTTGTAATCGCCTAAATGCTGGCTGATATTCTTTGCTTCGGCTTTTGAAAGAAGCAAAAGGGGCGCGTAGTCTTGGGCAAAAGCATTGCCCGACAGTACTGTAAAGAGTACTGTCAGACTGATTGCTTTTATGGTTTTGTATTTCATTCTTGTGTTGTATTAATTAAATGTGCTGGTCAAATCGACTGCTCCTACTCCTGTCAGGACTTCGTCGGTAATGATAAACCAGTCTGCGTTTACTTCTAATGGCACGTTGGCTTGGTTGTCTGTGAGGTAGTTCATTCTTAGATAGTTTCCGCTTACAAAGTCGGAAGCTGTAACGGTCGGGAACAGGTCTCTCAGGCGGACAGCGACTAGCTTCCACTCGCCTCCTGTATTGTAATGGACTAGTTTTTTGCTGATGGCGGAGGTGGCGTATAGTCTTAGCGTAGGCGTTGTATTGTTGGTATTCAGCCAGAAATGCAGCACGGGGTTGTTGTTGAAGGCTCCGGCATCGAAAGCGGTTTTCCAGGTGGCATTGGTGGCGAATGAGAATCTCATGTAGGCGATACTGCTTCCGTTGTCTGTTGGGGAAAGCATTTTTAGGTGGTGGTAGTTAGTGCTGCTTGGGAATGGCGGCTGTGCTACGGTTCCGTTTAATTGGTTTGCGGTAATCTGTGCGGCTTGTCCGGCGGTGATTACTTCCATGCCTTGTGCTTCGAAATTGAAATAGGTTTCTACATTTCGGTTGATATAGGCAATCGGGTCGCTGGTTACTTCCATCCCGTCGCCGTATACTAGCTTGATGGCGTAGAAGCCTGTCGGCAATTCGGCCGGGGCGTTAAAGGTGATGCTTGTCGGCGTTACTTCGAAGGTGGTGATCGGCGTGGTTCCGAAAATAATGCCTGTTACTAGGTTCATGTCTGTTCCGCCAATCTGCACGGGATTGTTTTTGATGATGGCTTTTGGGAAACCGGTTACGGCAGGCGTCGGCACGTCGATGGTATAGTTTTCGACTAGTGGTACGGCTACTTCTCCGGAAACGGTATTGTAGCTATAGGTCAGTGCTAGCGGGCTTGGCCCTGTGTTTGGGGTCTTGACGATAATGGTCCTGTCGTCTTGGAATTCGATTGTTCCGTTAACGGTACCGAAGGTGACTTTTGTGACTACTTGGAGGTTGTTACCGCTGATGGTAATGTTTTCGTTTACGACAGACATTGTTGGGAGTTCTGAGGTAATCGTTGGAACGGGATAGGTAATCGTCAGGCTTTCTGCTGATGAGGCTACTTTATCGGAATCGGTCGTCAGGCGGATGATTCCGTCTACGGCTGAAGCGGGCACTTTGATGATCAGTATTCTTGAGTTTTCACGGGAATAGATCTGGGCTTCGACATCGCCGATGTAGGCTTTTGTGACGAAGTTCAGGTTGGTTCCGGTAATGGTCACTAGGCTTTGGATGGGTGCCGAAGCTGGGGAAAATGATTCGACTGTTGGCTGTGCCGCAAGGATTTCTTCGAATGTCTTGTCTACTTCGGTGTCTGCATCGCAGGATAGGATCACGACTGCAAGCATCATGCAGGCGAATCTGTATATTTTTTCTTGTAGTATGCTTTTCATGTGTTTCTTTTTAAGTTAGTTGACTACTAGAATTCCTATGTCTTTTTTGTCTGTTCCGGCTGCTTTTAGGGGCGATTTGTCTTTTGGCAGGAATTGCTTCGTGTCTTGATAGCCTGGATTTTTGCTGATTATGTTTTCTGATACTGCATTTCCGGAGAGCTTGATTTCTCCTGAATTGTAGATTACGGAGTTCTTGATGGTGTTGTTTTTTCCGTTAAGGCGCAGCGGGTTGGTTATTTTTGAATTGTCGTAGAACACGCTGTTTTGGATTTTTACGTTTACGATTCCTTTATTTTGGACTACTAGGTCTTTTTCTGTGGTACCGATTCTTGAGAATACGCAATGGTCGATGACTAGGTTGCCTCCAATCGTGGATTCGTCGTTGCCGCCTCTGTAGTAGTGCAATGTCCATTGGGAGAAGTCGGAGAAGACTGTATTTTCAAGGATTACGTTTTCGGCGTTGTATTTTCCGGTATCGTCTTTTTCTGAGGAAAGGTTGATGCCGCGGAAATTGTTTCTGAGTATCGAATTGCTTATTTTGATTGTATCGGCAAAGGTTCCTTTTGAGGCTTTGAAAACGGAACCGCCTTCGGCATTGGTGAAATCAGAAATGATTGATTTGTTGATAAAAACGCTGTACGAACCCGGCGTGTCGTCTTTTGGCGAAACGATGGCGTATTTTACGGCTTGTGTTTGTTTAGCGGTAAGGGTTGCTTTTTCGATGGATAATCTGGCGCCTGATTCTACCCTGAACAGGTAGTTGGACATTTTTTCGGCATTGGGGTTAAAGCTGATGGTGGTCTTGGCAGCGTCTTCGCCCTGGATGGTGATATTGTCTGTGATGATGATCGAACGGTCTAAGAGGTAGGTTCCGGCGGCCAAGATGAATTTGGTTTTTCCTTTGGCTTTTTTTACTGCTTTTTCGAGCGTGCCTGTTCCGGGCTCTACGTTGATAGTTTCTTCTTGTATGGCTACTTTAGGTGCTTTCGGGTTCCAAGAGGTTCCGGTCTTGTTGGCGATTACTTTTTGGAAAATGGAGCAATCGATATTGTTTTTTTCGCTTGGTACGAAAATGGCTCCTTCTTTTTTCCACGTTAGTTTTTTTGGTGTAAAGCCTTCTAGCTTTTTGGTGTTTTTGGTGTCGAGCGTATTGTTTTTGAAGGTGATGCCTTTCATATCGTCAAAGAAAGCGACTGTTTCTGCGTCGGTGTCGTTGTAGATGATGTTGTCTGAAATCACGGAGGTTATCGGTGCTAGGGAACGTTCTTCGTCTTTTCCTGCTCCTAGCTGGAACGGGCTGCAATTGTAAAAGATGTTGTTGGTAACGGTGGCATTTTTTACTTGGTTGTAACGGTTGAGCGGACTGTTCGGCACGCCGTTCATGATGACTAGGGAGCCTCTGAAATCTTGTCCTGTCAATCCGTAGAAATAGTTGTTTTTTACGGTATGTCCTTCATTGATGACACGAACACCGCCTGTATAGGGCTGGTTGTTACCTAAAAAGACATTGTTTTCTACGAGGCAGTTGTTTCCGTGGCGGAAGACCATCGAGCCTTGGGATTCTAAAAACAGGTTGTTCCTAAAGGTATTGTTGCAGGATTTGTTGGATATGATTTCTACTTCGCCATTGCATTTTTCAAACTTGTTCCATTCAACGATTGTGTTGGATTGGAACATGGAGTTGTGGCTGGTTCCGATTCGGATGGTTTCTCCTCCGTTGGCTCCTAATGGCGGGCGCTCTCCAAAATAGTTGTGGTCGATCCTGTGGTGGTTCTGGTGGTTTTCTTCGCCTTTGAGCCAGACTACGAGCGTACAGCCGTCGTTGTTTTTTCCGGCTACGTAGTTGTTGTCAAAGCGGTTGTTTTTGCCCCATAATTCGACCCAATGGTTGGATTCGGCTTTGGTTTCTGGATTGTAATCGGTAATGGCGCAATTGGTCACTCTTGAATTGGTCGCGACTTTGTCTTTGCTCATAAAAGAGATTACGAATTTGCTATAGCCGTCTTTGAACCAGAGTCCTTTTGCTACTAGATAGTTTCCGGAAACTTTTAGGGAGGAATTGCCGGAAAGGATTACTTTTCCTGCTGTTTCGGCTTCTAAAAAGATGGAGTCTTTTGAGGCTCCTTTTGCGTTGAAATCGATAGCGGTATCTTTCCAGGTTCCGTTCGACATGATGATACGGTCGCCTGGCTTTACTTTGGAAATGGCTTCGTTCAGCTCGGCAATGGTGCCTACTTTTATTTCGACAGCGTTTGCGCTTGCTGCGACTAGCAGAAAGGTACAAAGTGCTGTTATGGAATATTTTATGTTCTTCATTGTCTTAACGAATTAGTAGCCTGTGTTTTGTGCAATCGTCGGATTCAGGTCGATTTCGTATTGTGGAATCGGCAATAGGATCTGATAGTGCTGCAGCGGGCCTGTATTCAGGGATGGGTGTGCGGGATCGTTGTATTGGAATTCTGTAGCGAAGTGCTGCGACATTACGATTTCTGCTCTTCCGGTTCTTACTAAGTCAAACCAGCGGTGGTTTTCGAAAGCGAATTCGAATCTTCTTTCGTTTTCTAGGGCTAATTTGAAATTGAAATAGGTGGAAACATTGGCTAGCGAAAGGGCAGCGCTGCTTCCTAATGAGCGTGTTCTTACTTCGTTTAGGTATCCAAGGGCTTCGGCATTCGGGCCGCTTTGTTCGTTGATGGCTTCGGCCATCAGCAATAGGGCATCGGCATAGCGCAGGATGACCCAGTCGCTTCCGCCATCGTCAACTCTTGTAAAGGTGGAATTGTATTTGGTCACGTGCCTGTCGCTTCTTACTGAGTTGTTGAAGCCAATCCAGGTATCGGCCATAGATGCTGCTTTTCTGGGATCTCCTACGGCATAGGAGGTTGACATATTTTCTGTAGGGACGTTTAATCCGTCTCCGTTTCCGAATACTACGTAGTTGTCGCTTTGCAGGGGTGCGAAAAAGTTAGGGTGCGGCGATCCTAATCCGACACTTCCGGATTGGTAACGTACGGCAAAAAGGATTTCGCTGTTGTATTCGTTAGCGATATCGAACACGGATGCATAGGTAGGCTGCAGGTTGAAATTGCCTGCAATTACTTCGGCCAATACGATTCTGGCTTCGGTAAGGTTGGCATCGCCTCCGGCTGTAATCAACGCTTTTCCTAGCAGTGTTTTAGCGGCATCTGCTGCTACTCTGCCTAGATTGGCTCCTCCTTGGGAAACTGGGAGTTTTTCGGAAGCAAGGCGAAGGTCGTTTAGGATGAATTGGTAGACTTCGCTTTGCGGACTTCTGTCCATTTTTTTGGCTTCGCTGCCTGAAACTGGTTTTTCGATAATAAAGACGCCTCCCCAAAGACGGACAAGATTAAAATAGGCGTGTGCTCTTAGGAATCTGGCTTCGCCTTCGTATTGGTCGCGTGTTACAGGGTTTGTTACTACGTCGAGATTCTGCATCACTATATTGGCCAGGTTGATGGTCCTGTAGCAGGCTTTCCAGTATTCTTGTACGTAAATGTTCTGCGAGCCTTGCACGAAACGGTCTACTTCTCGAATGGCCAAGTCTTTGGTTTCGGTAGAGTTCGGATTCATGTAGGTATTGTCGGAACGGATTTCTGTCAGCAGCCATTCTCTGTTCTGCATGCCGTATAGGCTGTTGTAGATAGAGATTACTGCCAGATTCACTTCTTGCGGCGTGCTGTAAAACTCGTCTACTCCTATTTCTGAAATGGGCTGCAGGTCAAGTGTTTCGTCACAGCTTGCGAAGATAAAAGCCGTGCCGAGGAGCGCGATTTTTAAATTTTTGAGTGAAAATTTATATAGTTTCATAGCTGTTATTTTTTAGAAATTAATGTCGATACCAAAAGAGATTGTTCTTTGTACAGGGAAAGCGCCTCGCTGATAGCCTGAAATCAACGGCGAGCTGTAGATACCGCTGGTCGTGATTCCTTCTGGATTTAATCCCCAGAAATCGGATGCTCTTATGTACAGCAGGTTTTCTCCTGATAGGTAGAATCTTGCTTTTTTCAATCCTAGTTTGCTGATGAAGGCATCGGGAGCTGAAAAGCCTATGGTCACGGTTCTTAATGACATATAGGAAGCGTCTTGGATCAGGTAATCTGTATTTTGCCAAGCTCTACCGTTGTTTTCGCGTGGTTTTGTGGCAGGAACGCCTTCGCTAAACCATCTGCCTTCTACGAAATCTTTATAGAGGTAGCGCATTTCGTTATAGTATCCGTCGCCGAAGAACACTTCGCCTCCGACAGAGCCTTGTACTAGGAAATTCAGGTCGAAATTTTTATAGGTAAAGGCGTTGTAAAAGCCCCAAGTGAAATCTGGGAAAGGGCTTCCGAGCGTAGTCCTGTCGCTGGCGTTGATGATTCCGTCGCCGTTGATATCGGCTACTCTGATTCCTCCAACAGCGTCATCGGCCGAGTGTGGATTGTTCGCTAATTCTTCGGCATTTTGCCAAACGCCAATCATTTTGTATCCGTAAAATTGTACGGCTTCTTGCCCTACTTTGGCAATGTATTCTTCGTTTCTTTCGCCTTGGCTGATGAATTGTGCTTCGCCGCCTAGGGAAATGAGTTTGTTTTGGTTGGCCGCAATATTGAAGGCTGGCTTCCAGCTAAAGTCTTTGCCTCGGATGTTTCCGGAAACTTCGAGCTCGATTCCTTTGTTCTGGATTTTTCCGATGTTGTTGAAATATTGGGAATGTCCGGTGATGTAAGAGACATTTTGCTGCAATAGTAATTTGTCTGTGATAGAGTAATAGTAATCTAATGACAGGTTTAATCGGTTATCGAAAAAGCTGATATCGGTTCCTGAATCGTATTCTAAGGTCTGCTCCCAGCCGATTCCAGGGTTTCCTAATACGTCGCCCGTTTCTCCTAATCCAGAGGTAACGCTTCCTCCGCCTTCGCCTAAGGAATAGTTGGACGGGTATAGCAGGTTGGTGAACGAGTAGTTTGCGATGTTGTTGTTTCCGGTCACACCAACGCTGGTACGCAGCTTAAATTTGTTGATGAACTGGATGTTTTCTTTCCAGAAGTTTTCTTCGCTTACGTTCCACCCGATTGAGGCAGAAGGGAAAATTCCGTATTTGTTTTCTGGTCCGAATAATGAGGAACCGTCGGCACGTGCGGCAAGCGAGATCAGGTATTTGTCTTTGTAGGCGTAATTTACTCTGGCTAGGAACGACAGCAATCCGATTTGTTCTTTTCTGGTAAAGGTTTCGTTGGCATCGATAATGTTTGCTCCGTTTAGGGTCTCGATATAGTCGGAAGGGAATTGGGTTCCGTAGATTCCGGTTCCTTTGATGTTTGTTTTTTGGTAGGTCATCCCTCCTAGCGCGTCAACGCTGTGGTTGTCGCCTTTCCATTTGTAGTTCAGCGTATTTTCTGTAAGGATGTCTGTTTTTAGGGTACTGTCGTCTTCGCCTATGGCTTGTCCGGTTTGGTCTGCCAATGAGTTTCGGAAGCGCTCGTAGTTGGAATATTCTGTATTAACACCGCCAGAAGTCTTAAACGTCAAGCGTTTTGTGATTTTATATTCTAAGGCAAAATTGGCCAGCATTCTGTAATCGTGGATGAATCTTGTCTCGTTTTCCATCCTTGAGATTGGGCTGTTGTTGTTGGTTCCCCAAAGTGACGTGGTGAAGTTTTGAGGCTGTCCGTTTTCGTCTATATAATCGAAATTTACGTTGTTGAAATGTCTTCCTTGTGCGTAATCGCCAACTGGATAGCCTGTAAGAGCGGAGGTATAGTCGTTGTGACGCACAGGCATAAAGCCAAGCGAACGTGTCAAGTCTGAATATGAAATTGTTGATCTTCTTCTTTTGCTGTAAGATGGTCGAAGGTTGAAATCTAAAGAAAGCTTGTCGCTTAGTTTTGTTCTTACACGGCTTTGGAAATTGATACGTTTTAGGAAGTTGTCTTTCATCAAGCCTTCGTCTTCTATATATTGTCCGGAAACATAATAGTTTGCGGTCTTTCCGCCGCCGGAAACGTTCAATTGGTAATTCTTGATTGTGGCAAAATTTCGGGTTCCTTCGTCTTGCCAATCCGTTCCGCCGTTGGAATTGTTTGCGACTTGGCGCATTCCTTTTTCGCGGGCTGTATAAGCAATAGTGCTTGGCACTCTGTTTTCGATTCCGGCCAGGTAGTTTTCGTGAAGCTGGCGCTCGTTACGCAGCATGTCGGTATAGCTATAGGTATCGTACATGTCGATTTTGTCGTATACTGATTTTACGCCGAAAAAGGACTTGAATTCGTATAGTGTCTTGGATTCTGAGCCTGATTTGGTGGTAACGATGATAACTCCGTTGGCGCCACGGGAACCGTAGATGGCCGTAGAGCTGGCATCTTTCAAGACTTCGATGGATTCGATGGTACTTGGATTGATGAACTCTAGTCCGTTTTGTACTGGAAATCCGTCAACAACTACTAATGGGTCGCTGCTGGCGCTGATAGAGCCCATACCGCGAATCCTGATTTGCGGCGCTTCACCGACTTCGGAGGTGATGTTCTGAATCTGAAGACCTGCGATTCGTCCTTGCAGTGCCTTATCGACTCTGGAAACTGTATTTTCGTCAAGATTTGTGTTTTCTAATTTTGATACGGAACCGGTGATTGAAGATTTTTTCTGGGTACCGTAACCGACTACGACTACTTCGTCTAGGCTTTTGCTTTCATCTTCTAGCGAAACAGTAATGTCTTTCTGGCCGTTCACGAGCACCACTCTTGTGGTCATTCCGATAAAGGAAATTTGCAGCGAGCTGTTTTCTTTTACTTCGATTGAAAACTCGCCTTCGTTGTCGGCAATTACGGTGTTTTTTGTACCTAAAATGGTGATAGAAGCACCAGGTAGCGTGGTATTATCCTTGGCCGCAACGACTTGTCCAGTCAACATATAGGTTTCCTGTGCCGTAATCAGGCCTGTCAGCATCAAGGCCGAGAATAAGAAAAATGTTTTTAATTTCATAAAAATTTATAGCTTACAATTCTGTAACATTAAGATATAGCGCATCCTGACCGGCTATTTGCCGATAATGCTTTTTAGTTCGTAAAATCTGAAAATCAGATGCTGAATCTTGACTTAAATGTGCAGTAATAATCCACTTCCCCAAGCGATGCAACTTTACACAATGTCATAACCGTCTACTTTTTCCTTATCGGAAATTTTTAAAAGATACTTTCGTTCAAATTCATCAAAGTATCTGTCTTGTTGCAGTATTCATACAACGTCTTGAAATGAAACTGCAGTTCGCGTTTGGCCTTTTCAGGATTTTTTTCTTTTATGGCTTCATATATTTGCTGGTGTTCGATAATATTGTCTCCCGTCATGGATTTGGTACAGACATGGTATTTTTCAAAGTTGGCAATGATTTCTGGCGTGATGATCAGCATCAGGGTATTTAGTACTGGGTTGCCGCTGGCTTCGGAAATTTTAAGGTGAAACATCAGGTCTTCTTCTACGGCATCTTCATTGCTTTCTACTTTTGCTTTGTAGGCTAATAATGCTTCTTCTATATTTTCGAGATGTTGTTCTGTTCTTCTTTCTGCCGCAAGGGCTACTACCTGCATTTCGAGCATGATCCTGCTTTCTACAAGCGATTTGAAATCGGGCTTTTTGAGCTGCAGGATATCGGTTATCATGCCGCTTAGGGCAGGAACGCCAAGGTTTGCTACAAAGGTTCCGCTTTGCGGAAGGGTCTTGAGCAATCCGTAAAACTCTAGCTTTTGGATAACCTCTCTAACGTTTCCTCTGCTAACGCCAAATTCTTCGGATAGTTTTCTCTCTGAAGGCAGCCTGTCGCCGGGCTTTAGCTTCTGTGAGGTAATCAAATCCTTTAATTTTTTAATGATTTCTTCTTCTTCGGAAGATTTAAATCCATTTAAACCAAACTCTTGCATTTTAGAATAATAAATTGGTTGACCAAATATACGCATTTTTTTAAATTACCAAATAAGCAGGTATTTTTTATGTATAATAAAATTTTAAGTTTATTTTAATAACAATAATTCAATGAAAAAGTTAAAACAAATCGTTTAAATTTGAATTCTATCAGCTTTTAACACTGCAAACTAAAACGTTTTCGACAAAACACTAGCGTATTTTACCTCATAAATTTCAAGACGCTGACGAATTATTAACGAGACGTTCACACTACAAATCATTAAAATGATTATTTTTGTAGTCATAAAGGTACTATTTATACTGCATTCAGAAGAGTAAAACCATTTTTCACTTCCCACAAGCGATGCAACTTTACGCAATGGATGTAAAATATACCAAAAACAAGGAGTCTGTCGTCTGATAGTGCTCCTTTTTTATTTGGCTTGTCTTTCTTCAATTACCTTCATTTTAAATTTAAGAAGAACTATCTACAATTATTTACTTATTTAATTATAGAGATGGCAATTATTATTCGTTAAATTTAAACAAATCGCAAATTATTTTTTGGTCAACCAATTTTAATTCTATACTTTAGCCACACTTATTTATTCCTTTCGTATATGAAACGCATACTTTCCCTCCTATTTATAGCTATCAGTACTACTCTTTCTGCTAAAGCTACACTGCCTAAATTCTTTTCTGACCATATGGTGCTGCAGCGGGATGCTCCTATAACGATTTATGGCTGGGCAGATCCTGGTAAAACTGTAAAGGTCAGTTTCAAGAACCAAAACCTTGAAAGCAAAACCAATGCTAATGGTGAGTGGAGTATTACTTTTCCGGCGCAAGCCGCAGGCGGACCTTTTGAAATGGTAGTTTCTGAAGACAATAAAATAACTTTTAAGGATGTATATATAGGTGATGTGTGGTTCTGCTCCGGACAGTCTAACATGGGCTGGAAACTGGAAGATGCCCTAAACGGGAAAGAAGAGCTTTCTAATGCATCGCATGAAAAGATTAAATTGCTACAAGTGTCGAGAACGATGGCCGGAATACCGCAAAAAGATATTGAAAAGGGACAATGGGAAACGAGCTCTCCTGAAAGTGCTGAAGGTTTTTCTGCCGTGGCTTATTTTTTCGGAAGGGAATTGTTCCAAAAATACAATGTGCCGATCGGCCTGATCAATTCGTCTTGGGGCGGTACCAATATTGAGGCTTGGATGAGCGAAGACTTGATGGGAAAGCATACGGCTGCCCAAAAAGTAATTGCCGAGATGAAAGGCATCAACTTTCAAGAGGTCATGAAGGGTTATAAAAAAGAATTCACGGCTTGGGAGAAAAAAGCAGATGAACTGGATTTGGGCACAAAAGAAAAATGGCACAATAAAGATTACAATACGTCGTCCTGGAAAACGATAACCTTGCCTGTGTATTGGAGCAAAGCGAAGGTTACTCCTAACGATGGCGTCATCTGGGTAACACGAAATTTCGAGCTGACAGCAAAAGATTTAGCCAAAGACGAACTGACCTTAGCTATCGGACGCGTCGATAATGAAGACATTACGTATATCAACGGCATAAAAGTGGGCGAAAGCACACAGAAGGATTTGGATCGTTTTTATAAAGTTTCGAAAAGCGTGCTGGTTGCAGGGAAAAACGTGATTACTATCCGCGTAAAAAACACAGGCGATATTGGCGGTTTCCGTGGCGATGCACAATCGTTATACCTTGAAACGGCATCACAGCGACTTTCTTTGGCCGGGGAATGGAAATATGAGGCTGGGACAAAAGATATCGAAGAAGTTCCTGTTAGACAGCATCCGACAAAATATCCGACGTCTTTGTATAATGGAATGGTCGCTCCTTTTTTTGGCCTAAAAATCAAAGGAATCATCTGGTACCAAGCTGAAGCGAATTCTAAAAACGCGAAAGAATACGCCGGAATGTTTAAGGATATGATTACGGACTGGAGAAAGAAATGGAATGCAGACTATCCTTTTATATATGCACAGCTTCCTAATTATGCCAACCAAAACAACCGCTGGATAACATTGCGCGAATCACAAAGCAAGGCGCTGGAATTGAAGAATACCGGAATGGCCGTATTGATTGATGTAGGCGAAGACGACAACATCCACCCTATCCACAAGCAGGTTGTTGGCAAACGCATGGCGCTGATTGCTTCAAACGTAGCGTATGGCGAAAAGGATGTTCCGGCATCGGCTCCTGTTTTTGACAGTTTTAAGATTGACAGAAATTCAGTTACCGTCACTTTCAAAAACGGAACTTTTGCGCCTGAAACGGCAAAGGCTAACATCAATGGCTTTATGGTTGCGGGAAGCGACAAAAAATTCTATCCTGCAAATGCTTATTTACAAAGCGACATGAAAACCATAAAGCTCAGCAGCGATAAGGTTTCGTCTCCAAAAGATATCCGCTATTTGTGGGAAGACGCTCCTGGAAAAATCATGCTTTATAATAAAGAAGGACTGGCAACGCCCCCTTTTAGAACCGATAGTTTTTAATTAGTTGATTTAGTTTAGTTATTTTTATTTCGCAAAAGATAGCTTACAGGAGAAATCTTGTAAGCTATTTTTATTTTAGAGAAAGCCCTTTGTCGCGTTAATAAAATAAGGCGAATCGTTCCATTGGATCTTACGATAGCTGAAGTCTTTCTTCAAGGTTTCTGGAAGGCAGTCCCAAATGCTCTTGCTCATTTTTTCGAGCAGCAGTTTTTTGGAAAAGGTATCCGAAACGACCAAGCTGATTTCGCGTATGGGCTTTGGTTCTTTGAACGGCTTGAAGAGCTGCTTTTCTTTTTCATTCAATATGGAAAGTTCGGGTATGATGGCAAAGCCTAACTGTGCCCTTACTAGGTTTTTCAGCGTTTCAATAGAACTAATATCATATGAAAATTGCTCGCTGATCTTCCTGTCTTCTTTAAGACCGCAGATATCGAGAAGCTGTGCATTATAGCAGTATTCATTTTGCAACAACAACAATTCTGGCTTGTCGCTGGCTTGCAGTTCGTAAAAATCCTCATTAGCCATAGGATGGTTTTCATTCAGATAAGCTACAAAAGGTTCGTTGAAGACATGGTGTTCTTTTAAATTTGGATTTCCAGTCGGACTGGCCATTAATGCCACATCTAGAGCGCCTGTTTCGATATCGTGCATGAGATGGCCTGTAGAGGCTTCCTTGATGACAAATTGCATCTTTGGCGCCGCTTCTTTCATGGACTTTATGAATAGCGGAATCAGATAAGGCGAAAGTGTAGAAATGACTCCTAATTTGATTTCTCCTTCAAGTATGTTTTTTTCATTGACAACAAAATCTCTGATTTCATTTACTTCCCTAAGAATTTTTTTCGCTCTCGAAATAATCTTGGCTCCTAAAACGGTCGGCGTCAACGGAACTTTTGTGCGGTCAAAAATCTTGATTCCTATTTCTTCTTCCAGATTTTTTAATTGTATGGTAAGTCCTGGCTGGGTTACCATACAGACTTCTGCTGCCCTAGCAAAATGGCGTTCTTCGTCTAAGGCTACGATGTATTTTAATTGCTGAATTGTCATACATTATAATTTTATTTTATAAAGGTAAAAAATTATCAATTTGATTTATGACTAAACCCGCAATAAATTTGTCCTATCAAAAATCAACAACTAATAAATAAACAATTTAAAATCAAACATTATGAAATTTACAAGAAAAGCAAACGCACAATGGCAAGGTACAGGAATGGAAGGAAAAGGAACCATCAGTACACAAAGCACCACTTTAGACAAGGCACAATTATCTTTTAAAACTCGATTCGCAGAAGGTGTTGGAACCAACCCTGAAGAATTAATCGCAGCAGCACATTCTGGTTGCTTCACTATGCAATTGAGCTTCTTGTTAAGCGAATTAAACTATGTACCGACTGACTTAAGCACGGAAGCCGTACTTACTTTTGAAGACGGAACGATTACCAAAATGCATTTGGAGCTAAAAGGTGATGTTCCTGGAATCACCAACGAAGAATTCCAAAACACAGCCTTAAAAGCCAAACAAATCTGTCCGGTATCAAAAGTATTAAATGCCGAAATCACCTTGACCGCTACGCTGGCATAATCAAAAAGTTATTTTTCTAAACAAAAAAACCGTGCCTTAACAGCACGGTTTTTTAATTTTAAAACTATTTTAGAACATTACATGGCTGTAATAATGAACTCACTTCTGCGGTTTAGCTGGTGTTCTTGTTCAGAACATTCCACGCCGTCGGCGCATTTGTTAACCAATTGCGTTTCGCCATAGCCTTTTCCAGTTACTCTTTCTTTGGCAATTCCGTCTTGAATCATCCAAGCGATAGTAGATTTTGCTCTTCTATCAGAAAGTTTTTCGTTGTATTTGTGTGTCTGGCGGCTGTCAGTATGTGAACGGACATCTACTTTCATGTTTGGATACTGCTTCATCACATCAACGATTTTAGCCAAATCGATGGCTGCGTCTGGACGGATGTCTGATTTATCCAAGTCGAAATAGATAATCTTGATTCCGAATGTCTTTGCCAAATCGGTTCCAACCGTAATTTGTTTTACCGGCTTGTCCAATTCGATAGAAAGATCGATTTCTCCAGATTCTTTCGGGATGATCGCTTTCAATTCCGTTGGTGTATAATCTTTGCTTTCTGCTTTTACGTAATATGCATTGCCGCATTCTACATCAAAACTATACTTTCCTTCGTGGTCGGCATAAATCGTCTTGATGACCTTGAAAGAAGCATCAGACAATGTCACACGAGCATTGGCAATCGGAAGTCCAGATTCTCTATCCGTAATTTTTCCTGATAATAACTGCTCGCATTTCAGCTGTCTTGTTTCTTGGAATTTGTAGATATCATCATAGCCTTTTCCGCCATCTCTGTTGGAAGAGAAAAATCCGAAACGGGTCTTGGTATCAATGATAAAGGCAAAGTCGTCTTTCGGTCCGTTAACCGGAGCGCCTACGTTTTTTATTTCGCCATAACTTCCGTCTTTGTTGATTTGAGTAACAAAAACATCCAATCCGCCTAATCCCAATTGTCCGTCCGAAGCAAAATACAATTCGCCTTCTTCTGTAATGTATGGAAAGGTTTCGCGGCCTTCGGTATTGATCTTGTTTCCTAGGTTTTCTGGCGTGCCAAAAGTTCCATCGGCATTAATCGCTACCTTAAACAAATCCGACTGGCCTAACGTTCCTGGCATATCTGACGCAAAATACAACGTCTTTTCATCAATGCTTAAAGCCGGATGTGCCGTGCTGTAATTGTCGCTTGTAAACGGAAGCTCGGTAATGTTGGCCCATTTTCCATTTTCAAGAACGCCTTTGTAGATTTTCAAAAGCGTTGCCTTGTCGCTGTTCTTGCCTCTTTTACCGTTGTTGTAATTGTTTCTGGTAAAATAAACTGTCTTTCCATCTTTTGTAAAAACCGGCGTCGCTTCGTTGAATTTCGAATTTAGGGACGTATTGAATTTTTCAGGCTCCAGCATATTTCCATCCGAACTGATCTCAGCCGCATACAGCTTTGTAAACGACTGATTGGTCCATTGGTGCTTTCTGTTGAAGATGCCTCCCGTGTCTCTTGCCGAAGCAAAAACCAATTTGTTGTCGTAAAAAGCAGTTCCGTAATCTGAATATTCTGAATTGATCCCGATGTTTTCTACCTTATATCGTCCAGAATTCGCCTTGATGTCTTCGAGATAATCCTTATGCTTCGTATACAATTGCGCTCTTAAATCGTCAGCGTTCTTTTGGTTGAACTGCGACAGCATCTCATTGGCTTTTGCATAATCGCTAACCGATTTCAAAGTCTGCGAATAACGGTAATAGTATTCTGCATCGACAGGCTGGTTCATCGCAAAAAGCTCCGCATACCATTTATTGGCCTTGTCTAATTCGGCATTGAAATAGTACGCATTTCCAAGCTTCTGGAATAAATCAACCGACTTGTATCCTTTTTCAGCAACTCGCTCATACGTCTTGATCGCATCTACATAGGCAAATTCTTCGTATTTTTTATCTGCAGATGCAAGTTTGGCTTCTTGTGCCTGGGCCGTCATTAAAGCAAAAACCGCCAAGGCTGTATATAAATGTTTTTTCATAATTACTGCTTTTAGAAGAATCTTGGAGATGTTACTTTATTGAATTTGTTGAACAGCTCGAAACGTAGGAATACCTCATGCGAGCCTGAATTGTAGTTGGAAAGCTTAGTCGTTTCCAAATCATATCCATAGCCGATAAAAAGTCCGTCGGTTACTTGAAAACCAGCCATCGCACTTACGGCGGCATCCCATCTCCAAGCCACGCCAAGCGTCAGCTTGTCGTTGAAAAGGAAATTTCCTGAAAGATCGGTCTGAAGCGGAGCTCCGTTTACGGCTTTCACTAAAAAGGCAGGCTTGAATTTGATGCTTGCGCTCAAGTCAAAAACATAACCTCCAATCAAGTAGAAGTTCATTCTTTCTTGGTTTACGGAAACAGAATTATCATCGTATCGGTGCGTTTCGAAAAAGTTCGGTACCGAAAGTCCCAAATACATCTTATCGGAATGAAGATACGCTCCCGCCCCTATGTTTGGCGTGAAGTTATTATTCAGGTCCTGAAAGCGAGGATCTCCTTGGTCGGCAGGATTCAATTTATTGATATCCAGATTAAAAAGATTCGCAGTAGCCTTGATTCCGAAAGACAGCTTGAATGTTTCTGATGTTTTTACCGTATAGGAGATGTCTGCAGAAATTGCATTTTCATCTGTCGGTCCTATCCTGTCGTTGACAAAAGAAAGTCCCATTCCTATATTGGTACCGTTAATCGGCGAGTTGATCGAAACAGCGTTGGTCACGGGTGCTCCATCCAAACCAACCCATTGCGTTCTGTGAAGTCCAAAGATGCTAAAAACGCCTCTTGAACCTGCATAGGCAGGGTTAATATTGATGGTATTGTACATGTATTGCGTGTATTGCGCATCCTGCTGGGCAAAGGTGGTTGCGGTTGCAAGAATCCAGACGAAAAGTATGATTATTTTTTTCATTGATTTATTTTGTTTATTCTGGGAACCATTACGGTTCCCAGAAATTTAACTTTATCTGCTTAAATATAAATAGCCGCTTTTCTCACTAACAGAACCGTCTGGTTTTTTATATTTCAAGAAATAGAAATATGTACCGTCTGGCAATCCTTCAGATTTGTTCACTGTAACTCTTCCTTCAGAATAACCTCTGAAAGCCTTGTCGTTGTTGTTATAGCCGTTTGCTTCATAGACTAGAACTCCCCAGCGGTTGAAAATCTCTACTTTGTTATCTGGATAGCATTCTAAGCCACCGATGTATAAAATCTCGTTGTCTCCGTCATTGTTTGGCGAAACCGCATTAAATACATTGATCGTACAGCCGTCAATTTCGATAACCGTCGGGTTATTTCCTGTATTGTCGGTGTTATCTGAAGCATCGGTAGCTTCTTCTCCAAGAGGACTTCTACCGGTTGCAATAGCTTGGTTCGAAACACTTCCTGCATTGATATCCGCCTGCGTAATAGCGTACGTTGCCGTAAATGTAGTGCTGTCGCTTTGTCCTACTGCTAAAGTAATAGGGCCTCCGCTTACCACAACTCCAGGAAGCGGATCGTTGATAGTCACATCGCTCAAGCTCACGTTTCCTGTATTGGTCACTGTGAAGTTATACGTGATCGTTTCTCCTGCTTCTGCAATTCCGTTATTGTTCTCATCATTAAATATCGCAGTCTTGATCAAGGCAATACCTGGATTCTGTTCTAGAATCGTAACAGTACAATCTGGACAAGTCGGCTCATACAATGGATCATCCGTACCTACTGGCGAAGGATCTTGCGATTCATCATCTATCGGGTTTCCGTTCGGATCTGTTCCTTCAGCCAAAGCTAAATTATACACAGCCCCTAATTCAATATCCGCCTGCGTTATCGTGTACGTTGCTGTGAAGGTAGTACTATCCAAAGCTTGTGGCGCTAAAGAAGCCAATGGTCCGCCTGAAACTGTAACGATTGGGTCGGTTACCATAATATTGGTGATGGTAACGTTTCCTGTATTGGTTACTGTAAAGTCGTATTCGATAACATCTCCCGCATTCACGATACCGTCATTGTTGGCATCTTGATACGTTCCTTCTTTCCACAATTGGAAACTTGGATTCTGAGGCAAGGTCGTTACCGTTGGATCATCATTGCCTGGCAATGTAGGATCGTTGCTGTCAGACAAATCAGTAATTGGCTGTCCTACAATCGGAGTAGCGCTAACCAAAGCTTGGTTGTTTACAAATCCAGCATCTACATCGGCTTGCGTAAAGGTATAGATAGCAGTAAATGTAGTGTTGTCTGTTGCTCCTGCATTTAGCACTGCAAGAGGACCACCGGTTACTGTAACTAATGGATCCGTTACCGTAATGTTCGTCAATTGCATGCTTCCTGTATTTACGACAGAGAAATTATAGGTGATTGTCTCTCCTACTTGCGCAAAACCATCGCCGTTGGCATCATTGAAAGTTCCAGTCTTGGTAATTTCAATCGATGGCACTTGCACTACAATTGTTACTGTAGCTGTATCGCAATTCGTCGGATTTAAGACCTCACAGATGCTATATTGCAAAGTGTAAGTTCCTGCCGGTGTTCCTGCTGCTACAGAGATTGTTCCATCAGCATTCAATGTCAATGGCGCATCTGCAGTTATAGTAGTCAAAGTTACTTCCGAAGGAATCACTGCAATGCCGTTTAAAGTGTCATTTGAAAAGACATTTCCAGCGTTTACTTGTCCTTCGGTACCATTTACAACCGCAGCACTTAAGTCGTCGTTTACGGCATCAATAGGAGCCGGATTAACTACTATGGTTACTGTTGCAGTCTCACAATTTGTTGGGTTTAATATTTCGCACAACTGGTATACGATAGTGTAGGTGCCCGCAGGTGTCTGTGGGTCTACGCTTACCGTTCCTGTTGCTGGGTCTAGCTCAACGCCTGGATTCGAAGACGGTGTTGTTACCGTAACTACCACTTCAGACGGGATTACCGGAACTCCGTTCAAGGTATCGTTGTCCAATACGTTTACAACGTCTGGGTCGCCAGTATAGCCGTTTACCGGATCAGGTGTGTCGTTTACTGCATCAATTGGTGCTTCTTCAACAACTATAGTTACTGTTGCAGTCTCACAATTTGTTGGGTTTAATATTTCGCACAATTGGTATACGATAGTGTAGGTGCCCGCAGGTGTCTGTGGGTCTACGCTTACCGTTCCTGTTGCTGGGTCTAGCTCAACGCCTGGATTCGAAGACGGTGTTGTTACCGTAACTACCACTTCAGACGGGATTACCGGAACTCCGTTCAAGGTATCGTTATCTAAGACATTCACTACATCTGGGTCGCCAGTGTAACCGTTTACCGGAGTTGGGTTATCGTTCACTGCATCGATCGGTGCTGGGTTAACCACTATAGTTACCGTTGCAGTCTCGCAGTTGGCAGGGTTCAATATCTCGCACAATTGGTACACGATAGTGTAAGTACCTGCAGGAGTCTGAGGATCTACGCTTACCGTTCCTGTTGCAGGGTCTAATTCTACGCCTGGGTTAGAAGACGGTGTCGTTACCGTAATCACTACTTCAGACGGAATTACCGGAACGCCGTTCAACGTATCGTTGTCCAATACGTTTACAACGTCTGGGTCGCCCGTATAGCCGTTTACCGGAGCTGGGTTGTCATTTACCGCATCAATCGGAGCTGCTTCTACCACAACCGTTACGGTTGCCGAGTCGCAGTTCGTAGGATTCAATATCTCACACAATTGGTATACGATAGTGTAAGTTCCCGCAGGTGTCTGTGGGTCTACGCTTACCGTTCCTGTTGCTGGGTCCAATTCAACGCCTGGGTTTGAAGACGGTGTCGTTACCGTAACCACTACTTCAGACGGGATTACCGGAACGCCATTCAAGGTGTCATTAGTCAGTACGTTTACTACATCTGTATCGCCAGTGTAGCCGTTTACCGGAGCTGGAGTATCGTTCACCGCATCGATTGGCGCTGCTCCAACCACAACTGTTACGGTTGCAGAGTCACAGTTCGTCGGGTTCAATATCTCGCACAATTGGTACACGATAGTGTAGGTTCCCGCAGGTGTCTGTGGATCTACGCTTACCGTTCCTGTTGCAGGGTTCAATTCAACGCCTGGGTTAGAAGCTGGTGTCGTTACCGTAACCACTACTTCAGACGGAATAACCGGAACGCCGTTCAAGGTATCGTTGTCTAACACGTTGACTACGTCTGTATCGCCTGTGTAGCCGTTTACCGGAGCAGGAGTATCATTCACTGCATCAATCGGAGCCGCTCCTACTACAACCGTTACGGTTGCCGAGTCGCAGTTCGTAGGGTTCAATATTTCGCACAATTGGTATACGATAGTGTAGGTTCCCGCAGGTGTCTGTGGGTCTACGCTTACCGTTCCTGTTGCTGGGTCCAATTCAACGCCTGGGTTAGAAGCTGGTGTCGTTACCGTAACCACTACTTCAGAAGGAATTACCGGAACGCCATTCAAGGTATCGTTGTCTAATACATTGACTACATCCGTATCGCCAGCATACCCATTCACTGGTGTTGCTGGAGTATCATTTACCGCATCAATCGGAGCTGCTCCCACTACAACAGTTATGGTTGCTGTATCACAATTGGTCGGGTTTAGTATTTCACAGATCGTATAATCAAAAGTATAACTTCCTGCTGCTGTGCCAGCCAGCACATTTACTGCTCCCGTAGTCGTATTGAATGTTATTCCTGCCGGAACACTTCCAGGGACTACGCTAATAGTTACTTGGCTAGGTAGTACTGCTACTCCGTTCAACAGGTCATTTGTAAGTACATTTGGAATGGCATTACCTCCTGCATAACCATTTACTGGAGTTGCATTGGTATCGTTAAAAGCTTCTATTTCTGCTGCTTCCACTACAACTGTAACTGTTGCCGAATCGCAATTTGTCGGGTTCAGCACCTCACATAGTTGGTAGATAATCGTATAACTTCCCGCAGGTGTCTGTGGGTCTACGCTTACCGTCCCCGTTGCTGGGTCTAATTCAACGCCTGGATTCGAAGCCGGTGTTGTTACCGTAACTACTACTTCAGACGGAATTACCGGAACGCCGTTCAACGTATCGTTGTCTAACACATTGACTACATCTGTATCGCCCGTGTAGCCGTTTACCGGAGCTGGAGTATCGTTCACCGCATTAATCGGCGCCCCTTCTACTACAACCGTAACCGTTGCCGTATCACAGTTCGTAGGGTTCAGTACCTCGCATAACTGATAGATGATCGTATAAGTGCCCGCAGGTGTCTGAGGGTCTACGCTTACCGTTCCTGTTGCTGGGTCCAATTCAACGCCTGGGTTTGAAGCTGGTGTCGTTACCGTAACCGCTACTTCAGACGGAATTACCGGAACTCCATTCAACGTGTCATTAGTCAGTACGTTTACTACATCTGTATCGCCTGTGTAGCCGTTTACAGGAGTAGGATTGTCATTTACTGCATTGATTGGTGCTGCAGCTACGTTTACCGTAACCGTTGCCGTATCGCAGTTTGTAGGATTTAATATTTCACAAATAGTATAATCAAATGTGTAGGTTCCTGCCGGAGTTTCTGCATCTACCGTAACCGCGCCTGTTGCCGTATTAAAGGCAAGCCCTGCCGGAACTGCTCCCGGAAGCACTGAAATAATTACCGCACCTGGAACAACTGCCACGCCGTTAAGCGTATCATTTGTAAGTACGTTTGGTATTGCTGTTCCTCCTGCATAACCGTTTACTGGCGTTGCGGTCGTGTCATTATTAGCTACAATTGGCGCTGCTGCCACGTTTACTGTAACCGTTGCCGTGTCGCAATTCGTAGGGTTTAATATTTCACAGATAGTGTAATCGAATGTGTAGGTTCCTGCCGGAGTTCCTGCATTGACCGTAACCGCGCCTGTTGCCGTATTGAAAGCAAGCCCTGCCGGAACTGCTCCCGGAAGTACTGAAATGTTTACCGCACCTGGAACAACTGCCACGCCGTTCAGCGTATCATTAGTAAGCACGTTTGGTATAGCCGTTCCTCCTGCAAGTCCGTTGACTGGCGTTGCCGTAGTATCATTATTCGCTACAATAGGAGCCGCTGCCACGTTTACCGTAACCGTTGCCGTATCGCAGTTCGTTGGGTTGATAACCTCACAAATCGTATAGTCGAAAGTGTAGGTTCCTGCCGGAGTTCCTCCATTGACCGTAACCGCGCCTGTTGCCGTATTAAAGGCAAGTCCAGCCGGAACTGCTCCTGGAAGCACTGAAATGTTTACCGCACTTGGAACAACTGCCACGCCGTTAAGCGTATCATTTGTAAGTACGTTTGGTATAGCCGTTCCTCCTGCAAGTCCGTTGACTGGCGTTGCAGTAGTGTCATTATTGGCTACGATTGGCGCTGCTGCCACGTTTACCGTAACCGTTGCCGTATCGCAATTCGTTGGGTTGATGGTCTCGCAGATCGTATAGTCGAAAGTGTAGGTTCCTGACGGAGTTCCTGCATTGACAGTAACTGCGCCTGTTGCCGTATTGAAAGCAAGCCCTGCCGGAACTGCTCCCGGAAGCACTGAAATGTTTACTGCACCTGCAGCGATTGCTGCACCGTTCAGCGTGTCGTTGCCAAGCACATTCGCTATAGCGGTGCCTCCTGCAAGTCCGTTGACTGGCGTTACAGTAGTATCATTATTGGCTACAATAGGAGCCGCTGCCACATTTACCGTAACCGTTGCCGTATCGCAGTTGGTCGGGTTGATGGTCTCGCAAATCGTATAATCGAAAGTATAGGTTCCTGCAGGAGTTCCTGCATTGACCGTAACTGCGCCCGTTGCTGTATTGAAAGCAAGTCCTGCCGGAACTGCTCCCGGAAGTACTGAAATGTTTACTGCGCCTGCAGCGATTGCTGCACCGTTCAACGTGTCATTGCCAAGCACATTTGCTATAGCGGTGCCTCCTGCAAGTCCGTTAACTGGCGTTACAGTAGTATCATTGTCTGCTACGATTACATTATTAGGTGTTGTCGTTACAGAATCTGTATTATCAGTCGTATCAGGATCGTTTTCGTCTCCGTCAACCGAAGCTGTATTCGTATAGTTTCCTGTTGCGTTTACCGTTGCCGTGATTACCAATGTCTGGTTGGCACCGTTGGCCAAGCTGCCAATTGTCCAGATTCCTGTAGCTGGAACATAGTTAGCTCCTGCTGTATGAGAAACATAAGCATATCCTGTAGGAAGCTGGTCTGTTACAATAACATTTGTTGCATTCGCTGTTCCGTTATTTGTAACAAGCAAGGTGAACTCTACTTGATCTCCTATGCTTGGCGTGCTATCATTTACAGTCTTGCTGATCTGCAAGTTGGCATCAGGATCTGGTGCTACAGTTATCTCGTCTGTATTGTCTCCTGGCACCGGATCTGTTTCTGTTCCCGTTGCTGTTGCTACGTTCGTATAATTTCCTGTAGCATTTACAGTCGCTGTAACGGTCATAGTCTGGGTGGTACCATTAGCAATAGTACCCACATTCCAGATTCCCGTACCGGAATTGTAAGCGCCTGCCGTAACTGTTGCAGAAACAAATGCAAAACCAGTCGGCATCAAATCTGCAACTGTAACTCCAGTGGCAGCATTCGGTCCGTTATTCGTAACAGCTACCGTAAAGGTTACTTGCTGCCCTACTGTCGGAACCGTAGCGTTTGCTGTCTTCACAACCCTAAGATCCGCTATAGCTGCAACGTTCAAATTATTATAAGCGATGTTGTTACAATTCTCAACAGCTGTTCCGTTTAGACACTCTAAATGCGGGTCTGTCGGAGGCGTAGTACCTGGATTCGTCGCATCGATATCAGTCACGTCAGCCGGACGGATAATCGAAGCTTCTACATTTAAAGGCAATCCTGCCAAAGAGGATCCTACTGTTCCTGTAATCGTGAATACGATTTCAGAACCGTTTGTCATATTAAGGTCTGCAATATAATTGCCCGTAACCGGATCAACTGCTCCGGTAACAACTACTACAGTTCCTTGGCTGTTTACGTAAGTAACGCCCGTTATCGTGAATCCGGCTGGAACAATAAATGCAAAGCCGGCTCCAGTTACGTCGCTAGGTCCGTTATTTTTTACGACAACTTGATAGTTCATCGTTTGTCCGATGCTGATAGTTGTCGTTGATGGCGTGATGCTTTCTACTTCCAAGTCGGCAGAAGCAACAATGATATCTAATGTCTTTATGATGACTTCGCCGGGAACAAAACTCCATGTATCCAATGATTTTTCGTTTCCAAAGCTCGAACCTCCATCTCCTGTATTTCCAGAGCCTGAACTTCCTGAGCTATTTCTTCCCCATCTGTGTCCGTTGCTGTTACTTGAAATACCAGCATTTCCTGAAGCTGTCGGGTTTGATACCGTATTTGCATTTCCTCCAGTAACATTCGAATCGTCCCAATATACCAAGTCTCTGTTCGGAGTAAATAAAGCATAGCTTTCATTCAGCTGCTCGATGATGATACCTCCCGGATTGATTTCCATGTCGATAAAAGGGAAATGCACCTCGGCACCAAAAAGCTGTACCCTGATCTCTCCGATATTGGTATTCGGCGCCAGTACATTGCCTGCTCCGTCTCTTCCATCCCATAAAATAGTATTTGTTCCCGGAGAACAGTTTCCTGTAATAGTTCTGGTCGGGAAATCTCCGATTATTTCAATCCTGAACGTTCCGGCTAGGTTGGAATCAAAACCGATATAGGCTCCTTTGTTCCCCGAAAGGTTAGGCGTTCCTTCTACACCTGTATAGGTCAGGTTAGTGGCTGTAGGCGTTATCACCGCATTCTTAAGCCATGTTGTAGTGCTTGATGACGTACTTACTGCTTGTATCGCGTTAGCAGGCAAGTCCGCTGCAGGATCCGTATAAAATATCTTATGGGTCACATTATTGGCATCATCTTGGCTTCTAGGATCGTGAACCCTAAAATCAGCGCTTGAAGGACTTGAAATATTCAAACTCTTATAAGATGGTCCTCCTGTGGTATCTAAAAATCCTTTATTGTTTACAAAAAAAGTAAAACCTACTCCGTTAGAGCCATTATTGGTTACCCTGTAGGCAACCCCATCTCGTGTTAAAACGACAAATTTGCCATAAAAGGCTTTTGCTGATGAAAACACTGTTCCTTGTATGTGCAAGTTGAAAACGTTAGAATATACTCTTCCGGAAATCCAAGCCGAGTTAGCCGCATTCCTTACCGATACGTCCCAAGCCGCTATCAGTTCCGTATTGTTTCCTTGCGTCCAGGCAGCATCTGCAGCGGTATCGGTAACCCCAGGCGTAGAGCTGCTGGTTTCAGAGCCCGAAGGCAAAAATTCTACTTTCCAGATTCCGGCCTGTCCCGCACCTACTGTAACAGTATACGGAAGGTATCGGTTACCTCCTGCTCCCTGTCCCGGATATTGAGGTCCGGCCAGCTCGCCATTACGGTTCGGTATCTGTCCTGTTGCGGTTGCGGTAGTAAGATACTCTGATCCATTCGGAGCAATCAGCCTGATTCGGCCATTCCCTATATTCTGGGCACTCGATGCAGCAGCAATAGTCTCTCCAACATTGGCATACACATAGTGCGTCCCCAAGGTCTTGAACGGCCAAGAGTTGATTGTAGTTCCTCCTGCCGTATAGCTATTGCTGTACAGAAAAGCACGGTTCCCAGTAACTCCCGAAGGATAAAGATCTTTACTCCCGTCTGCATATAGAGACGAAAAGCCGGCAATAGTCAGAAGGAAACTCAGTAAAAAAACTTTTTTGATTCTTACGGCAGTATCCCTAAACATGACGCTCACCTGTCGGTAGGGCAAGAATCTGCCTTGACAACTGTAGTTTTTGTTCATCGTTATAATTTTAATTATTTATTTGAAAATGAGGGGAAAACGGTTTAATGGTGGTATCGTTTTATAAGCAATCAGCTTAGAAGAGCATAATTTTTACGCATACACGAATGGATTTGGTTAATAAATAGGTTCAAAGGCAAGCCAGATTGCTAGAGCAACCATGACCGTGCAAATTTCCTTAGTATGAACCGTAGGCGTTGTAGATAATAAATACAGCATTTGTAGAATAAATTCTACAAGCCTTGATATTGTTTTAGGCTAGTCTCTAATGGACAGGCCTGATAAAAGTGATGAAGTAAATAATCCCTGCCATGCAGGCACCTGCAAATGGAGAGAGCCAGACGATTACAGCATCCAACATTTCGTGCTTTCTAAAAAGCAGCAGCTCTCCTGCCGTCATGGCCGGATTCAATGGATAGCTGGTAATCGACAGGTTGACAAAGTTGGCAATGCCTATGGCTATTGCCATAAAAGTTGCCATATAGAGCCTGCCTTTCTGCAAATACGTCAGGCCTAAAAAAAGCAGCAATACAATAAACATCATTACGCTCTGGCATACCGACGAAAGCATCAGGCTTTCGGGATGATACGGGACAACAGGTTTAGAAAACAGCAAGATAGAATCATTCCTATTATCCGAAAACAAGAAAAAAACAAGCAGTGTAGCCAAGAGACCGCTTATGATATGGGTGCATATATAGACAACCAGCTTGCTAAAACCGATCCGGTTCGCGATAAAAAACCCGACCGAAACGGCAGGATTAAAATGTGATCCCGACACGGAATACAGAAAAAAAGTAGTCAAAAAGGTAATGCCTCCGATGGAAAAGCAGGCCAGGATCTGGTTCAAAAAAGCATCCTGAAACCCTACTACAGCCGAAGCCACAAGAGCAAAAAATGTCAGCAGAAAAGTTCCTGTAAATTCTGCCAAAAGGCTCCTGAGCTGTATCGTATGGATCGTATTTTTATGCCTATCGGCAAAAGCAGTCAAACGCATATACTCTAAAAATAATATGCAAGGGAAAGAAACCCTCTCCCTTGCATGAAGTAATCAAAACCAATAAAATTAATAGGGCCAAATCTTTTACTAAATTCCACATTGGCTGCCGAAAAAATTGTGGCTCATATCACTATTCTTTGTAGAATTAATTCTACAAAGAAAGCCGGCGTTTCTCATCCTTATCTTCGTAATATTGGACACTGAACTGCCCCGTTCAGATTAAGATATTATTATGCCACAGATTAATATCTGGTAACGATGCGTTTTCCCAAGCACTTTTTATACATATATCTTATCTCGCTCTTTAGCTCTTCTCCTTTATTTTCACAGCAAGAAAATAGAGATTACGACCTTATATGGCATTCTGCCGACGACAACAGCCTGCCGCAAAACAGCGTAAAATCGATTATCAAAGACCGTTATGGGTTCTTGTGGCTTTCGACCGAAAACGGACTCGTGCGGTATGACGGAAACAAATTCAAGGTCTTTAACATCGAGAACCTCAAGGGACTGACCACAAACCGGATCAGCTATTTCAGAGGCACCGTAGCTACCGACAGTATTTATGTGCTCAGCGATTTTGCCGACTTGATCCTCATCCGAAAGAACAAGCCAGCTATAATTCCCGATAGCAAAATTCCAGAGTCTTTTCGCATCCAAAACCAACTGCTGAAGGGAAAAAGATATTTTATCCACAAAATCTACAAAACCGACAACAGCTACTTTAAGCTTGCTGATGGAACCATTACCGCTTTTACCAGAGACAGCAAGCGCCTTTGGGAAATCGCGCACGATCTCGATGCCACGTTCTTTATTTGCGACAACGTACTCTACTCTTATACGGCTAAAAATTTCGTGCGTTTTGAAAACGGGCGGGCCTATTTTACTACTATAGAAGGACTCCCGTCCTCAGGCTTTGAGCTGATTCCCAACCAGGTCGCGCAGCAGACTTTCTTTACTTTCAACAATACAGTCTACCTGCTCGAGAGCCATCAAGGAAAGCTGCAGCTGAAGCCGCTGCTTACCCATTTTGACATCGCCAAGAACAATATCATTTCCTATTATTACGACTTCCAAAATGAGACTCTTTATCTCGGGAGCAGTACCAACGGATTGCTTATCGTCAAGAAGAAAAAATTCAAGAGCATCTTGGGCAACAACAAGAATGGCGTGTACTATGCCCAGATTCACTATGGCAAGAACAGCTTCCTGACTGCCTCTGGAGAAATATTCAGCGAGCAGGGAGCCCAGAAAAAACTCGTATTCAACATAGAGACCGATAATTATACGCTTCTCACCGACAAGCAGGGCAATATATGGACCAAAGACAATAATACGGTCTACCGGCTAAATAAGAAGACTCATTTTTCGACTATCGACAAATGGTTTTTCGAAGACCGCGTCATCCAGCTATTTGAAACCAAAAAAGGAGAAATGCTGGCCGGAACCGCCATTGTGGGCTCGCCTGATGGCAAGCTCTTTATGCTAGACACATCCGACCCGAAAAAAAAGCCCAGCTTTAGGCTCTATATGGACCTGCCTTTCAACCCTACCTATATGGCAGAAATCGAAAGCAATATTATCTGGACAGGATCGCATCTGGGATTCCACCGGATTTTTCTAAAGGAGAAAAAGATAGAGAACATCAAAGAGATTTCGAATACCTATGTCCGCAGCATCTATATCGGCAAGCCTGACGAAATATGGGTAGCTACTTACGAAAAGGGATTCTTTCTTTACAACCAGTTTACCAAAAAGACCACCCACTTCCCTATCGACAAGAACCGCTACCTGCTCTCATCGCACTGCATGATCGAAGACCAGAACGGCTACTTGTGGATAACGACCAACAAGGGGCTCTTTCAGGTATCCAAAAAGAACCTTTTTGAATATTCGGAGCAAAAGACAAAACACGTCTACTACCAGTATTATGACAAGTCGGACGGATTTTATACCAACGAATTTAACGGCGGCTGCCAGCCTTGCGGCCTGCGGCTGGAAAATAATTCCATTTCGTTTCCTTCCATGCGGGGCATTGTCCTCTTTTCTCCCGAAAAGATAAAACTGCTCCTGCCCGACAATGATATCTATTTCCAAGAAGCCGAAGTCGACAGCCGCTACCAAGAAATTGGTAACGATACGCTGCAGCTAAAAAATGATTTCGGAAGGCTCAGGCTGTTTATCAACAGCCCGTATTACGGAAATCCGAACAACCAGAATATCGAAATCAGGCTGCAGGGGCCGATCTCCCAAAATTGGATTCCGCTTAAAGACAACGAGATTTCCTATACGTCGCTGCCGCACGGTACCTATTACCTTACGGCCCGAAAGCTTACCGGGTTTAACTCCGGCTACAAATACAAGACGCTCACCATACTCGTGCCGCCAGCCTTCTATGAAACAATCTGGTTTAACATCCTCCTTGTGATCATCGGACTGCTGCTGGTATTCTATACTATAAAGATGAGAATCCGATACATCAGAAGAAAGAATATCCTTCTGGAGAAAAAAATTGCGGAACAGACTTCCCAGCTCAGGAACACCATCAGCACGCTCAGAAAGACCAAGGAAAACCTCAGCGAAGAGATCATCAACCACAAAAAACTTATCGGAACCATAACGCACGATATCAAAAGCCCGCTCCGTTTCTTGGCACTGACCGGAAAGCATGCCTACCAAAATATTAACGACACTGCTGCGATAGCCGAAGACCTGAAATCGATCTACACCTCATCGTTCCATCTCTTTAATTTTGTAGATAATCTCCTGGAATATACCAAGGTAAGCAAGCAGGAAAATTCGTCAGACCCCTACAACCTATACGGTCTTGTAGAAGAAAAGATAAAAATATTCCTGAACATTGCGGCGTCCCAAAAAACGGAAATAACCAACAGGATTGACCGCAGCAGCATACTGACAACCAACAAGCTCTTGCTTTCTATTATCATCCACAACCTGCTGGATAATGCTGTCAAGAATACCTTAAATGGCAAGATTAGCTTTACTTCGGGAAGAAAAGGAGAAAACATCTTTATAAAAATCAAAGATACCGGAAAGGGAATACCTCCCGATGTAGTAGCATTCTATGCGAATACCAAAAGTACCAAAGCATCAGAAAATGCCAGAAAAACAGGAATGGGACTGCCCATGATTACCGAACTGCTGATTATCTTGAACGGCAGTATCGATATTGAAAGCACGCTCGGCAAAGGAACCGAAATCACTATCTGGCTGCAAGAAGAAAAAAGCAGCTAGTTATCGTAAATCTTCAGCATCTCGACCAGGCTGACTACATTATTGATGCGCAGCTTTTCGAAAATCCTATTCTTATAAGTGCTTACCGTTGTCATCTGGATGTTCAGCAGGTTGGCTATTTCCAAGTTCCCTTCTCCTCGAGCCAAAAGTCCGGCTACCTCGATTTCTCGATCCGACAGGCTTTCTAGAGGATTGATAGGAGTCTTGTGCAAGACATTCTCCAAGATCTTCTCTTTGACGGCAGCGCTGATGTATTTTCCGGTTTCCATGACCACCTGCACGGCGTTCACGATCTCGCTTTCTGAACTGTGCTTGTTCAAGAAGCCGTTGGCTCCGGCATGGATATAACGCAGCGCATACTGCTCTTCGTCATAAGCCGAAAACATCAAGATGGTCAGGTCAGGGTGTGATTCCCTGATCTTTTCAATCATCTTGGTGCTGTTGCCACCCGGAAGGTTGATATCTAAAAACAATAAGTCAGGGGCATTTTCTTTCAGCTGTGACAATACAGAAGGAAAACTTTCTGCATGGTCTACTGAAATCCCTTGAAAGGATTCCTTCAGTATTAAGGAAATTCCATGCCTGACAACACTGTGGTCGTCAGCTAGTAGTATTTTTTTCAATTCGGTTACCATGGGGATCGGTCAGTTTACCTGTCAAAAATACAATTATTTCGTTGAAAGGCAAAGAGTAAGAAAATTACTTATAAGCGCTTTATGCACAATCTTCCCCTACAAGCCTTCTTTGACAATCATCTTATACCCTATTCCCCTAATGTTCACGATAGAAATAGCATCATCATCCGCAAAATGCTTTCGTATCTTCGTAATAAAGACATCCATGCTCCTCGCATTAAAGAAAGTATCGTCGCCCCACAAGTCCTGAAGCACGCGCTGCCTTTGGAGCACATTGTTCTTATTTAAGATCAATTGCAGAATCAATTCGTTTTCCAGATGAGTCAGCACCGTTTTTTTTTCGCCGCTGCTCAGTTCCATGCTCGAATGGTCAAAAACATACTTGCCGATCTGGAACGTAGTCTGAGCCTGAGGCTCGCTCTTTGAAACTGTCACCCGATTCAGCAGCGCCTTCATCCGTATGATCAATTCTTCAATGCTAAAAGGCTTTTTTAGATAATCATTGCCCCCTATCTCAAACCCTTTTACCACATCTTCTGTCAAGGAACGGGCCGTTAGAAAAATCACCGGAATGTTCGGGTCGGTCTTTCGGATCTCTTTCACAAACGAGTAGCCGTCCAATCCTGGCATCATGATATCCACAATACAAATATCAAAGATCTTAGCTTTAAACACTTCCAAACCTTTTCTTCCGTCCAAAATCCATTGAACCGAAAAGCCATTCTTGACCAGCATGTCATTCGTTATTTTGCCTAATGACTCCTCGTCTTCTAGATAAAGTACTTTTATAGTGTCCATATTATACAGGTAAGATGATTTCAAATGTGGTTCCCAGATTGTCTTTTGAATCGACCAATTCGATCGTACCGCCATGAAGCGCAACTACATCTTTTACATAGCTCAAGCCAAGCCCATAGCCTTTTACTTTATACTGGTCGCCATTCGGAACTCGAAAATAAGAAGAAAATATCTGATTTTTGTACTTCAGGTCAATTCCGATTCCATTATCCGAAAAACGAATTGTTGTAAACTTGCCATCTTCTGCCGCCTCAATCAAGATTCGCGCATCCTCAGCAGAATATTTCAGCGAATTGTCGATCAGGTTCGTAAAGACATTCGTAAAATGCTCCTTGTCTACCGTAACAAAAATAGTATCAGGGATGGTTTCATATGCCACCACCGCTTTTTTTATGGCCAATTGCGGTTTTAAGTCCGATACGATACCCTCAACAAAATCACGAAGCTTTACCGTCTGGAAATCCATCACCATCTTGCCCTTGCTCAATTTTGCATCGTTCAAGATCGATTCGGTCATGGCAGAAAGCCTTTTCAGGTCATTCCGCATCAAGCCGATGTATTCCCTTGCCGTTTCCTTGTCATCCAGAATATTATACGTAGTCAGCGCCTCGGTAGCCGCATACAGCGTAGCCAGCGGAGTCTTGAACTCGTGCGTCATATTGTGCGTGAAATTATCCTTCATCTCCATAAGCCTTCTTCGCTTGTCGATATTCTTCAGCAAGAAAATCACGGCGCTCACGCAAATCAAAAGATAGAGGAGCGACAACAGTATCGACCCAAACATCTTGTATAAGATCACCTCCATAAGGTTCCTAAAATACAACTGGTAGGTTCTCCCCGAATCAATTTGAGAGACTATCTTTTGAGAATTATTGTTCGTGTTTTTCCATTTATGCTGCGGAAAGACCAGCTTGTTTTTTCCTTTTTCAACCAACAATGAAAACTCCAATCCGGGATAAGAAGCATTCATCTCTTTTTTGATATCCAGATAATACGGCTTGATATCCATCTGAGCCGCATCGTTCTTTTCCATCATCTGGTTCAAGGCATCGGTAGCCTGGTTGTCAAGAAGCTCATCTCCTTCATACGAAATCTTCACTTTTATATCTTCTCCTTTTAATGATTTCAAGACATCTGCCAATTTACTGCTGACATTATCCGACAAGCCAGAAGCTGCTCCAGTACCTGCAAGCGCATTCAGGTCTTTCTTTAATACCCGAGCCTGAAGGATATTTTCGGCTTCCTTGACAACTAAGATTTTTTGTTCTGCATACACAGAGTACAGCCAATACACCTGAAAGGTCGCTATCAAGGCAATCGCAATGCCCGCATACAGCCGTATGACCCTATTGCTTATGTTAACTCTTGGTTTTCTCATAAAACAAAAATAGATAAATAATAAAGATATCGTTTCCACTTAACACTAAATAACAGTATGCAACACCAGATAACTCTTTGACGTTCAGATGCGCTATACATTTGTACTATCAATTTGTCACAACAGCCAAAAAGGTACAGACAAAAGGATATTAAATAAACAATAACCATAAAATACTACAACATGAAAATCAAGACTACACTCATCAGCTTAGTACTGCTCCTTGCCACAGGAGGACAAGCCGAAGCCCAAAACGCAGCCAACTCAAAAACACAGTATGCTGCCACTGGCGACAGAAAAATTGCCTACCGCTCTATCGGGAAAGGAACCCCGATCATTCTCGTAAACCGTTTCAGAGGAACATTAGACACTTGGGATCCTTTATTCTTAGACAAGCTGGCAGAAAATTACAACGTCATTACGTTTGACTATACCGGAATCGGTTCTTCAACAGGAACGCTTCCTACGGATATCCCGACCGTAGCAAAAGACATCAAAGACCTGTCCGATGTCTTGAAGCTTAAAAAAATAATCGTCCTAGGCTGGTCGTATGGCGGATTGGTAGCCCAGGCAGCCACGTTCCAATATCCCGAACTGGTTACGCATTCTATCTTAGTCGGCACAAACCCTCCCGGAAAAAACGAAATCCCCCTAGAACAAGTCTTCTTTGACCGGGCACTTAAGCCGATCAACAGCTTTGATGACGAAATCGTCCTGTTCTTCGAGCCCAAATCCGAAAGCAGCAAAAAAGCCGCCCAGCTGTCGCACGACAGGATCTATAAAAGAATCGACGTTTCTAAAATTCCAGCCACACAAGAGGTCTTCGAACGCTATTTCAAAGGAGGCGCCGGATTTAGAGAAGACAAGCAAAACTTTAGGGAGCAATTGCAAACCACGCAGACCCCAATTCTGGTCATCTCAGGCGACCACGATATCAGCTTTGCCGTAGAAAACTGGTTCGCATTGCTTAGGGAATTGCCGACCACGCAAATGATTGTCTTCCCACACACCGGACACGCACCACAGCACCAATACCCAGAACTCACCGCAAACTACATACACAATTTTATAACACTCAATAAATAATAATTAATCAATTTAAAACCACCTTTATTATGAAAACAACAACTTTTTTAAGACCAGCTACCGGATTGTTATTCTTGACTATCCTTACAGCATCCTGCTCAGACAACCCAAAAATTAGCGTAAGAACAGGAGACGAAGCACAAGAAACAGCTTCAGAAGACGTAGAAATCCAAGACTATGCCACCGACCCGAACATCGACAGGGGCACCAAAGAATTCTTAAAAGTATTGAACTCCGGCGGAACACCCCTAGAAAAACTATCCAAAGAAGATGCCAGAAACGTTTTAGTAAACGCTCAAGCAGGCGTCAAGGTAGACCTTTCGGGAATTGAAGAATCAGAAAAAACGATTACGAGCGACGGCCTAACCGTAAAACTAAACATTGTCCGTCCGCAAGGCAAGACCGGAAAGCTACCTGCCTTTATGTTCATCCACGGCGGCGGATGGATACTCGGAGATTACCCAACGCACAAACGATTCGTAAGAGATCTAGTAGTAGCTTCAGGATATACGGCCGTTTTTGTAAACTACACCCCATCGCCAGAAGCCAAATACCCTACCGCCATCAATGAAATATATGCCGCTACCAAATGGGTAGCCGAGCACGGAGATGAAATCAACGTAGACGGAAAAAGACTTGCCATGGTCGGAAACAGTGCCGGCGGCAACATGGCAGCAGCCGTAACCCTGATGGCAAAAGAGAAAAGCGGACCTGAAATCAAATCGCAAGTACTCTTCTGGCCGGTGGCAGACACTAATTTTGAGACAACATCGTATAAAAAATTTGGGAAAGACCGCTTCCTAACCTCTTCTGTAATGCAATGGATGTTTGACCAATACACTACAGATGCCAAAGCCCGCAAGAGCATCTATATCTCTCCGGCAAGCGCAGAAGCGAAACACTTTAAGGGACTTCCTCCAACACTGATCCAAGTAGCAGAGAACGATATCCTGCGTGACGAAGGAGAAGCCTACGGAAGAAAACTAGACGAAGCCGGAGTGCAAGTAACCACCGTTCGCTATGACGGCATGATTCACGACTTCGGGCTACTTAATGCCTTAGCCGAACTGCCTACTACAAAATCACTATTCGTTCATGCCGGAGCCGAACTCCAAAAACACCTAAAATAATCCAAACAATGGCATGGCATCGAACCCCGATGCCATGCTTATCCAAAACAAGAAATATTAAATTAAAATCATATTACAATGGAAAATATCAAATCAAAAACAGTCGTATTTATTACCGGTGCCTTCGTTAGCCATACCGGATGGGACCAATGGAGAGCCTATTTTGAAAGCAAAGGCTATACCACCCTAGCACCAGCCTGGCCCCAAAAAGATGCCCCAGCCTCGACCCTAAGAGACAGGCAGCCTAACGATACTGGATTAGCCAGCCTAAGGTATGCTGAAGTGCTTGACCATTATGCCAAGATCATCCAAGAACTGCCAGAAAAGCCTATCCTGATCGGACATTCGCTAGGCGGATTGACAGCCCAGCTATTATTGCAGCGCGGTATCGCAGCGGCAGCAGTAGCCATCCACTCCGCACCACCGCAAGGCGTACTCTCTTTTGAATTCTCTTTCTTAAAATCATTGTGGAAACCGCTAGGGCCGTTCAGCTCTACCAAAAAAACACACCTGATGAGCTTTAAGGAATGGCAATATGCCTTTACGAACGGACTATCCTATGCCGTACAGAAAGATGCCTACGAAAAGAACACGATTCCAGAATCCAGAACCGTATTGAGAGATACCCTGACCAGCGTTTCCAGAATCGATTTCAGCAAGCCTCATGCCCCGCTTCTTTTTATTTCTGGCAACAAAGACCACATCATGCCCGCATCGCTAAACTACAAGAACTATAAGAAATACAAGAACAACGGCTCGGTTACGAACTACAAGGAATTTGAAGGAAAGAACCACTTTGTGCTCGGACTCCCTACCTGGAAAGAAGAAGCAGACTACGCGCTTAACTGGATCCAAAAGAACTAAGCATCACAACCTCAGCCTTTCAAGCAAAAGGCTTTCCTAAAAATAAAAGTTAAATGAGTTGCTTAATTATACCGATTGGTATATTTTTGCGACTCATTTATAGTTTCAAGAATATGAAAAATGTATATATCGCACTAGCTAAGAGAACGCCCATCGGAGGCTTTCTCGGCACGCTTTCCCATCTGTCAGCCATAGAATTAGGAACGCTTGCCATTGAAAACGTACTGCAAGAATCCAACATCCCAGCCGATGCGGTCGACTCTGTCTATATGGGCAATGTATTGAGCGCCAATCTCGGACAATCTCCAGCCCGACAGGCCTCTAAATTTGCCGGAATTGCGGATGAAACCGATGCTACCACCATCAATAAAGTATGCGCCTCTGGCATGAAAGCCGTCATGCTCGGAGCCCAGCAGATACAGCTTGGCATCGATACTGTCGTAGTTGCGGGCGGTATGGAAAGCATGAGCAATACGCCCCATTACATACAACAGCGCAAAGGCAACAAGATGGGACACGGACTGTTGGTCGACGGACTGCTGAAAGACGGCCTTACCGATGTCTATAATAATTTCCATATGGGAAATGCGGCAGAAATCTGTGCCCGCGAATACGGCCTGACCCGCGAAGCGCAAGATGCCTTTGCTGTAGCTTCTTATGAAAAGGCCGCAAAGGCGACCAAAAACGGCAAGTTCAAAAACGAGATTATTCCGATTTCCATAGCCCAAAAGAGCGGCACGACCCTAATTTCTGAAGACGAGGATATTTTTAAGATCATTCCCGAAAAAGTACCGACCCTAAAACCGTCGTTTGAAGAAGGCGGCACCATCACTGCGGCTAATGCCAGCAACCTGAATGACGGCGCTGCAGCGCTGCTGCTTGTTTCTGAAGAAGCTTTAGAGAAATACGGCCTTACTCCGCTGGCCAAGATTATCGGCTATGCAGATGCGGCACAGGCTCCAGAATGGTTTACCACCTCCCCTCCTATTGCCATCCCAAAAGCCCTGAAACAAGCAGGTCTTGCGCTGGAAGCTATTGATTATTTTGAGATCAACGAAGCTTATTCAGCAGTTATTTTAGCCAACCAGAAAATCTTAGGCATTGCCCCTGAAAAAGTCAATGTATATGGCGGCGGCGTTGCCATGGGGCATCCTATCGGAGCCTCTGGTGCCAGGATTATTGCTACCCTTATTTCTGTACTGCACCAAGAAAACGGAAAATTTGGCGTAGCAGCCATCTGCAACGGCGGCGGCGGCGCATCGGCTATCGTGCTCGAAAAAATATAAGGCGGATTTTCAAGCAATAGAGCCCGAAATAGAATCAAGAACTTTTGAGCAGGAATAAGGCAATACACTAGCATTGTCTTATTCCTGCTCAAACTTTTTCAACGTTCCGTCGGTGCCAAACTCAATAGCATAACGCTCGCGGCTGCCGTTGATGCTCGACGGAAACCAGCGCATGCGGTTGTCCCAAACCGAAACATACACGCTTGTCGTCGGCTTTGCCCCTTCCACCTGCGCCGCCTTTTCATTATACGTCTTGGCAATAGCGGCCACGGTAGCAAAGCGCACGCTGCTTAGCGGAACCATCCTGCTCTGTATATTGTCCCTTACCGATAACAGCTTCGGGCTTGGCTCAGACCATTGTCCTTTTTTATATTCATAGCTGTCTACATACTTCGGGTTTTCAGGATGCTGGAGCATCACATGGATGCTGCCGTCGTTATAAAAATGAATCGTGGCATAAATAAAGATATCCTTTCCCGCATACTGTGGCAGCTTCTTTAATGCCGCTTCCGCCTCATTTAACTTGCCTTCATCCGTCAGGAAATTAATATCCCTGCCCTCTTTATGATGCACTGTATGAGTCGTCGTATGCGTTTCTACCATAGTAGTGACCTGCTGCTCGATCTGCTTTATCTGCTCTTCAACAGCCGCCTCATACGGACTTGGATTTGGCGGCACAGCAGCTGGCACCACAACCGTTTCTTTTACGGCAGGATGGAAAGTATCTTCGATGCTTTTTGAAAACTGTTGGCAGCCCATACAATAGGAGCCGCACAAGAGTAAGGTTAATGCTTTTTTCATACTGTCTAGCTTATTTCTTCCAGATCCGCCTCAAACGCAATACGGTCTGGATGGTCCTTGAGATAAAAAATGACTGCCGTTTCCTGCTTGACACTGTTTAGGTCGAGCAGGTCGACTATTTTTTTGATTTCTGCCCTCCGGGTCCGTTTCAGGTGGTCGGTGAATTCTAGCTGGAAGCGTACCATCGGCTGCTCGTTGATGTACGTTCCGGTCTGGCTTGCGCTGATAAGCCTTGCGGTAGTGCGTATGCCCTTGTACTTGATCAGCACCGCCTCGTCTAGCCTTTTGCCGCCGATGCGGTTAAAAATCAGCCGCACCAAGCCCCTGTAAAACAAAAGCACGGCCGGACAGATAATCAGGGGATGCCAGAACGCGATAAAGCGCCAGCCCATCCCTATATTTTCTGTCTGATACGAATAGACGTAATACCCAACCACCAAGACGACTACTGCAATCCAGCCCAAAAACACCAGCAGAATGCCCAGCGGACGTATCGTGGCCTCTGAACTGGCAAATGCAAAATACGGAATGTGCTTTATCTCCCTATCAATGAGCACCTCTACCTTTTTGCCTGCTTCAAAACGGCGCTCCGATGGCCTTGCATCGTTTACAACCGTCTTTTGTATGATTTCAGAATCTGCCAGGTTCTTGAATGCCAGACGAAGTTCGTAGGTATCGTACCGGCTGCCGTCTTTAGAAATCTTTACGGCCGACCTGATTTCTGCCAGCCGCCTTATTCCATGTGACTTCAAGCGCTCGATATTCCGTTTTGCAATAAAATTAGACAGCACCCATTTTTTAAAATAGCCAGCCAGAAGCAGCAGCCACAAGACAACAGATACGGCCAAAAGGCCCAATGCCAGCCACGGACTTGTACTGCCCAGCTCAGGCGGATCTTCGCTCTTGATGTTGTAATACAAGAGCATTGGGAAAGGAATAGCGTAGAACAGCATGAACAGTATCCAAAATAATCCAAAACCTCGTCTCATTTCTATTGCGTTTTAGTAGTTGTTTTGCGTCATCCGTAGTACCGAATTATGCATTTCTGACAAAATCCAAGATAGGCCCCAATACCTCCTCTATATAAGCTACTTCCCTCTCGCGGCTCTTTTTGCTGTCGGTAAAAGTATCACTGATGCTATAGTTCTTTAAGAACTGTTTCCCTTTCCTGCCGATGACATAGTGCATGGCACCACATTCCCAAGAATTGATGATAAGCATTTCCTCAAATCCCATCAGCCGTTTCTTATAAAATGGCGGATTGATCTTATAGATGCTGGCCGTCTCCTTATCAAACAAGAACGTTACGTTTAGGTGGAACAGAAAATCATATAAGGCATACACCACCATACAACCGCCAAGCACATAGCCTACGCATTGCAAGTCATAGCCGATTATAGCTCTTAGAAAAGGCAGGCTGCCAAACAGCAGCAAAGCCAAAAGGCCGAACAGCCGTATCTTGCCCTTATAGCCAAAATATGGCTTTATGCTGAGCTGGGAAGGCGTCAGTGTTAGTTGGTATCGATTCATATACTGTAGATGTATAGCACGTTTCTATGCTGTGTCAAGCGATCATTTAGTATCGGTAGGCTCAAAGTCGGAGATTTCAGAATACTTGGTCTTGGTAACCACATTGCCTTTCAAATCCATCAAGCCCTGCTGTTGTGGGTCATAGCCTTCGCAACTGCTGCACGGCTCGCCGAATCGGACCAATCCGAATTGGTACGCCAAAAACTTGGTATCCTGATGCTTGGCAAGGTCGATTGTTATTTTGGCCGTCGAGCCCGCAAAAGCTACAGGCTCTCCGTATCCATTCGTCTCAAGAAACAAGCCGTTGCCTAAATCCAAAAGATGGGCATCCGTAAAAGATCCCAGCGTTTTTCCTTTAGTCGTGATTCTTCTCATCTGGGAATTGTCTAAGGGGACTGCCCAAAGCTGGCTGCCGTCAATCAGCCTCAAATACTTCCAATTGAAATCCAATACAAAAGTTCCTTTGGTGTTGATCAGCCCATAGCGCGACCAGCCGTCATCCGTATCATCAATTTCTGATACGACCGCCATGCCATAGCGGAACTGTTCTGCGGTAGCAAACTGCGGCTTGATGACTTCCTTCCCTAGGGTATTGATATAGCCATACGCCGGATATGCCTCTCTTAAATCTGCTGTCGATTTGTAGACCATGACTTTAGCCAGCCCGTCAGTAAAGTCCCAAATCTCGTCATATACAGGAGGCGTCAGTATCTTTCCTTCCGTAGTAATTATTCCGTACCGTACCGCAGCATAGGGCTCTAACTTAGATAGAGAATACATGGCCAGTCCTTCAGAAAAATCAGATTCGATATCATAATCGGCAGCAGTAACCCTTTCCCCTTTTTTATTGATGGCCCAGCAGGCCATGCCTTTCCTATTCGTATTCTGATCTTTCTTTTCAAACACTCGGGCACGTCCGCTTTTAAAAGAACGAGCGCTCTCGTATTGGAACCCTATGACCTCTTCGCCTTGGGTATTGATATAGCCGTAACGTCCTTTTTTTGGACTGCGGCATATCCTTCCGAGAAAGCCTCGGCCTTTTCATATACGGCCGGAATTATAATCTTGCCAGTCGTATCGATATAGCCCCAACGGCCTTTGAGTTCTACAGCTGCCCTGCCCTCGCTGAACGGCAAGGCTTTGTCAAACTGAACCGGAATGGCCAATACGCCAGCGGCATTGCAGTAGCCCCATTGGCCGTCGGCATTGCCTGCACCCTGCTCTCCTGCAGGCGGCCCCAATTGGATATAGATAGAAGAGTTTTCGATTGAATCGGATGCCTTTCCAGGGTCGACAGCTAGTTTCGGCATGGGCGGATCGATGAGCGCAGGATTCGATTTTCCGATATTGACCGGAATAAGATTGTCGCCCCAAGTACCGCTGTCGTCAATACTACCATAGGCGCCCACATCATCATAAATAACGGGAACGACTTCTTTGCCAGAAGTATTGATATAGCCATATTTATCATTCAGCCGGACTTGCGCCAGATATTTTTTTTCTTGCGCAGACCCGAGAGCATGAAAGGCGATCGCTACTAAAAACAGTTTCAACTTCATCATGACACCTAATTAAAAGAGTTATACCAAGTTCAATACGACAAGCCCACTATCGGGCATCAAAACCCATAATGCTGCTGGTTTCATTGATAGCGTCCTGTACAGGCCGTGTGCTGAACAATCCGACCACTATCGGCACCCGCTTCTCACGGCCTTCTTGATTGAAGATGAAGAAAGCAGTACTGTCCATGGTGAGAAAGAGGTACTTTCCGGTAAGCACATAAAACTGCTCAAAATCATCATAGCGGTAGACCGCTTCGGCATTCAGCAGGTTATTTTTGTGGGTAATCGTCCTTGCCGTTGTGTCGATGACCAGCCTTTTTGTCGTTTTTAACAAGTTGACCAAGGCAAAAAACACAAAAATCAGGGCGCCCCAGAGACCGATTTTCTTCTCTGGAGGCACTATAAAATAAACCGTAATGCCTATTGCCAAGCATGCGATAGCACGCACAATAGCGATAGGCCTGCTTGTCTTCAGGTGGAAACGGTTTCCTTCTTGTATAAAATACTTGTAGTTGCTCATTCCGATTGTTTTTAGTCCCTGCTGCCCTAAAAAGGGCAGCCCAAGACAGTTATTCTCTTTGTTCTGCGTTTCCTGCCGGAGCACGAATTAGCCTATAAAAGCAAATTTATCCTCGAACATCTTGCCAAATATGGGAATTGGCTTTTCAGCACCGTTGGCTGCGTTGATGATTCCTAAGATCCAGAACACCAAGAAAACCAGTCCGATAAGCCCTAGAAATGATAAGGCCGGAACGACCGAAGCCACAATTCGCAACACAATATTAAAAGCAATGCTCACTAATGCCAGTCCTAGCGCCTGACGCAGGTGGTATTTTAGCAGCGAATCTGCCTTGTCTTTGCCGACCAGGTAGGCAATCAGCCAGCCCACGATAGTAATGTAAGAAACGATAGATAATGTCTTGTTGTCCATAACAATGTAAGATTAGGTTATCAGCACTATTGCTATTACAAATATCCGCAAGATGATATGCTGTTTCCAATCCCTGCTATCCTACAAACCATCTACCGTATTCTAAAGAGCGTCTACAATACGACTACAACAGTAAAAAAACACTGATTTTCAGCACTTTTACAACTGATGCTGCTACTGTAGTACATCGATTTTTATATGGGTTCTTGACAATTTTTCCTTACATTTAATCTTATGAAATGCATCCGAAACAAATTTTTTATAGCGCTCTGTCTCTGCCTGCCTTTTGGCAGCACCGCACAAACCACACGCACTGACAGCCTGCTGGCTGCCGTTGCCAACTCTGCACTCCACGAAAAAGAAAAGCCTGCCCTATTGAACCAGCTTGCCGAAGCCTACCGCATCGAGAGAAACTATCCTGCAGCAGAAGCCAAAGCAAAACAAGGCATCGCTATTGCGCTGCGTTATAAAGACTATACCGAAGCCGCAAAAGCCTATACACTGCTCACCGTCATCAAAGCCAACGACCAGCAATTTGCTGCCCTAAAAAAAAATAGTGATTCTGCTTTTATGCTCGCCCAGAAAGCCAGAAATCCTGTAGCGATGGCGTATGGTTATTATGCGCAGGCCTTCCTGTATAAGATGCTCGAAGATCCGGAAAACCGGATGAAGTTCTGCCAGCTCGGCCTAAAAGAACTCGAAAAGGCGCCAGACCCTTATATAGCCGCCAAATTATATTACCAGCTGTATGTCATCCATTCTGATTGGGACAATATTCCCAAGGTAAACGCCTATGCCCACAAGGCTGTCGAAAATGCCCTGCAGACCAAAGATTACAACCTGCTCAGCAATTGCTATACTGCGCTGTCGGTAGCTCACGAATACAACTACAAAACAGCGAAGAACAAGACAGCGCTTGACAGTGTTTTATACTACCTGAAAAAGTCGGAAACGCTCTACCATAGCTATCCGAAACAAGTAGCCAATTATACCTATGCGATAACCTGCATCAATATTGCCAGCGCTTACCTCAAATACTTTCCGGCTGCCGACAAGACCGCAGAAGCGCAGGCCATCCGATATGCCCAAGCCGCAAAAAACATCGTGAAAAATATGGGCAATACCCAAGAAGTGACCGCCAGCAGCCTAGGCATACTGAGCGAATATGCCGCGCGTAAAGGAAACTATACACAGGCAGAAGCCTACCTTTTGGAAGCCTATAACCTTATGAAGGCCGAAGAGCATCCCTATTATTATACGCTGATCAGCGTAGTACATTCCCTATCTGCCCTCTATAAAAAACAGGGCGATTTTAAAAGAGCACTCGCCTATCAAGAAGAAGTAACCGAGTACACCAATAAAAATTTCGCGCAGAAACAAGACATGGCTGCCCAAAAGCTGGAAGTACAATTTGAGACCGAAAAGAAAAACAACGAAGTACGCCTATTGAAAGAACGCGAGGAAAGCCGCAGGCGCCAAGGCTTTTTGTATGCGTGTATCGCGATTGCCTCTTCGCTAGGACTGCTGTTTATGTTCCGCTCCTATCATTTTAAATTGCGCCTGTCGTTGCAGCGCGAAAAGCAGCTAAAATTAGAAAAACAGGAATCTGAAATACAGGTGCTGCTGGAAAAAGAAGAGCAGGCACGCCTAAAAGCCGAACAGCTGCTGCTGGAAACCCAGCAGCAGCAGCTCCAGAAAGAAGTCATGGCCAACGTATTGCAATTGGAACACAAAAACCGCATGCTCTCTGACATCAAGGACAAGCTGGCCGATGGCGACCCCGTAAACATGCAGAAGCTGCTGAAAGAAGAAATGATACTGGACAAGGATTTTGAAGATGCCAAGCTCCGTATCCAACAAGTGCATCCTGATTTTTTCAGCCTTATCAATGAAAAGGCACACAAAAAGCTTACGCTGCTCGACATGAAACTGTGCGCCTACCTCTATCTCAAGATGGACAACCGACAGATTTCGCAGCTCATGCATATCGAGCCAAAAAGCGTGCGTATGAGCCGCTACCGAATCAAGCAAAAATTAGGTCTTCAAAAGGAAGAAGATCTCAATCTTTTCTTACAAGAATTAGGACGCTAGATTTTTAAAATCTGGTCTTGAAAAAAATGAAAATTTATTCGTTTTTTGTCAATTTCTGTAAGATAATACATATTTTTTTGCTTTATTTTTTAGGAGGTTTTGTTCGGGTTTCGTTCGGGTCTCGTTCGGGTTTTCTTCGGGAAAATTTCGCAAAAAAACTTTTTTACCGAACAAGAGTGCAAGAAGACCCGAAGCAAGGTCAAAAAAAAGACTTTTTGAGGCTTATTTTTATCTTTTTTTAGGCCGATTAAAAGAAGCCTTACTCCTGTATAAAAAAGTACGATTTATATAAAAATTCTCGACAACGTGAAGTATCTTGCACCCAATTAAAAATACCAACCCGCAAGCCTGACCTGATGACAAAAAATACCGAAACAGCCATCAAGACGACCTATTTTAGCATTATAGGAAACACGGCCTTGGCGCTCATAAAAGGGCTGGCCGGGTATTTTGGGAATTCGTATGCCTTGATAGCAGACGCGATAGAATCGACGGCTGATATCTTTTCGTCTTTCTTGGTCTTGTTTGGATTAAAGTATTCAAGCCGTCCTGCTGATGAGAATCATCCCTACGGACACGGCCGTGCGGAACCGCTGATTACCTTTTTGGTCGTTGGCTTCTTGATTACCTCTGCTACTATCATTGCCTACGAAAGCATCGTCAACATAGGAAATCCGCATGACCTGCCAAAGCCGTATACGCTGATTGTCTTGGGGGCGATTATCATCTGGAAAGAGATTTCATTCCGCCTGGTCATGAAAAAAAGCAAGGAGACCAACAGCTCTTCGCTAAAGGCGGACGCATGGCACCACAGGAGCGATGCCATCACTTCGGTAGCCGCATTTATCGGAATCTCGATTGCCTTATTTTTTGGAAAAGGATATGAGTCTGCCGACGATTGGGCGGCACTGCTGGCATCGGGACTGATACTTTACAACAGCTACCTGATCTTTAGGCCTGCACTGGGCGAGATTATGGACGAGCACCTGTATGATGACCTGGTACTAGAAATCAGAAAGGTTTCGGTCACCTCAAACGGAATTCTTGGGACAGAAAAGTGCTTTATCCGCAAAGCGGGCATGAAGTATCATGTAGACCTGCACGCGATTGTAGACGCCACCATTACTGTAAAAGAAGGGCATGACCTCGCCCACCAGCTGATCGATACGCTGCATCGGGAAATCCCGCAGCTGGGCTATATCCTGATTCATATTGAACCGAATAGTTAAAAAAAGGAGCTGCGATGGCAGCTCCTTTTTTTTATAACCAATTTGATAAAAACAACCTCTAGATGATGTTTTCGAGTTCTATTTCGTTTACGCTAAAAACGAGCGCCTTGGCTTGCAATAGAAAGTCTTCGATTTCGATTTCTTGTGTGCGTATCTGGCAGAACAAGGCCGCGTACTCATCGTGAAGCTCTCCTCTCTTGTCTTCGTTAAGGCTGTCGTATCGTTCCAGATTCGTGCCCAAGATGATGAAATCGATGATAAACGGCACGTCAAAATTATTGTCCGTATCGGTCAGCTTATGCGTTATGCTCGAGAAGTGTTCCAGTTTCTGCTGGGCAGCATAATACCTTTCTAATTGCGAGTCGTTAAAATGCCTGCCGTTCAACACGCAGTCTATGATCTCATAAAAAATCTCGGTTTCTATATGGAGATCTGATTTTAGGTCTCTGTATAGCTTATTGATCCAAGTAATAGAATTAATCACGTTCAGTACCTCGACAGAATATCCGAACTTCTCTACATCGCTAAAATATTGGAAATGTTTTGTATCCAAGATCATAAACGGACTGTGCTCCTCAAGGTTAAAATCCTTGTTTTCTTTTAGGTCTTCTTTTTTAATTATCATCTTTTCCTTTTTAACTATTTATTATTTATTCAACTACCAGTTCCCAATTATTGCCTTCTTGATCTTTGGCTGCCAGCCGATCCTTCCCGATCCATTCGACATCGACCTCAATCTCATTGCCCATATCGTCTTCGATGGCGCCTTTTCCATGCTTTCCTTCAATATCGGCATAGCCTGTTACCATGTTGCCCTCTTTGTCTGAACCGACTACGTCATAGTGCGATTCATAATCTGCTGAGTCAGCAGTATGCGACACTTCTTGGTGTTGGGAAATAATATAGCAGATGATGGAATCTTTGGAAAGATGCTCATGGTCTTTGAGCTCTGATAAATCAAGGTTATTGTAGGTAACGATGTGCTTCTCTTCTTCGCAGCCCCAAAGGACAAACAGCAGCAGGGCCATATACACAAGAGCGCAAGGGGGATTCTTGATCATATATTAGTGTCATTAGATTATAACATGCCGATCATTTAAGAACTCCAGCAGCCTGATTTCATTACGTGGTAGATGATGAAATTGAATGCGGATCACTATCCAAAAAAATATGCGAAAAAGCAGATAAGGATATATCGTTGGCTTTCCTTTCAAATATAAAAAGGACGAAAAGGCTTTCCTTACGGTTTTCCGTAATGGACGCGAAAAGTTTGAAAAAAATTAAAAAGAATTCTTTTTGGCAAGAAAAAAGCTTCGTGAAAGAGCCGATTTTATTTTCTTGTCCTAGTTCAATGTCCGCGTTTTAGAACTGCCGTAAATTTGTACTATAAATTAACAAGCATATCTAATCAAACACATAAAACACATGGAAAATAAAATTTTAGGCATACATCATATTACGGCGATTGCCGGAGATGCCAAACGTAACTTTGATTTTTATTCTAAAGTCTTGGGATTGCGATTCATCAAAAAGACAGTCAACTTTGACGATCCAGGCACGTATCACTTTTATTTTGGCGATGAAGTGGGAAGCGCGGGAACGATACTTACTTTTTTCCCTTGGGGCGAAGGCATACAGCAAGGCCGAAAAGGTTCTGGAATGGCTACCGAAATCGGCTATTCTGTACCCGAAGGAAGCTTGGATTTTTGGGTGAAGCGTTTTGAAGAGTACAACGTGATCTACAACAAGCCGTCTGTAAAATTCGGAGAAAAGTATCTTACTTTCTTGGATCCGGACGGATTGAAATTGGAATTGATCGAATCTAAAACGCCAGACCACAGAAAGGCGTGGGAAACCGACGAAGTAAAGGCAGACGTTGCTACAAAAGGCTTTCACCATATTACCTTGACCTTGAACAGCATCAAGCCTACGGCCGCCATCCTTACCGAAGTGTTTGATTACAAGCTGATCGAGCAGGAAGCAAACCGCTATCGCTATGCTACCGATGCTGTTGAAGGCGCCGCAATCGTGGACTTGGTAGAATTAGCCGACGAGAAAAGAGGCCATGTAGCCAACGGAAGCGTACACCACGTGGCATTTAGGGTTAAAAACGATGAAATCTTGATGCATTTCCGCGACAAGATCGAAAAGCGAGGGTTAAGCATCACGCCACAGATCGACAGGCAGTATTTCCATTCGCTCTACTTTAGGGAGCCGGGAGGCGTATTGTTTGAAATTGCGACAGACAACCCAGGGTTTACCATCGACGAAACATTAGAAAGCCTAGGAAAGGATTTAAAACTGCCTCCGCAGTATGAATCACGCCGCGACCAGATTGAAGCACATTTAGTAAAAATAAATTAAGAAACTATGGATTTTCAGCCTTTGCACTATATATACAGACCGTCACAGAACCCGCAAGCGGCAACGCTGCTGCTTTTGCATGGTACAGGCGGCAACGAGCACGACCTGATTCCGATAGCGGAAAGCTTGGGTACCGATTTTAATATCTTGAGCCTTCGAGGCAATGTGTTGGAAAACGGCATGCCGCGTTTTTTCAGGAGGCTCGGGATGGGCATCTTTGATGAGAAAGACTTGGAATTCAGGACGCACGAAATGATTGCTTTTATAAAGGAAATTTCGGAGAAAGAGGGTTTTGATCTTTCTAAGATTATAGCGCTCGGCTATTCGAACGGGGCTAATATTGCAGGCGCTTCCTTGTTCTTGGAACCTGATTTTTTAGCCGGAGCTATTCTTTTTAGGCCTATGCTGCCTTTTAAAGACACCCTTCCCGCAGCTGCTAAAAACAGGGTGCCTGTCTTTTTGAGTTCTGGAAAAAACGACCCTACGGTAGACCCAAACGCTACAGAAAATTATCTGGAGGTATTGACCAAAGCAGGATTTGACACTGCACATTTTGAATTGAACACGAGCCACAACCTTACGCAGCAGGATCTGGATCTTGCCGCAGAATGGCTCGGCAAGCACTTTAACTAATGGAACCTTTTGTACTTACACGCCTGTATGCTGATGAAAAGGGCGACAGCCGATTTGAAGACGTCAGCGTCCCCTTGCAAGAAAAAGGCACGATCGGCTTTTTATCGGAGGCACAGAAAGCGGGAACGGTAGTGTTCCGGAAAGTAGCGGCAAGCTATGATTATGATTTCCATACGGCTCCGGCCAGGCAGTATATCGTACTGTTGGACGGGAGCATTGAAATCGAGACTTCGCTTGGCGACAAGCGTGTTTTTGAATCGGGACAGGTGCTTTTGGTTGAAGATGTTACTGGAAAAGGACACAAGACTAAAAACCTGATGCCTCAGATTAGGTCTTCTTTATTTATAACACTGGACTAATGCAAAGTGCCTATTGTTTCCAAGAGCGGAAACAATAGGCACTTTTGTATAAGGCAGAAAGGTTTACCTGCCTGTAATTTTCTTTCTGTGCTGGATTCCCCAGTCTCTCATTTCTGCGATGACCCTTGAAAGCGTGCCGCTATACCCTGTCAAGGCATATTCGATCTTGACCGGAGTTGTCGGATACACCGTGCGCGTGATGAATTCGTTGGCTTCTAGATCTCTTAATTCTTTTGAGAGCAATTTCGGCGTTATTCCTGTTATCATTCTTTCCAGCTCGTTGAATCTTTTAGGGCCGGAGTCAAGAGCAATTATGATAGGAAGCTTCCACTTTCCGTTAAGTACATCTAAAGTATCCCTAACGGCCATAAGGCTTTTGGTACAGGCTTCTGGGGTATGTTCTATTTCCATAAGTTGCTGTTTGTCTGTTACTATCCCAAAAGATAGTACTATCCTTTAGGATACTGCTATCTTTTGCATAGCAAAGATAAATAACTTTGGCCTCATAGAAATAGAAAAAAGATGAAAAAAATACTGCACATTATTTCGAGCCCGAGAGGCGACGCATCTATGAGCATAAAGCTCGGCAATGCGATTATTGAAAAACTACAAGCTGCTTATCCGGACAGCCAGGTCAAGGAGCATGATCTTCTGAAAGACCGGTTTCCGCATCTTGATGAAATGCACATCGCTTCTTTTTTTACGCCTGAAGAAAACAGGTCGGCTCAAAACAAGGAAGCCATACGCCCTTCTGACGAAGCCATTCAGGAAATCACCGACGCAGACATCATTGTCATTGGCACGCCGCTTTTTAATTTCGGGATTCCTTCGAGCTTAAAGGCATGGATCGACCATATTGCCAGAGCCGGAGTGACTTTCAAATATGATGAAAATGGTCCCGAAGGCCTGGTAAAAGGCAAAAAAGTGTATGTCGCGATGGCATCTGGAGGCATCTATTCTGATGGTCCGATGGCATCGTATGACTTTGCTGTTCCGTATCTGAGATCTGCTTTGGGCTTTTTGGGCATGACCGATATTACGGTCTACCGCGTAGAAGGGACTATGATTCCGACTATTCAAGATACGGCTCTTGAGAAGGCAGTCGATGGTATTCTAATAAGCTAACAGGGCAATCCGGCCTTTAAAGAAAAAGAACGGCCAAAAGCCGTTCTTTTTAATTTTGATTGATTCTTGAAACGATGGTGTTATTTTATGACCATTGGCAGAAAGTCTTCTACGCTATCATAGCCTTCATTTTTGAGTTTTTTCTTTAGCCTCATCTTCCCTACTCTAACGCTTTGGGGCGAAATGCCTAATATTTTCGCCATTTCTTTTCCTGATAGGTCCAGATAAAGCAAGACAATCAGGCGAATTTCTGCTTCTGTCAGCGTTATTTTAAATTGCTTGATTCGGGAGAAAAAAGCGGGATATATGGATTTGAACTTGATCTTGAATGTTTCCCAGTCTTCTTCTGTCAATATTTTTTGTTCTAGCAATTGGGCTACTTCTGAGTCGTTTTTGCTGTGTGGCTGCAGTCCTTTTGAGACTTCTTCTTGGAGTTTGCTGATAGCGACACTTTTCTTGGTCAGATCGATTATGTAGGCTTTTAGTTCTTGTTCTTTTACGTCTAGTATTTTTTTAGAGTTAGAAAGCTCCATTTCCAGCTTTCTTTTATTGTATCGGATTTTTGAGAGGTATCTGTAGACAAAAAAGGCTACGATAAGCAATACGATTATGATTCCCGTTCCAATAAACCATATCCTGTTTTCTGCTAGTTCTTGTTCTTTTTCAAGATTCCTAATCTGGAGGTTCTTGACCTCGCTCCCCATGTCGGCTTGGTATCTGGCTAATATGTTGGATTGATTGGCAACGAGTATGGCTTTGTTCAAGTCGTTGTAAATTTTAAAGTATTTTAAGGCTGAATCGGGCTGGCGGAAGTGCTCGTAAACTTCGGACATCTTTTGGTAGGCTTCTGTGATATGTACCTTGCTTTGGATTTCCAGGCTTAACTTGAGGCTTTTTTGCACCGCATCAAGCGATTGTTTTTCTGCTCCTTGTCGGAGATAGATATCGGAAAGATTGTAATAGCTCGCGGCAGCACCGTCTTTGTAGTTTACTTTTTTGTAGTTGTCCAAAGCCCTCAAGTAATATACTCTGGCTGAGTCTATCATTCCTTTGTTCTTGAATATCTGCCCTTGATTGTTGAGCGCAATGGCCAAGTCTCTATAATATCCGTGCGTTTTAAAAATCTCGATGGCCTTGTTGTTGTGAAAGAATGCTTTTTCGAAATTGTGCTGTTCTTTCAGGATCAATCCTCTGTTGGTATGGGTGAGCCCTAATAACCTGTGCATGTTTCGTTTTTCGGCAATCTTTCCAGATTCGGTATAACATTCCATGGCATCGGCATTGTTCTCAAGTCTCCAGTGCACGAGTCCGAGCGTGTTTAGGACTTTGGCTAGCTCTTCTTCGTCATTTGTCGCTTTTGCCTTCTTATAGGCTTTTGTTATATAGTCTAATGCTTTTTGATAGTTTCCTATTCTCCATTCGTTGATTGCGGATTCGTTTAGCGAATCGATGCTTCTGTCTTCTGTATTTTTAGAGAGGGAGTCTTTGGATGTAAGCGCAGTTTCTTTTACTTCAGAGGAAGTAGTAGAGTTGCAACTGGCCAATCCTAGCAGCAAAAACAAAAGAAATAAAGCGGCAATCTTGTTTTTCAGCATTTTATATAGTGGTAGCGGTTTATCAAAAATAAGAATGTTTTGTCTTAAATACTATAGAAATTCCTGCCTTGCATTGCTGCAGGACAGGAGATTTCTTGGCAATTGTCAAACGAACTAACTATTTTCTATTATTTGATAATCATTTTTCGGGCTTGCTTAAAATTGTCGGCAACCAATTGGTAAAAATAAATGGCTTGGTTCAGGCCCGATACATTTACCTCAACAGTATTGTATCCTTGCGGAAAGACATCATTGGCAACATCCATAATGTATTTTCCTGTACTGTCATAGAGCTTGATTTTCACTTCTCCTGCATTTTCGATATAGAAAGGTATTTCTGTTTTTCCGATGGCTGGATTCGGATAGTTTTGTCCCAGCCAATTGGATTTAATTTCTGGATTCGGGTGTTCGCCTGTTCCTAAAGAATTATGGTCTGTTTGGAAAAAATAGGTTCCTTGAAACAAAAACATTTCGTTTTCTAAGGTTCCCGGCATCATTAATCTTCCGTCTGGAAGCGGCAACAAGCTCACAGGATTAAAGGCAGACAGTTCTGGACCTACTAAAAGCTCTTCTGTTCCGTTTCCGGTAGGATCAACTTTAATCAGAGAGCCAATGTAATAAGCACTCGTACTGTAGTTTAGCCTATACGGGAATGAGCTTGTATATATCTGGCTCAACATAAAAATATCATCTGAGGCGTCAACGTAAATGTCTCTATAAAAATGGTTTAGTTCGGTTTCTCGTACCCAGATTCTATTTCCGCTTTCATCGTATTTTTGAAGTACGATCTTATTGTTTACGCCATAAATTACGCTAAACGAAACGAGGATCAAGTCTCCCGTACTCAATTGTTTTACGGCATAGGAACGTATGTGTCTTCCTGGCTCTTCATAGAGTGATGACCATTGAAGAGCACCGGCAGGATTTATCTTTGCCACTAATGATTTCTCATTATATTCTGTTTCTGATTGTGCGGCACCATTAACATAAAGACTGCCATCTTGATCAAAAATCAAATCGCTTCCTGCTGAAAAATGGCCTGCGATGTCATAATTATTGAACCATTGCAATGTTCCATTGGCAGCATATTTTAATACGGCAAGATTGGTGTCTTGGACTATCATACCGCCAAATCCTGACGCTCCAACTAAATATATATTACCATCTGCATCTGCTTTTCCGGATTCAATAGTGTAGATATTGTCATCTGGATTTGGAGACGTAGCAAAGTCAGTCCACACTTCGCTTCCTGTATTGGATATTTTGATTGTTGTAAATACTCCGAAAATATCGGAATCGTTTTCTTTTGCTTTTCCGCTGATGTATGCATTTCCAGAATCATCTAGAAAAAACGCATATAGTTTGGAGCCAAAAACGTTTTTAGAAAAATCCCAAAGCAAAGTACCGTCCGACGTGAATTTTTTCACTTTTAAAGGATAGGCCGCATCCTCAGATGGGATCAAGTAGACCATTAGTTCCCCATTTGAATTTGCCAGTATTTTAATTCCGTTACTTTCATTTCCGTTGGAAGGATTGAACACTTTTTCCCACTCTAGGTTTCCGGTCGGAGAATATTTTTTTACGTAATAGTTGGATATGCCTCTATCTCCGCTCACTGTGCTGAAAACTCCGGCAACATAGGAATTATTATCGTCATCATGTACTGCCGATAAAGCTTGCGAGGCAAAGGCATCACTGCTATAAATATTTCTCCACACAGGCTGAGTGGCTGTTGCAGTAAAAGAGAGTTTTAGAGTTTCAAAAACGGTTCCTTCGGCAGAAAGGTCTGTAGTAAAAACCGGCATCAGGTTGTTTGAACTTGTTACTCCAACTCCAATAAACTCAGAAGTCGATTCTGTTGGAGAAAATGGCTTGACAAAACTTGTTTCTCCAGCCAACGAACCATCAACATTATATTTGTGGGCTACAAATTTGTTGTCGGCAAAATTCTCGTCTAAGCCTCGACCTGCAATGACAGGAAGGTTTGTAGCATCTAAAGTCAGGTGGGCATCTTTTATTTCGATAAGATTGTTGGTTTCTCTTGTCCAATTTTCTGTCCCATCTGGATTATAAGAAATCAGGAAAAAGCCGTCATCAACCCAATCGCCAAGATGTTTTCCTCCGACATAGATCTTAGCATTTGGGGTCACTATAATATCATAAGCATTGGTAAAATCTGTACCGCTTCTGAATATTTTTAGCCATTGCTGTTGTCCTGAAGCATTATATTTTACGGTTCCTGCCTTGCTCATAAAAGTATTTAGTGTTCCAGTTACGTAGCAATTACCATCAGCATCAAACGTAACATCGCGCGCAATTGAGTTCGTATCTTGCAAAGGACTATCTGGATCATTCGGATCGGAGCTATCTGTATACGTGTAGTTTTGTTTCCATAAAACATTCCCATTGCTTGCATACTTGATCGTATAGTAGGTCTGCCAATAGTCGGCATTCGTACCAAATCCAGTTACGGCTATATTGCCTGCATTGTCTACGGCTACTGAAGTCGGCTCATTCCATGATTCTTCGACTTCGTTGGCATCAATAACAGACCAAAGGAGCGTTCCGGCTGCATTGTATTTCAAGGTTACATAGCGTATGCTTGTTCCGGCATAGGCGACCCCGACAATAATTATATTTCCGTTTCCGTCGACTGTCATGGCTGTCGGCACATCCAGTCCTTCGTTGCCTCCATCAAAAACTCTTTCCCAAGTTACATTTCCTGAAGCGGCATCATATTTTACAGTTCGAATATCCATATCATTTCCGTTCCATTTAATTCCTGTAGCAATTGGGTTTCCTGTTGCATCAAGGGCAATTTTAGTTCCTATCTCTGCTGCATATAATGTTCCTTCTTGACGTTTTTCCCACACTCTGTTTCCGTTGGCATCTACTTTTATGGTTACAAAGTTTGCCTCAGCCGAAATGCTATTCGAACTTGTTCCGGTTATATAGACATTTCCTGCTGCATCGTTGATGCTTGAAAAAGGGACACTTCTACCACTTAAAATAGTGGCTTTAAAGCCATAATTTGAAGGTGTGACTTCTCGTGCCTCATCTCCTTCATTTAAGTCTGTACCAATCAAAGACTTTCTTTCTAATTGGCTATTTTGTCCCTCTTTGACATTTTTCAGTTTTGACAGTATCCCCTCTTTTTGAGATAATTCATAGCCGTGAAATTTTTTGGCCTCCGTACCAAGTATTGTTTGAGAAAAAGCTGGGCCGCAGAAACCACCACCTAATATCACAACAATGAACCTTAGATATTTGTAATTATTTTTCATACCTGTTTTTTAAGGATTAGACATTACTAATTGTATTCTTAATTGATTGAAAGAATTTCATAAAAGAATAACTTTCTTTATCAAAACTACTGCATATTCATTCAATAACGTAAAAAACCGCGTTGACAAAAGTGTTGACATTTAAATTGTAACTCATTGAAAAATTGAGGAAACAGCGCACATTCTAAAGAACAACGAATAAATCTTATAGGAAATAATGCGTAATGAAATAAGAGATTGTTTTTGATACCCTCTTTGTCATTATTCGCTATTTTTGATGCAACTTTGATATAAAAACTATGGCTTGGTCTCTTCTTGAGAAACTCTGGGAACGAACAGTAAGTTCGCACGTAACTGTAAATTCTGATACAACTTCTTGGGACAAAGAAATCGAAACGCTCTACCGGCTCGGTATCAGCATGGAAGACGCCCTCCAATTCCTTTATTTTGAAAAACCTGATTTTGAAGCTTTCAAGACTTGGATACATAATCGAAAAAGAGAAGCTGAAGCTGTTACAAGTGAAGGCGAAGATGACGTACTCCTACCAGAAGATCTTGAGTTTTGGGATAAAAACGGGTATGTTATCGTAAGAGAAGCAATTTCAAAACAAGACTGTAAAGCAACAGAAGAGGCTATTTGGAATTTCTTAGGAATGGATCCTAATGACAAAGAAAGCTGGTATAACAGACATGCAGAACAAAAAGGACTAATGCTCAGTTTTTCAGATCATGAGACTTTAAACAAAAACAGGGGTTCTGTTCGCATACGAAAAGCGTACGAACAGCTTTATAAAACGTCGAAGATCTATCCTACCATAGACAAGGTAAGTTTTAATCCGCCTGAGACGGAACATTTCCGTTTTAGGGGAAGTCCACTCCATTGGGACGTCAGCTTGAAACAGCCAATACCTTTTGCGATGCAAGGACTTTTATACTTAACGGACTGCGGCCCGCAAGATGGCGCATTTCACTGTGTGCCAGGATTCCATAATTCGATTGATTTGTGGCTGGAAGGATTAGAAGAGGGTGAGCATCCGAGAGAAAAGGCGATCAACACGTTACAGCCTATTCCTATAACAGCCAATGCAGGCGACTTTATCATCTGGCAAAATACGCTGCCGCATTGCGCTATGCCCAATCATGGATTGCATCCGCGTATGGTACAATATCTCACGTATCTGCCTGATGATTATTATGCTTCTCCAGAATGGATTTAGCCGCCTGTCGCGAAAATTAAGACTTATTGATTATACTCCATCTTGGGATTCTTGCGTTATCGCCTTCTTTAAGAATAAAGCGATAGCCGTAATGGGTGTCGACTATTTCACGAGTAGTCGGATCTGTAATCGTATATTCGATGTGTGCTTTCTGCTTGAAATATTTTTTCCAAGCCGGAAAGATATCGAGGTATTTTCCTCTGATGGCTTGGAATTTCAAGGCTTTTGTTTCTAGCTTGTTTTGCAATTTGAAGTCGACATATAGGCATTCGTCCCACTCGCTTTTGCTCTCGAGGTCTGCATCAGAGATAGCAGCCGGAGCATAAATAATAGTGTAACTGGAATCGGCGGCTTTCTCCATGACCTTATAGAATCTATAGGAAAGCGTTGTCAGCGAGGCAATCTTATCGGAAGCCTGGCGCGCATTTCCTTTATCTGTCCTGGAAATAGCGCTTATAAAAGCTACATCTTGCGCCATTGTAACGGTGCAGATGAAAAATACGGCAGATGATAGAAACGTTTTCATAGAAATTGCTATTGAATAGTGCAAAGATATTGCAAAAAGAATATCCTTTTTTTATCGTTTATTACTTATTTTAAATTTTTTATTCATCAGCATCCCCTTTCTCCAAAGCTTTTTATAAATCAGACATTGTAGAAGAAAGTTTTCCTGTCTAGTCCTGATTTATGATAATGCCAATTAATATTCAGGACGTTTCTTATTGTCTTTTTCAAGGCGGCATAGTCGTTGGGTTTTGTGATATAGATATTTGCCCCGTTAATAAATGTCTCTTCTATATCTTTTTCTAAAGACGACGTGGAGTATATGGCTACAGACACGTCCATAAACCTAGGGTTGCTTCTTATTTCTTTCAAGCATTCGGATCCCGAAACAAAAGGCATGTTCAGGTCTAAGAATATGATATGCGGCAGCACTATATTTTCTTGATTGAGATGTTCCATCAGCTCTACGGCATTCTTGAACATCAAGAGCTTATTGGAAGCTTTGATTTCCTTTACGACTTCTTCAAAGAGCTGCTGGTCGTCTTGATCGTCATCGACAAGAAAAATAGTCATAGCAGATGAATCCATATGAATTTTAAATATTAGTTTTTGGTTTGAGTGTCATTTGTCAAAATTGCGGAATAAAGAATCTCATTCTGTCTTTTTATTGCCTACTATCAGCATATAGATATCATGCTTTAAAAAAAGCGTTAGAAAGTCCCTTCCTGAATTCCAAGTCATGAAAATTTTTGACTTTTCTTCTTTTACGGAATTGTGCAGTTCTTCGTAACTGTGTTCGGACTGCAGGCTCGGATGGAATGAAGACATATCGCTGATGGTTTCTTCAAACTTGAGGTTGTTTTCGGCAAGTAATCGTCTTACTTCCTTGAAGGCCGTAATAAATCCGTTAATGTCACGCTCGAAGTTAATGATATAGATGTTTTCTTCTTCCGGATGGGTATACCATTTATAATAGGACATGTCCTTTTCTTCTATGGGAGACGGATAGATAGCAATAGGAGTCTTTCCAAAAGTTTGCGAAAAACTTTTGGAGCAAAAAAGGAGTAGTAAGAAACAAAGTAATTTCATAATTCCTATTGCTTATAGGACACAAAATTATTTATATCTAATTCTAAAATCGTTACATAATTTTAAGGTAATTTTATTTATTAGGTCAGTTTTGCAGAAATTCAGCTACCTATGCAACCAAACAGGCAGAACACTTATCATCCAAGTACTCTGCCAATCAGTTGCTAATCTTATATTTTAAAAAAGTATTATTTGACTTTAGTGTCGTCTAGGAACTTGTTTATCCTTTTGATGCTTTCGTTCATAAACTTGAACTTATTTGCATTATTCACATCATAAGACAAGACACCTCTAACTACCCAGGCTTCTGCGATTTCGACAACGCTTAATTTGACGCTGCTGTAAAAATCATTTTCATTGCTCAGCACAAAAATATGATCATCATAAATGCTTTTGGCCACACGGTTAATAAACAGTCCTTTTTCTCGGCTGATTACAACGATTATAGAGTCGTTTTCAATCCTATCAACATCGATTCTTTCACAAATCACGAATGAGTTTTCATCTATGACTGGAAACATGTTATTGCTTACCACTTGAAACACTCTGGAGTCTTCTTCTATAATAAAAGGAAAACTGTATTTTGGGAGAATATCGAGCAAAGAGACCACATCATTTCCTTTTGCATATTGAAATTGTACTTCGCGAGAAATAAGAGGAGTGTGATTAGTAAAAGAACCAGCTTTTTTCTTGTTTAAGAATATCTCGTTCAGGTCGAGTTCGTATAACTCGCAAATTGTGATTATCGAATCAAAATCTACGCTATTCCTTTTTTTCCATGTAGAAATGGTATTCGGCTTAATATTCAAAAATTCAGATAATTCGATATCTGTCTTGATTTTCAGCGCTTTCTTCAATCTTTCGATAACGCTAATCGCGTTTTGTGATTTATTTTCTTGCATATTCGCAAAATGTATTGTAACTTTATCATAAGATAAAATTAAATTATGAATTCCGTTAAAAATCCACTTTATGAAATTGACTGCACAATCTATTCATAAAGCATTTTTTTAAAAAATATTCACAAGGACTCGTGGTATTTTTTAAACACCAAGCATAAAGTCATATCACAGGATGAATCTATGAGGGCGCGCTTTTGGAAATTTGGGGATGAATTATTACGTTTTAAAGATTAATAACAATTCGAAAACAAATATATACTTTTTCTAAAAATACCACTCAAAACATATTATAAATTATTCATAATTACTCATTTACAATAAAAATGTAAGAAAAACTTTAAGAAAACTATTAATTTCCCGTTAAAAATAAAGGTTCCCAAAATCTATCTATTAACTAAATGCTTTGCTTATGAAAATTAATTTTACTTTTCTAGGGGCGTATTATTTTCGATACTTTCCTATTTTTCTCTTACTGCTCTTTTACCATAATCCTCTCAGTGCGCAATCCACTAGAGTTTATGCTACAGCAGTTTCAAGCGAAAACAACACTGATCTTTCCTCTAATGCAATTGACGGAAACCTCGCTACTAAAGCGGCCGTTAGAGCTAGTTCAGGACTAGCCTTAGGGATTGGAGCCTATTCTGGCTATATCGAACTAGAGTATCCGGCGCCTTTGCCTGCGAATACTACTTCCTATGTAAAAATACAAACAGACGAGAATCTCCTTCCAGCATTGCTGGGCGGAAGTCTTGGAAACTTACTTTCTAACGTATTAGGTGCTGTATTGATAGGAAATCAAGAATTTACGGTCCAGGCAAAAAACGGAAATAGCATAATTCTCCAGGGTGACAGCCAAGACATTGGTGAATTTGCCACAGAAAGGCTCCGAATCGTGACAGACGAGACAGGTGCCTTTTTTATTGCCATCACTCCGTCTCAGCCTTATAATAGAATCCGACTCAGAAACAGGATTGGCAGCTTGCTAGGCCTGTTCAACACTAAAGAACTTGGCGTTTATGATGCATTTTATATTTCTGATGCAGACAATTGCGGCTATGCTTCTTACACTTCCTATAGCGGAGAAGGTATCAGCCTTGAGTTATTAAATCTGGGCGGTGCTGGCGTGACTAATCCGCAAAACGTATTAGATTCTAATCCAAATAGTTTTTCTAAATTAAGTCTCGGAATCTTGGGCGTAGCAGCCTCAATCGAGCAGACCGTTTATTTTGACGGCCTTTCCGAGACGACAGATGAATTTGACATCAGACTGAAAGTAGACCCCTCCCTATTAGCTTTAGGTGTCGCGAACAATATCCAGATCATTGCTTACAACGGTCCTGCAATCGTAGATTCGCGGTCATTGAACTCACTGCTCAATCTTGACCTTCTGACGCTACTGCAAGGAAATCAAATCGCTTCCATCCCTTTTGCCCCAAATGCACCTGCCGATAGAATTACGATTCGCTATTCTTCCTTGCTCAACCTGCAGCTGACACAGAGCCTTGACTTATACGATATTGTTCGCGTTCCTAAACTGCCGACCATCACCGACCCATTTACCTTAAACGCGATAATATGCTCAGGAACTACGGCTTCTCTAGTTGCAACTACAGCTCCTGGAAATGAAATCAGATGGTACAATACTGCTCAAGGCGGTGTTGCTTTAGGAACAGTCGCATCTGGTGTTCCATTTCAAACTACACAACTAAACAGCGATACTGTGTTTTATGTCGCTGCCGCAAAAATAGGATGTACGGAAGAATCGCGAAGAGTCGCGGTTCCTGTTAAGGTGATAGCCGTTCCGACTGCCGCCGACATCAATATTCCCGACACGCTCACTGCCTGTCAAGGAAACATAACGCTTTCGCCGACAACAACCTTGGGAGGCGCTCTTATTCGATACTATACCGACCAGAATAAGACGCAAGAAATCACGACTGGGTATACCGGCGATGCAGGAGTAACGTATGTAAAAGATCCGGTTACCGGAGCGCTTACTATCAGCGGGCTAAATGCTACCGATTCGCCTTACTCCTATTTTATATCTTTAACTTCAGGCGGACTCTGCGAAAATGCGGCTAGCACCCTTAAAGAAGTTACTGTAAATTTTTCTACGGTACTTTCGCTGCAAGTACAGCCTGCCATCTCAGGATGCGGTTCTGTTAATCTAGCTGATGCGATACTGAATCTCAGTCCAAGCAACACATATATTTTCTTTGATGCTTCCAACACTCCTATTACGCCGGAAGCAGCATCCAATATAACCTCTAGCGGCACCTTTTACATCCAAGCACAGAGTGCGAATACTTCTTGTTCTTCAGATGTGCTTCCAGTTGTAGTTACAGTAAACCCACAGCCAAGTCTTGCCATTGCAAATACGGCTCTGGTTACCCAGATTGGAAATACAGTTACTCTAAATGCTATTTCTACAGGAATTATCACATGGTATACTGCAACAGGAACTGCGCTTCCTTCTAATATAGCTGGTCCGTTTGCAACTGCTGGGATATATACTTTTACCGTGATAGCCGTAGATGGAACATGTTCTAGAAGCGGAAATGTAACGATAACCGTACTCGATCCTGCTGAATGTCCTCCGCTGACAGAAAGGAATTATGCCGATTCTCAGCGCTGGAATACCATACTCACGGGCGGCGTAATCAATGCCGGAAGCGCCGCAGATGGAAATCCTCAGACATTTTCTACTATTACAACAGGAATAGGACTTTTGGGCATAGGAACCACTTCACAGATTTTAGAGTGGAATGAAACTATTCCGGCCGGAACTGCTGTTACCTTAAAATTAGGCTCTGAATATAGCGGACTCACTCTTGTAGGCGGCTTTTCTGTCGTAGGTACAAAAAGAAATGGTTCGGGAGTTCCAGTAGATGTAGGTACGCTACAGCCGGTTTCGGGTTCGCTTCTTAATTTATTATCAGGACAAAACAACTTTGAATACACTTTCGTCCCGTCAAACAATACAGGCCCTCAGGCTTATGACGGCGTAAGAATAGAAATTACTTCACTTGTAAGTGTTGCCCAAAGCGCCAAAGTCTATGAAGCCTATTACAAGAATCCGGTTACTCAAGTTGCTTGCGAAGCTGGCGATGCCGAAGATGTTCTTTTTGGAGCTATTGATTTAGGAGTTGGCGCAGCGACAGCATTAGTTGGCGTGGGTACACCTCGTAATGCCATAGACAACAGCGAGACTTCTTTTGCAACCATGTTCAGCGGTGCCGGAATTTTAGCGGCAGCCGAGCTTACGGCAGTTTTCAGGACTCCTTCAATTGTAGGAGATACTTTAAAGATAAGAATTTCAAGACCAAGCACGTTATTGACGCTCAATCTTCTTGCTGGACTTAACATACAGCCTATGTTAAACGATGCTTTGTCTGGTGCGCCAATCGACAATTCAAGCGTCTTATTAAATTTACAGCTGTTACCTGGCGACCAAGAAGCCATTCTTACCATCGTTCCTCAAGAATCTTTTGACCGAATCAGGATACGATTTGGAGGTGTTGCCAATGTCTTAGACCAATTAAGAATTCACAATATTGAAAGAGTTGCCAATACTAAGATTGAGGGCGCCGATATCAATAATGCTATTGAAGCTTGTCAAGGAGAAACGATTACATTGGAAGCCGATTCCATAGCCTGTACGTCTTTTATATGGTACGATGCCAGAGTCGGAGGCAATATTGTCTCGACAGGAAATTCATTTACTATTCCTGATGGATTGCCAGCCGGACAACATGTCTATTACATCCAGCCTGTTCGATTTGGATGTGAGTTTATGTCACGAGGCAGAGTAAGCGTAACGGTTACAGAAACAGCACCAGAAGACGCAATAGCCTCGGTTCAAATCAACGGAGGCAATACGACTTCCTTCTGTTCGACTACAGGAAATGTAGTATTGGATGCTGTCTTGAATACGACACTAACCATTACTAATCCTGTTTTCTACTGGTACAGCCTTAGCGGTACGACGCAAACATTGATTCCGTCAGAAACTGATTCCAGCCTTTCATTGACAGGGCTTGCGCCAGGAACGTATACCTATTTCGTAGGCATCAGTTCCGATGAATACTGCCAGACTGCTTTAGCAGATAGAACGCAAGTAACTTTTACTATCTTGCCACCTTCAACTGCTGGAGATGTATCGATTGACGATAAGACCGTCTGTCTAAATAGCACTGTCACGCTTACGCCTACAAGCACACTGGCAAATCCGCAGTTCACTTATTATTTCACGAACGATACGACACAGCCTATCACAAATGGTACGATTGGTGGTATCACGTATGCGCTCGGAACTGGTGGAACGCTTTCTATAACAGGCCTGCTTACAGCTGGAAGTCCATTTACTTATTATGTTGCAGTAACCAGCGATACGACTTGTCTGAACACAGCAGGAAACCTTCAAGCAGTTACAGTGACTGTTGGAAACCCTCCTGCTCCAACAACAGGAGATCCGACTCAGAATTTCTGTAGCACAAACGATCCAACAGTAGCCGACTTGCAGGTAAATGAACCAAATGTTGTCTTTTATAACTTACCGATAGGCGGAGTTCCGCTACCAACAACGACTCCGTTGGCTCCAGGAATCTATTATGCCGCACAGATTGACGGCGATTGCGAAAGCGATCTGAGATTGGCCATTACTGTTACAATCGGAAATCCTCCGACACCGACAACAGCCGAACCTATCCAAAACTTTTGTCAGCTGGCTAATCCAACAGTGGCATCTATCCAAGTAAATGAGGCCAATGTTGTATTTTACGATGCGTTGGTAGGCGGCAATCAGCTGGCTCCAACAACACCGCTAACTCCTGGAATTTATTTCGCTACCATCTTAGACGGAACTTGTGAAAGTGAAATCAGATTAGCAATTACAGTGACAATAACCGATCCGGGAACGCCGACAACAGATACACCTACGCAAAACTTCTGCCAAGGCGATAATCCGACTGTAGCTGATTTGGACGTTAATCAAACCAATGTGGTTTTCTATAGCGCGCCAACTGGCGGTACACCATTAGCATTAACAAATGCTTTGACAAGCGGAACTTATTATGCTAGCTTATTAGATCCGACAGGATGTGAAAGCGTAACCCGTCTTGAAATTACAGTCAACATTACCATAATCGGAATACCGACAACTAATGACAATACGCAAGATTTCTGTCTGGAAGACAATCCGACCGTAGCAAGCATTCAGACCAATGAAACGAATGTAATTTTCTTCAATGCTCCAACCGGAGGAAGCCAATATGCTCCAACAGCAGCCTTGACTAGCGGAATTTACTATGCCGCGCTAACAGATGGTATTTGCCAAAGCGAAACGCGATTAGCAATTACCGTTACTGTGGCAAATCCTGCTACGCCAACGACAAAAAATATGACACAGAATTTCTGTTTGGCGAACAATTCGACAATTGGGGATTTAGACATCAATGAGTCGAATGTTGTATTTTATGATGTACCGACAGGCGGCACGCCATTGGCTACGACCGCTCCGTTGACTGCTGGAATTTATTATGTAGCGCTTCAAGTAGGTGATTGTGAAAGCGCTGTAAGGCTTGCAATCACGGTAACGATAAGCAATCCTGCAACGCCGACAACAAATGATAATACGCAGGAATTCTGCCGATCTGAAAATCCTACTGTGGCCGATTTACAAGTAAACGAACCGAATGTTGTGTTCTATAACCTGCCTTCAGGAGGAACTGCTTTGGCTCTTACTGATGCCTTGACCAACGGAATCTATTATGCGAGTTTGTTAGATGCGACAGGATGCGAAAGCGTAACGCGCCTTGAAATTGCAGTAACAATAACTGTAGTCGGAATTCCGACAACGGACAGTACGACGCAGAATTTCTGCCAAGCTAATAATCCGACAGTCGGAAACATACAAGTCAATGAAGCTGGTGTCATATTTTATGATGCACCGACAGGAGGCAATCTGGTACCAACTACTACGGTATTGACATCTGGAGTTTATTATGCTTCTATCCAAAATGGAATCTGCGAAAGTGAAGCTAGGCTTGCCATTACAGTAACCATAACCAATCCTTCTACTCCAACGACAAACAATGCATCGCAAAGTTTCTGTCTGTCTGACGCGCCAACTGTAGCAAGTATCCAAGTTAACGGAACGAGCATCGCTTTTTACGATGCGCCAACCGGAGGCAACCTTTTAGCTCCGACAACCGCACTGACTAACGGAATTTATTATGCGGTTACTGTAGACGGCATCTGCCAAAGCATCAATAGGCTTGCGATTACGGTTACAGTAAACAATCCAAATACGCCGACGACAAACGATCCTACTCAGGAATTCTGTCAAGCAGACGCACCAACGGTAGCCGACCTTCAGGTAAATGAAACCAACGTCGTGTTCTACAACACTCCGAACGGAGGAAATGCTTTAGCCTCAACAACGCCGTTAGCAGCAGGCATTTATTATGTTGCTTTAAGCGATGGAACTTGCCAAAGCGCCACAAGGCTAGCGATTACGGTTCAATTCTTGACCGACGGCCTAGCGGTAATTACTGGCGGAGGCAATGAAGCTTGTTACTCTGAAGCTGTAACTTACACTACTGCAGCAGGAATGTCAGATTATATTTGGGATGCTACTGGCGGTACTATTACAGCCGGCGGCCAGACCACAGATAATTTTGCTACTGTAACATGGAATAGCGTAGGAACAGGAACCATAAGCGTTACTTTCACGAATACTACAGGCTGTTCAAGCGATAATTTTGCTACGCGAGATATTACTATCGGAGTCTGCTCAGACATTACGATCAGCAAGACAGCAAGCAATCTTAGACCGAGCATAGACGAAAATATAGTATTCACGATTACTGTAACTAATAGCGGTCTAAGCCATTTTACCGATTTAATAATCAACGAGCCATTGCAGAGCGGTTTCCAATACATAAGTTCAAACGCTTCCTTTGGAACCTATTCTAACACTTCTGGAGTTTGGACTATTCCTAACCTAGGAACTGGACAGACAGCTACGTTGCAGATTACGGTAAAAGTGCTATCGACAGGAAATTATGAAAATACGGTTACTATAGCCTCTTCGAATCCTTCAGATTCTGATCTAAGCAATAACGTAGCACGACTTTCTATTGAGCCTATATGTCTGGTTGTATACAATGAGTTCAGTCCGAATAATGACGGTGATAACGATCTATTCCGAATTGACTGCATTGAGAATTATCCAAACAACACATTGCAGATTCACAACCGCTATGGTGTTGAAGTTTATAAGACCAGAGCCTACCAAAATACTTGGGACGGAACTGCGAATGTCAACTCTCCTATCAATGAAGACAAAAAACTTCCGACCGGAACGTACTATTATATTCTTGATTTAGGTGATGGAACTGGAACAAAAAGCGGATGGCTTTATTTAATCCGCTAATTCCAAAGGATAATTTCAATTTAAAAACAGCAAGAGTATGAAAATCACTATATACAAAATCAGCATAGCATTTCTTTTTATCTTGATTTCGATAAAAACCAATGCGCAACAAGACCCGGGATATACGCAATACATGTATAATCCCCTGACAGTAAATCCAGGTTATGCAGGATCAACAGGAACGCTTGAAGCGGTCCTGTTGCATCGCTCGCAATGGGTCGGAATAGACGGCGCTCCGTCGACACAAGCTTTTACGCTTCACAGTCCGCTGGCAAACGACAGGATCGGTTTGGGATTTACAGCCGTAAACGACAACCTAGGTCCTTCTAATGAAATTTACCTTGACGGAAATTTCTCTTACACGCTAATGTTCAGCTACAAAACCAAACTAGCTTTTGGAGTAAAAGCCGGAGCCAGAGTCTTGAACGTCGATTGGTCGAAAGGAAGATTTTATGACGGTTCTGATGCCATGCTAAACACGAACATCAATAACAAGATAACGCCTTCTATTGGAGCTGGAGCTTATTTGTATTCTGACAATTGGTATGTCGGAGCTTCCGTTCCAAGCTTTATCAAAGGCGATTATTATGACGACATCCAAGAATCCGTGCAGATCGAAAGGCTTCACTACTATCTTATCGGGGGCTATGTTTTTAATTTTTCAGACAATTTCAAGTTTAAGCCGGCTGTTTTAGCTCGAGGAGTGAGCGGAGCGCCTATTTCTGTAGACGTTTCGGCCAATTTCCTTATCCAAGAGAAATTTACTCTGGGTGCTGGATACCGCTGGGATGATTCCGTTAGTGCTTTAGCTGGGTTTCAGATTTCGAAAGATTTCTTCGTTGGATATTCGTACGATTATACTACGACCGACCTGAACAAATACAATGATGGTTCTCACGAGATCATCCTGCGCTATCAATTGTCTAGAAAAACAAGTCAAATCAAATCGCAACGATTCTTCTAAAAAACAAGCTCATGAAAAATATATACATACTATTCCTGTGCCTTAGCATCGCATCTGTTAGTGCACAAAGCAATTTAAAGAAGGCCAACAAGTTATTCAAGGAGTTTTCTTATGTAGATGCTTCAAAGGCTTATGAAGAATATCTGGAGAAAGAAAAATCGCCTTCAACGCAGACACTCAAAAATGCTGGAGATTCATTCTACTACATCGACGATAAGCGAAATGCGCTCAAATGGTACCAAAAACTATATGATATCCAAGGCACGAGCATTCCTGACGATTATTTTATCAGATATATAGAATCCTTAAAAGGCGTGTTAGATTATGACAAGGCAGATAAAATCACCAAAGAATATCTTGCCAGCAAGGGCGACCAAAAAAGGATTGCTAATTATACAAGGCTAAAAAAACAGATGGACAGCTTGTCTAAAGAAAAGCCTTTGTATACGATCCGCAATTTAGAAATCAATACCGACAAGTCTGATTTCGGACCAGCTTTTTACGGCGATAAAGTTGTCTATTCGTCAAGCAAGGACACTACAAAATTCAAGGAAAAGCTTTATAACTGGAACAGGCAGCCTTTCTTGAATCTCTACGTAGCAGAAAGAAATACCGCCAATGGAAGCTTGTTTAACGAGACTGTTTTTCTTCCGAATGCCATGACCAAATATCACGAAGCTACGGTTGCTTTTACGCCAGACTTGCAGACGGTTTACTATTCCACCAACATTGTCCGCAAAAAGAAACTCGTTAACGACGAGGAAGGCACCAACAATTTCAAGATCGTAAAAGGCACTATTGCTGATGGAAAGCTGACCAAACCTCAAGATATTTTCTTCAACAACAAAAAATATTCTGCAGGACATCCAGCCTTAAGCGAAGACGGGAAATGGCTGTTCTTTGCTTCGGATATGCCCGGAGGATACGGAGGTTCCGACTTGTATGTCTGCCAAATTGCAGAAGATGGTACTATCGGCCCGCCAAAAAATCTAGGTCCTGAAATAAATACCGCAGGTAACGACATGTTTCCTTCGTTTTCGAACGGCACGCTGTATTTTGCTTCAGATGGGCACTTTGGCTGGGGAGGCCTTGATATCTATGAAAGCAAATTCAAACAAGATGCAACTTTTTCTGAGCCTAAAAACTTAGGAGCGCCGATAAACAGCAACAAAGATGATTTTGCGTATATCGTAGACCCGAAAGATACTTACGGCTATTTTTCTTCCAACCGTGCACAAGGCAAAGGCGACGACGACCTTTATTATTTTACCAAAGAAAAAGCTCCTTGCAATCAGTGGGTTTCTGGCAAAGTGACCAATTCGAAAAGCAAGCTGCCTATTGCAGAAGCAACGGTAATTGTTGCCGATATGTTTGGCGATAAAATCTCTGAAGTAGCTACCAATACTTTCGGAACGTATAGAATTAGCGTTCCGTGCGGCATGAAAGTCAAAGTTTCTGCTACAAAACCTGGCCATAGCACAGACGAAAAAGAGCTGGAAAGCAAAAAAGTCAACGGAGCCGAAATCAAAGACGTGGATTTTGAGCTGAGCAAATACGAAGACTTGGTTGTTATTGATGGCGACAAAGAAAAAATCGACATCAATCCAATCTTCTTCGATTATGACAAGTCAGACATCACGCCACAAGCGGCTATCGAGTTAGACAAAGTCGTTTTTGCGATGTCTAAGTTTCCGAACATCAAGATCAAGATCGAGTCTCATACCGATTCAAGAGGAAAAGATGCTTACAACATGAAGCTTTCAGACAGCCGAGCAAAATCAACGAGAACTTATATTTTGTCAAAAGGAATCGATCCATCGCGTATCGAAAGCGCCATCGGGTATGGCGAGAGCCGCTTGACAAACAAATGCAAAAACGGAATAAAATGTACCGAAGCTGAACATCTGGCCAACAGGCGTTCCGACTTTATCGTTATTGAAAAGTAGATTTTTGGGGATTTTGATTGCGTTAGGACTGCCGTAAAAAGCAGTCCTTTTTGCGTTAAAACACATCATATAACTTTTTCTATTAATTGTGTAAGAGGTTTTTGTCTTAAAAAGGAGAAATTTGAATATAGTAACCTAAAAAATAAAGTATGAAAAGTATAGCCAGTAAATTATTCTTCGCGGCAGCCATTGTTATGATGAGTATGACTATCTCCTGCAAAGAAAAACCGACAGAAACAAATGTTGATGTAGATATTGTCGACACCACCAATGTAGAACCAACCACCACCCCTGCTCCAGATACTACGGCCGTTCCTACAGATACGACAAAAACGCCTATGCCATAATTAAGTCAAACATTTCAAAGGAATCTAGACATGGAAGAGAATCATAATAAAAACAACCGTAATCTAAATCTTGGGTCGGAAAACTCGATAGATCTCAAATCCAAACTGCCTGATTGGCTATTGGAAATTTTCAGTCCGTCCATGATATGTGCAGTTGCAGATATTAATGACGACCTACTAGAAGGATATCCGACTGATGATGATTTTTGACCGTAAACCTACTAGGTAATTGGGTGAGGGCTCAATTATTTAATTTTGGGGATTATTTATTCAGGAATCCCTGCTATTTAAAAAGCAGGGATTTCTTTTTTATTTCTGATGTCGTTTAAAATCGAAAATATCTTTGATAATGAAAAAGCCAGAGCAACAATCCCAACCCGGAAAAGAATATAAAATGATTCCGGAACCCGAAATTATCCGCAAGGACTATACTGGAAGCAACAAGCTAAAAGGAAAAACGGCATTGATTACTGGCGGCGATAGCGGTATAGGAAGAAGCGTAGCCATTCACTTTGCCAGAGAAGGAGCCAATATCGCTATTGCTTATTATAACGAAACTAAAGATGCCGAAGACACAAAAAAAATGATTCTTGAAGAAGGACAAGAATGCCTGCTGCTAAAAGGCGATCTTAAAAAAGAAGCTTTCTGCAAAAATATTGTCGAGAAAACTATAGCAAAATTTGGCTCTTTGAATATTTTGGTCAACAATGCCGCTGTTCAATTTCCAGAAAAAGAAATCCAGAAAATAGACAAAAAGCAGATTTTAGAAACTTTCGAGACAAATATATTTCCCTTTTTTTATGTTTCAATCGAAGCGATGAAGCACATGAAAAAAGGCGACACCATCATTAATACCACCTCTGTAACAGCCTATCGCGGAAGCGTGCACCTTTTAGATTATTCGAGCACCAAAGGCTCAATTGTTTCGTTCACACGTTCTGCCTCGAATATGCTCGCACAGAAAGGCATTCGCGTCAACGGTGTAGCTCCTGGCCCTATATGGACGCCCTTGATTCCTTCGACTTTTGATGCGAAAGAAGTCAAGAAATTTGGCAAGGATACTCCAATGGGCAGAGCGGGACAACCAAGCGAAGTCGCGCCAGCTTATGTTTTTTTGGCCAGCCAAGACGCAAGTTATATGACCGGCCAAATATTACATATTAACGGCGGAGAAATTGTCGGAGGCTAAAAATCTCAAATTTTATAAAATCATTAATACATAACCGTTTTTAAAATCGTAAATTTAAGTATCAAAAAACAACTAATACATTTAACACAATGAAAACCAAAAACTTAATATTAGGAATTGCCGCTGGATTTGCTGCCGTAGCAGTAGCCAGAATGATCATGAAAAAAACTGGGCACTGGGATGCAATGTGCGATAAGGCATCGGACATGGAAGACAAACTATTCCACAAAGGCTACAGAAAAAGAGAAAGAGAATCTTTGAGTACTCTTCCGAAAGGAGAAGAAAAAACAGTAAACAAAAAACATTACGAAGCTTCAAAGCTAAAAAATGCAGTATTATAGAAATCGTCCAGCTTAGAAAATAAAAAAACGGCTTATGCTATGGTTATAAGCCGTTTTACATTTAGTATACTTGCATAAACTAAACAGTATCTTGATATTTTGGTTCTTCCTTGAAATGATTATGCTGTTTCAGCCTCATGATACGCTTGTGTTTCGCCGCAAGCTTTTTTTGTGAAAAATTGCTGTATAAAAACACATTCACCTTCCGCCTTCCACGAATGAACAGCGGCAAATTAATCATAATCCCAACGACACATATCGACATCAAGATTAACAACAGGCTCATATAGATAATATAGTTCAGCTCAAAAGAGCTTCTAAAATCGACCGCAAAGAAATAGGCGGCAATTGCGAAAACAAAAATCGATAAGAATAAGGATGCTATTTTCATGATTTTGTGTTTTTAATTGAACTAATAGATTGGGCGAGGATATTTTACCTTAGTTATCAAAGTTATAATTTTGTTAACAAAAATTTTTACATAATTTTAAGAAATAGTTATATGAATGAAAACAGAAATTTCACCTCTATTTCACAATAAGAATAGAAATTATATAAATTAAAACATTAATAATGTAACTATTTACGTATTAACAAAACTGAGATTTGTAAACCAAACTAAACCAATTTATTAAAAAAATAAAATAAAATTAACGTAAAAACCTATCAATTGATTAAAACGGGAGAAAATGCTATGAATCTCAATTTATAAAAATGGAATGCTTTATAAAGCATTCCATTTTTATATCGTTAAGTTGCTGACTCCTAACTAAAAACTATATGCAATTAAAAATTCATGCGAATAGTCGGTGAGAAACGATAGGACTTAGAACATTTTTTAATAAATTTATTGTCCTAATCTGCGACACGAATATGAAACTATACATCAAATATGATATTAACCAGGCTTGCAGGGTAATTTTGCAAGAACAACTTGAAAAATTTGGCATTCAATACCAGCTTTTAGACTTAGGCGAGATCGAATTCAAAGAAGCAATTCCTGAAGAAATCTATTCCCAGCTGAGAGAGGCCCTAAAAAAATACGGTATCGAAATGCTCGATAACCAAAAAAGTCAGCTCATCCAAAAAATAAAAGACACTATAGTAGAAATGGTATATGAAAAAGACAAGCTCCCTACCTCGACCATTTCATCTTATCTTTCGGATAAACTCAATCTTAGCTACGGCTATATTTCGAATATATTTTCTGAGCATACCTATACCTCAATAGAGAATTATATAATCATGCAGAAAATAGAGCGAGCCAAAAAGCTAATTATAGAAGACGGACTCACATTGACAGAAGTTTCTTATAAATTGAATTACAGCAGCGTAGCCCATTTATCCGGACAATTCAAAAAAACAACAGGGCTTACGCCTTCAATGTTTAAAAGGATTGTCGATAAAAGGCGCAACATGACTAAGGAATAAAGAAATTAAACGCTATATTTGAGATATCAAAAAAAACCTAAACCATGATTAAGGATAAGTCTCCGATAAATATTATGCTTGCAGATGATGATGAAGATGATCGCAATTTTTTTAATGATGCAATAAAAGAATTAAAAATCAACAACAATCTGACCGTTTTCAAAAACGGAAGAGAATTGATGGATTACCTGGAGCATCCGAATACGATTCTGCCCCATATTTTATTCTTAGATTTAAACATGCCGAGCAAAAATGGGAATGAATGCCTTAAAGAAATTAGGCAGAATTCTAAATTCAAGGATATATCCATAGCCATCTATTCTACCTCATCGGCAGAAAAAGATATTGAAGAAACGTTTGTAGGCGGTGCCAATATCTACATCAAAAAACCGAATGATTTTACGAATTTAAAAAAAGTGCTTAAAGAAGTCGTCAATATAAATTGGCAATTCCATACTTCTGGATTAAACAAAGACACTTTCTTTTTCAGCATATAAAGGCGAAAACTAAAGGATATGAAATTAAAGGAATTACTTACCCCTACACTTGTTTACAGAACAGCTCTAGGGGTATCTTTTATTTTGGTGATAAGCGTCGCTATCGTTTTTCATATCCAGATGAAAAGCCTTAACCAATCTGTAGATTTGATTTCGGATTCTAATAAGAAACAATTTGAGCTCGAAAAAATCATCACCGAAATTATTCAAAGGGAAAGCGGGATCCGAAGCTATATCATTACCAAAGATTCCCTTTTTTATGAAAACAATCTGCAACTTAAACGAAAACTCTTCAACGGTCTATCCCAGCTAAAAACCGGTTATTCAAGTCGCGAAGATATCCAGAATATCGAAAACCTGAGCAAGGATATCCAAAAAAGGCTAGCGCTTTTTGAAGAAGTCTTGGCCATTTCCAATTCAAAACGTACCGACCCTGCCCTACTGCATGCCAAATTAATTGAAGGAAACATGCAGACAAAAGCTATCCAACAAAAAATATACAAGCTTATTGACAAGGAAGTTACGAAGTTAAAATTGCACAATATCAATCATCGTTATGATATTGAAACGTCTACAATCACAGCTTTTTCGCTCACAATTATAACTTTGGTCGTATTGTTATTTTCCCTCAACAAGATAAACCTTGATTTCGTAAAAGTAAGGAAGCTGAACGAGGAGCTTAAATTTGTCAACCAAGTTTCTGATAATGCTGAAAAAGTAGCAGGAATAAGCCATTGGAAAATAAACATCAAGACAGGCAAGTTTTTTTATTCCGATAATTTCTTTCGGATATTAGGACTCAAGCCACATGCTTTTGAACAAAATCTAGACAACTTTACTCCTTTTATCCACCCAGATGACGTAGAAGACGCGGTAAGACAGCATGAAGAGTCAATGCGAAATCATACGCCAACATCAATGATCTATAGGATTGTGCGCCAAGATGGTGAAATAAGATACATCAACTCAACAGGAGATTTTACACATAACAGCAAAGGAGAACTTGTCAAGATTGGCGTCAGCAATGATATTACCGAAGAATACACGAACAAGCTGGCATTGGAAGAAAAAAACAGGACGCTGATTGCTATGAATGCTGAATTAGAATCGTTCAACCAGATCGTGAGCCATGACTTGCAGGAGCCTCTTCGAAAAATACAAATGTTTATTTCTAGGATTGAAGATTCTGATTTTGAAACTATTTCAGAAAAAGGCAGGGATTATTTCTCAAAAATCAAAAATGCTGCGAATAGGATGCAAAACCTGATGATGGATTTGGTGGACTATTCAAAAACCATAAAAGACGACAAAGTTTTTGTAAAGACCAACCTTAACAAGCTTCTCGAAGATGTCGTTCATGAACTTGCCCTAAACATCGAAGAAAAAAACGCAGTAATCGAAATTGGCAACTTGCCGAAACTAAATACAATTCCATTTCAGATACACCAATTATTCGTTAATCTTATTTCTAATTCACTGAAATATAGCAAAGAAGCCACATCTCCGGTCATTAAGATCAAAGCGGTAAAAATCAAAAACGGAGAGAAAATCAATGATATCGAACTTTCCGATAAAAAATACTATAAGATAACCGTAACCGATAACGGAATAGGTTTCAAGCAAGAATTCTCTGAAAAGATCTTTATGCTCTTCAAGCGACTCGAAACAGACATTGATTATTCCGGAACCGGGATAGGGCTCGCCATCTGCAAAAAGATTATCGAAAACCATAACGGATTTATCAAAGCCGAAGGCAAGCCTGATATTGGTTCTGTTTTTATCCTCTATCTCCCTAAATAAAGATTTCTTAAAGTTAAATAATGTAACATTCCGATTTGTTTGTCGTCCTACGTTCTGAAACGTTAAAATATGTTTTTGTAAAATAATTCTTAAACATAGGCGTTTTCTAGAAAGTGAATTTTCTCACAGAACAATAACAATCAAATCAATCATGAATCAAAAAACGAACGTTCCTTTATTAATCCTGCTTTTCCTCATCGGAAGCTGGGCAAAAGCCCAAGACAAAGTCACCATAAGCGGTACGATTGTCAACTCCCAGAGCAATGAAACCCTGATCGGGGTCAACATCTTCATCCCTGAACTACAATCAGGCACAACCACAAACGAATACGGCTTCTTCTCCCTCTCTGTCCCAAAAGGCGATTACACCCTTCAAATCAGCTACATGGGATTCCAAACTTCTGAAGAAAAAATATCGTTGCAACAAAATCTTCGGAAAAACATCAGCCTAGAAAGTACTACCCAGAATCTTGATGAAATCGTAATTACCGAAAGAAAAAATATTGCCAATATCAAAAAACCTGAAATGAGCGTGAACAAGCTTTCTATTCAGGAAATTAAAAAAATGCCTGCAGTATTAGGAGAAACCGACATCCTAAAATCAATCCTTCAACTGCCTGGAGTTACAAATGCAGGCGAAGGTTCATCAGGATTTAATGTACGAGGCGGAGCAGCCGACCAGAATCTTATTCTTCTTGACGAAGCTCTGATTTATAATTCATCGCACTTATTCGGATTCTTTTCTGTTTTTAATTCAGATGCCATCAAAGATTTGAAACTATACAAAGGCGGAATTCCTTCCCGTTTCGGAGGCCGTGTTTCATCCGTATTGGATATCTACCAGAAAGAAGGAAACAGCAATGAATTTCACATGAATGGCGGTATCGGACTGATTTCCAGCCGACTTTTAGCAGAAGGGCCTATCGAGAAAGGAAAAGGTTCCTTTCTTGTAGCAGGAAGAAGCTCGTATGCACATTTGTTTTTAAAGCTTACTGATAATAACAACAGCGCTTATTTTTATGACCTAAACACTAAATTGAGCTACAAGCTGGATGACAACAACAGCCTCTTTTTATCCGGATATTTCGGAAGAGACGTTTTTGATATCAACGACCAGTTCAATAATGTGTATGGAAATGCGGTATTGAACTTGAGATGGAACCATCTTTTTTCGGATAAGTTATTCTCCAACATGTCTATGATCTACAGCGATTATTACTATGGACTTAAGCTCGATTTCGTCGGATTGAACTGGGATTCTGGAATCAAGAATTACAACTTCAAATATGATTTCAAGCATTATATTAGCGAAAAGCTAAAAATGACCTATGGTCTAAATGCTGTCTATTATGATTTCAATCCTGGAACTATTTCGCCTACAGGCCCATCTTCAGGAATCAACCACGACCAATTGGACAAAAAATACGCTCTCGAGCCTGCACTTTATATCGACGCAGAACAGGAAGTGACGGAAAAACTTAGTGTCAATTATGGTCTTCGCTATAGCATGTTCTATCGCCTTGGACAGCAAGACATGAATATCTATGCCAACAATGAAGCCGTGACTTTCAACCAAGAACTTCAGATTTACGAAAAAGGAAAACCAATCGGAACCGAGCATTTTGGCAGTGGCAAGACAATCGCCTCTTTCGACAATCTTGAGCCTCGCCTTGCTGTATCTTATCAGCTAAGCGACAATCAGTCCATCAAAGCGAGCTACAACCGAATGAGCCAGTACATCCACTTGATTTCGAATACCTCTTCTCCTACTCCTTTGGACGTTTGGGCGCCTAGCGACAAATTCATCAAGCCGCAGCTTTTGGATCAGGTAGCTTTAGGATATTTCAGAAATTTCCACAACGACGATTATACTTTGGAAACCGAAATCTATTACAAAAAAGTAAAAAACAGAATCGATTATATCGACGGAGCCGATCTTATTGCCAATGAAGCTATCGAACAAGTAGTCTTGAACGGAAAGTCCAGATCGTATGGTTTGGAAGTATTATTACGAAAAAATTCAGGCAAATTAAACGGCTGGATTTCTTATACTTTGTCTCGTTCCGAACAGCAGACACCGGGAAGAACGGCTGCAGAAACAGGAATCAACAACGGAAAATGGTACAGCACTGGCTATGATAAAACGCACAATTTGGCTGTTACCGCATCTTATAGCTTAAACGACAAATGGTCTTTCGGAAGTACATTTGCATTGCAATCAGGACAGCCAGTTACTTATCCGAACGGTCAGTATGAATATGGCGGTATTATTGTTCCGAGTTACGGAGCTCGAAATGACGACCGTCTTCCAGCCTACCATCATTTAGATGTTTCGGCAACTTATGTTCCAAAACCAGATAAGAAAAAAGGCTGGCAAGGCGAATGGGTTTTCAGCATCTACAACTTATACAACCGCATGAACTCCGCTTCGATGACCTTTAGGCAGAATGAAGATACTGGAAGAAATGAAGCCGTAAGACTTTCGATTTTCGGAATCATTCCAAGCGTAACCTACAATTTCAAATTCTAATCAGACAAACGATATCATGAAAAATATAAAATATATAGCCATTCTTTTCTTATCAATACTTTGCTTCAGCTGTGAAGAAGTAGTTGATGTCGATCTAAACACGGCGCCACCAAGACTTGTTATCGATGCTTCGATTGACTGGATCAAAGGAACCGACGGAGCTTCGCAAAAAATCAAACTGACAACTACGACTGGGTATTTTCAAAGCGTCATTCCTGTAGTTTCTAATGCCACTGTTTTTGTTACGAACAGCAGCAATACGGTCTTTACTTTTACAGAAACTCCCGGAACCGGAGAATATTTCTGCACCGATTTTCAGCCGGTGATAGGAGAAACCTATGTCTTGACCGTAGTCCGTGATGGACAGACCTATACAGCAACAGAAAAGATGATGGCTGTTCCTGAAATTACAAGGACAGAACAAAATAATGAAGGTGGATTTTCAGGCGATGATACCGAAGTTAAGTTCTTCTATAACGATAATGGCAATGAAGACAATTTCTACTTGAGCAAATTTGTGACAGGCCGACTACCTTACCCTGATTATGATGTCCTAGACGACAAATTCTTTCAAGGAAATGAAATGTTTGGTGTTTTCACGCACGAAGACTTTGTAACTGGCGACGAACTCAACATTTCTCTATTGGGAATTTCAGAGCGCTACTATAACTATATGTATATCTTAATCGGTATTTCCGAAGGCGGTGGCGGCGGTCCATTCCAGACAACGCCAGCGAACGTAAGAGGAAATATCATCAATCAGACCAACAGCAGCAATTACGCTTTAGGATATTTTAGAGTATCTGAAAGAGTGGACATGACCTATACTATAGAGTAATTATTGTTCTAAAGGCTTGCCGCTTTCTGTCCAAGAATCGGTGCCGCCTTTAAGTTCTATAATGTTTTGAAAACCTTGAGCCTGCATTATTTCGACTGCCTCAGCGCTTCTCCCGCCTGCTTTGCAGTAAACATAAACAGGCTTGGTTTTATCAAGCTTATTGATTCGGTCAACGAAATCTTGGTCATAAAGATGGATATTTTCAGCTCCTTTCAGATGGCCTTGCTTGTATTCTTTCGGAGTTCTGACATCGACCAACTGTACAGCAGCAGCTTCGGTTTTTTTAGCAAAAACTTCAGGAGAAACCAATTCAGGGGATTTGCTCTGCGATTGACAGGAAGCAAAACTTATCAAGAGTAACAATAAAGAAAATAATCTAGTCTTCATATTTTAGAAATTTAAGGCCTAAAAGTAATAAAAAAAAGGAGCGTATCGCTCCTTTTTTATTCTGGTAATTCAACAGGTCCATCCCATTCAGACATTCCACCTATAAGATTATAAGTAGTATCAAAACCAAGCTGCCCCATTACGTCGCAAGCCTTTGCGCTTCGCATTCCTGCCTGGCAATACACATAATAGTTCTTGGTCTTGTCTAGTTCTTCTACTTCATAGATAAACCCTTGGCCTTTATAAATATCAATGTTTTTGGCTCCGGGAATCATTCCTCGATTGTATTCGTCTTCGGTTCTTACGTCTAAAATTACAGCATTTTCATCTTCCTGTAATTGGGACCACCATTGTTCTTGTGATATATTCATTATTTTTTTCTGTAAAAGTATTATGCTTTGATGGAACATCCAATAGCTTTGGTCTCTTTAACTACTACTTCTTTATTTTTCAAAAGAGCATCCACTGCTTTTTCTACATATTTTTCCTTAACTGCTTTTTCATCTCCATAATTATCATCAATAGCACCGATGTATTTCACCTGGTTTCCTTTTGCTGTTTTCTGCAAGATATAAACGTGTGGTGTTTTTGTAGCTCCATACTGAGGATAGATTTTTTGTCCTTCATCTAATAAATACGGGAAAGTAAATCCTTTTTCTTTTGCTTTAACTTTCATCAGGTCAAAACTGTCATCCTTTTGTTTTTCAGGATTGTTCGGATTGATCGCGATTACAGGATAGCCGAGTTTTTTATATTTCTTATCTAAAGCTACGATTCGATCCTCATATGCTTGAGCATACGGACAGTGATTGCAGGTAAAAATCACGATAAAGCCTTTGGCATCTTTGAAATCTTTCAAAGAAACTTTTTTATTGTCGATGTTTTTCAAGCTGAAATCTGTTGCAATGTCGCCTACTTTATAACCAGCAGCGGCATCCATATTTTTATACGTAAAAGCGCTTGCAAGCCCTGCAAGCAATACAAAAGCAAAAATTTTAATTGTTTTCATAGTATGATGTTTATAGTTTGATTTTAGTTCTGGAATTGTTTCACCTCGTTTTCAAGTTCTTCAAATGAAAAGCTCTTTTCATAAAAACGGCGCTTATCGCCTTTATAAATAATTGTTGCCGGAATCGCGCCACTCCATGTAGAATCCACTTTGTTAATCCATGTATTAGCATCTGGATCATTCAGCAACAAGACTTCTGATTTAAGATTATTTTTTTTGACAAAAGGCAGTAACTTGGTCTCTGCCATTTTCGGAAAATCGATGCTTACTAAAAGTACTTTTACCTTTTTGTCTTTATATTCTGCATTCAGCTTTTCAAAATTAGGAAGTTCTTCTACACATGGAACACACCAAGTCGCCCAAAAATTAACCACATAAGTAGTGTCATTATCCTTTTTCAGATAGGGCTCAAGGCCTAAAAAATTATACGAATCGATAGAAATACCGTCTTTTGAGTAGGTTTTTAATGGTTTTGGATTAGAAATTGCTTCCTTTTTCTCCTCAGATTTGCAAGAAACAAGCAGAAAAATGATACCAATGGCAATAATTTTCTTCATTTATAAAAAATTTATTTTGTCTTTAAACCCAATAAAAATAAGCATTCTACCTAGCGGCATCATTTATTTAACAAAAATTTAATCCACATTTGTATATACAATTAAAAATAATACTACATTTGTACATACAAATTTTGTAATTACAATAATGAAAATAGAAGAAATCATCAAAACGACCTCTCCTATGGCAATCGGAAAAAAGACGGTGCTGAACATTATGTACACGCAAAACGTCTTAGCAGAAAAATTCAACGAGATTCTGAAAGCCTACGATTTATCGCCAGAACAGTTCAATGTCTTAAGAATTCTAAAAGGTCAGAATGGCAAGCCAACCAACATGTGCGTTATCCAAGAACGGATGATTGCCAAGACTAGCAATACCACCAGGCTGGTTGACAAATTGCTTCTGAAAGAGCTCGTGACCCGAGAAATCTGTCCTGGAAATAGACGAAAAATGGAAATCGCCATTACAGAAAAAGGGTTGGAACTTTTAGATGATCTTAATCCAAAAGTAGAACATCACGAATGCCTTTTGGCACAAAAACTTTCCGCTGAAGAATTAGAACAGCTGAATTATTTACTAGAAAAATTAAGAACAATTAATCCATAAATTTAAAAATGAGTGCAATTATAAATAACCTGAATTGGAGATATGCAACGAAAAAATTCGATGCAACAAGAAAAATATCAGACCAAGATTTAGAAACAATCAAAGAAGCAATTAGACTTAGTGCTTCTTCTTACGGCCTTCAGCCATACAAAATCTTAATCGTCGAAACGCCAGAATTAAGAGCAAAATTACAGCCAGTTGCTTGGGGTCAATCTCAAATTGTAGATGCTTCGCATTTGATCATCTTTGCAAATCAAACTAATTTTGGAGATAACGGAATCGATTCTTACGCACAGAACATTGTTGAAACAAGAGGAATTCCTGCAGAGAGCATCCAAGGATATGTTGATTTCATGAAATCAAAAATTTCAACTCTGCCATTAGAATCAAGAAACCACTGGACATCAAAACAAACCTATATAGCTTTAGCTAATCTTTTGAATGCTGCAGCTGAGCTAAAAATCGACGCTACTCCAATGGAAGGCTTTGATGCCGAACAAGTAAATGAAGTACTTGGACTAGATAAATTAGGCCTAAACGCTTCTACAATCGCTACTTTAGGCTACCGCCATGAAGAAGATGCCACACAGCATTTTAAAAAAGTGAGAAAATCTAACGAAGAATTATTTATCAATTTATAATAATAACCTTAATTCAATTAAAAACAATGAAAAATTTCAAGACTATTGCAATCGCTCTTTTAGTAGCATTCGGATCATTTACAGCAACAGCACAAGAGAAAAAAGTTGATGTAAAAGCTAGCAAAATCAACTGGGTTGGTAAAAAAGTAACAGGACAGCACGAAGGTACAATCGACCTAAAAAGCGGCGTTCTTGTTTTCAAAAGCAACAAACTTGCTGGAGGAAACTTTACAGTTGACATGACAACAATTTCTACTACAGACTTGAAAGCAGGTCAAGGAAAAGAAAAACTAGACGGACACTTGAAAGCTGACGATTTCTTCGGAACTGACAAATACCCAACAGCTAAATTGGTATTCAAATCAATCGGAAAAAAATCAGATAACGTTTATTCTGTAACTGCAGATTTAACGATCAAAGACGTTACAAACTCCGTGAAATTTGATATCACAGTTAACAAAAATAACGCTACAGCAGCATTAAAAGTAGACAGAACTAAATACGGTATCAAATACGGTTCTGGAAACTTCTTCGAAGGCCTAGGCGACAAAGCAATCTACGACGAATTCGAATTAGCTGTAGATTTAAAATTCTAATTCCAAACAATTATTTTTCCCAAGTCCCTGTCAGATGTTCTTCTGGCAGGGATTTTTTTTATTAGGGCGAATCCCTTCGGGTCGGGCTATCCGCTCTATCTTTTGCTCCATTTCATGCCGCAAAAGGATGCCGCTGCTATCCCTTTCGCAGACGTATCGCTACAAAAAACTTCCGTAACTTTGCCAAATAAAACAACAACCATTCCGATGAAAAACATACTTGTAGTAGACAATTACGACAGCTTTACCTACAATCTAGTTCACTATTTAGAAGCTCTAAATTGCAAGGTTACGGTTCTCCGAAACGATGAAATCGAGCTCGAAGAAGTCAAAAACTACGACAAAATATTGCTTTCTCCCGGTCCTGGACTTCCATCCGAAGCCGGTTTATTAAAAGATATTATTAAAGAATATGCTCCCTCAAAAAGCATCTTAGGCATCTGTTTAGGACAGCAAGCTATCGGCGAAGTCTTCGGTTCGACGCTCAAAAATCTCGAAAAAGTATACCACGGAACAGCCTCAAAAGCAAAAATTTTGGTCGAAGGCGAATCGCTTTTCACAAATATTCCAAACGAATTTATGGTCGGAAGATACCATTCTTGGGTCGTAGAAAAATCAAATTTAGGTTCCGATTTAGAAATAACTTCAGTAGACGAGAACGGAGAAATCATGTCGCTACGCCACAAAAATTTCGACGTAAAAGGAGTACAATTTCATCCTGAATCCATCTTGACACCATTAGGAAAACAAATTCTAGAAAATTGGGTTCGTAATTAACAATACTAATCTATTAGTTTATATAATTAAATTCAATAGTCTGAATTAAAATTATTTAAAAAATCAATATAGAAATTATCTATCGTCATTTTCTCAAACGTTTTTCGTTAAAAAAATGTTAAACAAAAATTAAACAATCGTTTAATTTAAACAAGTGTTTAATTTTGTACCCGATTTAATGATGCACAAAAATGACGACTGAATTTAATGAAAAGCAATTAGAAATCCTTCAAGTAGCCGAGGAGCTTTTTGCAGAAAAAGGATTCGACGGAACTTCCATCCGCGACATCGCAAAAAAGGCCAATATCAACATTGCGATGATTTCCTATTATTTTGGCTCCAAAGAAAAATTACTCGAATCCTTGATCATCTTCCGAACTTCCGATTTGAGATTACAGCTCGAAAATCTTTTTAGCGAAGACCTCTCTCCTATCCAAAAAATCGAGAAGCTTATCGAGCTTTACATAAACCGCCTGAACAAAAACAGATGCCTGTACCAAATTCTCCATTTTGAATTTTCTTCAAAAAAGCGAATCATGGATTTCAAGGTTTTTACCGATGTAAAAAAACAGAACCTCCTATCGCTTCAAAAAATAATTGCTGAAGGACAAGAAAAAGGAGTCTTCCGAAAAAACATCAACACGGCACTTTTGCCTCCTACGATCATGGGCACTTTTTTTCACTTCCATACCAACCGCCCTTTTTATGAAGAACTCTTCAATTTGAAGACCGAGGAAGCATACGATCATTTTATAAAAACAGAAGTAATAAGTCACATCAAACAAACAATTAAAGCCTTTTTAGTTTATGAAAACTAACCCATTGTTGTTGGGAATGCTCTTGATTCTGGGATTTGCTGAAGCAACCGCCCAAGAAAAAAGACCCCTGACACTAAACGAGGCCATCAGCTTGGCCACAACTCAAAGCAACGAAGCCGGATTGGCAGACACCAAAACCGAAACTTCGAAGTACGAATTAGAAACCGTAAAAAACAACCGCTACCCTAGCCTGAAAATTTCCGGACAATACCAGCGACTGACTGAAGCCAACATCAATTCAAAAGTTTCCTTCGGAGGCTCTGAACCAGCTGAAGGCGAAACGACTTCATCGCCAAAGGTAAACCAGTTGATTTTAGGACAAGCCAGCCTTTCTATGCCGATCTTTTCTGGATTTAAGCTAAAAAACAGTGTAAAAGCTTCCGAGAACAGATACCAGGCCGAATTGCTGAACGCAAAAAACACCAAAGAGCAGCTGGCTATGAACACGGTAATTCTTTACGTCAATCTTTACAAAGCACAACAGTCCGTACGATTGATTCAAGAAAACCTGAAAAGCTCCCAACAGCGTGTCAAAGATTTTACCGCTATGGAAGAAAACGGGTTGATTGCCAGAAACGACCTTTTGAAATCGCAATTGCAATCTTCCAACATCGAATTGTCTTTAGAAGATGCCAAAAGAAAAGTCGCCACATTAAACTACCAGCTGGGCAATCTGCTCAAGCTTCCAGAAGGAACGCAGATTTCTCCCGACGATGCTATTTTTGAAAATTCAGGCTTTCCTAAGGCCTCAATCAATCAAAACGACGCTATTGCTGGCAGAAGCGATTTGGAGGCCTTAAAATGGATGCAAAAAGCCTCAGAAGCGAATATCAAGGTTGCTGAAGGAAATTATTATCCTTCTGTGTCGTTAATCGGCGGTTATGTTGCTTTTAATCTGAAAAACGTCTTGGAAGTAAATAATGCTATCAATTTTGGAGTCGGTGTTTCGTATGACCTTGCTTCTATTTTCAAAAACGGAAAAGATGTAAAGCTGGCACGAAGCCAAGCCTCAGAAACAAAACAATCTGCCGATATCCTGACAGACCGTATCAAAGTGGAAGTTCAAGAAGCACAAGAAAATTATGCACTTTCGTTGAAACAGTACAAAGTCTACCAAGAAGCGATTGTTCAGGCATCTGAAAATTTCAGAATCGTAAAAGACAAATACGACAACGGGCTTTCGGACACCAACGACCTTTTGGAAGCCGACGTACAAGAACTTCAAGCAAAATTAAATGAAGCCTTTTCAAAAGCAGACATTGCGCAAAGCTATTACGAACTGCTAAGTGCCTCCGGCAAACTAACCGACTCATTCAATATCACTAAAAACTAAATTCCCTTCACGATGGAAAAGAAAAAAACAAATAAAAAGTTTACGTTCATACTTGCTACGTTAGTCGTAATCGGTGCAACTTATGGAATATACAAATACGTTCACTCGCTTTCTCACGAAACAACCGACGATGCCCAGATTGAGAAAAACATGAACCCGATCATCCCGAGAGTTTCGGGCTATGTGACAAAAGTGTATGTAAAAGACAACGACTTCGTTAAAAAAGGCGATACGCTTTTTACCATAGACGATAAAGATTACTTAGTAAAAGTAGAAGAAGCGAATGCAGCATTAGTTGCAGCACAGGGCAGCTTGGAAGTTTCGAAAGCTGATATTGGCGGTGCTTTGGCAAATATCTCTATTTCTGAAGCGAATATTTCTTCTGCGGGTGGAAATATCGAAACCGCAAAAATCAGGCTGACAAGAGCGGCAAACGACTTTGTACGCTACCAAAACCTTTACAAAAACAAATCGATTACCAAACAGCAATTCGAGCAGGCAGAAGCTGCAAAATTAGAAGCTGAAAGCGAATTGAAAATCTTACAGCAACAACAGAGAGCTAGTACGTACCAAAAATCAGTAGCAGCCTCTCGTTCAAACGTAACGAACAAACAGACGGAAGTGGCCGCTGCAAATATCAAAAAAGCGCAAGCCGTTCTCGATGCTGCGAAATTGAACTTAAACTATACAGTTGTTACTGCTTCAATCGACGGACAAGTTTCTAAAATCAACATACAGCCAGGACAATTTGTACAGCCAGGACAATCGATGTTTTATATCATCAACAACAGCGAAGCTTGGGTTATCGCTAATTTCAAAGAAACACAATTGAGCAAAATGGTAGTCGGACAAAAAGTAGGCATTCATGTTGATGCTTATCCTGATTACGAATTCAAAGGAACAATCACGTCATTTTCTCCTGCAACTGGAGCGCGTTTTTCACTGCTTCCTCCTGATAATGCTACTGGAAACTTCGTAAAAACAATCCAAAGGCTTCCTGTAAAAATCAGCCTTGATCCTGAAAATGCTCCAGACAAAGTAAAAAATCTTCGTCCAGGTATGAACGTTGACGTTGACGTACACTTAAAATAAATCCCAGCAGGTTGATGATTTAGGATTTTTTACAAATCCTAAATCATCAATCCAAAATCTTAAATTAAAATGGAAGCAACTTCAGGAGAAGACAGTTTAGTTGAATACGGCTTCAGAAGGGTTATCATTACGATTACCGCAGTGCTTTGTGCCCTGTTGGAAATCGTCGATACGACCATCGTAAACGTGGCCCTGACAGACATGCGCGGAAGCCTCGGTGCTACCCTGACTGATGTCGCCTGGGTAATTACCGCCTATGCGATTGCCAACGTAATCGTGATTCCGATGACGAGCTGGCTGTCGCAGCAATTCGGAAGAAGAAATTATTTTGCCGTATCCATCGTCATCTTTACCGTTTCATCATTTCTATGCGGTAACGCCACAAACATCTGGGAACTTGTCGTTTTTCGTTTTGTCCAAGGACTTGGC